>ENA-ORCZ01000009-ORCZ01000009.1-marine-metagenome-genome-assembly--contig:-NODE-9-length-421979-cov-56.726396_pt1 | contig 421979 bp, 392 predicted proteins | sample MGYA00237785_ERZ508519 | MGnify/ENA primary metagenome ERZ508519 (study PRJEB26189, sample SAMN06268790) | marine metagenome | isolation source: Bioluminescent Bay, La Paraguera, Puerto Rico | place... | reverse complement strand
GACAGACTAAGCACACGACGAAAACGTGGCCCAGATTTCGCCCGTCGCATCGGCCCGAAATTCAACCGTCGTCGACACGCACAGGGGAGTAGCGCGTTCCCGGTCGAGGTGTCTATTCGTGCGGTACAGCTCGACCGACCGATGCGGGCATCGGCCGATTTCGATGAATTGTTGGAAGCGGCAGCACGTTGTATTCCAACTTTTAACGGGATGGTCGACGACCCCAGTGAAACCAGCGAGAATAGTCTTCGTGTTCCTTTCACTGTCCTCGAGATTGTCGTTGTTTTTCCCGACGACTATGAGCCGGACGAACTTGCGCTCTCTAGTGCATTCAATGCCGGACTGGATGAGGCAGCGCGGCTGCAGCGCGCCTACTATCTCGCGACGAGGGACCCAATTCAACCTGTGTCGCTAGACACGCTTCCGGCAATGGTTCCGCTCTTTCAACGCGAGGTGCTTCAAGATGACCAAGGATGGCCGATGCATCCGTCCATCTACCTAGCGGCGCCGGGATCGACGCGCGAGTTCGGCTTGCCTGACCGACCGCTCTCCGCTAGAGACCTGCGGGTGATTCACCACGTCCTTGAGACTCGAGAGGCTGCGTTTTGGCCGTATAGCGATTTGGTGCGCGAGGCAAAGACCGCTTTGTACCGTCGAGGCGACCATCGCGGTGCAATCGTTGCGTCTGCCACGGCCTGTGAAGTACTTCTGGATACATGCCTAATCCACATGTGGTGGGAGGAAGGGAAGCCGAGCGAAGATGCGGCAGCAATCCTTACGAGTACCGGAGTCCTCGGTCGGATCCGGACGGAGTATGCCGGCCGCTTGGGTGGCACGTGGGCAGTGGACCGCCCCGGCCCTGTCGCTGACTGGGAGCGACTGACAGCCAAGGTACGGCACAGGGTAGTGCACGCCGGGTATCGTCCTGCTCGCACAGAGGCTCTCACTGCACTTGAGGCCTCCTTCCAACTCGAATCTTTCGTCGCCGACCGACTCACATCCGATAGAGGACTTCGCTCGTACCTGCTTACGGCGTTGGCCCTCGTTGGTCGACCTGGACTCGACGCACGCGGCCGGTTGAGCAGGCGAGTTCAGGAACGCATCGCGTCGATGGATCCCAATTGGGTCAAAGAATTCCTCCAGTACAGGGACAGCGTGACCGGATTAAGGGATTAGCGAAAGGCATATTGCTTGCTCCGATTCATCGCGATGCCGGGGCTGTAGAGTGCGGATCATGGACCTGAACGCCGTGGTCAAGTCGCGTTTGCACAGAGGACCTGTCCCGCTCGCGCTAGGTGTCTCTGGTGCCGACCCCGCAGGTGTGTAGTTGCGCTCGCTAGGATGCCTTGAGGCCGTTGTGGCGTCCACGAAGCCAGTGGGCTTGATGGGAGCTTAAGTGCTCGGTCGGCTACTTAGGGGAGGTGCAGGTGATCCCGGCTATCGCTGCGGGCCAGGATGCTCTCGATCTAGGGCGGCACCCGGCAACCCTTGTGGAGCTGGAGAGCCGTTTCGTATCCGATCCTGGCTTGACTTCGTCGTCCACTCGCGCTGGGATCTGGCAGGAGTTCATTGCGGCCACCGAGCTGCTACGCCTGAACCTGCCCGTTGCTGCCGTTTGGGTCGGTGGAAGCTTCGCGACGACAAAGCTGAACCCAAGCGACATCGATTGCACCTACCTGATCGACGCACAGCATGCCGCGGCAATTCAGGGCGATCCCATAAAGGCCGGAGTACTTGCCCAATTCGCGACCCCGAACTCGCTGCGACCGCTTGGGTATCGGGTGGATCATTACGTCTGCATCTGGCGAGACGTTCCCAATCCCGCTATTGTCCCGCGGACAAGCGTTGAGTGGGACTACTACCGCGTCCGGGGTCACTGGGATGATTGGTGGCAGCGACGGCGCGTGTCTCCCGCCGGCACCGTCACCCGCGACGACGCGCTGCCGCGTCGTGGATACGTGGAGGTGATTCTGGATGGCTTCTAAAGAAGAACTGGAGGCCGCTCTTTCGTCGCTTCCCACCCGCCCGTGGACTGACCCCCGGGATCTAAACCGGATGAGCCTAGAAGGATTGTTCGGCACCGGAGGCGCACGCGTCCAGCGAAGCACCGGGTCGATCCGTCTGCATGGGGCTAGCGTGTCCCACCACGCTGCGCGACTCGACACCACAGCTGGCGTGCTTTCTCACCTACAACGGCTAATCACCGCGATGGGAGCGGCTAAGCGAGGGATCAAGAGTCGGCAAGGCCCGTTGCCAGGTGACCTTGTGACCCTTACTCAACTGAAGATCGCTGCCGCTCCGGCGGCCGGCAGCTTGATCTTTGACCTAGTACCGGAGTCGCTTCCGGAATCAGAGTTGTTGGCGGATGGCAACGTTGCGATCTTTGATCAAGCGCAACGGCAGTTCGTGGATGAGTGCTTCGAAGACGCCATCAAACTCGTGCTCTTCGCACACTCGATTCAACCTGATGCTGACCAAGCGCCTCTTGATCCGGACGTGGACTCAATTGAGGAGCCAATCGCTTCAGAGGCGGCAGAGTTCAGCGTCGGGGATTCGGAGGCGTCTCCCTCGTCGGTGGAACGCGAAACAGATATCGATGCGCTGATGTCGGACGACCTCGACACGGCTGAGGCGCGCACTTTCGTCGAGCGTGTTCGCGAGGGCGGTCCACGCCTAGCCACGGCGGTGAGAACGTTCGCCCGAGCGATTGAATCTGCCGACTTCGATGTCGATCTGGAATGGCGCGAACCGAATAGGGCGACGCTCCGTGCGCAATTCACACGGCACGACGCAAGCCTTGTTCGGCGGCTCGTTGTCTCCCGTGATCTTGAAGTGGAACTGCAGGAGCTCGTTGGACGCCTCATCACCCTCAGCACGATGCGGGCGTGGCAACTGGCGGTTGGGCAGGATGCGGTGCTTACGGTTGACGCCTCCAAATTGGAGCACTCCGTGCGAAGCGCCTTTCACCTCGAGGAGCAAGTGAAGATACGCGCGCGAGCGATCCAGCGTTCCTTGCCGGGCGGAGGAATCTCTACGACGTTCGAGGCAGTGTCCGTCGAGTCGTTGGAGAGCGAGTAGCAAGTTCGTCGGCGCGTGACGCCCTCGACCCCGGCGATTGTCCGCTGGGTCAGCGCTCGTCGCGGTGTGATTCATTACGATCTCGGGCGGCAGTTCGAGGGTCTTCGGGCGCGAGCAGATCACCGACCCGCAAATGGCTTTCGTGCCCTCGTCCTGTGGCTTCGGCCAGGGCGACCGCTGGGGCGGCGGAAGCTCGGGGCAGGCGAACCCATGCGGGCATCGCCCCCTCCGGACTAGCGTGAGGGTGTGTCCGCTCCTGCGACCGACGCGACTGACGCACGAGCCGCTCACGCCGACGGCGTGGAGCGCCTGCTGGCGAGCTATCGGGCCGTGCCGGTGACGGCGACGGTGCGGCTGGCGAAGCCGACGTCGAACCTGTTCCGGTCGCGCGACGGGGTCGAGGCCCGGGGCTTGGACACGTCGGGGCTGACGCGGGTCATCGCGGTCGACGCCCAGGCGCGGACGGCCGACGTGGCCGGCATGTGCACCTACGAGGATCTCGTCGCGGCGACGCTGCCGCACGGGTTGGCGCCGCTGGTGGTGCCGCAGTTGAAGACCATCACGCTGGGCGGCGCGGTGACGGGCCTCGGTATCGAGTCGACGTCGTTCCGCAACGGGCTGCCGCACGAGTCGGTGCTGGAGCTCGACATCCTCACCGGCGCCGGCGAGGTCGTGACCGCGTCGCCGACGGAGCACGCCGATCTCTTCCGCGCGTTCCCGAACTCGTACGGCACGCTCGGCTACGCGGTGCGCCTGCGCATCGAGCTGGAGCCGGTGCAGCCGTTCGTCGCGCTCACGCACCTGCGGTTCCACGCCATCCCCGACCTGACCGCCGCGGTCGACAGGATCGTGGAAACCGGCGCCCTCGACGACGGCACCCGGGTCGACTACCTCGACGGGGTGGTCTTCAGCGCCGACGAGGGCTACCTCTGCGTGGGCGTGCAGACCGCGGCATCCGGACCGACCAGCGACTACACCGGGCAGCGCATCTTCTACCGCTCCATCCAGCATGCGGATGGCGCGACGCACGACCGGCTCACGATCCACGACTACCTGTGGCGGTGGGACACCGACTGGTTCTGGTGCTCGCAGGCGTTCGGCGCGCAGCATCCGCTCGTTCGCCGGCTCTGGCCACGGCGCTACCGGCGCAGCCGCGCGTACTGGAAGCTCATGAAGCTCGAACGGCGGTACGACATCGGAAACCGCATCGAACGGTTCCGCGGCCGGCCGCCGCGCGAGCGCGTGATCCAGGACGTCGAGATCCCGATCGAGCGGACCGCGGAGTTCCTCGACTGGTTCCTCGCCGAGGTGCCGATCGAGCCGATCTGGCTGTGCCCGCTGCGGCCGCGCGACGACACCGACTGGCCGCTGTACCCGCTCGAGCCGCACCGCACCTACGTGAACGTCGGCTTCTGGTCGACCGTGCCGGTCGGCGCGACCGAGGGCGCGACGAACCGGCTGATCGAGCGCAAAGTGAGCGAACTCGACGGGCACAAGTCGCTGTACTCCGACGCCTTCTACCCGCGCGACGAGTTCGACGCGCTCTACGGCGGCGACGCCTACCGCGCCGCGAAGCGGCGGTACGACCCCGACTCACGGCTCCTCGACCTCTACGCGAAGGCGGTGCAACGACGATGACGACGTCCAAGGAGCGCGGGCCCGGGTCGGCCACGACGGCGGATGCCACGCGAGCGGATGCCACGACGGCGGATGCCGCGACGAAGCCGGATGCCTCGGGGAAGCTCACCCTCGCCGAGATCCTCGAGCTCGTCGCCGGCGGGCGACTCCCGCTGCGGTTCACCGCCTACGACGGCAGCTCGGCGGGCCCGCCCGACGCCCCGCTCGGCATCGAGCTGAAGACCCCGCGGGGCACGACCTACCTCGCCACCGGTCGCGGCGACCTCGGCCTCGCGCGCGCCTACATCGCCGGCGACCTCGAGATCCACGGCGTGCACCCGGGCGACCCCTACGAGCTGCTCCGGGCGCTCGCCGACGAACTGGTGTTCCGGATGCCGCCGCCACGCGCGATCGCGCAGATCCTCCGTTCGATCGGCGTCGAGCACCTGCGGCCCATCGCGCCGCCGCCGGGGGAGGCGCCGCCCCGCTGGCGTCGGGTCGCCACGGGGCGCCGGCACAGCAAGGCGCGCGACGCCGAGGCCATCCACCACCACTACGACGTCTCGAACACCTTCTACGAGTGGGTGCTCGGGCCGTCGATGACCTACACCTGCGCGTGCTACCCGCGCCCCGAGGCATCCCTCGACGAGGCCCAGGAGAACAAGTACCGGCTCGTCTTCGAGAAGCTTCGGCTGTCGCCGGGCGACCGGCTGCTCGACGTGGGCTGCGGCTGGGGCGGCATGGTGCGCTATGCGGCGCGCCGCGGCATCCGTGTCGTCGGCGTCACGCTGTCGGAGGAGCAGGCCACGTGGGCGCAGCGCGCCATCGCCGAGGAGGGCCTGGGCGAGCTCGCCGAGGTGCGGCATGGCGACTACCGCGACATCCGCGACACCGGGTTCGACGCGGTGTCGTCGATCGGGCTGCTCGAGCACATCGGGGTGCGCAACTACGCGAAGTACTTCCGCTTCCTGCAGTCGCGGCTGCGCCCCGGCGGGCTGCTGCTCAACCACTGCATCACCCGCCCCGACAACCGGTCCGAACCCTCGACGCACGGGTTCATCGACCGCTACGTCTTCCCCGACGGCGAGCTCACCGGTTCCGGACGCATCATCACCGAAGCGCAGGATGTCGGCCTCGAGGTGCTGCACGAGGAGAACCTGCGCCCGCACTACGCGCTGACGCTGCGCGACTGGTGCGCCAACCTCGTCGAGCACTGGGACGAGGCGGTCGACGAGGTCGGCCTGCCGACCGCGAAGGTGTGGGGGCTCTACATGGCCGGCTCGCGGCTCCAGTTCGAGCGCGGCGGCATCCAGCTGCACCAGGTGCTCGCGGTGAAGCCCGACGAGCGCGGGGGAGTGGGCGAGCTGCCGCTGCGGCCGTGGTGGACGCCGTAGGCGGCCGGGAGCCGGCTCAGGCCTCGCGCTCGACGGGCGCCTGGAGCTCCGTCACCCAGTCCGGGCCGGGCTCGTGCCCGTTGGCCACGAGGTAGACCTCGCGAGTGGGACCGGTGATCCGGTACCCCTCGGCGACGATGCCGTCCACGAGCGTGCTCCACGACTGCCCGATGCCGGTCATGTCGCCGCGGTGGATCAACGTGGCCATCGTGGCGACGGCGGGCAGTGTCACGACGTCGTAGCCCTCACCCGGCTGCGGATCGGGCTCGGCCGTGTACGACACGTGCACCGCGAGGTCGTCGCTGCCTTCGACCGGTTCGTACCAGAAGATGCCCGGCTCGCCGAGCGGCCGCCCCGCGGAGGTCAGCGCCTCGTCGAGCCGGCCGATCGCGGGTCCGACGACGGGACCGACGTTCTCGGGACCCATCCCGTGCGCGACCGTGCTGGTCGCGTAGACGGTGACGGGCTCGACGGGGCGGTATTCGATGGTGTCGCTCATGGTCTCGGTTCCTTCGAGTCGTCGGAGTCGCCGCTCCAGACGTGCGAGCCGTGCGGTGTCGTCGGCGACGGATGCCGCGAGCTCGGCACGACGCTCGGCCAGAGCGTCGCGCAGGCCTTCGACCTCGTCGCCGGCGAGCGCCACCGCGATGCGGTCGAGGGCGACCCCGTAGCCGCGAAGCTCGACGATCCGCAGCAACCGCTGCAGCTGGACACTCGAGTACCGCCGGTACCCGCTGTGCTCGTCGACCTGCGCCGGCTCGAGCAGCCCGATCGCGTCGTAGTGGCGCAGCATCCGCACGCTCACGCGTCCGAAGGCGGCGAACTCTCCGATGGTGTACATGGTGGAGGCCACGTTCGACCATGACACAGTGTGAGGGTCAAGCGACACCGTCGGCGGTCTCGGCGCCGTCGCGGACCCTGGCGCTGCGCTGGCGCCGGCGAGGTCAGCGCCGGCCGACGGCGGTGAGGACGCCGCGCGCGATCACGTGCGGGAGCACGTTGAAGGAGACGAACGCGGGCGTCGCCTCCGCATCCAGACCGAGTTCCGACACGCTCGTGATGTCGAGCGCCTGAACGGCGATCGCGTAGTGGTCGGTCGCGCCGGCCGGAGGGGCGGAACCGACGAATCGTGCGGCTCCGGCATCGTTCTTCACCGTCCAGGCAGCGCCCGGCAGTTCGGTGACCCCGGACGGCAGCTCGCTCGCCTCGGCAGGGATGTCGACGACCATCCAGTGCCAGAAGCCCGAGGGGGTGGGCGCCTCGGGGTCGTAGACCGACACCACGAAGCTCTTCGTGCCCTCGGGGGCCCCCGACCAGCGCAGCTGCGGGGAGCGATCCTCTCCGCCCGGCACGCCGAACAGCGCGGAGTACTGGGCGGGGGCGAACTCGGCGCCGTCAGCGACATCCGTGCTGGTGACGGTGAGCTCGGGAACCGCGGGAAGGTGGTCGAAGGGCGTGGACATGGGTTCTCCTTGGGTGTGATTCGTGTGCGATGCGGGGGGCAGGGTGGTCATGCGTCGAAGACGACGACCTTGCCGATCGTGCGGCCGGACTCGACCGCACGATGGGCGGCGAGGAGGGTCTGGGGAGTGATGGGGGAGAGACGCTGCGTGGCCGTCGAATGCAGGCGGCCCTCGTCCACCAGTTCGGCGACGTCGTTCAGGATGCGGTGCTGGGCGATCATGTCGGGCGCCCGGTGCATCGAGCGGGCGAACATGAACTCCCAGTGCCAGGAAAGTGCCTTGCCCTTCAGGCTCACGACGTCCAGATGGTGGGGGTCGTCGATGGCGACGATCTGCCCGAAGGGCTTCGCGATCCGCACGTAGGCGGGCACCGCACCGGGATGCGCCGAGGCCGCCGTGAAGATCCAGTCGACGCCTTCGGGAGAGACCGCCAGGACGTTCGCGGCGAGATCGCCCGAATGGTCGACGACGGCGTCCGCTCCGAGCGCGGTGATCCACTGCGAGGTCTCAGGGCGACTCGCGGTGCCGATGACCGTCACTCCCGGGGCGAGCACCTTCGCGAGCTGGATCATGATCGATCCCACGCCGCCTGCCGCTCCGACGATGAGGAGCGTGCCCGTGCTGGTGGCCGTGAGGTGCAGCTTGTCGAACAGCGCCTCGTACGCGGTCAGTGTCGTGAGGGGGAGCGCGGCGGCATCCGCCCAGTCGAGCGAAGCGGGCTTGCGACCGACGATCCGCTCGTCGACCGCCTGGAACTGCGCGTTGGATCCTGGTCGATCCAGCGCGCCGGCGTAGTACACGTGGTCGCCCTCCTCGAAGAGCGTCACCGCGGCACCCGTCTCGACCACGACGCCTGCGGCGTCGTAACCGAGCACCCGGAAGCCATTCGCGTAGGCACGCGCTCGCTGCTTGACATCGACGGGGTTGACGCTGACGGCGCGCACCTCAACGAGGAGGTCGTGCGGACCCACCTCGGGGCGCGAAACGTTCCGTTCGACGAGCGCGTCGTCGTGGTCGGCGGGCCGATTCTCAGTGAAGCCGATCGCTCGCATGTGCGGGCCGGATGCCGGCGTCGTCTGCATGGTCTTGGTCATGAAGGGATGATGCTCCCGAGGTAGTGGTTACCTGCAAGGGCATCAAGTATCTTTCGGTAACCATCAACCACGACGCGGCAGGGCGCCCGGAAGGGACGGACGGTTCCGGTGCCTGCATCCCGTACGATGCTCACCACGCACGCGCGGGCGTCCTCAACTCACATCCGCGCGCCGTCTCCGGTCAGTGCCGTGGGACGTTCTCGTTCACCCAGTCCCGAAGGTGCGCGAGCGGACTGGCGGCGCCCACACCCAGGGGCGTCAGTTCGTACTCGACCCGGGGTGGGACCTCCGCGAAGATCGTGCGCGTGAGCAGCCCTGCATCTTCGAGGCGCTTGAGCGTGGCGGACAGTACCTTGGGGCTCACGCCTTCGAGGGTGCGCCTGAGCTCACCGAACCGAAGCGGCCCGTCCTCGAGAGCGCCGATCGCGAGGGCGCTCCACTTGTTCGCGAGGAGATCCAGCATGTCCCGGCACGGGCACGCCGCAGCGTAGACGTCGTTCCGATCACAGGCGTGGGCGTCGACGGCAGCGAGGGCGACCTCGTGAAGCGCCATGGTCCGATTCCTCTCGACGAAGTATCCGAAGGATACCTGCTTCCGTGCAGGGATCGGCGCCTCAATCGGAGCTCGCGGACTCCCGCGGCGGGTTGAACATGAACTCGAGGCGGATGCCGTTGTCGTCCTCGATGAAAGCCGCGTAGTAGCGGTCGTTGAAGCGCGGGAAGGGCTTGGGGCCGCTGACCGTCGTCCACCCGACATCCGTCGCGATCTGGTGCAGGCGGTCGACCTCGGCGCGGGAGGCGACGGGGAACGCGAGGTGCTGCCATCCGACCCGGCCGTGCCGGTGCGGGCCGGTGCCCGGCTCGCGGGCGGGGAGGAGGATCAGCTCCTCCTCGCCGAGGTGCCACGAGACGCCGTTGTCCGCGTCCTGCCGGGTGCAGCCGAGCGCCTGCATCACGGGGTCGAACTGGGCGATCGCGCGGGGGAGGTCATCGACGGTGATGCCGATGTGGTCGAAGAGGGGCACCGGGACATCCTATGGACGGGATGCCATCGGCGCGCCCACGCGGAAGACTGCGTGCGCGCGAGACTCCTAGCCGGCCGCCGGCTCGGGCTGCGCCTGCACCGGGGCATCCGCGACCACCCGGCCGTCGACGAGCGTCAGGAGCACCCGCGCGCGCCCGAGCTCGTCGGCCTCGACCGTGAGCGGGTCGCGGTCGAGCACCGTGACGTCCGCCACCGCCCCGACCTCGAGCACCCCGCCGCGCCGGCCGATGGTCGTGAACGGATGCGTCGTGAAGCCGCGCAGCGCGTCGAGCGCCTCGAGTGCCTGGTCGGGGTGCACGGGCGCCGCGTCGGGGTCGTCGTGCGGGCGGCGCAGCAGCGCATCCGCGAGGATGCCGACCGCGTCGCACGGTGCGACCGGCCAGTCCGAGCCCAGGGCGAGCGGGACACCGGCCCGCACGAGGTCGCCGGTCCGGAAGCCGCGCGCCGCCCGCTCCTCGCCGAGACGGATCGACCAGTTGTCGCTGCCGTCGGCCCTCGTGTACAGCGTGCAGTGGGTCGGCTGCATGCTCGCCATGATGCCGGCCGAGCGGAAGAGCTCGAGCGTGTCATCCGTCATCGTCTCGATGTGCTCGATGCGGTGCGTCGCGTTGCGGTGGGGCAGGCCCGCGATCGCACGCGCGACGAAGTCGATGCCGGCGTCGCCGATCGCATGGGTCGTGGTCGGGATGCCGCGGCGGTCGAGCTCGGTGAGCGCCTCGCGGTACTGCCCGGGCTCGAGCCACAGGGATGCCGTCGACTCGCCGAAGCAGTCGGGCTCGTGCAGCCACGCGGTGCCGTTGTCGACGGTGCCGTCGATCATGAGCTTCACGCCCTCGACGACCCAACGGCGTCCGCGGCGGCCCTGCAGCGCTTCGAGCCGGTCGACCTCCTCGACCGCGGTGCCGGGCTCGAACCACGGCGACATCCGCAGGCGGATGGGCAGGTCACGGGTCTCCTCGATGCGCTGCAGCAGCTCGATCGCGTCGGGCGCGAGGTCCTGCACCTGGCCGGCCGTGAACCCGGCGCGTGCCATCCGGCTGAGGACCTCGTAGAGCTCGTTTGCCTTGTGCTCGAAGGTGAGTTCGGGGATCAGGGGCAGGACCAGCCCGAGTGCCTGCATCTCGAGCAGGTACCCGGTCGGCTGGCCCGCGGCATCCGTCACGACCCGCGACCCGTCGGTGAATTGCTCGCCGCCGTCGACGCCGGCCAACTCGAGGGCCCGAGCGGATGCCACGGCGGCGTGTGCGTCGAACATCCGGATGAACGCGGGGCGGTCGCCCGCGATCTCGTCGAGCACGCGGCCCGTGATCTCGCGACCCTCGAACGCGTTCGGGTCGAGGCCCCAGCCGAGGAGCCAGTCGTCGTCGCCGAGCGTCTCGAGCTCGGCGAGGAGCCGAGCGCGGACCTCGGCGACGGTGCGGCACCCGGAGAGGTCGGCGCCGCGCGTGAGATCCAGGCCGAGCACGGGGTGGATGTGGCTGTCGACGAATCCGGGCATGATGATCGCCCCGGGCAGGTCGATCAGCGTCGTGGTCTCGCCGATGAAACGCTCCAGGCTCTCGCGGCCGCCGATACCGGCGACCCGGCCATCGGTGATCGCGATGCCGCTCGTCTCCTCGGGCGCGGGGGGCTCGCCGGTCATCGTGATGACGCGGCCGCCCAGGATGACGAGGTCTGCGGTCGTGGCGGTGCTCATCGCGCCTCGACGTGCTCGCTGCCGACCGGCTGCGCGTCGGCTCCGTCGGGACCGGACGGCTCGCCGCCCGGCTGCTCCGCGCCGCCGATGCGGGCGTAGACCTCAGGGCGGTTCGACCGGAGCACCATGGCAGAGACGGCGCCCCCGACGAGGATGAGCGGCACGACCGCGAGGATGATCGCGTTGATGGCGGGGCCCGCCGCGGTGAGGTAGTCGATCGTCGCCACGAGCACGGCGAGCAGCCCGGTCATCGACACGATCGAGAAGATCGCCGCCGGCAGCACGTACCACTTCCGCTCCAGCTGGCGGTTCTTCAGGATGAAGACCAGCACCGCGATGGAGGCCAGCAGCTGCAGCGTGATGATGCCGTACACGCCGGGCGAGTTCACGAGGATGAGGAGCTGGGTGAGCGGGTCGAGGCCGGCGACTCCGAACGCGATCACGACCGCGATCGCGACGACGGACTGGATCAGCCCCGCGACCCAGGGCGAACCCGTGCGGTTCGTGCGCTTGAAGAGGGGCGGCAGGATGCCGTCGCGCGAGAGGGCGAAGCTGTACCGGTTGATCGCATTGTGGAAGGCGAGCTGGCCGGCGAAGATGCTCGACACGATCAGCACGAACATCACCGCGACGCCCCACTCGCCCACGTACTGTCCCATGGCGATGAAAAAGAAGGCGGCCGGGTCCTCGGCGATGACGCCCTGCACCGCAGCGTCGCCGAAGGCCTGGATGACGAGCCACAGCGTGCCGGTGTAGAACAGCGCCAGGAACGCCACCGCGATGTACGTCGCGCGCGGGATGGAGCGGGTGGGGTTGCGGGTCTCGTTGCGGTACAGCACGGTCGACTCGAAGCCCATGAACGCGGCGAAGCCGAAGCCGAGGATGGCGAACATGCTCGGCGTGAAGACGTTCTCCGGCGCGAAGGTCGCGAACCCGAGGTCGCCGGCGCGCTGGCTCAGGATCCCGAAGGCCAGGATCGCGAGCAGGATCGTCTCGAGCACCAGCAGGACGCCGAGCACCCGGGCACCGACATCCACCCCTGCGGCCGCGAGGCCGAACACGAGCACCGCGCCGATGACCGCGACGACGTACCAGGGCAGTTGGATGCCGAAGACCTGCGCCAGCATGCCCTCGGCCATGACGCCGAAGAGGCCCCACAGCCCGATCTGCAGCAGGTTGTACGACGCCCACGCGAGGAACCCGGCGCCGAGGCCGACGACCTTGCCGAGGCCGACCGCGATGTAGGTGTAGAAGCCGCCCATGGGCTTGAGGTTGCGGGCGGTGAAGAGGAAGCCGATCGAGAACACGGCGAGGATCACGCCGGCGATCGCATAGACGAGCGGCGCGGAGACGCCGCCGATGAGCACGGCGAGCGGTCCGACGCCCGCGAGCACGCTGAGCGGCGCGGCGGCCGAGATCACGAGGAAGACGACGCCCCATGTTCCGAGTGCGGCGGACTTGAGCCCGTCGGCCTTGGGGGTGTCGTCGAGGAGGGACGAATCCAGCGTCACGAGCAACTCCTTCGTTGAATGCCGACCCGTACGCGTAGGGACGATGCGGGGTGAATGAGCTGAGTCTGCATCACTTCCGGCAAATGCGCAATCGATTGTGCACATTCGTCTCGAATCGCGGGTCGATCGTTAGGATCGACCGAGGAGGGGAGGCATCCGATGGTCGCCACGCGCCCGCCGACGCTGCAGGATGTCGCCGACCGCTCCGGCGTCTCTAGGGGAACCGCCTCGCGGGCGCTGTCGGGCAGCGGTCGCGTCTCGGCCGAGACGCGCGCTCGTGTCGCCGCGGCGGCCGCGGAGCTGAACTTCACCACGAACAGCGGCGCGAGGAACCTCCGCCGCGCGCGCGCCGGCTCGATCGGCCTCTGGCTGCCGCAGGGCCTGCGCTTCATGGACTACTACATGAACTTCACCTTCGGCGTGGTCGAGGCGACCAACGACCGGGAGCTCACCGTCTCGCTCATCCCCGGGGACTTCCCGCCCGACCGGGCGCGCAGCCTGCATGTCGACGGCTTCGTGATGGCCGACGTCGACAGCCGGGACGAGCTCGCGCGGGCCATCCTGACCACCGGCAAGCCGGTCGTCACCTCGGAACTCGTGCCCCCGGGCATGCCGGAACCGACCGCCTCGGTCATGGCCGACCACGACGCCGCGACCCGGCTGCTCCTGGATCGGCTGCGCGACGGCGGCGCCGCCTCGATCGTCGTCCTCATCCCCGACATCGACCAGATGTGGGTGCAGGCCGTGCACGAGGCCGCAGCCGCCTGGTCGGAGGAGCACGCGGTCGGGCTCTCGTTCCTGCCGCTCGTCGGCGTCCCCGCCGCCGGCGAACTGCGCCGCATCATCGACGGCCTCATGGCGGACCGGCCCGACGTGGACGCCATCGTGTGCGTTCCCGACGGCCTCGGCGTCGGCATCCTCTCGGCGCTGCAGGAACTCGGTCGCGCGGTGCCGGACGACATCCAGATCGTCTCCTATGTCGACGGCGCGACACTGCCCATCGTGCAGCCGCCCATCAGCGCACTCGACCTGCGGGCCCGCGAGGCGGGCCTGCGCGCCGGGCAGTTGCTGGTCTCGCTGCTCGAGGCGACAGCGCCGGGGGCGCAGTCGAGGGGCGGGGAAGTATCTGGGGCGACCATCGTCGAGACGTTCGACCTCGTCTACCACGAGCGGGACTCGACCCGGCGGCGCGAGGGCGCGGCCGGGCGGTGACCCGCGGGCACCCGTTGCGTCGCGTCGGGCCGTCCGTGATCAAACGATTGACCACGGTGCTCCCATCGTGTTATCGTCCTGATCAAACGCTTAACCAAAGGACATCACCGCCGATGACTGAGCCAGTCTTCTTCCGCCCGACCGACGCCTGGGTCGGAGACGTCATCCCCTGGCAGGAGGACGGCACCTTCCACCTCTTCTACCTGCACGAGGTTCGCCGCACCCCGAAGCCGGGCACACCGTGGAACCTCATCACCACGACCGACCTCGTGCGATTCGACGACCGGGGCGTCGCGCTCGCGGCGGGCGAGACCGACGCGCCGGACTTCAACGCCTACACCGGCAGCATCGTCCGCGACGCCCACGGCGTGCACCACCTCTTCTACACGGGGCAGAACCCGCGCCGGCTCGGCGACGACGGACTGCCGCTCCAGCTCGTCATGCACGCGACCAGCGTCGACGGCATGGCGTCGTGGCAGCGCCACCCCGAGCACACCTTCGGCGCGCCGGCCGGATACGAGACGGCCGACTGGCGAGACCCGTTCGTCTTCCGCGACGAGGAGGCCGGTCTCTGGCGCATGCTCATCGCCGCGCGCCACGTCGGCGGCCCCGAGCGCCGCCGCGGCGTGATCGCGCAGTGCGTCTCGCGCGACCTCGCCTCGTGGCAGCCGGTCGAGCCGTTCTGGGACCCGCGACGCTACATCACGCATGAGTGTCCCGAGGTCTTCCAGTGGGGCGACTGGTGGTACCTCGTCTACTCCGAGTTCTCGGAGTCGTTCACCACGAGGTACCGGATGGCGCGCAGCCTCGACGGGCCGTGGCAGGTCCCCGAGCACGACTCCCTCGACGGCCGTGCGTACTACGCCGCGAAGTCGGCCGAACGCGACGGGCGCCGATTCTTCTTCGGCTGGATCGCGAGCCGCGACGGAGCCCGCGACGACGGCCCGTGGCTGTGGGCCGGCACGCTCTCGGTGCTCGAAGCCCGGCAGAATCCCGACGGCACCCTGGCGTTCGGGCTGCCGAACGAGCTCACCCGCACGTTCAGCGACGAGCAGGTGCTCGCGTTCGACGGGGTCGACGACGATGGATGGTCGGCTGAGACGCTCCACGGGGCACCGATCCCGCTCCGCGCGCACGACGGCTATCGAGCGGTGATCTCACGGGAGGATCTCCCGAGCGCCTTCCACGCCACCGTCAGGTTCGACATCGCCCCCGGAACCACCGAGTGCGGGATGCTCCTGCGTGCGAGTGACGATGGCGACGAGAGCTACGTGCTGCGCCTCGAGCCCAAGCGCGGCCGGATGGTCTTCGACCGCTGGCCCCGGCGACGCACCGGCGACGGCCAGTGGGAGGTCTCCGGTGACGTGCCGCACGCCATCGAGCTCGAACGGCCGTGCCATCTTCCGCCCGGCGAGCACACGATGGAGGTCGTCGTCGACGGCGACCTCTGCGTCGCGGTGCTCGACGGCCGGGTCAGCCTCAGCACCCGGCTCTACGACCGCCCTGCAGGTCGGCTGGGACTGTTCGTCGGCGAGGGCGCCGCGGTCGTGACGGGATGCCGCGTCGGCGCCCGTCCCGACTCGGAGCCCGCGGTCGACGAGTCCGGCACCGCCGCGTTCGTCGCGGCGGTCCCCACGACCTGAACGACGCACCACGCCACAACTGAACACATTCCCCTGTATTCCGGCTTCAATCAATGGAGATGAACGACATGACGCACATCCGCATCAGGGCTGCGGCGGTCGCCGCCGCGGCATCCGTCGCCCTCGTGCTCAGCGGCTGCTCGGCCGGCGCCCCCGCAGCGACCGGCGAGATCGACCCCGAAGGCGAGATCCAGCCGCGCGAGATCTCGTGGCTGCTCTCGCGACCGGCCGACGGCGGCGTGATCACCGCCATGCAGCAGATCGCCGACGAGTACGCCGAGGAGCACCCGGGCTTCTCGCTGAACCTCATCACGACGCCCGACCGACCCTCGTACATCCAGAAGTACGAGACCCTCGCGGCGGCGAACAAGCTGCCCGAGCTCTTCGACACCGACGCGACGCCGTTCGCGAAGAAACTGGCCGACCAGGGCCGCATGATCGACGCCGAGGCGCTCCTGAAGGACCTCGACCTGTACGACGACTACCGCCCGGCGGCGCTGAACTACCAGCGGTTCGACGACGGGTCGCTGTACATGATCCCGTTCGAGTTCCAGCTCGAGTTCTTCTGGTACAACACCGCCCTGTTCGAGCAGGCCGGCGTCGAGGTCCCCGAGTCGCTCGACGACTTCCCGGCGATGTGCGAGGCGCTCCGCGCCTCGGGCGTCACGCCGATCGCGCTCGACGGCCAGGACCAGTGGCCGCTCGAGCGGTACATGGCCTACCACCCGTTCCGCACGGCCGGCCCCGAGTACGTGCAGGAGCTGAAGCGAGGCGACGCCGCGTTCGCCGATCCCGACGGCGAAGCCGCAGTCGAGTGGCTCCACTCGCTGGGCGAGGCCGGATGCTTCGCGGAGGGCTTCTCCTCGACGGGGTACGCCGACGCGCAGGCACTGTTCACCTCGGGCAAGGCCGCCGTGTACAACATCGGCACCTGGGAGCTCGCGAACCTCGCCACCGAGAACCTCGACGCGGGCGTGCGCGACGACATCGACTACTTCACGCTGCCGATGACCCCCGATGCGGTCACCGCGGCCAACGAGTACGTGACGCCGTCGGGCATCGGCATGGCCGTCAGCGCGAAGACGTTCGATCCGCTCGTGCGCGACTTCCTCGCGTTCGCCCTCGAGCGCTATCCCGAGGTGTACGCGACGACCGGCGCGCTGTCGCCCACGTCGAACGTCGAGACCACCATCCCCGACAACGCGACGCCCCTGTACGAGCGTGCGGTCGAGCAGGCCGACGACGTCGGCGAGGAGATCGCGATGCCGTGGGACACGCAGCTCGACCCGACCTCGAACACGCGCCTGCAGCAGGAGCTGACCCTCCTGGTCCAGGGCGAGATCACGCCCGACGAGTTCATCGAGACGATGGACGCCACGATCGCGCAGAACGGCCCCGCGGCCTTCGAGTAACGCGACCGGTGGGGGCCGCCCGCCGGCGGCCCCCACCCCGATCCCGACCCGCACGTTCCACCCGAGAGGCACCCATGAGCACCTCGATGCTCCCCAGCCGGTCGAAGACCGCCGTCCTCGTCTTCCTGATCCCGCCGCTGCTGCTCTACGGCGTGGCCGTGCTGCTGCCGATCCTGCAGTCGCTGTTCCTCAGCTTCTTCGACTGGGACGGCATCACGTCGCTCCGCTTCGTCGGGTTCGACAACTACGCCCGCATGTTCGTCGGCGACGACGTGTTCTGGACGGCGTTCTTCAACTCGCTCGGCTACCTCGCGATCTGCCTGATCCTGCAGCTCGGCGGCGCGCTCATCGTGGCGAGCCTGCTCATCTCGCTGCGGCGCGGCCGAGAGGTCGTGAAGACCCTCTACCTGCTCCCGGCGGTCATCTCGACGGTCGCCATCGCGTTCCTGTTCCAGCGGATCTACTCGCTCGAGCCGGTCGGGCTGCTCAACCAGCTGCTCGCCTGGGTCGGCCTCGAGGGGCTGCAGCAGGCGTGGCTCTCCGACGTCGACACCGTGCTGGCCGCGGTCTCCATCCCGGAGGGCTGGCGGTTCACCGGGCTGTACATGCTCATCATCTACGCCGCCCTCCTCGCCGTGCCGCAGGAGCTCGAGGAGGCGGCCCGACTCGACGGGGCGAACTGGTGGCAGGTCTTCACGAAGATCCGGTTCCCCTACATCCGGCCGGTGTGGATCACGACGACGATCATGGCGACCACGTACGCGCTGCGCGGCTTCGACATCCCGTACCTGCTCACCAACGGCGGGCCGGGGCAGGCATCCGAGCTGCTCACCACCTACATGTACAAGACCGCGTTCACGCACACCGACTACGGCTACGCGAGCACCATCTCGGTGTTCATCGTCGTGGAGTGCCTCATCGCGGTCGGACTCATCCTGCTGCTCCTCCGACGGAAGGCCGACGCATGACCGCCACCGTTCTCGCCCCGGCATCCGATCCGCCGACGACGCCCGAGACGTCGCGACCGGCGTCGCCACGGCGTCGTCAACGCCTGAACGTGCACCGCACGCTCGCGAGCGTCGTCATCTGGCTCATCGTGATCGTGCAGGTCTACCCGCTCGCATGGTTGTTCATCACGAGCATCCGCACCGAGCAGGACTTCGCGAGCGGCAACCCGTTCGCCCTGCCGACCGAGATCACCTTCGACAACTACGTCCGCGCGTTCGAGACGGGGAACCTCGGCCTCAACATCCTGAACAGCCTCATCGTCACGCTCGGGTCGAACCTGCTCATCGTGCTCCTCGGCATGATGGCCGCGTATGCGCTCCAGGTGCTCGGATTCCGGCTGAGCCGGTTCGTGCGCGCCCTGTTCCTGATCGGCATCATCGTGCCGGTGCAGATCGCCCTCGTGCCGCTGTTCATCGACTACTCGTCCGTCGACCTGCTCGACACCTACCAGTCGATGATCATCCCGCTGGCGGCGTTCTCGTTGCCGATGTCGATCTACCTCTTCTCGTCGTTCTACGAGTACATCCCGCGCGAGACATATGAGGCGGCGTCGATCGACGGCGCAGGCCCGTACCGGATCTTCGGCCAGATCACGTTCCCGCTGTCGGTGAACACCATCGTGACGGTCGTGCTCGTCAACAGCATCTTCATCTGGAACGACTTCATCTTCGCCAACACGTTCGTGCTCTCGGACGGGCTCAAGACGATCCCGCTCGGGCTGCAGAACTACATCGGCGCGATGGGCAACGTCGACTGGACGGCGACGTTCGCCGCCGTCTGCGTCACGATCACGCCGTTGCTGCTCGTCTTCCTCGTGTTGAACAAGGCGATGATCTACGGTCTGGAGAGCGGGGCCACGAAGGGATGACGGATGCGAACCCGAAGGCGCGGAGGCCGATGACGGCCGAGAACGGGCGGTCGTCCCACCCGGTGACGATGCGCGACGTCGCGAAGGCCGCGGGCGTCTCGGTGGCGACGGTCTCGCACGTGGTGAACGACAACCCCAACGCCCGCATCGGCGACGCCGCGCGCGCACGTGTGCGAAAGGCCATCGACGAGCTCGGCTACCGGCCGAACGCGCTCGCGAAGAACCTGGTGAGCGGCCACTCGAAGTTCATCGGCCTCGTCGCCGATGCGATCGCGACCACCCCGTTCGCCGGCCAGATCATCCACGGCGCGCAGGACGAGGCCTGGAAGCACGGCTACGTGCTGCTCGTCGCGAACACCGAGGGGAACCGCGCCGCCGAGGACGAGGCGATCACCATGATGCTCGAGCACAAGGTCCGCGGCATCCTCTACTCGACCTGGTACCACCGGGCCGCCGAGATCCCTCGGGCACTGCTCGAGACCGACGTCGTGCTGGTGGACTGCTTCTCCGAAGCGGGCGAGGCACCCGCCGTCGTGCCGGATGAGGTGGAGGGAGGGCGTTCCGCGACGCGGCTGCTGCTCGACGCCGGCCATCGGCGCATCGCCATCGTCAACACGACCACGCCGTCTCCCGCGCACGACGGTCGGCTCCGGGGGTACCGTGAGGCGCTGGGGGCCGCGGGCATTCCCTTCGACGAGACGCTCGTCTTCGACGCTCGCCCGGAGCAGGAGGGCGGCTACGACGTGACGGGGGCCATCCTCGACACGGGCGCGACCGCCGTCTTCTGTCACAACGACCGCGTCGCCATGGGGCTCTACGACGGCCTGCGAGACCGCGGCCTCTCGATCCCGTCGGATGTCGCGGTCGTCGGCTTCGACAACCAGGAGGTCATCGCGGCGCACCTGCGCCCGCCGCTCACGACGGTCGCGCTTCCGCACTACGAGCTCGGCGTGCTCGGGGTTCGGCTGCTGCTCGGCCTCGACCCCGTGCCGGATGGCGGCAGGCTCGCCGTCGCGTGCCCGCCGGTGATCCGCTCGTCCGTCTGACGCGAGCCTCGATCCGCGGGCTCCGGACCGGTCGCCGCGCGCCAAAGTCTTTGGCACCCCCGTCGTCTTGACGCGTCCGTAGGCCTCGGCTACCGTCGTGCCAAGACGATTTGGCAAAACGTATTGGCACAGTCGTCGCAAGAGGGTCTGCGTCCTGTCACACATCAACGAAGGAGTCGAAGTGATGAAGCTTCGCACACAGCCGACGAGGCGCCGACGCCGCTCGCTCGTCACCGCCGCCGCGGCCACCGTCAGCGCCGCAGCTCTCGTCCTCACCGGGTGCGGTGTGGGCGGCGGGGAAGAGACCGCATCCGGGGCCGACGAACTGACCGTCGTCGTCGAGGGCGGCGGCAAGGCCGAGCTGCAGCCGATCGCCGACCTCTACAAGGAGGAGACCGGCACGACCGTGACGCTCGTCGAGCTGCCGTACGCCGGCCTGTACGACCGAGTCTCCTCCGAGCTCCAGGCCGGTCAGCCGTCGTTCGACATCGCCGCGCTCGACGCCATCTGGCTCCCGGCGTTCGCTCCCGGTCTCGCCCCGCTCGACGACCTGTTCACCGCCGACGTCGAGGACGACCTTTTCGGTGGCCTCGTGAGCGAGGCGCAGGTCGACGACACGTTCGTCGGCATGCCGGTCTGGACCAACTCCGAGATCCTCTTCTACCGCACCGACCTCTTCGAGGACTCCGCGAACATGGCCGACTTCGAGGCGGAGTACGGCTATCCGCTCGCCCCGCCGACCACGTGGGACGAGTACCGCGACGTCGCCGAGTTCTTCACGCGCGACACCGACGGGGACGGCGCGATCGACCTCTACGGCACCGACGTGAAGGGCGCCGTCGAGACCGAATGGCTGGCGACCGTCTCGCAGGCCGGTGAAGAGGCGATGGTGCTGGATGCCGCGACCGGCGAGGTCACGATCGACAGCGCCGCGCACCAGGAGGCGCTCGACTTCTACGTCAGCCTGCTGCCGTACGCGCCATCCGGTGCAGCGCAGCTCGACTGGGCTGGAGCCCAGAACCTCTTCTACCAGGGCAACCTCGCGATGATGCGCTTCTGGGGCCACGCCTACCGGCAGACGCCCGACGACTCGACCGTGAAGGACTCGATCGGAGTCGCGCCGATGATCGGCGGGCCGGGCGGCGTCGCCGGCGTGCCGGGCGCCTGGTACCTCTCGGTTCCCGCGTCGGGCGACCAGCAGGATGCCGCGAAGGAGTTCATCGCGTTCGCGTACGAGCACAACGACCTCGCCGCCGACACCTCGCTCGGCCTCGTCGCGCGCAAGAGCGCGTTCGAGAGCAAGGCCGGAGAGGCCGGATTCGAGAACTACCCGGCCCTGGTCGAGACGCTCGAGGCACCGCAGTCGCTGCCCCGCCCGGCGACGCCGGAGTGGCAGGAGATCGTCGACTCGGTGCTCGTGCCGATGATGCAGAAGGCCGTCGAGCCGGGAGCCGACACCGCGCAGCTCCTCACCGACGCCAAGACGCAGATCGAAGCGATCGTCCAGTAGACGGTCCGGACGAGAAGGTGATCGTGGAGACACTCGCTCCCCAGGCCCGGGTGGAGGCGGCTGCGGCCGCCCCCGCCCGGGGTCCCGGAGCCCCGACCCGGGGCTCAGCTCGACCCCGTCGGCACCGCAACAAGGACCGGGGCGACCGCCGCTTCGCCCTGCTGCTCCTGGCGCCGGCGGCTCTGTTCCTCGCGGCATTCGTACTCTGGCCGCTCGTGCGGTTCGTCTCCGACAGCTTCTTCGAGATCTCGCCGTTCGCCGGGGCACCCCGCGAGTTCGTCGGCTTGGCGAACTACGCGACCGCGTTCGCGTCCGAGGCGTTCCAGTCGGCCTCGGTGCGTACGGTCGTCTACACGATCATCGTCGTGACGGCGGAGTTCGTGCTCGGCCTCGCGGTCGCACTGCTGTTCACCGCGCTCGGCCGGCGGTCGACGGTCTTCCGCACGCTCTTCATGTACCCGCTGATGATCGCACCGGTCGTCGCCGGCCTCCTGTGGCGGTTCCTGCTCATCGACAACTTCGGCATCGTCAACCAGCTCCTCTTCGAGGCGGGCATCCTCTCCAGCCCTGACCAGATCCAGTGGCTGAGCGACCCGGACATCGCGCTGTTCTCCGTGGCGATCCCCGACATCTGGCTCACCACGTCGTTCATCACGCTGGTGCTGTTCGCCGGGCTCCAGAACATCCCTGGGGATGTCATCGAGGCGGCCCGAATCGACGGCGCCCGGTACCCGCGCATCCTGTTCAGCATCATCATCCCGCTGCTTCGCCCGGTCATCGCCGTCGCGCTGATCGTCCGCGGCATCGACGCCGCTCGGGCGTTCGACATCATCCTGATCCAGACGGACGGCGGCCCGCAGGGCAGCACGACCACCCTCAGCCTTCTCATCTACCGCACCATGACGCGATTCGGCGACCCCGGACTCGCGAGCGCCATGGGGACGGTCTACCTCATCGTCATGCTGGCCGTCGCGATCGCGGCGATCATGCTCATCTGGCGACCCGGGAGCAGTGCACGATGAATCCGCTCGAGACCCGCGGGAAGAGCCGCATCCTGCTCTGGGCGCTGCTGGCCGCCGCCATCATCCTCTACGCGTTCCCCTTCGTCTACCTCCTGCTGACGTCGTTCAAGACGCCGCTCGACGCGATCGCCGTGCCGCCGTCGGTTCTTCCCGAGGTGTGGACGCTCGACAACTACGTCGCGGCCCTGAGCCGCGAAGGCGTCCCCGCGGCGCTCGTCAACAGCGTCGTGACCGCGGTCGTCTCGACCGCGCTGTCGCTCGTACTCGCGGTTCCCGCGGCCTACGCGATCACGCGGTTCCGCACCCCGAGCGGGCGCGTGTTCATCGTCGCAGCCCTGGTCACGCGCATGGTGCCGACCATCGCCGTCGGTGCGCCGCTCATCGAGGTCATGCGCAACCTCGGCCTCACCGACACGTCGTTCGGGCTCGCGCTCGCGCACACGACGATCTCGCTGCCGCTCTCGATCTGGCTGATGGCGAGCTTCTTCGAGGCCGTGCCCGACGAGCTCAGCGAGGCCGCCGAGGTCGACGGCTGCAGCCGCATCCAGGCGATGGTCCGCGTGGTGCTCCCCGTGGTCTCAGGGGGTCTGGCGGTGACCGCGATCTTCGCGTTCCTCGCCTCGTGGAACGAGTTCCTTTTCGCGCTGCTGCTGACGTCGGTGCGCGCGCAGACCACGCCGGTCGTCATCGCGAACTTCCAGAGCCAGTTCGGCCTGGACTGGGGCGGGATGACGGCGCTCGCCGCGGTCTACTCGGTGCCCGTGATCCTCCTCACCCTGTTCCTCCAGCGGCACATCGTCGCCGGCCTCACCCTCGGCGCCGTCAAGGGCTGAGCCGCGACCCGAACGGAAAGACCATGACCAGCACCAACCGGTACGACGTCACCACGTGGCCCGATGGCGACCCCTCCGACGACATCGGGGCGGTGATCAACAGCATCATCGCCGACGTCAAGCGGCGACAGGCGGTGGCGGATGTCGCGGACGGCGGCAAGCCGGGCGCCGTCATCTCCATCCCGCCCGGGGACTACCGCCTTCGCACGCAGGTCGTGATCGACCTGAGCTTCCTGCGGATCGAGGGGGCTGGGCACGGCTTCACGTCCTCGAGCATCCGGTTCAACGTCCCTGAGGAGCAGCGGCCCGACCTGCACGAGCTGTGGCCGGGCGGGAGCCGGATCCTGGTCGACCTGACGCCCCGCGACGGCGTCGACGCAGGCGATGAAGCGGATGGCGCGGCGTTCCTCGTCGCCCGCACCGGAAGCCCGCGCATCAGTTCGGTCGAGTTCACCGGATTCTGCATCGACGGCGCGCACTTCACGGGCGACGGTCCGGGCGGCAACCCCGAGAACTCGTACGTCAACGGCAAGACCGGCATCTACGTCGCCGACGCGAACGACTCGTTCCGGATCACCGGGATGGGCTTCGTCTACCTCGAGAACGCGGTCACGATCTACAACGCCGACGCGCTCTCGATCCACGACAACTTCATCGCGGAGTGCGGCAGCTGCATCGAGCTGCGCGGCTGGGGGCAGGCGTCGAAGATCACCGACAACCTCATCGGTGCGGGCCCCGCCGGCCGCTCGATCTACGCCGAGCACCACGGCGGGCTGCTGATCACCGCGAACAACGTGTTCCCGCGCGGTGCGAGCAGCGTCCACCTGCATGGCGTCACACGGTCGAGCGTGACGGGCAACCGGCTCCACTCGTTCTACCCGGGGATGGTGATCCTCGCGGCGAACAGTTCGGAGAACCTCGTGGGGTCGAACCACTTCCTGCGCGACCACGAGCCCTGGACGCCGTTCCTCGGAGTCGACAACGGGCTCGACGACGACTACGGCCTGCTGGTCGTCAGCGGGAACGACAACTCGGTGATCGGCAACCACTTCTCCGAGATCGCCGAGTCGGAGCGCATCCGCCCGGGGGGCATCCCGCCCGTGATCATCAGGGTGGTCGACGGCACCGGCAACTTCGTCGCGACCAACCACATCGTCGCGAAGGACGTCAGCGCGAACTCGAGCGACTCCTGCTTCGAGGGCCAGGTCGACGCGCTTCTCACCACCGACACCGTGCGTGAACTCGAGGTGACGACCGTCGCGGTCGACGCGCCATCCGCTCGCAATACCATCCTCGACTCGGGTACCGACGAGCAGGTCCGGGCCGACCGTTCGGCGAATGCCGTCAGGCCGCTGCCGACGCTTCCGGCACCGTCGGCCGGGGTGACGGACCGAGACGTGGTACGAACGTGAGGGGCCGACGATGACGGGGAGCCGGGTGTCCGAGAAGACGATCGGGATCAAGGCGGTGGCCGCACACGCCGGGGTGTCGCAGACCACGGTGTCGCACGTGCTCAACGAGACGCCGCACACCCGGGTCAGCGAGGAGACCGCGGCGCGGGTTCGGGCGGCCGCCGAGGAGCTCGGGTACCGACCGAACCGACTCGCTCGCGGCCTCCGCACGCAGGCCTCCGACATGATCGGATTGCTGACCGAGGAGATCGCGACGACGCCGCACGCCGGCCGCATCATCCTCGGCGCCCAGGAGGAGGCGAGCCGCCGCAACCTCACGCTCGCGATCATCAACTCCGAGCTGAACCCCGAGCCGGAAGTGGATGCCGCGCAGGTCCAGGCCTTCCTCGACCGCCAGGCCGACGGGATCATCTACGCGACCGTGTTCCACGACGTCATCGACGCCCCGGAGAACCTCCGGACGCGTCCCGCCGCGCTGATCGGCGCGCGGGATTCGGCCGGCGCGATCCCCGCGGTCCTGCCCGACGAGCGCGGCGGCGCGGCATCCGTCGTCGACATGCTCGTCGCACGGGGACACCGGCGGATCGCGTTCGCCGAGAGCGCCGACGACGTGCCGGCCACGCGAGGACGACTGCAGGGCTACCTCGACGGGATGGCGCGTGCCGGCCTCGCGACCGAAGGACTGATCGCCTCGGGAGGATCCGATGCGCGCGGCGGCTACGCCGCGACGCTCGAACTGCTGGGCCGCGAACCCACGGCCCTGTTCTGCTACAACGACCGGATGGCGATGGGCGCCTATCGCGCGGCCGCCGACCGCGGCCTTCGGATTCCGGACGACCTGTCGGTGGTCGGCTTCGACGACCAGGCTCCGCTGCCCGAGAGCCTGTTCCCGGCGCTGACCACCGTCGCCCTGCCGCACTACGAGATGGGCGCGTGGGCGGTCGCCGCGCTCGCCGAATCGATCCACGGAACGGGCGGAGAGACGCTCCTCGCCGCGCACCCGACCGTGCTGGAATGCCCGCTCGTCGAGCGGGACTCTGTCGCGCCGCCTCGCGATCGAGCCGGCACCTGAAGACGCGAGGGGGTTCGGGCGGTCCCGCAGACTCCTCGCCCGAACCCCCTCGTCCCTCCCTGCACCTTCCACCCTGAGGACCTCCCATGAGACCTACCCTGCACTTCACCGCCCGGACCGGGTGGATCAACGACCCGCACGGGATCACCCACCGAGACGGGCAGTACCACGCGTTCTTCCAGTACGTGCCCGACCGCATGTCGTGGGCGCCGAACTGCCACTGGGGTCACGCGACCGGACCCGACCTGCTGTCGCTGACCGAGACGTCGGTCGCGATCGAGCCCGGCGACGGCGATGACGGCATCTGGACCGGATGCCTCGTGGTCGACGGCGATGAGACGGTGATCTTCTACACCGCGACGTCGGTTCCGGACTTCGGGATCGGCCGCATCCGCGCGGCCCATCCGCTCGACGCGGACTGGCTCGAGTGGCGGAAGGGCGATGTCGTGGTCGAGGCTCCCGACGGGCTCGACCTCATCGCGTTCCGCGACCCGTTCGTCCGGCGCGAAGCATCCGGCTGGCGGATGTTCGTCGGCGCCGCCCACCGCGACGGCACCGCGATGGCGCTGGCCTGGACGTCGACCGACCTGCGCTCATGGACGTACGACGGGGTGGCGCTCGCTCGTTCGGCGACCGAGCGCGAGCCGGTCTGGATGGGCGCGCTCTGGGAATGCCCGCAGTTCTTCCAGGTCGACGGGGTCGACGTGATGGTCTCGTCGGTGTGGGACGCCGACGTGCTGCACTACGCCGGCTACGCGACCGGCGCGTACCGGGACGGTCGCTTCGACGCCGCGGGTTGGGGACGCCTGACCTACGGCGATGGCTACTACGCGCCGTCGCTCTTCCTCGATGCGGCGGGGCGGCCGTGCCTGTCGTTCTGGATCCGCGGCGTCGCGGACGAACAGGCAGGTTGGGCGGGCGCGCACAGCGTCCCGTTCCTCCTCTCCGCTGCGGACGGCGCGCTCGTGGCCACGCCGCATTCGGATGTCGCCGCGCACCGCGGCGACCGCGCCGACGACGGCCGGGTCGCAGGACTGATCGCCGACATCGAATGGGATGCCACGGCCGGCGAGTTGACGGTCGCCTCCGGCGAGGCACCGGTGCTCCACATCTTCCGGAGTCCGGAGACCGCCGTCGTCACGATCGGGGACGACGAGTGGACCGTGCCCGCGTCGGGCACGCTCCGAATCATCCTCGACGGGCCCGTGCTCGAGCTCGCCACCGCGGCGGGCCTGTTCGCCGCGACCGTCCACCCGACCGCGGAGGGCCTGCAGGTCAGTGCGTCGGCCGGAACGCTCGAGGTCTTCCCCTTGATGACGGGCTCGTCTTCGGGCTGATCGATCCTCGAGAGCCGCACCGAGTAGCGTGGGCCACTCGGGCGACCGCGAGCGCGGCGCCGGGAAGGTGGGATCCGGTGGACGCTCGGGACCGCACGGGCTCGGGCGCCGACGAGCACGGGCCGAACCCGATCGATCGCATGGCGCGGCCCGGCATCCGCGCGGTCGCGCGCGCGGCGGGCGTCTCGCCGACCACGGTCTCGCACACCTTCTCGGGCTCGCGCGGCGTGCGGCCCGAGACGAGGGATCGGGTGCTTCGCGCCGCGGCGACGCTCGGGTACACCCCGAACCGCGTCGCGCAGGGACTTCGACGGCGACGCACGGGCGTGATCGGCCTCGCGAGCGATCGCATCGCGACGACGCCGTTCGCGGGCCGGATCGTGCAGGGTGCGCAGGAGGTCGCTCGCGAGCACGACCTGCTGCTGATGCTCGTGGACTCCGAGGGCGACCGTGAACTGGAGTCGCGGCAGATCCGCGCGCTCGCGGCGCAGCGGGTCGACGGCGTGCTGATGGCGCGGATGTCGCATCAGGTCGTCGCCCGACCCGACGGCCTCAGCGGACTGCCGGTCGTACTCGTCGATGGTGCGCCCGAGGCGGGATGGACGGTGGACGCCGTCGTCCCCGATGAGGAGGAGATCGCCGCGACCGCGGTGGAGCGGCTCGTCGAGGCCGGCCACCGGCGGATCGCGTTCGCCAATGCCGACGATGACGCGCCGGCCGTCAGCGGTCGGGCCCACGGGTTCGCGGCGGCGCTCGATCGGGCGGGGCTGCATGCGCCGGCAGCGACGGTCGTGTCGGCGCCGTCGGATGCGGTCGGCGGCCGGCGGGCCGGGCGGATCCTGCTCGATCGCCCACCGGCGGAGCGGCCGACCGCGGTCTTCTGCTTCAACGACCAGGTGGCGATGGGCGTCTACCAGGCTGCGGCCGCACTCGGGCTCGTGGTGCCGACCGACGTGTCCGTCATCGGCGTCGACGACCTCGAGCTGGTGTCGGCCGCGCTCGAACCGGGGCTGACCACGATCGCACTGCCGCACCGCGAGATGGGGCGGGCTGGGATGCAGGCCCTGCTGGCGTTGATCGATGCGGGCGCCGCGCCGCGCGAGCCCGCGACGACCCGGCTCAGGTGCGAGCTCGTCGAGCGCGGATCGGTGGCGTCACCGCCGTCGGTCTGAGCTCGCCCGCTCGACGGGTGCGACCGCGAGCGGCACGAGTTCGAGATCATCGAGCCGGGTCGCGCCCTCGACGGACTCGGCCGAGAGCCTGTTCGCGCCCGGCGCGCCGAAGACGAGACTCGACAGCACGGCCTCGCCGTCACCTGCGAAGACCTCGACCGAGGAGGCGTCGACGATCACGTCCAGCGTCACCGAGCCGTCGGCGGCAGGCGTGACCGGTGCGGTCCGGACGACACGGTACGCGTCCGGCATGCGCGCGGCCGCGGCATCCGCGTCTCGGGCGATGAACACCGTGGACGAGGTGAAGTCCACGCCGACGGTCGCGAACGCCCCGTCGCCCTCCCTGACCCGCAACCGCGTCTCGCGTGCCGGGTCGGCCGGATCGGGCGCGACGCTGACGCGCAGTCGGTACGCATCGGAGGTCGGCTGGGGGATGTCTCTCGCGATTCCGGCCGGGATGGTCAGTTCGGTGATCGCGCGGGCCGGGCCCTCGAGCTCGGCGACCGCATCCGTCGGCGTGGAGCGGAGCTCCAGGCGCCCGCCCGCGTCGACGAGGCGCAGGTCGCGAACGACGGAGTCCGCCCCGCCGTGCCAGTCGTCGGTCGGGAGGTCGCCCGCGTACGCCCAGTTGTTCAGCCAACCGATCGCCGAGCGCGATGCGAGTCGCTCGTCCTCCGGCAACCGGGGGTCGTCCCACGTGACGGTCGCGTAGAAGTCCGATCCGCGGTCGAGCCACCGGGGTGCCGGCTCATCGGCGGCGAACCGCGTCCCGTCCCATGAGCCCGTCCAGTATGCGGTGCCGGTCGTCATGCCGTACCGCTCGCCGTTCACGCCGGCGAGGAGCACCCATCGCGTGCGCGACGGATCCCCGTCGACCGACATCCGGAACAGGTCGGGGCACTCGAGGATCCCGAGGTCGTCGCGTTCGAATCCGGAGAGGTACTCCCAGTCGACGAGGTCCGGCGACGCGTAGAAGCCGATCTTGTGCCCTTCAGCGAGGGTCATGAGCCATCGCCCGGCGTCCTCGTCCCACACGACCTTCGGGTCGCGCCAGTGCTCGGCCCCCGGATTCTCCATCACGGGATTGGCCTCGTGCGAGGCGAAGGTGTACCCGCCGTCGGTGGAGACGAACAGCGATTGCCGCTGGACGCCGTCGTGCTGCTGCGTGACCATCGCGACGACCGCGTCCTCGCCGAAGCCCGCCGTGTTCGCGGAGTCGACGACGGCGCTGCCCGTGAGGATGTCGCCCAGGCCGTTCCGGTACTTCTCGATCGCCACGCCCTCGTCACGCCAGTGCACGAGGTCGGTGGATGTCGCGTGGTACCACTCGGTGCCGTTCCCGTCGGGGTAGTCGGCGTTGTAGAGGTAGTAGTAGTGCCACCGGCCGTCGAGCCAGAAGGGCCGCTGCGGATCGTTCATCCAGTGCTCGGCAGGCGTGAGGTGCACGGCCGGGCGATAGGGCGACCATCCGGCCGGGCGCGTGTATTCCGGGCCGGCGGGCTCGGTGGCGGGGGCGGATGACGCGTCGACCTTCGGTCGGTCGCCGGCGGTGCCGATCGCCGCGATCGCGACCACGGTCGCTGCGACGAGGGCGGTTGCGACGATCGCCGAGATCGCCACGATGGCGATTCGACTCGGACGGCGCGCGCCGGCGCGGGCCCGGTCGGTTGGGGTCGTGCTGTTCATGATCCTCCGTGGCGTCGGCGCCGCCGGTCCGCGATCCGCCCCTGCGAGGCGGCCCGTGGAGCCGGGCGGTGCGCCGTCGCGTGTGGTGTGTTCGGGGAGGAGCGCAAGCGCCACTCGAGGAATCTTCGGCAACGCTAGCCTCGCACGAATCGATTTGCAAACCTCGACCTCGCCGACGGCGCCGTGAAAGCGCGACCATCCGCGAGTCCTCGCGGATGCAGCGATCTTCATGCGTCTGCACTGTTCGCGGACGTTGCAACTCGGGCTTGACATCGTTGTCAGTGAGCGCATAGGTTCCTGTGCCGGGGGAGCACGACGCCACGTTCTCGAGGACTCGCTCAGTCCTGACCGCCCGCGGATCATCGCGATCCCGGACCGAAAGCGAAGAACGTGAAGACATCACGCACGACGCCGCGACGCCTGCCGCCGACACGGCCCGCGGCAGCCATCCGCACGCCACGGTCCTGGCGCGACCGAACGCCGCAGACTGCGGCCATCCGCCGCACCGGCGCCCGGTTCGGCCGGACCGCACCGCACCACGACTCCCGACCGAACGGCTGAGGCCGCTCGGATCGGAGCCGATCGGCGACCTCACGTCGACCGATCGGACGCGACGGGCGAATCACGTCCGTCGTCATCGCCGACCACGACCCAGGGGACCCCGGGCCGATGCCCGTGGAGGGTCGTGGTCGACCGTTCACCCTACGAAAGGCACGAATCATGGCAACATCCACGCGGCGCATCGCGCGCCCCCTCATCGGAGGCCTCACCGCGGCCGGTGTGCTCGCCGGCGCGCTCGTCGCCGGCGCTCCGGCGGCCGTCGCCGAAACCGAGCTCCAGCCCGGCCCCGAGCCGACGATCCACACCCAGGAGGCATACGAACCCGAGGCCGACTTCACCGCGAAGTGGACCCGGGCTGACGCCCGCCAGATCAAGCGGCTCTCCGACCCCGACGCGGGTTCGCGCGAGAACTCGATGCCGGCGGCGCTCACGATGCCGACCGTGCCGCAGGACTTCCCCGACATGTCGAACGGCGAGGTCTGGGTCTGGGACACCTGGCCCCTGACCGACGAGGACGGCAACCAGTACAGCGTCAACGGCTGGGAGGTCATCTTCTCGCTCGTGGCCGACCGCAGCCTCGGCTTCGACGAGCGCCACCACTACGCCAAGATCGGCTACTTCTACCGCCCGGCGGGCATCCCGTTCGAGGACCGTCCGGAGAACGGCGGCTGGACGTACGGCGGCCTCGTCTTCGACGAGGGCGTCACCGGCCAGATCTTCGAGGACCAGTCGTTCACGCACCAGACCCAGTGGTCGGGCTCGGCGCGGATCTTCAAGGGCGGCGAGATCAAGCTGTTCTTCACCGACGTCGCCTTCTACCGCAATCCCGACGGCAGCAACATCAAGCCGTACGACCCGCGGATCGCGCTGAGCGTCGGCAAGGTGCACTCCAACAAGAAGGAGGTGTTCTTCACCGGGTTCGACACGGTGCACGACCTCCTGCAGGCCGACGGCACGTACTACCAGACCGGTGAGCAGAACGAGTTCTTCAACTTCCGCGACCCGTTCACCTTCGAGGACCCGGACAACCCCGGCGAGACCTACATGGTCTTCGAGGGCAACACGGCAATGCCGCGTGAGGAGGCCTACTGCACGGAGGAGGACCTCGGCTACCGCGAGGGCGACCCGTACGCGGAGACCGTCGACGAGGTCAACGCGTCGGGCGCGACCTACCAGATCGCGAACGTGGGCCTGGCGAAGGCGAAGAACACGGAACTCACCGAGTGGGAGTTCCTGCCGCCGGTGCTCTCCGCCAACTGCGTCACCGACCAGACCGAGCGCCCGCAGTACGTGTTCAAGGACGGCAAGGCCTACCTCTTCACCATCAGCCACCGCGGCACGTACGCGGCGGGCATCGACGGTCCCGAGGGCGTCTACGCGTTCGTGGGCGATGGCATCCGCAGCGACTTCCAGCCGCTGAACCACGGATCGGGCCTGGCGCTCGGCAACCCGACGAACCTCAACTTCCTCGGCGGGCAGCCGTTCGCTCCGGACTACAACCAGCACCCGGGTCACTTCCAGGCGTACTCGCACTACGTGATGCCCGGTGGCCTCGTCCAGTCGTTCATCGACACGATCGGCACGCACGACGACTTCGTGCGCGGCGGCACGCTCGCCCCGACCGTGAAGATCGACCTCGACGGCGCCTCGTCGTCCGTGGACTACTCCTACGGCGACGGCGGCCTCGGCGGCTGGGCAGACATCCCGGCGAACATCGCCGTGAACCCCGGCGGCAAGGTGCAGTAGCACCAAGCCAGGCGGGCGGGATGCGGTGCTCAGCACCACCGCATCCCGCCCGCTCCGGCTCAGCCGGCGACTGTCACGACGTGCTCACCCCCGTCGGTGACGCCGGCCGAGTTCTCCAGCTCGATCGCATAGCGATGTTCGCCGGGCGAGGCGCCCTCGACGAGGAACGAGAACGTCCGCTGCGACTCGGCGGTGCGGTACTCGCGGTCGACCACGCGGCCGTCCTCGATCAGCCGGACCACGGTGGTCGGCTCGCCGAAGCCCACCTTGACCTTGATCTCGAAGTCGCCGTCGGCATCCGGGCCCTTGCGCGGGCCGGTGAGCGCCGTGACCTGGGCGGCCGGCGGTGCGGCGGTCGCGCCATCCGCTCCGGACTCGCGGTACATCGCCCCGTGCATCGGCGTGACCGTCAGCGATTCGAGCCACGCGTCGCCGCCCTCGGCCCACAGCCCGATGGCGTCGGCGCCCGCGTTCGGGAACACCTGATCGGTGATCGTCGTGCGGCCGCCGTCGGCGAACACCTCGACGGAGGCGCGGTCGATGTAGACGGTCAACGCGAGCTTCCCGTCCGCGAGCGCGACCGGGGCATCGTCGAACGACGCGAACGCCGGGTGGAAGGCGGTGTTCCCCGATTCGCGGCGGTCGACGAAGAGGCGAGCGGATGCCGCGTCCCAGCCGATCCGCGTCGCGGACTCGTGGTCGCCGAGCACGCTGAGTCCCACCGCGTCGGCGTCGCCCGGGGCGACGACCGCGTCGATCCGCACGACGTCGCCGGAGATGGGCAGCGTCTCGTCGCCGTCGGCGATCGCGCGCGCGCCATCCGTGTAGGCCACGTCGGGCCGCTCGAGCTCGGCGAACTCGGGCACGACGCGCTGCGCGAGCCGGGGTCCGCGCTCGGTGCTCACGAGCTCCACGTCGCGGGGGAGCGCCATCGCACTCCGCCATGATCCGGTCGGGATGTCGTTGGCGTAGTCCCAGTTGTTCATCCAGCCGAGCATGACCCGGCGGTCGTCGGGCGCGTTCGAGAACGACACGGTCGCGTAGTAGTCGCGGCCCCAGTCGAGCCAGTCGTAGCCCTCGATGCGCGGCGCCGCCGCGGCATCCGAGAACATGACCTGGTCGACGAGGACGTGGCCCCAGCCGAAGCGGTTGTTGTCGATGACCCGAATGGATGCCTCGCGGCCGGCGAACTCGGCGACGTTCCAGCTCACCCAGTCGAGGTTCTCGCTGTTGCGGCCGGTCGCCGAGCGCACGATCTCGCCGTCGACGACGAGGTTGACGGAGGTCTCGTCGGAGCGCGGCGTCGCCGGTTCGGCGCCGAGCACCAGGTGGTCGACCGTCAGATGGCCCCAGCCGCCCGTGGCATCGTCGTGCACCTGGAAGCGCGCCTCGGTCCCGGCAAACTCCGAGACGTCCCACGACTGCCAGTTCAGCTGGCCGGCTTCGGGGCCGGTCGCCGTGCGCACGACCGCACCATCGACGATCAGTCGCACCTCGAGCGTGCCGTTGAGGCGCTTGCCGCCGCCGACGAGGAAGGAGAGGTGGTCCTCGCCGGGCTCGATCGTGAAGGCCGGCGAGGTCAGGTCGCCGAGGTTGTCGTCGCCCTTCGGGCCGCCCTCCCACGTGTTCAGGCGCTTCTGCCCGAGGTAGTAGTCGCCGCCCGCGGTCGACGGGTTGCGCCGCGGCTCGGTCGCGAAGTCGCCCGTGACCTCCCAGCCGGTGTCGGCGAGCGTCGTGCCGTCGGCGAACTCGAAGCCCTCGAAGAGCAGCCGCCCGGCGGGCGGCTCGTTGCCGAGCTGCGTGCCGTCGACGTGCGGGTGGTTGCCGCCGCCGACGAGGAGGTTCACGTGGTCCTGCTCGATCGTGAAGGCGGGGGACTCGAGGGTGCCGACGGGCCAGTCGCCGTCGTTGAAGCCGTTCACGAGCCCGGCTCCGACGAAGCCCGAGACCGGGTTCTGGCCGGGCAGCGTGCCGCTCGCGGGGGCGAGGCCCCACGGGCCGTCCTTCCAGTTGCCGGCCTCGTTGCCGACCGTCCAGTCGCCCCAGGTGCCGTCGTCGAACGAGGCGAAGACCTCGCCCGGCGGGAGCGTGTCATCCGTCACCGTGCTCTCGGAGGTGAACGTCGTGCCGTCGAACTCGCCGACGAAGTACTGGCCGCCCGAGCCGCCCGCGACGCTGCCGGGGTTGAGGTTCACGACCATGACCCACTTGACGTCGTCGGGGTCGCCGTCGACCGCCATCGGGAACAGGTCGGGGCATTCCCAGATGCCACCCGTCGCGTTCGCCGGGCCGAAGTCGCTGAGGTGGGTCCAGTTCTTCAGGTCGTCGCTCCGGTAGAGCACGACCTTGTACTCGAGGGCCTCGACCGCGGCCATGACCCAGTACGACTCGCCCGACACCGGGTCGGCGTAGCGGATGACCTTGGGGTCGCGGAAGTTCGCCGAGCCGCGGTCGAGCACGGGGTTGCCCTCGTACTTGGTCCAGGTCTGCCCGTCGTCGGTGCTGTAGGCGAGCGACTGCGCCTGGATGCCGGCGTGCGTCGGATGGGCCGGGGTGTAGGCGCTCGTGTAGATCGCGACCATCGCCGGGTCGTCGGCGGTGCCGAAGCCGCTCGTGTTGCCCTCGTCGACGACGACCGAGCCCGAGAAGATGTCCTCGATCGCGACGCCGTTCTCGTCGAAGGTCTGCGGGATCGCGATCGGCTGCTCCTCCCAGTGCACCAGGTCGGTGCTCGTCGCGTGCCCCCAGCTCATGTTGCCCCAGCGGGTGCCGTACGGGTTGTGCTGGAAGAACAGGTGCCACGTGCCCTCGTGGTACACCATGCCGTTCGGGTCGTTCATCCAGTTCTCCTCGGGGGAGAAGTGCAGGTACGGCCGGTACTGCTCGTCCGCCGGTTCGACCGCCGGTTCGACCGCCGCGGCAGAGACGCTGCCGACTGTCGCCAGTGCTGCGACGGCCGCCACGGCCGCCCAGCTCCTCCATCTTGATACCGTCGTCATCGACTGGTTCGCCCTTCATCGCGCGGGTCACGCCATCGGCAGTGACATCGTTGTCAGAAACTGCGGTGGATGCTACGCAGTGTCCGGCGGACAATTCAAGCCCGGTGTTCGGGTCGGTGCGGCGGTGGCTCGACGGGCGGCGCGGCGACGGTGCGACCGCCGGCGCGGCGGATGGCTCGACAGACCCCGCGGCGACGCTGCGACGGCCGGCGCGGCGATGGCGCGACGGCCGGCACGCCGCGCGCGTCCGGTCCTGGATGCCGGTTCGGCGAGTCGCGGGCCTCCGTTATCCGGCGACCGGTGCGGTCTCCTCGGCGGTGCGCAGCAGTGCGCCCTCGTGTCGCACGGTCGCGGCGGCGATCGTCATCGCCGCGCCGAGCGCCGCCGTCCACGCGTCGGACGTCTCGGGCAGCCCGTCCTGTGCGATGCGCTGGACGACCGCGGCCAGGGTGGCGTCGCCCGCGCCCATGGTGTCGATCACGGGGCCGGGCAGGCTCACGATGTCGGCGCGCACGTCGATCGCGCCGTGATGGATCGATGCGCCGTCGCGACCGGCGGTCGCGAGCACCGCCGGGCCGACGCGGCCGACGCGGCCGTCGCCGCCCGCGCCATCCGTCGCCGCGCCGGACGCACGCAGCCGCTCGACGAAGTCCGCGAGGGACTCTCCCGCGAGCAGCGCCGCATCCTCGTCACCGGCCTTCACGAGCAGTGAGCGCGAGGCGACGCGCACGAAGTTCGCAAGGAATCGCTCGCGGTCGTGCAGCATGCCCGACCGCGGATTGCCGTCGATGACGAGCCGCCGCTCCGGGTCGTCGATCGCGACGAGGAGGGCGTCGACCTGTTCCTCATCGTCGAACGGGAAGCAGCTGACGACCACGAGGTCGGCGTCGGCGAGTACTGCTCGAGTCGCCGCGTCGAACGAGAGCCGTCGATGTTGCGCCGCCTCGTTGAACTCGTATCGCGGTTCGCCGCCGTCGGATCGATCGGAGACCGCCCGTGAGGTGCCGAGCGCCGACGGGCTCGCGACGAGGGGGACCCCGAAGCCGTCGAGGAAGGCGCGGATCCGTGCAGCGGGCTCGTCGTCGCCGAGCATGGCGACGAGCGTGGTCCGTTCGCCGAGAAGCGACAGTCCGACCGCGACGTTGAGGGCCGCGCCGCCCACGAACTCGCGCGATCCGGCCGGGTCGCGGAGTTCGTCGATGAGGGCGTCGCCGACGACGACGACGTGGGTGCGGTCGGGTGCGGAGGGGGACATCTCAGCCTTCCTGGCGGGGCGGGATCTCTCCCGACCCGCGTTCGATGAGGTGGGTGGGGACGATCGTGCGGCGTGCCGGGGAGTCGTCGCCGTCGAGACGTGCGAAGACCCGCTCGGCCGCGATGCGGCCGATCTCCTGGGGCGACTGTGCGACCACCGTCACGCCGGGCTCGAGCAGGTCGCCGAGCGGCACGTCGTCGAATCCGACGAGTGCGACGTCGTGATGGCGGCCGAGCTCGCGCAGCGCGCGGATCGCGCCGATGGTCACGAGGTTCTGGCTCGAGAAGATCGCCGTCGGCGGGTGGTCGGAGGAGAGGAGCGCGAGCGTCGCCAGTCGCGCGGACTCCTCGTCGTGCAGGCCGTCGGCCAGCGGGATGTCGCGAGTCGCGATGCCCGAGTCGCCGAGCTCCTCGAGGAATCCGCGGCGGCGTTCCTGCGCGGTCTGGATGCCCGCGCGGTCGCCCAGGAAGGCGAGCCGCCGGTGCCCGTGCCGGAGCAGGTGACGGGTCGCGATCGCCGCGCCCTCGCGATTGTCGCTGACCACCGTGTCGGAGCTCACGCCCGCCGGCTCCCGGTCGACGAAGACGACGGGCGTGCCGCGGCGCAGCTCGGGCGCGAGGTAGTGCTGGCTCTCGGAGATCGTGGTGAGGATCAGCCCGTCGACGCGTCGGCGCAGGAATGCCGACACCGCCTCCTGCTCGCGGTCGGGGTCGTCGTCGAGGCTCGAGGCGAAGACCGCGACACCGCGCCCGAGCGCGGCGTCTTCGATCGCGCGATGCATGGCGCCGGCGAACGGGTTGTCGACGCTGCTGACGAGCAGCCCGAGGGTGCGGGTACGGCCGTCGGCGCGGCGGAGGTTGCCGGCGGACAGGTCGGGCTCGTAGTCGAGGCTGCGGGCGGCCGCGAGCACCTTGGCCGCCGTCGCCGGCGCGACGTTCGGCTCGCCGTTGATGACCCGCGAAACGGTCTTGATGCCGACGCCGGCGAGCGCGGCGACGTGCCGCATGGTGGGTCGGGCGCGGGCGGGGTCTGGCGCCGGACCACCGGTTGACAACGGTGTCACGATTCGAACTCCAATGAGCGGGTTGATCTTGACTATACACATCGACTTCCGCTAGACCTGCTCTGACATCGTTGTCAAACGGGCGACGATGGCCCCCACACCAGGAGGAGATTCACCGATGAATCACGCACGCCCCGGCGCGTTCCGACGCCGACTGCTCGTCGCCGGCTCGATCACCGCGACCGCCGCCCTCGCGTTCACCGGATGCGCCTCGTCGGGCGACGCCGGCGGCGCGAGCGACGAGGAGACGATCAGCGTCTCGCTCATCACCAAGACCGACACGAACCCCTTCTTCGTCGCGATGCAGCAGGGCGCCGAGGAGATCGCCGACGAACTCGGGGTCGAGCTGACGCTCGCCGCCGGCTCCGAGGACGGCGACGAGGACTCGCAGATCCAGGCCATCGAGAACGCGATCTCGCGCGGCGACGCCGGCATCCTGATCACGCCGAACGGCCCGGCCGTCGAAGACGCCCTCGTCAAGGCCCGCGACGCCGGACTCTACGTGATCGCGCTCGACACGCCGCCCGGCGACCCCGAGTCCGTCGACATCACGTTCGCGACCGACAACTACCTCGCCGGCCAGGAGATCGGCACGTGGGCCGCGGCGAAGCTCGACGGCGAGAAGGCCACCATCGCGATGATCGACCTCTTCGACGACAAGGTCGTCTCGGTCGACGTCGCGCGCGACCAGGGCTTCCTCGACGGCATGGGCATCGACCTCGCCGACGAGACCAAGAACGGCGACGAGGCGGCGACGGGCACATACTCCGGCGGCGACTACGAGATCGTCGGCAACGAGGCATCTCAGGGCGCCGAGGACGGCGGCCGCACCGCGGCCGAGACCCTGCTCTCGAAGAACCCCGACATCAACGTCGTCTACACGATCAACGAGCCTGCCGCCTACGGCGCATACGAGGCGTTCAAGGCAGCCGGCAGCACCGACGACCTGATCGTCGTGTCGGTCGACGGCGGATGCGCCGGGGTCGACGCCGTCACCGAGGGCATCATCGGCGCGACCAGCCAGCAGTACCCGCTGAAGATGGCCGAGCTCGGCGTCCAGGCGATCTACGACCTCGTCACCACCGGCGAGACCCCCGAGGTCAGCGAGGGCCTCGACTTCTACAACACCGGCGTCGCGCTCGTCACCGACGACCCGCAGGACGGCGTCGAGTCGATCGACACCGCCGAGGCGAGCGAGATCTGCTGGGGCTGACCCGGTGACCGTGTGAGCGGTGCGGTCCGGCACGAATGACGCGCCCCCTCGTCGGCCGGGCGCCGGCCCGCACCGTCCACCCCTCGATCCGCCTCTTCAGATCCATCCGAACGGAGCCCACGTGACTCAGCACACGACCGAGCCGCCCACATCGGCGCTCGACCTGGCCGAGGAGTTCCTCGACCGCACCACCCCGCTCAGCCGCATCCGCAACACGCTGCACCGGTACCCCGCGATCAGCCCGGCCATCGTCCTGGTCGTCGCCGTCATCGTGTTCGGACTGCTGAACGAGCGATTCCTCAACCCCACCAACCTCTCGCTCATCACCCAGCAGGTCGCCGTGGTCGGCACGCTCGCGGTCGCGCAGACGCTGATCATCCTGACCGCGGGCATCGACCTGTCGGTCGGGGCGGTCATGGTCCTCAGCTCGATGGTGATCGCACAGACCACCGTGCAGATGGGCCTGCCCGCGGTGCTCGGCCTGTTCCTCGGTCTCGTGGTCGGCATGGCCGCCGGTGCGCTCAACGGCGTCCTCGTGACGCGGCTCAAGCTGCCGCCGTTCATCGTCACGCTCGGCACCCTGAACATCTTCATCGCGCTCACCCTGCTCTACTCGGGCGGGGCGACCGTGCGCGGCGGCGAGATGCCGGAGTTGTTGACCTGGACCGGCGCGATCCTGCCCGTGTTCGGGGTGAACATCACGGTCGGCGTGCTCATGATGCTGCTGCTCTACGTCGTCGTGGCGTACGTGCTGCACAAGACGGCGTGGGGTCGCCACGTGTACGCCGTGGGCGACGACCGCGAGTCCGCGCGCCTGGCCGGCATCAGCGTGAACCGCGTGCTCATGGGCGTCTACCTCGCGGCCGGTGCGATCATCGCGATCGGCGCATGGATCCAGATCGGCCGCTCCAACGCGGCATCCCCGAACGCGGGCGCCGACCTCAACCTCGACTCGATCACCGCCGTCGTCATCGGCGGCACGAGCCTCTTCGGCGGTCGCGGCACCGTGTGGGGAACCCTGCTCGGCGCCCTCATCGTCGGCGTGTTCCGCAACGGGCTCGCGCTCGCCGGGCTCGACGTGCTGTGGCAGACCTTCGCCGTCGGCGTGCTCATCGTCGTCGCCGTCTCCGTCGACCAGTGGATCAGGAAGGTACGCGCATGAGCGCCCACGACACCGTGAACGAGGCCGCCGCGCAGGGCGCGACCGCCGACGACGGCCGGCAGCCGATCCTCCGCGCACGCCGGCTCGTGAAGACCTTCGGACGCGTCGTCGGCCTCGACGGCGTCAGCCTCGAGCTGTACCCCGGTGAGGTGCTCGCCGTGATCGGCGACAACGGCGCCGGCAAGTCCACGCTCATCAAGTGCCTGACCGGCGCGGAGATCCCCGACGAGGGGCAGATCTGGCTCGACGGACGGGAGGTCCACTTCAAGCGCCCGCAGGATGCGCGGGCCGCGGGCATCGAGACCGTCTACCAGAACCTCGCCGTGTCGCCGGCACTGGATGTCGCCTCGAACCTGTACCTCGGACGCGAGATCCGGAGGAAGGGCGTCCTCGGGTCGGTCTTCCGGTTGGTCGACCAGAAGGGCATGCGCGAGAGCGCGCGCGCAGAGCTCACCTCGCTCGGCATCTCGACGCTCCAGGACGTCACGGTCCCCGTCGAGAACCTCTCCGGCGGCCAGCGGCAGGCCGTCGCCGTCGCCCGCGCGGCGGCCTTCGGTTCGAAGGTCGTCGTGCTCGACGAGCCGACGGCGGCGCTCGGCGTCCGCGAGTCCAACCAGGTGCTCGAGCTCATCATGAGCCTCCGCGACCGGGGGATCCCCGTCATCCTCATCTCGCACAACATGCCGCACGTGTTCGAGGTGGCCGACCGGATCCACGTGCAGCGGCTCGGCAAGCGCGCCGCGACGATCACGCCGCAGTCGCACACGATGACCGACGCCGTGGCGATCATGACGGGAGCGAGCAAGGGATGAGTGTGGCCACGGAGGGCGGCACGGTCGACCTCGTCGCCGAGTTCACGGCGCTGCCCGGTCACGAGGACGAGGTCGAGGCGCTCCTCGCGGACCTGGCGGTCGCAGTCCGAGGCGAGCGCGGATGCCTCGTGTTCGATTCCTACGCCGTGGCTGCTCCACCGCCGGTGGCGGAGGCGGCGGCCGCACCTGCCGTCGACGGCCGGCGCTTCGTCGTCGTCGAGTCCTACCGCGACGCCGAGGCGTTCGAGGCGCACCTCGAGCAACCTCACGGCGCGGTGTTCAACGCGGCGCTCCGGCCGTTGATCGCAGAACCGACCGGATCGGTCCTGCGGTTCCTGCGGCCGGTGCGATAGGCGTCGATCCGCAACGGAGGCGGGCCGCGCGAGTCATGACTCGCGCGGCCCGTTCCCGTCCCCGGTGTCGCCCTCGCGCGGCGGCGCGGGAGTCGCGGGTCGAGCGCCCCGTCGGCGTCAGCGACGCCGGAGGTACGCCTCGATGCGGTCGAACGCGCCGACCCAGGCCTGCGACGCGAAGAAGTCGCGGATCTCGGGCGTCGGGAAGCCGGACTGCACGACGCTCATGAGGGTGCCGCCCTCGACGGGCTCGAACGTGACGACGACGTGCGTGGTCATCGTCTGGCCGCTCGGGTCGCTGCCGGTCGACTCGGTCACGAGCCGGTGCGGGCGGTCGATCTCGAGGAACACCTGCTCCTCGCGGAAGAGCGTGTCGCGGTCGGGCCCCCACACGGCGACCTGCCGGCCGCCGATGCGGAGGTCGACCTCGATCTCGACGACGCCCGGTTCCTCGTCGAGGATCGAGAACCAGATCTTCTGCTGCTCGGCGTCGGTGTAGGCGTCGAAGACCTCCTCGGGCGTCGCGGGCAGCGTGCGGGAGGCGCGCAGCTCGAGGGTCTCGGTGGTGGTGTCGGCGGCGGTGCCGCCCGCGTGCTCGGTCATGATGCGTCCTTGTCGGTGTCATTCCGCGTGCCGTCGCGGAGGGTGAAGTAGGCCTCGAGACCGTCGAGACGGCGCTCCCAGAGGCGCTGGTAGAAGGAGATCCACGCCATGGCGTCGTCCAATCGCTCGGCGCCCAGCCGGCACTGCCGGGTGCGTCCGACCTTCTCGGTTTTGGCGAGCCCTGCGTCGACGAGCACGTCGACGTGCTTGCGGATGCCGGTGAGGGTCATTCCCGCGGACTCGGCCAGTTCGCTGATCGTGGCGGGCCCGTCGCCGAGCCGTACCAGGATGTCGCGTCGGGTGGTGTCGGCGAGGGCGGCGAACGCCCGGTCGAGCACCTCATGGTGAACCATGTGGTTCAGTGTAGAACACTGAACCGAGAAGTTCAATATACTTCTTCACCCGATGGTAGAAGAAGGTGCGGGCACAATGTGCCGTGCCTGTCCGTGACTCGAGCGGCCGGCGCTCAGCGCCAGCCCAGCGCCGGCGCGACGTGCGTCAGGATCGACTCGAGCACGTGCGCGTTGTAGTCGACGCCCAACTGGTTCGGCACCGTGAGCAGCAGGGTGTCGGCGGCGGCGATCGCCTCGTCCTCGCGCAACTGCTCGATGAGCGCGTCGGGTTCGTCGGCGTAGCTGCGGCCGAAGACGGCGCGGAAGTCGTCGATCACGCCGAACTGGTCCGACCGGTCGCCGCCGCCGATGAAGTACCGGCGGTCCAGGTCGTTCACGATCGCGAAGATCGACCGGCTCACCGAGACGCGGGGCTCGCGCTCGTGCCCGGCTTCGGCCCAGGCGGCGCGATAGGCCTCGATCTGCTTGCGCTGCTGCACGTGGAAGGGCTCGCCCGACTCGTCCTCCTTGAGCGTCGAGCTCATGAGGTTCATGCCCTGCTCGGCCGCCCAGACGGCGGTCGAGTCGGAGCCGGCGCCCCACCAGATGCGGTCGCGCAGGCCGGGCGACTGCGGCTGGATGCCGAGGGGCCCGGGGTGCGGGTTCGGGAACATCGGGCGCGGGTTCGGCTCGGCGAACCGCGCGCCGTCGATGACCTGCAGGAACACGCCGGTGTTGTTCCGGGCGACATCCGCCATCGTCGAACCCTCGGGCGCCTCGTAGCCGAAGTAGCGGTAACCCTCGATCACCTGCTCCGGCGACCCCCGCGAGACGCCCAGCTGCAGGCGACCCCCCGCGATGAGGTCGGCGGCGCCGGCATCCTCCGCCATGTACAGCGGGTTCTCGTAGCGCATGTCGATCACGCCCGTGCCGAGCTCGATGCGACTCGTCTTCGCGCCCGCCGCCGCGAGCAGCGGGAACGGGCTCGCGAGCTGGTTCGCGAAGTGGTGCACGCGGAAGTACGCGCCGTCGGCGCCGACCTCCTCGGCCGCGACGGCCAGGTCGATCGACTGCAGCAGCACGTCGGACGCCGATCGCGTCTCCGAGCCGGGGGAGTTCGACCAGTGGCCGAACGAGAGGAAACCGATGCGCTTCATACAGGGAGTCAACGCCGGGCGGTTCGGGACATTCCGTGGGCAGGACCGGATGCCTCGCGCAAGGACGCGGGGGAGGCATCCGCTCACCCGGTCGAGTCTCAACCATCCGGACGATTCGCCATCCGTCACGGGTGGTTAGCGTGGCGGCATGGAAACACGGATCGCCCGGTCGGAGTTGCGACGGTTCATCGGCAACGCCGAGGACTCGATCTCGCCGAAGGGCGTCGCCGCGCTGTACGGACGAGCCGAGATGCTCGCGCGGCTGCCGCTGCGGGTGCAGCGCTGGATCGTGTCGAAGGCGCGCGGGCCGGAGTACATGGGATTCGTGGTGGAGCCGTACTGCACCTTCCTGGCGTACGAGATCCGCGACGAGGCCGCCGCGAGCCGGTTGCTGCCCCCGGGCTACCGCCTCGTCGCGACCTCGATGTTCGAGGGTGAGCCGCCGCGCACCTGCGCGATCCTCGGTGCGTTCAACGTGCACGCGTCGGTCTTCTGGGGAGCGCGCGTCGAGCTGTACCTGATCGCGGAGAACCTGCGGACCGGGATGCTGACCTGGGTCATCTGCGATGTCGAATCGAACACCATCAACTACGACCCGGGTCAGGGCTTCTCCGCCGCGACCACGGATCGGGCGATCGTCACGACCTCGCACGTCGGCGAGGTGATCGTCGACGTCCGGAGTCGCGAGCGTCCGAACGAGTTGACGCTCACCGCGAGCCTGTCGGATGGCGCCTTGCGGCCGCTCGACGAGCGGCTGTGGGTCGAGGGCAACCTGTCCGTCGACTACGGCGGGCGGCTCGCCCACGAGGGATCGGAGCCGTTCGGCCTCGTGTTCGACCCCGCTGAGATGAGCCGGGCGCTGCACCTGCCGCTGGACTCCGTCGCGGTCGAGCGGAACACGTTCGGCGCGGAGTTCATCGCCGACTCGCCCTTCTCGGCGGCGTGCTTCCCGTTCGCGCAGCACTTCCTCACGACGAGCTACCCGCGGTCGAGCCCGATCCGCGACCAGGCGTCGTTGGAGGACATGGTCCGGGCTCACGCGGGCTGGGCGGGCTGACGGCACTGCGCCCGCCACGGGCGGAACGGGCCGACCACGCGGCGTGGTCGGCCCGTTCGGCCCGGGCGGGCGGGGAGGCGGAGCGGCTCAGCCGCGCTCGGCGCTGGCGACCGGCTCGCGCTCCGCGATCGGCGCCGCGGTCGGGAACATCCGGGTGAGCAGCAGGTAGACGACGCCGCTCACGATGAAGCCGAGGATCCAGGCGATGTCGACGAAGCCGAGCGGCTCGGCGAGCGGGCCCGTGTACATCGGCGTCACCATGAACGGCACCTGCACGGCGAGACCGATGGCGTAGGTCGACAGGCCCACAGCGTTCCAGCGTCCGTAGCGGCCGCCGTCGCGCTGGAAGAGCTCGGCCACCGCGTAGTCGCCCTTGCGGATGATGAAGTAGTCGACCAGGTTGATCGCCGACCACGGGATGAGCACGTAGAGCAGGATCGTCACGAAGTTCTGGAACATGGTGACGAAGTCGCTCTCCCCGGCGAGGGCCGCAGCCGTCGCGATCGCTCCGCACACGATCGTGGTGATGACGCGGGTCCGAGTGGTGATGACCACCTTCGAGAAGGTCGAGTTCACGGTGGTCAGCGCGCACATCACTCCCGAGTACAGCTCCGCCGCGTTGATCATGGCGGCGCTGAAGGCGAAGATCAGCAGGCCGAGCGTGCCGAACACGCCGAGGAGGGCGCCCATCGCACCGAGCGGGTTGGCCGGGTCGGCGGCGCCGAGGAGCACGCCGAGGATCATGACGAACACCGAGCTCAGCACGAGTCCGAGGTAGGTGGCCCAGAACGCCTGCTTCGGGCCGGTGTTCTTCGGCAGGTACCGCGAGTAGTCCGACACGTACGGTGCGTAGGCGAGCTGCCAGACCACGCCGATCGCGAGCATGCCGAAGAAGCCGGAGACGGTGAAGCCGGCCTCGGGGTTCGCCTGCGTGACGCTCGGCTGGAACCACAGCATGACCATCGCGCCGATGACGACGACGGCGATGATCACCGACAGGACGGCCATCGCCTTCCGGAGGAGGTCGTAGCCGTACACGGCGATCGCCACGCCGACCACTGCGAACCCGACGATGACCGCCGCCGGCGGAAGGTCGGGGAAGACCGCGAGCAGCGAGTCCTTCGCCACGACGAGGATGCTGGCGAAGAAGCCCAGGAACATCAGCAGCGCGATGAACGCGAGGAGACTTCCGCCGTAGAAGCCGAACTGGGCTCGTGCCTGCAGCATCTGCGGCACCCCGAGGTGCGGGCCCTGGGAGGCGTGCAGCGCCGCGCCGAACGCGCCGATCAGGTTGCCGGTGAGGATGGCGACGATGCTCCAGCCGATCGAGAGGCCGAAGGCGCCGGTGGCGATCGCGCCCGTGACGACCGTGAGCGGCAGCATGTTGATGCCGACCCAGATCGCGAAGAGCGAGCGGACGGTGCCGTTCCGCTCGTTCTCGGGAATCGGCATGATGTGCCGGGTCTCGAACTGGACGAGGGATTGCGTGGTCGGTGACGCACTGCTCATGACGAGTCCCTTTCTCTCGGCGACGGTGCCGGGAACGGGTCGGGTTCGGGCGAAGTGGGGATGAGCCGGCCCGAACGATCGGCTCCCGGTGGTGACGTGCGTCAATGGTGCGCCTCCGGCATCCATCATGGAACTTCAGAGAAGCGACCCATTGCATCAATTCAGCAGATGCAATCGGCCGAGGCGGGAGGAGGTCGGCTCCGAGCGGACGTGCATCGCGGAGAGCGATAGGTGTCCCACGAGTGCATCTGCAGAAGTGATCCAGTGCCCCTCGGACCCGTATTGGCGGAGCCTGCGCCGCTGAGGTGTACTCGTCTGCAACCGATGGCTCGCGCCAGTCCGCGAGACCTGACACCGCAGTTACGGAGAGCATCGTGAACAGCACGACCGTCGCCATCGAACGGCGCACCCACCCCATGGATCCCCTCAGCGCCGCGGAGATCACGGCCGTCCGCGACCTCCTCGTCACCGAAGGCCGCCTGGGCGAGACGGTGCGCGTCGCGTACCTCTCGCTCAAGGAGCCGGCCAAGGCGCTGCTGCGCGCCGGCTCCGACGCGCCGCGCGAGGCGCGCGCCATCCTGCTGGACACCGCCACCGGCGCCACCGTCGACCTCGTCGTCTCCCTCACCGAGCGTCGCATCGTGGCCGAGGCTGCGGTGGATCCCGCCCTCGTCGGCCAGGCCCCCGTGCTGCTCGAGGAGTTCGCCGCGATCGAGCAGATCCTCGCGGCCGACGACGGATGGCGCGCAGCGCTCGCTTCGCGCGGCCTCGCACCCGACCAGGTCCGGGTCGCGCCGCTCTCGGCCGGGATCTTCGACTACGAGGGCGAAGAGGGCAAGCGGCTCCTCCGCGGCCTCGCCTTCGTGCAGCGCGAGCCGGGCGAGTACGCGTGGGGGCATCCGGTCGACCAGCTCGTCGCGTTCGTGGACATGATCGAGCGTCGCGTCGTGCGCATCATCGACGACGGTCCCTCCGACGATCCGCTCGCCGACGGCAACTTCGAGTCGCCCGAGATGACCGGTCCGCTCCGCACCGACCTGAAGCCGCTGCACATCACGCAGCCCGAGGGGCCGAGCTTCACCCTCGACGGCAATGTCCTGCGCTGGCTGAACTGGGACCTGCACGTCGGCTTCGACGCCCGCGAGGGCCTGGTGCTCAGCCGGATCGGCTTCACCGACCGCGGGCGCCGTCGCTCGATCATCGAGCGCGCCTCGATCGCCGAGATGGTCGTGCCCTACGGCGACCCGGCGCCGTACCGGTCGTGGCAGAACTACTTCGACACGGGCGAATACCTCGTCGGGCGCGACGCGAACTCGCTCGAGCTCGGCTGCGACTGCCTCGGCGAGATCACCTACCTCTCGCCCGTCGTCGCCGACGACTTCGGCAACCCGCGCGAGATCGCCAACGGCATCTGCATCCACGAGGAGGACGTGGGCCTGCTCTGGAAGCACACCGACGAGTGGGCGAATCACAAGTCCTCCCGCCGCCAGCGGCGCCTCGTGGTCAGCTTCTTCACCACCGTCGGCAACTACGACTACGGGTTCTACTGGTACCTCTACCTCGACGGCACCATCCAGTTCGAGGCGAAGGCGACGGGCATCGTGTTCACCGCGCGCCACCCGGGCGAGGGCTACCCGTACGCGTCGCAGATCGCGCCGGGACTGGGGGCGCCGTTCCACCAGCACCTGTTCTGCGCCCGCCTCGACATGGCCGTCGACGGCGACCGCAACGCGGTCCACGAGCTCGACCTGCAGCGCGTGCCGAAGGGCGTGGGCAATCCGCACGGGAACGCCTTCACGCGCTCGAGGCGCGTGCTCGGCACCGAGCAGGACGCGCGCCGCCGAGCCGACGGATCACTCGGCCGGGTCTGGGACATCGTGAACACCGAACGCACGAACATCGTGGGTGAGCCGGTCGCGTACACCCTCATCCCCGAAGGGCTGCCCACGCTCGCCGCCGCCGACGACTCGTCGATCAGCCGGCGCGCCGCCTTCGCCACCGACCACCTGTGGGTGACGCGCTTCGCGGAGGACGAGCGCTTCCCCGCGGGCGACTTCGTGAACCAGAGCGTCGGCTCGCCCGGCCTGCCGGAGTACATCCGGGCGGACCGTCCGATCGACGGCGAGGACCTCGTGGTGTGGCACAGCTTCGGCCTCACGCACTTCCCGCGCGTGGAGGACTGGCCCATCATGCCGGTCGACCACACCGGCTTCACGCTCAAGCCCAACGGGTTCTTCGACCGGAACCCGGCGCTCGACGTGCCGCCGTCGGAGCCCGTCCGCGCGTCCGGCGAGAGCGAGTGCGACGGCCCGGCCTGTCACTGCTGAGCGGGGCCGCCGGCTGCCGTGCCGCCGGCTGCCGTGCCGCCGGCTGCCGTGCCGCCGGCTGCCGTGCCGCCGCCTGCAGTGCCGCCACCTGAGCCGGGCCCGGCGAACAGCTCGCGGGCGAGCGTGCCGATCACGCGCGCCCGCGCCGTCGGCCGCACGTCCGCCACTCGCACGAACCCGACGTCGAGCGGCTCGACGTCGCCCGAGATCGGCACCGCGGTGAGCGCGCCGCCGTCGTACGTGCGGGGCGACTGCGGGATGTGGTTGAGGATCGAGAATCCCTCGCCGCGCGCGACGAGCGAGCGCACGGTCTCGTAGCTGCGCGAGCTGTAGCGGATCGGCGGCTCGACGCCCGCGTCGCGCAGCATGCCGAGGAAGTACTCCCGCGACTGCGGGAGGTCGAGCAGCACGAGGTCCTGCCCGTCGAGTTCGGAGAGTGCGATGCGCTTCCGACGGGCGAGCGGATGGTCCAGCGCCAGGATCACGTGCGGCGCCGCCGAGTACAGGTGGTCGAACGCGAGGTCGTGCACGCGCCCGAAGTCGTAGGCGATGGCGGCCTCCACGGTGCCGTTGAGCAGCAGCTCGATCGTGCCCTCGATGTCGGCCTCGATGATCTCGATGCGGAGCCCCGGATGCTGCGTCCGCACGCGCGAGATGAGCCGCGGCAGCACGAACGGCGCGAGCGTGACGAAGCAGGCCAGTCGCAGCGTGCCGCGCACCTCGTGATGGTGCCCACGCACGGTGTCGGTCATCTCGTCGACCTGCGCCAGGAGCGAGCGGGCATCGCGGAGCAGCTGCTCGCCGGCATCCGTCAGGGCGAGCCCCTTGCTGCGCTGGCGCACGAACAGCTGGACGCCGAGGCCCCGCTCCAGCTGCGCGATCGCGGTCGAGACGGCGGACTGGGCGACGTGCAGGTCGACGGATGCCTCGGTCATCGACCGCTTCGCGGCGGCGGTGACGAAGTAGCGCAGCTGCACGAGGGTCATGTCGGGGCGGGCGAGTCGAGCCATACCGAGACTGTATCAATTCAACTGATGCGGTGCGTCGTCAATCTCATCTATACAGATGCCATCTCGCATTCCTAGCCTGAAACCGCCGGGATCGACCGGCACTCGAGCAACGGAGGTCAGGGATGTCGAGCGAAGAGACCGGAGTCCTCGTGATCGGCGCCGGTCAGGCGGGGATCGCGATGAGCGAGCACCTGGCCGACCGCGGGATCGCGCACATCGTCGTGGAGCGGGACCGCATCGCCGAACGTTGGCGCACCGGACGCTGGGACTCGCTCGTCGCGAACGGACCCGCCTGGCACGACCGGTTCCCCGGTCTCGAGTTCGACCTCGACCCGGATGCATTCGCCACGAAGGACGAGGTCGCCGCCTACTTCGAGGCGTACGCGGAGCGGATCGCCGCCCCCGTGCGCACCGGCGTCGAGGTGACCGCCGTCCGTCGACGCGAAGGACGCCCCGGATTCACGGCCGAGACCTCGGCCGGCACGATCCACGCGCGATACGTCGTCGCCGCGACCGGCCCGTTCCAGCGCCCCGTGATCCCCGCGGTCGTGCCCGAGTCCGCCGGCATCCACCAGCTCCACTCCAGCGGGTACCGGAACCCCGCGCAGCTGCCTCAGGGCGCCGTGCTCGTCGTGGGCGCGGGATCGTCCGGAGTGCAGATCGCCGACGAGCTGCGCCGCTCCGGCCGCGAGGTCTTCCTCGCCGTCGGCCCGCACGATCGCCCCCCGCGCAGCTATCGCGGCCGCGACTTCTGCTGGTGGCTCGGCGTGCTCGGCAAGTGGGAATTGGCTGCGCCGCCCGCCGGCGCCGAGCACGTCACCATCGCGGTGAGCGGCGCGCGCGGCGGCCACACCGTCGACTTCCGGCGGCTCGCCGCCGACGGCATCACGCTGCTCGGCCGCGCGGGCGCGTACGAGCAGGGCACCATGCGCTTCGCCCCCGACCTCGCCGAGAACATCGCGCGCGGCGACGCCAACCTGATGGAGCTGCTCGACGAAGCCGACGCCTACGTCGTCCGTACGGGCATCGACCTGCCCGAGGAGCCCGACGCCCGCGCCATCCTGCCCGACCCCGATTGCCTCACCCACCCCGTCCTCGAGCTCGACCTCGCGGAGGCCGGCGTGACCTCCATCGTCTGGGCGACCGGGTTCGGCGTCGACTACGGATGGCTCGAGTTCGACGCCTTCGACGAGCGGGGCCGCCCCCGGCACCACCGAGGCGTCTCGGTCGAGCCCGGCCTGTACTTCCTCGGACTGCCCTGGCAGTCGCGTCGCGGATCGAGCTTCATCTGGGGCGTCTGGCACGACGCCCGGTACGTCGCCGACCAGATCGCGATCCAGCGCGGCTACGACGAGTACCGGCCGTCGGCCGCCGTCCCGGCCCGGGCCGAGCCCAGCGTCCCGGCCGAGCCCCTCACCCCGGTCGAGCCCGCCACCCCGACCGGGCATGCCCCCACCTCCCCGCCCGACCACGAGCCCGCGCTCGCCGTATCCGGAGCACGCCGATGACCACCCACACCCGCATCCGTCCCTTCAACACCCGCGACACCTACCCCGAGCAGAACCTCGCGAACGACCTGTGCCAGGCCGTCGTCGCGAACGACGTGGTCTATCTGCGCGGCCAGATCGGCCAGGACCTCGACACGCGCGAGTCCGTCGGCATCGGCGACGTCGAGGCACAGGCCGAGAAGGCGATGGCCAACATCGCGATGCTGCTCGAGGAGGCCGGTTCGTCGCTCGACCACATCGTCAAGGTCGTCGTCTACCTCATCGACCCGCGCTACCGCGAGCCCGTCTACCGCGTCATGGGCCGCTGGCTCGAGGGTGTGTTCCCGGTCTCGACCGGGCTCGTCGTGAGCGCGCTCGCGCGGCCGGAATGGCTCGTCGAGATCGACGCGACCGCGGTGATCCCGACCTCCGCGGCGGAGGACGGGCGATGACCTTCTCGCTCGTCGCGCGCGACGACTCCGGCGCGTTCGGATCGGCGATCTGCTCGTCGTCGCCCGCCGTGGCGGCGCGCTGCGTCACGCTCGCCGACGGCGTCGGCGCGGTGAACTCGCAGAACATCACCGACCCGCGGCTCGGGCCGGCGATCGTCGACCGCCTGCGGTCGGGCCTGCCGGCGCGCGAGGCGCTCGCGGCGGTCGTCGCGGCGGCGGCGCACGCCGAGTTCCGGCAGCTCCTCGTCGTCGACGCCGACGGCGGCGCCGTCGTCCACTCGGGCGGACAGGCCCTCGGCGTCTTCGGCGACGCGACGGGAGAGGGCGTCGCCGCGGGTGGCAACCTGCTCGCGTCCGACGACATCCCGCAGCGCATGGTCGACGCGTTCCTCGCGTCCTCCGGTGAACTCGAGCACCGCCTCCTCGCGGCCATGCGGGCGGCGACGGATGCCGGCGGCGAAGCCGGCCCCGTGCACTCGGCCGGGCTCTCGGTCGTGCGCGACGCCGGATGGCGCGTGACCGACCTGCGCGTCGACTGGACCGAGGGCGACCCCGTCGCCGAACTCGGCGAGCTGCTCGAGCGGTGGATGCCGCAGCGCGACGCCTACGTCACGCGCGCGCTCGACCCCTCGGCCGCGCCGTCGTACGGGGTGCCGGGCGATGAGTGAGGCGACCCTGCTCGAGGCCGTCGCCACGCGCAAGCGCGCCGCCGACCGGGCGGTCGCCGGGGCATCCGCCGACCTCATCGCGCTCTCGGAGACGTTGCACGCCCACCCCGAGACGGCGTGGGAGGAGCACCGCGCGGCATCCTGGGTCGGCGACGCCCTCGCTGGCGCCGAGTTCCACGTGACCGGGGACTACCTCGGCTTCGGCACGGCCCTGCTCGCCGAGGCGGGCTCGGGCCCGACCACGATCGGCATCATGGCCGAGTACGACGCACTGCCCGGCCTCGGCCACGCGTGCGGCCACAACCTCATCGCGGCGAGCGCCGTCGGCGCCGGCATCGCGCTTGCCGGGCTCGCGGACGAACTCGGCCTCACCGTGCGCGTCTACGGCACGCCGGCCGAGGAGGGGGGCGGCGGCAAGATCGAGCTCATCGAGGCCGGCGCGTTCGGCGACCTCGACCTCGCGATGATGGTGCATCCCGCGCCGGTCGATGTCGCCGAGGCGCGACCGTTCGCCGTCTCGCACAGCCACGTCGCGTACGACGGCGTCTCGGCGCACGCCGGCGCCTACCCCGACGAGGGCGTGAACGCGAACGACGCGTTCGTCATCGCGCAGGTCGCGATCGGGATGCTGCGACAGCAGCTGCCCGCCGACACGCGTGTGCACGGCATCCAGACCGTCGGCGGCTCCGCGCCGAACGCCATCCCGGACCGCACCGAGGGGCGCTGGTACACCCGAGCGAACTCGCTCGCGGAACTCGAGGTGCTCGAGGAGCGCGTGCGCCGATGCTTCGAGGCCGGCGCGCATGCGACGGGCACGACGTTGACGATCACGCCGGAGTCGAAGCCGTACGCGGAGTTCCGCACCGACGCGCGCGCGCTCGCCGCCTACCGGCGCAACGCGCTCGACCGCGGGCGCGTCTTCGCGGACCCCGCCACCGCCGGCCGGATGAACCGCGCCTCGACCGACATGGGCAACGTGTCGCAGCTCGTGCCGGCCATCCACCCGTACATCGGCATCGACTCGCTGCCGTACGGCAACCACCAGAAGGAGTTCGCCGCCGCGTGCGTCGGCGGCACGGCCGAGCGCGCACTGCTCGATGCGGCCGTGCTCATGGCCTGGACCGCCGTCGACGTCATGTCGACCGCGACGACCGCTGCCGAGGAGGCATCATGACGACGATCGACTGGACCGCACGCAGCCGCGACCTCGCCATCGACGGCCGGGCCGTCATCGACGGTCGACGCGTCGACGCCGCCGAGGGCGGCACCATCCCGGCGATCAGCCCCGGATCGCTCGCGCACCTCGCCGACCTCGCGTCGGGTACCGAGCGCGACGTCGACCTCGCGGTCGCCGTCGGCCGGCGCGCGTTCGACGACGGCGCGTGGAGCCGCATCGGCGCGGCCGACCGCGGGCGCGTGCTCGTGCGCCTCGCCGACCTGATCCACGCGAACCTCGACGAGCTCGCCCTGCTCGAGACCCTCGACTCGGGCAAGCCGATCGCGCAGACCCGCACGGTCGACGTGCCGGGCGCGGCCGAGACGTTGCGGTGGTACGGCGAGCTCGCCGACAAGCGGGTCGACGAGATCCCGGCAACGCCGCCGGGCTCGACGGCGCTCGTCCGCCGGGTGCCGCTCGGCGTCGTGGGCGCCATCGTGCCGTGGAACTACCCGCTCGAGATCGCCGCGTGGAAGCTCGCCCCGGCGCTCGCGGCCGGCAACAGCGTGGTGCTGAAGCCCGCGACCGAGACCTCGTTGAGTGCGCTCCGCCTCGCCGACCTCGCGCTCGAGGCCGGCATCCCCGCCGGGGTGCTCAACGTCGTCCCCGGGCGCGGCTCGAGCGTCGGCGGCCGCATCGCGCGGCATCCGGGCATCGACGTGCTCGCCTTCACGGGCTCGACCGCGGTCGCGAAGCAGCTCATGATCGACGCGGGTTCGTCGAACATGAAGCGCGTCGCGCTCGAGGCCGGCGGCAAGAGCGCGAACCTCGTCTTCGCCGACGCCGACCTGCGGGCCGCCGCGGAGAAGGCCGCCTTCGGCGCCTTTTACAACCAGGGGCAGGTCTGCTCGGCCAACTCGCGCATCCTCGTCGAGCGCGCCGCGCACGACGAGTTCGTCGACCTGCTCGTGGCGGCCGCGCGGGCGTACGAGCCGAGCGACCCGCTCGCCGGGGCATCCGGCAACGGCAGTCTCATCAGCCGGGCGCACGCGGACGACGTCGGGGCGGCGATCGACCGGGCCGCGCGCGATGGGCGCCTGGTGAGCGGCGGCGACCGACTCACGATCACCGGGTCCGACGCGTATCTCCGGCCCGCCATCATCACCGGCCTCGGGGCCGATCACGACCTCCATCGCGTCGAGGTGTTCGGCCCGCTCGTTGCCGTGCTCGCCTTCGACCGGGAGGACGAGGTCGTCGCGCTGGCCAACGCGACCGACTACGGCCTCGCCGCCTCGCTCTGGACCAGCGACCTCGGGCGCGCGCACCGCGTGTCGGAGCAGCTCGTCGCCGGCACCGTCTCGGTGAACACGGTCGACGCGCTCGGGCTCACGACGCCGTTCGGCGGTTTCCGGCAGTCGGGCTTCGGCCGCGACCTCTCCCGCCACGCGCTCGACAACTACACCGACTGGAAGACGACGTGGTTCCAGCACGGGTGACACTGAAGGTGGCGCGATGACCGGCACGGCCTGCGGGCCCTGGCGTGCGCGACGGCCATGACCGACGCGCTGCACGGCGCTGCCGTGGGGTTCACGGCGATCGCCGCGTGCCTGCATCCGGGCTGGGGGCGGCCAGCGGACCGCCCCGGCCTGCTCGCGATGGGGCTCATGCTCGCGGCGATGGTCGACGTCGCGCACTTCCATCGGGTCGGCATGGTGCTCTGGGTCGGGGTGCTGCTGATCGGGGCGATCGGGCTCGCGGCCGCCCACGCGTGGCGTCGACGACGAGGCGGTGCGGGCGGTGCGAGTGCGTCGGGCCTCCATGACGCGTTCGGCCTCATCGTGATGGCGACGTTGCTCCCGATGATGTCCGGCGGCACGGCGCACGGCGACGCCGCTGGATCGGCGGTCGGCGGCGCGCACGAGGGTCACGGCGTCGTCGCGGGAGGGATCGTCGTGCTGGTGCTGGCCACCGCGATCTCGCACGTGGCCTCCTCGGCGGTCGGCGCCGTTCGCGGCCACCGGTCGAGCGAGCGGCTCATGCACCTGTTCATGGGCGGGGCGACGCTACTCATGACGGCGCACGCGCTCGTGGCGGTGCGCTGAGCCACGCAACAGACTCGCGTCGGTCGGCCCGGCCGAACGCCCTCTGCGGCAGCTCCGACGCGGGACCATCGTGGCACGGAGCCGACCGGTATCGTCGCGGACATGGATCTCCAGTTGCAGGGTCGCGTCGTGCTCGTGGTCGGCGGGGCGGGGTACATCGGTTCCGCGATCGTCTCCCGCCTGCGCGAGGAGGGCGCCGAGGTCGTCTCGGCGTCGCGTCGCGACACCGCCGAACTGGTGATGGACGGCGGCGACGACGCATCCGTCGCCGCCGGGTTCGCCCGACTCATGGAGGACCACGGGCGGCTGGATGCGCTCGTCGTGACGGCGGCGCCGTCGGCGCGCACGCTCGACCAGTCGAAGAACTCGGACCCCGCTCAGGTACTGGAGGGAGTCGACCGGAAGGCGATGACCTTCCTGCGCCTGGCGAACGCGGCCCTCGAGCCCATGCGGGAGGCCCGGTTCGGCCGGATCGTCGGCGTCAGCGGGCAGAACGCCTACCTGACCGGCAATGTCACGGGGTCGGTGCGGAACGCCGCGCTGACGATCGCCGCCAAGGGGCTCGCCGACGCGGCGGCCGGCACGGGCGTCACGGTGAACGTCGTCAGCCCGGGCCTCGTGACGGACACGCCGTCCGCTGACGTCCAGGTCGCCCGCGCCGGCGAGTCGAGCCCCGACCAGATCGCCGACCTCGTCGCGTTCCTGGTGTCCCCGCGTGCGGGCGCCATCTCGGGTGAGTCGATCAACATCGGCCACCGCGTCCTCGGGGTCACGCACCTCTGAGTCGCCGGCATCGGCGGCGCGCGACTACTCCACGAGCTTCCCGACGGTCGAGACCTCGCGCTCCATGAGCGCCGCGATCTCGGCCGGGACCGCCGGGATCTCCTCGCGGGTCACCCCGGTCGTCGGCGACCAGACGAGGTTGACCTGCAGCGCGGCATCCGTCTCGGGGAAGTCGGAGCGGTTGTGGCAGCCGCGGGTCTCGCGACGCTCGAGTGCAGCCTCGAGCGTCGCGCGCGCGGCGAGCGCCGCCGACTTGAGGTCGAAGGCGTGGGCGAGGTCCTGGTAGCCGGCGAGGTCGGGGTGCACGCCGATGTCGGCCATGCGCGCCTCGATCGCGTCGAGCTCGGCGAGGCCCGTCAGCAAGCCCTGCTCGTCGCGCACGACGCCGGCGTGCTCGGTCATGGTGTTCCGGATGGCGCGCTGCAGGGCGCGCACGTTCTCGGTGCCATCCGCCGCCAGCAGGTCGTCGATCTCGGCGCGCGCCGCCTGCACCGCGGCGCCCGAGCGGCGCTGCGCGGCGAGCCCGCGCGAGTAGTCCGCTGCGGCCTGACCGACGATGCGCCCGAAGACGAGGAGCTCGATCAGCGAGTTGCCGCCGAGCCGGTTGGCGCCGTGCAGTCCGGAGGAGGCCTCGCCGATCGCGTAGAGGCCCGGGACATCCGTGCCGTGGTCGTCGGGGCGCACCCAGACGCCGCCCATCGAGTAGTGCGCGGTGGGCGCGATCTCGATCGGCTCGCGCGTGATGTCGCGCATCTGCAACTCGAGCACGGTCTGGTAGACGCGGGGGAGACGCCGCATGATCGTCTCGCGGGGCAGGTGAGAGACATCGAGCCAGACACCGCCGTTGGCGGTGCCGCGGCCCTCCTTGATCTCGGTGTACGCGGCCAGCGCCACGCGGTCGCGCGTCGAGAGCTCCATGCGCTCAGGGTCGTACTTCGCCATGAAGCGCTCGCCGAGGGCGTTGGTGAGGATGCCGCCCTCGCCGCGGGCCGCCTCGCTGATGAGGGTGCCGGCGGCGTTCTCGGGCTCGAGGATGCCGGACGGGTGGAACTGCACGAGCTCGGGGTCGCGCACGCGCCCGCCCGCCTCGACGGCGAGGCGCCACGAGTCGCCCGTGTTCTCGTCGCGCCGCGACGACGTGCGACGCCAGATGCGGTTGTGGCCGCCGGCGGCGAGGATCACGGCGTCGGCGTGGATGAGGTAGCGTGTGCCGTCCTCGAGGTCGAAGCCGTAGGCGCCGAAGACCGCGCCGTCGTCGTTTACGAGGATGCGCGTGACGTAGACGGTGTCGAGGATCGGCACGTTCAGCTGCGCGGCGCGGTTCACGAGCGTGCGCTGGATCTCGAGGCCCGTGTAGTCGCCCGCGAACGCCGTGCGGCGGTAGGTGTGCGCGCCGAAGAAGCGCTGCGAGATGCGGCCGTCCTCCTCGCGGGCGAACGGCATGCCGTAGCGCTCGAGGTCCTGGATGCCGCGTGCCGCACCCTTCGTCACGGTCTCGACCGTCCGCGGGTCGGCGAGCAGGTAGCTCTCCTTCAGGGTGTCGGCGGCGTGCTGCTGCCAGGAGTCGTCGACGTCCATGGTGCCGAGCGCGGCGTTGATGCCGCCGGCCGCGAGGGACGTGTGCGCGTCGGACTTCGCGCGCTTGCCGAGGGCGAGCACATCGACGCCGGCCTCGGCGAGCTCGATCGCCGCGCGCAGGCCCGAGCCGCCCGTGCCGATCACGAGGACGGTGGTGGAGAGCTGGCGCTCTGGAGCGTGGGTGAATGCAGGCATGTGAACCACGCTAGGTTGGCCGGTTACATCCGTCCAATGCATCTTCGATCTCGTGTCCATGCGACTAGGCTATGGATATGAACCTCGAGCAGCTCCGATCGTTCGTCGAGGTCGCCCGGTTCGGCAACTTCACCCGGGCCGCGGAGGAGCTCTACCTCGCCCAGCCGTCGCTGAGCCGCCAGATCGCCGCCCTCGAGCAGAGCCTCGGCGCCGAGCTCTTCCACCGCGCCCGCGGCGGCTCGACGCTCACCGTCGCGGGCGAGACGCTGCTGCCCCTCGCCCGACGCATGCTCGCCGACGCCGAGTCGGTGCGGCGCGAACTCGCCGAGCTCGCCGGCCTCGAGCGCGGTCGCGTGCGCCTGGGCGCGACGCCGACCCTCTGCATCAGCCTCGTGGCCGAGGTCCTGAGCGCCTTCCACGCCGAGCACCCGGCCATCGAGCTGCATCTCTCCGAGCAGGGGTCGCGCGCGCTCCTCGACGAGCTCGGCAGCGGCGAGCTCGACCTCGCCCTCATCGTGACCTCGGACGCCACCACCGCCGACCGATTCGCCGTGGAACCGCTGCTCGTCGAGGAACTCGTGCTCGTGTCATCCGCCGCCGCACCGCCCGTCGCCGGCGGCGACTCGATCGCGCTCGCCGAGGTCGCCCGCCTGCCGCAGGTCGTCTTCAGCTCGACCTACGACCTCAGGGCGACGACGGATGCCGCGTTCCGCGCCGCCTCACTCGACCCCGAGGTCGTGCTCGAGGGCGCCGAGATGGACGCGGTGCTGCGGTTCGTCGAGCGCGGGATCGGCGTCGCGATCGTCCCGGCGATGGTGCTCATCGACCGGCCCGGGCTGCGGGCGGTGCGGCTCGAAGGGGCGGGACTCGAGCGCACCATCAGCCTGGCTCGACCGGCGGATGTCGCCGCGACCGCCGCCGTCGAGGTCATGCAGCAGACGATCGCCGCCACCGCGGTCGCCCTCGCTGCGCGGGCGGGGGAGACGATGCGGCTCGCAGAGGCCCGATCGTGATCCGGGCACGGTGGCGCAGAATCGAACCGTGACGAGCGCGGCCGCCGAGTTCATCGATCGCACCCTCCGAGCGGAAGCCTCGGAGTGGCGAGCCGACGCGGATGCCGAGCGCATCGGGGGTGGCCTGCGCTTCTACGGTGCCTCGGTCGGTGCGGTGCGCGGCACCGTCCGCGACGCCGGTCGCCGCCACCGCGGTATGACGCACGACGAGATCGCCGCCCTCGCCTCGGAGCTGTGGTCCGAGCCGGTCTACGAGCGGCGGCTCGCGGCGATCGTGCTCCTGCAGCGGCACATCCGGATGCTGCGGGGCAACGACCTCACCCGGATCGAGCAATTCCTCCGCCAGGCGGGCGTGCCCGAGCTCGCAGACCCGCTCGTCGCCGACGTCGTCCGCCCGCTGCTCGACGGACTCGAGGGCGCGGAGGCGGACCGTGCCGGGCGGATCGTCGACCGGTGGGCGACCGAGGAGCATCCGCGTCTGCGCCGTGCTGCGGCGATGCTCTGAGCGAAGCCTGATCGGCTCGGGTCGGACGGACGCGGGTCGCTGAGGATCCTCGTGCGAGGCATCCCAGTAGACTCGGCCCACCGAGCGGCGCCGCCGCCGCGCTGAGCGAACCGGGGGTGAGTTCGTGGGTGACGTCGTCGGCGCCGCGATGCGAGCCCCGCACCATCAGCGCTCGTGGTTGTCGCTCACGGTCGCGACCTGGGCGTTCTGCATCCTCGTGACGGCATCGATGCTGTGGAGTCCGTACGTCGCGTTCGGCATACCGAACCGGTCGCTGCACCTCGTTCTCGACTCGATCGACAGCTGCGTCGCACTCTTCGTGGCGTACCTGCTGCACAACCGCTTCATCCGCCGCGGCCGGCTCCAGGACTGGCTCCTCTGCGAGGCGCTGGTGCTCCTCGGACTCGCGGGCCTCGTCGTCACCTACGTGATCGAGGACGTCGTGGGCATCCGGGACGGCCGGCTCAACGTCTGGCTGCCGCTCGTCGTGCGCGTGATCGGGGCGCTCGCGGTGCTCGCCGCGGCCATCGTCGGCGACCGGATCGGACCGCCGCGTCTCCGGCGATGGACGTTGCTCGCGCCTGTGCTCCTCATCGTGGTCGTCGCCGCCTTGCTGTGGGCGGCAGGCGACGTGCTGCCGGTCGCGCTCGGCGAGGACCTCGCCGACGACTCAGCGGTCGAGCCGCTGCTCGCGGGGCATCCGCTGCTGCTCGTCGGGCAGGCCGTCGGCGCGCTGTCGTTCCTCGTCGCTTCGGTGATGGTGGCCCGGCAGGCGGCGCGCCGCAACGACGAGCTCCTCCGGTGGCTCGCCCCGGCGTGCACCCTCGCGGGCTTCGCGCGGCTCAACTACCTCCTCTACCCCTCGCTGTACACGGACTGGCTGTACACGGGCGACGTGCTCCGCACCGGGTGCTACGTCCTGCTCCTGGTCGGGGCCCTCCGCGAGCTGCAGCGCTACTGGAGTGCGCAGACGCAGGTCGCGCTGGTCGAGGATCGCCGTCGCCTCGCGCGCGAACTGCATGATGGAGTCATGCAGGAACTGGCATACATCCGCGTCGAGTCCTCGATGCTGCCCGACCGGACCGCGTCGAAGCGCCAGATCACCGACGCGGCCGTGCGCGCGCTCGACGAGGCGAGGGCCGCGGTGAACGCGCTCGGCAGCGTCGACGACGAACCGCTCGGCTACGTGCTGCATCGCGCCGCGCGTGAACTCGCGGAGCGGTACGACGTGCACCTCGAGGTCGACCTCGACGACTCGATCGCCGCCGACCGCGACCAGCGGCACGCCCTCGTGCGGATCATGCGCGAGGCGGTCGTCAACGCCGTGCGCCACGGTGGTGCCCGCCTGGTTCGCGTGCGCCTCCTCGAAGCGGACGGCGCGCGGCGGCTCACGATCGAGGACGACGGGTCGGGTTTCGACGTCGACGCCGGTTCGGCGACGGGCGGGTACGGGCTCGTCAGCATGCGCGACCGGGCGAAGGGCCTGCCCGGAGCGATGCGGATCGACTCCGCCCCGAGCGAGGGAAGCACGGTGACGGTCACGTGGTAGCCGAACCCATCACGATCGTGCTCGCCGACGACCATGCGCCGATGCGCGACGCCGTCCGCCGCGGGCTCGAGGCCGGCGGATGCCGCGTGGTCGGCGAAGCGTCGACGGCCGACGACGCCGTCGCGCTCGTCGTCGAGCATCGCCCCCATGTCGTCCTGCTCGACATCCACATGCCGGGCAACGGCATCCGCGCCGCCGACGACATCAGCCGAGCCGTTCCGACGACCGCGATCGTCATGCTCACCCAGTCGCGCGAGGACGACGACCTGTTCGACTCGCTGCGGGCGGGGGCGGTCGGGTACCTCCTGAAGGATGCCGCGCCGCAGTCGTTGGCCGATGCCCTCCGGGGGGTCCTCGCTGGCGAGGCGGCCATGCCGCCGGCACTCGTGACCCGGATCCTCGACGAGTTCCGCGGACCGGCACGACGGAGGTTCGGGCGCGGGTCCGCCGCGGCGGCGAAGCTCAGCACGCGGGAATGGGAGGTGATGGACCTGCTGCGGCAGGGCAACACCACCGACGAGGTGGCCGCTCGCCTCTTCCTGTCTCCGACGACCGTGCGCGTGCACGTGTCATCCGTACTCCGGAAGCTCGCCGTCCGGGATCGGCAGAGCGCGTTCCGCATGCTCGAGGAGTAGTCCGACGGACGACATCGAGGGGGCCGCGAGCGACGCTCGCGGCCCCCTCGGACCCGGGGGAGGGGCTCGGACGGGCCTACTTCAGGATGAAGCCCGCGCTGATGCTGGAACCGTCATCGGTCGTCATCGTGACCGTGTAGCAGGCGCCCGGCTTCTTCGGGGTCGCCCAGTTCTGGATGAACTGGCCCGCGGTCGCGTCGTACCGCAGTGCCGTGCCGCCGGTGGTCGTGAACTCGATCGCGTCCATCGGTGCGTCGGCGCCGGGGCAGGTCGTCGGCGTGGCGGTGAAGCGGTCCACGACGGATGTCGCGGTGAGCTCGCCGGAGCCCGAGAACACCTCGAACTTCAGCGGCACCGTGCTGCCGCCCTTGACCGTGTTCCACGTGCGGCCCATGTCGACCGGGCTGGTGAAGCCGGCGAGGTTCCAGGCCAGCACCGTGTAGGTCAGCTCCGCCGTCGCCACGTTTCCCGCGAGGTCGGTCGCGGTCGCGACCAGCGTGTGCTGGCCGACCGTCGTGCCGTAGCCGGTGACGGCGCACGAGGCGAGACCGGACAGCGCGTCGGCGGCGTCGCACGCCGGTGCGGGGGGCACCTCGCCGAACGAGTAGGACGTTCCGAAGCCCGCCGCGAACCCGACCGTCGGCGTCGTCAGGTCGACATCGATGCCCGACGCGGTCGCGGTCGCCGTGTTGCCGGCCCAGTCGACGGCCGTGCCGACGAGCGACTGGTTCGCACCCTCGCCGAGGGTCGCGTTCGGGCCGCACGACTGGATGCCGGAGCCGCCGACGTCGGCGCAGGTGAACGTCACATCCACGGGCGTCCTGTACCAGCCGGCCGCGTTCGGTGCGGCGGGGTCGAGCGTGTAGTCGATGGACGGGTCGCCCGTGTCGACGATGGAGTAGGTCACTGTCGCGGTGTCGGCCGCCAGGCCGCCCTGGTCGGTGTGGTCGCACGTCGCGGTGAGGGTGCCGAGGCCGTGCGTGAGCGTGCCGGTGACGACCGCGGGGAACGAACTGGGGCCGTCCTCGGCGTCGGTGACCGCACACGTGGGCGTCGGCTCCGAGCCGATCTCGTAGGTCTGGGCCGAAACGCCCTGGACGGTGACGGTCGGCTTCGTGTTCGTGGGCTGCGGCTGGGTGACGATGATCGGAATGGTCACCTGGTTCAGGTAGGTGCCGCCGCCGGCGGGGCCCGAGAGTACGACCACCGTGACGCTGCCGCTCGCGGCGTTGGCGGCCGCCGAGAAGACGACCGTGAAGTCGGTGCCGCACGCGGTGATCTCGAGCGGATCGGGGCTGGCGGTGATGCCCGTCGGGGTGATGATGTCGAGGCGGAGCGGGCTCTCTCCCGCGTCGATGTTGCAGCCCGGGTCGGGATCGCCCTGCGAGCTGTTGCCGACGAGCCGGATGCCCGCACTCCTCGTCGCGGAACTCCCCGCCTCGAGGACGAGTGCCGCATCCGCGGTATCGGCGATCGTGTCCTGGATGTTGTCGGCATACGCAACCAGTGCGCTGCCGAACACGGCCGCGGCCGTGAGGAGTGCGGCGGCGGAGGCCATCCCCGCGCCCTTCATGCTTCGTTTCATGGGTCGTTCCACTTTCGAGTCCGTCCGGCCCGTCCCCCCTCGGGACGGCCGTCGGCTCGACGCTATGCACGGTCGCGCTGGGCGAGAACCCGTCGCGCGTTCAAATCCCTGAACATCGACCCGAACGGGGGGTACGACGGTGAGCGCGAAGGCGGATACGAGGCGGCGCGCCGAGGAGCGACCCGGTGCCGGACGCGCCCGACGCGCCGGCCGCGCGACTCGCCGTCGATGGCATCTCGATCCTGAGCCGCACTCACGATACCGTGGGCCAACGCAACTCGATCGAGCAAAGGAGCCGTCGTGGCCGGTCCCCGTCCCGGAGGGGTCACCCTCGTCGCAGTGCTCGCCTGGATCTCCGGCGCACTCCAGATCCTCACCGGCATCCTGATCCTGATCGCCGGCGAGGGAGGAACCACGGTCGCATGGGTCGCGATCATCATCGGCGTGATCACGATCATCGTGAGCCTCGGCTTGTTCCGCGGCAACAACGCGGCGCGGATCATCGTGGCGATCATCTTCGTGTTGAACCTGCTCTCCGCCATCTTCACGATGTTCCTCTCACCGGCCCAACTCTGGTCGGCGCTCATCGCCGCAGTCCTCGCCATCGTCGGGCTGGTCCTGCTCTTCTCGCAGCGCGCGAACGAGTTCTTCCGGGGCTGAACGCGAGGGGCCTCGGCGGTCAGGTGACGCGGTACGCGGTGTACCGGACGGCACCGGCGTCGCGGATGCACGAGGCGATGTACACCGATCGCTGCAGGTGCGCGAGGTGGGGCGCCGAGGTCTCGATCGAGACCACCGTGCGGAAGTAGTACTCCGACGGGTCGACCGCGTCGCCGCGGAGCAGCGACTCGAGCACGGCCGGCTCGCCCGAACGCACGCCGGCGACCTGGAGGAACAGCAGGTCACCTGCGTCGGTGCGCGCCGAGTACCGCCCGTCGATCTCGAGCGTGCCGTCGGGCCGCACGAGCTGCCAGTCGGCGCCGCCGGGCAGGATCTCGCCCTCGATCGCTCCGGTGATCCGGCCGCCGGTGATCGAGATGACGCGACGGTGGCCGGCGCGGGTGGTGCCGTAGTCGTCGACCGCGCCGACGTGGACGACGACGTCGAAGCTCGGCTCGAGCGACGGCACCGGGGGAGCCGGACGCTCGGTCATGCGCGCACCGCCTCGGCGCCGCCGCCGGCCTCTTCGCCGGCTTCCGCGCCACCGTTCCGGAGTCCGACCAGGACGTCGCGCAATCGCTCGAGCGCGGGCAGTGCCGCATCGAGCGCGGCGAGGTCCTCGCGTGAGAGGGCGGATGCCGCGTCCGCGACGATCGCGGCCGAGGCGCGGTCGAACCGGTCGAACAGGTCGAGTGCGCGGGCGGATGCCGCGACGTCGACGCCCCGCCCGTCACCGGCCCGAGGGGTGCGGGCCACGAGGCCGTCGCGTTCCATGCGGTTCAGCAGATTGCTGACGGTGGGCCGGCCGAGGCCCAGCGACTCGGCGAGCTCGCTCGGCGCGGCCACCGTGCCGCGGGGGAGCGCCCGGATGACCTCGATCTGCGCGTCGGGGAGTTCGGGCAGCCCCTCGCGGCGGCGCGCGGCGCCGAGGAGTGCGCGGCGGAGCGGGGAGACGACGGCGGCGAGCCGGGCGGGGTCGAAGCTCATGCCGTCGCCTGCGTCTCCGCCGGCCGACCGGACCCCGCCGCGACGCTCATGGACGCCCGCGAGTTGAGCACGTCGGGGTGGAAGCCCGCGGCTCGCTTGTACGACGCGGCGATCTCGGACAGTTCCGCCTCGGGGATCACGTCGTGGATGTCGGCGAAGCCCCCGGGTGCTCGCTCGTACGCGAGTTGCATGACCCGCTCGGGGCCGGTCTGCCGGGTCATCTCGAGGAGCCGTGCGGTCGCCGGTCGGCGGTCGGCCTCGTAGGCGGCGAGGGCCGCCGGGACGTCGGGCGCGGTCGCGAGGTGGAACGCGAGCGTCCGGGCATCGAGGATGGCCTGCGATCCGCCGTTCGAGCCGTTCGGGTACATGGCGTGCGCCGCGTCGCCGACGAGGGTGGTGCGGCCGAACGTCCACTGCGGCAGTGCGTCGCGGTCGACCATCGGGTACTCCAGGATCTCGTCGGCGGCCGCGATCGCGGCGGGCACATCGAGCCAGTCGAACCGCCAATCGCGGAACAGGTCGACGATCGGTGCCGGGTCGACCGCACGGTTCCAGTCGGCGTCGGGCGAACCCTCGCCACGTCGTTCGGCGATGAAGTTGACGCGCTGCCGGCCGTCGGCGTCGGGTTCGCCGAGCGGGTACGCGACGAACTTCTGGTCGCCGTCGCCGGCCATGATCATCGTCCGGCCGTCGAGGTAGCCGGGGATCACGGCGGTGCCCCGCCAGAGCGTCAGCCCGCTCCAGGGCGGTGCGCCCTCGTCGGGGTAGCGGATCGCGCGCAGCGCCGAGTGGATGCCGTCGGCGCCGATCACGAAATCGCACGTGGCATCCACTTCGCCGGCGGCCGTCTCGAAGGTCGCGGTGGCGCCATCCGCGCCCTCGGACACGCCGACGAGCCGGTGGCCGGTCTCGATCACGTCGCCCGAGCGCTCGCGCACGAGCTCGAGCAGGGCGAGCTGCAGGCGCCCTCGATGCACCGAGAGCTGGGGCCACCGGTAGCCGGCGTCGAGCCCGCGGGGCTCGGACCAGATCGGCTGCCCGTGCCGGTTGAAGTAGGCCAGACGCGACGGCGCGACGCCCAGCGGCTCGATGCGGTCGGCGACGCCGAGCTCGGTGAGCTCGCGGATCGCGTGCGGCAGCAGGTTGATGCCGACGCCGAGGCCACGGATCTCGGGGGCGCGCTCGAAGATGCGGAGGTCGCGGATGCCGGCGGCCTCGAGGCTGAGGGCCGTGGCGAGCCCGGCGATGCCGGCTCCGACGATGACGACGTTCACGGTGGTGTGCTCCTGACTGCGCGACCACGTCGGCGCGCTGTGAAAGTAGTTTTGCATGTGAACTACATTTCGTCCAGTACCTCGACGCACCGCGACCCCGCCTCGGACGGGGAACCACCTGCGCTCCCCGGTTCGCGGTAGGTTACGGGCGTGGCATCCGCATCGCTGCGAGGCACGAGGTGACGGGCTTCGCGCTGCCGACGCCGGGCATCGTGCTCGGCGTGGCGTCGCTCGTGCTGAAGGAGGGCGCCACGATCGACCGCGCGCTCGCGGTCGTCCGAGCCGCCGTCGATGCCGGCGTGGCCGCGATCGACACCGCACGCGCCTACGCGACGGTCGACGACGACGCGGCGGGCGAGCGGATCGCGCAGGCCGCCCGCGCGCAGTCGCCCGGCCTGCCGATCATCACCAAGGCCGGGCACTTCCGGCTCGGCCGGGCCGCGTGGGATTCCGACACGAGCGCAGCGCGGGTGCGGGCGGACGCGCTCCGGAGTCGCGAGGTGCTCGGCGCACCGCCGTCCCTGCTGCTCCTGCACCGCACCGATCGCGTCGACGACCTCGAGACGTCGGTCCACGAACTGGCGGCGCTGCGCGACGAGGGCGTCGTCCGGGCGATCGGGCTGTCGAACGCCTCGGTCGAGCAGCTCGACCGAGCACGCGGGATCACCGCGCTCGACGCGGTCGAGAACCGGTTCGCGGTGGGCATCGACGAAGCCGACGAGTACCGGTACTGCCGCGACGCCGGAATCCCGTTCCTCGCCTACGCGCCGTTCGGCGGCCCGAAGGCCGACCCCCTGGCCACGCACGTCCCGCACGTCGCCGCGCTGGCACGCGATCGCGGCGTGTCGGTGCATCGCGCCGCGCTCGCCGCGATGCTCGACGCGATGCCCGGCGCCTGGCCGGTCATCGGCTCGACACGCATCGACTCGGTGCTCGACTCGCTCGCCGCGGTGGACCTCGCCGTCGACGACGACCTGCGCGCGGCGTTCGCCGGCGACCTCCGGGCCCGCGGAGTGCGGGTCTAGCACGCCGCCTGACCCGCGATGGCCACGCGTCAGCCGGTGTCGGCTCGCATGCCGGAGGACCCGAGCACCCGCTCGACGGTCAGCTCGAGCACGATCCGCCGCGGGTTCGGTCGCGGCTGCCGGTACCGCGCCGCGTAGAGCTCGACGGCGAAGGCGACGGACTCCGGGTCCGACAGGATGCGCGCCGGGCCCTCGAAGCTGATCCACCTCGCGCCGTCCACGGTGTTCACGCTCGCACGCCCGCTGCGCTCGGCGTTCACGAACTTCTGCGACCCGCGACTGCCGATCACGCGGACGACGCCGTCGAGGTACGTGATCCCGACCGGGACCGAGTGGATCCGGCCGTCGCGGCCGAGCGTCGAGAGGGTCGCGAGGTGGCGTTCGGCGAGGAACTCGCGCGCCGCATCCGTGATCATGTGGTCTCGTACTCCCTGCGGCGATCGGGCCATCGGTCCGCGCACCAGTCTGTCACCCGTCGGCCGAGCGGATGCCCCGTGGGAGGCGGATGCCGCGCGGCCGGTCGCGCTCACCGGAGCAGGTACACCCCCGACGCGAAGGTGAGCACGAGCACGACGCGTTCGAACCAGGCCTGCGAGATGCGGCGGGCCGCCATCCGCCCGCCGAGGGCGCCGATCACGAGCGCGGGCACGAGCAGCAGGTTCAGCAGCAGCGACTGCGGGGTGACGAGCCCGAGGCCGACCGAGAAGGGCAGCTTCATGGTGTTGACGATGAGGAAGAACCAGGCGGCGGTGCCGAGGATCGCCGGCACGGGCAGCCGGGAGGCGACGAAGTAGAGCGACATCACGGGGCCGGCGGCGTTCGCGATCATGGTCGTGAACCCGCCGAGCGGGCCGAACACGAGCGAGAGCGCGCGTGGTACGGGTCGCGCTTCCCGCCCGGCGGCGGCGTCGGCGCGCCGCCTGAGCATCAGGACGACGCTGAGCGCGACGAGCACCAGCAGGGTCGCGCCGATGATGCGCCGGACGGCGACGTCGTTCGCCGCCCAGAGGACGACGACGCCGACCAGGATGCCGACGAGGACGGACGGCAGGAGCCGACGGAGGATCTTCCAGTCGGCGTGGGCGTGGTACATCCGCACCGCGATGAGGTCGCCGACGAGGAGGAGCCCGAGGACGGCGCCGGTCGAGGCCCTGGCCGGCAGCACCGACGCGAAGATCGCGGCCGGGATGGGGCCGAGGGCGGGCATGCCGCTCTTGGCCGCGCCCACCGCGACGGCGGCCAGCGCGAGCAGCAGCCACTCGGGCCCGGTGAACGTCGGCATCGTGCTCCATCGTGCCGGACGAAGCCGACGCCACCGGGAACCGACCGGCGCCTACTCGCGGATGAACGAGACCTCGAGGCCCTCGAAACCGCCGGTCGACCACCAGCGGGTCGCGCTCACGCGGTCGAGGTAGGTGCGGTAGCGCGGGTTCCGCTCCCAGGTCGTGCCCTGGGCGACGTTCGCCGAGCTCTTCACGAGCGCCTTCGCCTGCGCGACCATCGAGTACGTGCCGCCCGAGCCGGCCGGCGAGTCCCAGATGTCGCGCTTGACGTTCGGGCCGCTGCCCGTTCCGACGCCGGAGCGCTTCGTCGCCGATGCCGTGACCGCGAGGGTCGAGAAGTCGATGCGGTCGCCGTTCACGAGGTAGTCCCAGCGCACGTACTCGGCACGATCGCCGGTGATCGCGGATCCGTACAGGTCGAGGATCGAGACGCCGTTGACGCCGATCACCTCGCCTCGCCGCGTGGCGCGGTCGTAGACCAGCGCGGTCGTCTCGTCGACGCCGACCACGAGGTCGTGCCCGGTCTCGTCGGCCAGGGCGATCATGCGCGCCTGACGACCCCAGGTGCCGAAGTGGCTGTCGAGCAGGCCCTCGGTGAAGAAGGCGAAGCCGCCGAACGGCGAGTAGGTGAGGTCGTCCGAGCCGATGCCGGTGCCGGCGTAGGCGCCGTAGCGCCACGCCTCGTACGACTCGCCGCCGGTGACCATGTCGGCGCCGTTCTGGATGGTGAGCCCGGCGCTGGAGCCCGCGACCACGCCGCCGGCGTCGAGGACGGACCGTACGGCGGCGAGCACGGGGGTGTCGACGCAGTCGGTGAACGCGTCGCCCGGCGCGGGCGCGCAGTCGAGGAGCGTCTCGACGTAGCGCGACTGGTCGCCGCCGGAGAAGAAGACGCCCGTCGACGCTCGCACGTGGTCGGCGACGGCGGTGCTGTAGGCGTTGCCGGGAACGTAGGGGTCGCCCGCGTAGTTCGCCTCGATGTCGATCGGCACGAGGTACGCGTCGGCTCCGTACTGCTCGAAGAGGTCGCCGTAGTAGAGGCGGTTCGCGGCGGCGTTGCTCTGCGCGAGGTCGCCGGCCTCGGCCGCGGTGGCGGCGGGAACGGATGCCGCGGTGACCACCGCGATGCGCGCGCGGGCCGGTCCGGACCCGTCGGGGTCGGCATCCGCGACGATGCGCTGCAGGATCTGCGCGTTCTCGTTCAGCGCGCCGCCGATCAGGATCAGGTTGCCATCTGTGCCCGCGGCGTGCGCGGGTCCTGTGCCGAGCATGAGGGGGAGCAGGATGGTGCCTGCGGCGATGGTCGCCGCCGTCCGTGGTGTGCGCATGGCACTCCTCTCGTCATTGAGATTGAGTGAGCTCACGTTACAAGTCGCGCTACAGAGCGTCTAGAAGGAACTTCTGTTACACCACGCACGCGTGCCGACATTCAGCGAAGTCCCGCGTGCATCACGTCTTCAGTGCAGGAAAGCTGCGCCATGCGGCGGAGTGTTGCACGGAGTTTGCGCATGTATCGGGTGTCGCGCACAATCGTTCCCGACCTGATCGGAGGAACATGACCGAGCCGACCATCCCGTCGTCGCCGACGACGATGCACGAGGTGTCCGCGCACACCACCGATCTCGTCGAGCTCGTGCTCCGCTACGCACGCGCGCGGATCCTGGCCAGCGACACCCCGCTCGACCAGTCGATCCCGCCGGTCGACCTCGCACGCCTCGCCGGTCGCAGCATCGACGAACACGGCATCGGCGCGGAGCGCGCGCTCGCGCGGTTCGAGCACGTGCTCGCGCCTGCGTGCATCACCACCGACCACCCGCAGTACCTCTCCTTCATCCCGACCGCGCCGACGAAGGCGGCGGTCGCCTTCGACCTCGTGGTCTCGGCGAGCGCGCTCTACGGAGGCTCGTGGCTCGAGGGCGCCGGCGCCGTCTACGCCGAGAACGAGGTGCTGACCTGGCTCGCGGCCGAGTTCGGCCTGCCCGCCACGGCGGGCGGCGTCTTCGTGCAGGGCGGCACGCTCGGCAACCTCTCCGCGCTCGTCGCGGCGCGCGAGCACGCCCGCGCCGCGCTGGCGCAGTCGGGCGCGGAACCCCCTCGTCGCTGGATCGTCGTGTGCAGCGCCGAGGCGCACTCCTCGATCGCGTCCGCCGCGCGCGTCATGGACGTCGACGTCGTCGCCGTCCCGGCCGGCGAGGACGGGATGCTCCGGGGCGCGGCCGTCCGGGCCGCGCTCGAGGAGCACGGGGCATCCGTCTTCGCGGTCGTCGCCACCGCCGGGTCGACCAACTTCGGCATCGTCGACGACCTGGCCTCGATCGCCGCGCTGAAGGACGAGTTCGACGTCTGGCTCCACGTCGACGGCGCCTACGGGCTCGCGGGCATGCTCTCGCCGGCCGCGCGGCATCGCTTCGCCGGCGTCGAGCGGGCGGACTCGGTGATCGTCGACCCGCACAAGTGGCTGTTCGCCCCGTTCGACGCCTGCGCGCTGATCTACCGCGACCCCGAGGCCGGGCGGCGCGCCCACACGCAGCACGCCGAGTACCTCGACACGCTCACCGAGACCAGCGAGTGGAGCCCGTCGGACTACGCCGCGCACCTCACGCGTCGCGCGCGCGGGCTGCCCCTCTGGTTCTCGCTGGCGACCCACGGCGCGGCCGCCTACCGCGAGGCGGTGACGGCGTCCATCCGCCTCGCCCACGACATCGCGCGCGAGATCGATCGCCGCGAGGGATTCCGCCTCGTGCGAGAACCGCAGCTCTCGGTCGTCGTGTTCGAGCGCGAGGGGTGGTCGAAGGCGGACTACGCCAGGTGGTCGACCCGGCTGCTCGACGAACAGCATGCGTTCGTCACGCCGAGCTCGCACGCCGGCCGGCCCAACACGCGCTTCGCGATCGTGAATCCGAGGACCACCTTCGACCAGCTCACGGCGATCCTCGACACGATGGAGTGAGTCGGCCGGAGCCCGGGTCACCCCCGTGCCCTACTGTCATCCCATGGGCATGACGGCGTCTGCGTACCTGACCGGCTTCGGCCGGTACCTTCCGGGTGATCCGGTCGACAACGACGGCATCGTGGCGCGCCTCGGGGGCGACGACCCGGTGACCGCGCGCATCCGCGGCATGATCCTCGAGCAGAACGGCATCCGGCAGCGGCACTACGCGCTCGACGACGACGGCGAGCCGACCGAGCTGAACGAGGAGCTCGCGGTGAAGGCGCTGCGCGCGGCGCTCGACGACCGCGGCATCCGCCCCGACGACCTGCGCATGCTCGCGACCGCGACGACGATCGGCGACGTGCTCGTGCCCGGCTTCGCGTCGATGGTGCACGGCCGACTCGGTGGCGGGCCCATGCAGCTGCTGTCGGCGTCGGGCGTGTGCGCGTCGAGCCTGCAGGCGCTCGACGCCGCGGTGAGCAAGGTGAAGCTCGGCGAGCACCCGCGGGTCGCGGTCGTCGGGTCCGAGCTCGCGAGCCGCAGCCTCCGCCAGCGTCGGTTCGACGGCATCCGGGCCGGCATGGATTCGCACTTCCTCCGCTGGATGCTCTCCGACGGCGCGGGCGCCGTGGTCGTCGAGTTCCAGCCGCATCCGAGCCGGCCGTCGCTGCGCGTCGACTGGGTGCGGCACGTCTCCCTCGCCCATGAGCACGACGTCTGCATGCGCGCGGGCATGGACGGGCTCGAACCCGAGGTCGGACGCACGTGGCAGGACGTCGGCATCGGGGACGCCGAGGCATCCGGCATGTTCGTGCTGCGGCAGGACGTGAGCGTGCTCGACGACCTCGCCGGCGCCGGCCTCCGCGAGTTCGAGCAGCTCGTCGACATCGGCCTCGTCGACGTCAGCCACCTCGACCACGTCGTGTGCCACTACAGCACCAACGCGTTCCGCGACCTCGCCTTCGACGGCCTGCGCAAGCGGATCCCGACGCTCGACACCGATCGCTGGTTCTCGAACCTCGAGACGTGCGGCAACACCGGCGCCGCCAGCATCTTCATCGCCCTCGAGGAGGCGTGGCGCACCGGCCGGTTCTCGCCCGGCGAGACCATCCTGCTCGCCGTGCCCGAATCCGGGCGGTTCTCGTTCGCCTTCGCCCACCTCACCGTGGTCGCCCCGCCCGATCGACAAGGAGCCCCGACATGACGACCGACACGACGACGACCGCGAGCGCGAGCCCCGCCGAGACCGCGACGGCGGATGCCCCGGGGTCGGCTGCGCACTCGCCCGCCGGGCCCGCCGGCGCTGCAGGCCCCGCCGGACCCGCCGCGCTCTCCGACCGGCTCGCCGAGGTGTGGGTCGAGCTCGAGGAGCGGCTCGACCGGGTCCCGATCCTCCGTGCGCTCGCCGAGGGCACGGTCACGATCGACGACTACCGGCGCCTCCTCTTCAACCTGCGGCAGCAGGTCGTCGACGGGTCGCCGTGGATCAGCCGCGCGGCCTCCAACTTCGACATCGACCACTTCACGCTCCGCGCCGCGGCCATCAAGCACGCCGAGGAGGAGCACCGCGATTACCTCATGCTCGAGCGCGACTACGTCGCGGTCGGCGGGTCGCTCGAGGAGCTCCGCGCGGGCCGGAAGAACCTCGGCTCCGAGGCGCTCTCGGGCTACATGTTCACCTACGCCGACCGGCCGAACCCCGTCGGGCTGCTCGGCGCGATGTTCATCATCGAGGGGCTCGGCGCGAAGCGCGCAGCGGGCTGGGCGGCCCGGTTCCAGGAGGTGCTCGGGCTCGCCGACAACCAGGTGCACTTCATGCAGTACCACCAGGAGGCCGACGGGGCGCACACCGGCGACCTGCAGGCCATCCTCGACTCGGGCATCATCGACGACGCGGCCGCCGACGAGATCGTGCGCTGCGCCGAGGTCGTCGCGCGGCTCTACGCGCTGCAGCTCGAAGAGCTGGACCGCTGAGGTGGCGAACATGCCGAAGGTGCAGCTGCCGAAGGTGCCGGTGCCGAAGATGCAGGTGCCGCGCGTCCCCGAGTACGTCCGCTCCGACCCGAGCATGTGGCAGGCGGTCTACGCCGACCCGTCGGTGCCGCTCGACCGCGCCCTCGTGCGGCAGATCATCGACGACCAGCGGCGGCTCTCGCGGCGGTGGCTCTACCCGATCGCGCGCATCGTCTCGCGCGTGCTCGTCGCGCTCATCTCGGTCGTCAAGCGCGTGCTGCCGTTCCGGTGGATGCCGCTGCACACCATGGACGTCCTGTGCGTGTGGTTCCTCCGACGGTTCGTCTCACCCGACGCCGTCGACCTGCTGATCCGGCACTTCGTCGTCGAGACGAACCTCGTGAACTTCATCATCCGGAACACCCCGGTCGACATGGAGCCCGTGACGCTCCGGCCCGAGGCCCTCTCCGGGCTCGGCGACCAGGCGGTCGTCGAGCACGATGTCAACGTCTACGACGTGCTCATCGCGCTCGACGACGTGCCGCTGGTGAAGCCCGAGACGCTCGACTTCTCGCAGCTCGACGTGCCGCCCCTCGACGCCGAACGGGGTCGTCGCCGGCTGCTGCGGCTCGACATCCAGACCGCGTTGTGCTTCATGAACATCCCGTTCTCGATGGCGCTCACGGTCGAGGAGTACCGCCGCGCCGTGCACTCGATCCGCTTCGACGACTCGTTCCTCGAGATCCTCGCGCTCATCACCGACGACGACACGTTCCGCCACTGGAAGCTCGCGGGCATGAGCCTCTGGATGGACTCCAACGTCGACGTTCCGCGCATGGTCTACCGGCATGCGCTCGTGTGCGAGTACGCCCATGCCCGGCTCGTGAAGCTCGCCGGCGGGGCCTACCCGAGGGACACGGCAGCCGCGTTCGACTGACGGCGGCGCGCGTCTCGTCGCGAGCCTGCACAGGCGGCGGATGCCCCGGGGCTCGCGCCCCGGGGCATCCGCTCGCCGTCGTGCCGCCGGCGGTCGCGCCCGGCACCCGCGTCGAATACGCAGGAAGATCCGGTCGATGGTGCCCGGATGAGCCCCATCGACCGGATCCTCATGCGAATTCGGCTGCGCGAGTGCTGCGGAATCGGCTCGGCCGGTGCTATGCCGCCTTGCGCCGGTAGATGCGCATGGCGAGCACGAACGCGACCGCCATGATGCCGACGAGCCACGCGAGGGCGACCCAGATGTCGGTGCCGACCGGCTCGCCGGCGAACAGCGCCCGCGTCGTGTCGACGATCGAGGTGACCGGCTGGTGCTCGGCGAACCAGGCGACCGGCCCCGGCATCGAATCGGTCGGCACGAAGGCCGAGCTGATGAACGGCAGGAAGATCAGCGGGTAGCTGAACGCGCTCGCCCCGTCGACGGTCTTCGCGGAGAGGCCGGCGATGACCGCGATCCAGGTCAGCGCGAGCGTGAACAGCACGAGGATGCCGATCACCGCGAGCCAGGCGCCGACCGATGCGCCGGTGCGGAAGCCCATGATGAAGGCGACGCCCACGACGATGGCGATCGAGACGAGGTTCGCGACGAGCGAGGTGAGCACGTGCCCCCAGAGCACGCTCGACCTCGCGATCGGCATGGACTGGAAGCGCTGGAAGATCCCGCCCTGCAGGTCGAGGAACAGGCGGTACGCCGTGTAGGCGACGCCCGAGGCGACCGTGATGAGCAGGATGCCGGGCAGCATGTAGTCGATGTACGACTCCGTGCCCCCGGTCTGGATGGCGCCGCCGAACACGTACACGAACAGGAGCATCAGGGCGATCGGCGTGACCGCGGTGGTGATGATCGTGTCGGGGCTGCGGACGATGTGGGTGAGCGATCGCGCCGTCAGGACGCGGGTGTCGCTCAGGACATGGGCGGTCATGATGCCTCCTTCTCGGATGTCTCGTCGGGTGCGTCGGCGCCGGTGGGTTCGCCGACGAGGGCGAGGAAGACCTCCTCGAGGCTCGGCTGCTTCTCGACGTACTCGACCTTCGCGGCGGGCAGCAGCCGCTTGAGCTCGGCGAGCGTGCCGTCCTGGATGATCACGCCCCCGTGGAGGATCGCGATCCGGTCGGCGAGCTGCTCGGCCTCGTCGAGGTACTGGGTGGTGAGCAGGATCGTGGTGCCCCCGTCGGCCAGGGCGCGGATCGTCTGCCAGACCTCGATCCGCGCCTGCGGGTCGAGCCCGGTGGTCGGCTCGTCGAGGAAGATGACCGGCGGGTCGCCGATCAGGCTCATCGCGATGTCGAGGCGCCGGCGCATGCCGCCCGAGTAGGTCGCCGCCCGGCGGCCGCCGGCATCGGTGAGCGAGAAGCGGGCGAGCAGGTCGTCGGCGATCGCGCCGGGGTCCGGCAGGTGCCGGAGCCTCGCGACGAGCATGAGGTTCTCGCGGCCCGTGAGCACCTCGTCGACGGCCGCGAACTGCCCGGTCAGGCTGATCGAGCGCCGGACGTCGCCGGGCGCGGTCGCGAGGTCGAACCCGTGCACCGTCGCGGCGCCGGCGTCGGCCGTCATGAGGGTCGACAGGATGTTCACGAGCGTCGTCTTGCCGGCGCCGTTCGAGCCCAGCAGAGCGAAGATGCTGCCCTGGTCGACGTCGAAGTCGACGCCGCGCAGCACGTGCACGTCGGCGAACGACTTCTCGACGCCCTGCACGCGGATGGCCGGTGCGGGCTGGGTTGCGGTGGTCATCGCTCGTCCTTCCCCTCGAGTTCCACGATCGTCTTGTTCAGGCGGTTGCGTTCCTTGTCGATCCAGCGCTTCCCGATGTAGGCCTCGGTGAATGCCTCGGCGAAGGCGACCGGGTCGTCGCCGACGATGTCGCTCACGGGCGTCTCGTCGGCGGCGGCGCGCTCCCAGAGATCGGCGAAGTCGCCGAGCATGGTGACGAGCGTGTCGCCGTCGGTGATGCCCCCGTTCACCATGAAGTACCGCTCGAAGGCCTTGGCGGCGGCGGCGTAGGGCTCGGGGAGCGCGGCGACGCGCGCCTTGTACTGCCGGTACTGCTTCTTCTGCTCGAGCGAGCCCGTCAGGGCTTCGATCCATTTCGCGGCCATGGTCACTTCTCCTCTTCGTGGGACTGGTCGGATTCGGGGAGCACGTCGGCTCCGGGTGTCGTGTCGCCGTGCAGCTGCTCGATGCGTGCGGCGAGGAAGCTCCAGGTGCTCCAGAACTCGTCGAGGGAGTCGCGCCCCCGGGCGTTGAGGGAGTACACCTTGCGCGGCGGCCCCTTCTCGGACGGCACCTTCTCGACGTCGACGAGGCCGCGCTGCTCGATGCGCACGAGGAGGGCGTAGATGGTGCCCTCGGCGATGTCGGTGAAGCCCTGCTCGCGCAGCCACGCGGTGATCTCGTAGCCGTACGCCGCCCTGCCGGACAGGATGGCGAGGACGATGCCCTCGAGCGTGCCCTTCAGCATCTCGGTCGCCTGCTTGCCCATCGGCCCTCCTCGACTATTCAGTGTTGCTGAGTACCAGTACATAGTAAGCATGAGTACCGGTAGATAGCAACACTGAATACCGAGATCGTCGGCGGATGGCTCGGCGCCGGGACGTCCGGCACCTTCTCAGGCGCGGTCGTGCGCAGCGTGAGTAATCTGTACGAGCGGGTCGCGGCGCGATGCTCCGGCACTCACGACGACGAGGCCGACCCGGCGGGCACGAACCTCGATCCATCGCCCGAACGGAGCTGCGACCGATGTCCTGGGACGACGACGAATCCACCGGCGATCGCCGGCGCGATCCGGCTCGGCGCGCATCCGGGCGCGAGATCCTCCTCCAGGTGGCGGGCTACCTCGGCCTCGTGACCGCGGTCGTGGTGCTGGTGGTCGGCGCCGTCGTCGCCGTGACCGTCTGGGGTGTCGCGGCGAAGCCGGGCGGGTTCGCGGCGCCGTCCGCGTCGGGGCGCGGTGCTCCGCTGCCGCCCGTGAGCGCGTCACCGGCCGAGGCCGATGCAGGTGCCGACGCCGGCGCCCAGGCGGCGACGGACGACCCGAACGAGCTGACCGGCTCGGAGGTCGCGCCGCTCGTGGAGCCGGAGCCCGAGGCCGAGCCCGAGGTCGAGTCCGACTGGCTCACGACCGTCTCCTCGGCGACGGGCATCCCGGCCCGGGCGCTCTCGGCGTACGCGCTCGCGCACGTCTCGATCGCCGCGGAGGAGCCCACGTGCGGCATCGACTGGACGACGATCGCGGCCATCGGCTCGGTCGAGTCCGGTCACGGGAGCCACGGCGACTCCGTGCTCGGGGCCGACGGACTGGTCCAGCCCACGATCCTCGGCCCGGCGCTCGACGGCGACGGCGTGGCCGCCATCCGCGACACCGACGGCGGGGCGCTGGACGGCGACGTCACCTGGGACCGCGCGGTCGGGCCCATGCAGTTCATCCCCTCGACGTGGGAGATGTGGGGCGCCGACGCCAACCTCGACGGCTCGGCCGACCCGAGCCAGATCGACGACGCCGCGTACGCCGCAGCGCGCTACCTGTGCGCATCGGGCCCGATGACCACGCCGGAGGGATGGCGTGCGGCCGTCTTCTCGTACAACCACCTCGACTCGTACGTCGACAAGGTCGCGAGGATCGCCAACGGCTACGCGGACGCGCTCGGATGACCTCGGGGCGCCGGGTGGCTCAGCGGCCGCCGGCGGCGACCACGTCCGCCGCGCTCAGCGTGCGCGCGTAGTCCTCCTTCAGCACCGCGAGATGGAACCACGCCTCGGTGTGGCTGACACCCGGCAGTGCCCGGATGCGCTCGAGGCTCGCGTACAGCGCGCCCGCCGACGGCTCCACGAGGGTCATGATCACGTCGAACCGGCCGAGCGATCGCGCCGCGAAGTCGACGCCCCGCCACCCCCGGATCGCGTCGATGACCGCGTCGTCGTCGCCGGCGAGATTGAGGCCCACGCCGAGCGAGAGCTGCCGCTGCGCGAGCCCGCGCGCCTCGACGGCGCTGATCTTGATGACGCCGTTCGACACGAGCCGCTCGACGCGCGTCGCGACCGCCGAGGGCGAGAGCCGGACGGTCTCGCCGAGCGTCCGGAAGCTCGCGCGGCCATCGCGCTGCAGCTGCTCGATGAGCGCGGCGTCGGTCGCGTCGATGCGGACGCCGCCGCGATAGTCGGAGACGAAGAATCCCTTGATCACGGTCGAGTAGATCAGGGTGTTGATGTCGACGACCCGCGGCAGCGCGCGGATCTGCGCGAGCAGGTGGTGGAGCGCGGGCATCGAGCCGACGCGGATCTCGGTCACCAGGTCGTGCACGCCGCCGACGGCCGAGACGAGCACCGTCTCGTCGAGTGCGCGCAGGTGCTCGGCGACCGGGCCCGCCCCGCCGTCGGTGCGGATCGAGACGTGCGCGAGCACGTGCTGGCCGAGGAACTCCGGGTCGACCGCGGCGACGACGCGCACGGTCCCGTCGGCGAGCATCGCACGCAGTCGCGCCGAGACGGCGGCGCGCGACTGGCCGAGCCCGGCGGCCAGGTCGTGGATGCTCGCGCGACCGTCGTCCTGAAGCGCCCGGACGAGCTCAGCGTCGAAGTTCACCACGCGCGCCCCGATCGGCCGAGATCCCTTCGATCGCTCGCAGTGGTCGACATATCTCCAGCGTAGAGGCGATGAGAGAGGACGTGAAGCACCCATTGCGCGCAATCTGGAGCAGAACTCCAGCGGATGACACAGTCCGCTGGAGTTCCGCGCTTGCCGCGCCCGGCATCCGCTCGTAGCATCCAACCCGTCGCCCCACCCCGTCGGGATCTCCGACGGGCCCCACCACCCGCAAAGGAGCGGTCATGACCACAACGCACAGCCGAGCCAGGCGCGCCGGCCTCGCGGCATTCGTCGGCACCACGATCGAGTGGTACGACTTCTACGTCTACGCCACCGCGGCCGCCCTCGTGTTCGGTCCGCTGTTCTTCCCGAGCGAGGATCCGCTCGCCGAGACCGCCGCCGCGTTCGCGACGTTCGCGATCGCCTTCCTCGTGCGGCCCTTCGGCGGCATCCTCTTCGGCCACATCGGCGACAAGCTCGGCCGCCGGGTCTCGCTCGTCATCACGCTGCTGCTCATGGGCGTCGCGACCGTGCTCGTCGGCTGCCTGCCGACCTACGAGACCATCGGCATCATGGCGCCGATCCTCCTCATCCTGCTGCGTGCGCTGCAGGGGCTCGCGGTCGGCGGCGAGTGGGGCGGTGCGGTGCTCATGAGCGTCGAGCACGCCCCCGAGAAGTCGAAGACGTTCTACGGCGGCTTCACGCAGCTCGGCAACCCCGCCGGCGCGCTGCTCGCCTCGGGCGTCTTCGCGATCATGACGCGCTTCGGCGACGACTTCATCATCAACGGCGGATGGCGCATCCCGTTCCTGCTCTCGATCGTCCTCATCGGCGTCGGCCTCTGGGTCCGGTACCGCGTCGAGGAGTCGCCGGTGTTCGAGCAGAAGATCGAGGGCCGCAAGCAGTCCATGCCGCTCGCGTTCGCCCTGCGCAACAACTGGAAGCCGATCCTCCTCGGCATCGGCCTGCTCCCGATCTCGACGGGCGGCTACTACCTGGCCACGACCTTCGCGACGGCCTACGCGACCGGGGAGCCGATCTCGATCAACGCCCAGGTCATCCTCGACGCGATGACGATCGCCTCCTTCATCGAGTTCGTCGTGACCCTGCCCGTCGCCTGGCTCGGCGACAAGTGGGGCCGGAAGAACGTCATGTACCTCGGCCTCCTGACCTCGGTGCTGACGTTCGCGCCGTTCATGCTGATCCTGCCCGGCCGGGTGGAGCCGCTCATCTTCCTGTTCGCGTCGCTCGTTCGCATCGCGATGAGCGCCACCTACGCGCCGATCGCCGCGATCCTCGCGCAGATGTTCCGGCCGCAGGCCCGGTACACCTCGATCGCGCTCGCCTACGGCGTCGGCGCGGCGATCTGGGCCGGGTTCTCGCCGTGGTTCGCGACGCAGCTCATCGCGTGGACGGGCGACATCTGGTCGGTCATCGCGATGTTCACCGGCATGGCCGTGCTCGCGGCGATCTGCACGAGGCTCGCGCCGCAGCACTCCGACGAGGCGCCCGCGACGGCGTCGTTCACCGCCCGCACCGACACCACGGGGATCCGCCAGCCATGAGGAAACTCGCCGCCTTCGACCGGCCCGACCAGACCGGACCCCTGGTCGTCACGGCCCGTGCCATCCACACCGTCGACGAGGCCTCGACGACGGCCTCCGCGATGCTGCTCGACCGCGGGCGCATCCTCGCGATCGGCTCCGCGGCCGACTGCGAGGCCGCGGCCGGCGCCGTGGGGCTGACGCCGGAGCGCGTCGACCTCGGCGACGCGGTCGTGGTGCCCGGCTTCGTCGACGCCCACGCGCATCCGCTCATGTACGGGCAGATGATGACCTGGGTGGACTGCGGGCCGGCGAAGGCGGCGAGCATCCCCGAGATCGTGGCACTGCTGAAGGATGCCGCGGCCGACCTGCCGCCCGGACGCCCGGTGCGGGGCTACGGCTACGAGCACCGCAACCTCGTCGAGGGACGCCACCCGACGCGGTTCGAGCTCGACGAGGTCGCGACCGACCGCGAGGTGTACCTCATGAACGCCTCCGGCCACGGCGGCGTCGTGAACTCGTTCACGCTCGAGCAGGCCGGCGTCGACCGCGAGACGCCGAACCCGCAGGGCGGCGAGTTCTTCCGCGACGCCGACGGCGAGCTCACTGGCGAGCTGTCGGATGCCGCATGCAACATCCTCACGGGCGTGCATGGCGTGAAGGTCGGCCACCACGGCCCGAACTTCCACCTCGGCGACGAGCCCGAGGAGCACCTGCGCCAGCTCGACGTCGCGACGCAGCGGTTCCTCGCGGGCGGCGTCACGACGATCGGCGACGCGCAGGTGTCGCGCCGCGAGTTCGACATGTACCTGCGGCTCGCCGAGGCGGGCCGACTCGAGCTGCGCGTCTCGATGTACCTCCTCTCGCACCTGCTCGACGACGCCCTCGAGATGGGGCTCGTCGGCCAGTTCGGCAACGCCCACCTGAGCTTCGCGGGCATCAAGTTCTACGCCGACGGCACGCTCGGCGGCTGGACGGCGTACTTCCCCGACGGCTACGTCGGCGACCCGTGCCGCACCGGCCAGCTCTACCACGAGCCCGCCGCGTACGCGGAGCTCATCCGCAAGGCCCACGCCGCGGGCCTGCAGACCGCGACGCACGCGCAGTCGCCGACCGCGATCGAGATGGTCGTGTCGGCGATCGAGGCGGCGCTCGCGGAGCGGCCCGATGCCGACGCGCGTCACCGCATCGAGCACTGCGGCCTGCCGACCGGCGAGCAGATCGAGCGGATGGCGGCGGCCGGCATCCGCCCGGTGAACCAGCCGCAGCACTACTACAACTGGGGCGAGGGCGTCGAGGACGCGATCGGCACCCCGGGCGAGCGGTTCAACCCGCTGGGCGAGTTCGAGCGCGCGGGCGTGCCGATGACGATCTCGTCGGATGCGCCGGTCGCCGACCCCGTCCCGCTCGAGGCGATCCAGGCCGCCGTGACCCGGGTGACCCGTCGCGGCAATTCGCTCGGCCCGGACGACCTCCGGATCTCGGCGCTCGCAGCGCTCCGCGCCCACACGTACGAGGGCGCCGTCTCGATCGGCCGCGAGGACGACCTCGGGTCGCTCGAGGTCGGCAAGTACGCCGATTTCGCGGTACTCGCCGACGATCCGCTCACGATCGAGCCGGAGCGGATCGCGGAGATCCGCGTCCTGCAGACCTGGGTCGGCGGAGCGCCGCGCCACGTGGCCGACGCGGTGCCGACGGCGCCGCTGCGGGAGGCGGTGCCCGCATGAACGGCACGATGGTCGTCATGGACGACGCACGCGACGAGACCGCCGAGCGCTACGCCGACACCGCCGGCCGCGCGGTGCTCGAGACCATCCGCTCCTACGGCGTGACGACGGTCTTCGGCATCCCGGGCACGCACAACCTCGAGTTCTACCGGCCACTCGCCGACCTCGGCGTCCACGCCGTGACGACCCGGCACGAGCAGGGTGCCGGCTACGGAGCCGACGGATGGGCGCAGCAGACGGGCCTGCCCGGCGTCGTCATCACGACCTCGGGCCCCGGGCTGCAGAACGCGATGAGCGCGATCGGCACGGCGTTCTGCGAGTCGCGCCCGCTCATCGTGCTCTCGCCGGGCGTGCCGCTCGGCGACGAGTTCCGCGACGTCGGCACGCTGCACGAGACGAAGGACGCCTCGGCCATGGTCGGCGCCATCGCCGAATGGTCGCGACGGGTCGCGAGCGCCGCCGAGGCCGTCGCCGCCGTGCACGACGCGTTCGAGCTGTTCCGCACCGGCCGTCCGCGTCCGGTCCACATCGAGATCCCGCTCGACGTGCTCGAGGCGCCGGCCGACGTGCCGGCCGCCGCCAGGACCGCTCGCCCCGCGCCGGCCCCGGAACGCGGTGACGCGGCGGCGATCCAGCAGGCGGTCGAGCTCCTCGCCGGCGCCGAGTCGCCCGTCATCGTCGCCGGCGGCGGGGCGACGCGCGCCGCGCGAGAGGTCACCGAGCTCGCCGAACGGCTCGGCGCGCCGGTGCTCACCACCCTCAACGGCAAGGGCACGCTCGACGAGCACCATCCGCTCTCGCTCGGCTCGAACCTGCGGCTCGCCGCGGCGCGCGAGGTCGCGGAGGCCGCCGACGTGCTCGTCGTGCTCGGCTCCAAGCTCGGCGAGGCCGAGCTCTGGGCGCCCCGGCTCGAGGCGCGCGGACGGGTCATCCGCATCGACCGCTCACCGGCCCAGCTGCACAAGAACCTCGAGGCGACCGTCGGCATCGTCGGCGACACCGCCGCGGTGGTCGCCGAGCTCGTCGCCGCCCTGCCGGGCGACGCGCGGCCTCGGGCCGACCTCGCCGCATCCCGAGCGGCGATCGCCGAGGAGACCCGGGCGACCGCGCCCGCCGACGTCGCGCTCGCCGAGCGCATCGTCGACGCGCTGCCCGACGACGCGATCGTCGCGGGGGACTCGTCGCAGATCGTCTACCTGGCCCTCGCGAACGTGCTGCGCCGGTCGCGGCCGCACTCGCTGCTGTACACGCCGACCTACGCCACCCTGGGCTACGGCCTGCCCGCGGCGATCGGCGCGCGGGTCGCCGCGCCGGAACGTCCCGTGGTCGCCGTGCTCGGCGACGGCGCGCTCATGTTCGCCGTCAACGAGCTCATGACCGCGGTCGAGCAGCGCCTCGACCTGACGATCGTGTGCGTCGACAACGGCGGCTACGCCGAGATCAAGCAGAACGAGCTCGACCGGGGCATCCGCCCCATCGGCGTCGACCTCGCCCAGCCCGACTGGGCCGCGCTCGCGACGGCCTTCGGCGCGACCGGCGTCCGCGTCGACGATGCGCGCGAGCTCGGCGACGCGATCCGCGACGCGATCGCCGCGGGCGGCGTGCGACTTGTGCACGTCCGGCAGCCACGCGACTGACCGTTCGACGCCCACCGAACCAGCACACTCGAAAAGGAACCGACATGCCCACCCCGAACCCCGAGCACACCGATGCCGTCGCCGGCGCGCCCGTCGGCCCCGTCGACGCGAGCCGAGTCCCGCGCTTCGCGGGCATCGCGACGTTCGCGCGCCTGCCGCGCCTGGAGGACGTGCCGCGCGCCGACATCGCGGTCGTCGGCGTGCCGTTCGACAGCGGCGTCAGCTACCGCCCGGGCGCGCGCTTCGGCCCGGCGCACGTGCGTGAGGCGTCCCGCCTGCTGCGCCCGTACAACCCCGCGCAGGACGTCTCGCCGTTCGCGACCCAGCAGGTTGCGGATGCCGGCGACCTCGCCGTGAACCCGTTCGACATCGACGAGGCCGTCGCCGACGTCGAGGCCGGCGCCCGTGGGCTCGGCGACCGCGCCGATCGCCTCGTCGTCATCGGCGGCGACCACACGATCGCGCTGCCGCTGCTGCGCGCGGTGCACGCGAAGCACGGCCCGGTCGCGGTGCTGCACTTCGACGCGCACCTCGACACCTGGGACACCTACTTCGGCGCGCCCGTGACGCACGGCACGCCCTTCCGGCGCGCATCGGAGGAGGGGCTCATCGACCTCACCGCGAGCATGCACGTCGGCACCCGCGGCCCGCTCTACGGCGTCGAGGATCTCGCCGACGACGAACGGCTCGGCTTCGCGATCGCGACGAGCGAGGACATCGAGGAGCACGGCGTCGCCGCCGTGATCGAGCGCATCCGCGCACGCATCGGCGACGCGCCGCTCTACATCTCGATCGACATCGACGTGCTCGACCCGGCGCACGCACCCGGGACCGGCACCCCGGAGGCCGGCGGCCTCACCAGCCGCGAGCTCCTGCGCATCCTGCGCGCGCTCGCCGACAAGCGGATCGTCGGGGCCGACGTCGTCGAGGTCGCACCCGCATACGACCACGCGCAGCTCACGGCGGTCGCGGCATCCCACGTCGCCTACGAGCTGATCAGCGCCATGGCGCCGCGCGGCTGAGTCGTGGTTCGGGGTCGTGCCGGGACCTGCTCGATCCGGCCCGCTCCGACGAGTACCGCGCGTTCCCCGGCGGCGGGTTCGAGGCGACGGATGCCGCGCAGGGCTGGTCGGCGCACGCCGACCTCGAGCGCGCGGCGATCGACGGGCCAGTCGTGTACGGGTGGACGCCGCGGCGCCAGGCCGACGCGGCTACGGCAGCTGCAGCGCGGTGTCGCCGAGCACGACCGCGGCGACCGAGAGGATCGCGCCGGCGGCGATCACGAGTCCGGCCATGACGAGCATGAGCGCGGTGCCGAAGAGGGTGGCCTTCGATTCCTCTCGCAGCGGACGTGCGGCCTGTTCCGAGGTGTTCGCTGTCATCCCTGGTCCTTCGGCTCGTGGGTGCGTCCTTCGCGTGGTCGCGTGGTCGCGTGGTCGCGTGGTCGCGTGGTCGCGTGATCCAATCGTATCGATCCGTGGTGATCGCGAGGCGCGCCGGTGCGGTCACGCGTGGTCGCGTTCGGCGCGCTGCGCGACGATCGCCGCCGCGATCCGCCCGATCAGGTCGACGGGCAGCTCGTCGCGGTGCGGGAAGTTCACGGAGTCCTTGCCCGTTCGAAGCGGCGCGACCTCGGATTCGAGGGGTTCGGGCAGCGTCGGCACGGGGTAGATGCCGATGTGGTGCTTCCAGCCCGCGAAGTGGATCGCGTCGCGGCCGCCGAGCATGACGGCGGCGATGCCGTAGCGCGTCTTCTCCTCGGGCTCCGGGACTTGGGCGAGGATCGCGGCGCGCACCTGTCGGAGGCGGTCGGCGACGTCGTCGGGAAAGGAGGCGATGTACTCGTCGACCGTCTGGGCGCTCATGCGGTCATGCTGGCACCGCGCGGCGGCGCGCGCCAGCGTCGGTTCGCCAGCTGCGCGCCGCGCTGCGCCCCGCCCGCCGCGCCCGCGCGCTGCGCGCACGCTGCGAATTCGCACGCACCCCTGCCGTTTCCGGCCGTCGTGGCGTAGATTGCGATATATCGCGTTGGGACGCGCTATATCGCGTGTCACCGACGCGAGGTCCGCAGCGACGACGCGACGGGGAGGGCAGCGCATGGATCACGATGATGACAGGGCAACGCGCGCGAGCCGGGGGTGGCAGCCATGACGGGCCTCGAGGTGGTGCTGGCGGCGCTCGGCATCATCGTGCTCCTCGGGATCGCGAGCTTCGTCGCGCTGGTGCTCGTCGTGCGGCACGTGTACCGGCGCATCCGCCACAGCCGTCGGGTCGACGGCGCGCTCATGCGCGGGCGCGCCAAGGTGAGCCGGGGACCGCAGCGCACGATCCTCGACCTCAGGGTGCGACTCGACGACGCGCTCTCGAGCGGGCAGGCGGCCGTCGACCTCGCCGCGGCCGGCCCCGGGCCCCGCGGGGAGTTCCCGGGCATCTTCCGCCGCATCCGCGAGGAGGGCGCCTCGCTCGACGCGCAGTTGCGACTCATGGAGAGCGAGATCGACCGGTCGGTGCTGACCGCGGAGCTTCCCGCCGCCGAGCAGCGCGTCGTCCAGGTCGAGGCGCTCGTCCGACGCATCCGCTCGGCCGTGTCCTCCGCGCTCGCCGGATCGAGCGACGACGGCCTCACGGGGCTCCGCGCCGACGTCGACCGCGAGGTCGCCGCGCTCCGCGCGGGGGTGGAGGAACTCCACGCACTCAGCCAGCGCGACATCGCCGCCGAGCCGATCCGGCGGCCCACGACCTCATCGGTCCGCGAGCCCGCGGCCGTGCACGACAGCTCACCCGTTCGAGACAAGGGGAACCGATCATGAGCGACAACACCTCCCGCATGCGCACGATCTTCCGGAGCAAGACCAGCAAGGCCCTGGACCGGATGGAGGATCCGCGCGACACCCTCGACGACAGCTACGACCAGCAGGTCAAGCTGCTGCACGAGGTGCGCCGTGCCGTCGCCGAGGTGGCGACGGCGAAGAAGCGCATCGAGCTGCAGGGGCAGGAGATGGGCGGGCGCTACCAGCGGCTCGGCGTCCAGGCCAGGGATGCGCTGACGCAGGGGCACGAGGACCTCGCACGCGCAGCGCTCGAGCGCCGAGCGCTCCTCGAGGGCGAGGTGGCGAAGCTGCAGGCGCAGTACGCGTCGCTCGACCGGCAGGCGTCGCAGCTCCAGGAGCGCGAGCGGCGCCTGACCGACCAGATCGCCGCGTTCCGCGTCGAGAAGGAGACCATCAAGGCCACCTACACGGCGTCGGCCGCCCAGGTCCGGGCGAACGAGGCGGTCGCGGGCCTCAGCGCGAACATCGACGACATCGGCACGAGCCTCGACCGGGCACGCGACCGGGTCGCGCAGATGCAGGCGCGCGCGGCGGCCACCGACGAGCTGCTCTCGAGCGGCGTGCTGAAGGACCTCACGGCGGCGCCCGACGCCGACATCGAGCGGCAGCTGGCCGCGATCACGGCGCAGGCAGAGATCGACCGGCAGATGCAATCGATGCGGGATGCCGCAGGACCCGGCACCGCCGGTGCGGCCGACCGCGTGGACCAGGGCCCCGACGGCTGGCTGAGCATCGGTCAGGGTCGGACGGGTCAGGGTCCGACGAACTGAGGCGCGTCGTGCGCTGAGCTCAGGATGACCCGGGCGCGCGGCCGTTCGCATCGGCCGCCGCCCGAGCCGCCGCCGCGGCGCGCTCGACCCACTTCGGCGTGTCGCCGTACTGCTGGAACGGCACGAGCTGCCCGGCCGCGCTGTGCTCGACGAGCTGCGACATTCGTCGTTCGCGCGTGGCCTCCTGCTTCGCCGACACCACCCAGTGCGCGACCAGCTTGCGGTAGCTCGGCGTCGCGGCCTCCCAGAAGGCGGATGCCGCGGCATCCGCCTCGAGCATGCGCGTGAACTCCGGCGGAAACGCCTGCTCGGGGTTCTCGAAGGAGGAGATCGAGGAGCGGTCGTCGCGGCGGCGCTCGAACGCGGCGACGCCGGCTGGCCGCATGCGGCCCTCTGCCGTCAGGCGCTCGACGTGCGCGATGTTCACGGCCGACCAGTTGCTCGTCGGCTTGCGCGGGGTCCAGCGCTGGCGCCGCGCGACGTCGTCGATGCGCTGCGACACGGAGTCGATCCAGCCGAAGCACAGCGCCTCGGGCACGGCCTCCTCCCACGTGAGGCCGCGGTCGGGCGTGCCCTTCTTGTTGAGGCCCATCCACAACTCGGTCTCGGTCTCGTGGTTCGCCTCGAGCCATGCCCGGAACTCCTCGGGGCCGGTGAAGAACAGGGCCGGCCGGTCGGGCGTGCCGCCCGGCGTGCCGATGGATCCGCTCATGGTCCGAGTCTGTCAGCGGCCACCGACGTCACGTGCGCGAGCTGCGCGCCGATCGTCCAGCGCCGCACCCTCTCAACGGGCAATTCGTCCCGTCTACTTTTGACGGTGTTGACGCGAAAGTTGCCCAGCCGGTAGACAGAGCGCACGCTCGACCCGGTCCGCGCCCGCAGGCCGGGTCGGGCGGTCGGAGTGGGGGACGACGACCATCGGCCACCCCTGCCGGCGCAGGCTCCGCACGGGTCACCGCAACGAGGGGGAAGAGACCGATGTCCACGATCAGACGCAGGGTGCTCGGAGGGTCGGCGGCGTTCGCCGCGCTCGCCGGGCTCATCCTGACCAGCATGACGCCCATCAGCCCGGCGAGCGGCACCGAGCCGCTGCCGGAGCTCGTCCGCGAGGCCGGTGACGAGGTCGCCGTCGTCGAGGTGATCGTCGCCGACACCGCCGAACTCGACCGCCTGGTCGACACCGGCGTCGACCTCGACCACGCCGCGCACGCGAACCCCGACGGCACGCTCACCGCGCACGCCGTCGTCAGCGACGGCGAGGCCGACGCGCTCCGCGCCCGCGGCTTCGCCATCGGGAAGTCGGTGCATGACGAGGACGACACGGAGGCCGTGCTCGCCGAGCGCGACGCGACCATCGCCGAGGCCGTCGCCGCGAACGAGGAGTTCGCCGAGGCCGCTGAGGCCGCCGACGTCTCCGACGTCAAGATCATCCGCGCCGACTACTACACCTCGTTCGGCGTCGGCTACCTCTCCGTCGAGGCCAAGTGGGCCGATGGCCAGACCGACTCGTCCCAGCTCACGGTGGCGCGCGACAGCGGCCCCGGCACCGAGATCGGCTCGGGGGGCACGCAGAACATCAGCCGCTTCGTCGACGCGGGCGTCTACCTGTACCACCGCGGCGCGGCCGCCGTCGAGACCCGGCCCGACACCATCCGCATCACGAGCCCGAGCGGCGACACCGCCACCGCGAAGGTGAACGACTGGCTGCCGCTCGAGGGCGAGGATGCGTTCGGGCCGAACTACCAGTCCGACTTCATCACGTCGTACCTCACGCCGACCGAGCTCTACGACCGCATCGAGGACCTCGCCGCCGAGTTCCCGCAGATCTCGGAGATCGTCGAACTGCCGTACCAGACCAACGGCTACCGGCGCCTCGCGCAGGCCGTGCTCGGCTCCGCGAGCAGCAACCGCGTGGCGATCGACTCGATCGCCTGGGGACACGAGGGCGGCAACGACCTGAACGTCGCGATGGTGAACCCGGGAGCGCCGGACTCGCCGCTCTCGGTCTCCGTCTCCGGCGACGACATCACGGTGTCGCTCGCGACGAACTCCGCAGGCACGGTGACGAGCACCGCGGCGCAGGTCGTCGCGGCGATCAACGGCTCGCCCGAGGCATCCGCCCTCGTCGTGGCGTACACCTACCGCGGCAACGCGGGGTCGGGTGTCGTCGCTCCCGCGACGGCGGACCTCACCGACGACCTGTCGGCGCCCGAGACCGTCTCGCGCGACCCGCACCCCGTCTACGCGATCCGCATCGGCAAGGTCCGCGACGGCTCCAAGCCCGGCGTACTGGCCTACGCGCAGGAGCACGCACGCGAGTGGGTGCCGCCGCTGGTGGCGGTCGAGACCGCCGAGCGGATGCTCCGGAACTACGCGCAGGACGCCGAGACGAAGCGCCTCGTGAACAACCTCGACATCTGGATCGTGCCCTCGGTCAATCCGGACGGCGGTCACTACTCGTTCTACGACTTCAACTCGCAGCGCAAGAACATGTTCAACCACTGCGAGCGGACGGGCAGCGCCGACTTCCTCGCGCGCGACAGCTGGGGCGTCGACAACAACCGCAACTACGACACCTACAGCCTCTTCGACGGCTACAACGGCGCGTCGACGTCGTGCACGAGCGGCACGTACGCCGGGCCGAGCGAGCTGAGCGAGCCGGAGAGCGCCAACATCGACTGGATCGCGGCCGAGAACCCGAACATCGAGTTCTCGATGAACCTGCACAGCTCGGGCAACTACTTCATGTGGTCGCCCGGTGCCTACATCACGCCGGGTCGCATCTCGGCGCCGCGTCCGAGCGTCGAGGAGGAGGCGTACTTCTGGGGCGCGTCCTCGCGGATCCTCTCCGAGATCAAGCGGTACCGCGGCCTGTCGGTGACGCCCGCGCGCACGGGGCCCGTGTCCGACGTGCTGTACTCCGCCGCCGGGAACTCCGGCGACATGCTCTGGTACAAGTACGGGATCTATGCGTGGAACTTCGAGGTCGGCACGCAGTTCCAGCCGCCGTTCGAGAACGAGAACCCGATGGGGGCCTCGGCGCACGCCGAGTCGCAGGAGTACGCGAACGGCCTGGTCGAGCTCATGCGCGTCGCGTACGACTTCGACCGGGACTCGAAGCGGCCGTCGAGCTCGGTGGTCGTGTCGGCGAGTGCCGAGGCGGGCATGGTCGACGTCGTGTTCGAGACGTCGGAGCCGGCGTCGGTGTTCTACACCGTCGACGGGTCGAAGCCCACGTTCGCCTCGACGCTGTACGCCTCCGCCGGTGTCCGCGAGGGCGGGGAGACCTTCACCGTGCCCGAGGGGACCACGATCAAGTGGTTCTCGGTCGACGCGGCGGGCAACTTCGAGAAGGGCTACAAGCCCGACGGCGGCGGGACGAACTTCAGCACGAAGACGGTGACGTCGCCGAACTGATCGACCCCCGAAGCACCCGAACCGGCTGCGGCCGCGGCTTCCGAGCGGATGCCGCGGCCGCGGTCGTCGGCGTAGGGTGGCCGCATGTCCGACATCGCCATGCCCGACGCCATCCGGGTGTTCGTCGACACCACCAACGCGGGCGACTCCGAGGGGTTCGTCGCCGCATTCACCGAAGACGCCTACCTCAACGACTGGGGGCGCGAGTTCCACGGTCGCGACGGCGTGGCGAGCTGGAACGAGACCGACAACATCGGGAGGAACTCGCACTTCGACGTGCACGGCATCCGGGCGGGGCGGAAGCCGGATCAGTTCCTGCTCACGCTCACCGTGTCCGGCGAGGGCTACAACGGCCCGGGCGTGTTCACGTTCGACCTGCGTGACGGGCTCATCGCGCGGTTCCTCATCGCGTGACCCGCAGATCCGACGTCCTGCTTGCACCCCGGGGCGCGACGGCGCACACTGCATCCATGACCATTGAGGCCGATGAGCAGCAGGCCGTGACGCACGTCGTCGCCCGCCTGCTGGAGCGCTTCCCCTCCCTCACCGAGGACCACATCCACGCCATCGTCGACGAGGAGCACCACCGGTTCGACGGTCGGCCCGTCCGCGACTTCGTCCCCGTGCTCGTCGAGCGTGCGGCGCGCAAGCGCCTCTCGACGGAGGCGCCGAGCGTGCACCTCGAGCCGGACGCCGCCGAACTCGCCGCGGCCGACCAGGTGCGTCGGTCGAACGGCGCCGAGCCGGACCCCATGGAGGTGAGCCGCCGCAGCGACGAGGAGGGGAGCGACTTCCTCCTCGGCGACCTCGGCGGTCGGAGGGCCTGAGCCGCTCGGAGCGCCCGAGCCCCGACAGGACCTTCCGCCGGTGGCGGGGAGCCGTCCGACGTACGATGGCGGGACCACGCCCGACGACGAACGGGAGACGCCATGGTCCAGGTCCGCGTCCTCGGGATCGCGCTCGACGCGGCCCGGCAGCACATCGTCCTGCTGAAACCGCTCGGCGAGGAGTCGGCCGAAGGGCGCGTGCTGCCGATCTGGATCGGCGAGCAGGAGGCGACGTCCATCCTCATCGCACTCGGGGGCGACCATGCCCCGCGCCCGCTCACGCACGACCTCCTCGTCACCCTGATCGAGGCCGTCGGCGGCAACCTCGAACGCATCGACGTGACCCGCATCGAGGAGGGAACCTTCTACGCCGAGCTCACGCTCGTCACGCCCACGGGCCCGCTCGTGATCGACTCCCGCCCGTCCGACGCGATCGGCATGGCCGTGCGCATCGACGCGCCCCTCTTCGTGGCCGACGCGGTGATGGACGACGCGGGGATCCCGGCCGAGATGGTCGAGCACCACGACAGCGAGGACGAGGAGAAGCTCGAGGAGTTCAAGAAGTTCCTCGACGAGGTCGATCCGGAGGACTTCCAGGGCTGATCGGGCCCGGGCGCGTGACACGACGTGCCCGCGCACTCCAGACTGTGAGGCACCGTCTTCACGAAGGAGTGATCAATGGGTCCACTGACGACGATCGGGTTGCCGGTCGCCTTGGGCGTCATCATGTTCGGCCTCGGGCTCAGCCTGACCCCGCGCGACTTCGCCCGGGTCGCGACGCAGCCGAAGGCGGTGATCGTCGCCCTCGCCTGCCAGCTGGTCCTCCTGCCGGCCGTGTGCTTCGGGCTCGTGCTCCTCTTCGACCTGCCGCCCGTGCTCGCGGTGGGCATGATGCTGCTCGCCGCGTCGCCCGGCGGCACGACCGCGAACCTGTACTCGCACCTGTTCCGCGGCGACGTCGCGCTAAACATCTCGCTCACCGCGCTCAACTCCGTGATCGCGGTGTTCACGCTGCCGCTGATCGCGAACCTCTCGATCGCGTTCTTCCTGCCCGGCGACGACGGGTTGGGCCTCCAGTTCGCGAAGACGCTCGAGGTCTTCGCGATCGTGCTGCTCCCGGTGGTCGCCGGCATGCTCGTGCGCCGGTGGAACGCGCGGTTCGCCGATCGGATGGACCGCCCGGTCCGCATCGCGTCGGTCGTGATCCTCGTCGTCGTGATCGCGGGGGCGATCGCGTCGAACCTCGAGCTGCTCGTCGACAACTTCGGCCGACTGGCCGGGATCACGGTGCTGTTCTGCCTGCTGAGCCTCGGGATCGGCTACCTCGTGCCGCGGCTGCTCCGGGTCGAGCGCCGGCAGGCGGTCGCGAGCTCGTTCGAGATCGGCATCCACAACGCGACCCTCGCGATCGTCATCGCCCAGACCGTCATCGGCAGCGTCGAGATGAGCCTGCCCGCCGCGGTGTACGGCGTGCTGATGTTCTTCATCGCGCTCGGCTTCGGCTTTCTCATCCGCGGTCGACGAGCGGATGCCGCGGCTGCGCCGGGGTCGGCGACGATGACGGCGGATGGGGCCTCGGCCGACGCTCGGCCCGGGACCGGCAGCACGCCCTCGTAGCATGGGCGGGTGAGCGTGCTGTGGGTCGTCGCCGGAGTCGTCCTCATCGTGATCGGGCTCGGTGAGGTCTTCCGCACGGTCCTGCATCCGACCGGACGGGGCCGGGTCTCCCACGTCGCCGCCCGTTCGACGTGGGCCCTGACCTCGCGCTTCGGCCAGCGCGCGCGCACCATCGCCGGTCCGGTCGCCGCGGTCGCCGTCGTCACGGTCTGGGCGGCGTTCCAGGTCGTCGGCTGGGCGCTCGTCTACCTGCCGTTCGTGCCCGACGGATTCGAGTACAACCCGGGCATCGATCCGACCGCGTACCCGGCCATCGTCGAGGCCTTCTACTACTCCGCCGTCAGCATGTCGACGCTCGGCCTCGGCGACGTCTACCCCACCGACCCCTGGATGCGCATCTTCGCGCCCCTGCAGGGCCTCATCGGGTTCGCGCTGCTCACGGCTGCGGTGGCCTGGTTCCTCCAGCTCTACCCCGACCTCGGCCGTCGTCGCACCCTCGCGCTGCGCATCGCCCTCATCCAACGGGCCGACACGGCCGACCACCTCCTCGACATGGAGTCGGGGACCTCGAGCGACCTGCTCGACTCCCTCACCGCGGGCCTCGCCCAGTCGCGCGTGGACGTGTGGCAGAACTCCGAGTCGTACTACTTCACCGAGGCGGAGGAGACCACCTCGCTCGCCGCCCAACTGCCGTACGCGCTCCACTTGGCCCGGCTCGCCCGGCGCTCGTCGGACCGAACCGTCCGCAACAGCGGCCAGATGCTCGAGGAGGCGATCGACGACTTCGCGATCGTGCTTCGCGACCGATTCATGCGGACCGGCGACGACACCGAGGCGATCCTGCGCGAGTTCGCCCATCAGCATCGCCAGCGGCCGACCGTGCCCGACGAGTCCAGCTGAACCTCGACCCCGTGAGTGCACCGGCCCCGGCGTCCGGCCGGGCAGAATGGCCCACATGGATGCCGCGTTCCCCTCGCTGACCGAGACGCCCGCGCCGCAGTTCGTCATGTCGGGGGAGGGTCGCCGCATCGCGACGTACTCGTGGGGCGAGGAGGACGCGCCGACCGTGCTGTGCGTGCACGGATTCGCGTCGAGCTGCCGCGACAACTGGGTGAGCACCGGATGGGTGCGCGACCTGCTCCGCGCGGGGTACCGGGTGCTCGGCGTCGACCAGCGCGGCCACGGGGCCAGCGACACCCCGCACGAGGCATCCGCCTACGGCATGGACGCGTTCGTGGACGACCTCGCGACGGTGCTCGACACGTACCTCGTCGATTCCGTGCGCTACGTCGGCTACTCGCTCGGAGCGCGCGTCGGATGGCAGGCGGCCGTGCAGCTTCCGCAACGCATCCAGCGAGCGGTGCTCGGCGGCATCCCCGACGGCCGGCCGCTCGCGCGCATGCAGATCGAACAGGCCCGCGCGTACGCCGAGCACCGCACGCCGGTCGACGACCCGGTCACCCGGAACTACGTGAAGCTCGCCGAGCGCGTCGCCGGCAACGACCTGCTCGCCCTCGTCGCGCTCGCCGAGGGGATGCGGTCGGGCGACGCCGACCCCGACCCGACGAATCCGCCGCCGCAGCCGATCCTCTTCGCGACCGGAACCGAGGACGCGATCATCGAGCAGTCGCGCGCGCTCGCCGAAGCCACGCCGAACGGATCGTTCGCGGAGATCCCCGGCCGCCACCACTTCAACGCGCCGGGTTCGCGCGAGTTCCGCCGCGCGGCGATCGAGTTCCTGGGAGCATGACCCGGGACGGACTGCCGGGCCGCGTTGCCGACCGGATGGCCCGGGGCTAGCGTTGCCATCAGGATGACGTCGATCGGCGGCGAGGGGGCCGGTCCGGCCGGCCGAGACGGCGTGGCCGGAGGGATCGACGCGGCGATCGCCCGGTCGCATCTCGGGGGCATCCCGCCCGCGGCGCTGCGATCGCTGCTCGATCATGCGATCGTTCGCGATGTCGCGGCCGGTGACGACCTGCACCGCGAGGGCGATCACCTGATGCATCTCGAACTGGTCGTCAGCGGGCTCGTGCGCGTGTTCGTGCGGGCCCCCGACGGCCGGACCCTGACCGTGCGCTACTGCCGGTCGGGGTCGCTGCTGGGCGCCATCTCGATGTTCGCGGCAGACTTCACCATGCCCGCTTCGGTTCGAGCCGTCACGCCGTCGCGCATCCTGGCCCTCCCGGCCGGCGAGGTCGCAACGCAGGTGCGTCGGGACCCGATCACGGCGGGCGCGATGCTCGGCGAGCTGGCCGAGCGCGCGATGGCGTTCCTCGGCGAGATTCCGGGGACCGCGTTCGCGACGGTACGTCAGCGCGTCGCGCGCCACCTGCTCGATCTCGCGTCGGCGGCCGAGCCGGGTGAGGACCTGCGGGCACGCGTCAGCCAGCAGGAGCTCGCGGATTCCATCGGCTCCGTTCGCGAGGTCGTCGTCCGGTCCCTCCGCGACCTTCGGCGCGACGGGCTCGTCGAGACGGGCCACGACGGTATCGAGCTCGTCGATCCCGAGCGACTGGCCGTCGAGGCCTACCCGACCGGATCGGCCGCTCCATCCGGGGCCTGGAACACAGGTTCCTGACGGGGGCGCGGACATCCGCGAGCATGCCGGCATGAACGGCGTCTCGGCCATGACCCGGTTGGCACCCGACCTCGACGATCGACTGCGCGGCGAACTCGTCCGGCCGGGTCATGCCGGCTACGACGAGGCACGGCGCGTGTGGAACGGATCGATCGACCGCCGGCCCGGCGCGATCGCGCGCTGCGTCGACACCCACGACGTCGTCGAGTGCGTCCGCGTCGCATCACGCGACGGGCTCCATCCCGCGGTCCGCGGCGGCGGGCACAGCTTCCCCGGGGCATCGACCTGCGACGACGACCTCGTCATCGACCTCAGGCGGATGCACCGCATCGACGTCGACCCGGAACGTCGGGTCGCCCGGGTCGGAGCGGGGGCCCTCCTCGGCGAGGTGGACGCGGCCACGCTCGCCCACGGACTCTCGGTCCCCGCCGGGATCGTCTCCCACACGGGCGTCGCCGGACTCGCGCTCGGCGGCGGTCTCGGGTGGCAGCAGCGACGACGCGGTCTCACGATCGACCACCTGCGCGCCGCGATGCTCGTCACCGCCGACGGCGAGCGCATCCGCGTGAGCGAGGATTCGGAGCCCGAGCTGCTCTGGGGTCTGCGAGGCGGCGGCGGCAACTTCGGCGTCGTCTCCGAGTTCGAGTTCGAGCTGCATCCGCTCCAGCCCGTCGTGACGGCCGGTGCCGTGTTCTGGTCGTTCGACGAGGCGCCGGACGTCATCGAGCGATACCGATCGTGGGCGGGCGATGCTCCCGACGAGGTGACGAGCATCCTCGTGCTGAGGCGGATGCCGGAGCTCCCGGACGTCCCCGTGGAGATGGTCGGCGAACTGGTGCTCGCGGTCGTCGTGTGCCACTCCGGTTCACCCGATGCCGCCGAGCGCGACCTCGCCCCGCTTCGCACGGCCGGGAGGCCGCTGCTCGACCTCATCGGGCCGACGCCGTTCCTCCAGCACCAGACCCTGTTCGACGAGTCGTATCCGCACGGCTGGCACTACTCGGCGAAGGCGTGCGACGTCGCGGCGCTCGACGACGACGTGATCGCGCGGCTCCTGGGCGCAGCCGGGCAGATCCGATCCCTCAGATCGAGCATCGTCGTGTGGCAGATGGGCGGCGCGGTCGCGCGGCTCGGCGCCGGCTCGGCGTTCCGCGGACGCGACGCCGCCTTCACGCTGAACATCAACGGCAACACCGAGTCCGCACACGGCTTCGCCGAAGAGCGGGACTGGGCGCGCCGGCTATGGGAGGACCTCCAGCCGCACCACGCGGGGGTGTACGTCAACTTCCTGATGGACGAGGGAGCGGAGCGCGTCCGCGACGCGTACGGCGCGGCGGTCTACGCACGGCTCGTGGCGCTCAAGCGGCGCGTCGACCCCGGGAACCGGTTCCGGCGCAACCAGAACATCGACCCGGGCCCGGGCCCCATCGCGAGCCCGAGCCCGAGCCCGAGCCGCGCCGGGTGATCCCTGCCGCTCAGCCCTCGGTCTCGAAGTAGAGGTGGGTGTGCAGCCGGCAGCGCGGGTTGAACGCCGCGCCGCACGCCGGACATGCGTCGACGTCGAGGTAGGCGGCGATCGCCAGCTCGCTGCCGCAGGCGCCGCAGAGGATGGCACGTTCGCCGCGCTCGGCCACGGGCCATCGCTGCGTCGGGTGCCCGGCCGCTTCCTCGTGGCAGAGGTGGCAGGGATAGTACTCGTCGCAGCACGCGAAGCGGATCGCGACGATGTCGACCTCGGTGCGGTAGTGCACGCAGCGGGTCTCGTCGTCGACGACCGCACCGAGCACGCGCGTTCGCGCGGCGGCGGTCTCGGGCGTCATGGCACCCATCATCGCCGATCGCGCCCGACGTGCCCGGCTCCGAGCGCTCAGCCCCGGAACACCAGGATCGGCAGCAGCACGAACGCCGACCAGAACAGCCCCGCAACGAGCACGGTGCCCGTGAGCGCCACGAGCGCGAGGCCCCAGGGTCGCGCGCGGAGCGCGCCCACGACGAGCACGCCCGCGCCGAGCGCGAGCTCGATCGACCACCACACGGCGCTCGTCGTGTCGGCGACGACGGTCAGCCCGTAGACGCCCTCGCCGACGAGCACGCCGGCGATGACCGACGTGCCGAGCACGAGCTGCATGCCGCGGCGACGCAGCGCGTGCGCCGCGCACCCGACCACCGGACCCGCGAGCGCCCCGATGATCGCCCACGTCGTCGGGTCGAACGCGATGCCGCGCCATCCGGATGCCACGGCGTAGCCGAGCGTCAGCGCGACGAAGCCGGCGGCTCCGGTGATGGCCGCCTCGGGGTACCCGCGGGCGAGCAGCAGGACGAGGATCGCCGTCGGGATCGTCCACCCGCCGGCCGAGTTCGCCAGCGACGCCGTGTCTGGGGGAAGCAGCAGCTGACCCCATGAGGTCAGGCCGCCGAGCACGAATGCGATCGCGGTGGCCAGAAGGATCCGTCGAGCGGCGGCGAACCAGGGGTGCCGCGGCGCGCGAGGTGGGACGGATGGCGCTCCGCCGCCCTGTGCGACGCCGCCGGGCGAGCCGCCGCCGGGCGGGCCGCCGCCCGGCGCGACGGGTCGGGGTGCGCCCGCGGTCGGGGCGGGAGTCGGACCGGCGCGTCGTGCCATGAACGGCACGGTAGACGCGTTCGGTTCGCCCCGCGTCATCCGCTCGGCTGACTCGCAGGAGGTCGTGACCCCACCGTGACCGTGCCCGCCGGCACCGATCCCTGCGCCCTCAGGCCCGGAACAGGAGCAGCGTCGCGAGGTAGACGAGATAGGCGACGACGAACACGGCGCCCTCGACCCGCTGCATCCGCCGCCCGGTGAGGAAGACCGGGATGCAGGCGATCGTCGCCGCGACCATGACCGGCAGGTCGATCGCGAGGATCTCCCGGTCGACGCCGATCCCGTCCGGCGGCACCAGGCTCGTGATGCCGAAGATGAACAGGATGTTGAACACCGTGCTGCCGAGCAGGTTGCCCACGGCGATGTCGCGCTCGCGGCGGATGGTCGCGACGATCGCGGTCACGAGCTCGGGCGACGAGGTGCCGATCGCGACGATCGTGAGGCCGATGATCGAGATCGGCACGCCGAACCCGGCGGCCAGGCCGACCGCGCCGTCGACGAGCCAGTCGGCCCCGACCACGACGATCGCGATGCCGCCGACGAGCTGCACCGCATCGAGCGCCGTGCGTGCGCGGGTCGTCGCGACGGGTGCTCGCGGCTCGCCGAACTCGCGCGCGAACTCGGCACGCGCGGCGAGCCCCTCGCGACGCGCCGCTCGGACGATGAGCACGGTGTAGACGATGCCCAGTACGAGGAGCAGCGCGCCGTCGAACCGGGTGACGAGGCCGTCCGCGCAGAGCAGCAGCAGGGTCACGGCCGCGACCACCATCGCCGGGAGATCGAGCCGGATGGCGTGGGACCGCAGCGTGAGCGGGCGGATGAGCGCGGCGATGCCGAGGATGAGCAGCACGTTCAGCGTGTTCGTGCCGACGATGTTGCCGAGGGCGAGGGAGCCGCTGCCCTGGGCGGCGGCGTCGATGCCGATCGCGAGTTCGGGTGCGCTCGTGCCGATCGAGACGACGGTCACGCCGATCACCATGGGGGAGATGCCGAGGCGTGCCGCGAGCCGCGTTCCGCTGCGCACGAGCAGTTCGGCGCCGACGATGAGTGCGAGGAGGCCGACGACGACCAGCAGGGAATCGCCCATCCCGCTCCCTCCGCGGCTCGCTCCCGATCGCAGTCCGTCCATTCGACAGTAGGGCCTTTCGCAGCGAATCCGCAGGTGCCGCGGTGGCGCGAGCGCCTAGCGTCGGAGTCATGGTCGAGGTCGGGCGCGACGGCGCCGAGGCTCGCGCGGGGCGCCCGCGGTGGAGTCCGGTGCGTCGGCCGCAGGACGAACCGCCGGCGTGGACGCGTGCCCTCGCCGACGGCGACGACGCAGGGCTCTTCGGCCCCGGCAGCGCCGTGTGGGCGGTCAACGGCGCGCTGCCGACGCTCGTCGCGGGCATCCGCGCCCTGCTCCTGCAGACGCTCCACCCGGGGGCGATGGCCGGTGTGCACGACCACTCGCGGTACCGGGAGGATCCGCTCGGGCGCCTCGACGGCACCGTGCGCTGGGTCGCGACGACGACGTTCGGCGACCGACGCGCTGCGGCGGCCGCGTGCGCCGCCGTGTCCCGCCTGCACGAACGGGTCACCGGTACCTACGTCGACGCCCGCGGCGAGGTCCGCGACTACTCGGCCAACGACGAGGACCTGCTGCGGTGGGTGCACGACGCGTTCACCGAGGCGTTCATCGGGGCCCACGAGCGGTGGGGCGGACCGATCCCGGGCGGCGCCGACGCGTACGTCCGCGAGTGGGCCGAGGTCGGTCGGCTCATGGGCGTGCGCGAACCGCCGACCTCGCTCGACGGGCTGCGCGCGGAGCTCGACGGCTTCCTGGCGGAGGCGCGGCCCGACGAACGCGTCGCCGAGGCCGTGCGCTTCATCCGGCGCCCCGGACTGCCGGGCGTCGTCGGCCGGATCTACCCGATCCTCTTCGGCGGAGCGGTCGCGTCGCTCGGCGCTCGGGAGCGCGACCTGCTCGGCCTTCGGCGACCGTGGTGGCCCGCCGTCACGCTCACCCGCGCGGTGCTCGCGATCGGCGTGCGCCGATTCGGGCGGATGTCGCCGAGCGAGCGCAACGCCAGGGCGCGCATCGCGCGACTCGCGGGCGAGTCGGAGCCGGCGACGCGATCCTGAGCCTTCGCCGCGGACGCCGGGTCAGGGCAATCCCTGTTGCCGGGTGGTTCGGGGGTCGCTAGGTTCGGCACTGCACGGCAGCATCATGCGTTCCAGCCTTGTCGAGGAGGCCTGCGATGCTCTCCACCCACAACGTGCCCGCCGTCCAGGCACCCGATCGCCGCCTCCTGCGCGCATTCGCGTTCGACCCGATGAGCTCGCGGCTGAGCGGCCAGTTCCTCACGGTCGACATCCCCTTCGAGGTGGGCCTGCGGCCCGGCCCCGACGGCGAACTCGTCCAGGTCGTCGACTACGACGCCACACGTCGGCGCTGGTATCACCCGGTCGACCTCGACGATCCGCCGGTGCTCGCCCAGGACGGGCTGCGACCGTCCGAGAGCGATCCGCGCTCGCACCAGCAGATCGTCTACGCCATCACGATGAGCGTCATCGAGCGCTTCCAGCGGTTCACCGGGCGCCGGTTCCGCTGGCGCGGGGACGACCGTCTCCGGCTCGTGCCCCACGCGTTCTACGGGCGCAACGCGTACTTCGACCCGGAGCGCCGTGCGGTGCTGTTCGGGTACTACCGCGCCGACGACACCGACTCGCAGGCGAGCCTCCCGCACCAGCTCATGTTCACGTGCCTCTCGGTCGACATCATCGCCCACGAGGTCACGCACGCGATCGTGCACCGGATGCGGCCGCTCTTCACGATCGCGACCAACTCCGACGTGTTCGCCTTCCACGAGGCGTTCGCCGACCTGGTCGCGCTGTTCCACCACTTCCTCTTCACCGACATCGTCGAGGACTTCGTGGCCGGCTCGCGCAGCGAGCTGTCGGATGCCACGGCGCTGCTCTCGCTCGCCGACGAGTTCGGGCGGTCCACCGGCCGCGGCGGCCCGCTGCGTTCGGCGGTCGGCTCGGCGCCCGACCCCGCGGACTTCCACGCCGCGCGCGAGCCGCACCGGCGCGGCGCGATCTTCGTTGCGGCCGTGTTCGACGCGTACCTCGCGACGTACCGGTCGCAGATCGCCGACCTCCGGCGACTCGCCACCGGTGGCTCGGGTGTGCTCGGCGACGGCGAGCTCTCGCCCGACCTCGTCCGCCGCATCGCCGCGGAGGCGGTCAAGAACGCCGACCGGATCCTCGGCATGGTGGTCCGAGGATTCGACTACCTGCCTGCGGTGGACGTCACGTTCGGCGACGTGGTGCGCGCCGTGATCACCGCCGACCGCGACCTGTTCCCGGACGACCGGATCAACCTCCGCGGTCACCTCGTCGAGGCGCTGCGGCGTCGTGGCATCTTCCCGCCCGGTGTCGTCTCGCTCGCCGACCAGGCGCTGCTGTGGCGGCGTCCCGTGGTGCCGCTGAGCCTGACGGCGGGCGAGTCGCCCGTCGACCTCGGGCAGCTGATCCTCGACTCCACCATCAAGCTCGACCCGGCGGCATCCTCGGTCACGGCCGCCGGCAGCGCCGCCCGCGAGCGCTCGAAGCCCGTGTTCGCGCAGACGGTCGCCTGGGCCACGGCGCACGCCGTCGAGCTGGGACTCGACCCCGACGCCGGGCGGATCCGGGTCCTCGGCATGCACGTCGGATTCCAGAGCGGTGCCGACGGGCAGCCGCATCCGAGGATCTTCATCCAGATCGTGCAGCGACGCGAGGACCTCGAGTCGGGCCCCGACCGGGACACCCGCACGCAGCTGCACGCGGCGTGCACGGTGATCGCCAACGTCGACGGGCGCGTCGGCTGGCTCGTGCCCAAACCGCTGCCGTTCACGCGTCCGTCGGCGCTCGCGAAGCTGCCCGAGCCGCTCCGGATCCACGGCCGCGAGCAGCACGCGGCCGGCGTCGCCCGACTCGAGGCCATCCGCGAGTGGTTCGACGAGGTCGAGGACGGGGACCCGCTCGCGACCTGGCTCGACGAGCCCGCGGTCGGACGATTGACGTTCGCGAGCCTGCACGCCCCCGAGGAGGACTGAGCCGTGTCCGAAGCCACCGTGACGATCCGGATGTACAACCCCGGCTTCGGCGACTGCTTCCTGGTGACCGTGGCCGACGACGACGCCGCGTGGCGCATGCTCATCGACTGCGGCGTGCACAGCCATGGCCGGGCCCGGGTGGGCGACGTGTCGCGCCCCATCGGCGACGTCGTCGGCGCCGTCATCGCGCAACTGACCGACGAGAGCGCCGACGGGATGCCGCGCCTCGACGTCGTCGCCGCGAGCCACCGGCACTCCGACCACGTGTCCGGGTTCGCCGACGACGCGTGGTCGGCGGTCGAGGTCGGCGAGGTCTGGGTGCCGTTCGTGGAGGACGAGCACGACGCCGACGCCATCGGCCTCCGCCACGGGCTCACGGCCGCCGCGACGGCGCTGCAGGGCCTCGTCGAGCAGGCCGCCGATGGGAAGCCCGTGGACTCGCTCGGGCGGTCGATGGCCCTCGCGCTCGACTTCGCCGTGAACTCCGGACCGAATCTCGCGGCCGCGACGAGGCTCGTCGACGGCGGGTTCAAGGGTGGCGCCGACCACCACGAGGTGCGGTTCCTCCCGAAGCGCGACGCGGCGGAGAACCGCGTCGAACTGCCGGTCGAGGGCGCGGTCGTGCACGTTCTCGGGCCGAGCCGCGATCCCGAGTACCTCAAGCGGATGGACCCGCCCGCCGCCGTGCACTGGCTGGAGGAGGCCGCCGCAGAACTCGGTCGCGACGAGGAGCACGACATCTTCGATCGCATGTACGAGGTGCCTCGCGACGAGGTCTCCGCCCGGATCCCCGTCTCGCTCGTCCGTGCGCGGAACGCGATGCGGCTGGCCCAGCTCGCGCTCGACGAGGAGGCGCTGCTGCGCGCGGCATCCGTCCTCGAGCGCGCCGTGAACAACACGAGCCTCTTCTTCGTGCTCGACGTGCGGGGCACGCGGTTCGTCTTCGTCGGCGACTCGCAGCAGGGCGCCTGGGAGCACGTGCTCGACGACCCGGCCTCGCGGGCGCTCGTGACCGGCGCCGCGTTCTACAAGGTCGGCCACCACGGCTCGCACAACGCGACGCCGAAGCCCGTCGCGCGCGAGCTCGTGCGCGCCGGCGGCGTCGCGATGGTCCCGGTCGGCACGGTGAAGGCGTGGAAGGACACCATCCCGAAGTCGGAGATCCTCGAGGCGCTGCACGAGAGCGGGGCGCACGTCATCCGCGCGGACGACCCGCAGGCCGGCGTCGACGGCGGACTCGACGTGCAGGTCGGCCCGGACGGGCTCTGGAGCGAGGTCCGCTTCCGGGTGGACTGACGCAGCCGGACGCGGGTCAGGCCGGCGGCCGCAGTGTCGCCCAGTCGTCGTCGACCCAGGTCGCGTCGGCGGGCAGGCGCGGCCGGTAGCCGGTCGCCGCCATGCGGTCGCGGACGCTCGCGTGCACCCGGACGCCGGCCGGGATCGGGCGACGGCGGGGGACGAGCAGGCTCCAGACCGCGCCGTTGCGGTGCGCCGCCCCGGCGGCGTGGGCGTCGGAGAACCCCTCGAACGCCTTCGCCGTGCGCTTCGCGTCGACCTTCAGGCCGTGGTCCATCGCCCCCTCGAGCACCCACTTCAGGGCGATCGTCGAGAGCTTCGGGTCATCGGCGAAGGTGCCGCCGACATCCGAGTGGATGCCCGCGAACCAGGCCTCCTCGAGCGTCTCGGGGGCCGTGGTGCGCACCTCGTACTCGCGGAACGGCCGTCGCCGCTCGTCGATCGAGATCGCGTGGCGGATGTGCCGCGCGTTCGGCAGCTGCCGCGTGTAGGGCCAATCGGGCGCGACGCGGACGACGCCGAGGGCCTTCACCGTGTCCCACAGCCCGAGGTACTCGATCGGGATCGTGCTGCGTCCGTCGACCTGCTGGGCGAACAGCCGCGAGAAGCGGTGGATCTCGTCCCAGGGGATCCGACCCTCGCCCCCGCGCCGGGCGTACTTCGCGACCGCGTACTGGAGTTGGTTCTCCGATCCCGGCCGCATGAGGCCGATCAGTCGGAGCATCCCGGTCAGTGCTCGGGCCGTGAACGCGCCGCGGCTGAACCCGAACACGAAGATCCGGTCGCCCGGTCGCCAGTTCTGCATGAGCCACTGGTACGCCTCCCCGAGGTTCTGGCGCATGCCGGCTCCGTAGATCAGTCCACCGAGTCGTGACAGCCCTCGGGCGACGGGCGTCCATGCGCCGGGCGACGCGAACGTGCCGACGCCCGGGTCGTAGTAGGCGATCTGCGCCGTCTCGTCGGTGAGATCGAGCAGGTCGTAGAGCCGTACGCAGTTCGAGTCGGCATCGCCCCGTACCTGGCCGGCCGTCCCGTCCAGGCAGAGCACCAGATTCCGCGCCATGATCGCGTCCCCCCGGACGACCGGCCCACGCCGCTCCGCCCGATCGTCACGGTACTCCCGGGCACGCGTCCCGCGGAAGGGCGCGGCTGGCGCGTCCCTCAGCCCATGACCGGCCGGGCGGATGACCCGTCGTCGCCGAGCCCCCAGAACGCGCCCGACAGGCCGACGTCCGCGAAGTACGCGCGTGCCTCCGAGGGCTCGCGTCGCACGTACGGTGAGCCGAGGCGGCCGTCGTACCAGTGGGCGGCCAGCCGCCAGAGCGTCGCGAGGTCGAACACCGACCCGCGCGCGTTGCCCGTCGCGCGCAGCCAGTCGTCGACGCATCGCTCGTCGCAGAAGATCCGCTGGTGGCTGCACGTGTGCACCACGTCGTCCCAGATGCGCGACGTCGGCACGAGGAAGTGCGCGACCTGGTCGCCCGCAGGCGGCCCGTCGGCGTCGACGACCCACGCGTGCGGCGTGCCGCAGGCGGGGCACGTGGTGGCGACGAGCACCTCGTCGACGTCGGCGAGCAGGTTCGGGATCGCGAACGAGTCCCACGCGCAGCCGCCCCACCACAGCGTGCGGTCGCCCATGACCGAGAACCCGAGGTTGATGCTCGCGAACGGGTGCGCCATCACGATCCGTCCGGCGTCGTCGAGCACGACGTGCCGCTGGGCGGCGAGCGTCGCGAGCGCGCGGTCGACGCCCGCGGCATCCGTCTTCGCGATCTCGGCGAGCGCATCGCGCGAGGGCGCGGCGCCGTCGGCGGCGAAGCCCCGGTACACCGCCAGCCGGACCCGCTCGGCCTCGTCGGCATGCCCCTCCACGTCGATCCCGTGCGCGTCCATGCGTGCAGGGTACGCCCGGCCGTGGCGCGGGTGCGGCCCCCGAACGGGGTCGCGGGACCGATGGCCCGGGTTCTCCGTGAGTCGCCGCCTAGCATCGGGCACGACGGCCCGACCCAGGCCGCCGGCACCGCACGGACGGAGGGGCGCAGCATGAAGATCGTCGTCGTCGGAGGGGTCGCGGGCGGAGACTCGGTCGCTGCACGTGCGCGCCGTCTCGACGAGTTCGCCGAGATCCTCGTGCTCGAGCGCGGCGACTACGTCTCGTTCGCGAACTGCGGCCTGCCGTACCACATCGGCGAGGTCATCACCGATCGCAGCCGACTCCTGCTGCAGACCCCCGAGAGCCTGAACGAGTCGCTCGCGATCGACGTGCGCGTCGGTGCCGAGGTCGTCGCGCTCGACCGCGCGGCGAAGACCGTCACCGTGCGCGAGACCGCGACCGGTCGCGAGTACGTCGAGTCGTACGACCGGCTCGCGCTCTGCCCGGGCGCCGACCCGCTCCGTCCGCCGCTGCCCGGGATCGACCTGCCCGGCGTGCACGTGCTCCGCAACGTCACCGACATGGACGAGATCAAGGCGCAGCTCGACGAGGCCCTCGAAGCCGCGGCATCCGCCCCCGGACGGACCGGCGGGACGGTGAGGGCGGTCGTCATCGGCGCCGGGTACATCGGCGTCGAGATGGCCGAGAACCTCCAGCACCGCGGCGCGTCGGTCACGATCGTCGAACTCGCCGACCAGATCCTGCCGCCGCTCGACAAGGAGGTGTCCGTGCCCGTCGAGCAGCACCTGCGCAGCCGCGGCGTCGAGCTCTTCCTCTCGACCGGTGCGGCGGCCTTCTCGGAGCGCCGCGGCGGCGGGCTCACCGTCGAGCTGACGAACACCCGGTTCGTCGACGCCGACCTCGTGATCCTGTCGGCCGGCGTTCGGCCGAACGTGGGCCTGGCGGCGGATGCCGGCCTCGAGCTCGGGCCGCGCGGCGGCATCCGCGTCGACACGCACATGCGCACGTCGGACCCGTCGATCTGGGCGGCGGGCGACGCCGTCGAGACGCCGCACACCGTGCTCCCGGGCTCGTGGATCACGCCGCTCGCCGGTCCCGCGAACCGCCAGGCGCGTGTCGCCGCCGAGAACATGTGCGGGCGCGACACCCAGTACCGGTCGACGCAGGGCACGTCGATCGTGAAGGTGTTCGACATGGTCGCGGGCGGCACGGGCGCCACCGAGCGCCAGCTCGTCGCGGAGGGCATCGAGTACCGTGCGGTGCACCTCCATCCGTCGGGGCACGCCGGTTACTACCCGGGCACCGCGCAGATGCACCTCAAGCTGCTGTTCGCGCCGGTCGACGGGCGGATCCTCGGCGCGCAGGTCGCGGGCTTCGACGGCGTCGACAAGCGGCTCGACGTGCTCGCGACGGTCATCCGCCTCGGCGGCACCGTGCACGACCTGGAGGAGCTCGAGCTCGCGTACGCACCGCCGTTCGGCTCGGCGAAGGACCCCGTCAACATGGCGGGATTCGTCGCGAGCAACGTGCTGCAGGGCGACCTGATGCTCTGGTACGCGAGCGACTGGCCCGAGGAGGTCGACGGTGCCCGGCTCGTCGACGTGCGCACCCCCGAGGAGTTCGGCATCTGGCACATCCCGGGCGCCGAGAACGTGCCGCTCGCGACGCTGCGCGCCGCGAGCGAGGCGTGGGACCGGTCCGTGCCCGTGCGCCTGTACTGCGCCGTCGGGTTCCGCAGCTACCTCGCCTACCGGCTGCTCGTGCAACGCGGCTTCGCGGATGTCGCGACGCTGTCGGGCGGGTCGAACACGTTCCGGTTCCGGCACGAGGTCGAGCCCGCGTCGACCGTCGCGCCCCCGCCCGAGATCGCGTACGCCGAAGCGGTCGACCTCATCGCGGCGACGAAGGGGACCGGTCGCTCGGTCGACCTCGACTGCACCGGGCTCGCGTGCCCCGGCCCGATCATGCGGCTCTCCGCGACGATGGGCGAACTGGCCGCGGGCGACGAGGTCGTCGTGCGCGTCTCCGACCCGGGGTTCGTCAGCGACGGCCCGGCCTGGGCGGCGAGCCACGGGCACGAGGTGCTGTCGATGACGCCCGACGGGCCCGGCTTCGTCGCGTCCTTCCGCAAGGGCGGCGCCGCGGCATCCGGAACCACCGCCGTCGCCGAACGGAAGAACCAGACCTCGTTCGTGGTGTTCTCGGGCGACCTCGACAAGATGCTCGCCGCGTTCATCATCGCCAACGGCGCGCTCGCGATGGGGCAGCAGGTGTCGATGTTCTTCACGTTCTGGGGACTGAACGCGCTGCGGCGCGAGCACGCGCCGAAACGCGACCACAGTGCCCTCGAGCGGATGATGGGCATCATGATGCCCTCGGGGCCGGACCGGCTGCCGCTCTCGCAGATGAACATGGCCGGCGCCGGCCCGGCGATGATCAAGCACGTGATGAAGGAGCACGACGTGCAGTCGGTGCCCGAGCTCATGAGCGCCGCACGCGAGGGCGGTGCGCGGCTCATCGCCTGCACGATGACGATGGACCTCCTCGGCATCGCCGAGACCGACCTGATGGAGGACATCGAGTTCGGCGGGGTGGCGACCTTCCTCGGGGAGGCGGAGAAGTCGGGCACGACGCTCTTCATCTGAGCCTCGCCGACGGCCGGCTCGTGCCGTCGCGACCCCCGAACGGGGTGCCGGATCGATGCAGGCGAATACTCACGGGGACGGGGCATCCGCCCCTAGCATTGGCGCATGAGTGCGCCAGCCCCCGCGCCCGACACCACGACGAGCGCCGCCCGTCGCAAGGTGCGCCTGCGCCGCGGATCGAGCGACCGTTCGGCTGCCGCGCTGCTGCTCACGGGCACCGTGCTCGCCATCCTCTGGGCGAACTCGCCGTGGGGATGGACCTACGAGGCGTTCTGGGACACGGAGCTCGAGGTCGGGCTCGGCGGCTGGCAGCTGCACGCGACGCTGCACGACGTCGTGAACGACGGGCTCATGACCCTGTTCTTCTTCGTCGTGGGCCTCGAGGTCAAGCGGGAGTTCACGATCGGCGAGCTCACGGATCGCTCCCGCGCGATCGTCCCGATCGTCGCCGCCATCGCCGGACTCGTGATCCCCGCCCTCCTCTTCGTCGTCATCGCGATCCCGTCCGGCGAGGTCGGCGCGTGGGGCGTCGTGATCTCGACCGACACGGCGTTCCTGCTCGGGGCGCTCGCGATCATCGGCCCGCCCTTCCCGGCGCGCCTGCGCACGTTCCTCCTCACGCTCGCCGTGGTCGACGACGTCGGCGCGCTGCTCGCGATCGGCATCTTCTACAACAGCGGGCTCGACCTCGTGCCGCTCGCGGTCGCGGTCGTGCTCATGGTCGCGATCTGGCTCGTCCGGTACCTGCGCGCGGGCCGCGGACTCGCGTACGGCGTGCTCGGCGTCGGGCTCTGGATCGCGATCGCCGTGGCCGGCATCCATCCCACCCTCGCGGGCGTCGCCGTCGCGCTGCTCATCCCGGTGTTCTCGCCCCGGCGGACGGAGGTCGAGCGGACCGAGGAGCTGACGCGCGCGTTCCGGGAGTCGCCGAGCGCCCAGTACGCGGCCGCCGTCAACCGGAGCCTTCGCGAGTCGCTGTCGATCAACGATCGGCTGCAGGCCGAGTGGGGACCCTACATCGCGTTGCTCGTGCTGCCGATCTTCGCGCTCGCCAACGCGGGCGTCCACCTCGACGCCGAGACGCTCGCCTCCGCCTTCGCGTCACCGCTCACCTGGGCCATCATCGCCGGCCTCGTCGTCGGCAAGTTCGTCGGCATCACCGCCGCGACGGCGATCGTGCGCGCGACCGGCATGGGCAAGCTCGCCCCCGGCCTCGGCATGCCGCGCGTCGCCGGCGGAGCCGCACTCTCGGGCATCGGGTTCACGATCTCCCTGTTCATCGTGGGCATCGCGCTGACCGACGGCGAGGCGCAGGACCAGGGCCGCGTCGGCGTGCTCACGGCATCGCTCATCGCCTTCGGCCTCGGCTGGGCGATCTTCGCGATCGCCGACCGAATCGACCCGCCGAAGGCGGTCGGCAAGGTGCTCGCGCGGCCATTCGATCCCGAGCGCGACCACTACCGCGGCCGGCCCGACGCGCCCTACCAGATCGTCGAGTACGGCGACTTCGAGTGCCCGTTCTGCAGTCGCGCGACCGGTTCCATCGACCAGGTGATCCGGCGGTTCGGCGACGACGTGTGCTGGGTGTGGCGGCACCTGCCCCTCGAGGGCGTGCACCCCCACGCCAAGCTCGCCGCCCAGGCGTACGAGGCGGCGGCGCTCCAGGGCCGCTTCCTCGACATGTCGCGCACGCTCTTCCAGCACCAGGACGCGCTCGAGACCGACGACCTCTGCCGCTACGCGGAGGAGCTCGGCCTCGACGTCCCGAGGTTCCTCGAGGACCTGCGATCGCCGGCGGTCGTGCGACGCGTGGAGGACGACCAGATCGATGCGGAGTTCATGGACCTGCACTCCACGCCGACGTTCTTCGTGAACGGCCGGCGTCACATCGGTCCCTGGGATTCGCGCAGCCTGATCCGATCGCTCGAGGCGTCGGCCGAGGCGCCCGCGGAGGCCGCCGGCGAACGCTGACGCCGGCGGCTGCCGGGCCGGCCGCGGCCCGCCGACTCACCCGGTCGCGGTGCGATGCCGGGAGACGCCGACGAACACGAGTGCCGCGCCGAGTGCGGCGTAGACGAGCAGCGCGACGAGGTCGCCCCAGCCCGCACCCACGCCGAGGCCGGCGAGGAGGAGGCTGTGGCCCGGACCCGTGGGGACGAGGTTCGCGGTGTTCGCGATCGCGGCGGGCACGGTCGAGGAGACCCCGGCGGCGAGCCCGATCACCCCGGCGATCGCCGCGGCGGTCCGGCCGGGTCCGCCGAAGCCTGCCGCGAGGCCGTGGTTCACGAGCGCGAACACGGTGCCGATGACGATCGCCGCCGCCGCGAATCCCGTGCGGGCGGCGGCGTCGGCGTCGATCGCCGGCTGCAGTGCCAGCCCGACGACCAGCCCCTGCCCGGCACCCAGAGCCGCGCCCGGCCAGATCGAGCGGCCGGCGATCGAGAGGGTCGACGCAGACGTGAGCAGGCGGCGCTGCGGCACCGCGCGGCGCGCGAGGGCGAGGACGATCGCACCGACCCAGAGCGCGAAGGTTGCGAACAGCGGAACCGACTGCGTCCCGGTCGCGGGGACCGAGACGTCCGTGCGGGTCGGCTGCGCGACCACCGACGAGAGGGTCGTGATGTCCGAGTCGGAGTAGGTGGGAATCTGCTCGACCGCCTCGGCCAGCCCGTCGGCGAGTTGCGAGGAGCCGGATGCGGTCTCGCCGGCCCCGGATGCCACCTCCTGCGCGCCGGCGTTCACCTGCTCGCCGCCCGTCGCGCTCTCCGCCGCGCCGGCGGCGACCTCGTTCGCGCCGGCCGACGACGCGTCGGCGCCCGCCACGAGGCCGGGCATGCCCCCGGCCAGCTCGGCGTTGCCGGCCGCGACCTGGTCGGCACCGGAGGCCAGCGCATCGACGTCGCCGTCGACCGCCTGGACGCGCGCCAGCACGCTCCGGCCGCGATCGCACACGGGACCGGGACGCGCGGCGCACAGGTCGTCGACGACCCGGGCGACGTCCGCCGTCGCCCCGTCGAGGGCAGCGGCGATCGCGTCGAGGGCTGCGGCGACCTGCGCGGAGCCGGCCGCGAGCTGCGCGGTGTCGGAGGGCAGGGACTGGACCGAGGCGTCGAGCTGGGCGAGCCCCGCCGCGAGCGACGCCGCACCCGCGTCGAGCGAGTCGAGACCGGACGCCAGCTGCGACGTGCCCTCGGCGAGCGAGCCCGCGCCGCTCGCGAGGGACGACGCGCCCGAGGCCAGTTCCTCGGCACCGTCGGCGGCCTGGCCGATCTGCTCGTTGATCGTGTTGAAGCCCTGGTACACGTTGCCGAGGTATCGCTCGGTGAGCTCGGAGTTGAACGTCGCGACGGCCGCCTGCGTGATGACCTCGGTGAGTGCCGGGTCGAGGTAGGCCGACGCGGGGGTGGTCCGCACGTGCAGCGTCGCGTGGACGGCGTCGGCCGCCGGCCCCGAGATGGAGGTCGCATTCGCCGAGAACGACGGCGGGATGGTGAGCACGGCCGCGTATCGTCCGTCGCGGAGCCCGGCGGCGGCGTCATCGTCGTTCGTCAGGATCCACGTGAAGTTCGGGCCGCTCGGCGCCGGTGCGGCCGTCGCGTCGGGCCCCGGATCATCCGGCGCGCCCTCGCCGGCGATGCCGCCGATGAGGCCGGCCGCGAACTCGCGGCCGAGGGGCACGGTCTGCCCGTTCAGTTCCACCGGCTGGTCGTCGTTCACGACGGCCGCGGTGACCCGGTCGAAGTCGCTCACGGGCGCCGCGAGGCCCCACGCCAGCAGCCCGGCGACCGCGAGCGGCAGGAGCATGACGCCGACGATCCCGAGGACCCCGAGACGCTCGGATCCCTCCGCCGACGAGAACGCGGGCTCGGTCACGTCGCCGTCCCCGTCGCCGCCGCCTCCCGGGCGGGTCGGGCGGATGCCGCGGGCTCGAGCACCGTCCGGCCGAGCCCGTGCGGCAGCACCGCGTCGGCCGTCGACGCGAGCTCGCACGAGACGAGCACGGTCAGCGGATGACCCGTCCGGCGTTCCGCGCCAAGGGCGGCGCCGGTGAGCACCTCGGCGAGCTCGTCGCGGGCGGCCGGGTCGGCCAGGAGGTCGACGCCGTCGATCGCGAGCAGTTCGGGACCGTCGGCCGCGGCATCCACCACGGCGGCGATCGGGTCGCGGACCCGCGCGATCTCGACCACGGCGCTCCGTGACCGCACGGTGCTCGCGCGCACGGGGAGCACCAGGCCCAGGCACTTGAGCCGCCCGTCGACGACCGGGCGACGGCCCGTGAGGGCGAGCAGCACGGCGCGACGCTCCTCGGGGGTCGCGCCGGCGACGACGAGGGCCTCGCCCGCGGGCACGCGCACGTCGAGGCCGACCAGGCGCGGCTCGCGCCGCACCGCGACGCCCTCGCCGACGATCGCGTGCGTGTCGCCGGGTTCGGGCCAGTCGGCCAGCTCGTCCTCGCGCGCGAGCCCCTCGCCCTCGACGTCGAAGTGGGGGAGCACCCGGTCGAGGCCGGCGGGGAACCACCACGCGTGCCGCCCGAACCAGGCGAGGACGGCGGGCGTCAGCGTCATCCGCACGATGAAGGCGTCGATCGCGACGCCCGTCGCGAGCCCGAACGCGATCGGCTGCATCGACGCCTCGCCGTTCAGGATGAAACCGCCGAAGACGGTGAACATGATGATGCCGGCGGCCGTGACGACGCGCGCGGACGCGTGGAAGCCGCGCTCGATCGCGGGTCGCGGTTCGCCGTGCCGCATGAAGTCCTCGCGCATCCGGCTGACGAGGAACACCTCGTAGTCCATCGCGAGCCCGAAGAGCACGCCCATCACGATGATCGGCATGAAGCTCGTGACGGAGCCGACCGACTCGACGTTGAGCGGGCCGGCGAGGACCCCGTCGACGAAGACGAGGCTCGTGAGGCCGAAGGCCGCCCCGATCGAGAGCACGTACCCGAGCGCGGCCGTGACCGGCACGACGATCGAGCGGAAGACCATGGCCAGCAGCACGAGCGAGAGCCCGACGACGAGGAGCCCGAACGGCAGCAGCGCGCCGCCGAGCCGCTCCGAGATGTCGACGCCCAGCGCCGTGTACCCCGTCACCGAGATGTCGACGGCGTAGTCGTCGAGGAACGCGTCGTGCATCGCCCGCAGCCGATGCACGAGCTGCTCGGTCTGCTCGGAGTCCGGCGCGCCGTCGGGGATCACCTGGATGACCGCGGTGTCGCCCGTCTCATTGGGCGTGGCGAGCGGCACCGCCGCGACCCCCTGCACGTCGGCGACCTCGGCGGCGATGTCGTCGACGAGGTCGACCGGGTCGGTGCTCTGGATGACGGAACCCGTGAGGATGAGCGGCCCGTTCGCACCCGCGCCGAAGTGCTCGGCGATGAGGTCGTACGTGACGCGCCCCGGGGCGCCCTCGGGGAGCGAACCGGAGTCGGGAAGGGCCAGGCGCAGGTTCGCGGCGGGAAGCGCGGCGAGCGCCAGGAGCGCGGTGATGAGCACGACCGTCACCGGGGGCCAGCGGATGGCGGCACGCACCCAGTGCCCGAAGAACCCGCCGGGCCCGGCGTCGGGTGCCGGTCGGTCGGCTGCGGGTACCTCGGGTGGCGGTTCGTCGGGTGCGGGTCCGTCGGGTGCGGGTCCATCGGGTGCCGGTCCGTCCGAGTCGTCGGTGTCGGTCGGGCCGTCCGCCGTCCCTCGCTCGGTCGTCTCGTGCCCCGGCCGGTACCGCTTCGGCACGACGTGCCAGCCCGCGAACGACAGCAGCGCCGGCGTGAGCGTCAGGGCGACGAGTGCGGCGGTCGCGACCGCGAGCGCCGCCGAGAGCCCGGTGATCGTGAGGAACGGGATGCGCGCCACGGAGAGTCCGAGCAGCGCGATGATGACGGTCGTCGCCGCGAACATCACCGCGGATCCCGCGGTCGCGACCGCGCGCGGCGCGGACTCGTCGGGCGGCATGCCGCGCTTCACCTGGTCCTGGTGGCGCGAGACGATGAAGAGCGAGTAGTCGACCCCGACGGCGAGCCCGAGCATGACCGCGAGGAGCGGCGCGGTCGACGTGATCGTGAGCCAGCGCGTCGCCGTGAGGACGACGGCGACCGCGGCGCCGACGCCGACGAGTGCGGTCGTGATCGGCATGCCCGCGGCGACGAGGGAGCCGAACGTGACGATCAGGACGACGAGCGCGATGAGGATGCTCGTGAGCTCGCTGATGCCGATCCCCGGGTTCACCTGCGAGTACAGCGAGCCGCCGACGGCCACCTGCGAACCGTCGGGGAGGTCGCCCTCGAGCGTGGCGCCCTCGGCCTGCAGCGCGTCGGACGTCGAGGGCAGCACGTCGACCGTGCCGACCGACAGCTGGATCGTGACGAGGACGGCGGACGAGTCCGACGCGATGTCGGCCGACGACCCGCCGTCGTAGGGCGAACTCACCCCGGAGACCTGGGGGATCGCCTCGATCGCGGTGATCGCGTCCTCGACCGCCGACTCGAAGTCGTCGTCGGTGACGTCGCCGCCCTCCGGGGCGACCGCGATCAGTTGCGCCGAGGTGCCGGAGAACTGCGGGAACGTGCGGGCCAGCGCGTCGAGGGCGTCCTGCGACTCGGTGCCCGGGAACGCGTAGGTGTTGTTCGTCCCGGTGCCGACGAGCCCGGCGATCGTGAAGAGCACGGCGAGCACGCCGACCCAGACGAGCACGACGAGGATGCGGGCGCGATAGGCCCAGCGTCCGAGCGCGTGCAGTGCCGAGGACACGTCTCACACTCCCCCCGAAGTGGAGTTGATCACCCCTCAACTTATGGCCGGGCGCACGGTGGCCGCAACGGATCCGAGGCGGCACCGGATCGGCGGGTCGGAGAGAAGCGGGTAGGGTGGCACGTCGGCCCGCGGCATCCGGGCCGGACCACGGCCGCCGGGCCGCGCGCGACGGGGCGCTCCCACGACACCCACCGGCTCGACCCGAGCCCTGCCGATCGGAGACCCATGTCATCCTCCCAGCGACCCGCCGACGCCGCATCCGGAACCGGACCCGGGTCCGGATCTGGCGGCGATCACGCCGCGGCGCGGGATGCCGCGCGGGCCCGCGTGCGCGACCAGCCGTCGGTGCTCACGGCCCTCCGCACGCCCCGGCTCCTCACGCGCGAGGTGCTCGCGGGCCTCGTCGTCGCACTCGCGCTGATCCCCGAGGCGATCTCGTTCTCGATCATCGCGGGCGTCGACCCGCGCGTCGGCCTCTTCTCGTCGTTCGTCATGGCGGTGTCGATCGCCTTCCTCGGCGGTCGCCCGGCGATGATCACGGCCGCGACGGGCGCCGTGGCACTCGTCATCGCGCCGGTCGCTCGCGACTACGGCATGGAGTACTTCATCGCGACCGTGATCCTCGCGGGGGTGTTCCAGCTCGCGCTCGGCGCCCTCGGCGTGGCGAAGCTCATGCGCTTCATCCCGCGGAGCGTGATGGTCGGATTCGTCAATTCGCTCGCGATCCTCATCTTCGCGGCGCAGCTGCCGCACCTGGTGGGCGTGCCGTGGCTCGTGTACCCGCTCATCGCGGCGGGCCTCCTGATCATGGTGGGCGTGCCGCGCCTGACGAAGGCGGTGCCGGGGCCGCTCATCGCGATCGTCGTGCTCACGGTCGTGGTCGTCGCGGCCGGCTGGCAGGTTCCCACCGTGGGTGACGAGGGCGAGCTGCCAGAGAGCCTGCCCGAGCTCTTCATCCCCGACGTGCCGCTCACGTGGGAGACCTTCGCGACGATCGCGCCGTTCGCGCTCGCCATGGCGCTCGTCGGCCTGCTCGAGTCGCTCATGACGGCGAAGCTCGTCGACGACATCACCGACACCCGCTCGGGCAAGACGCGCGAGGCGCTCGGCCAGGGCGTGGCCAACATGCTGTCGGGCCTCTTCGGCGGCATGGGCGGCTGCGCGATGATCGGCCAGACGATGATCAACGTGAAGGTGTCGGGCGCCCGCACGCGCATCTCGACGTTCCTCGCGGGCGTGTTCCTGCTCGTCCTCGTCGTCGGGCTCGGCGACCTCGTCGCCATCATTCCCATGGCCGCGCTCGTCGCGGTGATGATCATGGTGTCGGTCGCGACCTTCGACTGGCACTCGGTGCGCTGGGCGACCCTGAAGCGCATGCCCAAGTCGGAGACCACCGTCATGGTCGCGACGGTCGTCGTGGTCGTCGCGACCCACAACCTCGCGATCGGCGTGATCGTCGGCGTGCTCGTCGCGATGGTCGCGTTCGCCCGTCGCGTCGCGCACTTCGCGACCGTGACCCGCCGGGTCGAACTCGACGGGCCAGTGCCGACCGCGTACTACCGCGTCGACGGCGAGCTCTTCTTCGCCTCGTCGAACGACCTGACCACGCAGTTCGAGTACGCGGAGGATCCGGAACGGATCGTGATCGACCTGTCGCGCTCGCACATCTGGGACGCCTCGACCGTGGCGGCGCTCGACGCGATCACGACCAAGTACGAGCATCACGGCAAGCGCGTCGTCATCGAGGGGCTGAACGAGGCGAGCTCGGCGATGCACGCGCGGCTCGCCGGGCAGCTGGGGGCGGGGCACTGAGCGCGGAGCACTGACCGCTCGGGTGCTGTCCGCTCGGGCACTGTCCGCTCGGGCGCGCGACGCCCGAGCGAACACGACGAGGGGCGGATGCCACGCGGCATCCGCCCCTCGCCCCGTTCAGGAGGTCACGCGCTCAGGTCGACGTCCTTCGTCTCCTTGACCATCGAGACGCCGATCAGCGAGATGACCGCGGCGATCGCGATGTAGAGGCCGATCGTCCACGACTGGCCCGTCTCGCCGAGCAGGGCCGCGGCGATCATCGGGGCGAACGCGCCGCCCAGGATGGCGCCCAGCGCGTAGCCGATCGAGACGCCCGAGTAGCGCACCTTCGCCGGGAACATCTCGGCGTAGAGCGCGGCCTGCGGGCCGTAGGAGAGACCGAGTCCGAACGTCATCAGGAACAGCGCCACGAAGTACCAGACGATGTCACCCGTGTCGATGAGGAACCACATCGGGATCGCCCACAGCGCGAGGAACACGTAGCCGATCTGGAAGGTGCGGATGCGGCCGAGGCGGTCGGAGAGGCGTCCGCCCCAGAGCGTGAAGACGAGCCATCCGAACGACGCGAACGTCGTCGCGAGCAGCACCGTGGGCCGGTCCATGCCGAGCGCGGTCACCGCGTAGGTCGCGAAGTACGCGATGAGCAGGTAGCCGGCCGCGTTGTTCGCGATGAAGATGACCGCGGTGAGGATCACGTTCTTCGTGTTGCTGCGGAACAGCTCCTTGAGCGGGGCCGAGGACTCCTGCTTGCGCTCCTGGAGTTCCTTGAAGACCGGGCTCTCCTCGACCGCGCGGCGGATCATGTAGCCGACCACGATCAGCACGATCGAGAGCATGAACGGGATGCGCCAGCCCCACTCCATGAACGCCTCGGGCGACATCGAGGAGGTGATGATCCAGAGCGTGAACGTCGCGAGGATCATGCCCACGGGCACGCCGATCTGCGGGAACGCGCCGAAGAAGCCGCGCTTGCCCTTGGGGGCGTGCTCGACCGACATGAGCGCCGCGCCGCCCCACTCGCCGCCCGCGGAGAAGCCCTGCAGGATGCGGAGCGTGATCAGCAGGATCGGCGCCGCGATGCCGATCGCGGCATACGTCGGGAGGAAGCCGATGAGCGAGGTCGACAGGCCCATGAGGATGAGCGTGAAGACGAGCATCTTCTTGCGGCCGAGCTTGTCGCCGAGCCAGCCGGCGACGACCGCGCCGAGCGGGCGGAAGAGGAACGAGATGCCGATGGTCGCGAAGGCGAGCACCTGTGCGAGCGTCGGGTTGGACTCGGCGAGCGGGGCGAGGAAGAGCGGCGCGAGCACCAGCCCGGCGGCCTGGGCGTAGATGAAGAAGTCGTACCACTCGATGGACGTGCCCACGAGGGTGCCGGCGAGGACCTTGCGCTCCTCGGTGGACATCCTCCCGGTGCGCGCGGATTCCTGGACGGTTGAGGTCATGCGAACTCCGTTGTTCTGTGCAGGGTGAAATCGGGGATTCGACGCGGGGGTGGTGCGTCGTTGCGGGTTTCCCGACCGATCGTTCGGTTGGAAAACCGACCATAGCGCAGACCGAGCGCCGAACGGTAGCCCTGTGCGACGAACGGTGGTCTCCGCGCGACGAACGGAGGGCGATCGGTCGCGCCGGGGGGAGGGGGGCGATCGGTCGAGTTCGCAGGATGAGCGGCGGCTCGGGGCCATCCGTAGCTGCTCAGCGCGTCTCTTCCTGCGAATCGACGCGCGGCCCCGGGCGGGGTGCAGCCGCCTCGCTCGCGTGGGGTGCCGCCTCGCGTAGGGTTCCGCCATGCCCACGCCCGACTTCATCCTCGACCTCCGCCGCCACGTCGGCACCGCCCCGCTGCCGCTCGTCGGCGTGACCGCGGTCATCCTCCGCGAGGGTCGCGTGCTCCTCGGCCGCCGCGCCGACACCGGGGCGCTGACCCCGATCACGGGCATCGTGGATCCGGGCGAGGAGCCGGCCGTGGCCGCCGCGCGCGAGGCGTCGGAGGAGGCGGGCGTGCGCATCCGCGTCGACCGGCTCGCCTGGGTGCACCAGGTCCCGCGTGTCGTCTACCGCAACGGCGACCAGGCCGACTACCTCGACCTCACCTTCCGCTGCAGCTGGCTCGAGGGCGAGCCGCACCCCGCCGATGGCGAGATGACCGACCTCGGATGGCACGAGCCGACCGACCTCGGCGACGTCGAGCCCGAGCACCGCCGCCGTATCGAGGCTGCGCTCGCCGTGGGCGACGGGCCGGCCGCGTTCGAGGCCGCCTGACGTCGCGGGCGACGGGCCGGCCGGGTCCGAGCGCTCGGCGCCGGCGCTCAGCCCGGGAACGCGAGCAGCGCCGCCCCGACGAGGGGCGCGTCGTCGCCGAGCTCGGCGGGCACGACCCGGACCTCGCGCGCGGCGGGGAGCACCGCGGCGCGGTGCGCCGCCGCCTCGACGAGCGGAAGGTAGTCGTCGGCGACCCGTGAGAAGCCGCCGCCGATGGCGACGGTCGTCACGTCGAGCAGCGCGCCGAACGACGCGATCGCCTGCCCCACGGCCTCCGCCGACCGGTGCACGGCCCGCACCGCGATCGGATGACCCGCGCGGTAGTCCGCCGCCAGGGCGAGTCCGTCCGTGCCGGTCCAGCCGCGGGCGGTCGCCCAGCGCACGGTCGCCGGACCCGACGCGACGGCCTCGACGGTCGCCGCGACCGGATCGTCGGGCGACGGCCGCCGCACCCACGACTGCCCGACATGCCCGGCGTTGCCGGCATCGCCGCGGATCACGCGTCCGTCGACCACGATCCCGCCGCCGATCCCCGTCGACACGACCATCGCGATGCCGTTGCGCACGCCCCGCAACGCGCCGAACCGGACCTCGGCGAGCGCGATGCACGTGCCGTCGAGGGCGACGCTGACGGGTGTGCCCTGCGCGAAGCGCTCCACCGCCGGCACGAGCGGCAGGTCGCGGATACCGGGCATGTTCAGGGGCGACACGTGCGTGCCGTCGCCGAGCAGCGGGCCGGCCGTGCCGACGCCGACGCCGACGAGCCGGTGCTCCGGCCCCGCAGCATCCGTCGCCTGCTCGCACACCGCGGCGATCGCCCGCGCGAAGGTCTCGGGCGTCTGCCCGGCCCCGGTCGGCGCACGGTGGCGGCTTCCCGGCACGATTCGGCCCTCGGCATCGACGAGGGCGGCATCGACCTTCGTGCCGCCGATGTCGACGGCGAGGGCGACTGGGGACCCGGATGCGGGGGAGGCCATGCGTCGATCATGCCGCGGAGCGCGGTCGGCCGGCGCGCTCAGCGCAGGTCGAGTCGCATCAGGAGGTGTTCCCGATCGGTCGAGGGAGCGGAGGCCGGTCACCGGTTCGCTCACCCAGACCACGCTCGATGTCGAGAAATCCTCGATCCGTACCCCCAGAACAGGTGTGACCGGGACGATAGGACTGCAGGGCCGGGCCGACCCGGAGTACGCTCCGCGGCAAACCCGCACTCTCGCGCACCCACGCAGTCCATCGCGAGGGATGCGGTCGACGAAGGTCGAGGAGGACCCGATGCGCGGCACACGACCCGGAATCCTGTCAGTGGCGGTCGCCGCCCTCCTCGCGGTCCCGCTCGGACTCTCGCCCGCGCTGGCCGAGGAGCTGCCGCCCACCGCGCCGGTCGAGGCGACCGAGACCGCGCCGCCGCCGGAGTCGCCGGCGCCATCCGAGCCGTCGACCCCGGTCGAGACGACCGAACCTGCCGCGCCGCCTGCCACGACCGCGCCGCCGCAGCCCGAAGCGCAGCATCTCGCCGCCCAGGCCCTCGCCGCGCCGCCGGAGATCGTCAACGACGTGCCCTCGATCTCGATCGAGCTGCCCGACGGCTACACGTTGGACGGCGACCTGAACGCGTCGAAGGACGACATCCCCGCCGATCCCGACACCGAACCACTCTCGATGCTCACCCTCGTGGACCCCGCGAACTCGGCGAACGACATGACGGATGTGCCGGTCGAGGAGATCAGGGGGCGCGGCAACTTCACGTGGACCCTCGACAAGAAGCCCTACCAGTTCAAGTTCGAGAGCTCGACGCCGATCCTCGGCATGCAGTCGGCCAAGACCTGGATCCTGCTCGCCAACCACGCCGACCCGTCGCTGCTGCGGAACAAGGTGGCGTACGATCTCGCGGCGGCGTTCGGCCTGCCCGGGACGCCGGATTCTCGATTCGTCGACCTCACGATCAACGGCGAGTACCTCGGAAGCTACCTCCTGACCGAGAAGGTCGAGGTCAAGAAGAACCGGCTCGAGCTGGCCGATCCGGGCGGCATCCTGCTCGAGCTCGACAACAACTACGGCACCGCGGAGGACTTCTACTTCTACACGCAGCGGAGCAACACGCTGTTCGTGCTGAAGGACGCCGTGGAGGACGTGGACGAGCCGCTCCCGCAGCCGCTGGCCGAGGCCTACTCGGACATCCAGGACCACCTCGACGAGATCGAGTCGCACCTGTATGCCGATGATCCGGACTGGGCCGCGCTCAGCGCCCTGATCGACGTCGAGTCGTTCATCAAGTACTACTTCGTCTTCGAGGTCGCCGAGAACCCGGAGATCACGCAGTCGAGCGTGTACTTCTGGCGCGACGGCGTGAACGACGTGCTGCACGCCGGGCCCGTCTGGGACTTCGACAGCGCCTTCGCGGAGTACGTCTCGGAGAACCTCGGCGGCGATCCGCGGCAGGACTACGTCATGAACGGGCAGTTCTTCCGGAACAAGGGCAACGGCTGGTACACCCAGTTCATGCGGATCCCCGAGTTCGTCGAGGCGGTTCGCGACCTCTACGACACCGAGCTCAAGGCGATCATCGACGAACTGCCGACGAAGATCGACGAGTACGCCGCCGGCATCCCCGGCTCGGCGGACGCGAACTTCGACACCTGGGACGTGCTCGGCGGACCGGGCGAGTTCAACGGCGGTCACGTGATCGCCGACACGTGGCAGGGTGAGGTCGACTACCTCAGGGACTGGGTGGAGCGACGCGTCGCCTACCTCGCCACCGCGTACGGCGTCGGGAATCCGATGCTCACCTACGAGGCCCATGTGCAGAGCATCGGATGGCAGCAGAGCCGCACCGGCGGACAGGTCGCGGGCACCGCGGGCAAGTCGCTCCGGGTCGAGGCGCTCGACCTCGAGCTCGACGCGAACGGGCTGTCGGGCGCACTGCAGAGCCGCGGCCACGTCCAGAGCATCGGTTGGACCGGGTGGCAGAACGGCGACACCGTGCTCGGCACGACCGGTCGCAGCCTCCGGCTGGAGGCGCTCCAGTTCCGGCTCACCGATCAGCTCGCGGCGAACTTCGACATCGAGTACCGCGCGCACGTCGCGAAGGTCGGCTGGATGCCGTGGGTCGAGAACGGCGCGGTCACCGGCACCACCGGTCGGGCACTGCCGATCGAGGCCGTGCAGATCCGGCTCATCGAACGGGAGCCGGTCGTCGGCAGCTCGGTCTTCTACCGGGCCCACGTGGCCAAGATCGGATGGATGGCGGAGGTCTCGGATGGCGCGATCGCCGGCACCACGGGCCAGTCGCTGGCCATGCAGGCGCTCGAGGCGTCGGTCGTGAGCAGTGAGTACTCGGGCGGGATCCGGTACCGGGCGCACGTGCAGAGCCTCGGCTGGATGGCGTGGACGGATTCGCCGAACGCCATCGGCACCGTCGGCCGCAACCTGCGCATGGAGGCGCTGCAGATGGAGCTCACGGGAGACATCGCCGCGCACTACTCCATCAGGTACAGCGCCCACGTGCAGGGCATCGGCTGGCAGCCGTGGGTCGCCGACGGGCAGACGGCGGGCACGACCGGCCAGGCGAAGCGGGTGGAGGCGATCAGGATCGAACTCGTCCCGAAGCCCTGACGTCCGCGGCCCCGACGCTCAGCGCAGGTCGAGTCGCATCAGGATGCGCGGGAAGCCGTTCAGCACGCTCGTCGTGTCGGCGGCCTTCTCGAACCCGGCGCGCTCGAACGCGGCGCGCGTGCCGACGTAGGCCATCGTGAGATCGACCTTCTCACCGCCGTTGTCGACCGGGTAGGCCTCGACCGCCGGGGCGTCGTGCTCGCGGGCGAACGCCACGGCCCCGGCGATGAGGTGATGCGAGATGCCCTGCTTGCGATGCCCGGGCCTGACGCGCACGCACCACAGCGACCACACGTCGAGGTCGTCGACGTGCGGAATGCGCCGGTTCGTCGCGAAGCTCGTGTCGGCACGAGGGTGGACCGCCGCCCAGCCCACCGGCTCGTCGCCGTCGTAGGCGATGACTCCCGGCGCGGGCTCCTGCGCGCACAGTTCGCGGACGCGCTCACCCCGGGCGGGCCCCTCGAGCGACCGGTTCTCGGCGGACGAGGTCAGCCGGTAGCTCAGGCAGAAGCAGACGCTCGCATCGGGCCGCTTCGGCCCGATGACCGCCGCGACGTCGTCGAACACGGATGCCGCCCGCACCTCGATCCCCATGGCGCCATCCTTCCACCCGCCCACGACACGTCGGCAGCCGCCCACGACACGAGGGCGGGACGCAAGCCCCCTGCGCACCCGCGGGCTTCGGCGTAGCCTGCAGCCGAGGGGAGCACTCATGGTCGACGTCCTGATCTTCGCGCCATCACCGCTGCTCACGGTGACGCTCGAGGGCGACCTCGACGGCGCGGACCTCCACATCCACCCCGGCGGGCAGGGGATCTGGCAGGCCAAGATGCTGCGCACCCTGGGCCGCAGTGTCGCGGTCGCGGGCACGTTCACCGGGGAGACGGGGCGGGTGACCCGCCACCTCCTCGCCGACGAGGGCATCGAGGTCGCCGCGGTCGAGCGCGAGGGACGCGGCGCCGCCTACGTGCACGACCGCCGCAGCGGCGAGCGCGTGGTCGTCGCCGACCTCGCCGGCGATCCGCTCAGCCGGCACGAGCTCGACGAGCTGTACGCGACCGTGCTCCGGGAGGCGCTCGCGTCGCGACTGGTGCTGCTGAGCGGCCCCGCCGGAGAGGGCATCCTGCCCGATGACGTGTACCGGCGGCTCGCGGCCGACATCTCTGCGGAGGGCATCCCGGTCGTCGTCGACCTGTGCGGTGCGCGACTCGATGCCGCCCTCGCGGGCGGGGTCCGCCTGGCGAAGATCAGTCACGCGGAGCTCCGCGAGGACGGCGCGGTCGCCGGGGACACGACCGACGAACTGGTCGCCGCGGGGCACCGGCTCCGCCACGCCGGAGCCCGGAGCGTGGTGATCACCCGATCCGACGAACCGGCCCTGCTCGTCGACGGCGAGGAGTCGCTGCTCGTGCACGTGCCGAGGATGCAGGAGGTCGACCCCTCGGGAGCGGGCGACTCGTTCACCGCGGCGGTCGTCGCCGCGCTCGCCGCGGGCGAGCCGTTGCGCGAAGCGATCGCGCTCGGCGCCGCGGCCGGAGCGCTCAACGTCACGCGGCACGGACTCGGGACCGGCGATCCCGAGGCGATCCGTCGCCTGCGCGAGCACGTCACCCTGGAGGTGCTCGACGAGGACGATGCCGAGTCGCTCGACCTCGACCAGCTCGCCGCACGCGCGGAGGTGGACGAGCGATGAGCGTGGTGCTCGTGACCAACGACGACGGCATCGACTCGCCGGGTCTGCACGCCCTCGCGCGGGCGGCGCTCGACGAGGGGCTCGAGGTCGTCGTGGCGGCACCCGACTCGGAGGCCAGCGGATCGAGCGCCTCGATCGTGGGCGCGGACCACGACGGGCACGTGCACCTGCGTCGCCGCGAGATCCGGGGGCTCGAGGCGGAGTGCTACGCGGTACGGGCGGCGCCCGCGCTCATCGCGCTCATCGCGGCCCACGGGGCCTTCGGTCGGGTTCCGGACGCGGTGCTGTCGGGCGTGAACCGCGGTGCGAACATCGGGCACGCCATCCTCCACTCGGGCACGGTCGGCGCGGCGCTCACCGGGGGTTCGAGCGGCGGCCGCGGTCTCGCGGTCTCGCTCGATGTGGGCCTGCACCCGCGCACGCACGAATGGTCGGCCGCCGTCGCGCTCGCCCGGTCGCTGCTCCGGCCGCTGCTCGCGGCCGAACGCGGCACGGTCCTGAACCTCAACGTGCCGAACGATCCGGCCGCCGCGGAATTCGAGCCCCACTCGGCGACACTCGCCCCGTTCGGCATCGTCCAGACCACCGCCGCCGAGCCGGGCGAGTACGGCGTGCGATTGACGCTCGCCGACCTGGCCGGTGAGCACGACCCGTCGAGCGATGCCGCGCTGCTCACGTCGGGCCGCCCGACCCTGACCGCGATCACCGCGGTGGGCGAGGCGCCGATGCCCGCCGGGTTCGGTGTCGCAGAGTCCGCCTGAACTCGACCGCCGGCCCGCCGGCCCGCCGGCCGGCCGCAGGCCCTGATCGCGCCGCCGGTTCAGTCGAGCGCTGCCGGATCGGCCCACCGCAGCACGCGCATCGCACGCAGCGTGTTCCACGGGCTCGGCTCGCCCTCGGCGGCGTCGATCTCGTACCGGTTGCGCCCCGGCCATGGGCGACCGGCGCGCCAGCGGCCATCGTCATGGCGCTGGTCGAGGACCAGGTCGAGCGCGGGACGGAGCCGACCGTCGGGCTGACCGCCGGCGTCGCGGAAGTGGTCGAGGGCGCGCAGCACGTCGTAGAACCAGTAGGTGGGGAACGTGAAGTTCGTGTAGCGCGGCAGTACGAGTTCGCCCGTCGACTTCCGGCGGAAGAGGCTCCGCTCGAGCAGGTACTCCTCGCCGCCGCGCCGGGCCGCCGTCACCGCGGCATCCGCCGAACCGGTCGCGCGCTCGTACGCGAGCAGCCCCTCGACGACGCAGAGCGTGGAATCGAACGACGAGCGCTGCGACTCGTCGGCCGGCTCGCAGTTCCAGCCTCCGTCGGGCAGCACCTCGTCGAGGAGGCGGGCGATGATCCGGTCGCTGCCGGCGCCGAGCACCCCGAAGTACGCCGCGTTCGCGAGGACGCCGCCGTTGACGCACTCCTCCACCTCGCCGCTGAAGTAGGGCAGGTCGTCGAACTCGTGCCAGGTCACGCCGGCCACGACGCGATCGACGGCGGTTCGCACGGGAGGCGCGTCGGGGGGTGCGCCGAGGTTCCGCAGGATCTGCAGGGTCCACATGACCGAATCGCGCTCTCGGTTCGGCCCGTAGACCTGGCCGCCCCAGAAGCCGTCGGGGGTCTGCCGGGCGAGCAGTCCGGCACCCCAGCCGTCGGTGGCGACGCGGGCGCGTTCGGCCGCGATCGCGTCGGCGGGCGCATCCTGCAGGTCGCGCATGACCTGCCAGCGCACGCTGGGGTCGCCGCCGAGGAGCCAGGTGATGACGTCGTCGTGCATGCCGCCATGTTCGCCGATGCCACCGACACCGGCGAGGTTCGGACGCGCGCACCGGTCGGGCCGGGCGGTGCCGACGGCGACGGACGGGTCAGCGGTCCGCGACCTCCGACGGCCACGCCACCTCGAATCGCTCGAACACGACGTCGAGGTCCTCGCGCCACTCGACGCCGATGCTCGGGCACACCCGCTGCCAGTAGCGCCGGTGGTTGTCGCACCAGGACTCGAGCGTGCGGTCGTCCTCGCCCTCGTCGTACGCGAACGCGGCGTCGACGCTCGAGAACGGGCCGATCCGCAACTCGGTGCTGCGGAGGATCGCCCTGGGGCGCCCCGCCGAGTCGCACGCGATCCAGTGGCTGCCGATGCGGGGGAGCGGCTGGCCCTCGTGCCGGAACTCGGCGACGAGCGAGGCGGTCGCCCGCTTCGTGCCGTCGAACACGAGGCCGAGCAGTTCGTCGGTGAGCGCCGGATGGTCGCCGAACACTTCGACGCTGGGCGGCTCGGTGTCGAGCGCGCGATCGGGTCGCGCCGCGCGGTACTGCTGCCAGAGCGCGGCGGCGGCGGACTCGTCGACCGGCGCGTTCGACCCGCTCACACGCGCCTCGCGATGAGGCTGCCGGCCCAGCCGTGGCCGGTCGGCACGTACCCGGCCGGGAACGCGCCGTCACGGGCGAACGCCGCCCAGGCGGCACGGAGCGCAGCGCCCGCCGGGACGAGGCTCCGTGCGCCGTCCGGTGCGAGCAGCGGCGTTCCGTCCCACGCGTCCGTCGCGGGGAAGAGCAGCGCGACCTCGATGGCGTGCGCCGCCCCGATCCGGCTCCCGTCGGGGTGCCCGTCGAACTCGGCGACGCGCACGTCGGCGCCGCCGCTGCCGACGACGCGGGCGAATCGGCGTGCGGCCGCGCCGTACACCGCTCGGGTGGTACGGCCGATGAGCGCGCGTCGCACGAGCGGGCCGATGATCGGCCGGGCTGCGAGCGCCGCGAGCTTCGGGTCGACCTCGAAGAAGAACGCCGTCTCGTCACGGTTCCACGTGACGAGCACCTCGAGGTCGGCGGCGTGCTCGCGCCACGCCGCCTCGACGTCGCCCTCCGCGGGGAGCGGCGCAGCCCCGGCTCGCGGTCCGAACGGCATGGCCGAGCGGAGCCCGGATCCCGCGGCGGCCTGCTTCGCCCGCGCCTGGGCGGCGAACAGCTCGTCGAGCGTCGCATCGGGGTCGAGCCGGCCGGCGGCCTCGGCCATGCGCCGCTGCATCTCGGCCCGACCCGTGCGGATCCCGAGCGGCGCGCTCTGCAGGATGACGCGGTGGAACAGCCCGCGGGCGCCGTCGGCGGCGATCAGGTGCGCGAGCGCGTCACCGCCGGACGACTGGCCGACGGCCGTGATCCGGTCGGCATCGCCCCCGAAGGCTCCGATGTGCTCGCGCACCCACCGGAAGGCGGCGATCAGGTCGAGCAGTCCGAGGTTCGCCGGGTGCGCGTCATCGGTCGGATAGCCGAGCAGTCCGAGGCGCGAGGTCACGGCGACGACGACGACACGCTGCTCGCGCACGATCGCGGCGGGATCGTACCCCGCGAGGTCGCCGGCGCCGGAGACGTGCGACCCGCCGTGCACCCAGACGAGCACCGGCATCGCCTCGTCTGGGGCGTCTTCGGGCAGCGTGATCGAGAGCCGGAGGCAGTCCTCGTCGAACTCGACGCCGCGCAGCGGTCGTCCGAGCAGCGCGTCGCTCGGACTGGGCGGCTGCGGGCACGCGAGCCGCTGGAAGCGTCGATCGGATGCCTCGTCGGGCCGGATGTCGGCGGGGACGGGCTCCTCGAAGCGCCCGGCGGTGGCGTACCGCAGGTTGCGCACCCGCACGACCCCGTCGCCCGACACCGCGGGGAAGGCGCCGAGCGGGGTCCGGAACTCGGTCGGGGTGCCGAGGGGCGGCGACCCGGCCGGGGCGGTCGGGTCGCCGACCTCCGTCAGGTCGCCGAGGCCGGTCGGGTCGCCGACCTCGGTCGGCTCGGCGAGGTCGGCATCGGCGGTGTTCCGGTCGGTGTGCGTCATCGGGTCGACTCCTGCGCGCGCGCCCGGACCCTCCGAGCGGGGTGCGTCGCCAGCGTAGCCGGACCCCCGGACGGGGGATGAGGCCGTGACCGCGGGGGAGTAGCGTGGGCGGCGTGCCGCTCCCGGCCTACGGCGTGCCCGTGGGCGCGCTGTCCCAGCACTTCAGGGACCCGTCCGATGACTTCGGGCGCTGGTTCCACGTCAACCTGCGCGTCGTCGCACCTGCCGGCACGTACCGGGTGGCGGTCGACGTCGACAGCAAGAAGTCCGACATCGGCGTGCACTGGAAGCTGCTCCGCATCCGCCGCCCGACGGTCGCACCGTCGGGCGGCGCGAGCTCCGGCTACCACGAGCTGGCGCGGACGCGTGAGGCCGGCGCGATCGACCTGATCCGGCATCCGTCGATCGCCGAGCACCCCGGCTGCATCGCCCTCATGCTCGGCGCACGCCGACGGCCGTGGACGGTCGGCGACTTCGCGGCGGCGTCGACCGCGCTCGAGTCGATCCTCGTGATCGGCAGTCGCACGCTCGTCTGGGGCGAGCCGTTCGACGGCGGCGGCCTCGGCATGCACAACGTGCACCAGAACCAGGGCGATCCGGCGGGATCGCAGTGGTGGCCGGAGAACGGGATCTCGCAGGACGGCGCGGTGATGGTGGAGCGGCCGGACGGCGACTTCGACGCGTTCGTCTCGCGGTTCAGCACGCAGTCGGGCCGGACCGACGACGCGGGTCATCCGGTCTGAGGCCGGCGGCGAGCCGCCCGGCCCGAGCACTCACCGGTTCGGATTCGTCGCCGTCGAGCCAGAGCGGGTCGGTCGGGTCGCTGTGCGTGCCGCCGCTGTCGACGTGCTTCGCACCGATCTCGGGTGATCGGTCGGTGGCGGGTCAGTCCTCGTCGGCCCAGGTCTGGACGATGACGGCGGACGCGTGGATGCAGAGCACCTTCAACCGGCCGTCGCCGACGTTCTCGAAGCGGTGCCAGACGCCGGCGGGCACCGTCGCGGTGTCGCCGGTCGTGGCGGTCAGGCGGCGATCGCCCATGGTGATCTCGGCCGTGCCCTCCAGCACCACCCAGGTCTCCGGGTACGGATGCCAGTGCAGCCCGGGCCCCTCGCCCGGCTCGTTGTCGACGAAGAAGTACGAGATGCCGGCGCCGTGGTCGAGGCCGACGAAGCGGCGCGTGCGGCCGGTCCCGATGCGCAGCGACTCCGCCCGCACGATGGGGTCGCCCTCCGGCGCCGCCGCGGTCGGTGCGAGCGTGATCTCGGCGGCGTTCATGGGTCCCTCGATTCGTGGTGGGTGGCGGTGACGGATGCCGCGGCTCGGGCCGTTCGGCGCGATGCTGCGGTGCCTGGTGCAAGGGTCCCGCCGCGGCATCCGTTCGGGAACTGTTTCGATCTGCATCGAAACTTCGGCGCTCGGGCGTGGGATGCTGAGCCGGTGGAAGGAGGCCGGATGCAGGGCCGCTACGTGGACTTCCGGCTCGCGCCGGGCGACGTGTCGGCGATCCGGTTCGGCGTCTCGCCCGGGCACGAGGTGTGCCACGCCGTGCGGGTGCTGCAGCGTCCGGCGGAGCATCCGCTGCAGTGGGGGTGGCTGCGGAGCGTGCGCGAGCACGTCCCGCGCGAGGCGTTCGAGCTGTTCGCCGTGCTCGTTCGCGAGTCGGGGTACTTCCCCGACTTCTTCACCACGACCCCGACGTGGGACCTCGAGCCGGCCGACGAGGCCGCGCGGCTCCGTGAGGTGCCCGACGAGCTCATGCGCGTCGACCTCGGCAAGGTCGTCGTCCGCTCCACGGGCGCGCGGCAGCAGGCCGTCCGGCGCATGCTCGACGACCTGCCGCGCACCCGGGCCGTGATCGCCGAGGCGTGGATGGAACTGTGGTCGGCCCTCGTCGAGCCGGTCTGGCCGCAGCTCGAGCGGATCGTGCGCGCCGACATCGCCGTCCGCGCGCGCCGCATCGCGACCGACGGCATCGCCGCGATGGCCGCCGGCCTGCACCACACGGTCGAGTGGCACGAGGGCGCCCTGAGGGTCGAGCTCACCCAGCACTCCGAGGTGCTCGACTGCCGGGGCTCCGGCATCGTGCTCGTGCCCTCGGTGCTGGGCGGCGGGCGCTGCTCGGTGCTCACCGAGCCGCCCGCGCAGCCGACCCTCTTCTATCCGGCGCAGGGCGTCACCGAGAACTGGGCGACGGATGCCGCGGCGCTCGCCGAGGCGCTCGGCGCGCTGCTCGGGCCCGCCCGGGCCGGCATCCTGCTCGCCGCGCACGAGGCGCGCACCACGTCGCAGGTCGCCGCGGACTCCGGCCTCGCGATCTCGACCGCCTCCCACCACCTCACGGTGCTCCGCGAGGCCGGACTCGTCGCGAGCCGGCGCGACGGCTCGCGCATGCTGCACCAGCGCACGCCGCTCGGCGAGGCGCTCGTCGGCACGGCCGTCTGACGGCGGCCGACGCTGGCCGGACCTGCGACGCGGCTCCCATGCCCGACCGGTCGGGTAACCCCTATCCGTGCCGTCGACGGACGGGTAGGTTATGCCGCATCGACGCCCCCATGCCCCCGATCCTCGGACGCACCGACGAGCTCGAACGCCTCGGTGCGCTGCTGGCGGGTGCGCGCAACGGGCGCGGCGGCGCGCTGCTCATCCGCGGCGAACCGGGGATCGGCAAGAGCACCCTGCTCCACGAGGCGGTCCGCGCCGGCCACGGGCTGCGCGTGGTGCGCGGCGACGGGTTCGAGGCCGAGGCGGCGATGCCCTTCGCCGCCCTCCAACGGCTGGGCGCGCCACTCGCCGGGTACCTCCCCGCCATCCCGCCGAGGCAGGCCGCCGCGCTCCGGATCGCGGTGGGCCTCGACCGCGGGGCGCCGCCCGACCGCTTCCTCGTCGGGCTCGGCGTGCTCTCGCTGCTCGCCGCAGCGGGGGAGGATGCGCCGCTCGCGTGCGTCGTGGACGATGCCCACTTCCTCGATCCCGAGTCGCTCGACGTGCTCGCCTTCGTCGCCCGGCGGCTCCAGGCCGAGCGCGTCGCCGTCCTCCTCGCGGCGCGCGCCGACGAACTCCCGGAGACGCGCACCGCCGGCGTGCCCACGCTCCGGCTGGGCGGCCTCGCCGCACTCGACGCCGTCCAGCTGCTCGCGCGCTCCGCGGACGAATCCATCGACCCGTACCTCGCGATGCGGATCGCGGCGGAGACCGGCGGCAACCCGCTCGCGCTCGTCGACCTCGCGCACGAGCTGACGGCCCGGCAACTGATCGCGTCGTCGCTGTCGGAGGAGCCGCTGCCCATCGGCGAGCGACTGGAGACGCACTACCGGGAGCGTCTGGCCGAACTGCCCGAGCCGACCCGGCTCTGGCTGCTCGCGGCGGCGGCGGAGTCGACGGGTGACCGCACCGTCATCGACGCCGCCGTGGTGCGGCTCGGGCTGCCGCCGGATGCGTCGTCGGCCGCCGAGCAGTCCGATCTCGTGTCGGTGCACGACACGATCCGGTTCCGCCATCCGCTGGTTCGGCTGGCGGCCTATCACGGCATGCCGGCCGTCGACCGGCGTCGGGTGCACGAGGTGCTGAGCTCCCTGATGGCCGATCACGGTCGCGACGACCTCGGCGCCTGGCACGCGGCATCCGCCACGGCCGGTCCCGACGCGCAGGTCGCCGAGCGGATGGAGCGGGCGGCCGACGCAGCCGGTGGCCGCGGCGGCCTGGTCTCGCGAGCACGGCTCCTGGCACGAGCGGCCGAACTCACGCCCGACGATGCGAGTCGCGACCTGCGGCTCCTCGCCGCCGCCGAGGCGGCCACCGCGGCCGGCGCCGCCCAGCTCGCGGCCGAACTCGTCGGCCGCATCGACGTGACGCGGCTCGATCCGGTCAGCGAAGGACGACTGCTCATGCTCCGCGTGGGCATGGCGCTGTTCCTGGCCGATGCGGACGGCGTGTTGACTGCGTCGGCGACGATGCTCCGCGCCGCGGAGCGCTTCCACGGTCTCGCGCCCGAGCTCGAGCAGCGCGCCCTCCTCGGCGCATTCGAGGTGCTGCTGACCGCGGAATGGGCCGCACGCGACGTCACCCTGCCGGACCTCGGTCGCCGCATCACGGAGGGCGCCGAACTCGCCGACGGCCCGCGCGCGACCGCACTCCGAGCCATCGGCGCCCACATGCTGCTGCCGTACCCCGAAGCCGTGCCGATCATGCGCAGGGCGATCGACCTGCTGGAGGCCGCCGACGACGCAGAACTGCTCGAGTTCGGCAACTTCGGAGTGGCCCTCACCATGGGGCTCTGGGACGTGGAGACCTGCGTCCGGCTGCTCGAGCGGACCGCGGCCGCGGCGCGCGATGCCGGCGCCATCCAGGTGCTCGACACGACGCTCTGGCTGCTCAGTCTGCTCGAGCTGATGCACTCGGGACCCGCGGCGTCCGCGCAGTACACCGCCCAGGTGCGCGACCTGCGGCATGCGCTCGGGTACGACAGCGAGCAGGTGGTCAACGTCTCGTACCTCGCGTGGTCGGGCGCCCCCTACGAGGTCGTCGAGCAGGTGGCGCGGGGCGCCCTCGCCGCGGGATTCGGCGGTGTCTGGACGCTCGCGATGACGGGCCTCGGCATCCGCGAGATCGCCGATGGGCGGTACCGCGACGCCTTCCATCGCTTCGAGCCGATGGTCGCTCGGCCGTTCCTGCAGGTCACGTACCAGCAGCTCCCGGAGTTCGTCGAGGCCGGCGCGCGGGCCGGGCGGGCAGAGGTCGTGCGCCCCGCGCTCGCGCGCCTGCAGCTCTTCGCGGCGGAGAGCGGGACGCCGTGGATCCTCGGGGTCGCCGAGCGCAGTGCCGCGCTGCTCGCGGACGACCACGAGAGCGAGTCGCACTACCTCGCCGCCATCGAGCACCTCGCCCGGTCGACGGCCCGTGCCGACCTGGGACGCGCCCACCTCGTCTACGGCGAGTGGCTGCGCCGGATGAAGCGCCGCCGCGAGGCGCGCGAGCAGCTGCGCCTCGCGCTCGATCTCTTCACGCGCATCGCGGCACCGGCCTTCGCGGAGCGGGCGCGCCGCGAGCTGGCCGCGACGGGCGAGCACGTGCCGCACCGCGAACCGGGCGGCGCCGGCGCGGACGCGCTCACGCCCCAGGAGGAGACCATCGCGCGCCTGGCCGCCGACGGGCACACCAACGCCGAGATCGGCGCGACGCTGTTCATCAGCGCGAACACCGTCGACTACCACCTCCGCAAGGTGTTCCGGAAGCTCGGCGTCACCTCGCGGCGGCAGCTCGCGGACGCGCTCCCGGCGGGCTGACCGCTCGGCCGAACCGGCGCCGGTACGTCACGACTACGAGCTCCACGTGGTTCGGTCCGGTCCGCCTCGGCGCGAGCATCGGAGCATCCGCTCGTCTCATCGCCACGAGCCCGATGCCACCGGGAGGCCGCCATGCCCTACGTCACCGCCGATGACGGCGCCGAGATCTTCTACACCGACTGGGGGGGCGAGGGCACCCCGGTCCTGCTCAGCCACGGCTGGCCGCTGAACTCGGATGCCTGGGCCGCCGCCGCACGCTTCCTCGCCGAGCACGGCCACCGCGCCATCGCGCACGATCGACGCGGACACGGCCGGTCGAGCCGCACGTGGAACGGCAACGAGATGGAGACGTACGCCGATGACCTCGCGTGCCTCATCGACCACCTCGACCTCACCGACCTGACGCTCGTCGGCCACTCCACGGGCGGCGGCGAGATCGTGCACTACCTCGGCCGGCACGGCAGCGCCCGCGTCGCGAAGCTCGTGCTCGTCTCGGCGGTGCCGCCGCTCATGCTCCGCACCGACGACAACCCCGATGGCCTGCCGGTCGACGTGTTCGACGGCATTCGAGCGGGCGAGGCATCCGATCGGGCCCAGCTCTACCGCGACCTCGCCGACGGGCCGTTCTTCGGCCACAACCGCAACAACGACGTCTCGCAGGGCACGCGCGACGCGTTCTGGCTGCAGTCGATGGCGTGCGGCCACCGGGCGGCCTACGAGTGCATCGCCGCGTTCTCGGCGACCGACTTCCGCGACGACCTCGCGAAGGTCGACGTGCCGACCCTCGTGATCCACGGCGACGACGACCAGGTCGTGCCGTTCGAGGTCGGCGGCAGGCGTTCGGCCGAGATGGTCGACGGCGCGACGCTCCTCGTCTACGAGGAGGGCGCGCACGGCCTGCCCGACACGGAGCGCGACCGGCTGCACGCCGACCTGCTCGCGTTCATCGATTCGTGAGGCGGATGCCGCGGCCGCCGTCCCACCGAGCGCCGACGGATGCCTCGGCATCCGGCCCGCACCCGACCCGACGCATCTCACTCCAGGAAGGACACCGATCATGACCGACCAGACCGCCCCCGACCCCGCCGCGCCCGACACCATCGTTCTCGTGCACGGCCTCTGGATGACGCCCCGCAGCTGGGAGGGCTGGAAGGCGCACTTCGAGGCGAAGGGCTTCACCGTGGTCACGCCCGCCTACCCGGGCTTCGAGATCGAGGTCGAGGCACTGCGCGAGAGTCCGGACGTCATCGCGCGGCTCACCGTGCCCGAGACGGTCGACCACCTCGCGGGCGTCATCGAGGCGCTGCCGAAGCCGCCGATCATCATGGGGCACTCGTTCGGCGGCACGCTCACGCAGTTGCTGCTCGCGCGCGGGCTCGGCGCCTCGGCCGTCGTCGTCGACTCGGCGCCGACCGAGGGCGTCCGCGTGACGCCGCTCTCGCAGGTGAAGTCGCTCTTCCCGGCCCTGAAGAACCCCGCGAACCGGAAGAAGGCGGTCGCCTTCACCCCCGAGGAGTTCCACTACGCGTTCGCCAACACGCTCTCGCGCGAGGACTCCGACGCCGTGTGGGAGAAGTACGCGATCGGCGCGCCCGGCGACTGGATCTGGGCGTACGGCCTCATCGCGAACTTCAAGCCCGGCATGCAGGAGACCTGGGTCGACTACGCGAAGGACCGCGCTCCGCTGCTCTTCATCGGCGGCGAGAAGGACCACATCATGCCGCCGTCGGTGAACAAGTCGAACGCGAAGCACTACGCCAAGTCGCCGGCCGTCACCGAGTACGTCGAGTTCCCCGGCCGCTCGCACTGGATCTGCGCCGAGCCCGGCTGGGAGGAGGTCGCCGACCACGCGCTCGAGTGGGCGCTCGCGCACGCGCGGCCCGTGCCGGTCGCGTCCGCGTGACGCGCGTGACGCGGGTCGCGTGACCCGGGTCGCGTGACCCGGGCCGCGTGACGCGAGTCGGACGGGTCGGGCGCGGACTTCGCGTTCGACCCGCCCGTCCGTGCGCGACTCAGCCCGCGAGCACCGCCGCGAGGCTCTCGCGCACGATCGCGAGGCCCCGGCGCAGCTCGTCCTCGGTGATCGTGAGGGCCGGCAGGAACTTCAGCACCTCGTCGTGGGCCCCGGAGGTCTCGATGACGAGCCCGCGCTCGAACGCGGCCTTCGAGACCCGGCCGGCGAGCGTGCGGTCGGCGTCGCAGGCGATGCCGAAGAACAGGCCGCGACCCCGGACGACGAAGCCCTGCTCGGGGTGCTCGGCGGCGATCGCCTCGAGCTCGGTGCGCAGCAGCGCCGACTTGGCCGCGACGCCGTCCATGAACGCGGGGTCGGCCCAGTACGTCTCGAGGGCGACGCGCGCCGACACGAACGCGAGGTTGTTGCCGCGGAAGGTGCCGGTGTGCGCGCCGGGCTTCCAGACGTCGACCTCGGGGCGGAGCAGGACGAGCGACATCGGCAGGCCCGAGCCGGAGATCGACTTCGACACCGTGATGATGTCGGGAACGATGCCCGATTCCTCGAACGCGAAGAACGCGCCCGTCCGGCCGACGCCGGCCTGGATCTCGTCGAGGATGAGCAGGATGCCGCGGGCCTCGGTGATCGCGCGGAGGCGCTGCAGCCAGGCGGGGCTCGCGACGTTGATGCCGCCCTCGCCCTGGACGGCCTCGACGATGACCGCGGCCGGCAGGTCGAGCCCCGAGCCCGGGTCGTCGAGCATGCGCTCGAAGAGGTCGAGGGTGTCGACGTCGCGGCCGAGGTAGCCGTCGAAGGGCAGGCGTGCGACGTCGTCGAGGCCCACCCCGGCGGCCGCGCGGTAGTGGCTGTTGCCGGTGGTGGCGAGTCCGCCGAGGCTCAACCCGTGGAACGCGTTGGTGAACGCGACGACGTTGGAGCGGCCGGTCGCCTGGCGGGCGACCTTGAGCGCCGCCTCGACGGCGTTGGCACCGGTCGGACCGGTGAACTGCAGCTTGTGGTCGAGACCGCGCGGGGCGAGCACGAGACGTTCGAACGCCTCGATGAAGGCCTTCTTCGCCGAGGTCGCCATGTCGAGGCCGTGGATGATGCCGCCGTGCTCGAGGTACTCGATGAGCGCGCGCGTGAACGCGGGGTTGTTGTGTCCGTAGTTCAACACGCCCGCCCCGGCGAAGAAGTCGAGGTACTCGCGGCCGTCGGCGTCGACGAGCGTCGATCCCGCGGCCCGGTCGAAGACGGTCGGGAACGCGCGGACGTACCCGCGCACCTCGGACTCGCGACGGTCGAAGACATCCAGGGCGGTGGCGCTGCTCATGGCAGGGCGACTCCTCTCGAGGAAGGGACGGTGAGATGAGACTACGTCCTCCGCCCGGGAGTCCCGTGCACGGGGCATCCGTCGGGGATCAGCGGGTGTCGGACGCCGGCCCGAGCCGCCCCGGGCCGCTCCTGGCCGCTCCTGGCCGCGGTGGGCCGCCAGGGCCGCCAGGGCCGCCTGGGCCGCCGGCGCCCCCGGCCCGTGGAGCCGCTCGCCGCGCTCGGGCTCCGACCCCGGGGTGAACTCGTGACGGCGTGCGGAAACCGCGTCCGATCCGGTGTTCTCCTCGCTCCGGAATGTCGGCGGGTGCTGGTTGGCTGGTCGCATGACGCAGCCCCCGACCGCCGCCGTGGTCGTCGGTGCTGCAGCGCGCGATCCGCTCGGCGACGCACTCGGCGACGCACTCGCCGATGTCGCGGCGCTCGAGCGGATGATCCGCTGGGCGCAGGCCGAGCAGTATCGGCGCGTCGAGCTGGCGCGGCGACTCCATGCCGAGGTCGAGGGCGTCGACGGTTCGAGCGGATCGGCCGCACGCGAGGTCGCGACGCGGTCGTTCGTGGCAGAGCTCGCGACCGTGCTGGTCGCGCCCGAGGCGACGGCCGGCCGGCTGGCGGCCGACGCCGGTCGGCTCGCGGGTCCTCGAGCGGCCACGCTGGAGGCGCTCGCCGCGGGGTCGGTCGGCGTCGCTCACGTGCGGTCGATGCTCGAACTGACGAGCGACCTCCCCGTCGACGCCGCTGCCGAACTCGAGCGGCGCGGGCTCGACGATGCCGGGCGTCGCACGAGCACCGCCTTCCGCCAGCGGATCCGCCGACTGCGTGAACGGCTGCATCCCGAGGCGCTCGCGACGCGTCGTCGTCGCGCGGCCGAGGAGCGCCGCATCCACCTCGACCCGGCGCCCGACGGCATGGCCTGGCTGAGCCTCTTCATGGAGGCCGAGCGCGCGGTCGCGATCGTCGACCGGCTCGACTCCCTCGCTGCGGCACCCGTGGTCGGCGAGGCCGGCCCCGGCGCGGGTTCGCCGCTCGCCGGGCGAACGCCGGCGCAGCGCCGCGTCGACCTGGCCGCCGACCTGCTCATGTCCGGCATCCTCGGCGACGGCGTCGAGGCTGCCGCGACCCGCCGGATCGCGGCTCGGGTGACGGTGACGGTGCCGGTGCTCAGTCTGCTCGGCGTGACCGACGAACCGGCCGAGCTCGACGGGTACGGGCCGATCGACGCGGAGACCGCACGCTCGCTCGCGGCGCATGCGCCGACCGTGCGGCGGTTGCTCGTGCATCCCGAGACCGGCGCCGCGCTCTCATTCGGTCGCTCCGCGTACCGCGTCCGGGCCGACCTTGCCGGCTACCTTCGCGTGCGCGACGGCGGCTGCCGGTTCCCCGGTTGCGCGCGACGCGCCGTCCGATCCGACATCGATCACTCGAGAGCCTGGGCGCATGGCGGCGGCACCGATGCCGACAACCTCGCCCACCTCTGCCGGCGCCACCACCGTCTCAAGCACGAGAGCGGATGGCGCGTGGCCCACGAGCCCGCAGGGATCATGCGTTGGACCTCGCCCGCCGGTCACGTGCTGCGCACCCGTCCGGAGGTGCCGTTCGATGCCGTGCCGCGAAGTCCGCGGGCCGGTGAGTTGCGGCCGTCGGTCCCGTCCGCCCTGCCCGGTGCCGCCGTCCCGGTGGCGGCCGAGATAGTCCCTCCTGATCCGGTGCCGCCCGAGCCAGTGCCTCCCGAGCCAGTGCCTCCCGATCCGGTGCCTCCCGATCCGGTGCCGGCCGACGCGGTCGACGACGATGACGTCGAGCCGCCGTGGCTCCACGCTGCGTCCGCGGCGTGGTCGTGATGCGTCGGCCGGTCCGGTCGGCGGTCGTGGCGGTGCCGGTGCCGGTGCGTCTCCGCCGTCAGGTGATCACGGTCTCCAGCCGCTGGCCGTGGAGGGCAGCGAGGTACGTACGCGCCTGATCCACCCCGCGCGGCCGACGGATCCGCATCGCGTAGCGGAATCGCTCGCCCTGGACGACCGGGATGACGTTCGGTCGGGCGGCGCACGCCTCGTCGCCGAACCAGATGCTGATGCTGCCGTCGCCGTTCCGGATGAGTTCTCCGCCCGCGAAGCCGGCCTGATCCGCCGAGAGGCGACCCGCGTCGTCGAACTTCAGCACCGAGTACGAGCCCGCGGCGGGATCCAGGGGCGGTGGCTCGAACGTCCAGATGTCGCATCCGCTGCTCGTCGCCGCGGCCTCGAAGTACACGCCGTGCGCGGCCGGCAGGCTGCCCCAGCCGATCGCCGTGCCGACGAGGTGTGCGTCGCGATCCGTCTCGCGCTTCGTGCCGAATGCCCGCGTCAGGTCGACGTCGTCGGTCCGGCGCGCGAGGTTCGCGGCGACCGCCCGGCGAGACGCGTCGTCGTACACCCGCGCCCGATACGAGTACGACGACGCGGCATCGATCCGCCTGAGGTCCTGCAGCTCGCGCGCGCGGGGGAGCCCGCCCTCGACGCCCGTGCGTCCGAGCACGAACAGGTGCGTGCCGCGCGTGAGGTCGGCGTTGGCGACGGTCACCGATTCGCCGGGACCGACGACGGCGAGCACGTAGTGCGCCTCGTCGACGAGCACGTCGGCCTGGTACTCGTCGGATGGCGCGAGCGACACCGTCGCGCGTTCGGTCACGTCGACGACGGCGTACGAATGGAGCACGTCCGGATCGGGGCGGACCGTCGACGGGTCCGCGAGCGGATCACGCACGTGGTGGAAGCGGTTCACCGGCGTGCGCCTCGCCTGCGCCGCGAAGTGGTGCGCGGACTCCGCGCGTGTGAAGTTCCGTTCGGTGACGCGTCGCAGCATCGGCCGCCTCCCTGCCTGGTGGGCTCGCGTGCAGTCTGACAAGAATGCCGAGCGACCGATAGGCCTTGCGGTCCGCGGCGACGTGCTGGTGGCCGTGCGACGTGCTGGTGGCCGTGCGCGGGCACGCGCCGGTGGCGCCGGCGGGCGATCGCAGGCTGGGTCGGCGAGCGTTCCGGGGTGCGCAGACGGATGCCGCGGGGATCCCCCTCCCCGCGGCATCCGTCGCCTGGTGCGCCTCGCGTGTCAGTTCGCGATGCCGCCGCAGAGCACGGGCACCGTCGCCTCGAGCGGGATCCCGGCACCGAGCGACGACGATCGGCTCGAGAACGGGTCGGCCGCGTTGAACGCGTACATGCCGTTGCGATCGAAGTCGATGCCGTGCACCACGACCTGGACCGTGCCGGCATCGGTGTAACCCGGCACGTCGGTGAAGGTGCGCTGGTAGTACAGGTGGCCGTCGGCGTCGGCCACCGCGTACCGGTCGAGCGCGAGCGCGCTCGCCGGTGAGACGTCGCCCGTCGACGTGAGCGAGGTCAGGATGCCGCCGTAGAACGGCGCGCCGTCGAGTACGGTGACGACGCCGTCGGGGCCGGCTGCGGCGGGGCCGGGGCAGGCCATGTCGGTCGCATCGCCGGGCACGCCGTGCAGGTGCATCGCGTGCGGCAGGTTCGGTGAGAGCCCCCATGCCTCGACGGTGACCTGCAGCTTGCCGTTCGGAAGCGCCTTCACGCGAGTGGTGCCGCTCGCACGGCTCTCGGGCACGTCGGCGGGCTGCACCGCGTTCAGGTCGTAGCTGTAGCTCGCGACGCGATCGGACGGGTTGGAGTCGTGTCCGGCGTACGCGGCGGTCGCGCCGCCGAGCGCCAGGGCGACGCTCGCCGCCGTGGCCGCGATGATGCGTGGTGCGTTCCTCATGTCGTCCTCCCTCGGACTTGGCGGGCGTCGGGTCCGCGCCCGTGCAGGGGGTTCGGAGCCGAGGCCCGTCCGGATCGGTCGATCCGGAGCGAGGGAGGGCGTCAGTCGGCGAAGCGCACGCTCGCGACACGCAGGCGGTCGCCGTCGGCGCGGACCACGCACCGGAGGAGCGCGTGGTGGGTCGCGCCCGCGTCATCGACGAAGGTGAGCGTGCCGGAGACGCGCTGCGCGCCATCCGCCTCGCCCTGCTGCAGCGAGGTCGCGAGTTCGATGGCGGTGTGCCCGCGCTGCTCCAGCCGACTCGTCGCGGCCTCGCGGCACAGGGCGTCGGCGTCGGCGTCGGCCGGCGATCCCGAGATCGCCGCGACGCCGCCCGCGAGGAGTGCTGCTCCGCCGGCGACGATCACGACGGGCGCGGCCACCCGGACCCACAGCGGGATCCGGCGCAGCCGCCCGGCCTCCGGGACGGCTCGTTCCGGTGCTTCTGGTTCCGGTGCTTCCGGATCCGATGCTCGAGTGTTCATGGCGTGAAAGCTAGGCCCGCTCGACGTGTCGCGGCATCCGTGCGCAGCACGGAAGTCGACCCGGTGCATCCCCTGAAATGCAACCTGCTGGTTGCGCATTGCTGGAAATGATGCAACTCTAGGGTTGCAAGTCAATGGGAAAGGAACCATCATGGTGAACATGACCGACAACCCGCCTTCCGTCATCGACGAGGGCACCTACTCCGTGCGACGCACCATCCGCATCGCCGCGCCCGTCGAGAAGGTCTGGGCCGCCGTCACCGAACCCGAGCACATCTCCCGCTGGTTCGGGAAGACCGTGCTCGTGGGCACAGGCGTCGGAGCCGAGGGCACGATGACCTTCGACGGCTACGGCGCCGTGCCGATCCGGGTCGAGGCGGTCGACGCGCCGCGCTCGATCACCTACCGGTGGGGCAACGACGATGCCCTCGGGCGCCTGCCCGACCGCGTCGAGGAGGCCACGTCGACGGTCTTCAGCTTCACGCTCGAGCCGGTCGCCGGCGGCGCTGAGCTGACCGTCGTCGAGACCGGGTTCGAGCGCACCTCCGACCCGACAGCGAACCTCCGCGCGCACGCGCAGGGGTGGATGGACGAACTCGACAAGCTCGTCGCCCTGCTCTCCGAGGGAGAGGACGTCGCGACCCGCCTCGACCGCGCCCGCGAGGGCGCCGCATGACGACGGGGGCGCTGGTCCCGGTGTTCGCCGCACTCGGCGACGAGACCCGGTGGAGCATCCTGGCCGCACTCGGCGAGGGCGACGCGTCGGCGTCCGCCCTCGCCGGGCGCCTGCCGGTCACCCGGCAGGCGATCGCGAAGCACCTCGCCGTCCTCCAGGAGGTGGGACTCGTGGAGCCGATCCGCGTGGGCCGCGAGGTGCGCTACCGCGTCCTCGGGGCGCAGCTCGGCGAGACCGCGCGCCGGCTCGAGGCCATCGGCGCCGAGTGGGACCGCCGTCTCGCCGTGATCAAGAAGATCGCGGAGGGGCTGTAGGCCGGATCGACGACGACGCAGCGCCGAGGCCGGGCCGACGCCGCGCCGAGGCTGGGCCGACGCAGCGCCGAGGCCGGGCCCACGCCGCGCCGGGGCCGGGCCGATGCGGCGCCGGAGGCGCGGCGCGGCCGCCCGCGCGCCGCGGACCGGACGGCCCTACATCGCGGCGCCGGCCGGCGCCGCCTGGGCTGCGGCCCACTCGTCGAACGAGGTGGACGACAGCTCCGCGTCGGGACCGGGGGTGAGCTCGTCGCCGCGGAGCAGGGTGCCGAAGTACGGCGAGTCCGGCGAGGCGACGACCTCGGGCGCGTCGCCGCGGGCCGCGAGGCCACGCCGGATGAACTCGGCCATCGCGAGCTTCTCCGGGCCGCCGATCTCGAGCGTGCCGTTCCGCGGCTCGGACTCGGCGGCGCGTGCGACGGCGGACGAGACATCCGCTGCCGCGATCGGCTGCATGAACCCCGTCGAGACGCGGACGACGCCGTCGACGGTCGCCGAGTCGGCGATGCGACCCGCGAACTCGAAGAACTGCGTGGCGCGCACGATCGTGTGGGGCTGCCCGGACTCGGCGATGAGCCGCTCCTGGGCGACCTTCGCCCGCAGGTAGCCGCTGTCGGGCAGCAGGTCCGCGCCGACGATCGAGAGTGCGACGTGGTGGCCGACGCCCGCTGCGCGTTCGGCCTCGAGCAGGTTCCGCGTCGAGGTCGTGAAGAACGACATGACGTCGTCGTCGGCGAACGACGGCGAGTTCGACACGTCGACGACCACGTCCGCGCCGGCGAGCGTCTCGGCGACGCCCGCGCCGGTCAGCGTGTCCACGCCCGAGTTCGGCGAGGCGGCGACCGCCTCGTGGCCGTGCTCGGCGAGCAGCGAGACGACCTTCGAGCCGATGAGGCCGGTGCCTCCGATGACGACGATCTTCATGAGTGGGTGCCTTCCGTCGGGGGCCGCGCGGTTCCGCGGCCGTCACCTACTCCGACCGGGTGGGCCCGCGATCTGTGACCGGATGCCCCGGCGCCGCGCCGTCCCGGTTCCAGCGCTCGAGCTTCGCGGGCGCCGACTGCAGCCAGAGCTCCACGACCGACCCGTCGGTCCCGTCGGTCCCGTCGCCACCGCCGTCGTCGCCGTCTGCGACCTCGAGCGCGAGCACCGCGGTGACCGCGTGATCGGCACCGCGCAGCGCGAGGCCGGGAGATCCGTTGACCTCGGCCGGCTCGAGCGCGGCATCGGCCCGCCCGGCGAGCAGCCGCTCCAGCGCGCGGACGACCCGGGCGCGTCCGCGCACCGAGCCGCCGCCGCGATCACCCGTGTCGACGGTGAGGCGCGCGTCGGCGTCGAGGAGGCGCGCGAGCGCGACGTCGTCGCCGGCCCGGAGTGCGGCGAGCAGGGCCGCCGCGGCCCCGTCACGCCGCACGGGACGCCACGGCGGAGAGCTTGTGCGGGTTCATCATCCAGAGCACCTGCTCGATCCCGCCCGCCGAGGCGACGACCGTGAGCACCGCGAAGGTCGCGCCGTCCTTCGCGAGGAGCACCGACGGCTGGCCGTTCGCCTCGGCCTCGACGACGTCGACGCCGGCCCAGAAACGCTCGTGGAAGGCGCGGACGTACCTCGCCACGGTCACGCGACCGCGGACGGGGAACTTCGAGGCGCGCACGACCCCGCCGCCGTCGGAGTACGAGACCACGTCCTCGGCGAAGAGCCGTTCGAGTTCGTCGAGGTCGCCGGTGCGGGCGGCGCTCACGAAGGCCGTGAGGAGTCGTCGCTGCTCGACGGTCGTCACGTCGCGGCGGCGCTCGCCGGCGAGGTGCTTCCGGGCGCGGCTCACGAGTTGGCGGGCTGCGACCTCGGAGACCTGCACGACGGCGCAGATCTGCGCGTAGGAGTACGCGAAGGCCTCGCGCAGCACGTACGCTGCACGTTCGGTCGGCGTGAGCCGTTCGAGCATGACGAGCACCGCGAATCCGAGCGCCTCGGCCCGTTCGGCGCCGAGGGTCGGGTCGGCGCTCGTGTCCACCGGCTCAGGCAGCCACGGTCCGACGTACGTCTCGCGTCGGGCACGTGCCGACTGCAGCGCGTTGATCGCGAGCCGGGTCGTCGCCGTCGCGAGGAACGCGGGCGGGTCCTCGACGACGCTGCGGTCGGTCCGCTGCCAGCGCAGCCACGCCTCCTGCACGATGTCCTCGGCGTCGGTCGCGCTGCCGAGCATGCGGTACGCGATGCCGAACAGCCGTCCACGCACCGCGGTGAACACCGCGAGCGCGTCGTCCAGCGGGCCGGGGTCGTGCATGCGGTGATCCTCTCGCTCGCGGCGGGCGTCATGCGCCCTCGAAGCTTCGACCGGACGGGCCGCCGGAACGTGACATCCGGCGGCCGATCCGGTCGGGCGGTGCGATGCGCGAGGCGGATGCCGCGCCGCGGCGCTACGCGGCGGCCTTCGCCTCGCTCACCGCGCGAACGGCCTCGAGCACGACCTCGGCGACCGCGTCGGGCCGCGACACGCTGAGGGCGTGGGAAGCCCCCTCGATCTCGCGAGTGCCCCGTGAGCCGGAGCGCTCCGCGCCGGAACGATGCACGGCCACCGGGATGTTGCGGTCCTCGGTGGCGAAGACGTGCCACGACGGCGCGTCCTTCCAGCCGGGCCTGGCCGACCGCACGGCCTCCTGCAGGGCGGCCTCGGTGACCGGTCGCTGGGTCGCGCCCATGAGCCCGGCCGTCTTCGGGTCGACGTCCGCGGCGAACTGCTCGCGGAACACGTCGCGACGGATCGTGAACTCGATGCCGCCCGTCGAGATCGGGTGGGCGTCGAGCGCGTCGCCGAGCGTGCTGCCGGGCGCGCTCGTGGAGAGCGCGAACGCGCTGTCGCCCGTCTCCGGGACGAACGCGCAGACGTAGACGAGCGCGGCGACCTGCGCATTCCCGGCGGACGCCTCGCTGATCACGAGCCCGCCGTACGAGTGCCCGACGAGCACGACGGGCCCGTCGATCGAGGCGATCACGTCGCGCACGGCGGCGGCGTCGCCCGCGAGGCTGCGGAGCGGATTGGCGACGGCGACCGAGGTCACGCCCTCGGCGTGGAGGCGTTCGATGACGCCGTTCCAGCTGGCGGATTCGGCGAAGGCGCCGTGCACGAGCACGACGGTCGGCTTCTGGTGGGACATGGTGGGTTCCTTCCGGTGCGGTGGATTCGACGCCAGTCCGGGACGGTCGGGAGTCGACCGGGCGTCGTCAGTTCCGACCGGGGGGAGGCCGGGAGTGTGACGGAACGGCCGGATGTCCCGGGGGCCGTCACGATCCCGTGCGCTCTCCGGTCTCAGTTCGTGACGCGTCCCGATCGCGGGCGCGCGAGGAGGGGGACCACCATGCGACCGACCGACCGGCATCCGCGTCCGACGCCCGACGCCGAGCACTGGGCGACCGACGCCGCCGCCGACGACTTCGAACTCGAGGTCTCCGAGCTCTTCCTCGACGGCGACTCGCGCAACGCGTGATGATGGGGGTGTCATGCGCACGCACGCGACCACCAGGGTCGACCTGTCCGACATCCGCCGACCGCGGGGCGAGTGGCGCGCCGCGCCCGTCCACGACGGCGACCTCGACGAGGCGGTCGCCACGTTCGGCGAGCTGAGGCCGCGCCTGTTCGGCATCGCCTACCGGATGACGGGATCGGTCGCCGACGCCGAAGACCTCGTGCAGGAGACGTGGCTGCGCTGGCAGCAGGCCGATCGGAGCGCGGTGCGCGAGCCCGCCGCGTTCCTCGCCACGACCATCACGCGACTCTCGATCAACGCGCTGCAGTCGGCGCGCGTGCGCCGCGAGGCGTACGTCGGCCCCTGGCTGCCGGAGCCGATCGACACGGGGGCGAATCCCGAGCTCGTGGTCGAGCAGGACGAGACGCTCGGCTTCGCGGTGCTCCTCCTGCTCGAGCGCCTGACGCCGACCGAGCGGGCGGCGTACGTGCTGCGCGAGGCGTTCGCGTACCCGTACCGGCAGATCGCCGAGGTCATCCGCACCTCGGAGGCGTCGGCGCGGCAGCTCGTGAGCCGCGCGCGGAAGCACCTCGTCGAGGGGCGCCACGCGTCGGTCGGCGCGCACGAGCGGACGCAGCTGCTGGACGAGTTCCTGCACGCTGCCCAGACCGGCGACCTGTCGCGGCTCGAGTCGCTCCTCACCGACGACATCGTGAGCTACTCCGATGGCGGCGGCCTCGTGCAGGCGGCGCGGTTCCCGCTCGTCGGACGCGACCGGGTGGCGAAGTTCGTGCGCGCCGTGTCGGAGTGGTTCTGGACCGGCATCGACATCCGCCGCGTCGAGGCGAACGGCGAGCCCGCGGTGCTGCTCGCCGCGAACGGGGCGCCGTTCGCCCTGTTCGCGGTCGACGCGACGGTCGACGGCGTCGACCGGCTCTTCTGGATGATGAATCCCGGCAAGCTCGGCGGCGTGCTGACCGCGTACGGCTGAGCCCGATCAGCGCTCGCCGCCGGCCGCCTCCCGCGTGCCGGCCGCCTCCCGCGCGCCGGCCGCCTCCCGCGTGCCGGCCGCCTCCCGCGTGCCGGCCGCCTCCAGGCCGTCGAGGATGAGGTCGAGCCCGAACTCGAAGGACCGCCCGAAGTCGTAGCCGGGCTGCAGCACGTGCTCCTGCGTGAAGCGCACGATATGCGGGTGCTCGCCCGACGGAATCGGGAGGATGATCTCCTCCGCCGCCTCGGTGAGATCGCCCTGCTGGTCGCCGAAGGGCAGCGTGTTCTCCTGCAGTGCGAACCCGTAGACGAACGCGTCGACGACGGCGAGCCCGTGCGCGATGAGCTGGAGCGAGAGTCCGGAGCGATACCAGCAGGCGATCAGGGCGTCGTGGTGGCCGAGCGTCGAGGCCCCGGGATTCGTGCGCGACTCCATGAGCGGCGTCGCCCACGGATGCCGTCGCAGCACCGCACGGAGCGAGACCGCGCGAGCCCGGATGCCCGCCCGCCAGGCGCCGTCGGTCGGCGGGCGCTCGACCTCGTCGAAGACGAGGTCGATCATGCCGTCGATGATCGCCTCCTTGTTCGCGACGTAGTGGTAGATCGTCATCGGCTTCACGCCGAGGTGATCGGCGAGCCGACGGATGGTGAGGGGCTCGATGCCCTCGCGGTCGGCGAACTCGATCGCGCCGTGCAGCACCCGGTCGCGGTTCAACGAGCCGCGGACGTGCGTGCGCCCGGTTGTCGTCGTGTCGGTCATGGCGTCCATTCCATCATTCGGTCTTGACTCATCGTACTAAGTACGAGTAGCGTGTCGCACATCCATCGTACTAAGTACGAAATCAGCATCCGAGGAGAAGGACATGCAGGCCCAGGCCGGAACCGCGACCACGACCACGACGTCGCCCGCCGACGCCGCCGAGATCGGCCGCGTCGCCCCCGAGACGATGACCGCCGTCGTGCAGCGCGCCTACGGCGACGCCGACGTGCTCGACATCGACCGGGTCGACGTGCCGCGGCCGGGGCCCGGCCAGGTGCTCCTCGAGGTCCGCGCCGCCGGCCTCGATCGCGGCACCTGGCACCTCATGACGGGGCTGCCGTACCTCACCCGCCTCATGTTCGGCCTCCGCCGGCCGAAGCAGCCCGTGCCCGGCTTCGACGTCGCGGGCGTCGTCGTCGCCGTCGGCGAGGGTGTCGACCGGTTCTCAGTCGGCGACGAGGTGTTCGGCACCGCCGACGGCAGCTTCGCCGAGTACGCGCTCGCAGAGGCATCCACCCTCGCCCGCAAGCCGCGGTCGGTCTCGTTCGAGGACGCCGCCGTGGTCCCCGTCTCCGGGCTCACCGCCCACCAGGCGGTCCACGACAGCGGCCGCGTCGCGGCCGGCCAGCGGGTGCTCGTGATCGGCGCCTCCGGCGGCGTGGGCGGGTATGCCGTGCAGCTCGCGGCGCTGGCCGGCGCCGAGGTGACGGGGGTCGCGAGCGGCGCCAAGGCCGAGCACGTCCGTTCGCTCGGCGCCGTGCGCGTCATCGACTACCGTGCGACCGACGTCTCGCGGGGCACGGAGCGATACGACCTCATCGTCGACATCAACGGTCGCCTTCCCGTTCGTCGCCTGCAGCGCATCCTCGCCCCGACCGGCACGCTCGTGATCGTCGGCGGCGAAGGCGGCGGGCGCCTCACGGGCGGGCTGCAGCGCCAGCTCGGCGCGCCGGTGCGCTCGCTGTTCACGCGCAAGCGACTCACCTTCTTCATCTCGTCGCACGACCAGGGCCGGCTCGACGAACTCGCCGCACTGCTCGCCGCCGGCGACCTGTCGGCGACGGTCGGCCGCACCTATCCGCTCGCCGACGTGCGCCGCGCCGTGCGCGACCTCGTGGCCGGCCGCGTACCCGGCAAGGCCGTGATCAGCGTCGGCCGCTGAGCGCAGTCCGACCCCGGATCATCCGATTCCGAAATCATCCGACTCGACCATCCGATCCCGCCAGGAGGACCCCATGCCCGCCACCGAACTCGCCCGACCCGCCGTCGCCGACGTCGACGACGTGCAGGCGCGCCGACGCGCCGCCCGCATCGCCGGCCTCGGCTACGTCGCCATCTTCGTGCTCGCGATCTTCGCCAACTTCGTCGTCCGCGAGACGCTCGTCCACCCCGGCGACGCCGCGGCAACGGCGGCGGACGTCGCGGCATCCGAGTCGCTCTTCCGCGGCGGCCTCGCCGCCTTCGTCGTCGTGTTCCTCATCGACGTGCCCATCGCGTGGGCGCTGTACGTGCTCTTCCGGCCCGCAGGGCGCGACCAGTCGCTCCTCGCAGCCTGGTTCCGGCTGGTGTACACCGTGATGCTCGGCGTCGCCGCGGTCTTCATGTTCCTCGGCCTGCAGCTCGTGACCGGCGGTCCGGGCACGGGAACGATGGGCCCCGAGGCGGGCCTCGTCATGTTCGAGGCGTTCGACTACGCGTGGCTCGTGGGCCTCTTCGCCTTCGGCGTGCACCTCGTGCTCATCGGCCGGATGATCGTCGCCTCGCGACTCGCACCGGTCTGGCTCGGCTGGACGCTCATCGTCGCGGGCGTCGCGTACGGCGTCGACACGCTCGCCGTCACCCTGCTGCCCGACTACGCCGCGATCGCCGACGTCATGCTCCTCGTCGTCGCGATCCCGTCGATCGTGGCCGAGCTGTCGTTCACCGTGTGGCTGCTCGTCACCGGATGGCGCCGGCCGCGCGTCGCGGTCGGGGCCGCGTGACGCGGGCCGACGCCGTGGCTGCTCAGGCGGCCGCCCCGACGGGCGGCCGCCCTTCGGCGAGTCCGAGCACCTCGACGACCGCTGCGGCGAACACCTCGGGCGCCTCCTGCGGCAGGTCGTGACCCGCGTGGGGCACGTGGCGGTGCACGCGCGGCCCGGTGAAGTGCCGAGCGGATGCCGCGGCATCCGTCGCCGGGAAGTTGCCGTCGGCGAGCCCGTCGAGGGTGACCGTGGGCACCGGGATGGGCGGCAGGGTCGCCAGCCGCGCCTCGTCCCGCCGGTACTGCGGGGCGCCCTCGACGTGGTCCAGGCGGTGCCGGTACGAGTGGACGACCACGTCGACGAAGTCCGGGTTCTCGAACGCGACGGCCGCCCGGTCGAGTTCGGCGTCGCCGAACGGCCACTCGGGCGAGTTGCGGCGCCAGATCACCTCGGCGACGCCGCGCGGGTCGTCGGCGAGGCCACGCCGGCCGCGCTCGGTGAGGAAGTAGAAGAAGTACCAGAATCCGGCCTCGAGCTGCGGTGGCAGCGGATGCATCGATGCGCGGATGTCCTGGATCAGGTACCCGTTCACCGAGACGAGGCCGATCACGCGCTCCGGGTGCAGCGCAGCGGCGACGCACGCTGCGCGCCCGCCCCAGTCGTACCCGGCGAGCACGGCGCGGTCGATGCCGAGTGCGTCCATGAGGTCGATCACGTCCTGCCCGAGCGCGGCCTGCTGACCGCTCCGAGGCGTGACGTGCTCGCGGAACCGCGTGCCGCCGTGCCCCCGGAGGTACGGCACGATCACGCGGAAGCCGGCATCCGCCAGTCGCGGCGCCACCTCGACGTAGCTGTGGATGTCGTACGGGAAGCCGTGCAGGAGCAGCACGGGTATCCCGTCGGCCGGACCGGCCTCGTGGTAGGCGACGTCGAGCACGCCGGCCGGCACCTGCCGGATCGGCTCGAGGAGGGGGAGCGGGGTACTCATCGCCGGCCCTGCTCGTCCGTGCCGAGCGCCGTCCGCAGCACGGTGATCGCCTGCGCGACGGCGGCGGTCGACGCGGCGGTCCCGCGGACGGGGTTCAGCATCATGAAGTCGTGGATGGCGGCGTTGTACCGCACGCTCGTGGTCCGCACCCCCGCCGCGGTGAGCTTCCGCGCGTACGCCTCGCCCTCGTCGCGGAGCACGTCGTTCTCGTCGACGACGACGAACGCCTCGGGCAGGCCCGCGAGGTCGTGGAGGCTCGCGCGGAGCGGCGACGCGGTGATCTCGGCGCGCCGCCCGAGGTCGGGCAGGTAGGCGTCCCAGAACCACGCCATGCTCGCGGCGAGCAGGAACGGTCCGCCGGCGAACTCCCGGTAGCTGTCGGTGTCCTGCGCGGCATCCGTCACGGGGTAGTACAGCGACTGGTGCGCGAACGTCACGTCGCCGCGCTGCTTGGCGAGGATGGCGAGCACCGCGGCCATGTTGCCGCCGACCGAGTCGCCGGCGACGACGAGCCGCGAGGCGTCGAGGCCGTGCTCGGCGCCGCTCCGCGTGATCCACTGCGCCGTCGCATAGCCCTGTTCGATCGCGACGGGGTAGCGGGCCTCGGGGGAGCGGTCGTACTCGACGAACACGATCGCCGCGCGGGCGCCCGTGGCGAGCTCGCGCACGAGCCGGTCGTGCGTGCCGGCGTTGCCGAGCACCCAGCCGCCGCCGTGCATGTAGAGCACCGCGGGCAGCGGGCCATCCGTGCCGACGGGCGTCACGATGCGCACCCGAACGTCGCCGACCTCGGCCGGCACGGTGATCCACGTCTCGTCGACGTCGGGCTTGTCGATCGGCGCTGCCTGGAGGTCGTCGAGCACCTTGCGGGCGCCCTCGACGCCGAGTTCGTAGAGGAACGGCGGGCGGGAGGTCGCGTCGGCGACGTCCTGGGCGGCGGGTTCGAGCACGTGATCGGTCATGGTTCCGGTCCTTCCTGGAGTGGATGCGGGTCACCAGCGAGGACCGGATCGGCGGATGCGTTGTGACGGCGATCGAGCGCCCGCGACCCACCACGCCATCACGTCGAACACGAGGCGACCCGCGAAGAGCGGGGTCTGCGTGTGACGGTGGCGCACGGTCGGCGACAATGGAACGTGACGCAGACGGTGACGACGAGGGTGATCGACATGGGTGAGCAGCAGGCTGATGCCACGACGGATGCCGAGGCGGATGCCGCTGTCGGCATGCACACGCCCGGCCATCACGCCATCGGCTGCCCGGAGTGCTTCGTCGAGCTGCAGCAGAACCACGACTGGTGGAAGGCTCGGCCCGAGGGGTCGCGGCTCGTCGGGCTCGTGGTGCCGCGCGACGACATGCCGCCGATCCTCGAGCAGCGCACGGCGCTGACGCGATTCGGCGTGCAGATCCTGGACTTCCGCTACCCCACCCCCGACATGCCCGAGACGTGGGAGCAGCGCCTGGGTCGCCTCTTCGCGACCCTCCAGGCGGGCGACGTGCTGGTCGTGGTCAACGAGCTCGCACTCGGTCGGTCGCCCGAGGAGGTCGCCCGCACGATCCGCACGCTCCGTCGGCACAACCTCGTCGTGAAGGTGCTGAGCCGCGGTGCGCCGCACCTGGAGGACGCGCGCGGCTGACCGCGCGATCCACGCTGTCCTCGGGTTCGGGACCGTCCGGCTGGATGACGCTGGTGGCGCCTCCGCCCGCGGTCACCGGTTCTCGGGCAGCTCCCCGGCGACCGGCAGCACGCGCTGGATGACGTCGGTCAGCGTGACGATGCCGAGCAGGTCGCCGTCGCGCTCGACGACGGCCAGCTGCACCTGCTCCTCGCGCATGCGACCGAGCAGTTCGTAGGCGGGGGTCGCCGCGTCGATCCGGAAGGCGGGACGCGCGAAGTCGGCCGCGCGCTCGTCGTCCGCGGCGAGCAGGGTGTCGCGGACGTGCACGACGTCCGTCATCCGGCCGGCACCGTCGTCGAGCAGGATGCGCAGGTGCCCGGATGCCAGCGCCGCCTCGCGGAGGTCGGCGACCGTGGCATCCGCCGGGGCGGCCGTCGGGGCGCCGTCGGGCCTCGTGATGTCGTCGACGGTGAGCTCCTGCAGCGCGATCACCTCGGTGATCTGCGAGCGCAGCTCGGGCTCCAGCACGCCGACCTGCGACGAGTACTCGACGAGGTTGCGGATGGTGTCGGCGTCGCGCCCGCCGACGGCGGCGCGATCGACGGGTTCGACCCCGGTCCTCGCCACGAGCGCGTTGGCGATCCGGTTCACCCACAGCAGGAACGGCCGGAAGATGCGGATGAAGCCGCGGGAGGGCAGGCCGATGAGCTTCGCCGCGAGTTCCGGATGTGCGATCGCCCACGACTTCGGCGCCATCTCGCCGACGACGAGGTGCAGGAACGTGACGATGAGCAGTGCCAGTGCGAAGGCGGCGCCGCCCGCGAGCCAGCCGGGCAGGCCCCACGCGAGGAACACGGGACCGAGCCACTCGTCGACCGCGGGCTTCGTGACCGCGCCGAGCGCGAACGTCGAGGCCGTGATGCCGAGCTGGGCGCCGGCGAGCATGATGGTGAGCTCGTTCATGCCGCGCAGGGCCGCCCGCGCGGACGCGCTGCCGGCGGCGTCCTGCTCGAGCCGGTGGCGTCGAGCGCCGATGAGCGCGAACTCGATGATCACGAAGAAGGCGCTGAGCACGATGAGCCCGACGGTCACCGGGATCACGATCCACGGGTTCATCGCTCGACCTCCGGCTCGATGAGGGCGACCCTCACGACGGATGGCACGTGCCGATCGATCTCGGCGGCCTCGATGCGCAGACGTGCCACCTCCGGCTGGTCCTCCTCGGCGAGGTCCGCGCCGCTCACGGGCAGTTCGACCTCCACCACCTCGCCGGGCCTCGGCAGGCCGCGGAGCTCGGCGATCATGAGGCCCGCGATCGTCTCGAAGTCGCCGCGCGGCAGCCCGCGCCCGATGATCCGAGCGACCTCGTCGAGGTGCACGTCGCCGTCCATAATCCAGACGCCGTCCGCATCGCGTTCCGCGCCCGCGGTCGTCTCGACGTCGTGCTCGTCGGCGATCTCGCCGACGAGTTCCTCCGCCAGGTCCTCGATCGTCACGACGCCGCTGAACCCGCCGTACTCGTCGATGACGCACGCGAGCTCGTTCCTCGTCTCGGTGAGGGCCTCGAGCGCGTCGGGCAGCGGCATCAGGGTCGGCACGACGAGCGGATCGCGCATGATCTCGCGGACCGCCCGGCGGTCCTCGGGGTCGGCGCGCAGCACATCGGCGAGGTGCACGACGCCGATGGGCTCCTCGCGGTCGCCGATCACCGGGTAGCGCGTGTGCCCGCTCGCCATGATCTCCCGCAGGTCGGCGATCGGGGTGTCGGGCGCGACGACGTCGACGCGCACCCGCGGCACCATGGCGTGCTCGACATCGCGACGCGGGAAGTCGAGGATGCGGTCGAGCAGGATCGACAGTTCGTCCGGGAGGTCCCCGCTCGCGCGCGAGTCATCGATGATGTGCTCGAGGTCCTCGGCGGTGGCGCTCGAGTCGACATCGTGGACGGGCTCGACGCGGATGAGGCGGAGGACGGCGTTGGATGCCGCGTCGAACAGGCTGATGAGCCATCCGAACACGGCGAGGTAGACCTGCGTCGACCGCGCGAGGCCGCGGGCCAGGGGCTCCGGGTTCGCGATGGCGAGGTTCTTCGGGAACAGCTCGCCGAAGATCATCTGCGCGACCGTCGCGAGCGCGAGCGCGAGCACGGTGCCGATCGAGATGCCGACGGCCGGCGGCACGCCGACGCCGCCGAGGAGCGATCCGAGCGACTCGCCGATGAACGGCTCGGCGACGTATCCGGCGAGCAGGCCCGTGACCGTGATCCCGAGCTGGGCGCCCGAGAGCATGAACGACGTGCGCCGGGTGACCGCGAGGGCGCGCTCCGCAGCGGCGTCGCCCTGTTCGGCCCGAGCACGGAGCCGCGCGCGGTCGACCGACATGTAGGCGAACTCCTGGGCGACGAAGTAGCCGTTCGCGGCGATGATCGCCGCGGTCAGCACCAGGCCGATGAGGAGGAGCAGCAGGGCCGTGGTCACGACCGTGCCTCAGCGGGACGCGCGGGAACGCGTCGTGGACCATCGACGGGGTTGGGCACGGGGTGCTCGACGCCTCCAAGGCTCGGTGGACTCATCCGAGCGTAGCGGCGTCCGCTCGGAACACGCTGTGGTCGGCATCCGGCGGTCAGGCGTCGGACGATGGCGTGATCACCCGCCGGTGCACATCCTCCGTCGCGTCGGCCGGGATCGCCTCGGCGATCCACGGGCCGGTCCCCTCGCTCGGGTCGAGGATGCCGTCCTCGAGCCAGGCGTAGTCGCCGTCGAGCACCCGCGAGGCGAGGCGCTCGTCGGTGGCATCCGTGTTGTCCCAGAGCTCGGCGAGCAGTCGTTCGGTGCGATGGCGGGACTGCTCGGCGAACGTGTGGGCGAGCTGGGCCGCCGACCTGCGCCGGTCGGGGGTGTCGGCGCCGATCATCTCGGCGCGCACGCACGAGGCGGACACCGCGAACAGCTCGGCGCCGATGTCGACGACACGGGCCAGGAATCCCTGCTTCCGTTCCAGGCCGCCCTGCCAGCGCGCCATGCCGTAGAAGGTGGCGCGTGCGAGCTTGCGGCTCGTGCGCTCGACGTAGCGCAGGTGCGTCGCGAGCGGGCCGAACTCGTCGTAGGCCGTCGGCAGGTCGCCCCTGCCGGCGACGAGCTGCGGGAGCCACCGTGCGTAGAACCCGCCCGCCGAGACCGCGGCCCTCAGCCGATCGGCGACCTCGAGCTTCGGGTCGATGAGGTCGCCCGCGGCGGTGAGGTGCGCGTCGACGGCCTCGCGCGCGATGAGCAGGTGCATGATCTCGGTCGAGCCCTCGAAGATGCGGTTGATGCGCAGGTCGCGCAGCAGCTGCTCGGCGCCGACGGCGCGCTCGCCGCGTGCCCGGAGCGACTCGGCCGTCTCGAAGCCGCGGCCGCCGCGGATCTGGACGAGCTCGTCGGCGATGCGCCATCCCATCTCGGACGCCCAGAGCTTGGCCAGCGCGGCCTCGATGCGGATGTCCTTGCGGTCCTCGTCGGCGAGCATGCCGGAGAGGTCGACCACCGCCTCGAGCGCGAACGTCGTCGCGGCGATGAAGGCGACCTTGTGGGCGACGGCGGCGTGCTCGCCGACCGGCCGCCCCCACTGCACGCGTGCCGCCGACCACTCGCGCGCGATCTTCAGGCTCCACTTGCCCGCCCCGGCGCAGATCGCCGGGATGGCGAGCCGGCCCGCGTTCAGCGTGGTGAGCGCGATCTTCAGGCCGTCGCCCTCGCGGCCGACCAGGTTCCCGGCCGGGACGCGGACGCTCTTCAGGGACGTCAGCCCGTTCTCGATGCCGCGGAGGCCCATGAACGCGTTCCGCCGGTGCACGGTGATGCCCGGGGCATCCGCTTCGACGATGAAGGCGCTGATGCCGCCGCGGTGGCCCTGGGCTCGTTCCTCCGGCGACCGGGGCACGCGCGCCATCACGACGAGCAGGTCGGCGACCACGCCGTTGGTGGTCCAGAGCTTCGTGCCGTCGAGGACGTACTCCGAGCCGTCCTCGCTCGGCACGGCCGTCGCCTGCAGCCGGGCCGGGTCGGAGCCGACCTCCGGCTCGGTGAGGAGGAACGCGCTGACCGCGCCGGCCGCGCATCGCGGCAGCCAGCGCCGCTTCTGCTCCTCGGTGCCGGCGAGCATGAGCGGCTCGGGCACGCCGACGGACTGGTGCGCCGACAGCAGTGCCCCGATGCTCGCATTCACGGAGCCCACCATCGTGAGCGCGTGGTTGTAGTAGCTCTGGCCGAGGCCGAGCCCGCCGTACTCGACGGGGATCTTCATGCCGAAGGCCCCGAGTTCGGCGAGCCCCCGGAACACGGCATCGGGGATGCGGGCGTCGCGCTCGATCTCCGCGGCGTCGATGGTTCTGAGGAACGCCTCGAGGTCGGCGAGGAACGCCTCGCCGCGCTCGACCCGCTCGGCGTCGGGCCTCGGGTGCGGATGGATGAGCGACAGGTCGAACTGCCCCAGGTACAGGCCTTTGGCGAAGCTGGGCTTGCGCCACTCCTGCTCGCGCGCGGCCTCCGCGACCGCTCGCGATTCCTGCTCGTCGACGTGGGAGACGGTGGATGCGGCGGACTCTCGGGTGGCGCTCACGCGAACCTCCTCGTTCGAGATCCAACGTACGCCGGGGATGAGGGGCGGGCCAGCCCTTGCACCGGCCGGGCGGATGCCGCATGCGTCGGCGCTCCGGATGTCACACGCGACACGCGAGCGGTGTCTCCATGTCGACCGCATCCGACCCCGGACATCGGAGGACATCATGACCAGCCAGAACACGCTCGCACCCACGACCGCGACGACCACCGAGACCTCGACCGGCGCCGCCCGCATCCCCGCCGCGGAGGTCAGCGGCGTGCTGGGGGCCGTAGTCAAGGCCGCCAGCCGGAGGATGACGGGCCAGGTGCCCGACTCGCTCGGCATCCTGTGGCACCACCGCCGGGTGATGATGGACCTGATGTCCGTCGGCCGCAAGTCGGAGAAGTGGGACGCCCTCGACCCGCAGCTCAGCACGTTCGCGCGCATGGCGACCGCCGCCTACGTCGGGTGCGGCTTCTGCCTCGACCTGCACTACTTCATGGCGCACACGCATGGCCTCGACGAGGGGAGGGCTCGTGAGGTGCCGCGGTGGCGCGAGTCATCCGCCTTCTCGCCGCTGGAGCGGCGCGTGATGGAGTACGCCGAGGCGGTCTGCCAGGACCCGCCCGCCGTGACCGACGAACTCTCGGATGCGCTGCTCGCGGAACTCGGGCCCGCCACGCTCGTCGAACTCGCGGCCAAGGTCGCCCTGATGGACGCGACCGCGCGCATGAACCTCGCACTCGGCATCCGCTCCGCGGAGTTCGCGGAAGCGTGCGGCCTGCCGCCGCTCGCGACCCGCTCGGCGAGCGGCGGGGCGGCGTAGGGTGGCGCGCATGGGCACGCACGCGGACGCCGACGTCGACCCGTTCGTGGAGCACCGCAACCTGCTCTTCACCGTCGCCTACGAGCTGCTCGGCTCGGCGGCCGACGCGGAGGACGTGCTGCAGGAGTCGTGGCTGCGGTGGGCGGACGTCGACCGTTCGCAGGTGCGCGACCCTCGCGCGTACCTCGTGCGCGTCGTGACGCGGCAGTCGCTCAACCATCTCCGCACGCTGTCGCGTCGGCGTGAGGAGTACGTGGGGGAGTGGCTGCCGGAGCCGCTGCTGACGAGCCGCGACGTCGCCGACGACGTCGAGCTCGCCGAGTCCCTGTCGATCGCGACGCTCACGGTGCTCGAGACGCTCGGGCCCGCCGAGCGCGCCGTGTTCGTGCTGCGCGAGGTGTTCGACCTCGGGTACGACGAGATCGCGGATGCCGTGGGCAAGACACCGGCGTCGGTGCGGCAGATCGCGCACCGGGCGAAGGAGCACGTCGCGGCCAGGCGTCCGCGGATGCAGGTCGATCGCTCGGAGCAGGAGGCGGTGCTCGAACGGTTCATCACGGCGTTCAACACCGGAGAGCTGCAGGAGCTGATGGACGTGCTCGCGCCCGACGTCGTCGCGATCGCCGACGGCGGCGGGAAGGTGCGCGGCGCCGCACGCCGTCCGGTCATGGGAGCGGCGAAGATCGTGGCGTACCTCGCGGGCGGCATCGAGAAGTACGGCCTGCGTCCGGTCGCGCTCCGCACGCTCGTCAACGGGGCGCCCGCGCTTCGGATCGAGGTCAACGGGGCGCTCGCCGCGGTGGTCAGCCTGACGATCGAGGACGGCCTCGTCACCCGCATCTACTCGGTCGCGAACCCGGACAAGCTCGCCCGGCTCGATGCGGAGGCGCCGCTCGCCCGGTGAGCGCTATGCGCCGGCCTCGGCGAGCCGCCGCCGCTCGATCCCCTCGAGCAGCAGGTCGAGGCCGAACTCGAACTCCGTCTGGTCGTCGCACCAGCCGAGGGTGGACTCGGGGTCGACGTGCGCGACCTCGGCGAGCATGGCGGCGAGGTGCGGCGCGAAGGACTGCATCTGCTCGAGCTGCCCGGGCGGCGGCGCCTGGCCGTCGTCGGAGAGCTCCTGCACGTACCCGTAGATGCGGTTGCCGATCGCGTGCAGCGCGTGGTGGATGAGGTCGTGCGACATGCCGGCCGCGCGCATGATGCCGACGATGCCGTCGACGTGCGTCACCATCGCGGGTGAGAACGACTTGCGCTGGTCGATGACGACGGGGGCCCACGGATGCCGCAGCAGCACGCGGCGCGCCCCGAGGATGCGTTCGCGGACGGCGGCGGCCCAGCCCGAGGCATCCGCCTGCACCGGTTCGTCGCCCCGGCCCCGCGCCTCGGCCGCGATCTCGGTGAACGTCAGCTCGACCACCCCGTCGAGGATCGCGTCCTTGTTGGGCAGGTGGTAGTAGATCGACATCGCCTCGACGCCGAGCGACTCGGCGAGGGCGCGCATGGTGAGGGCCTCGAGGCCGTCGCGGTCGGCGAGGTCGGAGGCGGCCTGCAGCACACGCTCGCGGGTGAGCGGCGTGCGCGTGCGCGCTTCGGCTGCCTTCGGTCCCATCTCCTCACCTTACAACGTGAGGTTTCTTGCTCCCGGGTATGGACACCGGGGTCGTCGAGGCGTATCTTACGACGTAAGACTTACAAGGTAAGGGAGCGATCATGACCACCACCGAGACCCTCACGATGCGAGCGGCCGTCATCGACCGGTTCGGCGGCCCGGAGGCGGTCGTCGTCGCGGACCGTCCGCGGCCGGAGCCCGCAGGCGACGAGCTCCTCGTCCGCGTGCGCGCCTCGACGGTGAGCATCGCCGACCATCGCCTCCGCTCGCGCGAGGTGCCGCGCGGGCTCGGCATCGTCGTCGGCCCCGCGATCGGCTTCCGCCGCCCGAAGCACACGGTGCTCGGCATGGAGGCCGCGGGCGTCGTCGAGGCCGTCGGCCCGGCGGTCACGCGCTTCGCGCCCGGCGACGAGGTGATCCTGATGCGCGGTGCGCGCTTCGGATGCCACGCGGAGTTCGTGACGGTGCCCGAGGGCGGCGAGGTCGCGCGCAAGCCCGCGAACCTCTCGTTCGAGGAGGCCGCGGCCGTCGTCTTCGGCGGCCACACCGCCCTGCGGTACCTCGATCTCGTCGACGTCGGTCCGGGCACCGAGGTGCTCGTGAACGGCGCATCCGGTGCCGTCGGCACCGCGGTCGTGCAGCTCGCCGCTCGTCGCGGTGCACGGGTCACGGCGGTGACGAGCGGGCGCAACGCCGAGCTCGTGCGGTCACTCGGCGCCGCGCACGTCATCGACTACACGCGCGAGGACTTCGCGGCGGCCCCCGACGACGATGCGCCCCGGTACGACGTGATCGTCGAGTGCGTCGGCAACGCGCCGTTCGGTCGTGTCGCGCGCCTCATCCGCCCGGGCGGCGCGCTGCTCCTCGTGATCTCCGACCTCGCCGGCATGATCGGCGCCGCTGTTCGTCCGCGGCGCCGCGGCATCCTCGTGAACCAGGCCGGCGGGCCGATGGGAGCCGAGGGGATGGCACGGCTCGCCGCGCTCGCCGAGGCGGGCGACCTGCGCCCCGTCATCGACCGCACCTACGACCTCGACGACATCGTCGAGGCGCACCGCTACGTCGACTCGGGCCGGAAGCGGGGGAGCGTGGTGATCCGGGTCGGCTGAACGCAGCGTCGCGGCGGGTGCCCGATCGGGCACCCGCCGCGACGTCGGTGGATCAGCTCGGGAACCGGTCGGCGAACGCGTCGGCGCTCTTGCCGGCTCCATGCGACTTGCCCGGGACCCGGACGTCGTTGACCGTCGACGTGTCGAACGCGAAGGTCGCGACGGCGGCCGCGACCGCGTCGGCGTTCACGTCGAGCGCGAACACGTTGACGTTGCCGACGAGCTCGTAGTCCGCGCGCAGCGCGTCGTACAGCGCCACGTCCTGGCCGTCGCCTCGCAGGTTGTCGCACGGCTCGTGGTAGCACGGGTCGTACGAGGCCCCGGCGACGCCGCCGTAGAGCGCCGCCTCATCCACCGTCTTCACGCCCTCGGCGCCGGTGAACAGGCCGCCCGCCGGGATGCCGATCGCGATGAACGGGCCGTAGTCGCTGCGGCCGGAGAACTCGCTGTCCTGGTACGGGAGCCCGCGACCGTCGTAGAACGCCTCGAACACGTCCTCGATCTCGGCGGATCCCTCGGGGATGAACCCGTCGGGTGCGGTGCCGCCCGAGTTGTCGCCGTCGTACACCCCGAACATGTAGTTGGGCGAGGCGATCATGTCGAAGTTGAGGTAGAGCGCGATGTCCGCTGCCTCCTCCTCGGTCAGCTGCTCGACGTAGTACTCGGAGCCGAGCAGTCCCTCCTCCTCGGCGCCCCACCAGGCGAAGCGCACTGCGCTGTTGGGCTTCGTCTTCTGCATCTGGATGGCGGTCTCGAGGAGCGCGGCGCTGCCGGAGCCGTTGTCGTTGATGCCGGCGCCGTCCTGCACGCTGTCGAGGTGGGCGCCTGCCATGACGACGTTCGAGGCGTCGCCACTGGAGGTCTGCGCGATGACGTTGTACGCGGTGCGTTCCTCCGCCTCGTAGTCGACGGTCACGGTGACGATCGATCCCGGCGACGTCGAGTAGAGGTCCTCGCCGACCGCCGAGGTCGTGAACACCGCAGGGATCGTGAGGCCGGTGGCGTCGCCGATCATGTTGAGCAGGCCCGTGCGCCCGGGCTGCCCCTCGTTCATGATGACCACGCCGCTCGCTCCGGCGGCCTGGGCGTTGAGCGCCTTCACCGCGAACCCGCACGTGCCTCGCTGCATGAACGCGATGGCTCCGGCCGGGAAGCCGATGAAGTCCGCAGGGTCGCACCCGCTCGAGTTGCTGTTGTTCGGCAGCGCGCCGGCCGGGATGTTCACGTCGACGGGGACGAGGGTGCCGGTCGCGGTGCCCTCGGGCGTGCCGGAATCGAAGGCGTTCCGCAGGAAGTCCTCGCCCTGCTCGTAGACGGTGGGCAGGGGGGTGATGCGCGCGAGCTCGCTGTTCTCCTCCGTGTACTGGAACGGGAAGTCCTGCACGATCGGGGCGTACCCGGCGGCCTCGAGCTCCGCGACCACGTAGTCGACGGATGCCGCGTAGCCGTCGCGCCCCGCCGCGCGGTCTCCGCCGTTCGCGTCGGCGACGTCCTGCAGGGCGTCGAGGTGCTCGATCACCGCCTCGGCCGTCACGGCCTTCGTGAGCTTCTTGACCGAGTTGGCGTTGGGTGCCGCGTACGCGGGTGCGGCCGCCACCGTCGCTGCCGCGAGTGCCGCGATCGTGGCCACGCCCCAGATGCGCCTGTTCCTGTGCTGCATGCCGGCCTCTCCGCCGGTCACGCCGTTGCGCCGGCTCTCCGATGCGGATGCTCCCACACCGAGCGGGTGCGTTCCACCCCCAATCAGGGTGCCGGAGCCGGCCGCCTCAGATCGGCAGCGGCCGGTCGTCGACGATCGTCTTCATCACGAGCGTCGACTCGACGCGGCGCACGCCGGGCAGCGCCGAGAGCCGCTCGTCCCACAGCCGCTGGTACGCGGGCAGGTCGGGGACGGCGACGCGGAGCAGGTAGTCCGGATCGCCGAAGAGCCGGAGGGCCTGGATCACCTCGGGGATCTCGGCGACCGCCTCGTCGAACGCGGGCACGGTCGCGCGGTTCGCCTGCTCCATCGTCACGAAGACGAGAGCGCCGAACCCCATGCCGACCGCGTCGGGGTCGATGACCGCGCGGTAGCCCGTGATGGCGCCGGATGCCTCGAGCGCACGCAGCCGGCGGTGCGTCGGCGACATGCTGAGCTGTACGCGCTCGGCGAGCTCCGTGAGGCTCAGACGGCCGTCTCGCTGCAGCTCGGCAAGGATTCTCCGATCGGTGGCGTCCATGTGGAAGATTCTTCCACGGAGGCGGCGCGGCGAGGCGGAAGTAGGCAGCGGCTTCCCGGGCATCGTGCCTACGTTCGTACCCATGGACGTGCAGCTGCTCATCGCGTGCTCGGTGATGATGACCCTGATGGTGATCCTGCCCGGTCCCGACTGGGCCTACCTCATCGCGGCGGGCACGCGCGAGCGCACGATCCTGCCCTCCCTCGCGGGCATCCTCCTCGGCTACCTGGCCACGGTGGCCGCGGTCGCGATCGGCGTCGGCGCCGCCGTGGCGACGGTGCCGTGGGTGATCATCGGGCTGACCTTCGCGGCGGCGATCTACCTCACGTACCTCGGGGTCCGCGTGCTCCGCGAGCCGCCGGTGGTGGCGGTCGTCGCGGGTGGCGCGGCGGGCGGCGCGCCCGGCGGCATGGGCGGCGCGCCCGGCGCGGTCGGCGCGACCGGCGCCCCCGGCTCGCCCGGCACGGCCGACGTCGCCACCGCCGCGGGAGCGCCGGCCGCGGCATCCGCTCGCCCCTGGCTGCGCCTGCTGCAGGGTGCCGGGGTGTCGGGGCTCAACCCGAAGGGCCTGCTGGTGCTCGTCGTGCTGCTGCCCCAGTTCACGGATGCCGCGGGCAGCTGGCCGATCCCGGTGCAGCTCGCGGTGCTCGGCCTCATCTTCGTCGCCGCGTGCGCGGCCGTGTACACGGTCGTCGGCTACGGCGCCCGGACGGTGCTGCGCCTGCGCCCGTCGGCCATGCGGATCGTGTCGCGCGTGTCCGGGGCGGCCATGATCGTGCTCGCGGCGGTGCTGGTCGTGGAGCAGGTCGCGCACCTGGTCGGGTAGCGCGGTGGCGCGCCATCCGACCGGTGCCGCACCTCACCCGAGGCTGAAGCCCCCGTCGCTCGTGATCACCTGGCCGGTGACCCAGGCGCCGCCCGGGGTCGCGAGCCATCCGATGAGGTTCGCGACGTCCTCCGGGCGGCCGACCCGACCGAACGGCGTCGTCGCGATGTGCGCCTCGATCTCGTCGAGCGGCCGGTCGGTGGTGTCGGGGTCGAGGTACCCGGTGTCGACGGGACCCGGATCGATCGTGTTCAGCAGGATCCCGAGTTCGAGCAGCTCGGCGGCGACCGTCGGGGTGATGCCCGCGAGCGCGGCCTTGCTGGTGGCGTAGGCGACCTCGCCGCGCATGGGGCCGTGCACCTGGCCCGAGGTCATCCAGAACACGCGGCCCTGCGGCTCGGCGAACGGCGTGTCGCGGCGCGGCCGTTCGCCGGGGCGGAGCGGCGGGGCATCCGCCTCGGATCGTGGTCGCTTCGAGCGCGCGAACGCGGTCGTGAGGAGCAGCGTCGACCGGGCGTTGACGCTCCAGAACGCGTCGAGGCGCTCGGGCGTCATGTCGAGTATGCCGCCGTCGTCGCCGCTCTTCGCGTGGTTGCAGACGAGGAGGTCGAGATCGCCCGTGAGCCCTCGCGCCGCCTCGATCACCGCGTCGACCTGCGCGGGGTCGGCGAGGTCGGCGCCGACATCGCCCATCACCGCACCGGGAGCGAGCGACGAGCGGATGCCGCCGCGGACCGCGTCGAGGTCGTCGCCGCCCCACGGCTGGTCGAGGTCGTGCGGTCGGAAATGGTGGATGACGACGTTCGCGCCGAGCGCCGCGAGTCTCGTCGCGACGGCGTAGCCGATGCCGCGTCGACGGGAGACGCCGGTGACGAGGGCCGTGCGGTCGGCGAGGGGGAGTGGTGATGCATGCATGGTGCGCCTTTCGATGGCGCGCGTGCGCGTGGTCCGCGCGCGGCGCGCAGGTGTCAGGGAACGAGCGGAGGCGGCTCACCGGCATTGCATGGCGTCACCGTAGCGCATCGCTCCGACGCGGCGCACCCGGGGTGGCGTGCGCGTGCGCGGCCCGTAGCCTGTCCGGGTGGATGCCTGCGCCGCCCTCGCCGACTCGATCGACCAGCTCGCCGAGCGCGGCTACACCGACCGGCGCTTCCTGAAGGAACTCGGACGCGCCGCCGGGGTGGGGCGCGGTCCGCGCTGGCTGTTCGATGCGGCATCCGGCGGCCGGAACCGGCTGAGGGGGCGCGGCTTCCGGCGGCACGTCGACGACCGCACCGACGGCCAGGCGCGGCACTTCGCCGGCACGGTGGCCGTCGCGGCGCGCCTCGGCGGGCCGATCACGCGCTGGCTCACGACGGTCGTGCTGCGCGATCCGCCGACGACGCCCGACGGGCGCCTGAGCGACGAGGCGATCGAGTTCGCCCGGCTGGTCCGGTCGGGCGAACTGTCGCAGGCGGATGCCGCGGGGTGGGTGCGCGACCGGCTCTGCCACGCCGTCGGCTGATGCCGCCGGTGCCGGTGCCGGCGGGTGCCGGACGAGAGTATGCCGAACGCTCCGCAAATCATGCACGTACGGTCGATCGGCATACCCTCGATCGATGGACGAGGCTGCGGGCGACCGGCGACGGGCGCCCGGCGACCGGCGCCCGGCGCCCGGCGCTCACGACACGTCGATCAGCACCTTGCCGACCGTGCCCGCCTCGACCGCGTCGTGCGCCTCGGCGGCGCGCTCGAGCGGGAACCTGGTGAGCGGGAGGCCCGCCTCCTCGCCGACGGGCAGCGCGTCGTCCTCGAGGGCTCGCGTGAGGTCCTCCGCGGCGGCCGCGAGCGCCGCGTCACCGACCGTGTAGAGCAGCAGGAACTGGTAGCGGGCGTTCAGCGAGAAGTGGTGGCGCACGTCGAGCGTCATCTCGGCTCCGCCGTCGGTGGCGTAGACCGAGATGGAGCCGTGGTTGGCGATGACCTGTGCGTTGAGGGCGGCGTTGTGAGCGGGCGAGACCTCGACGACCTGGTCGACGCCGTCGGGCGCGATGGCGCGGATGGCGCGAGCGGCGTCATCCGCCCGGTAGTCCACGACGTGGTGGGCGCCGGCCGCGGTCGCGAGCGCCGCCTTCTCGGGCGAGCTGACGGTTGTGATGACGCGGCCGCCAGCCCACCGGGCGAGTTGGATCGCGGCGTGCCCGACCGCGCCGGCGCCGCCGGCGACGAGCACCGTGCGGCCGTCGAGCGCACCCGGGCCGAGCCGCGCCGGGCCGCCCTCGTGCACGGTGAGGGCGCGGTGGGCGGTCATGGCGGGGACGCCGAGGGACGCGCCGACGTCGAAGCCCGCGGCATCCGGAAGGCGCACGACACGGCTCGCGGGCACCACCGTGAACTCCTGCGCGGTGCCCGTCGGGCGCTCGTGCGCGGCGAGGAAGACCCAGACCCGATCGCCGACCGCGAAGCCGGTCACGCCGTCGCCGACGGCATCCACGACTCCGGCGCCGTCCTGGTTCGGCACGACCTCAGGGAAGGGCGTCGCCGCGCCGGGCGCTGCACCGATCCCGATGCGCGCCTTCCAGTCGGTCGGGTTCACGCCCGACGCGACGATGCGCACGCGCACGTCGCCCGGCCCGGGCTGCGGGATGTCGCGTTCCACGAGCTGCAGGACGTCCGACGCTCCTGTGACGGAGTAGGTGATGGCTCTCATGCTGAGTAGGAACGCGGCCACGGTGGTCGATCTTCCCCGATGCGGAGTGCCAATCCGTCGGTCGTGACCGGTGGCATGGACGAACAGGGTCATCCCCGAGGCGTCCGCTCGCCGTGCCGCGGTACGCTCACCGCACCGAGCCTCGATCCGACCGGATCCGAACCGGACGGGACGGTGAGCACCGATGACGCATCCGACACCCCGCACCTACCTGTTCGCGTTGACCGACGCGGGCGGCACGGTGCCGCCCGAGGTCGGCGTGGTGCGTCGCGTCGTCGATCGCGGACATCGCGTGACCGCGCTCGCCGACGAGACGATGGCGGCCGACGCCGAGCGGGCCGGCGCGGCGGTGCGGATCTGGCGGCGACCCGTCGGGGAGTTCCGCGATTGGGAGCTCCGGACCCCGATCGCGCTGGCCCGCGGCATGGCCGAGCACATGCTCGTGGGTCCCGCGGGCGACCAGGCGCATGACGCCGGCAGCGTGATCGACGAGGTCGCACCCGACCTCGTGGTCACGTCCGGCTTCGCGCTCGGTGCGATGGTCGCCGCCGAGTCGCGCGGCGTGCCGTTCGACCTGCTCATGCCGAACGTGTACGTGCTGCCGGCCGAGGGCATGCCGCCGTTCGGCGCCGGGCTCGCGCCCGCCCGCGGACCGCTCGGGCGCGCCCGCGACCGCGCGATGCGCGCGGCATCCGCTCGCCTCATCGACCGGTACGCGCTGCAAGACCTCAACGACCTGAGGGAGCGCCACGACCTCGAGCGCATTCCCACGCTGTGGGCGCAGATGCAGCACGCCCGCAGGCATCTCGTGCTGACCTCGCCCGCCTTCGACTTCCCGGCGAGGCTGCCGGCGAACGCGCGGTACGTCGGCCCGATCCTCGACGACCCCGACTGGGCGGATGCCGCGATCTGGACCCCGCCCGACGGTGACGGGCCGCTCGTGCTCGTCGCGATGTCGTCGACGTTCCAGAACCACGTGGACTGCCTGCAGCGCATCGCCGACGCGTTGGGCGAACTCCCCGTCCGCGGACTCGTGACGACGGGCCCCGCGCTCGAGCCGGGCACGATCCGCGCGCCGTCGAACGTGACGGTCGTGGCATCCGCCCCGCACCGCGAGGTGCTGCCGCACGCCGACCTCGTCGTCACGCACGGCGGCCATGGCACGGTCATCAAGGCGCTCGCCGCCGGGCTGCCGCTCGTGATCCTGCACCACGGGCGCGACCAGGCCGACAACGCGGTGCGCGTGACGGAGCGCCATGCCGGCGTGGCCGTGTCGCGCACCGCCTCGAGCGCGCGCATCGCGCGGGCCGTCGGCGAGGTGCTGGCCGACGCGGATTACCGCGAGTCGGCGGCGGGGCTCGGGCGCGCGATCATGCGGGATGTCGCGGAGTCGCCGCTGATCGACGAGCTCGAGCGGGTTCCGACACGCGGGTGACGCCGTGCGGGGCGCCGCGTCGGGAGTACGCTCCAAGCGTGCCCCCGACACCCGTGCCAGGAGCGGCCGTGACGCAGTTCGCGGTGCTCGACGCGCTGCTCGCCGGGGCCTACGAGTCCGGCCTGCGGGTCGGCGAGGCGTGCGCGCTCGGCGACTTCGGCCTCGGCTGCCTCGAGCAGCTCGGCGGCGAGGTCGTGATCCTCGACGCGGCGGCGATCGAGTGCACGCTCGACGGCCCGCCCGCGGTGATGCGGATGGACGAGACGCTCCCGTTCGCGATCGTGTGCCGGTTCCCGGACGTTCCGCCGGTCGGCGTGGGCGAGCGCGACATGGCCGGCTTCGCGGCAGCCGTCGACGACTCGCTCACGAGCCGCAACCTGTTCCACGCGGTGCGGTTCGACGGGCTGATGTCGGAGGTCCGCGTGCGGGTGACGCCGAGGCAACGGCATCCGCTCCCTCCGCTGGCCGAGGTGACGAAGCACCAGATCGAGACGGTGGCGAGCGGCATCCGCGGCACGCTGGTCGGGTTCTGGACGCCCGCGATCTACCAGGGCATCGCGGTCGCCGGGCTGCACCTGCACTTCCTGAGCGACGACCGCAGCGTCGGTGGGCACGTGCTCGACCTCGCCGTGGAGACCGGGGAGCTGCGCGTCGCGGCGTTCGCGCGCTTCGACCTGCGGCTGCCGACGGACGACCTGTTCCTGCGGACCGAGCTGACGCACGCCGACGACCACCGCATCGTGGCGGTCGAGCGAGGCGGGGCGACGGAGTGACCGCCACGGCGCGCCGATCGCGCCGATCGCGCCGATCGCGCCGTGGCAGCGCTCAGTGCCGGCTCAGCGCGCTCAGTGCCAGCTCAGCGCGTTCAGTGCCGGCTCAGCGCGCTCAGCGCGAACTCAGCGCGGTCAGCGCCAGAGCACCGCGATCGCCGCGTTCGCGAACGTCAGGATGCCGATCGACCAGAAGATCCCCGCCGGCACCGAGCCCGTCTTGCGCTGGCGGCCGGCGCCGATGCCGAGGAGGGCGCCGATGACGATCAGGATGACGAGCTTCGTGCCGATCTTGGCGTAGTTCAGGTCGTACTCGATGCCCCACGGGGCGGCGAGCGCGAGGCCGGCGACGCCCGCGATCGCAAGGCCCCAGTGCATGAGCCGCGTGATGCCGCGCTTGCCGTTGAACAGTTCGACGACCCACGCGCCGAAGAGCACGGCGAAGCCGACGAGGTGGATGAGCACGACGAGGTGGCGGAGGAGTTCCATGCCCGTCACGCTATCGCGCCCGCGGGCCCGGTGGCGGGACGACCCTCGCGTCAGCGCCGGACCGGGTTACGCTGGCCGCATCGAAGGCTCGGGGAGGGGCGCGATGCGAGTGCTCGGACAGGTCCTGGCCGCAGTGCTCGCGGTGGTCGCCGTCGCCGCCGCGGTCGCCGGTCTCACGATCGTGGTGGGCTTCCGGCGGCGCGACCCGCGCGTGCTCGGCCCGCTGGTCCGCTGGCAACGCGAACGGGTGAACCCGCGCGTGCTGCAGACGGCGGGAACGGAGGGCGATCCGCACTCCGTCGTCCGGCACGTCGGTCGCACGAGCGGGCGCCCCTATGCGACGCCGATCTCGGCGGTTAGGGTGAGCGGCGGGTTCGAGGTCGTGCTGCCGTACGGGCCCGAGGCGAACTGGGTGCGCAACGTGCTCGCCGCCGGGTCGGCCGTGCTCGAGCACGACGGCCGCAGCTACGACGTGGTCGCCGCGCAGGTCGTGCCGATCGATGCCACGGGATTCGCGGAGAACGGCGCCGTCACGGCGCGCGTGTTCGGCCTGCGGGAGGCGCTGCGGCTCAGCACCGGCGACGAGGTCGAGTCGGCACCGCCGCGATCGTGACGACGACCGTGCGGTCTCCCCGTGCCGTGGTGCGCGGCGCCGTCCGCACCGCCGCCACCACCACCGCCGCCGGCGCCGGCGCCGGGCGCCTCGGCACCGTCCTCGCCATCGCGGCCTGCGCGAGCGTGCTGGTCGGATGCGCCGCATCGGCGCCGACCGACCGCAGCAGCGCGCCCGAGGCATCCGTTCGCCCTGACCTCGGCACGTTCGCGGCCGTCGGCGACTCGATCACCGACGCCGACAGCCGCGACTTCGCAAGCGGCGACCTCGGTCCCGCGTCGTGGGCGAGGTACGTCGTCGACGAGGGGTTCGTGTTCGCCGGAGGCTGGGCCGAGTGGGGCGCGACCACCGAGCGGATGGCGCAGTCGGTCGCCCCCGTCGACGCGGACGTGCTCGTCATCCTCGCCGGCACGAACGACCTCGCGTTCGGGGTGCCGTTCGACGAGTCGGCCGCCAACCTCGACCGGGTCGTCGACACCGTGGGCATCGACGACGTGCTCATCGTGTCGATCCCGCCCATGGACGCGTACCCCGACGGTGCGGACGCGATGAACGAGCGCCTCGATGAGCTGGCCGCCGATCGCGGGTGGCGCTTCGTCGACGCATCCGCCGGCCTGCGCACGCTCGACGGACGGTTCGCCGAGGGCATGAGCTCGGACGGCCTGCATCCGTCGGAGGAGGGCGCGCGGGTGCTCGGGGCCGCCATCGCCGACGCGTTGGGCGCACGGTGAGGGTGCGTCACCCGAGCTGCTCGGCGAGCGCGACGATGATGCCCGCCGGGCCGCGCAGGTAGCAGAGCCGGTACGCGTCCTGGTAGTTCGCGACCTCGCGCAGCAGCTCGGCGCCATGCGGGCGCAGGCGCGCGAGCGTGTCGTCGAGGTCGTCGACGGCGAACATCACCCGGTGCAGGCCGAGGGTGTTCGGGGGCGGCACCGCGGGTGACGGTGCGGATGCCTCGGGGTGCAGGTACGTCGTCAGCTCGAGTCGACCGTGGCCGTCGGGCGTGCGCATCATCGCGATCTCGCTGCGGACGCCGTCGAGCCCGACCGCCTGGTCGGCGAAGTCGCCTTCGATGACCGCGCGGCCCTCGAGCTCCATGCCGAGCTCGGCGTAGAAGTCGATCGCGGCATCGAGGTCGTCGACGACGATGGCGACGTTGTCCATGCGGTGGATGGTCATGGCGCGAGCGTACGGCGAACCGCCGACGTCCGAGTGGGATGCATGTGGCCGGGCCGGTTCGGACGGAAGCGCCTCCGAACGCTCGCGGACTTGCTATTGATCGCACATGTGAGAATAATGGCCTCGAGGAAGGGAGACCCATGGCCCACGACGCCGCGACGATCGACACGGTCGAACTCGTGCTGCACCCCGTGCGACTCCGCGTCATCCAGGCCCTGCTCGGCGGCCGGCACCTCACGACGGCGCAGCTCGCCGACGAGCTGCCCGGCGTGACCACCGCGACGCTCTACCGCCAGGTCGCGATGCTCGCCGACGCGGGCGTGCTCGGCGCCGTCGGCGAGCGCCGCGTGCGCGGCGCCGTGGAGCGCACGTGGGAGCTGCAGCTCGATGCCGCTGCGATCGGCGCCGACGATCTCGCCCGGATGTCGGCCGAGGAGCACCGGCGCGCCTTCGCCGCGTTCGTCGCCGGACTGCTCGCCGCGTTCGACGGCTACGTCGCCCGCGGCGACATCGACTACGAACGCGATCGCGTCGGCTACCGGCAGGCCGCGCTGTGGATGACCGACGCCGAGACCGACGAGTTCATCGGGGGCATCCGCGAGCTCGCCGCACGCTTCGCCGGCAACCGCCCGGGCCGGGGGAGGGTGCGACGCGTGCTGTCGACCGTGCTCATCCCCGATGCGACGGATGCCTCGGCAGAGGTCGCCCCGGATGCCGCCCCGGCCACCACGGCGATGCCCACTTCCACTTCCGCCCCCACCTCTAGTCCCACCTCCGACCCGACGGGAACGACATGATCACCGACACCGAAGCCACGTTCACCGAGACCGAGGTCTCCGTCGCCGCAGGCGGCGCGCGCCTCGCCGGCACGCTCACCCTCCCGAGTGGCGTCCCGGTCGCCGCAGCACTGCTCGTGCCCGGCTCCGGACCGGTCGATCGCGACAGCGACCACCCGCGCATGCGCCTCGGCGTGACGCGCGAGCTCGCCCACGCCCTCGCGGCCGCGGGTGTGGCGAGCCTGCGCTACGACAAGCGCGGGGTCGGCCGATCCTCCGGCGACTTCCTGAGCGCCGGGCTCGGCGACAACATGACGGATGCCGCCGTCGCGCTCGCCGCCCTGCGCGAGCGGCTGCCCGGCGCGCCCGTCGTGGTCGTGGGTCACAGCGAGGGCGCGATGATCGCCACGCGTCTCGCCGCCGACGAGTCCGATCTTGCCGGCGCCGTGCTGATCGCCGCGCCGGCGGTGGTCGGCGAGCAGATGCTCGCGTGGCAGACGCAGCAGATCGTGTCCACGCTCCCGAGGTTCGCCCGCGGCATCCTTCGCCTGCTGCACATCGACCTCGCGGCGAAGCAGCGGCGGAACGTCGAACGGCTCCGCGGGAGCACCACCGACGTGATCCGGCTCGAGGGGCGCCGCGTGAACGCGAAGTGGCACCGCGAGCTGATCGCGCACGATCCGGCGGCCGACCTCGGGCGCATCAGGGTGCCCGTGCTCGCCATCACGGGCGACCACGACCTGCAGGTCGACCCCGACGACCTCGACCGCATCGCCGCGATGGTGCCCGCACCGGTCGAGATCGAACGGCCCGACCGCCTCACCCACCTGCTGCGGCGCGACGTCGGCGACACCGCGTCGTTCGCCGCGTACCGCTCCCTCGTCAGGCAGCCCGTCGATGAGGAACTGCTCGAGCGGGTCGCCGGCTGGGTCGCCGCACGCGGACGTGACGCGCCCGGTGCCGGCGCCTGATCAGTCGAGCTCCCGGAGCACCGTCGTCCGCTCGCTCGGGGTATCGCCCGTGTTGACGACGCCCTGCGGTTCGATCAGGATCGCCGCGACCTCGCCCTCGGCCAGCGGGCAGTGCTCGGCACCGCGCGGCACCACGTACACGTCGCCCGGACCGAGCTCCACGTCGCCGTCGCGCAGCTGGATCACCAGGCGGCCCGAGAGCACCATGAACAGCTCGTCGGTGTCGGGATGCGAGTGCCACGTGAACTCGCCGAGGAGCTTCACGACCTTGACGTCGTAGTCGTTGACGCTCGCGAGCCGGCGGGGCTGCCAGTGCTCGGCGAACGAGTCGAGGGCGGCGTACACGTTGCGGACCTGGGCGCTCATCGTTCGATCGTCGCGCCGGGCGGGAGGATCCGCAACGGGCGCCGCATCGGTCGACGCGCCGGGCAGCGGTCTCGTCGCCGTGCGCGATCCCGGGACATCCGACCATCGCATCTTGACGCGCGCGCTCGACGGGGCGAGGGTGGGTGCGACATCCGCAATGGCGCGGGATGCCGCGCGAGGGGAGCGAGCCGCATGGAGACCATGACCGACCTCACCACCGAGCAGATCGCCCGGGCGTTCTCGGGGCATCGATTCGAGGTGGCCCTGCCGCATCTGGCGGACGACGTGATCTGGACCTCCGTCGGCGGCGGGCCGCTGGTCGGCCGGAAGGCGGTGGCGAAGGCGATCGAGCGGACCGCCGCCGATCTCGCCGACGTCACGACCGAGTTCCAGCGGTTCCGTTCGGTCGTGGGTGAGGACAGCGTGGTCGTCGACGCGCTCGCCCGCTACACCGACGCCGACGGCGGGGTGTCGATCGTGGCGTCGTGCGACGTCTTCGACTTCGCGGCCGACGGGCGCATCACCGAGATCGTGTCGTACATGATCGAACTGCCGACCTGATCCGGCTTCGGCGCTGAGCGCCGACGGTCGAGGCACCGACCGTGGATCACCCCGGCCCGCGCCGCGCGAACGCGCCCGCGAACACCGCGTGCAGCAGCGGGATGATCGACACCCCGAGCAGGATGGCGCCCCAGACCGGCTCGTCCACCCGCAGCAGGATGCCGCCGAGGAACAGCCCGACGAAGATCACCGCCGAGACGATCCGCCCGGCCGTGCGCTCGAGCCGGGTCATCCGCTGTTCGATGCGGGGGGAGTTCGCGACGAGGCGGCCCTGCTCGATGCGATCGACGACCGTGTCGAGACGGCCCGGCAGTCGCCAGGCGGTGCCGACCACCGACAGCGCCTCAGCGCCGATCGCCTGCACGAGGTTGCCCCTCTCGTCGCGCAGCAGCTTCGCGGCGTAGGGCTCGACGGCGTCCCAGATGTTGAACTCGGGGTCGAGCGAGCTGCACATTCCCGATGTCAGGGACATGGCGCGGATGATGAGCAGGAAGTTCTCGGGCAGCTGGAACGGCAGGGTGCGCATGACCTCGCCGAACTCGATCGCGAACCGGCGCAGCTCGCGCTCGTCGACCTGCGCGAGCTCGGCGAAGCCCATGCCGCCGAAACGGGCGAACAGCTCGGTCATGGCCCGCTCGAGCTCCGCGGTCTCGGCGGTCGGCAGCAGGAAGCCGACGCTCCGGAAGCTCTCGACGAGGCGCTTCCCGTCGCGCGCCGCGACGGCGATCATCAGCTGCTGCAGCGCCTTCCGCAGCCCGTCGGGCACCTGGCCCATCATCCCGAAGTCGATGAAGGTGAGCTGCCACGCGGGAGACGCCTCGGCCGGCTCTGCTGCCGCGGCATCCGCCCCGCTCGAGAGCGCGCCGACCGGCGTGACGAAGATGTTCCCCGGGTGCGGATCGGCGTGGAAGTACCCGTCACGGAAGAGCTGGTCGAACATGACGGCCGCGAACCGGGCGGCGACCTCCTTCGGGTCGATGCCCGCTGCGATGAGGCCCGCGCGGTCGTTGATCTTGATCGCCGTGACGTCGGCGAGGGTGAGCACGCGCCGGGTGGTGCGCTCCCAGACGACCTCGGGCGCCGCGACGCGCGGGTCGTCTGCGAAGCTCGCGGCGAAGCGCTCGGCGTTGCCGGCTTCGTTGACGTAGTCGATCTCCTCCAGGCTCGTGGTGGCGAACTCCTCGACGAGCGCGGGCAGGTCGACGCGCTTCGCGACGAACCGCACGCGGCTGAGCCAGTCGGCGACGCGGCGCAGCGCCGCGAGGTCGACGTCGACGATCGCCTCGATGCCGGGCCGCTGCACCTTGACGACCGCGTCGTCGTAGCCCATGTCGGCGGCGTCGATGGGGGAGAGGCGGGCGCGGTGCGCCTGGCCGAGGGATGCCGCGGCGAGCGGCGTGGGGTCGAACGACGCGTACGCGCGCTCGAGCGGCATCCCGAGCTCGGCCTCGGCGAGGCGGCGGATGTCGTCGAACGGCACCGGCGGCACCTCGTCCTGCAGCCCGGCGAGTTCGCGCGTGATCTCCGGCGGCAGCACGTCGAGCCGGGAGGAGAGGTACTGGCCGACCTTGATCATGAGGCCGCCGAGGTCGACGGCGAGCACGTGGAAGCGTTCGGCGATGCGGGTCAGCCGCGCCGCGCGCCCACGTGCAGCGAACCGGGCGAGTCCGAACCGGGGCAGGACGATCTCGAACCACCAGGTCTGGATGATGTACCTGGCGGCGAATCGGAGGATCCGCCGGTAGCGGGCGCGCGTGTTCCCCACATCGGGCATCCTGCCTGCCGGATGCCGACGTGTCGAGGGCACTCCGTCAGCCCTGGGCGAGGATCGAGTAGAGCTTGCGGCGCGCGTCCTCGAGGACCTCGACCGCTTCCTTCACCTGGTCGGGGGTGCCGGTGCGTCCGACCTGCGCGGCCGCCTGCGCGAGCTCGATGCCGGCCTTGGGCAGCGCGCCCGACATGCCGAAGTCGCGTCCGCCGCCGCTGCCGCCACTGCCGCTGCCGCCACTGCCGCCGCCGGGGGGCGTGGGCCAGGGCGGGGTGCGGTCAGCGGATGCCTCGGCCTCGGCTCTGCCCGACTCCGTCAGCGTGTACGTCTTCCGCCCGCCCGACTCCTCGGCGGTGATGAGCCCCTCGTCGGCGAGCAGTTGCAGCGTCGGGTAGACCGAGCCCGCGCTCGGCTTCCAGGCTCCGCCGCTGCGCTCGGCGATCTCGGTGATGATCTGGTAGCCGTGCATCGGCTTCTCGGCGAGGAGTGCGAGCACCGCGGCGCGGACGTCGCCCTTGCCCATGCGGGGTGCGACCTTCTGCTCGAACATGCCGCGGAGTTCCTGCAGCGCCTCCCAGAGGCCCTGGCCGGGATTGCCGCCGCCCCAGTTGCTCCGCCCCCAGTTTCCCGAGCCGGTGCCGAAGCCGCCGCCCGCGTACGAACCTGAATCGCTCATGATGACCTCCTTGGAACGGGGCCCTGATCGGGTCTCGACGATATGTCAACGATATATCGCTTCGCATCGGCACTGGTCGGGAATCTGCTGAGAGGATTCGCGTGGGTCAGAATCGGAAGCACCATGACGAGCCCCCGGGCAGCTGACGAGAATCCCGCCCCGGCGCGCATGCGCATCGTCGACCTGCACCCCGAGCTCCGACGCGCCTATCGCTGGTTCCCCCGCCCGCAGGTCCGTCGCGCGTGGCAGCGGCGGATGGCGCAGGCGGCCCTCCGGCTCATTCCGGCTCCGAGGCCCGCCGAGGGCGTGCGGTTCGAGCGGGTCGACTTCGATGTTCCCGGCACAGGCGTGCGGGTCTTCATGCCCGTCGATGCCGCCGTGCCTGGGTCGGTCGGGGCTGCGCCGGTCGGGGCTGGGTCGGTCGGGCCTGGGTCGGTCGGGGCTGCGAGCGGCGGCCGCGGCGCGCTGCTGTGGATCCACGGCGGCGGCCTCGTGATCGGCGCCGCCGCGCAGGACGACGGCTGGTGCGCGCAGCTCGCGGAGCGACTCGGCATCGTCGTCGTGGCCGTCGAGTACCGGCTCGCCCCGGAGCATCCGTTCCCGGCGCCGCTGGAAGACTGCGTTTCGGCGTGGCGCTGGCTGCAGGATTCCGCGGCCGCCCGCGGCATCGACCCGACCCGCATCGCGGTCGGCGGGCAGAGCGCCGGTGGCGGGCTCGCGGCCGCACTCGCGCAGCGCCTGCTCGACGACGGCGGAACCCAGCCCGCCGCACAGCTGCTCTCCTGCCCGATGCTGGACGACCGCACGGCGGCGCGGCGCGACCTCGACGGGGTGCGGCATTTCGCCTGGACCAACCGCGACAACCTCGTGGGCTGGTCGTCGTACCTCCAGGCGGCACCGGGCGCCGAGGCCGGTGCGGTGCCCGACTTCGCCGTGCCCGCCCGCCGCGCCGACCTGACCGGCCTGACCGGCCTGCCGCCGGCCTGGATCGGCGTCGGCGACATCGACCTGTTCCACGACGAGGACCTCGCCTACGCCGCGGCGCTCCGCGCTGCGGGCGTCGAGTGCGATGTCGTCGTGGTGCCGGGCGCGCCGCACGGCTTCGAGTCGATCGCCCGCGGCGCCGGCGTGACGCACGCGTTCCATGCCCGCGCCCGGGCCTGGCTGGGGGAGCGGCTCGCGACATCCGCCGAGGTGTGAGCGCGGGACATCCGCCCGAAGCGCGCGCACGACGGGCCGTCGAGCTCGCAGTTCTGAGCCGGCGGCATCCACCCGAGGTGCGAGCACGACGCGGCCGTCGAGCTCGCGGGTTCGCCAGAGGGTCGGAACCTCGCGGCGTCCGACCTCGCCTGCTCGGCTCCCCGGACCCGCGCCTTCGTCGCGGGCTCGGCTCCCCGGACCCCCGCCTTCGTCGCGGTCACCCCGACCGCGGGACCACCGCTTGCAGCGCAGAGGCCTCCGGTGAATCCGCCACGGCCTTCGCCTTGCGCCGCCCCGGCGCATTCGCGATGAACACCCCGGCCACGAGCACCGCGCCGCCGACCGTCTCCCACACGTTCGGGATCTGGCCGAGGAGCAGCGCCGCCGACGCCATCGCGACGACCGGCGCGAGCAGCACCCACGGCACCACCGATGCGGAGCGGTTGCGGCCGAGGAGGCCGTTGAAGATCGCGTAGCCGACGAGGGTGCAGAGACCCGCGGTGTAGAGCGTCGAGAGCAGCGGGCGCCATCCGAACGCGGCGATGCCGGCGGCGATGGCATCGGGCCCCTCGATGAGCGCCGAGAGGCCGAGCGCGGGCAGCGGCACGACGAGCGACGACCATACGGTGAGCGACAGCGCGCCGAGCCGCCGGGCGGGTGCGACCGGCCCCGCCTTCCGTGCGATGACGTTGCCGATCGCCCACGAGAGCGCGGCGAGCAGGCACAGCACGACCGCGACCGCGGGCGCGTCGCCGCCGCGGCCGAGGGCGACGACGCCGAGCCCGACCGTGCCGATGGCGACGCCGATGACCTGCAGGCGCGTCGGCCGCTCGCGCAGCGCGAGTGCGGCGACGAGGATCGTGAGCACGACCTGCGCCTGCAGCAGCAGCGCGGCGATGCCGGGCTGCAGGCCGAGTGCGATCGACGTGTAGAGCAGGGCGAACTGGCCGAGGCTCATGAAGAGGCCGACGCCGACGACGGTCTTCCAGCCCGCGAGCGGACGCGGCACGATCACGACGGCGAGGGCCACGACGGCGAAGCGGATGGCGACGAAGAACAGCGGCGGGATGCCCTCCATGCCCCAGTCGATGACGACGAAGTTGAAGCCCCACATCGTCGCCACCAGGGCCGCCAGCAGCATGTCGCGTCTCGTCATGGATCAAGGCTGGCCCGCGGCATCCGGTAACACCAGCGAACATTTGTGTGCCTGAATCGGTAGCATCGCTGCATGATCGATCTCGAAGCCGTGGTCGCGCTCCGGGCGGTGGCCACGAACGGCAGCGTCGCTGCGGCGGCGGATGCGCTCGGGTTCACGCCGTCGGCGGTGTCGCAGCAGATCAAGCGCCTCGAGCGCGGCACGCGGGTCGCCCTGCTCGAGCGAGCGGGTCGCGGGGTGGTGCTGACGGATGCCGGCCGGCACCTGGTCACCTCGTCGGCGACGGTGCTCGCCGACCTCGAGCGCCTCGAGGCCGACCTGCATCTCGCCGGCCGGGGTCCGGGGGCGGATGGCGCGGCCGCGCGTCGCATCACCGGCGAGGTGCGCATCGGCGCGTTCTCGACCGCGGTGCGGGGCCTGCTGGTCGACGTGCTGCCGCGTCTGCGGGAGGAGCATCCGGACCTGCGGGTACCGATGCGGGAGAGCGAGCCGTGGGAGACGATCGCGCTCGTCGCGTCGGGCCAGCGCGATCTCGGCATCGTGCACCGGTGGGGCGGGGTCGCACTGGCGATGCCCGATCACCTGATCGAGACGCCCCTGTTCACGGATGTCGCGGACGTGATCCTGCGCCGCGAGCACCCCCTCGCCGGCCGCACCGAGCTGACCCCGGCCGACCTGGCTGAGGAGGAGTGGGTCGCGACGTTCGACTCGACGATCTGCCGGCAGTGGCTGCGGCGCCTCTTCGACGGCGTCTCGAACGCTCCACGCATCGTGCACGAGTCGATGGAGTTCGAGAACCACCTCGAGCTCGTCCGCGCCGGTCTCGGGATCGCGCTGGTGCCGCGCCTCGGCCGTTCGCCGCTGCCTGACGATCTCGTGGCGATCCCGACCGCGCAGCCGGCGTCGGTGCGCGGGGTCGCGGCCGTGCATCGTCGCAGCCAGGCGGATTCGCCGGCGCTGCAGGCCGTGCTCGATGCGGTGCGGTCGGGCGCGGTCGACCGCGACGGCGTCTGAGCTGCGCGCGGTCTCGCCCGCGTCCGCGCCGCTCGTCATGCGACCCTCCAGGACCACCGCATGCGCGAGCTGCGCTGCGCGCTTCGCCCGCCGCGAAGCGCCTGAGCCCGCACGGCCGGCGCGGTTGAGCTCGAGGGGGCTCGCCGTCTGGGTTCGCACCCGCATCCGACCGTTTGCGTGACGGCGTCGCCCTGGCGGCGTCGCCGTGACGGCGCTTCCGTGACGGCGCCGCGGTGGCGGCGCCGCCCTGATGGCGCCGCCGTGACGGCGCCGCGCAGGCCTTCGGGACGAACGACCCCTCGACGGCGTCGCCCCCGCGCGCAAGGCTGGACGGGAACACGACAGAACGGAGCATCCGATGACGATCACGCAGTCCGACCGCAGCACCGGTGACACCCTCGGGTTCGTCGTGGCCGGCGACGTGACAAAGGCCGACTACGACGTGCTGACGCCCGCGGTCGAGTCCGCGGTCGAGGAGCACGGCACGGTGAAGCTGATGCTCGACCTCACCGACTTCCGGTGGGAGAAGATCGGCGCGTGGGGTGCCGACCTGCACTTCGGTCGCGAGTTCCACGAGAAGGTCGCGCGCATGGCGATCGTCGGCCACAAGAAGTGGGAGGAGCGCCTCGCCCACCTCGCCACCCCGTTCTACGCGCAGGAGGCGGCGTACTTCGAAGACCAGGATGCCGCCTGGGCGTGGCTTCGGAGCTGACGCCGAGGACGGCACGGTGAATCGGGATCGGTGCGGCGACGAAGACCGAGGGCTGGGTGGGGCGAACTCGCAACCGGCTCGCAGCGCGATTGCAGCGGGCTCAGCAACGTCCGCAGTTGCGAGTTCATGAAACGAGCTCGCGCTGGCTCATCCTCGCGCCCGAGCCGGCCTCGCTGAGGTATGAGGCGTGGGGCGTGGGGCGTGGGGCGTGGGGCGTGGGGCATGCGGCCAGAGATCGCAGCATTGGGATTCGGCCTGGGTAGCGCACGTGATATTCCGGGTTGGCACGTCGAGCGTGCGCGACGAACGCCTCCGATGGACATCATGCTGCCTGCTCTTCGCGCAGCTCGAACCTCGCTCGCCCACCGAGTCGTGGCACTTGGGCGGGGTCGATGTGGGGCGGTGGGATGAACCACACGTCGGTGGGGCCGGGCCGGATCTGCCATCCGTCGCGGTGGATCATGTGGTGGCAGAAGGTGCACAACATGACTCCGTTGGAGAGGTCCGTCGGTCCGGTATCTCGTTCCCACCAGTCGATGTGGTGGGCTTCGACGTAGCCGATGTTCTGCCCACACGATGCGCAACCGCCGTCGCGCTCGCCGAGTGCCAGTCGCTGCGCCTTCGTGAAGAGTCGGGCGGCGCGGCCGAGGTCGAGCGGGAGGCTGTCGCCGCCGAGCACGGCAGGCAGGAGTTCGGCGTCGGCGGCCATGCGTCGCGCGGTCGCTGCCGAGATCGGCTGGTCGAGACCGTCGACGCGGGCGTGCCCGAGCTCGTCGACGAGGGTGTCGAGATCGACGCGCACGATGACGGTGGTCTTCGCGAGCGGAGCCGCCGCCTGAGTGCATCCGAGGCTGTGTCGGGCGAGGGCGGCGAGCGCGTCGGCCTGGATCTGCGTGATCGACCGCCGGTCATCGACCACCGGGGCGATGGCCCCGGGCGAGCGTCGGCGCAGTGCGTCGCTGACGAGCGCCTCGATGGCCGCCTTCACCGGTGCCGCGCTTTCGGGGTCGAGGCGGGCGTGCAGGTGGACCACACCCCGGCTGTCTTCGCGCATCGTCAGTGACCGCTCCATGCGCAGGTCGTCTTCGCGGGGTTCGACTCCGTCTGGATCGAGCCGCGCCTCCGCCTCGCGCACCCCCCGCATCAGCGTCTCGAGCGGCACCCGCATCGCCAGATCGACCAGTGCTGCCTCGACCACGGCGACCCGGCTCACCTCGGCCCGAGTGGCCGACCGGTCGAGCATCGACGTGATCGCGGACGCCGCCTCGATGCTGATGGCCGCAGTGCGGACCGCGGCTGCGACGCGCGGATGCCGCGCCGGCATCCGCTCACCGCTCAACGCCTGCCGCTCGGCCGTCGCCGCACCGACGGCGATCAGTCGCTGCGCCTCGGCCCGCGAGCCGCCCGTCGCGGCGGCGATCAGTCGGACGGGGTTGTGGAATCCCTGCGCCTTCGCGAGCCCGTCGACGCCGAACTCGGGCCCCGACCGTTTCGACGCCTCGGCAGCCACGCTGGCGAGCACAGCGTCGACTTCACGCCGGGCCCGGGCGAGTGCATCGACGACCCGCACCAGCCCGGTATCGCCCATTCGTTCCACATCGACCTGAACCGCCCCACTCGCCGCGCCCCACGCCGGCATCGCACCGGCCCACGCCTCCCGCAGCGCTGCCACACCGCGCTCGAGCGCGGCCAGCGCCGGCGCCGCGGGCGACGCGGGCGGCGACGGGTGCGCCGGCTGCGCGGGTCGCGTGGGGTGTTCCATGCCTCGATCCTGCACCCACCCACTGACATCCGCGCATGCGTGGAAATCAGGGTTGATCAGCGATTCTGCCTGTGGATGAATCGCCGCGAACGTGCCTTGTGGAGGAGGAGTCGACAGGCTCGCCGAGCTCCGTGATCAGCGTGGAAGTCACGGGGTCGACGACGCCTGCGCTTCGATCGGGTCGACGAGCACGGATGCTCCGGCTGCGGTGGCTGCTCGCGTGGCTGGTCGCGGTGGCCGCTCCGGTGGTCGCTCCGGTGGCCGCTCGCGCTGCCGCTTGCGCCAGACGCTTCGACCGGCCGCCCGCCAAGGCGGCGAGCCGAGTCATCCGCCCCTCAGCTCAGCGCGACCAGCAGGCTGAGCACCGCCAGAACGAGCACCACCGGCGTCATCGTGTACCGCTCGGGCTTGCTGCGCGAGACGGCGTTCATCACGATGCCGAGCACGAAGTAGCCGAACACGATCCACATGCCCACCGCGGAGACGGCGTCGGGCACGACGTCGATCAGGTCGACGCGGTCGAGGGCGAGCACGGCGATGACGGCGTAGATGACGATCGACACCAGGCTGCCGATGCGCAGCCTGGTCGGCAGCACGCGGTGCGAGCCGCCCCACGCGAACCGGCCGATCGGCGCGCCGAGCGCCAGCGCGAGCTGGAACACCGCGAGCAGGGCGAGGATGACGGTCAGGGCGATCGCGGCGGCCATGGGCCGAGCCTATCGGCGGGGATCCGACCTCCGAATGCTCGATCTCACTCAACCTGGCCGTTCACGACGCGGTGATCGAGCTGGATGTGCGGGCAGGATGCGTCACGCCGCCGGACCAGGCCCCTTTCACGAGGGGCCCGGGATGACCCGGGCCCCTCGACCCCGTGCGTCGCGAAGCGCGACGCCGAACCGATGCCTACTTCTGCACGAAGTCGACGAGCACGCGCGTGATCTCGTCGGCGTGCGTCCAGAGCATGCCGTGCGGGGCGCCCTCGATCTCGACGTACTCGGCGGACGGGAGGCGCTTGGTGAACTCGCGCGCCGTGGCGTCGATCGGCAGGATGCGGTCGGCGGTGCCGTGCACGATGAGCGCGGGCACGTCGACCTTCTCGATGTCGGCGCGGAAGTCCGTGAGCCAGGACTGGACGACGGCGGAGGCGGCGAACCATCCGCTCGACGCCGCGGTGTTCCAGCTCGCGCGGACCGCGGCCTCGCCGATGCGGGTGCCGAGGTTCTCGTCGAGGTTGTAGAAGTCCTGGTAGAACGTGTCGAACCAGGCGTAGCGGTCGGACTTCGCCGCCTGCTCGATGCCGGCGAAGACGTCGGCCGGCACGCCCGTCGGGTTGTCGTCGGCCTGCAGCAGGAACGGCTCGAGCGAGGCGAGGAACGCCGCCTTCGCGACCCGCTCCGTGCCGTAGGTGCCGATGTAGCGTCCGACCTCGCCGGTGCCCATCGAGAACCCGACGAGGATCACGTCGCGGAGGTCGAGGGTCTCGAGCACGACCTTCAGGTCGGCGGCGAAGGTGTCGTAGTCGAAGCCGACGGTCGGCTTCGACGACCGGCCGAACCCGCGCCGGTCGTAGGTGATGACGCGGTATCCGGCCTCGAGCAGGGCGGCGGACTGCTTCTCCCACGACTCCCCGCTCAGCGGGTAGCCGTGGATCAGCACGACGGGCTGCCCCGTGCCGTGGTCCTCGTAGTAGAGGTCGATGTCGCTCGAGTTCTCGGTTCCGACGGTGATGAATGGCAAGGTGCCAGCTCCTTCGAGTAGTGCCTAACCGGGTGGAATGACGTTGCAGGTTAGGACGTTGACAGCTGCAACTGAGGTAACCACCGAGGTATTCCGAGAGGGTTAGAATTCATGTCGAAGTCCGATCGAGAGGGGGTCCGGTCGTTGCCGACGGATGCCACGAGCGGGGGCGCTCCCGCCCTGCTGCTCGACCTCGTGAACTCGCGCCTCGTGTACGACGACCACGTCGACGATGAGCTCGAGACGGATGCCGCGGCATCCGCCTGGCTCGTCGCCCACGGCGGCACGGGCGATGCCGCCGAGATTCACGACGCGCGCGCGGTTCGCCCGCTGCTGACGCGGTTCCTCCGTGGTCAGGCCACGATCGACGACCTGACGCCGTGGACCGACGCCATCACCCGGCGGCCCGCGTTCGGGCAGCACGGTGCGGAGTGGCGCGACGAGATCGACCCGACGCGTCGCGTCGGGGCTCGGGCGATGCTCGAATGGGCCGGCCTGCAGGGGGCGTCGGGTTCGCGGATCCGCCCGTGCGCGGCATCCGACTGCCAGCACTTCTTCATCGACACGAGCCGGGCGAACGCCCGCCAGTGGCACTCGATGGAGACGTGCGGCAATCGCGCGAAGGCGCGACGCCACTACGAGCGCACCCGGCGCGGGTGAGGCGCGCGCGGGGCCGGTCGGGTCGCCGAACGGCCCCGGGCGCGTGCGGTGGGGCGTCGCGAAACGATGCTCGGATCTCGCGCGCTGCACCCGCGGTCCGCAATGCGGGCGCCGGTGGACTCAGGCGTCAGGCTGGGCTTCGCCGACTTCGCCGACTTCGGCACGGATGCCGCGGTCGCGGCCGGTCGCTGACGCCGCCTTGTTGAGAAGCCTCCGCAGCGCCACGCGCTCCTCGTCCTCGAGCGGATCGAGCAGTTCGTCCTGGGCTTGCAGCACGCGTGCGCAGGCGCGGGCCACCAGCTCCTGCCCGCGGTCGGTGGCGACGACCTGCCGCTGCCGCCGGTCGGAGGGGTTGGCGCGGCGCTCGACGAGACCTGCCTCCTCGAGGTCGTCGACCAGGTAGGTCATCACGGTCCGATCGATGCCGAGGTGCTTCGCGAGGGCGAGCTGACTCGGCCGATCGCCGCGGAGGACCTCGGCCAGGGTCTCGTACCCGCGCGGACCGTGCGGGAAGTCGCCGAGCGCCTGGCTGACCCGCTCGCGGTACGAGCGGAGCAGCACGGCCAGCGACCAGCCGAAGTCGTCACCGAGGTCGAGGCCGGTGGTGTCGGCGGCTTCGGTGCCGACCGCCTCTCCCGTGGTCGCATCGCTCATCCCTCCAGCCTACAACTCGCGCTGGGGAACAAATCATCTGTCCAAACGATTATCTTTGTCGCAGCAAGTCTCTGGAGGATTCATGTCGATCGAACTGGGCGTCCTGATCGCCCCATCCGCCGACGGCGATGACGCCGCCGTCGGGCTCGCCCGCATCGCCGAGGCGAGCGGGCTCGACCTCGTCGTGGTGTCGGACCCCGCCCGTGCCGGCGACACCGCGGACCTGGACCCGTGGAACCTCGCCACCTGGCTCGTCGCACGCACCGAGCGGATCGCGATCGGCGTGTCCGCGCCTGGCCGGGCGGGCACCGCGCGCGGGTCAGCCTTCGGTCTCACCGGCGGCGTGCCCGACGCCGACGGCGCGATCCCGTCCGTCGTCGCGCGCGGGCTCGCGACCCTCGACGTGCTCGCTCCGGGCCGGCTCGTCGCCGGGGCGGCGGATGGCGCGGAGCGGGCGCCCTGGCGGACCGCGCCGCGCAACGCGGGCCTCGACGAGGTCGCCGTGCTCGCCGAGGACGGCCTGCCCGTCGTCATCCCGGTCTCCTCGACCGACGAGGTCGAACGGGTCGCCGGGCTCGCCCGGGACCTCCGGTCCGGCGCTCCGGCCCGCCGCGGCCGCTCGGCGGCCGTGCGCTCGCGCCGCGTCGAGGGCATCGCCTACGACGACGTGCCCGCGTCGCTCGCCGACCATGCGGTCGAGCCCGGCGACCGCGCGCACCGCAGCGTCGCTTCGACCTATCTCCGGGGCGGCGAGCCCGGCCTCGTGCTCCGCCCGCGCACCGTGGACGAGGTGGTCGACGCCGTCGCGTTCGCGCGGCGGCACCCCGACCTCCCCCTCGGCCTCCGGAGCGGCGGCCACGGCGTCAGCGGGCGCTCGACCAACCAGGGCGGACTCGTGATCGACGTCGGGGCGATGGACGACATCGAGGTGCTCGACCGCGAGCGCCGGCTCGTGCGCATCGGCCCGGGCGCGACGTGGAAGCTGGTCGCGGCAGCGCTGCATCCCTACGGCTGGGCCCTCGGCTCGGGTGACTACGGCGGGGTCGGCGTCGGCGGGCTCGCGACCGCGGGCGGCATCGGCCTGCTCTCACGCGCGCGCGGGCTCACGATCGACCACCTGCGCGCGGTCGAGCTCGTGCTCGCCGACGGCACGCCGGTGCGCGCGAGCGCGGACGAGCACCCCGAGCTGTTCTGGGCCGTGCGGGGAGCGGGCGCGAACTTCGGTGTCGCCACCGCGTTCGAGTTCGAGGTCGACGGGGTCGCCGATGTCGGATGGGCGAAGCTCATCATGCTCGCACCCGACACCGAGACGGCCCTGCGCGACTTCGGCCGGCTCGCGAGCAGCGCGCCGCGCGACACCACCGCGTTCCTCGTCACCGGCCCGCCCCGCCAGGGCCAGTCGGTGCTGCAGCTCTACGCCGTCGTCGACCGGTCCGACCCGGATGTCGTGCTCGAGCGGCTGACGCCCTTCACCGAGCTGGGCGCGCTCGCCCAGCAGGAGGCGGCGGTGATGCCGTACAACGGGGTCATGGGCGAGGCGGCGGATGTCGGCCCCGAGGGCCATCACGGGCTCGGCGAGCCGGTCTCCCGGTCGGCGTTCCTCCCCGCCCTCACGCCCGAGTTCGCGCGCGACGCCGCGCGGCTGCTGCGCAGCGGGGTCGTGGTCTTCTTCCAGCTCCGCACCATGGGCGGGGCGATCGCCGACGTCGCGCCCGAGGCGATGGCGTTCCCGCACCGCTCCGCGGCGTTCCAGGTGACCGCCATGGGCCGGGACGACGCGGCGCTGAACGCCGCGTGGGACGGGCTCCGGCACCACTTCGACGGGCTCTACCTCAGCTTCGAGACCGACCGCCGAGCGGAGCGGCTCATCGACGCGTTCACCGAGCCGGGCCTGAACCGGCTCCGCGCCCTCAAGCGCCGGTTCGACCCGGGCAACCTCTTCCGCGACAACTTCAACATCGATCCCGGCACCGATCCCACTATCGATCCCGCAACCGACCCCGCCACCGATCTGGAGACCGCAGCATGACCGATCACGGACACGACCTGAAGTTCGGCTCGTTCGTCACCCCCTCGGCGCAGAGCGCCGATCGGGTCGTCGAGCTCGCCGTCACCGCCGACCGGGCGGGACTCGACCTGGTCACGTTCCAGGACCACCCGTACCAGGCGTCGTTCCTCGACACCTCGACGCTGCTGGCGTTCGTCGCCGCGCGCACCGAGCGCGTGCACGTGAGCGCCAACGTGGCCAGCCTGCCGCTGCGCCCGCCGGCCGCACTCGCCCGCGCCGCGGCATCCGTCGACGTGCTGAGCGGCGGCCGGTTCGAACTCGGCATCGGCGCCGGCGCGTTCTGGGACGGCATCGCCGCCATGGGCGGGAGACGGCTCACGGCGGGACAGGGCGTCGACGCGCTGCGCGAGGCGATCGGCATCATCCGCGGCATCTGGGATGTCGACGCGCCCGGCGCCCTGTCGCACCACGGACGCTACTACGACCTGGCCGGCGCGAAGCGCGGCCCCCGTCCGGCGCACGACATCGGCATCTGGGTCGGCGCCTACAAGCCGCGCATGCTGGCGCTCACGGGCGAGCTCGCCGACGGTTGGCTGCCGACGATGGAGTACCTCGAGCGCGGCGTCGCCACCCTCGCCGAGTCGAACGCGCGCATCGACGACGCGGCGCTCGCAGCCGGGCGCTCGCCGGGCGACATTCGACGACTGCTGAACGTCATGCGCGTCGGCCTGTCGCCGGTCTCGCGCGGCCCGCTGAACGGTCCGGTCGAGCAGTGGATCGACGAGCTGACGTTCCTCGCGCTCGAGCACGGCATGAGCGCCTTCCTCATCGGCGGCGACGACCCGGTCGTCACCCGCCGGCTCGGCGAGGAGATTGCGCCGGCGGTTCGCGAGCAGGTGGTGCGGGAGCGCGGCGGTGAGGGTGGGGTCACGGCGGCGTGAGCCGCGCGGGCGTCGGCTGGGCCCGGGGTGACGCTGCCGGGTGCGCGGATACTGCAGTCACCCGAGCGCTGGCGCAGGCGGCCGAAGGGGCCTCGGCGGCAGACCGACCTCGATGATTCGCGTCACCATCCGAACCGCCCGGTCGGGCAGCGTCTCGCCCGAGTAGACGTCCTCGTACAGTTCCTCGGCGGCTTCGGCGGCTTCGGCGGCGGCGGCGACGGTGCGGATGTCGCAGATCACCATGAGCTTGACGATGTCGGTGTCGTCGCGGCCGGGTCGGTCGGCTCGGAGATGCATCGCGAGCAGCGCCTCGGCGGGGGCGACCTGGATGACGACCGCGTCGTCGTCGTGGAGCGTCTCCCATTCGGTGACGCGGCGTCCGTAGCTCGGGGTGACGCCGGCGGCATGGTCGTTCGACCTACGTTTCCGTAGTCAGGCAACGCGACTACGTTTTCGTATGCGCGCGACCGTGCGCGGTGGGCGCCCCGGATGCGCGCGACCGTGCGCGGTGGAGGCGGCCCGGAAGCGCGTCATGCCGCCGTTGCTTCGCGCAGCGCGAATCTCGCCTTGCCTCCGAGGCGTGGGACTCGGGCTGGGTCGATGTGCGGTGGCGGGATGAACCAGATCTCGGTCGGGTCGGCGTGGATGCGCCATCCGTCGCGGTGGATCATGTGGTGGCAGAAGGAGCACAGCAGCACTCCGTTCGAGAGGTCGGTCGGCCCGGCATCTCGTTCCCACCAGTCGATGTGGTGCGCTTCGACGTAGCCGATGTTCTGCCCGCAGGAGGCGCAGCCGCCGTCGCGCTCGCCGAGGGCGAGCCGTTGCGCTTTCGTGAAGAGGCGGGCGGCGCGGCCGAGGTCGAGGGGGAGGCTCTCGCCGCCGAGTACGGCGGGGATGATCTCGGCATCGGCGGCCATTCGGCGGGCTGTCGCCGCCGAGATCGGCTGCTCGAGGCCGTCGATGCTGGCATGACCGAGCTCGTTGACGAGGGTGTCGAGGTCGACGCGCACGACGACGGTGGTCTTCGCGAGCGGGGTGAGCGTCTGGGTGCAGCCGAGCGTGTGGCGCGCGAGCGCGGCGAGCGCGTCAGCCTGGATCTGGGGAATCGTGCGGTGGTCCTCGACGACCGGGCGCGGCTCACCGACGCCCATCGTCGCTCCGCCCGTTCGCAGCTCATCGGCGCCGATTCCGGTGCCGTCCGGGCCGCCGGCGGCTTCGCCCGGTCGGCGTCGTCGTAGTGCGTCGCCGACGAGCGCCTCGATCGCGGCTTTCACGGGCGCCGCGCTCTCGGGGTCGAGCCGGGCGTGCAGGTGCACCACACCCCGCCGGTCCTCCCGCACGGTCAGCGAGCGCTCCATCCGGAGTTCGTCTTCGCGAGGCTCAACTCCGTCGGGATCGAGCCGGGCCTCCGCCTCGCGCACCCCGCGCATCAGGGTCTCGAGCGGCACGCGCACGGCGAGGTCGACGAGGGCGTGCTCCACGATCTGCACCCGGTCGGGGTCGCTTCGCATCGACACTCGCTCGAGCATGGTCGTGACCGCGGATGCCGCCTCGAGACTGATCGTCGCCGCCTCGACGGCCGCGGCGACGTGCGGGTGCCGCGCCGGCATTCGGTCACCGCTGAACGCCTGCCGCTCGGCCGTCGCAGTGCCGACGGCGATCAGTCGGTGCGCGTCGGCGCGCGACCCGCCCGTGGCCGCCGCGATCAATCGCACCGGATTATGGAAGCCCTGCGCCTTGGCAAGCCCGATCTCCCCGAACTCCGGCCCGGATCGCTTCGTCACCTCGGCCGCGAGTCTCGCGAACAGGGCGTCGACACCGCGCCGCACCTTCGCGAGCCCGTCGACGACCTGCATGAGCCCGGCATCGCCCATCTGCTCGGTCTCGACCTGAGCCGACCCGCGGATCGCGCCCCACGTCGGCATCGCGCCGAGCCACGCCTCGCGAAGCTCCGCCAGATCACGCTCCAATGCCTCGAGCGCATGCGACGCCGGAGTCGTGTCGGGCTCGAGTCGCTGGGGTTCCATGACTCCATCCTGCAGGTACCCACCGACATCCGTCGGCGCCGGAAATCGACCACGATCGGGCATTCTTCCTGTGAATGAATCGCGTCGATCAGCACCTGTGGAGGAGAAGTGCACGACGTGCTGCCGGCAGGGTGACATGCGCCGCTGACGCCCGCTGACGGTCGCGGAGGTGGCTCTCGGGGCCAGCCGTCCGATGCTGGTATCACCGTGATACCGAGCGGTACGATGGCGGTCGACGGAAGGACGATGCCATGGCGATGACGCTGCGACTGGACGAGTCTCACGACCAACTCCTCGAGGCCCTGGCCGCGAAGTTCGGACGCTCGAAGACCGAGGTCGTGCAGATCGCGCTCGACGAGCTCGCGGCTCGTGCCGACAAGTCCGCTCGCACGCGTGCGGCGTTCGATCGCGTCCGTTCCCGCGACGCCGAACTGCTCGAGCGTCTCGCCCGGTGACGGCGGGACGCGAGGTCGAGTACCTCGACCCCGACGACGTCGAGGCATTGCTCGACGACGAGGGATTCCACTTCAAGGACGGCGCCCGCGGGCGCAACCTGCTGCTCTCGGCTCTTGCCGCGCCGATGCCCGTCTTCGGCGAGGAGGTGCATCCGACGCTCGACGAGAAGGCCGCGGCGCTCCTGCTCGCGCTGATGCGCAACCATCCGCTCGCCGACGGGAACAAGCGACTGGCCTGGTTCGTGACCGTTGCGTTCCTCGAGCTCAACGACCTCGACCTCTTGGCCGATGACGTGGCCGAGGCCGACCGGTTCATCCGCGAAGTCGCAGCGGGTGCGGTCGATCTCGACGCGGTCGCCGCGTGGGTTCGCGCCCGCATCCGTCCGCTCGCGTGAGTGACCGTGCGGCCCGCGGTCGGAAACCACGGAGCATCCGCCCGACGTGTCAGAAGGTCGACGACGACGCGCGCTGACGAATGGCGTGCGAGACCTCACGCCGTGACGAACGCCGCCTGCGTGAGCCGCTCGGACACATCCCAGACGCGGGCCGCGTCATCCGCGCTGCGCAGCGGCGGGTAGAGCCGCTGCAGGGCTGGCGCCCCGCCGAGGTGGCCGAGCCCGCGCGGCCCGTACATCGCGCCGCCCTCAGCCGGCGGGTCGGTGGCGGCCATGAGCGCGGGCAGCGCCGCGGAGTCGACCGTACCGAGCAGGATTCCGCGCGCGGAGAGGGCACGGATCATCCGGATGGCGCTCGTGTCCTCGTGCCGGTCCAGCTCGGGGCGCGCGGCGAGCAGGCTCGTCGGGGCCACCCCCGGGTGCGCGAGGGTGCTCGTGATGCCCCACCCCTGGGCGCGACTCCGACGTTCGAGTTCGAGCCCGAACAGCCCGAACGCGATCTTCGATCGGGCGTACGCGCGCTGCGCGTCGTAGCGGCGCTCCGAGTTCAGGTCGTCCCAGTCGATCGCACCCCGCCGCGCCGCGATGCTGATCTGGGACGTCACCCTGGCTCGCCCCGCGCGCAGCAGCGGGAGAAGCCGGGCGACGAGGGCGAAGTGGCCGAGGTGATTGGTGCCGAACTGCAGTTCGAAGCCGTCAGCGGTCAGCTGCCGCTCCGGCGGTGTCATGACGCCTGCGTTGTTGATGAGGAGGTGGATGGGCCGACCCTCGGCGGTCAGGGCGTCACCGAGTGCAGCGACCGAGGCGAGCGAGGACAGGTCGAGCGATCGCAGCGAGACCTCGGCGCGCGGAACACGCCTACGGATCCGCTCGACCGCTCGCGCGCCCTTCGCTGGGTTGCGGACCGGCAGGACCACCTCGGCGCCGGCCGCCGCGAGTCGCTCGGCGATGCTGAGCCCCATGCCGTCGCTCGCGCCGGTGACGACGGCGCGCCTGCCGGTCAGGTCGGGGATGTGGATGTCGATGGTTCGCCCGGTCATTCGAGTCCTCCTCGCTCGTGGTCATCCCACGCGTCGTGGTCATCCCACGGTCGCCCGCGGCGCTCGCGTCATCCAGAGACCGTCGATCCCGGGTTCGCGAGTCCCGCCCAACGGCGCTGAGGGTGGGACGGACGGTCCGTGGTTCCGGGCAGCCGAGCGAGGTAGAAACGAAGCAGCACTGCGAGACGAGGTTCACCATGATCGATCGCGCCGGGCTGGCGGAGTTCCTCCGCGGTCGTCGGGAGGCGCTTCAGCCCGAGGACGTCGGCCTGCCTCGCGGTCCGCGCAGGCGGGCGACCGGGCTTCGACGTGAGGAGGTCGCGGCGCTGTGCCACATGTCGACCGACTACTACTCGCGGTTGGAGCAGGAGCGCGGCCCGCAGCCCTCGCCCCAGATGCTCGCGTCGATCGCGCTCGGCCTCCACCTGTCCATCGACGAGCGCGACCACCTCTTCCGGCTCGCGGGACACAACCCGCCCGCGCGCGGCGAGGTCAGCACGCACATCAGTCCGGGGCTGCTCCGCATCCTCGACCGCTTGAGCGACACGCCCGCCGAGATCGTCACCGAGCTCGGCGAGACGCTGCGGCAGACGCCGATGGCGGTGGCGCTGACGGGGGATGCCACGGCGTACACTGGGCCCGCCCGCAGCGCGGGGTACCGATGGTTCACCGACCCGGCCGCCCGTGATCGGTACGCGCCGGAGGAGCACGCGTTCCTCAGCCGCATGTACGCGTCGGGCCTTCGCGAGATCGTGACCCTGCGTGGCCCGGACTCGCGGGCTGCGCACCTCGCCGCTCTGCTGCTCGAGCAGAGCGGCGAGTTCCGCCGCATCTGGGACGACCATGAGATCGGCGTGCGCCCGCATGAGGTGAAGCACTTCATCCACCCCGAAGTGCGAGCCCTCGAGCTGACCTGCCAGCGGTTGATCGACCCCGAACAGGGCCATTCCCTGCTCGTGTACACCGCGATCCCCGGAAGCGAGAGCCACGACCGGTTGGGCCTCCTCGCCGTCATCGGCGCGCAGGCGCTCGGCTGATGGCGGGTGGTCGTGCGTCCGAGCGTCCCTACGTCGTCGGCGCTCCGACCGGCTCACCGAATGGCACCAGCGGCACGGACGTCGACAGCTGCGTGCTACCCAGCTCGAACCGTTCGATGGCAGGCCTGGATGTCTCGAAGTCGAACCGTCGCCAGATTCAGAGCCGTTTTGCGCGGTCAGCGCTCCAAAAGCCGCGCCGCATAGGCGTTCAGGCTCGTGCCCTCTCGTAGGGCTTCGGTGGCCAGCCTGCGGTGCAAGGCTGGATCGACGCGAAGGTTCACGCGCCCCGAATAGGTCCGGTCTGCGAGCGGTTCGGGCACCTCCTCGCCGGCTTCGACCATGTCGGCGATCACCGACCGCACGAGACCCTCCAAGCCTCGCAGTGCGTCGATCTGCGTGCCCGCCAGCCACGAAAGGGACGGGAACTCTGCGATCGTGGCGACGAACTCGCCGTCGGACGGGCTCCACTCGACGGAGTAGCGGTAGTGCTCGACCGCTGGCCGCTCCATCGTGCTGTTCATCAGAACCCCTCCTCCTTCTTCTTGTCGATCGCCTTGATCAACTGCTTGACCTGGTACTCCTTCGCCTTGCCGCCGTCGCCCTTCTGAAGATTGATGCGGGGGTCACCATGCCATGGCATCTTGTAGATCGCTACGTGACTTCCGGATCCGCGCCTCGGTTCCCCGAAGTGAGCTTCCGCCAGCTGGCATGCTTCAGCAAAGCTGAGGGACTTCGGTGACCTTCGAGCCTTCTGTTCGATCTTCTCCACCGAGCCCACGTCTCCATGGTGCCAGAAGTGGCACCATCCCTCAAGGTGCTGGGGTAGGACGGTGAGGCTGATGCTCGACCTCACCGACATCCGGTGGGAGAAGGTCGGCGCGCGGGGTGCCGACCTGCACTTCGGTCGCGAGTTCCACGAGAAGGTCGCGCGCATGGCGATCGTCGGCCACAAGAAGTGGGAGGAGCGCCTCGCCCACCTCGCCACCCCGTTCTGCGCACAGGAGGCGGCATCCTTCGACGACCAGGATGCCGCGGGGCTGGCTCCGGAGCTGACTCAGAATCGGCGACGGACAACTCAGGCCGACGCCGCGAGCGCGCGCACGGCGCGCTCGACCGCAGGCCGCACGTCGAGCTCGGGATCGACCGTGAGTCGGTGCAGCACCAGCCCGTCTGAGAGGGCCATGAGCGCCCGCGCCGCCGGCACCGGGTCGGGGATGCCGGCTGCGGCGACGAGCCGGTCGGTCCATTGCTCGAACTCGCGACGCTGGCGGCGCAGCGGTTCGAGCAGTTCGGGGTCGGCGGCGAGTTCGACGAAGAGCGCGTAGCGCGCGCGGGTGCGGGTCGCGGCCGGGCCGGTCTGGACGAGGAGCACGGCGCAGAGCCCCTCGGCGATCGAGTCGGGCGTCGGCTGCTCGAGCACCACCGGGTTGAAGTCGGCGCGCTCGAGTTCGGCCATCCAGTCGATGATGCCGGCCAGCAGGGCCCGCCGCGTACGGAACCAGTTCGAGGTCGAACCTGCGGGCAGTCCGGCTCGTTGGTCGACGCGCGCATGGCTGAGTGCCCGCACTCCGTCGGTGCCGAGGACCTCGACCGCCGCCTCGAGGGCTCGCTCCCTGGTTGCTGCAGCCATCGGCGCCTTTCACGTCGCGTACGTCGACGAGTTTCGCATGGGCGCGGGTGGTGTCGTGGCATCCGTGCGCCGTGGCATCCGCAGGCCGGGTCGGGTCGGCGGGCCGGGCTCAGCCGGCTCGCCGGATCCAGTCGAGCGTGAGGTTCGCGACCGCGTCGGGTGCCTCGGCGGGGAGGAGCTTGCCCCCGTCGTCGACGAACGCGAACTCGACGTCGTCGGCGAATCGCTCGGGGTTCGCGCAGAGGCGGCGGATGAGCGGCTCGTCGAACCTGGTGTCGACCCGGCCGAAGGCGAAGAGCGTCGGGACGGTCAGGCGCATCCGCTTGTACACGCCCCGGCTCAGCCGCATCGACTCGGGGATCACCATGCCTCGGTAGAGCGCGCGGACCGCCTGGTCGATGGCGGGGCGCTGCATGGGCGAGAGGTGGGCGTCGATCTCCGCCTCCGGCGTCCGTCTCGCGTTGTACTGATCGGCCCACACACCCCGGAGCGAGCTGCCGGGGCGATGCCAGACCAGCTTCGGCATGTGCCGGAAGGCGGCGACGAGCCTGGGGCTGAACGAGATGAATCCGGGCGGCACCGAGAGCTGCACCGCCCTGCCCACTCGTTCGGGGTGGGCGTAGGCGAGCTGCATCCCGGTGATCGCCCCCATGTCGTGGCTGACGACGTGCGCACGTTCGACGCCGAGCGCCTCGAAGAGCGCGAGCAGGTCATGCAGCCGCGTCTCGCGCTCGATGCCGGGGTCGTCGGCTTCGGTCCAGCCGGCACCGCGAAGGTCAGGACAGATCACCCGGTAACCCTGCTCGGCGATCAGAGGCGCGACCTGATGCCACTGCCACCAATGCAGCGGGAAGCCGTGGAGCATGACGACGGGCTCACCGTCGCCCACGGTGGCGACGTGGGTGCGCAGGCCCGGGGTCTCGACGATGAGGTGATCGAATCCGGATGCCTCGGGCAGCGGCGGTGCGAGATCCGCCGGTGCGGCGATTGATTGACGGTGAGGCTCTGGTGCACGCATGACGACTCCTTCGTCGGTGCGGATTACTATGTTTATAGTACCGCGGATGGCGCGCGCCTGCCAGACCCGCGGGGCCCATCAGGGTGTGAGTCGGTGAGTGAGGTCTCCGCGAGGGCGTCTATTCCAGCCCGTCGCGGCATCAGTAGCGTCCGAGTGGGTGCCGCGTCGTGCATGGTGAGTCCATGGATCTTCGTCTCGCCAATCAGCGGTTGAGTGAACTGCTCAAACTGCTGGAGAGCACCAGCCCACGATGGGGATGGCGCTCCCTCGTCCAAGGGTCGGCGATGTCGCCGACCGTCGTCCAGCAGGTATCCCGAGTGATCGCGCTCGCCGGTGAGTCCGCGATCCTCTACGCGAGTGGCGGCATCACGAACGCTGCCGGAGCACCGAATACACGCATCGTCGCGATTACTGATCATCTCGTGATCGTGGCCGAGTTCGGCCGCACCGGAAAGCAGCTCGACACGAGTGTGCGGGGCCTTCCCTATCGAGGCCGAATCACGGCGATAGAACTGGAGGACGTGACGCCGCTGCCTCCCGACAACGGCGTCGACGGGCCATGGCCGGAGCACGCAATCGTTATCATCCGCCTCGGCGACGAGGTGATTCGTCTGCCGGTGACTGCGGCGGCAGACGCTCCGACGCCCGCGGCGCTCGAGGCCGTCCGGGCGATGATGATGTAAAGGCGCCTTCCTAAGGTGCGACCGTGGCGTCACTCGCCTGCGCTCGGCTGATGCGAAGTGGGCCTATCTTTAGGCCCACTCACTTCGCCGCGGTCGCGCGCCGGCTGGCCGACATCAAGAAGCGGCAGGCGCCGCGCCCGATCGACCAGATCATCACGGGCATCTACGACGGCCTGCGGGTCTCGAACGACCTGCTGACCGTGAGCGGCCTGGCGAAGGGCTTCAATGGCACGCCGTTGTTCGAGGGGCTCTCGTTTCGACCTGCAGGGCGGCGACCGGGTCGCGGTGCTCGGCTCGAACGGGTCGGGCAAGTCGACGCTGCTCGACGTGCTGACCGGTGAGACCGAAGCGGATGCCGGGACCGTCCGTTGGGGCAAGGGAGTCAGGTTCGTCTCGTCCAACCGGGTCTACGCCGAACTGGATCTGGACGACACCGTCGGCCACGCGGTGAACGCCTACCCGGACTCGCTGGCGTTCACCGCGACGAAGAAGAGCGTGAACCGGTTCCTGTCGATGCTGCAGTTCTCGGAGGCCGACCTGCAGCAGAAGATCGGCACCCTCTCCGGCGGCCAGCGCGCCCGCGTCGCGATCGCCCAGTGCGTGCTCCCCGCGGCGGTCATCGTTCTCGACGAGCCCACCAACCCACCTCGACATCACCTCGACCCAGGTGATGGAGCGGGCGCTCACCCATTTCCCGGGCGCGGTCATTGTGGTCTCGCACGACCGGTTCTTCGTCGACGAACTCGCTCGCAAGGCTGCCCTATGGCGAAGAAGGACTCCAGATCTGGCCTTGAGATGGCAGGCTGGGTAGGTGCATCAGACGTCATTCTCGGATCTCGCCAGCTCGCTAGATGGTTCCGGTTTGGAGGGAGCAGGGAAGGATGCGTTTTCGATTCCAGAATCGGCAGGATTCTTCGTTGAGCCTGTGCTTGTCGTCAAGGAGGGCTTCGACGATCTTGCTTCCGACGTGGTCCTTATCTCTGCCAGGGGAGCGGCGGGAAAGAGTAGGACCGCAGTTGAGTTAGCGATGCGAGCCAAGGCTCCCCTTTGGAGTCTCGAACGCGACGCTGCCGTCGGCAGCGCCGCTCTCCCGTTGAACCTCAACACCTATATGGGTGCGGTGAACGCTATCGAAGAGATTGCGGAACGACCGGTGAGGCCGACCCTCCTGGTCGATTCGCTGGACGAGGCCAGGTCGCGTGTATCTGCGCAGTCGTGGGAGGAGTTCCTTGACTCCATCTCAGACGCTGGCGGACGAGGCCTGCGCCTGGTTCTCTTCGGCCGGGACAGGACGCTGGAGGACGTATGGCTGAAGCTTGCGGACGCGGGACGCTCGATTGCCTGGCTCGAGGTGTCACATTTCCCACCCGAATCAAGAATCGAATACATTAACGGCCGGGTCGTTGAACGAGATTCGACCGCGTCCACGGATGGCCAGTACTATGTCGCGGCGCGCGACGCGCTTCTGGATGCGCTTACCGGCTCTGTCGATGCGGAGTCCGCCGAGACTTTCGTTGGCTACGCTCCCGTTTTGGATGCGGTCGCTACCGTTCTGCTGGACGAGCAAAACCATTACAAACTCGCTCAAGAGTTCGGTGCGAAGGCTGGAAACTCGCGTCACATCGAGGTGCTTCGTGAGATTCTCGATGGGCTTCTGACTCGCGACCAAGGAAAACTGAAGCCGTTGGCCAACGAACTGGGCCTTGATGCCCAGTCCATCTTCACGCCGCATGAGCAAATTGAATGGCTTTGGCACGACATCGTCGGCACGCCAGAGCCCGGGCTCCTTCATATTGTCGACGAGGCAAAGCGCTTCGAATACCGCCAGAAGCTGCGATCTTTCCTCGACGAGCATCCATTTCGTTCGGAGCGCCGCTGGGCCAGTGCCGTATTCGAGGCTTATGCGGCAGCTGAGTGGTTCGATAGATCGTTGCCCCCGGATGGGCTTCTCGATGTAGGGAATCGATCGGGTCTTCTCTTCGATTTCGTCGCGACCTCGGCGGGCGAAGATGAGCGAGTGTTGGATGAGTGGCAGTTCGCCGCGCTCCACTCCTCAATCCTTGCCGGCGAGTCCGCCGGTAGTGCTGCAACTGTGACCGCTACGCAATCCGAGGATGTCGGACTCGAAGGCAGTATGGAGGTGACGCGACCCAGCGGGCCACTTTCACTGAGGTTCACGCTCCTCCCCGCCGACTCAGACGAGGTTGTGCTCGTGGGCCCCCTGGAGTCGCTGACTCTGTCGACTCCTGGCGGCGTCCGGATTCCGCCGCTCGAGAGCGGAAAGGTGATTGGGCCGGATCTCTTCCTGCAGTGTCGCTCTCTTCATGTCGAAGGGAATGAGGCGCGGTTTGCCAGGACTGCGAGCACTCCCGGTGAAGAAGCCGCCGAAGTTCGGTTTGATATCAGAGGCAACTCGGTGGTGCTTCCGTCTCTTATTTCAGTCGAGCCGACCACCGATGCCTTCGAGATTGCTCTGCCAGAATCCGCGCAGATCGTTTACCCGTGGACGAAGTTCCGCGTCGCGCCCGAAGCTGAAGCAGAAGAGGTTGATCCGCGGTCCAAGGCCATCCGGTTCCTCCATAAGCTTCAGAGTCTCGCGCGCACGCACGGGCACAGCGATGGGCGGGCGACATTCTTCATGAAACTTCAGGGCCGCCAGCCGATCAAATCGGTGAAGCTGCGCGACACTCTGGACCGGATGGTAGCGCGAGGCGTTGTCCGGCTCGACGGCGAGCTGGTATTCCTGACGGCCGAGGCGGACCAACATCGCTTCAGCGGTAAGGGCATGCCGGGGCAGCGTACTATCGATGACGAGTGGGACTACTGGGGTCCGATTGTGCAAGATATCGAGTCGCTGCTTGATGCTTCCTGAAAGGATAATGCGTCCTTATGCGGGCCGGGAAGGGGCATTGCGGTCGACACGTTGACCGGCACAGCCATCCAGCTGCGTGTCCTCCTTGTCCTCGAGGGCTGACGACACGACGTACCCCACGGTCTCTTTCCCGCGCCTGGCAGGACCGTCGAGTAGAAGATCTGTCCGGAGGCGCCGCTAAGGTCTGAGTTATGCTTCGCCGACTTGATCTCAAGGGCCCGTGGCGGTCGCTTGACAGGGGCTTTTGGCCCGAGGATCTGCCCTTGGGTTGCCGAACGGTCATCTACGGCCATAACGGGAGTGGAAAGTCGACACTGTCCGAACTCCTCCTTGGCCTCGCCGAAGGCGACGGGACAGCTGACGTCGTTTGGGAAGACGAGGACAAGCGGCGAACGAGCATCGGTGTGGGTGGGACGAGCCCTTCGCACTCCATGGCGGTCTTCACTCGCAAGTGGGTCGAAGCGAACCTTTCCGATTTTCTGGATGGTGATAGTGCCTCGGCCATTGTGACATTGGGCAGGGAAGCCATCGACGCCAAGGAGGAGCAGTCGAGGCTCGAGGAAGAAATCGAGCGTCTTCGCGGCGAGGCGAGTGAGGCAGAGAAGCAGCGCAAGTCGGCGGATCAGAAGGTAGAGAAGCTCGCCCGGGAGGTCCAGGACCGCATCGTCTCCGAACTCAAGGAGTTCGACTACAGCCACTTCACGAAGAACCGTTACTCGATCCCCAAGGTCAAGGACGATCTTCGAAGTTTCAGAGGGGAGTTCCCAGATAGCAACGCTCACGCTGAGGCATTGAAGCGCATGGGGGAAGGCGCACCCGCCTCAGTCGCAGAAGTCACGTTGCCGCCAACGGGCGTCAGCACGGGTCTGACCGGGCTTTCCGAGTTGCTTGCCGAGACCCCCACCCGCGTCGCCCTTACGGCGCTCGAAGGCGACCCCGTGGCGCAAACATGGGTCGAGGAGGGGCGCGGTCTGCACGAAGAACGCGACCACTGCCTCTTCTGCGCGGGAGAATTGTCCAGCAAGCGGCGTGATGAGCTCGCGAGGCACTTCGACGAAAGCTGGCTGCGGATCCGCGCTAAAGCGAACGATCTGCTTGACGCTGCGACAGCTGAGAAGGAGTCGCTGACGGCTTGGTTCGCGGCGCTCCCGGCCGCAGCGCAACTCTCGAGCGATCTTCGCTCGGTCTACAACGCAGCGGCGGATCGCGTGCGGATAGAGGTCGAAGAGCGCACGGCGGCGCTTGAAGCGGTTGGGGTTGCGCTCAGCCTCAAGGCCGCGGACCCCAGCTCGACACCTGCCACGCCGGATTGGTCGGCGCTTGACCGCCCCATAAGCATCTCGGTACTCGTCCAGGCGGTCAGGGACCACAACGATCAGGTTCGTCGTCATGAGGAAGTTACCGCCGAGCGTAAGCGGAGTGTACTCGACCATCTCGTCGGGTCGCAGAGCGCAGCGTTTCGAGATCTTGAGGAACAGGCCAAGGCATACGCCGACAGGAGTTCGACAAGCAAGCAGGCGGCGGAACTGGCGCAACGCCACCTGGACGAGGCCCGTCAGGCACAGTTCACTACTAAGGAGATGGCCGATACGCTCACGCAGGACCTCGCCCGAGTCTATGGGAAGGATCACCTCAGCGTTGCCGTCACCGCGGACGGGAAGTCCTACGCCTGCCGGCGTGGCGACGAGCCGGGCACCAACCTTAGTCACGGCGAACGGACGACTCTGTCGCTCCTCTATTTCTTGCGCAAGTTGGAAGACGAGCAGGTCGCGGGTGGTGACCCATCGCAGCGAATCGTGGTGATCGATGATCCATCGAGTTCGCTTGACCGAGAGGCGCTGTTCGCTACGCACCAGTGGCTCATCGACACACTAAAGGGGTTCGGTCAGTATGTCATCCTGACCCACGACTTTAGTCTCCTGCGACTGTTCATCAAGTCCCACAAGAACGCGTGGGGGACTTCGATGAGGAAGATCAAGAAGGGCGAGGTTGACGAGATTCGATTCCCGAAGGTGGCCTTCCTTGAGATGTACACCGCGGCAGTCGATGGCGAGCGCAAGTCTAGGGTGGGGAAGCTTCCTCACGTTTTGCTAAGTAACACCTCGGAGTACGCGTACCTTTTCTCGATGGTCATGGCTGGCGTCGCTGACTCTGAGGACCACGAGCGTCTCTTCCTCTTGCCGAACGCAGTTCGGCGGGTTCTCGAGGTCTTCGCCAGTTACAAAGCGCCCCACCGGACCGACTTCTTGCAGCAGTTGGAAGTCCTCGTTGAAGCTCAAGAAGGTGAGCCCTTCCGTGACGTATACGACTTCTGCAACAGGTTTTCACACGGCGAGGGCAATGAGAGCGTGGATGTGCTCGACGCACGCGCTGTCCACGGACAGATTCGTCGGTGCATGGAGTTCTTGAGAGCGGTAGACGGCGAACACTTCGAGCGAATGTGTGTGGCGACCGGTATCGATCCGGCCGCGCTCCCGTAGAACTCTTGGTCGCCGTGAGCTGGCCAGCAGCGGTCACCACCCGCCAGCGGCGCACGTTGGCAGGCGGATCGGGGCAGGGGAAACCGCGGCTTAGGTCAAGGGCAAGGGAATAGACCGCCCCACGACGCGTTGAACTTGAGCGTACCCAACTCAAGTTCCCAGGAGGACCTAGGTGCCCGACAACTTCAACGAGGCCGGCGCGAGCTCGTTCGACGAGTTCCTCGCCCGCTACCTCGCGGGTGAGCAGGCCAGGCAGGCGCGGTCGATCGACCTCAGCCGGTTCCTGACCTCGCGCACCCAGAGCATCCTGCAGCGCGCCGGACGCTTCGCGCTCGAGCGCGGGCAGACCGAGCTCGACGCGCTGCACATCCTGCGCGTCATCGTCGAGGACGAGTCCGTCGCGCAGGCGATCACGCGCGTCGGCGCGAGCCCCGAGCGCATCATCACGGCGACCGAGGCGCGGCTGCCCGCGGCATCCGACACCGCCGACGTCAACTCGGCCATGATCACCCCCAGCGCCAGCCGCGGCCTGTTCCACGCGTACCAGGTCGCCCGCTCGAGCGGGTCGACGTACATCGACCCCGAGCACGTGTTCTTCGCGCTCGTGCTGGGGCAGGATGCCCCGGCCGGGCAGGTGCTTGCGCGCGCTGGCGTCACCGCCGACGCGCTCGCGGCCGGGCTCGGCGAGCACATCGAGCAGAGTGCAGGCGCTGAGGCGACCGGCACTGACGGTTACGAGCAGACGGATGCCGCGGCATCCGCCACCCCCATGCTCGACAAGTTCGCCATCGACCTCACCGAGCGCGCCATGAACGGCGAGCTCGACCCCGTGATCGGCCGTGCCGACGAGATCGAGCAGACCATCGAGATCCTCAGCCGCCGCACGAAGAACAACCCCGTGCTGATCGGCGAGGCCGGCGTCGGCAAGACCGCGATCGTCGAGGGCCTGGCCCGCGCGATCGTCGAGGAGAGCGTGCCCGAGGCGCTGCTCGGCAAGCGGGTCGTCGCACTCGACCTGCCCGGCATGCTCGCCGGCACCCGCTACCGGGGCGACTTCGAGGAGCGCCTCACCAAGACGATGGAGGAGATCGCCGAGCACCGGGGCGAGCTCATCGTGTTCATCGACGAGGTGCACACCGTCGTCGGCGCCGGTGGTGCCGGTGAGGGCGGCATGGACGCGGGCAACATCCTGAAGCCCCGCCTCGCCCGAGGCGAGCTGCACCTCGTGGGTGCGACCACGCTCAAGGAGTACCGCACCATCGAGAAGGACCCCGCGCTCGAGCGCCGGTTCCAGCCGGTTCGCGTGGGCGAGCCCTCGATCGAGGACTCCGTGCTCATCCTGCAGGGCCTGCGCCCCGCGTACGAGGAGCACCACGGCGTCACCTACACCGACGACGCCCTCCGCGCCGCCGTCGAGCTCAGCGCCCGGTACCTCACCGACCGCGTGCTGCCCGACAAGGCCATCGACCTCATCGACCAGGCCGGCGCGCGCCTGCGCCTCAAGCTGGGCGTGAAGGTGGATGTCTCGACGCTCATCGAGCGGCTGGCGGAGCTCGAGGCCGACAAGAACGCGGCCGTCCGCGCCGAGCACTACGAGGAGGCCTCGCGCATCCGCGACGAGATCTCGAAGGTGCAGGAGCGGCTCGACGAGGCAACCGAGAAGGCCGCCGCGCAGGGGCGTGCCGTGGCATCCGGTTCGTCGGATGTCGCGACCAGCACCGTCATCGACGAGGCGCAGATCGCCGCCGTGATCTCGCGGGCCACCGGCATCCCGGTCAATCGGGTCACCGAGGGCGAGCGCGAGCGCCTCGCGAACCTCGAGGGCGAGCTGCACGCCCGGGTCATCGGGCAGGATGACGCGGTCACCGCCGTCGCCCGCTCGGTGCGCCGCAACCGCACCGGCATGGGCGACGCGAAGCGGCCCGTCGGCTCGTTCCTGTTCCTCGGACCGACCGGTGTCGGCAAGACCGAGCTGGCGCGGGCGCTGGCGTCGTCGCTGTTCGACGACGAGGGCGCGATCATCCGCTTCGACATGAGCGAGTTCGGCGAGCGGCACACCGTGTCGCGGCTCGTCGGCGCCCCTCCCGGATACGTCGGCTACGACGAGGCCGGGCAGCTCACTGAGCGCGTGCGGCGCAACCCGTACTCGATCGTGCTGTTCGACGAGATCGAGAAGGCGCACCCCGACGTGTTCAACCTGCTGCTGCAGGTGCTCGACGACGGACGCCTGACCGACGGCCAGGGTCGCACGGTCGACTTCCGCAACACGGTGGTCATCATGACCTCGAACCTCGGGTCGGAGTTCCTCGCGTCGCGGTCGGGTGCGCTCGGCTTCGTGGCGTCGGCGGATGGCTCGGGCTTTTCCTCGTCGGATGACGTCCGTGCTCGCGTGATGGGCAAGGTGCGCGAGGCCATGCGGCCGGAGTTCCTGAACCGCATCGACGAGATCGTGCTGTTCCAGAAGCTCTCGTCTTCGGAGATCGCGCAGATCGTGCGCCTCATGCTGGGTGCGACATCCGCTCGCCTGGCCGCTCGCGAGATCGGCTTCGAGGTGACGGATGCCGCGGTGGCGCTCCTCGCGGAGCGCGGCTACGAGCCCGAGTACGGTGCTCGCCCGCTGCGCCGCCTGATCCAGCGCGAGATCGACGACCGCATCGCCGACCTCTTCGTCACCGGCGCCCTCGGCGACGGCGAGGCGGTGAAGGTGGATGCCGCCGACGGCGAGTTCGTCGTGGCATCCGTGCCCAACGCGACGGTCGACCTGGCGCCGGCGGCGTAGGCCTGGCCCGGAGCACCCGTCTGGGCACGTACGCCGAGCGCGTCGTTTGGACGGAATCCGGCGCCCGACATCCGCTCGAGCCGCCGGATTTCGTCCATCCGGCAGGAAGGCCCGGCACCCCACCAGGGTGCCGGGCCTTCGGCATGCGTCTGATCAGCGCGAGATGACCTTCGGCGACGACACCGCCTTCAGGCCGTGCACGCCGAACTCGTGGCCGTAGCCCGACGCCTTCGTTCCGCCGAACGGGATGTTCGGGTTGAGGGCGCCGTGCTGGTTGATCCACACCGTGCCGGCCTGGATGCGACGGGCGACCGCGACGGCCTCGTCCGCATCGCTCGACCACACCGAGGCGCCCAATCCCTGCTCCGAGGCGTTGGCGCGGGCGATCGCGTCGTCGACGTCGGCGTAGCGGATCACCGGGATGACCGGACCGAACTGCTCCTCGGCGACGAGCTCCGCGCCGTCATCGACGTCGGCCACCACGGTGGCGCGATAGAACAACGGGCCGAGCTCGGGGGCGGGCTCGCCGCCGGCCACCACGCGCGCGCCGCGACCGCGCGCATCGTCGACGAGACGGCGCACGATGTCGAATTGCTTCTCGTTCTGCAGCGGTCCGAGCACGTTGCCGGCGTCGAGGCCGCGTCCCATCGGCATGGCCTGCGCCATCTCGGCGAGCGCGTCGACGACCTCGTCGTACAACGAGTCGTGCACGTAGAGGCGCTTCAGCGACGCGCACGTCTGCCCGGTGTTGATGAAGCAGCCCCAGAACAGGTTCTCGGCGATGGCCGCGACATCCGTGCCCGGAAGCACGATGCCGGCGTCGTTGCCGCCGAGCTCGAGCGTGAGCCGAGCCAGGTTCCGCGCCGACGACTCGACGATCTGACGGCCGGTCGCCGTCGACCCGGTGAACATGATCTTGTCGAGCCCCGGGTGCGCGGCGATCGCGGCGCCGACCTCGCGGTCGCCGGCGATCACCGTGAGCACGCCCGCGGGCAGGTGGCGGTTGAACACCTCGGCCAGCGCCAGCACCGACAGCGGGGTGTACTCGCTCGGCTTCACGACCACCGCGTTGCCCATGCGGAGCGACGGCGCGATCTGCCACACCGAGATCATCATCGGCCAGTTCCACGGGCCGATGGCGCCGACGACGCCGAGCGGCTCGTAGTGCAGCTCGGCGCGAGCGGCGCCGTCCTCGAAGACGACCTCCGGCTCGATGGGCGTGTCCGCGGCGTTCCGCGTCCACGCGGCGCACGCGCCGACCTCGAAGCGCGCGTTCGGCCCGTCGAGCGGCTTGCCCTGCTCGCGGGAGAGCAGCACCGCGAGCTCCTCGGCGTTCGCCTCGATCTCGTCGGCGATCGCGTTGAGGATGCGGCTGCGCTCGCCGTGCCCGAGCGCGGCCCACGCGGGCTGCGCGGCACGGGCGGCGGCGATCGCGGCGTCGAGGTCGGAGATGGTGTGCACCGGCGCGTAGCCGATGACCTCGCGCGTCGCGGCATCCGGGATCGGACGTCCGGTCGCTTCGTCGGCGGTGACCGCCTCGAGGATCGTGGTGGGGTGCGTGGTCGACATGGGGTTCCTCCAGAAGCGTCGTCGCGTCGGTCAGTCGGTCGGGTGGGCGGTCTCGTTGAGGACCGTGAAGCGGCTGTCGAACGGCAGGTGCACCGGGGCGAGGGTCGGGCCGTCCCAGCAGAACATGCGACCGATCGAGCGCTGGGCCACGAGGTCGATCACGAGGAACGATTCGACCGGCATGACCGACTCGCTCCAGTGCAGCATCACGATGCCGTCGCCGAGTTCGTAGACCGTCGCCGGGTCGACATCGGCGAGACCCTGCTCGGCACCGCGGATGCAGTGCCAGACGAACGTGCCGTTGTTGAGGTAGATGTGCTCGTAATGCTCGGTCGGGCTGTAGCGGTAGTAGATGCGCTTGCCGACGAGCGCGCTCGACCGGCGCAGCGGCTCGATCTCGCCCGTGCCGGCGACGCGCCCGGTGAGCACGGCGGTCTGCATGCGGACGGCGCCCTGCCGATCGACGAAGCTCGAGTCGGCGACCGTGACGCGGCCGTCGTTGCGGTCGAGCACGATCGAGACGTCGCTCGCGTGCGCGCCCTCGCCCTTGATGAAGTCGATGAAGAAGAGGCCCGGGCGAGCCTCGACGGCCCGGTACGGGTGGGTGCCGGTCATCCCCGTGCCGTCGCCCTCGGTGATGGTCCAGGTGACGGCGCCGTCCTCGAAGCGGTGGGCGATGGTCCAGCCGTTGTCGAAGCGGATGTCGAAGGTCGAGCTCTCGAGGGCGTCGGTCGCGCCGAGGCTCGGCTCGCCGAAGCCCTCCAGCATCGCGGTGACGTCGGGCCACTCCTCGGTGGGGACGAAGTCCTGCTCGGCGGGGGTGGACGTGGAGGTGGAGTTGCTCATGATGAGCCCTTTCGGTGCGGGTTTCGGTGATGTACAGGTGCGGAGCCGCGGGTCAGGCGGCGGCCTCGACGACCGACTCGTAGTCGATGTCCTTCTTGACCGTCGGCAGTGCGGCGCCCAGCGCGAACGCGATCGGGATGAACCAGAGCAGGAGCTTGGCCGTGGCGCCCTCGCTGAAGAGCATCGCGTCGTAGTTCTGCAGGGCGATGACGAGCACCCCGACGACGAGCACGAGGGAGGTCACCGGCGCGACCTTCGTCGTCCAGAAGCCGCGTTCGGCCCTCTCGCGGAGGAAGAACACGACGATCGCCAGTGAGGCCAGCGCCATCATGACGATGAATCCCACCGTGCCGAGGGCGACGAACCAGGCGTAGACGACCTCGATGGCGTCCGCCCCGGCGAGCAGGAACCCGACCACGATCACCGCGACGATGATGCCGTTCGCGAGGGCGGCGGCGGCCGGAGCGTGCGAGCGTCGGCCGACCCGCGCGAGCGGCTTGGGCAGCACGCCCGCGCGGGCCAGGGCGAAGCCGTACCGGGCGAACATGTTCTGCATGCCGATGAGCATCGCGATGAAGCTCGACACGACGAGCACCTGCATCGTGACATCCAGCCACGGGCCGACGTAGGTCGCCGCGAGGCCGAAGATGATGCCCGCGAGGTCGTCGCTGGCCGCCTGCTGCACCTGGTCGGCTCCGACGGCGAAGCTGACCGCCCACGTGGCGACGGTGTAGAACACGGCGACGAACAGCACCACGGCGTACAGGGCGAGCGGGATGGTGCGGCGCGGGTCGCGCGCCTCCTCGCTGAACACGGTGGTGGCCTCGAAGGTCGTGAAGCAGGCGAACACGAAGAGGACCGCGACACCGAAGCCCGGGTTCGCGAGCGCCGACGGGCTGAAGCTCTCGAGCGACGGCGGGTTGCCGGCCGCACCGATCACGATGCCGACGACGAGGATCGCCACGACGGCGATCTCGGCCACCAGCAGGATGCCGAGGACGCGCAGGTTGAGGTCGACGCCGCGCATCGCGAGCGCCGTGGTGAGCACGATGTAGCCGAGCGCCCAGGCCCAGACCGGGAGGTCGATGCCGAGCCATCCGGCTGCCAACTGCTGCGCGAACACGCCGAACTGGGCCCAGAACCCGACCTGCAGCGCGATGTACGTGACGATGACGATGCCGGCGGCGCCCGTGGCGGCGTGCCGTCCGAGTCCGCGCGCGATGTAGGCGACGAAGCCGCCCGCGTGCACGATGTGCCGGCTCATCTTGAGGTAGCCGACCGCGAAGAGCGCGATGACGATCGCGACCATGATGTACACGAGCGGCACGCCCGGACCCATGATCGAGAACAGGACGGGCCCGGCGCCGACGAAGGCGGCCATGGGCGCGGCCGCGGCGATGACGAAGAACGCGATGCCGATGAAGCCGAGGCTGTTCGGCTTGAGGGACGTGCCGGGCGAGGTCGCCGGGGCGGTCGTCTCGGGTCGGGTGGTGGTGCTCATGAGGTCCTCCTTCGGACTTCGAGCGGTGCTCGGTGGAGCGCGGGTGATGGGGATGGCGCGTCAGGCGCTGACGGCCAGGAGGCGCATGCCGGCTTCGGCGTGCTCGGTGAGGATGCGGCGCGCCTCGACGAGGCCGCTCTCGATGGCGCCGTCGATGAAGCCGCCCCAACCGTGGGCGTAGTCGGAGCCGGCGAAGCGGAGGCGGCCGGCGCCGGCGTGGAATCCGGGCAGAGCGTGGGTGAGGTACCCCGGGCGGTGCATCGGCCACGTCTCCCCGGCGAACTCGTCGGCGACCCAGTCGTGGGCTGCCACCGCGCTGACGCGGGCGCCCGGGATGAGCCGGCCGATGACGCGCTCGATCGCCGCGGAGTCGGTCGGGTCGACCGCCGAGGCATCCGGACCGAACCCGATCACGATGATGCCGACGCCGTCGGGGTACTCGCCCTGGAAGAAGTTCAGCGGCCAGTCCTTCTCGCCGAATGCGACGAACGGGTCGGTGACGCCCTCGAGCCGGAACCACACCTTGGTGCCGAGACCGGCCTGCCCTTCGTGAACGGCATCGCGCATGGCCCGGGGGAGTTCGGGTGCCATCCGCACCCGCGAGAGCGCCGCGAGCGGGAGGGTCGAGATCGCGTGGCCTGCGACGTGGGTCGTGCCATCGGCGGTCGTGACCCGGACCGCGTCGTCGTCGCGCTCGACCGATTCGACGACGGCGCCGAACCACAGCTCGGCGTCCGTGTCCTCCGCGATCGCCTGCGCCAGCCGCACGGTGCCCCCGTCGACCTTGTACGAGGCGCACGCCTCGAAGTTCACGGCCCAGTCGCCGCTGGTCAGCGCGACCCAGCGCAGGGCCTGCGTGTAGGCGGCCGCGTCGATCGACCCGTTGACGTTGAGCGTCCAGAACGTCTCGAGCAGGGCGCGGTCGCCCGGCGACAGGTCGAGGGCGGCGATGCGATCGGCGACCGTGTCGCGGTCGGCCGCCTCGACGAGTGCCGTCTGTTTCAACGGAGTGAAGGGCTCGGGGAAGACGGTCCGGGCCTCGGCGGTCAGGCGCCGGTTCGGCTCGTCCAGGCGGGCGAGCAGCGCGAGCGGGTCGCCCGACCTCGGCCCGCCGTCCTCCCACCAGTGCGCGACCACGGGCGCCGGGCTCGGCACCGTGCCGATGCCGTACCGAGCGAGCTCGGCCCAGACGTACGGCTGGGTCCAGTGCACCCAAGTGCCGCCGAGTTCGAGCCCGCGACCGAGGCCGTCGGCGTACCACGTGCGGCCGCCGATGCGGTCGCGTGCTTCGAGGATCCGCACGGAGAGCCCGCGCTGCGTGAGTTCGCGGGCGGCGATGAGGCCGGCGAAGCCGGCGCCGAGGATGAGGACGTCGACCTCCGCCGGGTGGGAGGTGGGTCGTGCATGCGTGTTCAGAGACATCGTCGTTTCCTTCACGGGAGCGGCTGCTCGCGACATCCGAGCGAACTAAGCAACTGCTGAGTAGTGGTGGCGGTAAGCTAAGCACATGCTCAGTTCTGCGTCAACCACTCCGCGGACGGTCGATGCGCCGCTGCCTACACTGGACCCCATGACGGACCCCCGCAGGCGGCCCCTGAACCACGGCGACGGCAAGGAGGCACTGCTCGCGGCGACGGTCCGGGTGGTGGCGGCCAAGGGCCTGAGGGGTATGACGTTCCGGGCGGTCGCCGACGAGGCCGGCGTCAACAACACCCTCATCGCGCACCACTTCGGCACGCGCGACGGACTCCTCTCCGCAACCCTGGAGTGGTCGATGGAGCGATCGATCGGGCTGGCGAACCTCGGCCAGTACGCGGGCGATCCCGAGTCGTTCCGGGCGGCCCTGATCGAGAACGTGCTCTCCGAACCCGCCCTGCAGGTGTTCCAGTTCGAGATGGTGCTCGAGGCGAGTCGTCGCCCCGACCTGCAGCGCGCGGTGCGCACGCTCTACGAGCGGTACGTCGAGGAGCTCGCGCACGGCCGGTCCGACCTCGGGTTGGCCAGCAGCGCGGGCTTCGACCGCGCGATGTTCGCGGCGCTCGACGGGCTCGTGCTGCAGTACCTCGGCCGCGCGATCACCGCCGAGCAGCTCTCCGAAGCCGTCGAGGCGCTCGGAGCGGTGCTCGCTGCGGGTCCGCGTGGATGACCCGGGTGTCGTCGTGCACGCAACCTGCGACGCAACCCCTGCTCGATCGTGCTGTTCGACGAGATCGAGAAGGCGCACCCCGACGTGTTCAACCTGCTGCTGCAGGTGCTCGACGACGGACGCCTGACCGACGGCCAGGGCCGCACGGTCGACTTCCGCAACACGGTGGTCATCATGACCTCGAACCTCGGTTCGGAGTTCCTCGCGTCGCGGTCGGGTGCGCTCGGCTTCGTGGCGTCGACGGATGGCTCGGGGTTCTCGTCTGCCGACGACGTGAAGGCTCGCGTGATGGGCAAGGTGCGCGAGGCCATGCGGCCAGAGTTCCTGAACCGCATCGACGAGATCGTGCTGTTCCAGAAGCTCTCGTCCGCTGAAATCGCGCAGATTGTGCGCCTCATGCTGGGCGCGACCGACCTCTTCGTCACCGGCGCCCTCGGCGAGGAGGCGGTGCGGGTGGATGCCGCCGACGGCGAGTTCGTCGTGGCATCCGTGCCGAACGCGACGGTCGACCTGGCGCCGGCGGCCTGACCGGCCCATCCGCTCACCGTTTGGACGGAAGTCGGCGCCCGGCACCCGCCGCGGCCGCCGAAATCCGTCCAAACGGCGGGAAGGCCCGGGGCGCCGTCGGGTGGCGTCAGATCGGGCCTGGGCCACCTCCCGCGTCGTCGAGATGCGCGAGGATCGCACGCTCGACGTCGGCCGACGCCGGGTACGGGAAGACGTGTCCCACGCCGTCGAGCCAGAGGTGCGCGGCATCCGGAATCGTCTCGGCCAGTCGCCGGCCGTGCTCGATCGGCACCAGGTCGTCGTCGGTGCCGTGCACCACCAGCGTCGGCACGGCGAGCGTCGCCAGGGCTGGGCCGCGGGGCCGCGTCGTGGCGACCGCGGCCTGATGCTGGCGGAGCGCTCGGAGGTTCAGCCCGTTCCGGTACCGGAGGTCGTAGAGCACGAGTTTCGCGTTCTCCTCGACATCCACTTCGTCCGGCCCGCTCACGCTGATGATCTTCGCGATGCGCTCCGTGACGAGCGATCGCGGATCGCCGCGGAGCCGGTACCTCAGCAGCGGCAGGCCCCGAATCGCCTGGAGCGCCAGGCGCCCGACCCTCGGCTCGGGCAGGGTCGGGTCGGTCGGATCGGGTGAGGTCGACATCAGCGTGAGCGAGGCGACGCGTTCAGGCTGCAGGATCGCCACCTCCTGGGCGACCATTCCGCCGAACGACAAGCCGATCAGGTGCGCTCGCTCGGTGCCGGTCGCGTCGAGGACCGCGAGCGCATCCCGCGCCACGTCCACGAGCGTGTACGGGTGCGCGCGATCCCACTCCGGCATCCAGTCGGACGCGCCGGTGCCGCGTTGATCGAAGCGGATGACGCGATACCCCGCACCGGTCAGCGTGCGAAGGAACGCGGGTGGCCAGAGGATCCCGTCGCCGCCGAGCGAGATGAACAGCATCACCGTGCCGCGTTCTGGGCCGACCGGCGGGATCGACTCGAACCAGATGCGGATGCCGCTGGCATCCGTCTCGCCGGTGGTGCCCGTGACCACGCCTTCGAGGTCACCGGCCGCGACCCGGTCGATCACTGAATCGATGTCGGCCGGGAGGCGCGGGCCGCCGAACCGGAACCAGGCGGCGAAGGCCCCGAGACCGGCGAGGAGACCGCCGACGACGATCAGCGCGGCGCGGGGGCGCCGCCGAGCGCCCCGCCCGCTCACGTCATCTGCGCCGGCGTCTCTGCGAGCGTCCGCTCCAGCAGCTCGCGCAGCGTGTCGCGATCGACGCCGGTCAGCCGGGTGAGGTAGAGGCAGACCTTGCTCGCACGGTGCGGGCCGAGCCGCGACATGAGGTCGGTCCAGCGCTCGGCGAAGTGCTCGGGGAGGTAGATCGTGTGCTTCGTCGGACCCGGCGCGAAGGCGAGCCGCGGCGATCGGCCCACGCGCCCGCTCCCGTGCCGGTACTCGAACTCCCCGAACCCGATGATCCGGCCCGCCCACACGACGGGCGGCTCGCCGCTGATCTCGCCGAACATCGCGAGCAGCTCGTCGGCCTCGGTACGGCGAGCGCCCGTAGCGCGGTCGAGCACCTCGGCCACGGGCAGGTCGGACGGTGACATCGCGGGCTGCGTCGCTGCCATGGTTCCTCGCGATCGGGTCGGGACCCCAGCGTACTGCGGCGGCTCGCAAGCCGATCGAGTCCCGGCGCGCAATCGGTCAGGAATCGAGAAGCCGCCGCCGCGCGTCGTCCGTAGCGTCGAAGGCATGGACACCAACGTGAAGACCATCACCACCATCGACGCGATCACGCTCGGAGCGACCGACCCCGAGGCCGCGACCCGGTTCTACAGTCAGGCGTTCGACCTCGACGACCGCGTGCGCACCGCGACGACGGATGCCGCGACCGACGGGTTCCGCGGGTACACGATGTCGCTCGTCGCGCCCCAGCCCGCGAACGTCACCGCGCTGTTCGACGCGGCGGTCGCCGCCGGCGCCGACATCCTGAAGCCGCTCGCGAAGTCGCTCTGGGGATTCGGCGGCGTCGTGCAGGCGCCGGACGGCGCGCTCTGGAACCTCGCGACGTCGACCAAGAAGGACACGCGACCGGCGAGCCGCGAGTTCGACCACATCGTGCTCCTCCTTGGGGCCGAGGACGTCGCGGCCGCCAAGCGGTTCTACGTCGAGCGCGGGCTGACGGTCGGCAAGAGCTTCGGCAGCTACGTCGACTTCGAGATCCCGGGAAGCCCGATCGGGCTCGGCCTGTACAAGCGACGCGCGCTCGCGAAGTCGGCCGGCGTCTCGCCCGAGGGCTCGGGCTCGCACCGCATCCGGATCACCGGCGACGGCGGCACGTTCGTCGACCCGGACGGGTTCGAGTGGACGGATGCCGCGCGCTGACGTCGGCCCCGGCCGGCGGTCGGCGCCCTGGCGGCGACCGGACGACATTCGTCGGCCCGTGTGTGCCTTGGGCGACGAATCCCGTCCGATCGGGAGGAGGCGGGTCGGCGGCCGGCGCGCGGCCCGGGTGCTCGGCGCTCAGCGCAGGCGGCGCGCGAGGAGGGTCGAGTCGTGCACCTCCATGGTCTCGCCGTCGCGGATCGTCGTGCGCGGACGCTGCTCGACGGCGAGCGCCTCGAAGCCGTCGGGCAGCGCCGGCACCAGGTCCGCGGCGAGGAACATCGCGTCGCGATGGCTCGCCGACAAGTGCGTGAAGGCGGCGGATGGCGCGTGCCCGACGACGAGCAGATGCCCGCCGGGAGCGACCGCGCCGGCGAGGCGGCGCACGACGTCGACCATGCCGTGGTCGGGCGGATGCAGGAAGTGCGTGGTCACGAGGTCGAACATGCGGCCGTCGGCGTCGAAGGTGCGCGCGTCGACCTGCCACCAGTCGGTGCGGTCGGCGACGCCCGCGGCCTCGGCGTGCTCGGCGGCACGGGCGAGGCCGTTGGCCGAGAAGTCGGCGCCGGTCACGCGCCATCCGCGCTGCGCCAGCCAGATCACGTCGCCGCCCTCGCCGCAGCCGACGTCGAGCGCGGTGCCGGGCTCGAGATCGGATGCCTCGGCCACGAGTTGCGCGTTCGGTTTGCCGCTCCACCTCGCCTCGTCGCCCGAGTACGCCTCGTCCCATGTCGGCGGCTCGAACATCTCGGCGGCGTCCCCGTCGCCGGCGTCGTCCGAGTGGTCGTGCGCGTGCCCGTGCCCGCGCTCGTGCTCCTGTCGATCGTGTCCGGCCATGCGGCATCCCCCGTTCTCTCGCCAGCGTACGGGCCCGCCCTCCTGCGGGTCAGTGCTGATGCGAACGTCTTCGGGGCACGCCGCGCATGCCAGTCCCGCCCACAGCCAGGTGGAGTTCGCAGGATGAGCTGCGGCATGGGCGGCGTATAGGACGGATGGCGCGCGCCATCCTGTTTTCGGCGCGCGCCGCGCCGGCTGACCGACACGTGCAGTTCGCAGGATGAGCTGCGGCATGGGCGGCGTATGGGGCGGATGACGCGCGTCGTCCTGTTTTCGCGACGCGACGCGACGCGGCTCGCCCCGCGCCTGCCCACCGCCACGTAGAGTTCGCAGGATGAGCTGCGGCATGGGCGACGTGCGAGGTGGATGGTGCGCGTCGTCCTGTTTTCGCGACGGCGAGGCGGGTCGGTGCCAGGCCGGGCGGGGCCGGGGCCCAGCGTGGTCCGGGCGGGGCGGGGCGGGGCGGGTCGGTGCCATGCCGGGGCGTGGCCGGGCCCGGCGTGGTCGGGCCGGGTGGGGCGGGGCGAAGCCCCGTGAAGCGGGCCCGGCGAGACGGAGCGGACCGCACGCTCGCGACGTCGTGCACGCGGGACCGAAGGCCCGCCGTCGCGCGCGGCGCCTTGCTACGTTCCGACGGGGCCGCGGTGTCGCGGCACGACCGAGTCTGGGGGAACCATGTCCGAAGCACCGCAGCTGCGCGAGTACCGACCCGGAACCGCGTTCCCGGGCGTGATCGCCCGCACGTTCGACGAGTCGTCGCAGGCGTGGCCCGAGCCGCGGCGCGCCGCCGAGGGGGCGCCGAACGTGCTGTTCATCGTCATCGACGACATGGGCTACGGGCAGCTCGGATGCTACGGCAGCCCGATCCGCACCCCGAACATCGACCGCATCGCGGCGAACGGCGTGCGCTTCGCCAACATGCACACGACCGCGCTGTGCTCGCCGACGCGCACGTGCATCCTCACCGGACGCAACCACCACTCGAACCACATGGCGGCGATCACCGAGGCATCGACCGGGTTCCCCGGCTACGACGGCAACGTGCCGTTCGAGAACGGGTTCATCGCCGAGATCCTGAAGGGCGAGGGCTACAACACGTTCGCCGTCGGCAAGTGGCACGTCACGCCCACCGACCAGACCACCGCCGCGGGCCCCTACGACCGGTGGCCGCTCGGTCGCGGCTTCGAGCGCTACTACGGGTTCCTCGGCGGCGACACGCACCAGTACTACCCGGAACTCGTGCACGACAACCACCGCGTCGAGCCGCCGAAGACCCCGGAGGAGGGGTATCACCTCACCGAGGACCTCGTCGACCGGGCGATCTCGTTCATCGCCGACGCCAAGCAGGTCGCGCCCGACAAGCCCTTCTTCACCTACTTCGCGCCCGGCGCGATGCACGCGCCGCACCACGCCCCGAAGGAATGGACCGATCGCTACGCGGGAGCCTTCGACGAGGGCTGGGACGTGTACCGCGAGCGGGTCTTCGCGAAGCAGAAGGAGCTCGGCCTGGTGCCCGCCGATGCCGAGCTCTCCCGGCACGACCCCGACGTGCAGGACTGGGACTCGCTCTCGGCGGACGAGCGGCGCCTCTACGCGCGCATGATGGAGGTCTTCGCCGGGTTCCTCGAGCACACCGACCACCAGATCGGGCGGCTCATCTCGTTCCTCGAGGACCTCGGGGTGCTCGACGACACGCTCATCATGCTCATCTCCGACAACGGCGCGAGCTCCGAGGGCGGGCCGACCGGTTCGATCAACGAGAACAAGTTCTTCAACTTCGTGCCCGACTCGCTCGAGCAGAACCTCGCCGCGATCGACGACCTCGGCGGGCCGAAGTACTTCAACCACTACCCGTGGGGGTGGACCTGGGCCGGCAACACCCCGTTCCGGCGTTGGAAGCGCGAGACCTACCGTGGCGGCATCAGCGACCCGTTCATGGTGCAGTGGACGAACCGCATCCCCGCCCGCGGCGAGGTCCGCACGCAGTACGCCCATGCCATCGACATGGTGCCGACCGTGCTCGACCTGCTCGGCATCGAGCCGCCCGCGGCGATCCGCGGCGTGACCCAGTCGCCGATCGAGGGCGTCAGCTTCAAGGACGCGCTGGTCGAGGCATCCGCCCCCTCATCGCGCACGACGCAGTACTTCGAGATGCTCGGCCACCGCTCGATCTACCACGACGGATGGCGCGCCGTGTGCCCCTGGCCCGGAACCTCCTTCACCGAGTCGGGCCGCGCCTTCGGCGACCCCATCACGGCCGACGTGCTGCGCGAGCTCGACGCCGACGCGTGGGAGCTGTACCACGTCGCCGAGGACTTCGCCGAGAACCACGACCTCGCCGCGCAGTACCCCGACAAGCTCGTCGAGCTCATCTCGCTCTGGTACGTCGAGGCCGGCAAGTACAACGTCCTGCCGATCGACGGGCGCGGCCAGCAGCGCTTCGCCGAGCAGCGTCCGGTGATCGCGAAGGATCGCTCGCGGTACGTGTACTTCCCGAACACCTCGGAGGTCGCGCCGAGCGCCGCGCCGCGGATCGTGAACCGCCCGCACACGATCAACGCGCTCGTCGAGATTCCGGATGGCGGCGCCGAGGGCGTGCTCGTCAGCCAGGGCGGCGTCGACGGCGGCTACTGCCTATACGTCAAGGACGGCAAGCTCGTCTACACCTACAACTACGTCGCGGCGGAGTACTTCCACATCACGAGCGACACCGACGTGCCGGCCGGCACGCACATCCTCAGCATGGAGTTCGCGCCCACTGGGCAGCCGAGCATCCGCGAGGGCAAGGGCACGCCCGGCACCGTCACGCTGTTCGTCGACGGCCAACCGATCGGCTCCGGCGACCTGCCGGTCACCATCCCGATCATGCTCGGGCTCGCCGCCGGGGTCTCGATCGGACTCGATGCCGGGGCGCCGTTGACCGACGCCTATGCGGCGCCGTTCGCGTTCACGGGGACGATCAAGCGGGTGGTGTTCGACGTGTCGGGCGAGCACATCGTCGACCACGAGGCGGAGCTGCGGGCGGCGCTGGCGCGGCAGTAGCGCGCGCGATCGGCGCGCCACGCCGGCGGCGGAGCGCGTCTTCGTCGGCGATCGGACGGAATTCGGCGGCCCGCGCGAGGTCGGGACGCCGAATTCCGTCCAAACGGCATCGGCGCGGCGGCGCCTACGTGTTCGCGGAGATCGCGAGTGCGCCGAAGATGAGGATGAACATCGCGACGAGCGCGCCCGCGACCACCGCGAGCCAGCCGACGATCACGGCGGTGAGCGCGAGGCCGCGCCCGCGTTCGCCCGTCTTCTTGATCTGCGACAGCGCGATGTGGCCGAAGATCAGCCCGAGGATGACGGTGAACCAGACGGTGATGATCGCGACGATCGCCCAGACGTTCCAACGATCGGTCTGCGGGGGTGCGGATGCAGTCATGGCGCGAGGCTAGCGGTGGACCGGCGACGGCGGCACGGGTCGAAGGGCCCGAGGCCGCCGCCGGCGGCATGAGGAGGGCCCGGCCCGTCCTGGGGGATGACGGGCCGGGCCCTCCGTGCGCGATCGTGGGGGTGCGATCGCTCGCGCATCGGGTCAGTGCGCGTGCTGCGCGTCGCCCCGGCGGTACTGGTAGGGGTTGCTGAGGATCTCGGTCTCGGGGATGTCGGGGTTCATGCCCGCCTTCCACGTCTCCTCGCCGAGCTCACCGCGGAGGTAGTCGATCGTGTTCTCGAGCTTGGTGCGCACCGAGGGCAGGTCGCCTGCGACGAGCTTGCCGTTCCACTTGACGGGCTCGCCGCCCACGAGCACGGTGTGCACGTCGCCGCGACCGACCTGGTAGACGAGGTGGCCGTAGGGGTTCACGATCGGCACCATCGTCGGCGAGTCGTCGTTCTTGACGAGCACGACGTCGGCGAGCTTGCCCGGCTCGAGGCTGCCGATCTCGTCCCACTTGCCGAGCGCCTTCGCGCCGCCGCGCGTGGCCCAGTCGACGACCTCCTCGACGCGGATCTTCGCGTGGGTGACGGTCTCGTCGGTCTGGTGGGCGATGTAGTGCTCGAGCGCACGGTCGGCGCCGATCGTCGTGCGCATGGCCGAGAACATGTCCGCGCTGAACCACACGCTCGTGTCGATCGACATCGAGGCCGGGATGCCGTGCTTGCGCAGCGCGTGCGCCGGCGGGTAGCCCTGGCCGCAGGTCAGCTCGCTCTCGGTGGCGAGCGCGACGGTGCCGCCGCTCGCGGCGATCATCTGGTACGACTCGTCGCTCAGGGTCGCGGCGTGCACGTAGATGTTGCCGGGCTGCATGACGCCGTGCTCGTACATGAGGCGGATGCCGTTGTCGTTCGTCGCGCCCCAGACGCCGGCGTGCGTGGTGACCTTCAGTCCGAGGTCGCGCGCCGTGTCGAACGCGGGCTGCTCGGGGAAGCTCTCGTCGCCGGGCACGTCGAACGCGATCTGCGCGCCGAACATGCGCGAGTCGTCGCGGGCGCGCTCGATGAGGCTGCGGACCGCCGGGTCCTGCGTCCACTCCCACGGCGCCTGGGCGAGGTTGCCGTAGGCGAGCACGAATCGGCCGGGCGAGGTGGCGAGCGCCTCGTAGGCCGCCTCGCCGTGGTCGACGGTGCGCAGGCCGTGCGACCAGTCGACGCTCGTCGTGACGCCGGACTCGACGGCGTCGAGCGCTGAGACGAGGTTGCCGGCCGCGACATCCTCGGGGCGGAACTTCATGCCGTGCTCGAGGTAGTACCAGACGAAGTACTGCGTGAGGGTCCAGTCGCTGCCGTAGGCGCGCATCGCCGTCTGCCACATGTGGCGGTGCGTGTCGACCATGCCGGGCAGCAGGATGCCGCCCTTCGCGTCGATCTCGAATGCGCCCTCGGGTGCGGCCAGGTCGGTGCCGACCTCGGCGATCTTCCCGTCGACGACGAGCACGTCGCCCTCGGGGAGCACGGTGTGGGCGTCGTCCATGGTCAGGACGATCCCGTTGCGGAACACGATGGGTTGGCCGGGCTGAGGTGCCGGGGTGCCGCTCATTCTGACGCTCATCCTCCTTGACTCACGATGGTTGCGCGTCGTCGCGCTGGCCTCCGAGACGGCGCCACGGCCGGTGGGCCGCTTGACTTCGACCGAATCGGTCGGCTTGACTCAGGTTAAGCAATGCTGCACAACGATGTCCAGTAACACTTTCAGGAGGCCGGAGCCGTGGCAGACAACGCGAGGACGATCGTCATCGTCGGCGGAACGTCGGGAATCGGCCTGGAGCTCGCCCGCGACACGATCGCGCGCGGGGACCGCGTGGTGATCACCGGGCGCGACCAGGCGCGCACCGACGCGATCGCCGAATCGCTCGGCCCGGAGGCGACGGCGGTCGCGCTCGACATCTCCGAGCCGAAGACGATCGCGGGGCAGCTCGACTCGATCGGGCAGGTGCACGGGCTCGTGCTCGCGGCCATCGAGCGCGACCAGAACACCGTGCGCGACTACGACATCGACCGCGCGACACGGCTGGTCACGTTGAAGCTCATCGGCTACACCGAGACCGTGCACGCCCTGATCGACCGGCTCGAGCCGAGCGTCGACACGGGCATCGTGCTCTTCGGCGGGCGCGCGAAGGACCTGCCGTACCCGGGCTCGACCACGGTCTCGTCGATCAACGGCGGCGTCACCGGCCTCGTGAACACCCTGGCGCTCGAGCTCGCGCCGATCCGGGTCAACGCGCTGCACCCCGGCATCATCGGCGACAGCCCGTTCTGGGCGAACAAGCCCGAGGGCGTGCTCGAGCAGTACGAGCGCCGCACGCCCGGCGGCAAGCTCGCCACGATGGCCGACGTCGTCGACGCGGTGCAGTTCCTGCTGCGCAACCGCGGGGTCTCCGCGGTGAACCTCTACGTGGACCGCGGATGGAGCATCACCTAGCGGGCGATGTCCAGCCTCAGCGCACGGTCCGGGCGAGGGCGGATGCCGCGGCGCGCCGCTTCGGCGTGCCTCCAGCGGTCGCAGCAGATCACAGCAGGTCGCGCCGGCTGACCTCGGCGATGGCGCTCCAGTCGGCGTCCTTCAGGTCGGGATCGGCCATGGCGCGCTCGAACACCTGGATCAGCGCGGGCATCGTGGCGAGCGTCACGCCACCCGCCGCCGCGACCTCCTCGGCGAGCCCGAGGTCCTTCCGGCCGAGCGCGATGTGGAAGCCGGGCGGCGTGTAGCGCTCCTCGGCGATGATCCCGCCGTAGCCGCCGTAGACCACTCCACCGAACAGCGTGCTCGAGAGCAGCTCGACGAACTGCGCGGCCGGCACGCCCTGGCGCTCGGTCATCGCGATCGACTCGCCGAGCGCCTGCATGGCGTGGATGATGTTGTAGTTCACGGCCGCCTTCACCGCGTTCGCGACCGACGGCCGTTCGCCGAGCCGCCAGATCCGCGAGCCCATCGACTCGAGGTAGGGCAGGGCGGCATCCACGGCGTCCGCGGGCCCGGCCGCCATGATGTTCAGCTGCCCGGCCGCGGCGACGGCGGGGCGGCCGAGCACGGGTGCGGCGACGTAGGTCGCCCCGGCCGACGCGAACCGCTCGGTGAGGCGGTCGGCCAGGGCGGGGCTGATCGAGGCCATCATGACGTGCGTGCGCCCGGCGGCGGCGCGGATCGCGTCATCCGTCAGCACCGCCTCGGCCGCCTCGTCGTTCGCGAGCATCGCGAACGACACGTCCGCCGCGAGCGCCTCGGCCGCGGTCGCGGCACGCTCCGCGCCCGCTGCGACGAGGTCGTCGACGGCCGCGGGGGAGCGGTTCCAGGCGCGCACCGCGTGCCCCTCGTCGACGAGGCGGCGTGCCATCCCCCCGCCCATCGTGCCGAGGCCGAGGAAGCCGAGCGTCGTCACGCCTCCCCCCGACCCCACGCCGTGTTGCGATGCGACTGCGAGTCGCGCTCGAGGTTCAGCGGGCCGTCGACCGTGTAGTAGCGGCGGCCGGCGACGATCAGCTCCTCGGCCGGGAACTTCGTGATGACCTCGCAGCCGTCGGCGGTGACGACGACCTCCTCCTCGATCCGTGCCGCGCCCCAGCCGTCGGAGGACGGCCAGTACGTCTCGAGGGCGAACACCATCCCCTCCTGCAGCTCCTCCGGGTGATCGAGCGAGGTGAGCCGCGAGAAGATCGGCTTCTCCCAGATCGACAGTCCGACGCCGTGGCCGTACTGCAAGGCGAAAGCGGCCTCCTCGTCGGGGAAGCCGAACTCCTGGGCCGTCGGCCAGACCTTCACGATGTCGGCGGTGGTCGCGCCCGGCTTCACGAGTGCGATCGCCCGGTCCATGTACTCGCGCGCCCTCGTGTAGGCATCGCGCTGGGCCGAGCTCGCCGAGCCGACGGCGAACGTGCGGTAGTAGCAGGTGCGGTAGCCGTTCCAGCTGTGCAGGATGTCGAAGAACGCCGGGTCGCCGGGCCGGATCAACCGGTCGGAGAACACGTGCGGGTGCGGCGAGCAGCGCTCGCCGGAGATGGCGTTCACGCCCTCGACGTACTCCGAACCGAGGTCGTACAGCGTCTTCGCGACGAGCCCGACGGCCTCGTTCTCGCGCACGCCCGGGCGGAGGAAGCGGTAGAGCTCCTCGTAGGCGGCATCCACCATCGAGGCGGCCTGCGTGAGCAGCCGGATCTCGTCGGGGGTCTTGATGCGGCGGGCCTCCATGAAGACCTGCTGGCCGTCGACGACGTCGATGCCCTCCTGCTGCAGCGCGAAGAGCACGGGCAGCTCGATCACGTCGACGCCGAGCGGCTGGTCGGCCACGCCGAACTTCTCGAGCTCGCGCTTGATCTTCTTCGCGAGGCCCTGCGCGATCTCGGCGTCGGGCGGGAACGCGCCACGGAGCGTCGAGATCCCCGCCCGGGCCCCCGACTCGAGGCGCGGGCGCTTCGCGCCCTCGTGCGGCGCGTTCGGGTCTGCGTCCATCTCGGCCGTTGTCAGGTCGAGCCAGGGGTTGTAGAGCGCGTGGTGCTTCGCGGCCGAGCCGAAGTCCCAGACGATCGGGTCGGTGTTGCGGGTGAGCAGGGCGAAGCGGATGAGCTTGTCCATGGCCCAGGTGCCGATGTGGGTGGCGCTCATGTAGCGGATGTTGGAGAAGTCGAACGCGAGGACGGCGCCGAGGTCGGATGCCTCGAGCTGCGCCTTGAGCCGCGCCAGGCGGGCATCGCGGAGCCGCGCGACATCGACGCGCTCCTCCCAGTCGACGGCGTTCGGTCCGGTCGAACCGGTGCTCTTCATCGAGACCTCCCCTGACGATCCTCCGCGCGCCACTGTACGCCGCGTACAGCACAGCTTAACATTTCACGACCAGTCCAGCCCTAGAATGGCGGGAACGACCGCGCCGATCTCGGCGAACGGCGTCCGGATCCGAGGACAGGGGAGACGACATGGCGGACAGCCTCGGTGAACGCCTTCGCGAAGCACGACTGCAGCGCGGGCTGAGCCTGCGGAGCGTCGCACAGGCGCTGGGGGTGTCGGCGAGCCTCATCTCGCAGGTCGAGATCGGCAAGACGCAGCCCTCCGTCGCGACCCTGTACGCCCTCGCGAACCACCTGGGCGCCTCCCTCGACGACCTGCTCGGCATCGGCGCGCCCGGCGGTGCGCCCGCGCCGTTCTACGGCCACCGCGGCCCGGAGCTGCCGCCCGTGCAGCGGGCGGCCGAGAACCCCGTCATCGAGATGGAGAACGGGGTGCGCTGGGAGCGCCTCGCGGTCGGCAGCAGCGGGCCGGCCGACGCGCTGCTCGTCACGTACGAGCCCGGCGCGAGCAGTTCGGTCGAGGGGAAGCTCATGCGCCACGCCGGCGTCGAGTACGCCTACCTGCTCGAGGGCCGGCTCACGCTGCACCTCGAGTTCGACACGTACGTGCTCGGCCCGGGCGACTCCCTCGAGTTCGACTCGGTGCGCCCGCACCTGTACGTGAATGAGGGCGACACGGTCGCGAAGGGGGTCTGGTTCGTCGTCGGCCGCCGTCAGCAGAACCAGTCGATGCCCGCGGCGCCGGGCTCCGACGCGGCGACCGGATCGCCCGCCATCGGGTCGGCGGTCGACGTGCTGCGGTCGATGGACGAGCTCGGGGCCTGACCCGGCCCGACCGGCCGTCGCGTCGCCGCACGGGGCCGGGCGCCTCGCCCGGCCCGACCGGCCGTCGCGTCGCCGCACCGGGGGCTGGCGCCTCGCCCGGCCGGACTACCGCCGGCGGTGCACGGCGGGGCGCGCCTCGGAGATCCACGGATCCACGAGCGTCTTGATCCGGCGGGGTCCGCCGCGCAGCATCGGCTCCAGCGCGTCGTCGGCGACCCGGTCGAGCGGGATCGCCTCGCCCGCGACATCCGACCAGTCGTCTCGCGTGCCGAGCAGTCGCACCGCCTCGGGGAAGTCCGTCGAGAAGACGTGCGCGACCGTGCCCACGACGAGGAACTCGCCGAGGGTCGCGCGCGCGAGGTGCAGCTGCGGTTCGCCGCGCTGCACCCCGACGGGCACGATCGTCGCTCCGGGCTTCGCCGCCTCGAGCACGGAGGCCAGGCCCGGGGCCGACCCGCTGACCTCGAAGAACACGTCGGGTTCCAGGCCGGTCTCGGCGAGGTGCTCGGCGAGCGGCGTCGTGCCCGCGCGAAGCGCCGACGTCGCGCCCAACCGCCGCGCCAGCTCGAGCCGCTCGTCGTTCGGGTCGACGACGAGCACGCGGGCTCCGGTCGCCGCCGCCGCGAACGTGATGAACGCCCCGATGCCGCCGACGCCGACGATGACCGCGTGCTGTCCCTCGCGCAGGCCGCTGCGTCGCACCGCATGCACGCCGATCGCCATCGGCTGCGCGAGGCCGAGGGTGTCCATCGGCAGTCCCGAGTCGGACACGTCGAGCACGATGCCCGCCGGGGCGGTCACGTACTCGGCCAGGCCGCCATCGTCGTGGAACCCGATCGTGGTGTAACTGCGGCAGAGGTTCGTCCGCCCCTGCCGGCACGGCCCGCACTCGCCGCACGAGACGCCCGCCCCGCACACCACGGTCGCGCCGACCGCGACCGAGGTGACGCCGTCGCCCACCGCCTCGACGGTGCCGGCGAACTCGTGGCCGAGCACGACCGGCGGTTGCGCGAGCACGAGACCCCGCCCGTACTCCGTCGCGTCGCTGCCGCACACGCCGCAGACGCCGACGCGGATCAGCACCTCGCCGGGCCCCGGCTCGGGCACGGGCACCTCGTCGATGCTCAGGCGACCGACCTCGTGCAGCACCGCGGCGCGCATCGGACTCACCGGAACGCGCCCTCCTCGACCGGCAGCTGCACGGCGCTGCGCTCCGCGATCATGCGGCCGAGCAGTCGGTCGTAGACGGCCTTGTGCGAGGCGTGGTCGAGGTAGGCGTCGAGCCCCGCGGCATCCTCGACCATCGCGGCGACGCCGTAGTCGGCGCCCGCCGGCCGCAGGTGCAGGTTCGGACCCGCGGCGTACGAGCGGATCTCCGGGATGCGCCCGGCCATCTCGAGCAGGGCGTCGGTGAGGTCCGCGACATCCGACTCGGTGACGTCGTCCTTCCAGCGGAACGTGGCGATGTGGAGGATCATGGCTCCTGCTCTCGTCGTCGAGAAGTGTTCACCCTCGATGAACATCGAAGGCTCGATCGGTCCAAATTATCAGCGAATCCGCCCGCAGGTGTACATCCCTGCTGTATCCTCATCGCGTTCCGATGGAGGTACGGAGGCGTCATGGGCGAGCAGCGGATCGCGGTGCTGGGAGCGGGGGCCAATGGCGCCTCGATCGGCGCCGACCTCACGGCGGCCGGCCTCGACGTCGTGCTCATCGAGCAGTGGCCGGCGCACGTCGAGCGCATGCGCGCCGACGGGCTGCGCATCCGGTCGCCGGAGGGCGAACTGCACGTGCGGCCGCGCACGATGCACCTCTGCGAGGTCGCCGAGCTGAGGCACGGCTTCGACGTCGTGCTCATGCTCATGAAGGCGTACGACTCCCGGTGGGCGGCCCAGCTCATCGCGCCGTACCTCGACGGCGACGGCCTCATGGCCGGCGTGCAGAACGGCATGACCGCGCGCACGGTCGAGGAGGTCGTGGGCGCGCATCGCTCGATCGGCTCGGTCATCGAGTGCTCGGCGACCATGGACACGCCGGGCGTCGTGCAGCGTCACACCGGCGTGCCGCGGTCGTGGTTCGCGGTCGGAGCCCTGCCCGGCGGGCCGAGCGACCGCGTCGACGAGGTCGCCGCGCTGCTTCGCCACTCCGGCACAGTGCAGGTCGTCGACGACATCGAGGCCGCCAAGTGGATGAAGCTCGTGAGCAACTGCACGCTGCTCGTGACCTCGGCGATCCTCGGCCTGCCCATGCTCGACGCGCTGCACCTCCCGCGCTTCCGCGAGGTCATGGTCGCGGCGGGAAACGAGGCGCTCGCCGTCGGCGTGGCGCTGGGGCATCCGATCCTGCCGATCTTCGGCCTCGAGCCGAGCGAGGTCGCCGACCCCGACCGGGTCGTCGACATCATGACCGACAAGCTGTTCGCCGGCTTCGTGGTGCCCGGCGCGACCACGACCGTGCTGCAGGACTGGCGGAAGGGCCGGCACAGCGAGGTCGACGACCTCAACGGGCACGTGGTCGCCGAGGGCCGGCGCCTCGGTGTCGCGACGCCCGTGAACGAGGCGGTCGTGGCGCTCGCGCACCGGATCGAGCGTGGCGAGCTCGAGCCCGACCCGTCGCACCTCGACTCGCTCGTCGCGGCGCTCGGCTGAGGCGCGCCCCCGGCCGGGTCAGCCCGGAGCGGCCCGCCCGGCGGCTGCAGCGCGTCGAAGAGCCCGTCCTACGCCTGCAGCGCCTCGAAGAGCTCCGGATGCCGCGACAGCCGTCGCCGCGTACGCCGGATGTGTCCCGCCAGCACGCGCTCGGCGTCGTCGACGTCGCCGTCGCGCAGGTCGGCGACGATCAGGTGGTGCTCGTCATGCACGATGCGCGCGACATCCGCGTCCATCGACCTCGAGTACGCCCGCCGGTACGGCTGGGTCGTGTTCCACAGCTTCACCACGAGTTCGCCCAGCTGGGTCGTCGTGGCGCCGCGGTAGCCGCCGAGGTGGAAGGCACGGTCGAGCTCGAGGAACTCGTCGACGTCGCTCGTCTGCGCCATCCGCTCGGCCAGGCCCTGCAGTTCGTCGAGGTCGGCCTCGGTCAGGTGCGGCGCGCTGAGGCGGAGCAGCAGCGGCTCCAGCCGTTCCCGCATCTGGTAGATCTCGTCGCACTCCTCGAGCGTCAGGCGCGACACCCAGGCGCCCGTGTTGGCCACGAGCGTCACGAGCCCGTCGTGCTCGAGGATCCGCAGCGCCTCGCGGACCGGGACCCGGCTCGCGCCGAACTGCGCCGCGACGTCCTCCTGGCGGATGCGCGTGCCCGGTGGCACCTCCCCGCGGAGGATGCGGGCGCGCAGCTGCTCCGCGATCCGTGCGCCCGCGTCGCCGCCGCGCGTGCTGCGCCCGCCTGCCGTGACCGTCATGCCCTCATGCCTACCGGCTCGGGTGGGCGGGGTGCCAGAGCGTGCGATCGAGTCCCCGTTCGTAGGCCTTGCCCTCGGGGAAGCTGACGAGCTCGAACTGCATGCCCCACGGGCTGAGGAAGTAGACCCACCGCTGCCCCTCGCTCGCATTGCGGCTGACGGTGGGCTCGCCGAGGACGCGAACGCCCTCAGCGCGGAGGTAGTCGACCGCCGCGTCGAGGTCGTCGACGTAGATCGCGAGGTGGTGCCCGCCGAGGTCGCTGTTGCGCGGCACCGGCCGTTGGCCGTCGGCCGGCTCGTACTCGAACACCTCGAGGTTCGTCCCGTTGCCGAGGCGGTAGAACCGGAGCCGCCGCATCACGGTCCGAGGGTGGACGTTCAGGTGCTCGGCCATCCAGTCGCCCTCGTCGAACGCGAACGGGCCGAGTTCGTAGAAGCGCTCGGCGCCGAGCACGCGCACGAGGAAGTCGTCGGCCTCGTCGAGGTCGGGCACCGTGATGCCGAGGTGGTCGCTGCCGCGCATCCCGGGGAGTGGCATCGCATCCTCCTTGATTGGATACAAGCATGGCGCTGATGGCCGCGAAAGTCGAGTGGTACGCCGAATGGGGGTTTCGATTGGATGCAATCGGGTCTACCATCGGGACCAGCGCACGCCTCGCGCGCACGCATCCTTCATCGACGGAGAAGAGGGACGATGCCCGAACGCAGACCGCTCGATCCGGCCCGGCCCTGGATCGAACTGGCGACGACCCCCGAGGACTGGGAGGCGGCGGACCCCGCGCTGCTGACGGGCATGCTCGCCCAGCTCCACCTCATCCGCGCCTTCGAGGAGACCGTCCTCGAGCTGGCCGCCGACGGGCTCGTGCACGGCCCGGCGCACTCCAGCATCGGGCAGGAGGGCGGCGCGGTCGGCTCGATCATCGGCCTCCGCTCGAGCGACGCCGTCAATGGCTCGCACCGCGGGCACCACCAGTTCCTCGCGAAGGCCCTGACGCACGTCGCGGGCGGCCGGCACGACCTCGCGTCGATCGTCACCCCGCCCGTCCAGGAGGTGCTGCAGACGACGCTCGCCGAGATCCTCGGCCTCGCGCAGGGGTACTGCCGCGGCCGCGGCGGGTCGATGCACCTGCAGTGGTTCGAGGCGGGCGCCCTGGGCACGAACGCGATCGTCGGCGGCGGCGTCCCGATGGGGTCCGGGAACGCCTGGGCGCAGCGGCACGCCGGAACCAGCGACCTCACCGTGAGCTACTTCGGCGACGGCGCCGTGAACATCGGGTCCGTGCTCGAGTCGATGAACCTCGCCGCCGCCTGGAAACTGCCGTTCGCGTTCTTCATCGAGAACAACCGGTACGCGGTGTCGACCAACGTCGACGAGTCGACGGCCGAGCCGCGGCTCTCGGCACGCGGCCTCGGATTCGCGATCCCCGCGTGGCGCGTCGACGGCATGGACCCGCTCGCCGTGCACCTCGCGATGCGCGAGGCCGAGGAGGTGATGCGCGCCGGCGACGGCCCCGCCGTCATCGAAGCCGAGGTGTACCGCTACTTCCACCAGAACGGCCCGTACCCCGGCAGCGCCTTCGGCTACCGCAGCAAGGACGAGGAGGCGGAATGGCGCGATCGCGACCCGCTGCTCCGCGTCGCCCGCGAGCTGGAGCGGCTCGGGCTCGCCTCGGGGGACGACGTCGCGAGCGTGCGCGAGCAGGCGCAGGCCGCGATGCGCGCGGCGACCGGCGAACTGCTCGAGCCCGACCCCGAGCAGGAGGGCAAGCGTCGCATCCGCCCCGATCTCTGGCCCGACCCGGAGTTCGTCGACGTCGGCATCCGCGGCGACGCGAGCGAACTCGCCGACGCCCGGACGCTCGAGCCGATCGGCGCCGACGTGCCCATGATGCCGACGAAGTTCGTCGAGGCCGTGGCATCCGTGATGGGCCGTCGGATGGAGACCGACGAGCGCATCGTCGTGATGGGCGAGGACGTGCACCGGCTCGCCGGCGGCACCAACGGCGCGACCAAGGGACTCGCCGCGCGGTTCCCCGACCGGGTGCTCGGCACCCCGATCAGCGAGAACGCATTCGTCGGCCTCGGCGGCGGCATGGCGCTCGACGGGCGCTTCCGACCCGTCGTCGAGTTCATGTACCCCGACTTCATGTGGGTCGCCGCCGACCAGGTGTTCAACCAGATCGGCAAGGCGCGGCACATGTTCGGCGGCGTGAACCCGGTGCCGCTCGTGCTGCGCACCAAGGTCGCCATGGGGTCGGGCTACGGCTCGCAGCACCTCATGGACCCGGCGGGCATCTTCGCCACGAGTGCCGGATGGCGCATCGTCGCGCCGTCGACCGCGGCCGACTACATCGGGCTCATGAACGCCGCGCTCGCCCTCGACGACCCGGTCCTCGTCATCGAGCACGTCGACCTCTACGGACTCGCCGACGAGGTCCCCGAGGGCGACCTCGACTACCAGCTGCCCTTCGGCCGGGCCGGTATCCGGCGTACCGGCAGCGACGCGACGATCATCAGCTACCTGTCGATGGTGCGGCACTGCCTCGAGGCCGTCGAGCAGACCGGATTCGACGCCGACGTCATCGACCTGCGCTGGCTCGACCGGGCCTCACTCGACTGGGAGACGATCGAGGCGTCGGTGAAGAAGACCAACGCCGTGCTGATCGTCGAGCAGGGCGCCCGCGGCACGTCGTACGGCGGATGGCTCGCCGACGAGATCCAGCGCCGGTACTTCGACTGGCTCGACCAGCCCGTGCAGCGCGTGACCGGCGGCGAGGCGAGCCCGAGCATCTCGAAGGTGCTCGAACGCGCGGCGATCGCGCGCACCGAGGAGGTCGTCGCGGGCATCGAGCAGCTCCGCGCGGGAATGGGCGGTGCGTGATGGCCGCCGTGGTGCGCATGCCGGAGGTGCTCGCCGGCGTCACGGAGGCGGCCATCCAGGCCTGGCTCGTCGAGCCCGGCCAGGAGGTCTCCGTCGGGACGCCGCTCGCCGAGGTCGAGACCGAGAAGGCCGTCGTCGAGTACGCCGCCGAGGCCGAGGGCACCGTGCTGCGGCTGCTCGTCGATCCGGGGGACGCGGTGGCGATCGGCGACCCGATCGCGGTCATCGGGGCGCCGGGGGAGTCGGTCGACGATGCGGGCGCGGATGCCGCGACGGATGCCGCGCCGGCGGCGCCCGAGGTGCCGGACACCGCGCCCGATGCCGCGCCGGCGACCGGGTCGGCCGCCGATCCCGAGTCCGGGGCGCCGGTCGCGGAGCCCGAGGCGGGCTCGCCGCTCGCCGGACGCGGCGAGACCGCGGACCGGGCGGCGGAGCCGTCGTCGCCCGCGTCGGACCCGGGCGCCGCGGCATCCGAGAGCCCGGACGCCGGCACGACCCGCCGGTTCGCGAGCCCGATCGTGCGCCGGCTCGCGCGCGAGCAGGGCATCGACCTCGCGCGGCTGCACGGCACCGGACCCGGCGGCCGCATCGTGCGGCGCGACCTCGAGGCGCAGGCAGCGGATGCCCCGGCAGCGCCATCCGCTCCGCGCGCGCCGTCGTCGCAGGAGTCGGCGACCGCGCCGGCACCTTCGTCGCCGGCACCGGCCGCGCCAGCATCGCCGCCCGGCCGGGTCGAGGACGTCCCGCTCACGCCGATGCGGCGCGCCATCGCGCGGCGCGTCACCGAGAGCGCCACGACGGTTCCGCACTTCTTCCTCACCGCGGACTGCCGCGTCGACGAACTGCTCGAACTCCGTCGCCGCGTGAACGAGGCCGCGCCGGTCAAGGTCTCGTTGAACGACTTCATCCTGAAGGCGTGCGCCGGGGCCTTCGCCGACGTGCCCGAGGCCAACTCGACCTGGGGTGAGACGGTCATCCGCCGCCACGGCAGTGCCGACATCGCGGTCGCGGTCGCGATCGACGACGGCCTGCTCATGCCGGTGGTGCGCGGCGTCGACCGGCTCGGGCTCGTCGAGCTCGCGACGGCCGTCGCCGACCTCGTCGAGCGCGGGCGCACCGGCCGGATCCGCCAGGACGAGCTCGAGGGCGGCAGCTTCGCCGTCTCGAACCTCGGCATGTACGGCACCACCGAGTTCTCGGCGATCATCAGCCCGCCGCACGCCGGCATCCTCGCGGTCGGCGCGGCGCGCCGGGTGCCGGTGGTCGACGACGAGGGCGGGCTCGGCGTCGCGGCGGTGATGACGGTGACGCTCTCAGCCGATCACCGCGTGCTCGACGGCGCGCTCGCGGCGCGCTGGCTCGCCGCGTTCCAGCGGCGGATCGAGCAGCCGCTCAGCATCCTCCTCTGAGCAAGTCAGGCCGACGCGGCGACGGGGAGGTCGCCGAACGCGCGATCGTCGATGCCCATGCCGCGGTACACCTCGTGCAGGGCGGCCACGACGGCGCCCGTCGCGCCGGCGAAGTCGCCGAGCTCCGACGCGGTGAGCGTCGGCGCGGCACCGAGGTGGTGCTCGAGGACGGTCTCGTAGCGGGCGAGGTCGCGGGCGAGCGACTTCGCGATGCCGCCGCCGAGCACGATGACCTCGGGTTCGCACGACACCGTCGCGGCGGTGAGCACGATGAGCATCGCCTGGTCGAAGTGGGCGCGCAGGGCCCGCACGGGCTCGGCGGCGTCGGTCGCGAACAGGTCGGCAGGTGAGTCGAGTCGCACCCCGGCCTCGGCGGCGAGGCGCATGATGCCCGGGCCGGTCACCATGAGCTCGAGCCGGGTGCCGAGCGGACCGGCGGGCAGTTGCCCGAACTCGCCGATCACGCCGTGCGCGCCGCGGAGGATCCGTCCGTCGATCGCGATGCCGGCGCCGAGGCCCGCCCCGATCGTCACCATGACCGCGGTCGGCGCAGTGCGGGCGGCGCCGAAGTGCTGCTCGCCGAGCAGGGCGAGGTTCGCGTCGTTGTCGGCGCGGACCGGTCGATCCACGCCCGACCGGACGAGGTCGAGGAAGCCGGGCTGCTCCACCTGCGCCAGGTTGGGCGCGTTCGAGATCGTCGAGCCGTCGCGGCCGACCGCGCCGGGGAGCCCGAGGTGGACACCCTCGACCTGGCCCCAGCGATCTCCCGCGACGTCGCGCGCAGCGGAGGCGAGCCACTCGGCGAGCCCCGAGGCATCCGCCTGCACCGGCGTCGCGAGCTCGCGCTGCTCGATCGGCGTGCCCACGAGGTCGGCGAGCAGGATGCGCGTGCTCGACGCGCCGACGTCGACGCCCACGACGAACGTGCGGTCCGCGACGACGTCGAGGAGCACCGCCCGGCGCCCTCGCTGCTCCGACACCAGCTCGGATGCCTCGACCACGACGCCCTCGGCGATGAGCTGCTCGACCGCGCGCGTGACCGTCGCGGCGGAGAGCCCGGTCGCTGCGGCGAGTTGCTTCCGGCTCGCCGGCCGGGTTCGGAAGAGCTCGGTGAGCACCGCCATCCGGTTCTGCTGCCGCGTGTCGTTGACCATCGGACTCCAGATTTTCGATTCAGCGTGAGCGTAAAGCATGCCAGATGTGGGGCCGGCGCGTGATCCCGACGCGCTCGTCGCCGCAATCCGAGAAGAAATCTCTTGACTTTGATTGCGCGATGAAATCAAAATGGCAGCGCACGTTCGCCGACGACCTGCCCGAGGCCGGCCGTCGCACCCAGGTCACGTCCGCACAGGAAGGTCACATCCCATGGCACGATCACCGTTCACCACGACGCGGGTCCTCCGGGTCTCGCTCGTCGGCGCCGTCGCATCCGCCCTCATGCTGAGCGGCTGCGCCGCCCAGGGCACCTCCGCCACCCCTGCCGAGCCCAGCGCGGCCGCGGCGGAGCCGAGCCTCGAGTTCGAGGGGCCCAACGGGGAGCAGCCCGGCGCCCTCGCCGAACTCGAGCTGACCGACGAGGAGCTCGCCGAGGTGCAGGACGGCGACGTCACGGCGGCCTTCGTGTGGCACACCTCCGGCGACTTCGTCGCGGCCGTCGAGGAGGGCGCCCGAGCCGAGTTCGAGGAGCTCGGCATCGAGGTGGTCGCCAGCACCCAGGCGAACTTCGACGCGGGCACGCAGGCGAACAACGTCCAGACGGTCATGGCGCTCGATCCCGACATCGTCGTCGCGATCGCGGTCGACCCGACCTCGGCGGCGAAGTCGTTCCAGCCGATCCTCGACGCGGGCGCGAAGCTCGTCATCATGACCACGCCGCCGGAGGGCTACGCCGCGGGCGACGAGTTCGTGTCCATCGTCACGGAGGACCTCGCGAAGGCCGGGCGCGCGAACGCCGAGATCCTCGGCGACGCGCTCGGCGGCGAGGGCGAGGTGGGCGTCCTCACGTTCAACGCCAACTTCTGGTTCACCAACCAGCGCGACCAGTCGTTCACGGACTGGCTCGCGTACGAGTACCCCGACATCTCGATCGTCGAGGAGCAGGGGTTCGCCGACGAGACGGCGACGCAGGCCGCCGCCGCCGCGATGATCGCGAAGAACCCGAACCTGAAGGGCATCTACGTCTCGTGGGCGACCGCAGCCCAGGGCGTGCTCGCCGCCATCCGCGCGGCCGGGCGGACCGACATCCAGGTCGTCACCAACGATCTCGACACGACCGTCGCCGCGGCGATGGTGAACGGCACCAACGTCGCCGGCATGGTCGGCAACGGCTCGCTCGACATCGGCGCGGGACTGGCACGGGCGGGAGCGTACGGCGTGCTCGGCAAGGACGCCCCCGAGCTCGTGGCATCCGACCCGACCAAGGTGACGAAGGAGAACCTGGTCGAGGGCTGGGAGGCGGACTACGGCGTGGAGCCGCCCGCCAGCGTCACCGGAGGTTGATCATCCGGGAGGGGCCCGGCCCGCTCGCGGCCCCTCCCGACCCGGCGATCCGCCGGAACGAACGAAAGGACATCGGATGACCGACGTCATGACCGTGCGCGGCCCGGTGCCGTCCTCCGAGCTCGGCCGGGTCATGCCGCACGAGCACCTGCTCTCGCTCACGCCGGGGCCGTGGCTCACCGCCGGCGCGCGCGACGATCGGATCGACCTGGCCGTCGGAGCGCTCGCCGGCCTCGCGGAACGGGGCTTCGGCACCGTCGTCGACCTGTCGCCGTACGGCGTGGTCGGGCGCGACCCGGACGGCGCCGAGATCGGGATGCTCGCCGAGATCTCCGAGCGCGCGGGGGTGCACGTCGTGAGTGGCACCGCGCTCTACCTCGAGGCCTACGCCCCGGCGTGGGCCCGTCAGGCCACGCTCGAGGATCTCACCGCCCGCCTCGTCGCCGATGCGGTCGAGGGGATCGGCGGCAGCGGCATCCGCGCCGGGATCTTCGGCGAGCAGGCCACGAGCCTCGGCGAGATCACGCCGTTCGAGGAACGCGTGCTGCGCGCGGTCGCGCGCGCCCACCGCGAGACCGGCCTCGCGATCATGACGCACACCACGCACGGCACGATGGCGCACGAGCAGGTCGACCTGCTCGCCTCCGAGGGCGTCGACCTCGACCGCGTCGTCATCGGCCACCTCGACACGCAGCTCAGCGTCGACCTCGCACGCGGCATCCTCGACCGCGGCGCGCTCATCGCCGTCGACACCATCGGCAAGGAGGTGTGGGACTTCTTCCTCGAGCCGGCACCCGACCGGCCCGACGGGGAGTTCCCGAAGCGCTCGTTCGCGCGCTCCGACCGCGGCCGGGCCGCGTTCGTCGCCGCGTTCGTCGCCGACGGGTACGCCGACCGCATCGTGCTCGCGCAGGACCTCACGGGCGCGGAGGTCTGGATGAACCCCGGCACCCACGGGCAGCTCGGCTACGCCTACCTCGCCGACCGGTTCCTCCCGGCGCTCGCCGAGCACGGCGTGCCAGAGGACGCCATCGAGCAGATGACGGCCCGCACGCCCGCACGCCTGCTGGAGGTGGGCGCATGAGCAGCCCGATGCCGAACCGTGCCGGCGACCACGTCGTCGGCGTCGATCTCGGCGGCACCAAGGTGCGGGCCGGCATCGCCCGCCTCGAGACGGATGCCACGTCGAAGACGCCGGCCCCGCTCGCCCGGGTCGAGCAGGCCACCGCCCCCGGCGGCGGACGCGCGCTCGTCACCCAGCTGGTCGGGCTCGTGCACGAGCTGTGCGCGGAGGTCGACGCGTCGGTCGACGCGGTCCGCGCGATCGGCCTCGGCGGCGCCGGCGTCCCCGTCGAGGCGCGCGGCGGGTTCGAGCACGCCCCCAACCTCGGCGACGTCGCCTCGTTCAGCCTCGCCGACGAACTCCGACGCGCACTCGGCAGCACGGTCGTGCTCGAGAACGACGCCAACGTCGCCGCGCTCGGCGAGCTCGTCGCGGGCGTCGGCCTCGATCACGACGATTTCGCGTTCATCTCGATCGGCACCGGCATCGGGATGGGCGTGGTCCTCGACCGCACGCTCGTCCAGGGCGCCGGCAACGCCGCAGGCGAGATCGGGTACCTCCCCCTCGGCGGCGACCCGCTCGACCCCGCCGCCCACCGCCGCGGACCGCTCGAGGAGGTCGTCGCAGGCGATGCGCTCGGCGAGCGTCTCGGCGCCGGAGCCTCGGCGCGCGACGTGTTCGACCTCGCCGCGCGCGGCGACGCACGGGCGATCGCCGCGATCGACGAGGAGGCGAAGTGGGTCGCCCACGCCATCGCCGCGGTCGACGCGGTCATCGATCCGGGCCGCTTCGTCCTCGGCGGCGGCATCGGATCGCGCCCGGAACTCCTCACGCCCGTCCGACGGTGGCTCGTCCGCCTCGGTCGCGGAGACCTGCCCGTCACGATCAGCGAGCTCGGCGGCGAGGCGCCCGTGCTCGGAGCCCTGCACCTCGCCAGAGCGGCCGCCGGCCGCACCCACGAAGGAGTCGCAGCATGACCATCGCCCCATCCAAGGCGCCCGCCGAGAAGGGGGTGCAGCTCGTCGTCCGCTCGTGGCGCGACTACGTCGTCTACGTCGGCTTCGTCGTCGTGTTCCTCTACTTCGCGGCCACCCAGGGCGCGAACTTCCTCAACGGCACCACGCTCGTCAACATCGTCACCCAGGCGACGCCGATCACGATCATGGCCGTCGGCGCGGTGTTCGTGCTCAGCCTCGGCGAGATCGACCTCTCGATCGGCTCGACCGTCGCGCTCGCGGCACTCAGCGCCGCCGTGACCCTCCAGGTCTCGGGTGCGTGGTGGGTCGCGGCGCTCGCCGGCCTGGCGGTCGGCGCCGCCGTCGGCCTCGTCAACGGCCTCTTCGTGACACTCGTCCGGCTCCCGTCGTTCCTCGTCACGCTCGCCACCATGGGCCTCGTGGCCGGGCTCGCGCAGCAGATCACGAACCTCCAGTCGGTCCCGGTGACGGATGCCGCGTTCGGCTGGCTCTTCGGCGGCGGAACGCTGCTCGGGGTCCCCATCCTGATCTGGTGGTCGGCCGTGGCCGCGGTCATCGGCTGGCACGTGCTCCGTCAGCGCCGGTTCGGCGCGCACGTGCTGGCCGTCGGCAACAACGCCTCGGCCGCCCGCGTCTCGGGCATCAGGGTGACCCGGGTGCGCATCGCCGTGTTCATGCTGAGCGGCATGACCGCCGCGCTCGCCGGCCTCCTCTACGCCGGACGACTCGCCGGCGCGACCTACACGCTCGGCACGACCGACCTCATGAGCGTGCTCGCCGCGGTCATCGTCGGCGGCACGGCGCTCACCGGCGGCAAGGCGTCGATGATCGGCGCCGTCGTCGGCAGCCTGTTCATGAGCATGATCAACTACGGCCTGCTCCTGGCCGGGCTCACCGTGGCGCAGCAGGAGATCGTGCGCGGCGTCATCATCCTGATCGCCGTCTCGTTGTCGCTCCGCGGCAAGAAGGGGAGCTGACCCGTGTTCCTGTCCCTGCTGCGACGCCGCAACGCGCGGCTCGTCGACGCCGCCGTCGCCCTCCACCGCTCCGGCGAGCTGCCGCCGAACACCTACGTCATCGACCTCGACGCGGTCGAGCGCAACACCGCGATCGTCGCGGCCGAGGCGGCGCGGCTCGGCCTCACGGCCTTCGCCATGACCAAGCAGATCGGCCGCAACCCCGACGCGTCGCGCGCCATCCGCACCGGCGGCATCACGCATTCCGTCGGCGTCGACCTCGAGTGCGCGATCGCGGCCGCCGCCGGCGGCCTGGCCTCCGGTCACCTCGGACACCTCGTGCAGATCCCGCGGCACCGGGCGCGCGAGGCCGCCGCCCTGCGGCCGCGCTACTGGACCGTGTTCTCGGAGCAGAAGGCCCGCGAGGCGGGTGCCGCGGCATCCGCTGCCGGGACCGTGCAGGACGTACTGCTCCGGATCGTGGGCGACGGCGACCGCTTCTACCCCGGCCACGAGGGCGGATTCGACGCAGCCGACGTCGTCGGGGCGGCACGCCGCGTCGACGCGATCCCGGGGGTGCGCTTCGCCGGCGTCACGAGCTTCCCCGCCACGCTGTTCGACCTCGCGTCGGGCGACGTGGCGTCGACGCCGAACCTCGCGACGCTGACCCGTGCGAGGCGCGACCTCGAGGCCGCGGGTTTCCGCGATGTCGAGGTGAACGCGCCCGGCACGACCTCGGCCGCCGCGCTGCAGCGGCTCGCCGAGGCGGGCGCCACCCAGGTCGAGCCCGGCCACGGTCTCACCGGCACGACGCCGCTGCATGCCGTGCGCGACCTCGAGGAGGACCCGGCGATCGCGTACGTCTCCGAGGTGTCGCACCTCTGGAACGACCGCGCCTACGTCTTCGGCGGCGGCCTCTACGTCGATCCCGTGCTCGGCGACGCGGAGACCGATGCCCTCGTCGTCGGAGCCGACGACGACGCGGCATCCGTCGCGCCCCGGCACGTCGAGATGCCGGCAGCGGAGGCGATCGACTACTACGCGACGATTCCGGTGCCGGACCGTGCCGCCCGACCGGGCGACACCGTGGTGTTCGGCTTCCGGCCCCAGGTGTTCGTGACGCGCGCGCTCACCGCCGGCATCCGAGGGCTGGACGCGGGCGAGCCGAGGCTCGAGGGCCTCTGGGCCGCCGACGGGTCGAGGCCGCTCGACCTCGCCGACGCGAACGAGGGAATGGAGACCGCACGATGAACCCGCTCAGCCTGTCGGGCATCAGCAAGCACTTCGGCGGCATCGTCGCGATCGAGCGCTTCGACCTCGAGGTCGAGGCGGGCGAGGTGGTGGCGCTCGTCGGCGACAACGGCGCCGGCAAGTCGACGCTCGTCAAGATCATCTCGGGCGTGCACCAGCCCACCGAGGGAGAGATCCGGCTCGCGGGCGAACGCGTGTCGTTCCGGGATGCCTCGGACGCGCGCGCGAACGGCGTCGAGGTGGTCTACCAGGACCTCGCCCTCGTCGACCTGCAGCCCGTCTACATGAACCTGTTCCTCGGCCGGGAGCTGCGGCGGAAGCCGTTCGGCCTGCTCGATCGCGCGGAGATGGCGCGCCAGACCCAGCAGCTCGTCGACGACCTCGACGTGCGCATCCCGACCGCGAAGGCGACGCTCAGCGACCTGTCGGGCGGCCAGCGGCAGGCGATCGCCATCGCGCGCGCCACGCACTGGGCGAGCCGGCTCGTGCTGATGGACGAGCCGACCGCCGCGCTCGGCGTCGCCGAGACCGCGAAGGTCGAGGAGCTCATCCTGAAGCTCAAGGCGCGCGGCGCCGCGGTGCTCGTCGTGAGCCACAACATGGAGCAGGTGTTCCGGATCGCCGACCGGGTGACCGTGCTCCGTCGCGGACGGCAGGTGGGCACGAAGCGCGTCGCCGAGACGAGCCACAACGAGCTCGTCTCGATGATCACCGGGCTGAGCTCGTGAGCGGCGGGTCGACGGCGCCGGGCGTCCCGCCGGCCCCCGTGCCGGGCGCGCTCATGCGCGCCGAGATCGCGGAGCAGCCCTTCCGTTGGCGCGAGCTGATTCCGACCCAGCGGTCGGCGTGGGAGGCGGCGGTCGACGTCGTCTGGGCGGCGGCGCCCGAGCTCGTGGCGTTCGTCGCGCGAGGCTCGAGCGATCACGCCGCGACCTACGGCCAGTACCTCGTGCAGCGCGTGCTCGGCTTGCCGGCCCTCCTGACCACGCCGAGCCTGCACAGCGTCCTCGGCGTGACCCCCGCCTATCCCGCCGGCGTGCAGGTCGCGATCTCCCAGTCGGGGCGGTCGCCCGACCTCGTCGCCACCGCGGTGGCGCTCCGGGGCGCGGGACTCCCGCTCCTCTCCATCACCAACGACGCCACGAGCGCGCTGGCGACCCTGGCCGACGTGCACCTCGACCTCGCCGCCGGACCCGAGTTCTCGGTCGCGGCCACCAAGAGCTACACGGCCGAGCTGCTCGCGGTCCACACGCTCGTCCGCGTCGTGGCGGGGGAGGACCTGTCGGCCCTCGCGCACGAGATCGATGCACTCGCGACCCGCGGGGAACGCCTGCTCGCACGACTGGCGGACGAGGTCGGGCCGATCGCCGAGGAGCTCTCCGACGTCGAGCGCGTCGTGCTCGTCGGACGCGCCTATTCGATGGCCACGGCGAAGGAGGGCGCGCTGAAGCTGATGGAGACCGCCGGTCTCGCGGCGTCGGGATGGAGCGCCGCTGACGCCACGCACGGCCCGCTCGGCCAGGTCGACGAGCACACGCTCGTGATCGCCCTGACCGGGGCCGCCGCGGGACGGGAGTCGGTGATCGGGTTCGCGGAGGCCGCGCGGGCCCTCGGCTCGCGGACCCTCGAGATCGGACCCGCCGTCATCCCGGGGTCGACGTCGATCGACGCGGCGGCCGGAGTGGCGGATGAACTCGTGCCGGTGCTCGAGGTCCTGCCCCTCCAGGTGCTCGCCGCGGAGCTCTCGACCCGTCGCGGGTCGGACCCCGATCGACCCGCGGGGCTGCGGAAGGTGACCCTCACGCGGTAGGACGGTCGGCACCGGCCGCCGGACCCCGCCCGCGGAGCCGGCACGCCGTCACGCCATCGTGTCGGCGTGCCGGTGCACGACCTTCCACTCGCCGTCCTCGCGCCGGTAGACCTGCGTCGAGCGCACGGTGAACGTGCTCGGCGTGCCGTCCTTCATCGCCGAGATGCGCTCGTAGCCGACGGTGTAGGCCATGTCGCCCGAGACGTCGAACGAGATCAGCTCGAACGAGTAGTCGGTGCACGCGGCGAAGCTCGCAGCGACGCCGTCGAACGCGTCCAGCAGCTCCGAACGTCCGACCGCGTTGCGCCACGCACCGAGCACGCTCACCTCGTCGGAGGCGGACCAGGTCTTCCGCCGAGGGCCCGCGTCGCCGTTGAAGAGGGCTCGCTCGGCACGGACGAGCGAGTTGTTGATCCAGATCAGGAATTCCTCGCGGTCGTTCATGGGTTCAGGATCCTCCCGTGCGCGCTCCGGCACAACGGCTGCCGATGTCGGCACCCGGGACGCCGCGGGTCACGGATGCCGCAGCGCGTCGCTCCTCGGGCGGGCGGCGAGCCGCTCGAGCACGCCGAGCGCGACGGCCGCACCGTCCTCGCCGGCCATGCGCTCGGCCGCGGCATCCACCGCCGACTGGAACGTCGGGGCGGCCGCGAGCGCGTCGGCGACACGGTCGGCGGTCAGCTTCCGGTGCGGGATCGGAGCGGGCGCGAGCCCGCGGTCGTGGAGCCTCGCGCCCCAGAACGGCTGGTCGGCGATGAACGGCACCACGATCGACACCGTGCCGGCCGCGGTCGCCGCCTGCACGGTGCCGATGCCGCCGTGGTGCACGGCCGCGACCGCGCGGGGGAGGACCGCCGCGTGGTCGACCGAGCGCGTCACGTACACGTCGTCACCGCGCAGGTCGTCGGGCACGGCGATGCCGCCGAGGCCGGTCGCGACGAGCAGGCGGATGCCGCGGGCTCGCGCCGCCGCGACCAGCGCGCGTCCGCGGGCTGCGGCGTCGCCCGCGGCCATGGAGCCGAAGCCCGCGTAGGCGAACGGCGCTCCGGCGAGGAAGTCGGCGAGAGCGGGGTCGGGCGTGGGCGCCGGAGCATCCGCTGCCGTCGCAGTCGCGGCGCCGGCACCGGTTCGGCCATCCGCGGCGGGGCCACCCGCGGTCGCGCCATCCGTCGTCGCGTCGTCGCTCGACGTGACCTTCGCCCGCCACACGCCCGTGAGCACCGCCGACTCCGGCCAGTCGGCCGGCCGCGGCAGGATCGCCGGACTGATCGGCAGCAGGCTCGCGGCGGGCGTCGACGACCGTCGTGCGCGTGGTGCGCCCATCACGTCGGCCGCCTCGTCGACCTCGCGCCGGAACATCCCGCCGGCGGCTGCGGCCGCGCGGTAGGTGAGCCGGTTCAGCGGGCCGAGGCTGCGCGTCACGGTCCCGGCCGCGGGGAACTCGCGGGTCGGCGTCATCACGGGCACCAGTTCGACGACCACGTGCGGGATGCCGAGGGCGTCGGCGACGAGCGGGGCCGAGAGCACCTTCGGATGCCAGGCGATGACATCGGGCCGGAACTCGAGCGCCGCGTGCGCCGTGTTGACGATGACGGCGCGCATGACGGGGCGGACGACGTCGCGCAGGTTGCGCATCGCGGCCAGCGGCGAGACGCCCTGCGATTCGATCAGCGCCGAGAAGTCGGCCTCGAGGCTTCGGACGTCGATCCCCGTCGTGTCGACGCCGGAGCGATCGGGCAGCGCGAGCCGGACCTCGTGGCCGGCCGCCGCGGCGCGGCGTGCGAGCGTGGCGAACGGTTCCACGTCGCCGCGTGAGCCCGCGGTGACGAGCAGCAGCTTCATCGTGCCTCCTCCGTGGCGAGACCGGCACTCACGAGGCCGGTGGCGGCGAGCAGCCGGTCGTCGGCGACGAGCCCGTCGGTGTACAGCTCGGCGAGCGGCACGGCCAGGCGCGCGAGCGCCGCCTCGGCATCGCCGCCGGCCCACGCGGCCAACCGGTCGAGCAGCAGGAACGGGGCGACGCCGAGGAGCACGAGTGCGACGGCCTGCGCGTCCGGGTCGCGCGAGGGGCGGAGCCATCCGCTCGCCGAGCCGGCGTCGATCGACGCGCGGGCGACCTCGCGGAGGCGGTCGAACAGGGCGTCGGATGCCTCGCCGCCGGCGCCGAGCATGCGCGCAAGGTAGGGGCCGTAGGTGCCGAGCACCTCGCCGAGCACGTCGGCGGGCGCCCCCGCGTCCTGCTTCTCGGCGATGAACCGCGCGACGCGTGCGTCGCACTCGTCGCGGAGCGCCCGCTTGGTGCCGAAGTGGTGCGTGACGAGGGCGGTGCTGACGCCCGCGCGGGCCGCGATGTCGCGCATGGTCGCAGCGTCGTAGCCGTGTGCGGCGAAGCGGTCGAGCGCGGCGGCGACGATGCGCGCCCGCGCGGTGAGGTCGCCGTCGATGTCGGCGACTGAGGCTGTACGCATGTCCAGTATTCTGACTCACCGTACAGTCGCACGCAAGGCACCCGGGTGACCGAAGACCGTTGGCACCGTCGGCGGGCCGTGCGAGGCTGGCCTCATGCCGGAATCCCCGGAGGTCCAGGCCCTCGTCGAAGAACTCGAGTCGACGCTGCGCGGGCGCGCCGTCGCGGCCGTCGACGTCGTCGAGTTCCGTGTCACGAAGACGCGGAGCAGGCCGCTGACGACGCTCTCCGGCGAGCGGGTGCTGGCCGTCACCCGGCACGGCAAGCTCGTCGCGATCGAGTTCGACGGCTCCGAGCTGCTCGTCGTCTCGCTCGGTCGCCACGGGTGGGCGCGCTGGGCCGTCGACGAGGCGGATGCGACGCCCGGCGCAGTCGGCGCGGCCCCCGCGGGCGGCGGCGCGGACGCCCCGGCCGAGCCGCCGCCGCCCACGCTCGTCTCCCTCGAGTTCGACGGCGACACCGTGCTCGAACTCACCGATGCCGGCGGCTGGGTGTCGCTCGGATGCTGGGTGGTCGACGAGGCGAACGAGGTCGCCGCGATCGCCAAGCACGGCCCCGACCCCGCCGACCCGGCCTTCACTCGCGCCGAGTTCGACCGCGCCGTGGCCGGGCGCCGCAAGCAGCTGAAGGCGATCCTGCAGGAGCAGGAGTCGCTCGCCGGCATCGGCAATGCCTACTCCGACGAGATCCTCTTCACGGCACGGCTCTCGCCCGTCGCACACGCGGCGACGCTCGCCGACGACGAACTCGAGCGCCTGTTCGAGGCGACGACGGGCACCATCCGCGACGCGATCGAGGCGCGGCGCGGCATCCCGATCGACCGCCTCAAGGAGGCGAAGGTCGCCGCGATGCGGGTGCACGGTCGCACGGGCGAGCCCTGCCCCGGCGGGTGCGGCGGCGAGATCCGCGACTTCACCTTCGCGAGCACGACGGCGCAGTACTGTCCGGCCTGCCAGACCGGCGGCGAGATCCTGCCGCTCAAGGAGGCGTAGTCGCCGGTGAGGGGGAGCGGCCGCGGCGGCCACCAGGCATCCGACCCGCCCGTCGTCGTCATCGTCGACGTCGCCAACGTCATGGGCTCGCGGCCCGACGGGTGGTGGCGCGACCGCGCCGGCGCGGCCACGCGGCTGCTCGAGCGGATGCCGCAGCTCGCGGGGCGCGCAGTGGCCGCTCCGCCTCCCGGCGACGCGACGGTCGTGATCGCGGGCATCGTGGCGGTGGTCGAGGGCTCGGCGACCGCGGCATCCGCCCCTGACGGGATCGAGCTCGTGCGGGCGCCCGCCGACGGCGACGGCGCGATCGTCGAGGAGGCCGCACGACGCGCCGAGGCGGGCGAGCGGGTGCTCGTCGTCACGGCCGACCGCGGACTGCGTGCGCGGCTCGCGCCGGGCGCGGAGGCGGCCGGCCCGGGCTGGCTGAACGACCTGCTGGGCCGCTGAGCGCCGGACGGCGCCGATGCCGAGCCGTCGGTTCCCGCCGGCGGCCTCGTCCGGACAGCCCCGTCCGCACTGTTACGATCCTTGCTCGTGCGCCTCCTCCGCCGGGCCGTCAGTGTCGTCGCCCTCCTCGTCCTCGTGCTCATCGTCGCCTTCACGGGCGTGTACCTGTGGCAACAGCCCATCCTGCTGACCGGAACCGGCTACGCCGCGCACAACGCGTGCGCGGTCACCGAGGTCGCCGGCCGCGACGACCCCGCCACCGACCTGCCCGAGAACCCGCTCGTGCCCTACCTCGACGTGCAGGGCGCGGGCGACCCGACCACCGCGACCCTGCTCGGCCAGCTCGCCCACCAGCGCGCGTGGTTCACCGAGGGCTTCGGCTGCACGCTCGCCGACGAGCGTCCCGACCTCGGCGACGCGACGACCATCGCCGCCGGCGCGAACCCGTTCACCGACGCACCCGCCCCCGACGCGGACCCGGCGGTCGACGAGGCCATCGCCGCCGCCTTCGGCGACGACCTGCCGGACGGAGAGCGAGCCGCGCTCGGCACGCGTGCGGTCGTCGTCGTCAAGGACGGCGAGCTCGTCGGCGAGCGCTACGCCGACGGGTTCGACGCCGCGACCCCGGAGCTCGGCTGGTCGATGACGAAGTCCGTCACGAGCCTGCTCACCGGGGTGCTCGTCGAGCAGGGCGTCGTCGCCCTCGACGACGACGAGCTGCGCCCGGAGTGGATCGACGGGCGCGCCGACATCACCGTCGAGGACCTGCTCCGCCAGACGAGCGGCCTCGAGTGGGACGAGACCTACGACCTCGGCACGCCGATCACGCGCATGCTCTACCTCGAGGAGGACATGGGCGACTACGTCGCGAGTCTCCCGCTCGAGCACGCCCCGGGCGAGGTGCAGGAGTACTCGAGCGGCAACACGACGCTGCTCTGCGACATCCTCGCCGAACGCACCGGGCTCGGCGCCGACCTGCCGCGCCAGGCCCTGCTCGCACCGCTCGGCCTCTCGTCGGCGGTCATCGAAGCGGATGCCTCCGGCACCCCCGTCTGCTCGTCGTACATGTGGGCGACGCCCCGCGACTGGGCCGCGATCGGGCAGTTCGCGCTGCAGGACGGCGTCTGGAACGGCGAGCGACTGCTGCCCGAGGGATGGATGGCGCAGAGTCTCAGCCCGACCGGGGCCGCAGAGACCGACGACCCGGGCAACGCCATGAGCTGGCGCACGAACCCGCTGCCCGATGGCTCGCTCCGCTGGCCCGAGCTGCCCGAGGACACGTTCTACGCGAGCGGCCACGACGGCCAGAAGGTCATCGTGGTGCCGTCCGAGGGGGTCGTCGTGGTGCGCATGGGCTTCACGCCCGAGGCCGACCACACGCCGTCCGAGGTGCGGCTCGTCGACGAGGTCATCGCCGCGCTGGGCTGACCTGCCGGCGCGTGCCTCGCCGACACATCCGGGAAACATGCCCGCGCGAGAATGAACCGGTGAGCACCGCCCCCGCCCTCGACATCCGCCCCGCCGACCTGGCCGACGCCCGCGTCATCCGCCTGCTCGAGGACCACCTCGCCGACATGTTCGCGACCTCGCCCGCCGAGAGCGTGCATGCGCTCGACGTCTCCGGGCTCTCGGTGCCCGAGGTGACGTTCTGGACGATCGGCGAGGGCGACGACCTGCTCGGCTGCGTCGCGCTGAAGGAGCTCGATCCCGCGCACGGCGAGCTGAAGTCGATGCGAACGGATGCCGCGGCCCGCGGTCGCGGCCTCGGCGCGCGCCTGCTCGAGCACGTCCTCGCCGAGGCGAACCGCCGCGGGTACGCCCGGCTCAGCCTCGAGACCGGGTCCGAGGAGTTCTTCCGCCCCGCGCGCACGCTCTACGCGAAGTACGGATTCGTCGAGTGCCCGCCGTTCGCCGACTACGTCCTCGACCCGAACAGCGTCTTCATGACGCTCGAGCTCGGCTGAGCGCGCTCACGCTCACGCCGTGCCGGGGCCCGCCGCGACGGGTCCCGTCGCGAGCCGGTACGACGGCAGCCCGCGCCGGCGGATGAGCCACTCCGCGACCAGCAGGTTCGGCAGCCACGCGACGAAGGGCACGACCGCGTAGGCGTTCGTGAACGCGGCATCCGCATCGAAGCCGGCCGGACCGGCGAAGGGCACCTGCGCGAACATGAGCAGCGGCAGCCAGAGCCGCAGGGTCACGGCGGCGTACGTGAGCGCGAACGTCCGCATCATCCAGGCCCGGTGCGACGGCACGTCGCCCGCCCGGATCGCGCGGTAGCCGCGCCATCCGAACACCACCCACAGCACCGCGAGCGTGCCGAAGCCGAACGTGCCGACGAGCCCCGCGGCACTGAACGGAGCGAGCGCCAGGCCTGCGAGCCCGGCGATGCCGATGGCGACCAAGGCGACGCGTCCGGTCCAGCGGTGCACCCGTGGCGCCCGGTCGCGCAGGCCGCGCCAGAACTGGAACGGGCTCGCGACGAGCGCGATGCCGCCCGCGACGATGTGCACGTAGAACGCCACGAGCACGAACGCCGGCTGGGCCGCGTAGTGGTCGGCGAGCCCGCCGGCGCCCGACTCGGCGAGCGCCGGCAGCGACGACGTCAGGTACGGCACGACCGCGAACACCGCGATGCCGAGCGAGGAGAGCAGGATCCACATCCAGCCGACGCGGGATCCGAGGTCCGCGCGGTTCCGCGTCGGAGGGGCCGGCGCATCCGCTCGGTCATCCCGCGGATCGGACTCGGTGGCGACGGTCGTCTCGGTCGTGGTCATGAGCTGACGGTATCGACGCGCCCCGCCGGCGGGCATCCGGCGAACCCCCGGATCCCGCGGAGGGCTGCCCGCCGACGTCGTCGGGTGGGGCCGCGGCCCCGAGTACGGGCGTCCCGCCCGGTCAGGCCGGCGGATTCCAGAGCCGCAGCTTCTCGGGGTTGCGCATGATCCAGATGCTCGCGATGCGGCCGTCGCGGACGTCGGCGACCATCACCGTGTCGATCGCGCCGGCCTCGCCGAAGGCGAGCGTGAGCCCGTCCGCGGTCTCGGCGACCGAGAGCTCCAGCGCCGGGCCGCGCTTCTCCTTGAGGCCGAGGATGAACCGGGCGACGCGATCGCCGCCGATCACCGGCCGCAACGCCGCGGAGGCCAGCCCGCCGCCGTCGGAGACGAGGCGAACGTCGGGATCCAGCACGGCGAGCAGGTCGTCGAGGTCGCCCGTCGCAGCCGCGGCCATGAACGCCCGCACGACCTCGTCGTGGCGTTCGCGCGTGGCCGCTCCCGATCGTCGCTCGCGCACGTGCCGGCGGGCCGACGACGCGAGCTGCCGGCACGCCTCCGGGGACCGGCCGACGATCTCGGCGATCTCGGCGAACGGCACCGCGAACACGTCGTGCAGCACGAACGCGACCCGCTCGGCGGGGGTCAGCGACTCGAGCACGATGAGCAGCGCCGTGCTCACCGACTCGTCGAGCGTCACCCGATCCAGCGGATCCTCGGAGCGCGGCGCCGCGAACATGCCGGCACCGCCCGGAAGGGGTTCGGGCAGCCACTCGCCCACGTACGACTCGCGCCGAGCGCGCGCCGATCCGAGCTGGTCGAGGCAGACGCGACCGACGACGCGGGTCAGCCACGCGGCCGGGTTCCGGATCGCGTCGCGCTCGGCGGGCGAGAGCCGCACCCACCGGGCGTACGTCTCCTGGACGGCGTCCTCGGCATCGGCCACGGTGCCGAGCATGCGGTAGGCGAGGCTCATCAGCAGGCCGCGCTCCGCATCGAGCGCGGCCGGGTCGAAGCCCGGCGCGAATTCACGGTCGTCCCCGCCGTCGGTCGTCATGCCTCCACCTTCCCACCGGACGCCGCATCCGGCCTCGTGGTCTCGACGACGCAGCGCTCCGGGACGTGAGGTCGACACGCCGACGGATGCCGCGACCTCACGTTTCCGCGCGCTGCGTCGTCGGAAGGACGTGAACACCACATGGAGACGCAGCATCCTCTGGGCACTCAACGCCCTCGGCGCCTTCGTCGGAGCCTGGGCGCTCGTCGCGCCCCGCAGCTTCGCCGACGGCTTCCCCTTCCCCGCACTGTTCGAGGCGTGGGTGGGGGTCGACGGGCCGTACAACGAGCACCTCGTCCGCGACGTCGGAGCGCTCTACCTCGCGCTGGTCGCCGGCGGCATCGTCGCCGCGCTCATGCGCCGGGCCGACGCGTCGGTCGCGGTCGGGGCGGCGTGGGTCGTCTTCTCGATCCCGCACCTCGTGTACCACCTCGGGCACCTCGAGGGCCTCCCGCCCCTCGACGCGATCGCGCAGCCGATCGCCCTCGCGAGCTCGCTCGTGCTCGCCGTGCCGCTGTGCCTGCCTCCGCGGGGCCGCGCCCGCGAGGCATCCGCTCTCGAACCCACCGCCACGAAGGAGGCAACCCGATGAAGATCGCCATCGCCGGAGGAACCGGCACGGTCGGCCGGCACGCCGTCGACGCCGCGCGCGAGCGCGGGCACGAGGTCGTCGTGCTGACCCGCTCCAACGGCATCGACCTCATGTCCGGAGCGGGCCTCGACGACGTGCTCGACGGGGTCGGCGCCGTGATCGACGCCTCGAACCTGTCCTCGACGTCCTCGAAGGCCGCCACCCGGTTCTTCACGACCGTGACCGCGAACCTGCTCGCCGCCGAGGAGGCCGCGGGCGTGCCGCACCACGTCGCGCTCTCGATCGTCGGCATCGACCGGGCGCCGTACGGTTACTACGCCGCGAAGCTCGCCCAGGAGCAGGCCGTCGAGGCGGGACCGGTCCCGTGGACGATCCTGCGGGCGATGCAGTTCCACGAGTTCGCCGGCCAGCTGCTGGAGGGGCTCACGGTCGCCGGCGTGCACCTCGCACCGCGGGCGCGGACGCAGCCCGTGTCGGCCGCCGAGGTCGGCGCACGCCTCGCCGAGCTCGCCCAGGCGTCGGCGGCCGGGCACGCCCCGGAGCTCGCGGGGCCGCGCGAGGAACGACTGGAGGACATGATCCGTCGACTCGCGGAGGCGACCGGGGTGCGTGGACCGGTCATCCCCGTGTCGCTGCCCATGACGCAGTTCCGGGCGATGCGGCGCGGCGACACGCTCCCGGGGCCCGGTGCCACGCTCGGGCGTCAGACGTTCGACGAGTGGCTCGTCGAGCAGGTGCCCGACGTCGCCTCTCGGGCGGCATGACCGGCCGGCTCGCGGCCGTCAGCTGCGCGCGTCGAGCGCGTTCCGGATGTCCTCGTCGACGAGATCGGCGTTGATGGCCGCGCCCGTGAGGCTGCCCGAGGACATCGCCCACGGCACGGACGACCGCGACCCGACGACGTTGCCCGCGGCGTACAGCCCGCGGACGCTCGTGCGCCCGTCCTCGTCGACGAGCACCTGGTCGACGCCGCCCTGCCGCATCGACCTGGCGCGAAGCCGCCGCAGCAGGTCGTCGTGGGGCACGGCCTTCGGCGCGACGAAGACGGCGTCGGCCTCCCACTCGCCGCCGTCCTCGAGGCGGATGCCGCGCAGCCGCCCGGCGTCGTCGGCGAACACCTCGACCACGTGCCGGTCCTCGACCACGATGCCTCGCGCGTCGAGCCCGGCGCGTGCGGCCGGGGTGAGCACGGCGCCCTGCGTGCAGAACACCACGTCGGCGGAGAGCTGCCGCAGGAGCTGCGCCTGGTGGGCGTTCGCGGCGGCCGACGCGATGACGGCGATCCGCCGGTCGCGGAACTCCCACCCGTCGCAGTAGGGGCAGAGCGCCACGCCGCGACCCCACTGGTCGGCGAGGCCCGGGATGTCGGGCAGCTCGTCGCGCAACCCGGTCGCGACGAGCACCCGGCGCGCCAGGTGACGCTCGCCGGAGTCGAGCACGACCTCGAACACGGCCTCGGCCGGCCCCGCGCCATCCGCCTCGACCTCGGCGACGTCGGCGACCTCGCCCGACTCGATCGCGACGTCGTAGCGCGTGAGCTCGGCCCGGCCCGCCGCGAGCAGGTCGAGCGGCGAGGTGTGGTCGCGACCGAGCACGCCGTGCATGTGCTGCGCGGGCGCGTTGCGCGGCCGACCGCCGTCGACGACGAGCACGCTCCGGCGCGAGCGGCCGAGCATGAGCGCAGCGGAGAGTCCGGCGCTGCCGCCGCCCACGATGACGACGTCCCAGGTGGCCACGCCGCTACCCGGCCGCCTCGGGCGCGGACGCGGCAGAGGATGCGGCGGCATCCGCGGCGGCATCCGATTCGGCGCCCGACGTGGACGACGTCGGCGACGCCACGACGAAGTACGCGCCGCTCGGGTCGGTGAGCCCCGCGCGTCGGCCGTCCGGAACGTCCCACGGCGGAACGACGAGCGTGCCGCCCGCGGCGACCGCGCGCGCCACGGTCGCCTCGACGTCCTCGACCTGGAACCCGACGTTCCACGTCGGCGGGAGTTCGGCGCCGAGCAGTTCCGCGGCGTCGAGGATCCGGGCGAACGTCCGGCCGTTGTGGCGGTACACCGCGTATCGCGGCGAGCCGTCGCCGTGCTCGACGTCCCAGTGGAACGCGTGCGCGTAGAAGCGCTCGGCCGCGTCGAAGTCGCTCGCCGCGAGCTCGAACCGGGTCGCCGAGCCCGTCTCGTCGTACACGTCGAAGCCCGGCAACCCGCCCGGCTGCCAGTACCCGACGACGGCGCCGGTCGCGTCGATCGCGAGGCCCATCACGCCCATGCCGGGAATGTCGATCGGTTCGAACAGCACGGTGCCGCCGGCCTCGCCGATGCGCTCGCTCGTCGCGGCCGCGTTCCAGGTCAGCAGGTAGACGGTCCAGTGCGGCGGAGCCGGGTCGTCGTCGGTGCGGCTCGTCGCGCCCGCGACGCGCTCGCCGTCGAGGAGGAACGTCGTGTATCCGCCGTACCGCTCATCTGCGCTGCGGTCCGCCGTCCAGCCGAACGCGCTCGTGTAGAACTCGACCGCCCCGTCGAGGTCGGTCGTCGTCAGGTCGACCCACGCCGGGGCTCCGGCGACGAGGTCATCCGATCCGGGCATGCTGGCCTCCAGTCGGGGCGTCTCACGTGCGAACGCACCACCGAAGGCGGCGCTTCCGGATGCTAACACCGGGAGCCGGGGACGCGACAGATGTCGGTCACCGTGCGCGCAGGCTCGCGAGGACGTCCGCGCGCAGCGCGTTCGCGCGCTCCGCGAACCTGCGCTGGCGCCGCACGTACTCGGCCTTGCCCTCGGCCGTCTCGATGCGCACCGGCTCCCCGCCCCAGGGCCGCATGTCGTACGGCGACGCCTGCATGTCGAGATGGCGGATGTCGCGGGCGAGCTCGAACGCGTCGAGCAGCAGGTGGCCCGGCACGAGCGGGCCGAGCTTGACCGCCCACTTGTAGACGTCCATGTTCGCGTGCAGGCATCCCGGCTGCTCGAGGTCGGGCTGGGTCTGCCTCGTCGGCGCGAAGCGGTTGCGCGGCGTCGCGTCCGGCGTGAAGAACCGGTACGCGTCGATGTGCGTGCATCGGAGCTCGTGCGCCTCGACGACCTCGTCGGTGGCCGCCTGCCCGAGGCGCAGCGGCACCGGATGGCGATGCTCGCCCTGCCGGTAGACCATGGCCCATTCGTGCAGGCCGAAGCAGCCGAACTGCGCGGGGCGCGCGGCGGTGCGCCGCAGCATCCGCCCGACGAGGTCCAGCATCGCGCCCTTCTCGGCGCGCATCGCGGTCGCGTCGACGACGAGCCCGCGCTCGGTCGCGCCGACCGCGTACCAGCGCCAGCCGGCGCGCGGCGTGCCCGCGGCATCCGCCAGTTCGACGCCGGCGCCGGGGTGCCAGCGCCTCAGCAGGGCGGGGGAGTACGAGTAGTAGGTGAAGAGGAAGTCCTCGATCGGATGCCGCTCGCCGCGCGCCTTCCGCGCCCGGTGGGCGGCCGTCAGGGCGTCGGCGCGTTCCTCGTGCGCCCGCTCGCGGGCGTGCCAGTCGGCGCGGTCGAGCACGACGGCGTCGCGCACCGCCGTGTCGCGGGTCGGAGCGGTCGGGATCACCCGTCGAGGATAGGCGGCGATGCTGGAGGAGTCCGGGGCGCACCGCCGCTCAACGGGCGCCGCGACCCGACGACCAGCCGAGGATCGCCATCTTCAGCGCCAGTGCGAACCCGCCCGCCGTGAGCGGCGTGACCCCGGGGTCCGGGTCGACGAACGACTCGCGCCAGATCCGCTCGACCGGGTAGCCCATGGTCATCAGCGCGCCGAGCACTCCGAGCGTGCGTGCCGCCGCGACGGGCGGACGTCGACGCGTGAGCAGCAGCACTACCGCGACCGCCTGGATCACGAGCATGACGGTGGGCGCCGAGAGTGCGGTCCCCTCGACCCAGTGCCGACGCCGCACCTCGTCCGGTGCGCGTACCAGGTACCCCGGCACGTCGGGCGTGAGCCCCTCGGAGTACCCCTTCCTCAGCCCCAGCAGGTTGAACACCAGCTGAGCGAGCCCGATCGCCCCCACGAGTCGCATGCGCACATGCTCCCACCGCACCGATCGGGCGACAAGGGCCGCCCCGCTCAGGGCGTGATCTCGTCGACGAAGCCCAGCGCCTCGGCGGCGATCCCGCCCCACTCGTCGCCGCGGGCGAACGGGACGACCGCCCATTCGCGCATCGGGCGCCCCCGCATGACCATCGGCGCGAGGTCGAGCTCGGCGATGCGCGCCTCCGGCAGCTTCACGACGAGGTCGCCGCCGGTCGCGACGAAGGCGAAGAGCTTGGCGCGCACGGAGTAGCCCTCGGAGCCGAACATCCGGCCGACCGAGACGTCGGGCCGGTCGATCAGGTCGGCTGCAGCCTCGGCGAGCCGCTCACGCCCTCGGGTGCGTGCATCCATGCGGTGAGGCTAGCGCGGGTGGGCGACATCCGGCGCGGTCCGCACTGGCGGCGGCTCAGCCGCGCTCGTCGTGATGCCCGTCGTGCAGGTGCGCCGATGCCGCGTCGAAGTGGATGCCGCAGCGGCGGCAGTACTCCGCCTTCAGCTCCTCGTATCGGTCGTGCGAGACGTGGTGCGCGTCGTCGTGTCCGGTCATGTCGCCCCCTCGACGGTGATCCGTTCGCGGATCCTCCACTGCTCGGGCCGCCCGAGCGGCCCGAACCCGAATCGTTCGTACAGGCTACGCGCACCCCGGCCGCGACCTGCCCGACAGGCCCGACGGCGGACGGCGGCGGGCGGGTCAGTGGTAGCGCGCCGAGTAGGCGTTGATGGCGGGCTGGCCACCGAGGTGGGCGTAGAGGACGTTCGAGTCCTTCGGGATCCCGCCCGAGGAGACGAGGTCGATGAGGCCGGCCATCGACTTGCCCTCGTAGACGGGGTCGAGGATGACCCCCTCGAGGCGGCCGGTGAGGCGCATCGCCTCGTCGGTCGACTCGACCGGGATGCCGTAGAGGTCGCCCGCCCAGCCCTCGAGCACCGTGATCTCGTCGTCGCGCAGGTCGCGGCCGAGGCCGATCGTCGCCGCGGTGTTCCGCGCGATGCGCGCGACCTGGTCGCGGGTCTCGTCGATCTTCGCCGACGCGTCGATGCCGATCACCCGGCGCGACCGGCCGCCGAAGTTCTGCTCGAGGTCGGCGAAGCCCGCGATCATGCCCGCGTGCGTCGAGCCGGTGACCGAGCACACCACGACGGTGTCGAAGAAGACGCCGAGTGCCTCCTCCTGCGCCGCGACCTCGTGCGCCCAGTTCGCGAAGCCGAGGCCGCCCAGCGGGTGGTCGGAGGCGCCGGCGGGGATCGGGTACGGCGTGCCGCCCGCGGCCTCGACATCCGCGATCGCCTGCTTCCACGAGTCGCGGAAGCCGATGCTGAAGCCCGCGGGTGAGAGGCGGACGTCGGCGCCCATGAGGCGGGAGAGCATGATGTTGCCGACGCGGTCGTTGACCGAGTCGGGCCAGTCGACCCAGTGCTCCTGCACGAGCACGGCCTTCATGCCGAGGTGCGCAGCGACGGCCGCGACCTGGCGGGTGTGGTTCGACTGCACGCCGCCGATCGAGACGAGCGTGTCGGCGCCCTTCGCGAGCGCGTCGGGCACGAGGTACTCCAGCTTGCGCGTCTTGTTGCCGCCGAACGCGAGGCCGGAGTTCACGTCCTCCCGCTTCATCCAGATTCGCGCGCCGCCGAGGTGCGCGCTCAGGCGGTCGACGGGGTGGATCGGGCTCGGCCCGAACGTCAACTCGTGGCGGGGGAAGTCGGCGAGGGCCATGGTGCTCCTTCAGGGGTGGGTGCGGATGCCGCGGGGTCGCGCTCGCCGGCACGACGACGCGTGACGCAGCGTCGACCGCGATCGCCGCATGCGACGCGGGCGAGACGCGGCATGCAATATATTGCAACCGATGGCCGGGGCATCCGTCAAGCCCAGCCCGGTTTCGCCGGCTAGATCGTCTGCGGGATCGCCCGACCGGGGAACAGCGTCGCGTACTGCTTCCGGTACAGGCGCTTGCCGACGAGCCGGTACGCCATGCGGATCGGCAACGGGATGTCCATGATGAACTCCCGCTGATCCTCGGGCGGGTTCGTCGCGAGGATCATGCCGAGGTAGGCGAGAACCACCTTCTTCTCGAAGGCGTCGACGCCGTGCTGGGAGAGCTTCTCGAACTCCTCCGGCGTGAGCACCTTCTCGACGGCGGGCGTGACCTCGGTGACCTCACGACGCAGGTGCACCTTCAGCATGGCCGAGAGCTCCTCGTACTTCGCCGCGAGCTGCTCGCCGAGTTCGGCGTCGGCGCTGTCGCGCCAGCGCTCGCGGATCGGGGCGAGCTCGTCGAGCGCCTGCCTGACCTGCTCGTGCTGCGCGAGCATCTGCGCGACGTGCAGCGCGCAGGCCGGGGCGCGCTCGCCGAGCTGCGGGTACATGTAGAGGTCCTCGCCCTCGTGATGCACGTGCAGGAGCTTGTCGAAGTTGCCGAGCACCTCGCCGACATAGCGTGAGCGCTCGGTGTCGCCGTCGGCAGCGGATCGCACGAGGCCCGGCGCCTCGTCGTACGACCAGAGGAAGACCCGGTGGATGCGGCGCATCGCGGGCGTCGCCTGGCAGAGCACCGGCCCGTCGGGAACCGGCGCGGCCGTTTCGCCGGCCTGCATGATGAAGAAGTCGGACATCGGACCATCCCCCAGATGACCGCGCTGCGTGGATGCGCTGCGCCCTCGAGCGCGACGATAGCCCTCGTGGATTCGGCCGACAAGAGTGCCCGGCAGCCCCGTCCGGGGGGTGTCAGCGGCGTCGACCTCCGCCGTCGCCGTGCGCGAGCCGCCGGGCGTGGGTCAGCCGCTCGGCGGTCTCGACGAGGAACGCGCCCGAGGGCTCCTCGGCACGCCACTGGTCGTCGACGATGCCGATGGGGTGCAGGAGCACCTGCCCGCGCGGCTGGTACAGCGCCAGCTCGACGCCGTGCGCATGCTCGGCGAGCCGCCACGACAGGCCCGTGCGACGTGCGACGTAGTCGCCGAATGCGGTGCCGAGGGCGTTGACCATGATGGCGGGGTCGTCGCGCTCGGGCGGATTGATGCGGCGCCAGCCGGCGGACCAGCGCTCGTAGAGCGCCCGGACCTGTTCGAGGTCGTCGGGGTCGGCGCCCGCGTCGGCCACGAGCGCGACGTGCGCGTCGATCCAGTCGCGCTCGGGCTCGCCGATCTCGACGAGCCGCGGCATCGGCGGCGCGTCGTCGACCGGCGCCGTCCGGCGCGAGAAGAGGGGCACCAGACGATTCTGCCCCGAACCGGCGACGTCCAGACGTCCGAGGGGTGACGGATGTCACCACCCCGGCGTAGCGTGTGGCGCATCCGCGCCCGGCGTCCGCCCGGCGCGACGCATCCGAGGGGGAACGATGGCCAACCTGGTCGTGCACTTCGAGATCCACGCGAGCGAGCCGCAACGGCTCGTCGACTTCTACGGCGAGCTGCTCGGCTGGCGCTTCACGCAGTTCGGCGACATGCCGTACTGGACCATCGACACCGGCGAGGGCGCGATCGGCAACGTCTCCGGCCGGCCGGGCATGGGCATCAACGGCGGACTGACCCAGCGCGACGGCCCCGCACCCGAGATCGGCGCGCCGGTCAACGGATGCAACCTCGTGATCGGCGTCGACGGCAGCATCGACGAGGTGATGCGTCGCGCCGTCGAGCTCGGCGCGACCGAGATGCTGGCCGCGGAGGACATGGAGGGCGTCGGTCGCGTCGGCTACCTCATCGATCCCGACGGCAACGGCTTCGGCCTCATCTCGCCGGTGCTCTCCGACGGCACCACCGCGATGACACCCGCGGGGTGAGACGGGTCCTCGGTCGGGTCATCGCGGGCTCATCGCATTCCCATGGCGGACGCAGAGCATCGGCCGCCAGCGTGGTGCCGAGCATCCGCCACGAGATGAGGAGACCGCGATGGCGAACGACGAGACGACCACGCCGACGGGCACGACCGACGACGAGCGACGCGCAGATCGATCCGGGGGCGTCGACCCGCGCTGGATCGATGAGCACGGCGACGTCATCGACGAGGACCACCGGGGACTCACCTACGACATCCGCACGCTGATCGACCGTCGTCGTGCACTCGGCATCTTCGGCGGGGTCGGCCTCACGTCGCTGCTCGCGGCGTGCGGCGTGAGCGAGTCCGGCTCCGCCGGCTCGACCGGGGGTGCGTCGCCGAGCGCGACCGCCGGTGCCGCGCCGAGCGCGAGTGCCGCGGCATCCGGTCCCGTCGACGAGGTGCCCGACGAGACCGCCGGTCCCTACCCGGGCGACGGCTCGAACGGCGTGAACGTGCTCGACGACTCGGGCATCGTGCGCAGCGACATCCGCTCGTCGTTCGGCTCGTCGACTGCGGTGGCCGATGGCGTGCCGCTCACGATCCGCCTCACCGTGCGCGACGCCGCGACGGGCAGCCCGATGGCAGGAGCGGGCGTCTACCTGTGGCACTGCGACCGCGACGGCGGGTACTCGCTCTACAGCCCGGGGCTCCAGAACGTGAACTACCTGCGCGGCGTGCAGGAGACGGACGACAGCGGCACCGTGCAGTTCACCTCGATCTACCCCGCCTGCTACACCGGGCGCTGGCCCCACATCCATTTCGAGGTCTACGCCGACGTGGCAAACGCCGTCGCCTCCGGGCCGATCGTGAAGACCTCCCAGATCGCCCTGCCGGAGGAGGTCAACGCCGTCGTCTACGCGACCGCCGGCTACGAGCAGAGCGTGCGGAACGCGTCGCAGGTGAGCCTCGCGAGCGACAACGTGTTCGGCGACGACGGCGGCATCCACCAGATCGCGTCGATGTCGGGCTCGGCGACGTCGGGCTGGACCGCGGCGCTCACGATCGGGGTCTGAGCGCGGGGATCGGCGCGCGGCCTGGGCGGTGTCGGAGGGCGGTGCGAGGATGTTCGGGTGCTGCTCGGCGAGGTCGTGACGACGGTCGAACGGGTCGCGTCCACGCGGTCGCGGCTCGCGAAGGTCGACGCGCTCGCCGGCCTGCTCGCCGGGCTCGCACCCGACGAGATCGTGCCTGCCGTCGGCTTCCTGACCGCCAAGCCCCGCCAGGGCCGCGTCGGCGTCGGCTGGCGCACGCTGCAGGGCGGCATGGGCGAGCCGGCGGATGCCGCGACGCTCACCATCCTCGACGTCGACGATGCGCTCGACCGGCTCGCGGGCGCTGCGGGCTCGGGGTCGACCGCCGAGCGGGCGGCCGTGCTCGCCGACCTCGGTGCGCGCGCCACGGCGCGCGAGCAGGACTTCGTCTCACGGGTGATCCTCGGCGAGCTCCGTACGGGCGCGCTCGAGGGCGTGCTGACCGACGCGATCGCCCGCGCGGCCGAGCGCCCGGGCGACGTGGTGCGTCGTGCGGCGATGCTGTCGGGCGACCTGGGCGAGACGGCGCGCATCGCGCTCACGGGTGCGCCCGGCGACCTCGAGGCGGTCGGGCTCGAGGTCGGCCGGCCGGTGCTGCCGATGCTCGCCGGCACCGCGCCGAGCGCCGCCGCCGCGCTGGAACAGGCGGGCGAGGCATCCGTCGAGTTCAAGCTCGATGGGGCGCGCATCCAGGTGCACCGGGAGGGCGATGAGGTCCGCGTCTTCACCCGGAACCTCGCCGACATCACCCACCGCGTGCCCGAGGTCGTCGACGTGGTCAGGAACTTCCCCGCGCGGGAACTGATCCTCGACGGCGAGACGCTCGCGCTCGACGAGGGCGGTGCCCCGCGGCCCTTCCAGGAGACGATGTCGCGATTCGGCGCCGAGGCCGCGCGCGAGGTGCAGCTGCATCCGTGGTTCTTCGACGTGCTCCACGTCGACGGTCGCGACCTCATCGACGAGCCGCTCGCCCTGCGACTCGCCGAGCTCGAGCGCGTCGCGGGGGAGCACCGCATCCCCGGCGAGGTGACCGACGACCCCGAGGTCGCCGAGCGCGTGGCGCGCGACGCGCTCGCCGCCGGGCACGAGGGGGTCGTCGTGAAGGGCGTCGGTGCCCCGTACGCGGCGGGCCGACGCGGCGCGAGCTGGATCAAGGTCAAGCCCGTGCTGACCTACGACCTCGTCGTGCTGGGCGCGGAGTGGGGTTCGGGTCGGCGCACCGGCTGGCTGTCGAACCTGCACCTCGGAGCACGCGACCCGGAGGGGGAGTTCGGCGAGCCCGGCGAGTTCGTCATGGTCGGCAAGACGTTCAAGGGGCTCACCGACGAGCTGCTGCGCTTCCAGACGGAGCGGTTCCCCGAGATCGAGACGCGCCGCACGGCGAGCACCGTGTTCGTGGCGCCCGTCACGGTCGTCGAGATCGCGATCGACGGGGTGCAGCGCTCGAGCCGCTATCCGGGCGGCATCGCGCTGCGGTTCGCGCGCGTCAAGGCATACCGTCCCGACAAGGAGCCGGGCGAGGCCGACACGATCCAGACGCTGCGGGCGCTGCTCCGCGGCGGCGACGAAGGGGGCGCATCATGACGGATGGCACGCGCGCGGCGGAGTCGAGCGACGACGGGCGGGTGCGGCAGCTCCGACTCGTCGTGGAGGCCGAGGACTTCGAGGCGGCGCTGACCTTCTTCCGCGACGTGCTCGGCATGCCCGAGCAGGAGTCCTACAGCGGCGACGGCGGGGCCGAGGTGCGCATCCTCGACGCGGGTCGGGCGACCCTCGAACTGTCGAACCCGGCGCAGGTGCGCTTCATCGACCGGGTCGAGACCGACGGCGGTCGGAGCGACCGCATCCGCGTCGCCCTGGAGGTCGACGACACGGCCGCCGTGACCGACGAGCTCGTCGCCGCGGGCGGCGAGCTCGAGGCATCCGCTCGCGAGACCCCGTGGCGCTCGGTCAACTCCCGGCTGCGGGCGCCGGCCGGACTGCAGCTCACGATCTTCCAGGAGCTCGACTGACACCGACGCGCAGGCCATCCGGTCGAGCGGGTCGGTTGCTACTCGGGGTCCATGTCGATGCCCGTGACCGGCACGCCCGCACGCTCGTAGACCAGTGAGACCGCGCCCTTCGGGAACGCGACGGGCGGCTCTGCGAGCGTGAAGGCCGCGGGAACCGTGCCCGCGTCGAACAGTCGCTTGCCGCTGCCGAACGCGATCGGGTAGAGGTACAGGTTCAGTCGGTCGACGAGGTCGGCGGCGAGCACCGACCGCGCGAGGTCGCCGCTGCCGATCACGTGGATCTCGTCGAAGCGGGCTTTGATCGCCGGGACCTCGGCCGCGACATCCGTGACGACCGTCGTGCCCGACCACGTGGGGTCGGTCAGCGTGCGCGACGCGACGAACTTCGGCACCTCGGCGAACTTCGCGCCGACCTGCGTATCGGTGTGCCGCGGCCAGTACTCGGCGAAGATGTCGTAGGTCTTGCGCCCGAGCAGGAGCGCGTCGAGGCGGTCGATACCGTCGCCGATCACCTCGCCCGACGCCTCATCGATGTAGGGCGCCTGCCACCCGCCGAACGCGAAGCCGTGCTCGGGGTCCTCGTCGGCGCCGCCGGGCGCCTGGTAGACGCCGTCGAGGGTGATGAACAGGTCGATGGCGAGGATGCCCACGGTCGTGCTCCCTTCCGCCGGCCACCGTAGTCGCCGGCTCCGCCGCCGTCGAGGGGCGCACGACGAACGAGCGGATGCCGCGGGGGCGTGGGCCCCGCGGCATCCGCTCGTCGCGGACGTTCGGCGAACTACTTCGCGGCCACCAGGCGCACGCCCGCCACGATGAGCGGGAGGTAGCAGAGGCCGCCGAGGATCGCTCCGATCGGGCCGAGGCCGAAGGCCGGGACGATCCAGGGCAGGAAGCCGAGCGGCGCGATCCACCACGAGATCGCCTTCGCGCGGGCGAGGGCGAGCGAGAGCAGGCCGATGCCGAGGATCCCGGCGCCCATGCCCGAGAACTGCCAGATCGCGACCGACCATTCCTTGGCGTTGGCGTCCATCGCGACGGCGTCCTCGATCGAGAGGGTGTTGCCCGCGCTGATGAGGAACCAGTCCGACAGGAGCAGGCCGGACATCTGGATCGCGCCGAACATCAGGATCGCCGCGGCGATCGGAAGGAAGATGCGGCCGCGCTGGCCGCGGCGCAGTCCGAGGGTCGCGAGCGCGCCGAGCGCCAGGGCGACCCATCCGTAGTGCAGCAGGTTCGCCGACAGGATGCTGAGGGCGGGGTCGGCCGCGAGCGAGGCGATGTACCCGGCGTCGCCGGGACCGGTCTGCTCGGGCGAGGTGAGCATGCCGCCCGTCATCAGGACGGGTGCGGCGAGCAGGGCCGCGCCGCCGAGCCGCTGGAGGGGGTTCGGACGCACCGGGCCGAGGTCGGCGGCGGCGCGGTCGCGGCCGGCGGGGCGGGCGGATGCGTCGACCGCATCGGCATGGGCGTGCGGATCGGTCGCGTCGGCGACGGCGGGAGCGAAGAGGTTCATGGTCGGCCTTTCGGGCTGGGTTTCGTTGGTGGACCCAGACTCGCGGGCGGCCGACCCGGGCCGGGAGGGAGTCGCGTCCCGACGATGTCCCGACCTCGGCCCGGGACATCCGCGCGTGGTTCAGCTCCGTCCGAGCCCCGCGTCGCGGGCGCGGACGATCGCCTCGGCGCGGTCGGCGACCTGCAGCTTGGCGAAGATGTTCGAGACGTTGTTGCGCACGGTCTTCGGTGAGAGGAACAGCGCCTGCGCGATCTGCGGGTTCGACCGGCCCGCGGCGAGCAGGTCGAGGATCTCGCGCTCGCGCGCCGTGAGCTGAGGGAAGGCCTGCGCGGCCGGAGCCGATGCGGGGCCCGCGGCGAAGAACTCGGCCACCCGGCGGGCGATCGCCGCGCCGAACACGAGCTCGCCCCGTGCGACGGCGTCGATCGCCGAGCGGATCTCGTGCTGGCTCGCGCCCTTCACGAGGTACCCGCGCGCGCCCGCGCGCATCGCGGCGAAGACGGTCTCGTCGTCCTCCGACATGGTCAGCACGACGACGGCGAGGTGCGGATGCCGCGACACGGCCTCGCGCGTGGCGGCGATGCCGTCGAGCCGCGGCATCTGCACGTCCATCACGACGACGTCGGGCTCGGCCTCGTCGATCACGGCCTGCGCGGCCTCCCCGTCGGCGGCGGTGGCCGCGACCTCGACGCCGTCGAGCGAGGCGAGCAGCATGCTGAGTCCGTCGCGGTAGACGGGGTGGTCGTCGACGAGGACGACGCGGATCGGGTCAGCGGACATCGGCGTGGGCCTCCTCGCGCGTCTCCGGTCGGGGTGCGAGGCCGCCGGGAGGGTCGGCATGGGTGTCGGGATGGGGCGCCGGGTCGGGCGACGCGGGCGCGATCGGGAGGACGGCGCGGACGCGCGTCCCGTCGTCGTCGGATTCGAGGAGCAGCGAGCCGCCCAGTTCGGCGGCGCGTTCGTGGAGGGACCTCAGCCCGACGCCCCTGACGGCGTCGGCGGGGATGCCCGAGCCGTCGTCGCGCACGTCGATGGTGAGCGCATGCGCGTCGGCCGCGATGCGGACGCGCGCCGTCGCGGCGCCCGAGTGCCGACGCGCGTTCGCGAGCGCCTCGGACGTGATGCGGTACGCCGCGACCTCGACCGCGGGTGGCAGCGTCATCGCCGTACCGGGCGCGTCGGCGACCTCGACCGCGACGACGAGGCCCGCACCGGCCAGGCGCTCGGCCTGCTGCTCGATCGCGCGCACGAGGCCGAGGTCGTCGAGCGCCGGCGGGCGGAGGTCGTGCACGATCCGCCGGACCTCGCCGATCACCTCGGCCTGATCCTCGATGGCCGCGTCGAGCAGCTCGAGCGAACGGCCGGGATCGCGTCCTGCGAGGTTCCGCGCCGTCTCGAGGCGGAGCTTCACCCCGGCGAGCAGGGGCCCGAGTCCGTCGTGCAGGTCGCGGCGCAGCCGGGAGCGCTCCTCCTCGCGCGCGAGCACGAGTCGCTCCCGGATGGCCTGCAGCTCCCGCCGCAGCTCCCCGTCGAGGATCGAGGCGGCCGCCAGCCTGACGAGATCGCCGAGCAGGCGCTGGTCGCGCTCGGAGACCACGGGCCGGCGGCCGGGCTCCATGAGGATCCGGCCGATCGCTCCGCCGCGGTGGTCGATGGGCACCTCGACGAGGCTCGGCGCGGCCACCCCGACCGATGCCGAGATGCGCTCGCCGTCGGGCCGGTCGAGCTCGACGCGAACGTACGGCGAGGCGAACGCCTCGGCGACGGCGGTCGCGAGGGCGCGGAGCTGCTCGCCCGTGCCGTCCGCCCGCGTGAGCCGGTCGCCGAGGGCGGAGACGACGCCGTACGGGTCGCCGCGGCGACCGCTCACGACGCGGTTGGCGATCGCGAACAGCCGTGCGCGCAGCGGCGCATAGGCGATCGTGACGGCCACGACGGCGAGCAGCATCGCGACACGGTCGTCGATCGCGCTCCCGACGACGAGCACGACGAGCACGTCCACCGCGACGATCGCGACGATGAGCACCGCGTAGACGAGCGTCCACGACAGCAGCCGGTCGATGGCGTACAGCCGGTACCGGGTCACCGCGATGACGATCGACGCGCTGATCAGTCCGATCGTCGCGCCGAGCAGCACGTCCACGATCACCGTCGGCACGAGCGGGTAGATCGGGAGCACCCCGACGAACACGACGCCCGACCACACCAGCCAGCGCAGCTGCGTACGCTCCTCCGGGCCGGCGCGGAAGCGCCGGCTCACGCAGACGACGAGCGAGAGCACGAGGCTCGCGGCCATGCACGGCAGCGCGAGGGCGAGGACCAGCGACCAGGCGGCATCCGGGAGCGGGAGCGTCGGCAGCGCAGGGTCGAACAGCGCGAGCAGCTCCGCCCGGTCGGGGTCGTCGGCGACGAGGGCGGCGCCGGGGGCGAGGATGAACGCGAACGGCATCACGAGCCCGAGCGCGATCGCGACGATCGACACCGCGCGCCAGCCGCCCTCGCGCAACCGGCCGTCGGGGAAGAGCAGCAGCAGGAGCTGGATCGGCAGGATCAGCACCGACCCCAGCCGGCCGAAGAACCACATCGCGGGCACGGCCCACCACGCGTCGCGATCCGTGTACCAGGCGAGGTTCACCGCCGCCGAGGCGAGCCCGTCGAGGACCCAGAGGGTGCCGAACCCGGTGAGCACGACGGCGATCGGATGCCACGGCAGCCGCCACATCAGCAGGGCCCCGGGCACGAGCATCGCGACGCCGGGCAGCACGCCCGACCAACCGGGGGAGAGCGGCGGCTGCGGGTGCGCGGAGAGCACGACGACGTCGATCGCGATCGCGCCGAGGGCGGCGACGGCCGACACCGCGATGGCGACGATGGTCGCGATGCGGCTGGAGGCGAGCGTCATCCGCTCATCGTCGCAGTCGCGGTGTCCCGCTGTCACGGGACACGCGTCCCGTTCCGGCGCCGTCCGGGCGGCGCCCGCTCAGCCGCTCGCGGCTCGTGCCGGCGCTCGGGGCCCGTCGGCGAGCACGGATGCTGCGGCATCCGCTCCGGCGATTGCCTCGAGCCGTCCGAGCGCGGTGCGCGAACGCGTGACGTCGCCCGCCTCGCCGTACGCCTCGACGAGGGACGTCAGCGCCTCGATGCGATGGCCGTCGTCGCCCGCGGACTCGGCCAGGGCGAGCGCCTCCTCGAGCCTCGGGACGCGTGCGACCGGGGTCGGGGCGCGCGCCGCCTCGAGCAGGAGCGTGCGCGTGAGGCAGCGCACGTCGCCGAGCGCGCGGAGCGACGCCTCGAGCTCGTCGAGCGGCAGCGCGGCATCCGGCACGCCGAGCGTCTGCTGCACGAGCGCCGCGTGCGCGAGTTCGTGCGCGTTGCCCGCGCCGCGCGCGTAGGCGGCGCACTCCGCCGCCCACACGGCGGCCCGCTCGGGCTCGAGTCCCGCCTGCGCGGCGACCGAGGCCATCATGTAGCGCGCGTTGTTGACGTGCATCGCGTCGCCCGCGATCGCGTAGGCGCGCATGGCGGCGTCGAACTCGGCGATGGCCGCGGCCGGGTCGTCGAGCGAGGCGCCGCGCAGCGCGATCCCGCGGAACTGGTGGACCGATGCCAGGGACCAGGAGTCGCCCAGCTCGACGGCGAGGCGCTCGGCCTCTGCGAGGTGCGCGAGCGCCGCCTCGCCGCGGTCGAGGTACGCGTCGGCGAGGCCCGCGAGATGGTGCGCGTGCAGGCGCGAGGCCGCGTCGCCGCGGGCCTCGGCGATCGCGAGCGCGCGCCGGGCGAGCTCGTCGACGAGCGGCAGGTCGAGGTAGGCGAGGCCCGCGCCGAGCACGAAGAGCTCGCGGGGTGCCGCGCCGCCGACGACGTGCACGTCCCTGGCGGCCATCGCGAGCGAACGCACGCTGTCGACGTCGGAACCGTACTGCTCGACGCCGACGGAGAGCGACGCGGCGAGCGACCGCGCCGACGGATGCCGCGCCGCGATCGCCCAGCGGAGGGCCGCGTTCACCTCGGGGCACAGGCGGATCGAGGCCTGCATCGCCTCATCGCTGTCGTCGACGCGGGCGTGCTCGACGAACTCGGCGGCGACCTCCGCATGGTATTCCGCGTGCCGTTCGAGCACGTCGCGGATGGTCGCGGCATCGGTGCGGGCGCGCACGAACTCGCGCATCACGGCGAGCAGGCGGAACCGGCGCGGCGTCCCCCCGGTCGGCACGAGCATCGAATGGTCGAGCAACCGGAAGAGGACCCCCTCGGCGCCCGGATGCGTCACGGCCGTCGCGAGCTCCACGTCGAAGGTTCGCGGCAGCGCTGCCAGTCGGCAGAGCACCTCGCGCTCGTCGTCCTCGAGCAGGTCCCAGGTCCACTCGAAGGTCGTCTCGAGGGTGCGGTGACGACCGCGCGGTGCGGCGCGGTCGAGCGAGGCGAAGTCGCGGTCGAGCCGATCGGCGAGCTCGCCCAGCCCGAGGTGGCGCGACACGGTCGCCGCGAGCTCGAGGGCGAGCGGCAGCCCGTCGAGGCGCGCGGAGATGCGCGCCGCGAGCTCCCGCTCGCCCGCCGTCGGCGGCACCCCGTACGCGTTCAGCCGGTCGAGCAGCATGGCCACGGCGGCGGCATCCGCGCCCTCCACGGAGAGCGGCTCGAGTGCGAGCACGTGCTCGGCGTCGTCGCCGAACGGCGTGCGCGAGGTGCCGAGGATCCGCAGCTGCCGCGCCTCGCGGAGCATCCGGTGCGCCGCGGCCTGGACGGCATCGCCGACCCGGTCGATGTTGTCGAGCACGAGCAGGTAGGGGCGCGACGCCAGCGCGGTCGCGACCGACGACAGGACGTCGGCGCCCGGCACCGCCTCGAGGTCGAGCGCGCGCGCGATGCGCGGCAGCACGTCGTCGGGTTCGGCGTGCTCGAGCTCGATCACGACGGGGGAGCGCTCACCGTGCCGGCGCGCGGCGAACTCGAGCGCGAGGCGGGTCTTGCCGACGCCGCCGGGCCCGGTGAGCGTCACGCAGCGGTGCGCGTCGAGCAGTGCGGTCAGGGCGTCGAGTTCGGCCTCGCGCCCGATGAACCGCGTGTCGGGAAGGCGGACGGACGCCTCGCGGCGTTCGCTCGCGGCCGCGACGAGCTCGGCCCGGCTCTCAGCGCCGAGCTTGCGGCGCAGGCTCGCGATGTGGCTCTCCACGGTGCGCACGGAGATGAACAGCTCCGATGCGATCTCGGGGTTGCTCAGTCGCCGCTCGACCGCGGCCAGAATCGCGCTCTCGCGCGGGGTCAACGTCTGCCCCGCCACGGCGCCGATTCTAGGACCGGATCGCGCGATCCGCACCGGGGACGGACCGGAAATCCGGCCCCGGTGCGTGGTACCGGGCGTGCTCACGCGGCGCCGGGCCCGATCGCGGGTCGCGTCGGCCACAGCGGGCGCAGGCGCTTGGGCAGCACCTGGCGGATGCCGCGGCGCCGGCGCGCGCCATCCGTCACGCCGTCGCCGGGCTCGGGGCCGGACTCGGCGCCCGGGATCGCCCCGGTCGCTGCGGCGGCGGCGGTCGCGTCGGCGACGCGCTCGTCGACGCGGCGGCGCAGCTCGAGTTCGTCCTGCAGCCGGCGTTCGCCGGCGCGGTGCAGTGCGAAGGCCTGGTAGTCCTCGCTGAGGTGCATGGCGGTGCTCCTTCGGAATGGTTCACGGGATCGAAGGGGGAACGATGGCGGTCCGCCGGGTGAGGGCTCAGCGGCGACGCGGCGGTTCAGCGCCGCGCGGTGACGAGCAGGTACTCCCACTCGATGGGGCGGCCCGACCCGTCGAGTCCGGCCTCGCGGCCGAGCGCGGCCAGCGCGTCGTCGAGGGCGCGCACCCGGGCCGGGTCGTCGGCGATCCGGGCGTAGACCGCGATCGTCGGGCCGTAGTGCGCCTTGAAGTAGTCGCGCAGCTCCTCGCCGGTGCGGAAGCGGTCGACCGCGAGGGTTCCGCGCTGCACGACGAGGTCGGTGACTCGGCCGCCGAGGAGCTCGCGCACGTGCTGCTCGTCGCCCCAGAGCGGCGGCGGCTGCACGCCCGCGGGCGGCGGCGCGTTGAACGGCTTCATCGTCGCGAACATGCGGCCGATGAAGCCCTCGGGCGTCCAGCTCAGCAGGCCGATGCGGCCCCCGCGCTTCGTGACGCGCACGAGTTCGTCGGCCGCCGGCCGGTGGTGCGGCGCGAACATCACGCCGACGCACGAGAGCACCGCGTCGAAGGCGGCGTCGCCGAACGGCAGCGCCTCGGCGTCGGCCTCGCGCCACTCGAGTTCGGCGCCGGCCTCCGTCGCGAGGCGTCGCCCCGCGTCGAAGAGCTCGGGCGTGAGGTCGCTCGCGACGACGGTGGCGCCGCGCAGCGCGGCCGGGATCGCGACGTTGCCGCTCCCGGCAGCGACGTCGAGGACGCGGTCGCCGGGCCGGACCCCGACCGCGTCGACGAGGCGGGGCCCGAGCTCCCAGATGAGGTCGGACGCGAGGGTCGGGTAGTCGCCCGACGCCCACATCGCGCGGTGCTTCGCCTTGAGCGCGTGGTCGGCCGCGGCCGCCGCGTCGGCGGTCGCCGCCGCAGCGCCGGCTGCGGTCGTCGTGGTCGTGACGGTGTCGGTCATGAGGTGCTCCTTCGGTGCACGGGATGTCGATGCGACCAAGGGTGCGCTCGCGCGATGCGGCCGGCATCCGTGCCGCGCACGGAGATTCCCTCGGTGTCCACGCTGAGGGAGCGCCGTACGCGGCATCCGCCCAGACGGCCCGGCCTAGGCTGGAACCCATGCACCTCGCCCTCGTCCGCCACGGACAGACCGACTGGAACCTCCGCGGACTCATGCAGGGCCGCACCGACATCCCGCTGAACGCGACCGGGCGCGCGCAGGCCGAACAGGCGGCGGGCACGCTCGATCGGGTCGACTGGGACGTCGTCGTCAGCTCGACGCTCGGCCGTGCGCGCGAGACCGCGGCGATCCTCGCGCAGGGCCTCGGCCTTCCGGTCGGCGGCGCGTACGAGGACCTCGTCGAGCAGGACTTCGGCGATGCCGAGGGCACCCTCGTCAGCGAGATCGACGAGCGCTGGCCCGGGCGCGCGTTCCCCGGCAAGGAGCCCGACCACGAGGTCGGACCGCGGGGCGTCCGCGCCCTGGAGCGCATCGCCGTCGATCACCCCGGCGCCCGGGTGCTCGCCGTCGCCCACGGCACGCTCATCCGCCACGTGCTCGGCGAGCTCAGCCGCCACGAGGCGCGCAGCTACCCGAAGCTCGACAACCTGTCGGTCTCGCGCATCGGGCGGGCGGATGCCGCGTGGCGGGTGTTCACCGTCGGCGGCACGACATTCGACGAGGTGCTGCCCCTGCTGCTGCCCATCGAGGTCGCCGTCGATGCCGAGGAGCTCCGTCCCACGGCGTGAGCGTCGGATGCGGCGCGCGGTGCGCCCGCCCCGGGTCGCGTGCCCCGGGTCGCGTGCCGCGTGTTGCGATCTCCGAACGATCGTGCGACGGGCCGATGACGCCCCTCCCGGTCCCGGTCGCACCGGACGTATGATCCGGAAATGGAGGAACCGGGCAGCACCACGCTCGTCGTCGTCGGCGACGAGGCCACGGCCGCGATCGGATCCCTCGCCGGGCTCGCGAACGTCGAGAGCGCGACCTTCGCCGAGATGCCGGACGCGACCGACGCCGAGGTCGTGACCTGGTCGGCCACCTCGCACGCGCCGTTCGTCGTGCACGACCGCGACCCGCTCGGCCACGTGGCATCCGCCTGGGTCGAGTTCTACGACGAGCGCTCGACGCTCGGCGTGCTGCAGCTCGAGATCGAGCAGGTGATCGACGCGGTGGCCCGGCACGAGCTGCGCGTGCCCGACTACTACGTGGTGCTGGAGCCCGAGTCGCTGCGGGGCACCTGGATGCACTGGTGGCTCGGCGTCGTGGCGGCGGCCTCGCCGAATCGCGTGCTCCCCTGGGAGCCGGGTGACGCGCCGCTCGCTGGGCTCATCCGGCGGCTGCCGACCGCGCGGGCGTGGCCCGACGTCGACCGGTGGCTCCCGGGCGTGGTGCGGGCCGTGCCGGATCGGTGCGGGCCCGGCCTCCCGGGCGCTGCCTGAGTTTCCGAGCGCCGACTCAGTCGCCGGGGCGTCGCGCGCTCGCCCGGATGCGCAGGACGACGAACTCGGCGGGGCGGATCGGTGCGAACCCGACGATGACCGGCACCTCGCCCGCATCGAGGTCGCGCTGCGTCACCGTGTCGCGGTCGCACCTGACGAAGTACGCCCGATCGGGAGCGTCGCCGCGGAACGCGCCCACGCGGAACAGGTCGTGCAGGAACGCGCCGACGGACGCGCGCACCTCCGCCCAGAGCTCCTCGCCGTTGGGTTCGAACTGCGCCCAACGGAGTCCTCGGTCGATGCTCTCCTCGAGGAAGAGGGCCGTCCGGCGTACCGGCACGTACTTCCACTCGCTCGCCGTGGCATCGGCGCCGGCGAGGGTCCGGGCACCCCACACCACCGGACCATGCCCGGCGAGGAAGCGCAGCGTGCTGATGCCCAGCTTCGTGAGCGACTCGGCGTCGTCATTGCCCACGTCGAACTCGAGGCCGTCGGCGCCGCGGATGCTCGCGTCGGTCCCGGCCGGTGCCGACCAGACGCCGTGCGCGGCGTCGTTGCGGGCGAAGACGCCGGCCACCGATGCCGACGCGGGGAACGTCAGGGCGGCGCCGGGGTGGGCGGGGTCCGGGCGACGAAGTCGCGGCGCGTACAGGGCGGCGTTGGCACTGGCGGTGCCGACCGCGGCCGTGGCGCCTTCGGCCATCGCGGACCGAGCGGACTCGAGGCTCGTCCACGATGCGGGCGGGTCGACGAGCAGCATCGCCCGACGGCGTTCGCCGAACGCGGCCGCCTCCGCGACCACCGCCCGGGTGTCGGCGTTGCGCTCGGCGATGTCGAGGGGGAGGGCGAGCAGGTTCACGAGGTCGACCCGGTCGAGGGCGTCGAGGCCGTGCCGGACGGCGTCGACGTCGATCCCGGAGACCCGCACCGCCACTGCGGACACGCCGCCGTTGTCGAAGAACGAGCCCAGCGCGCGTCGGAGCGGCGAGGAGTGGAGCTCACCCCAGATCGCATCCTCGTCGGTGCCCCACCCGTCGAGGTCGATGTCGACGGGTTCGTCGAAGGGGCCGCCGGATGCGACGCCGACGAACGCGGCGACGGCCGTGCCCACGCCCTCGATCGGCCGCGTCATCGGCCCCACCTCCCGTGTGCGTCGACGCCGAGCGGATGCCTCGGGGCCGAGCCTCCTCCGGTCGACGACGGGTGTCAAGGACGACGCCCGCATCCCGCCCCCTCGCCCGGTGGCGGCGCGGCGGCGGCGCGCAGCCGAGGCCCCGCGCCGTTCGCGTCATCCGGTGCTCAGGCCGCCGTGGAGCCGGCCGCAGGCAGCGCCTCGGCGTGCTCGAGCGCCCAGTTCAGCGCGAAGTCGGCGACCTCCTCCCAGCCGTCCTGGCTGACGATCCGATGGGTGCGACCGGCGAACTCGCGGTAGTCGACGACGGCCGGGCTGCCGGTCCTCCGGTACTTCCGCACGATCGCGCGGCCGATGGCCGGCGGTACGACGTGGTCGATCTCGCCCGTGATGACGAGCAGGGGAGCGCGGTCGGCGCGACCGTAGTCGACGTGGGTGACGCCGCCCCTCTCGTTCAGGGTCGAGGCGACGCCCTCGAACAGGACGCGGTTGTAGCTGTTGACGGCGAAGTCCTCCCAGATGCGGTCGGATGCCTCGCGGCTGAGGTCGTTGCCGAACGTGAAGTGGAAGTGGCCCTTCGAGATGGGCTTCGCTCCGTTGCGGTCGAACGGATTCGAGAGGATCGGGAACCCCGTGCGGAGCGTCGACGGCGGCAGCGCGGTGATGCCCGCGGTCTGGCCGGGCGTGACGCCGACGTAGGCGATGCCGAGCCCGCGGTCGGCGAGCATCTGGGTGATGACGCCGCCGAACGAGTGGCCCATGATGATGGGCTTCTGCGGCAGCGCGCGGATGATGCGCTCGTAGTGGTCGGCGATCTGCTTCAGGCCGATGCCCTTCAGCGGTTCGGGGTTCGAGCGGATGTCGGCGACCGAGCGGTCGTCGATGCCGGGCCAGCCGGGGACGATGACGTCGTGACCGAGCGAACGGAATCGTTCGGCCCAGGTGTTCCAGCTCTTCGGGGTCATCCAGAGTCCGTGGATGAGGACGATGGGGGGCTTCGCGGCGGTGGTCATGATTCCTGCTCCTCGATGGTCGGTGCGGTGCGGTGCGGTGCGGTGCGGTGCGGTTCGGTCTTGGTCCTGTCGAAGTAGAACGATCGTTCTATCTCGTCGTATTCCCGAACGCTACGCCGGAGGTCAACCGGATGTCAAGCAAAAAGAGAAAGATCGTTCTATCATTTACTTCATGGCAACGCGGACGACCCCGACCGGGACCTCCGCCGCGCGCGAGCGACTGCTCGCGACCGCGAGCGAGCTGTTCTACCGCGAGGGCATCCACTCGGTCGGCGTCGACCGCATCATCGGGGAGGCGGGCGTGACCCGCGCGACGTTCTACCGGCACTTCCCGAGCAAGGAGGATCTCGTCGAGGCCTATCTCGGCGTCGAGGACGCGCACATCCGCGCCGCGTTCGACGCGGCGGAGGCGACCGGTGCCGCACCGCGCGACCTCGTCGGACTCGTCATCGACGGGCTCGCCGACGACATCGCGCGCCATCACACGCGGGGCTGCCCGTTCATCAACGCCGCCGCCGAGTACCCCGACGCCGACAGCGGCGTGCGCAGGGCGGTCGCGTCCCACCGCGAGTGGTTCCGGTCCGAGCTCGAGCACGTGCTCGAGGCGGCGGATGCCCCCGACCCGCGCCTCGGCGCCGCGGAGCTCGTGCTCGTGCGCGACGCCGCCATGGTCGGCGGGTACCTCGACGGGTGGGAGCGGGTGCGACCCGCGTTCGTGGCATCCGCCCGCCGCGCGGCGGGGCTGCCGGAGCCGGCGGCGGCGGGCGACTGAGCGGACCGATGCGACGCTCCGGTGGGCCCCTCCCCATGCCTCTCGCGGCACCTGATCGGGAGCCTCGAGACCGCGGCCGGCGGCACGCCGGTCGAGGTGCAGCGGACCTCGCGGACGTGCTGACGCGGGGCAGACCCTGCCGCGAGGGCTGACCAGGCGGCGGCCGCGACTCGGCCGGATGATCCGTACCTCAGCGTTCGACCGGACAGTCCCGGCCAACGCGCAGCGCACCATCCCTCAGCGGCATCGTTCAGTCTCCCCGCCGGCGAGTTCCTCCGGTTGTATCGTGCGAGACACCATGGTGACGCGGCGAGATCCGGTACAGGCGACGCTTGACCAGTTCGGCAGGAGTTGCTCGAGTCGCTCGCGGGTCAACCGCAACTCCACCAGGTGGACGTGAAGTGGGGCCCGTACCGCGACGTGACCTCGCTGGGCCGCCACCATCAGCTCCGCGCGCTGCGGCTCGGCGGGGCGACAAGCCTGCTCAGCTTGGCACCGCTCACCGCCCTGGAGAACCTGACTGATCTGAGCGTCGAGCAAGCACACCGACTCGACGATCCGGCGTCACTCGGCACGTTCACGCAACTCACCGTCTTCGGACACTAGCGCTGCCCGGCACCCGCCTGCTCGACGCCGATCTCTCTCCCCTCCTCGACCTGCCCGAGCTCGGACACCTCCGACTGCCGCTGCGACGGCAGTACCGAAAGCAGGTCTTCGACCTCGCTGACAGGAGCGACGTCTTCGCCGACATCGCAGCTCAAAACGAAGCCCTCGACAGCTGGCGCGCCAGTCTGCGAAACGCCCAATAGACGGTCGGTTACCGGACGCCACGCCTCCGGACGAGGGGGAAAGGTATCCGCGGGATACCTTTCCCCCTCGATCGAGCGTGGGGATGTCGTCTCGCTGCCGGTCGGCTTGTGCAGTACAGGCCGGGTGCACCTGTGCCTCGGCCGCCCAGATCGACCATCGGCGTGATGACTGCTCGGCGAGGGCGGTGAGCGCCTCGCCACAGCTTCGATCGTCTGACGTGTCAGATGACCCGCCCGATGGATCTGTCCGCTCGGGGACGTCATCCGCGCACCGTGACTGTCGCGTAACCCACTGGATACGAGGCCCCCCGACATGTCATGGACTGAGTCGACACGCAAGCTGAACTGCTGCGGATTGCGAGCCTTCGGTGATCCTCGTGGCGGTGCGCCGGAACACCACGACGAGCGGCCCGCCTCACGGAGACGGGCCGCTCGTCAGAGGCAGGTCAGCGCCGCACGTGCAGGTCGACCCAGACCAGCCGGTGGTCGCTCGACGGGAACGGGAACGTGCCCGTGAGCGCCCACAGCGGGTCGGACGAGACCGGCCAGAACACGCCCGCGTCGGCGACGCGGAGGTCCTTCGACGGCAGCACGTAGTCGGCGCGCAGGTTGCCGGGCGCCGGGTTGTCGTTGAAGTCGGCCGTGTCGTAGGCGGGGTCGCCCTCGTGCGTCAGGTTCGCGCCGCCCTGGAGCGCGGCGGCCTCAACCGCACCCTCCGAGGTGGGCAGCGGGTCGGTGATGCGCGGGTGGTCGAGCAGCTGCTGGATCGCGGCATCCACCGAATCGCCGTCGAGCGGGTCGGCGTTCTGGTCGCCCATGATCACGAAGGACGAACCGGGCTTCAAGCCGCCGGTCGCGCCGGTGTCATCGTAGATGTACCGCGAGGCCGCGCCGGGCTTGACGTAGTCGGCCCAGAACCGGATCTCGTCGTGGTTGCGCGTGCCGTTGCGATCCTCGGGGCCGTCGAACGTGGGCGGCGTCGGGTGCGAGGCCAGCACGTGCACCGTGCGACCGCCGATGTCGACCGGGACGTCCCAATGCGACTTGCTGGAGAGACGGAAGACATCGAGCTCCTCGGGCGAGTACCAGTCGGCCGGAGCCGCGGTGTTCGGGTCGTCGGGCAGCAGCGCACCCGGCATGTCCTTCCAGAGGAAGTGCTGGAACGTGCGCACCGCATCATCGTCGATCGGGAACTTCGAGAGCACGGCCATGCCGTACTGGCCGGGGAAGAAGCCGAAGCCGAACGCGTCGTCGCCGCCGCCGACGACGCCGTTGTTGTTGAGGTCGAACCCGCTCGGCACGCCGGTGTTCGAGGGCGCCACGAACGCGTACGGGTAGTCGACGGGGTCGGCGCCGCCCTGCGAGACCTCCAGGTAGTTCTCGCGGAACAGGTCGACGGCCACGCCGTCGGGCACGTAGTCGAACTCGTTGAGCAGCACGACGTCGGGGTTCGCCCGCTGGATGATCTCGGCGACGGTCTTCGCCTGCGCGTTGTCGGGCGTCGAGAGGTCGGCGACGAGCTGGCCCTCGAAGTTGCGGTTGAGGGAGAGGTTGTAGGTGGCGACGCGGACGGTGTCGGCACGGCCCGGCTCGCCGCCCGGGGCGGCCTGGGCCGGCGCGGCGACGACGGAGGCGCCGAGTGCGAGCGCCGCGGCCGATGCGGCGACGAGCGGGGTACGGCGGATGGTGCTGGGGCGATCGGGTCGTCTCATGGACATGCGAGCTCCTCTGCTGGCGTTCGGATCCGCGCTCAGGCTAGGCCGCTCCGGTGACGTCCGGAAGAACCCCGCGCGAACGAGCAGCGGCGCGCCGGGCCTGCTCAGAGGTGCACGGGCGTCGTCGCGAGCGCGGTCGCCACGTCGGCATCCCCCTCCACCACGAACCGGCCGTCGGGCGCGGCGAGATCGGCGCGCTCCCAGAGCAGCAGTGCGAGGTCGCCGACCTCGGCCGAGATCGTCGCGACGACGGGTGAGGCGGATGCCGCGTCCGGTCGCTCGCGCCCGAGCATCCAGTCCGGCGAGACGCGCCAGGCATCGGCCGTGTCCGTCGCCACGAGCCCGACCGCGGCGTCGAGCGGCTCGATGCCGCGGCGGCGCGCTTCGACCATGAACACGTCGCCGAACTCGTCGACGGCGTCCGCCCGGCCGAGGGGGCCGACCTCGGGCGGGAACCGCGGATCGGGGTCGCGAGCCGTGCGGAGGTCCCACAGGTGCTTGGTGGCCTCGTGCGCCATCCGCCGCTGCCAGAACGACACGGTGCCGCTCGCGCCGAACAGGATCGGGACGGCACGCTCGGGATCGGACCCCTCGAGCGTGCGGGTGAGCTGCTGCGCGCCCTCGAGGAACCACGCGGCACGGTCCGCTCCGTCGGGTCTGCGGAACCCGCGTCGATCCGCCGGCGCGCCGGTGCGCACCTGCTCGGCGGCCCAGCGCTGGATGCTGCCGAGGTGGTCGACGATCCGTCCGGCCGTCGGCCAGAGGGTCGACCGCACCGGAGCCTCGGGGTCGGTCCGCGCGGCCTCGCGCGCGAACGCGTCCACGACGGCGTGGAGATCGGCGAGGGAGCTCATGGGTCCATCCTGCCCGCCGTCGCTCCTTGACGATCGGGGCGCCGCGTGGTCGCATGACGTGATGGATGCCGCGCGGCCCCCGCTCATCAGCGACGACGACCTCGACGACCTCGAGCGCGAGGCGATCGGGCGGGTGCGCGGGCGGGTCCTCGAGATCGGGGCCGGGGAGGGCGAGAACTTCGGCGCGTTCGCGCCGGACGTCGAGTGGATCGGGCTCGAGCCCGACGCGGAGCGACGCGTCGAACTCGCCCAACGGGCCCGCGAGTGGAAGCACGCGGGCGAGCCGCTCGACGCCGTCGCCGAGCGGATCCCGCTGGCCGACGCCTCCGTCGACGCGGTCGTCGGCACCTACGTGCTGTGCTCGGTCACCGACCCGGCGGGCGCGCTCGCCGAGGTGCGACGGGTGCTCCGGCCGGGCGGCACCGTCGTGTTCGTCGACCACGTCGTCGCGCCGCCCGGAACGCTGAAGCGCGGCATCCAGCGGGCGGTCACGCCGTTCTCGCGACGGTTCTGCCACGGATGCCACTGGGACCGCGACACGGGCGCCGCGCTGGCCGAGGCCGGCTTCGAGGTCGACGAGGCGCGGCTCGTGCGGGTGCCCTCGTTCCCGTTAGGCCCCACGCGCGTGCTCGTGTTCCGCGGGCGTGCACCCAGGGCCGACGCATGACCCCCGGCCTCGCCGGCACCCCGCGCGTCGTCGTGCTGACCGGCGCCGGCATCTCCGCCGAGAGCGGCGTGCCGACCTTCCGCGACGCCGGCGGCCTCTGGGAGGGTCACCGCGTCGAGGACGTCGCGACCCCCGAGGCGTTCGAGCTCGACCCCGACACCGTGCAGCGGTTCTACGACGCGCGACGACGCGCCGTGGCATCCGTCGCCCCGAACCCGGCGCACGCCGCCCTCGCCGCGCTCGAGCGTGTACTCGGCGACGACCTGCTCGTCGTCACGCAGAACATCGACGACCTGCACGAGCGTGCCGGGTCGACGCGCGTGCTGCACATGCACGGCGAGCTCGGCCGCGTGCGATGCGTCGCCTGCGAGGTGCGCGGCGATGCCCCGGGCGACCTGCTGCCGGGGCCGCCGTGCCCGGCGTGCGGCGAGCGGATGCTCCGCCCCGACGTCGTCTGGTTCGGCGAGATGCCGTACGGGCTCGACGAGATCGACGTCGCGCTCGCCGGATGCGAGGCGTTCGTCGCCGTCGGCACGTCCGGTGCGGTGCACCCGGCGGCCGGCTTCGTGCTCACCGCGTCGGCGTTCGGCGCGACCACCCTGGAGCTGAACCTCGCGGAGAGCGAGATCACGCCGTTCTTCGCCGAGACGCGCCTCGGCCCTGCGAGCGTGCTCGTTCCCGACTGGGTCGACGAGCTGCTTCGCGAGCCGCGCTGAGGCGAACGACGACGGATGCCGCGGTGCGTGGGCAGCCGCCGCGACACCCGCCGCCGAGTCCCCCCGGGGTCGAGCGGTCGTTCCCCTCGAACGCCCGACCGGATGTCGGCGGCGCCTCGCGCCGGCCGCGCCACGAAGGATGCGACGCGACGCGAGGTGACCCGCCAACACCTACTTCCGGCGGAGGCGGCGAATCGGATGCACCCGAGGGCGGACTCGCGTTCAAGGCGACGGGCGCGGCCGCCACGCGAGCGCGACCCCGAGGGTCGCGAGTGCGAGCACGACCGTGACGGTCGCGAGGATCGTCCAATCCGGCGGGTCGGTGCCGCCGGAGAACGACAGCCCGACCACGACCGCCGCGCCGATGCAGCCGAGGCTGCGCGCGGTCTGGAACAGGCCCGCCGCCTGCCCGACGTGCTCGCTCGGCGCGGCGACGTACAGCGACTGCGTGATGGAGACGAGCACGAACACGTACGGGATGCCGACGGCGGCGGTCGCGGCGAGCACGACCCAGGGCGCGGTGGACGCGCCGAGCAGCGGCAGCCCGAGCGACCCCGCCGTGAGCGCGATCAGGCCGATCACGAGGGTGCGCTGCAGCCCGCGGCGATCGATCAGCCGCTCGACGAGCGGGGCCGTGACGACGTTGAACGCGGCGAGCGGCAGCAGCAGCAGGCCGATGACATCGGTGCGATAGCCCGCGTGGTCCTCGAGGTACTGCGGGATGCCGAACAGCGCCCCGTAGAACACCAGGTTGGCGAGGATGAACAGCGCGTACACCCGCACCAGCGGCAGGTTCGCGGCGAGGAGGCGCAGGTCGATGAACGGCGATGCGGCACGCAGCTCGCGCCAGGCGAACAGGCCCGTCGCGATCGCGGTCACCGGCAGCAGCAGCCACGGCGGATCGTGCGCGAGCTCGAGGAGGAACCACAGGAGCGTCGCGATCGCCACGACGAACAGTGCGATGCCGGGCAGGTCGGACTCGCCGAGCGTCTGCCGCACGGGCACGTGCGGCCTCGGCGCGTCGCGCGGTGCGAGGAGACCGGTGCTGACGAGCGCGAGTGCCGCGAGCGGGATGTTGATCCAGAAGATCGCCGGCCAGCCGTACGCCACGATGAGCAGGCCGCCGAGCACGGGGCCGACGGCCGCCGAGCTCGTGTCGACCAGCTGGATGCGCCCGATCATCTTCGTGGCGTCGCCGCCGTTCGACGCGGCGACGGCGCGCAGCATCGCGGCGGCCGAGGGGAAGGCGGTCGCCGTGCCGACGGCGAGCAGCACCCGCACCGCGCACAGCACCACGAGGTCGGGCGCGAACGGCCCCAGTGCGCCGGCGACCGCGACCGTCCACATGCCGAGCACGAACACCCGACGCGGCCCGTATCGGTCGGCGAGGCGCCCCATGATGGGCTGCAGCACCGCCGAGGTGAGGTAGTAGACCGAGATGACCCAGGTCACGGACGCGACGTCGACGCCGAACTCGCGACGGAGCGTGCTCAGCGCGACCGCGATCATCCCCGAGTTCAGCGCGCTGAGGAGCGTGCCCGTGCACAGCGCAGCGACGACCCAGCGAGCGTGATGCCGCGCGGGTGCGGCGGCGGTGCGCGACATCGGCGACCCCCTCACCCGTCGCGGTCGTCAGGACTCGGGGCGAGCCTCCCGCGGTGCCTCCACGCTGTCAAGCGCCGACCTCGCGAGCAGCGTCGCGCCCGCGACCGCGGCCGGCATCGTCGCGATCGCGCCGAACGGCACGAGGAAGCAGAGCTGCGTGGCCACCCCGAAGCCGAGGAACCGCCAGCGGTTCGCCCGGAGGAGCGCGCGCCGGCGCTCCGGCGGGATGTTCCGGGCATCGAGCGCGCGCGCCGTGAGCTCGCGAGCCAGCAGGCGCCCCGTGAGCACGGCGCCGAGGACGGCGGCCGCCACCGTGCCCACGACGGGCACGAAGCCGACGAGCCCGACGAGCATCGCGGAGAGCAGGCCCTGCAGGACGAGGACGAGCGAACCACGCACCCCGGTCCAGAAGCCGGGGCCCTCGCTGGGCGGTCGGCCGCCGGCGTCCGTCTCGACGGCCGCCCAGATGCGCTCGTAGAACGGGTCGCCGACGATCAGGGTGAGCGCCGTGAAGGTCACGAAGGCGAGCACCGCCGCTCCCGCGAACGCCACGACCGCGACGAGCGCGCGGAACGCCGTGCGCCAGAACTCCTGCCAGGCATCGGCGAACGGCGTGGCGAGGTCGACGAGGCCCGGGAGTGAGATCCCGAGCGCGACGAGCCCCCAGACGAGCACCGCGAACACGATCGCCGCGGGGACCAGGCCGAGCAGCATCACGCCCGGATCGCGCCGCCAGAACGCGAAGCCCCGGAAGAGCGTCCGCGCCCCGTCGACGAGATCGTGCAGCATCGGGCCAGCATAGGTCGCGCGCGAGGTGCGACGCGGTGTTGCGCGCGCGTCACGCGCTCCCAGCCGACGGCGATATCGTCGGAGGCATCCGTTTCACGCCCGGCGCGCGCCCGCGCCGCCCGGCAGCCGGCCGCCGCCGGCATCCGTTGGAGAAGGACCCGACGCCGCATGACCACGACCCCCACGACGTCCGCCCGCGCCGCCGAGTGGTGGAGGGCGCAGCGCACGCGCGTGCTCTGGGGCGCCGTAATCGTGGTGGTGGCGTTCGTCGTCACCGTCGTGATCGCGCGGCTGCTCGTCGCGCTGCCGGCCGTGCAGGAGTTCATCGACGCGTACCCGGGCATCGTGCCGCCGCCCGAGGGCACCCCGGTGGGCATCCCGTGGTGGCTCGGCTGGCAGCACTTCCTCAACGCGTTCTTCCTCGTGCTGCTCGTGAAGACCGGGCTCGAACTCCGCGGCAAGCGTCGCCCGCCGGGATTCTGGACGCGCGACAACACGCGCTGGCCCCGCACGAAGCGCGCCCCCCGCCGACTCGGCATCTGGCTGTGGTTCCACCTCTGGCTCGACGCGCTGTGGGTGCTCGTCGGCCTGAGCTACATCGTGCTCCTCTTCGCGACGGGCCAGTGGCTGCGGATCGTGCCCACCGACTGGGCCGTCGTCCCGAACGCGATCTCGGCCGCGCTGCAGTACGCCTCGCTCGAGTGGCCGACCGAGGACTCGTGGATCGTCTACAACTCGCTGCAGCAGCTCGCGTACTTCGCGGTCGTGTTCATCGCCGCGCCGCTCGCGCTCGTGACCGGCCTCCGGCTGTCGTCGATCTGGCCGGTCGAGGGTCGCTGGGCGTCGGCGAAGACCGAGCGGATGGCGCGCGCCGTCCACTACCCGGTGATGCTGTTCTTCCTCGCCTTCACGTTCGTGCACGTCGTGCTCGTGCTCTCGACGGGTGCGCTCCGCAAGCTCAACCAGATGTACGCGGCGCGCGATGCCGACGACTGGATCGGCGCAGTGATCTTCGGGCTCTCGGTCGTCGTCATGGTGGTCGCGTGGATCGTCGCCACGCCGCCGCTGCTGAAGCGCATCGCGGCGAAGTCGGGCCGCGTCCAGGGCTGACTGCGGGGTCCGTTGAGCACTCGCCGGGCTAGGCTCGAAGGATGAGCCGCACCGTCTGGACCGTCCTCGGCGTCATCGCCGCCGTCGTCATCGCGTGGTTCCTCGTCGACCTCGTCTTCAGCGTGCTCTGGTTCGTGGTGAAGCTCGCGATCGTCGCGGTCGTCGCCGTCGCGGTCTTCTTCTGGCTGAGGTGGCTCGCGACCCGTCGTGACGACCGCAAGGCGGTCGAACGATAGCGGTGCCCGGAGGGACCGAGCCCGCCGTCGCCGTCGTCGACGTGCCGTCCCCGCACGGCGGGATCGTGCGGGCGTTCGACACCGGCGCACCCCGGGTCGGAGCGCCCGTCGTGTTCTGGCACGCGGGGTCGCCGCACACGGGTGAGCCCCTCGAGCCGCTCGCCGCGGCGGCGCGGTCGCGCGGCATCCGGCTCGTCACCCTCGCACGTGCCGGCTACGGCGGGTCCACGCCGCGACCCGGGCGGGACGTGGCCTCCGTCGCGGTCGACGTCGCGGCCGTCGCCGACGCGCTCGGCGTCGACCGGTTCGCCGTGCTGGGGTACTCGGGCGGTGGACCGCACGCGCTCGCGTGCGCCGCGCTGCTGCCCGACCGTGTCACGGCGGTCGGCGTGCTCGCGAGCCCCGCACCGTTCGGTGGCGACGACTGGTACCTCGGCATGCACGACCCGCGTGCACTGCGCGCGGCGGCCGTCTCGCGCGAGGAGCGACTGCGGTTCGCGGAGACCGACGAGTTCGATCCGGCTCAGTTCATCGACAGCGACCTCGCCGCGCTCGGTGGCGAGTGGGGCGCCGTGGGCCGCGATGCCGGGCGGGCGGAGTCGGCGGGACCGGGCGGGCTCGTCGACGACGACGTGGCGTTCACGCGGGCATGGGGGTTCGACCTCGCCGACGTGCGCGCCCCCGTGCTGCTCGTGCAGGGCGAGCTCGACCGCGTGATCCCGCGCGGGCACGCCGTGCGCCTCGTCGCGGGAATGCCCGACGCGCGGCTGTGGATGCGCCTCGACGACGGGCACGTCGCGGTGCTCGGCGTCGTGCCCGAGGTGCTCGACTGGATCGTGGAACGAGCGGACGCCGGTGCGGCTCCCGCGCCGGACTCGCCGCCGACTCGTGCTGTCGGCCCCTCCGACGCCGCGGGCGCCTAGGGAGCGGCCCGCTTCTTCGAACCCGCCCAGTCGACGAGGCGGTCGGCGTCCCACGTGGTGACGATCCGCTCCGGTGGGATGCCGGCCGCCTCGGCGCGCGCGGCACCGAGGGCGAGGAATCCGAAGTGGCCCGGCGCGTGACCGTCGGTGTCGATCGAGAACCGGCAGCCGGCCTCGAGGGCGATCGCGATGAGGTCGTCGGGCGGGTCCTGGCGCTCCGGTCGCGAGTTGATCTCGACGGCGACGTCGTGCTCGGCGCAGGCGGCGAACACGGCCTCCGCGTCGAACTCCGACTGCGGGCGGGTTCCGCGCGAACCCTGCACGAGTCGGCCCGTGCAGTGCCCCAGGACGTTCATGCGAGGGTCGCGGATGGCGCGGAGCATCCGCTTCGTCATCTCGTCTCGGGGCGAGCGCAGCTTCGAGTGCACGCTCGCCACGACCACGTCGAGGCGATCGAGCAGCTCGGGCCGCTGGTCGAGCACGCCGTCCTCGAGGATGTCGACCTCGATGCCCGTGAGGATCCGCACGCCGAGGTCGCCGCGGTCGCGCCCGTCGCGGGCGTCGTCGCGGTCGGGCTCGCCGAGCCCCGCGTTCAGCGCCCCGACGATCTCGAGCTGCGACTCGAGTCGCTCGGGGGAGAGGCCGTTCGCGACGCGCAGCGACGGCGAGTGGTCGGTGAGCGCGAAGTACTCCAGCCCGGCGGATGCCGCGGCGCGCGCCATGGTCGCGATGCTCGTCGTGCCGTCCGACCAGTCCGAGTGCGCGTGCAGGTCGCCGCGGAGCAGCCCGCGCAGCCCCGTCGACGTCTCGACGCCCGCCTTCTCGCGGAGGTCGGAGAGGTAGCCGGGTACCTTCCCGTCGAGCGCCTCGACGATCACGCCGAGGCTCGAGTCGCCGATGCCGGGCGTGCGCTTCAGGCGCCCGTCGGCGGCGCGGGCGCGCAGTTCCTCGTCGGAGAGCGGGCCGATCACTCCGGCCGCGCGCCGGAACGCCTTCGCCTTGAAGGGCGAGGCGAGCTGCACCTCGAGCAGCGACGCGATCTCCTCGAGCGCCTGTACCGGGTCCATCGTTCCAGTCTGCCCGAGCCCTGCCGTCAGCGGTGCTGGTCGACGAGCACGGGGTTGCCGTCGGGATCGACGACGATGAAGCTCCCGGGACCGGACCCGCCCTCGTCGACCTCCGAGACGAACGAGACGCCGGCATCGCGGAGGCGCCGCTGCAGCTCGCGCACGTCGGTGAAGGGGTCGACCTCGGCCGCCGATTGGTCCCACCCGGGGTTGAAGGTCAGGATGTTGCGTTCGAACATGCCCTGGAAGAGGCCGATCACGTGCGGTCCGTTCCGGAGCATGACCCAGCCCTGCTCGGGGTCGCCGCCGAACGCCTCGAAACCGAGTCGCTCGTAGAACTCCCGCGAGGCGGCGAGGTCGCTCACGGCGAGGCTGACGGAGAACGCACCGAGGTCCATCGCCCCAGTCTGCTCGCGTTCGCGGCGTCGCGATAGCCTCGGCCGCCGTCGACGGCCGAGCGGCGCGAGCACGCCTCGGCGCCGAGCGCGGCTCAGCCGCGACATCCGATCGACCGTCGCGACGCGCCCGGTCAAGGGCTGTGCGGAGATGCACCGCCCCGCCTAGGGTCGAGCCATGTTCTTCCGACGCCGACATTCCCGCGACGTCCGATCCGACGCTGCTCCCGACGAGCGACGCGACGCCGGAACCGACGAGGTGCACGCCCGCCGCGGCGTCGGCGGGCCGATCTGGAACGATCGCCTCGGTCGATGGTCCATCCGCAGCCTGCAGATCCTGCTCGTCCTCACGCTCACGGGCGTCGCGGTCTGGGCGCTCGTCCAGGTCCGGCTGATCGTCATCCCGGTGCTCGTCGCGCTCATCCTGGCCGCAGCGGCGGCCCCGCTCATCGCGTGGCTCCGCCGGGCCATGCCGGCCATGGCTGCCGCATGGATCACGCTGCTCGGCGGCATCATCGTGCTCGGCGGCGTCATCACGGCGATCGTCTTCGCCGTCCGCAACCAGTGGGACGAACTCGCCGCCGCCGCGGGCGAGGGCTTCGAGGACCTGCTCGGCTGGATCGAGACCCTGCCGCTCCCGATCGACGAGGAGCAGATCCAGCAGGCCCGCGACGCGATCGTCGACTTCCTGACGAGCGCCCAGTTCGGCCAGAGCGCGCTCACCGGCGTCTCGATCGTCGCCGACATCCTCACCGGCCTCATCCTGACCATCGTCGTGCTGTTCTTCTTCCTCAAGGACGGCGACCGCATCTGGGCGTTCTTCCTCCGGCCGTTCCGCGGCGAATGGCAGGAGCGCGGGCAGCGCGTGGGCGAGACGAGCGTCTCGGTCCTCGGCGGGTACCTGCGCGGCACGACGATCATCGCGCTCGTCGACTCCGTCGCGATCGGCATCGGCCTCGCGATCCTGCAGGTGCCGTTGGCGCTGCCGCTCGCGGTCATCGTGTTCCTCGGCGCCTACATCCCGATCGTCGGCGCGACCGTCGCCGGCGCGCTGGCGGCGCTCGTCGCGCTCGTCGCCAACGGCCCGATCATCGCGCTCATCGTCCTCGCGATCGTCATCGGCGTGCAGCAGCTCGAGGGCAACTTCCTGCAGCCGGTCGTGATGGCCCAATCGCTCAAGCTGCACCCCCTCGTCATCCTCGTCGCCCTCACCGCGGGCACCATCCTCGCCGGCATCATCGGCGCCGTGCTCGCGGTGCCGATCGCCGCCGTCGGCTGGGCGATCGTCAAGGTGTGGGATCGTCCGGACCCGACGATCGACGAACGACGGCCGCTCAGGCGTCGACGGCGGAGCGTCGACCGCGGCGGGTCCAGGGGTTCGGGAACCGGGGACTCCGCGGGCGGAACCGCGATCGCGTGAGCGCCGGGCCGTCCGCCGGACTCCGCGCGCAGCGCGTTCGTTCCGCCGCGCCGGCGGCCCCGACCGCTTCGGCCGCCCCGCTCTTCGCCGCCGCGGCCACGAGCTACGCGGCGAACTGCCTGCTCGGCTCGGCCGCCTGGTTCCGGATCATCGACACGAGCCGGTTCCGTTGGGTGCACCACGCGCTCTACGTCGCCACCTGCGGGCTCGCCGCAGCCGCCGGGTCGTCGGCGTTCTGGGCGCGCCCACGTGACGCCGCCCGCGCCGCGACCCTGGCGCTCGTGCCGGCCGCGGTCCCGCTCGCCGTGATCCCCTACGCGGGAACGCGCACGCGGCGGCATCCGCTCATCGCCCTCACGGCCGCGCCGTTCTTCATCGCCGCGGCCATCCGTTCGAGGAGGAAGTAGGACGCATGGAACTGCTCGACGCCATCCGCCGCCGGAAGACCACCAACGGGCCCTTCCTGCCCGACCCCGTGAGCGAGGAGCACCAGCGCACCCTGATCGAGGCCGCAGGGCGCGCGCCGTCGCAGCTGAACAGCCAGCCCTGGCGGTTCGTGCTCATCGAGGATCGCCGGACGATCGAGACGATCGCGCGGATCTCCGGCGAGAGCATGACCGAGGCGATGTCGAACGGCACGTTCTTCGAGCGCTACAAGCCGTACTTCCGCTTCAGCGAGGCCGAGATGGCGGAGAAGCGCTCGGGGATGCTCTTCGACAAGATGCCCGCAGCGCTGCGGCCGTTCACCTCGCAGGTGTTCACGAAGCGCGGTCAGAAGCTCATGAACACGTTCGGGGTGCCGAAGACCCTGGGCGAGGAGAACCGCAAGCTCGTCGCGGGCTCGCCGCTGCTCATGGGCGTCATGCTCGACCGATCCGAGTACCGGCCCGGGCAGCTGTCGTCGTTCTACTCGGTGTTCAGCATGGGGGCCGCCATGGAGAACGTCTGGCTCACGACGGTCGAACTCGGCATGGGCATCCAGTTCATCTCGTTCCCGATGGAGGTGCCGGGCCGCTGGGAGGAGATCGTGCGCCTGCTGCAGGTGCCCGACGAGCTCGAGCTCATGGCCGTCTACCGGCTCGGCTACGTGCCGGAGGCCGCGCGGCGCCCGGCGATCGACTGGGTCAGCCACGAACGCAAGCTCCCGTCGCAGGTCGTCTTCCGGGAGACCTGCACGACCCCGCAGGAGGGATGGGACGAACCGGCCTCGGACTCGTGACGCGGTGACGGATGCCGCGGGTCGACCGCGAGCGCTCAGCCGTCGCCGTCGCGGGCGAGCTGTTCCAGCCGGTCGAGCGCGACGACCTGGCCCCTTGACGAGGAGCCCGCGCGCTTCGTCGACCCCGACCCAGCGCGCCTCGTCGACCTCGGGGAACGTCGCCGTCCGCCCGGATCGCGGCGGCCACTCGAGCTCGAAGGTCCCGGGACGGAGCACCTCGAGCTCGAACGCCGGCGCCTCGCCCGCGAAGACGTGCAGGACCTTCTTGGCCGACGCCCGCACCGTGCCGAGGTCGACGTACTCGACGTCCGGGGCGGGCACGCCGACCTCCTCGGCGAACTCGCGGAACGCCGCGTCGCGCGGGTCCTCGCCCGGGTCGATGAGGCCCTTCGGCATCGACCACGCGCGCTCGTGCCGGCCGCTCCAGAACGGGCCGCCCATGTGCGCGATGAAGACCTCGAGCCCGGGAACGCGGCGGTGCAGCAGCACGCCCGCGCTCCTCAGCGTCGTCATCGGCGGGCGACCCCGCCGGCGCACGCGGTCGTCACCGCTTGGGAGCGCGCGCGAACACCCACAGGCAGGCGGCGAGGCCGACGCCGCCGACCGCCATGATCGTGAAGATCGCCCCCCAGAGCACCGTTTCGACCGACATGCGCACCTCCGTGTGTGTCCCTCGCCTCATTCTGGCGCGTGCGCGGACGTGCGCGCCAGCATCGGCGCGGACGGGGCGCGGCGGTGGCCGGCCGGCGCGCCCGTGGGTAGCGTTGGGGGTGTCGAACGGCGGGAGGCTGGACATGGCGAAGGTGCTGGTCATCGGTGGGCACGGTCGGGTCGCGTTGCAGCTCGAGGGGATCCTCGCGGAGCGCGGCGACGAGGTCGACGCGGTCGTCCGCAATCCCGATCACGCGGCGGACGTCGGCGCGACGGGAGCCAATCCGATCGTGGCGGATGTCGAGTCGCTCGACGTCGCGGGACTCGCCGAGCTGATCGCCGGGCACGACGCGGTGGTCTGGGCGGCGGGCGCGGGCGGCGGCGACCCGGTGCGGACCCGCGCGGTCGACCACGACGCGGCGGTCCGGTCGATGGACGCCGCCGCGCAGGCCGGCGTCAGCCGGTACGTGATGGTGTCGTACTTCGGCTCACGGGTCGACCACCGGGTCCCCGCCGACAGCGCCTTCCGTCATTACGCCGATGCCAAGGCCGACGCCGACGAGCACCTGCGCGCATCGGGTCTCGACTACACGATCCTCGGGCCCTCGACGCTCACCGATGGCCCGGGCACCGGGCGCATCGACGTGACCGGCGAGGAGAGCTCCGACGTCGACCGGGCGGATGTCGCGGCGGTGGTCGCCGCGACGCTGGTCGAGCCCGCGACCGTGGGCCGCACCATCCGCTTCAACCGCGGCGACACGCCGATCGCCGACGCGATCCGCTGAGGCGGGACTGCGCCGCTATCCGGTGAACGGCACGCTCCCCGCACTGCAGTACGAGCCGGGGGAATGCACGAGGTGCGCGATCCGGAGCTCGGCCTCGTCGTCGCGCGAGGAATGCGGTGCGAGCGCGGGGGCGATGTTCCAGGTGAACGGCGCGACATCCGGGTTCGCACGCGCGTGCTCGCGCAGCGCGACGGGCAGCAGCCGGAGCCGCCGGTCGATCCACTCCGCGTCCCACGGTCCTTCGGCGAGGATCTGCTCCGCCGCCCGGAACTCGTAGTAGATGGTTCGCCGCAGTCGGTTGCCGGTCACCGCCTCCGACCCGTGCACGACCATCACGTCGTGCACGAGCACGTCGCCGGGCTCCAGCTCGACCTGGATGACGCCGGGCGCATCCCACCCGAACTCCTCCTGGAGCTGGCACACGTCGACGGGAGCGAGGTGCGAGCCCGGCGCGAGCCGCAACGCGCCCTCGCCCGTGCGCGAGGCGTCGAGGTACACGTCGATGTTGAAGATGCGATGCGTACGCGGGTGCACGGCATCCTGGTGCCAGTCGATCGCGGCACCGTCGCCCTCGTCCTTGAAGACGAGCGACTCGTACGTCGGCACGAAGTCCGGACCGGCGAGGCTCTCGGCGATGCCGAGCACGGCGGGACTGCCGAGCAGCTCGAGCGAGGCCGCCCGTCCCTTGGCGTGCAGGTAGTCGACGCGGAACATGCGACGCTCGCCGCCGCGGGTCGCCCACTGGTAGTCGGATGCCGCGGGGTCGTCCTCGTCGAGTGCTCGTCCGTCGGCGATCCAGGCGTCGGCCGCCTCCCGGAGGCGGGCGAGCGTCGCGGACGGGATCCGCCCCCGCAGCACGAGGTAGCCGTGCTCGTCGAAGAATCGCACCTGCTCGGGCGTCAGGTGGTGGTCGGAGCCGACGGCGGCCGATGCCGCGACAGGGTCGGTGGTCATGCGAGGTCCTTCCGGTCAGCGGGTCGTGCTCCCACGCTAGGGCGGAGGATCACGCAGGTCTTCCGGTCGGGTGTGCGAAGATTCCGGGATCATGCGCACCGACATTCCCGAAGTGGTCCACGGCGCGGCATCCTTCGGGCTGGCGTGCTGGCAGGGTGCGCCATCGGCGATGACGGTCGCGCACCGCCACGACGACCTCGAGTTCAACGTGTCGCCCGGTGCGCTCGACTACCTCGTCGGCGGGCGGGCGGTTCGCATCCCGCCGGGCACCCTCGCCGTGTTCTGGGCGGCTCGCCCCCATCAGCTCGTCACCGACGTCTCGCGCAGCCTCGTGACGTGGCTCACGGTGCCGCTCGCGACCGCGCTCGGTTGGCGGCTCCCGGGCGGGTTCGTGGGCGGGCTCCTCGCCGGCGGGTTCGCGCTCGTCCCCGAGGGTCCAGGGCTCCGCCTCGCCGACCGCGTCGCGCTGTGGGCGGACGAGTTCGCCTCGGGCGGCGAGGAACGACGCGCGGCCACGGCAGAGGTCGAGGGCTTCGCGCGCAGGGCGGCGCTCGCGGCCGCAGGGCAGGGCGAGGGCGCTCCGACGGCCGACCCCGGCCTCGGCATCCGTCCCGATGCCGCGGCGATGGCCGCCTGGATCTCCGAACACGCCGGTGAGGACGTGCGGGTGGCGGACGTCGCGAGCCACGTCCACCTCGCGCCCCAGCACGCGATGACGGTGTTCCGACGCGCGCTCGGCATCACCATCGGCGAGTACCTCGCACAGTGCCGCGTCGCTCGTGCGCAGCAGCTGCTGCTGACCACCGACCTGCCCGTGCCGGAGGTCGGGCACGCGGCGGGGTTCCGCTCGCAGAGCCAGTTCTACGCGCGATTCCGCGATCGCTGCGGCGAACCACCCGCTGCGTATCGGCGACGCCTGCGCCCCTGACGTCTCCGGGTCAGGCGGAATCGCGCCACACGATCTCGCAGTCGAGCCGGCGTTCGGCGGGCGGGTCCTCGCCGTGCAGTCGTGCCAGCACCAGCTCGGCTGCGCCCGCACCGAGTCCGGCGGCGGGCTGGCGCACGGTCGAGAGCGACGGGGTGGTGCGGCGTGCCCAGGCGCTGTCGTCGAAGCCGACGACGCCGACGTCCTCGGGAACGCGCCGACCCGCCTCCTTCAGCGACTCGATGGCGCCCGCGGCGACCGCGTCGGATGCGGCGAACACGCCGTCGAGGTCGGGTGCGCGCTCGAGGAGTCGGCGCATGCCGTCGCGACCCGCGGAGTACGAGTACAGCGGGACGGCTTCGACCAGCGTCTCGTCGAACCGGTCGCCGAGCGCGGCGCGGAAGCCTGCGAGTCGATCGGCGCCGGAGTCGCGGTCGAGGGCGGCCGCGATCATGCCGATGCGGCGACGGCCCGTGGCGGCGAGCCGATCGGTGATCGAGCGCGCCGCGCCGACGTTGTCGATGACCACGAACGATGCCGTGGCCGCGGCGCCGGGCGGATGTCCGACGTAGGCGGCGGGCATCTGCAGGCGCTCGACGACCCGCGTGACGGGGTCGTCGGCGCGCGCGGAGACGATGATGACGCCGTCGACGAGCCCGCCGGAGAGGTAGCGCGCGACGCGATCGGTGTCGCGCTCGGTGTCGACGATGAGCACGGCCATCTGGTGATCGGCCTCGGAAAGGCGGGCGTTCGCGCCGAGCAGGATCTCGCCGATGTTCGGGTCCTCGACGAAGAGGGAGTGCGGCTCGTGCACGATGAAGCCGACGGCCTGGGTGCGCTGCATGACGAGGTTGCGGGCGGCGGTGTTGGGCACGTAGCCGACCTTCGCGATGGCGGCCTCGATGGCCTCGCGCGCGGCTGCGGAGACGTACCGCTCGCCGTTGACGTAGCGGCTCACGGTGCCACGGGAGACGCCGGCCTCGAGGGCCACGTCGTGCACTGTGGCGCGCTTGGAGCGGGCCGGCCTGGTCGTCATGCGACTCACTGTATCGCCGGAGGGGTGTTGACACGGATGCCACGAGGTGTCATTCTGTGTACGTTCACAGAAATCGCCTCGGCGAATGCCGCGGTCGAATCTGTGCACGTTCACAGAATCAACGACGATCATCGGGAGCACCGTGGACCACCAGGCGACGACGCTGGCGCCGATCCCGCCGCAGCAGGCCGAGCCCGCCCCGGCCGCCGTCCGCCCCCGCTTCCAGCACCAGGGCATCGCCTTCGGCTGCGACTACAACCCCGAGCAGTGGGACCGGGCGGTCTGGCGCGAGGACGTCGAGCTCATGCGCGAGGCCGGCGTCGACCTCGTCGCGATCAACATCTTCGGCTGGGCCGCACTGCAGAGCCCCGACGGCGCCTACGACTTCGCCGCACTCGACGAGGTGATCGAGCTGCTCCACGGCGCCGGCATCCGCGTCAACCTCGGCACCGGCACCTCGTCGCCCCCGCCCTGGCTCACGACCCGTCACCCCGAGATCCTCCCCGTCGTCGAGGACGGCACGACGCGCTACCCGGGTGGCCGCCAGGCCTGGTGCCCGAGCTCGCCGACCTTCCGCCGATACGCGCTCGCCCTCGTCGAGGCCGTCGCCGAGCGCTACGGCGAGCATCCGGCCGTCGCCGTCTGGCACGTGTCCAACGAGCTCGGCTGCCACAACGCGCACTGCCACTGCGACGAGAGCACCCGTGCATTCCGCCGATGGCTGCGCGAACGCCACGGCACGATCGACGAGCTCAACCGCGCGTGGGGCACGAGCTTCTGGAGCCAGCGGTACACCGACTGGGACGAGATCCTCACGCCGAAGCTCACGCTCTCGAGCCGGAACCCCGGCCAGGTCCTCGACTTCCACCGGTTCTCGTCCGACGAACTGCTCGCCCACCACCGCGCCGAGACCGAGGTGATCCGCCGGCACAGCGCGCTCCCCGTGACGACGAACTTCATGGTCACCGCGCACATCCGCAACCTCGACTACTGGACGTGGGCGCCCGACGTGGACGTCGTCGCCAACGACCACTACCTCGACCACCGGCTCGGCGAGCCGCGCACCGAGCTCGCGTTCGCCGCCGACCTCACGCGCGGACTCGCGGGCGGCGACCCGTGGCTGCTCATGGAGCATTCGACCGGTTCGGTCAACTGGCAGCCGGTGAACCTCGCCAAGGAGCCGGGGCAGCTGCTGCGCAACTCGCTCGCGCACGTCGCGCGCGGTGCCGACGGGGTGTGCTTCTTCCAGTGGCGTGCCTCGTTGCAGGGTTCCGAGAAGTTCCACTCCGCCCTCGTGCCGCACGCCGGCACCGACTCCGACCTGTGGCGCGAGGTCACCGAGCTCGGCCGCATCGTCGGTGCCCTGGAGGAGGTCGCCGGCAGCCGCGTGCAGGCCGACGTCGCGCTGCTGTTCTCCTGGGAGTCGTGGTGGGCGTCCGATGCCGAGAACCGGCCCACGCATGCGCTCGAGTACCTCGACCAGGTGCACGCCCTCTACGGCGCCCTGCACGATCTCGGCGTGAGCGTCGACGTCGTCCGCCCCGGCGCCGACCTGTCGCGCTATCGACTCGTCGTGGTCCCGGGGCTGTACCTCGTCTCCGATGCGCACGCCGCCGCACTCGACGCGGCCGTGGCATCCGGAACGCACGCCCTCGTCACCTTCTACAGCGGCATCGTCGACGAGCACGACCGCGTGCGACCCGGCGGCTACCCGGGCGCCTGGCGCGACCTGCTCGGCGTGCGCGTCGAGGAGTTCGCTCCGGTCCTTCCCGGCGTGCCCGTCGCGCTCGAGTCGGGTTCCGCCGCTTCGCTGTGGGCCGACCGACTCGAGGCGACGGATGCCGCGGTGATCGACCGCTTCGCGGACGGCCCCGCGGCGGGCCGACCCGCCGTGACCCGGCGCGACGGCGCCGACGGCGCGGGCGACGCCTGGTACCTCGGCACGCTGCTCGAGCGCGACGACCTGCTGGACCTCGTCGGCCGCGCGGTCGAGCGTGCCGGCGCCACTCGTGAACCCGGGGCCTCTGCCGATGTCGAGGTCACGCGCCGCACCGACGGCGAGCGCACCTGGCGCTTCGTCGTGAACCACGGTTCCGCCGCCGTCGACATCGACGCGCACGGCACCGAACTCGTGACCGGATCCGAGGTCGACGGGCACGTCTCGGTGCCCTCCGGCGCGGTCCGGGTGATCAGAGAGGAGGGCGCGGCATGAGCGCATCCGCGACCACGCCGAAGGCCGCACGGCTCGCCGCGCAGGAGGAGACGGGCCGGCGGCGTCCGACACGCCGCCGCCGCGTGCAGCACCCCTGGGCGATCGTCGCCTTCGTCGCCCCGTTCGCGCTGATGTTCGTGCTGTTCTACCTCGTGCCGATCGCGGTCGCGGTGTGGCAGTCGATGCTCGTGGTCGAGCGCGAGGGCACGTTCGGCACGGCGACCGAGGTGTTCGGCGGCTTCCAGCAGTACGCACTGGTGTTCCAGAACGAGGCGTTCTGGACCTCCGTGGGGCGCGTCCTCGTCTTCGGCATCGTGCAGGTCCCGGTGATGCTCGGGCTGGCACTGCTGTTCGCGCTCCTGCTCGATTCGCCGCTCATCCGCGGCAAGAAGTTCTTCCGGCTCGCCTTCTTCGCCCCGTACGCGGTGCCCGGCGTCATCGCCGCGATCATGTGGGGCTTCCTGTACTCGCCCAACCTGTCGCCGTTCGAGGCGATCACGAGCCAGGTGAACCTGCTCTCGGCCGACTTCGTGCTGTGGGCGATCGCGAACGTCGTGACGTGGGTCTTCGTCGGCTACAACATGCTGATCATCTACTCGACGCTGCTCGCGATCCCGCAGGAGATCTACGAGGCCGCGCGCATCGACGGCGCCGGCCAGGCCCGCATCGCCTGGTCGATCAAGATCCCGCTCGTGCGCCCGGCGCTGGTGCTGACGGCGGTGCTGTCGATCATCGGCACGCTGCAGCTGCTCGCCGAGCCGCAGACGTTCCGCTCGTTCAGCTCGGCCGTCACGAGCACGTACACGCCGAACATGACGATCTACGCCACGAGCGCGGTGCCCAACGTCTCGCTCGCCGCCGCCTTCTCGGTCGTGCTGGCGCTCGCCACCTTCATCCTCTCGTTCACGTTCCTCCGCCTCACCCGCCGGAAAGGGGCCGACGCATGAGCACCGCGACCGGACCGGAGGCCACCACGGCCACGCCCGCCGTCAACCCGCGCGGCCTCGCCCGCGGCGGCACGGCACCCGCCGCGCGCGGGCCGCGGGAGAGCATCCTCTCGCGCACGGGGGCCATGCTCGTCATGGCGATCTTCACGCTGTACTTCCTCGTGCCGATCTGGTGGCTGCTCGTCGCGTCGACCAAGGACCGCGGCGACCTCTTCAGCACGAACCCGCTCTGGTTCGCCGACTTCCGGCTGTTCGAGAACATCGCCAACCTCTTCGCCTACCGCGACGGCGTGTACCTCCGCTGGATCCTCAACAGCCTGCTCTACGCCGGGGTGGGCGCGGTCGTCGCGACGATCCTCGCCGCCATGTGCGGGTACGCGCTCGCGAAGTACCGGTTCCCCGGCCGCGAGACGATCTTCAACGTCGTGCTGGGCGGCGTGCTCGTGCCCGCCACCGCGCTCGCCCTGCCGCTGTTCCTGCTGTTCAGCCGCGCGCAGCTCACCGACACGTTCTGGGCGGTGTTCCTGCCGAGCGTGGTGAGCCCGTTCGGCGTGTACCTCTCGCGCGTCTTCGCCGAGGCATCCGTGCCCGACGAACTGCTCGAGGCGAGCCGGCTGGACGGTGCGGGGGAGCTGCGCACGTTCTTCACCGTGTCGATCCGGCTCATGTTCCCGGCGCTCATCACGGTGTTCCTGTTCCAGTTCGTGACCATCTGGAACAACTTCTTCCTGCCGCTCATCATGCTGCGGAGCGAGGAGCTGTTCCCCGTCACCTTCGGCCTCTACGCCTGGAACTCGACCATCAACCAGTTCCCGGAGCTGCGCACCTTCGTGCTCGTCGGATCGCTGCTGTCGATCATCCCCCTGATCATCACGTTCCTGCTGCTTCAGCGCTACTGGCGCACCGGTCTCGGCTCCGGCTCGCTGAAGTAGACACCCCGCCCGGAGGCATCCGGGCGACCACCCCACCGAGAAGAGGAAACCATGCGTCAAACGAAACGAGCGGTCACCGCAGCCCTGCTCACCTCCGCGGCTCTCGCCCTCACGGGCTGCGCCGCGGGCGACTCCGGATCCGGGGGCGGCGACGCCGCCTCGTGCGAGCCGGCCGGCGAGGACGTCACGCTCACCTTCACCAGCTGGATCCCCGGCATCGAGGACGCCGTCGCGATCTGGAACGAGGCGAACCCCGACATCCAGGTCGAGGTGCAGACCGGTCCGTCCGGCAACGCCGGGACGTACCAGAACTTCTTCAACCAGCTCGAGGCGGGCAACGCGCCGGACCTCGGCCAGATCGAGTACGACGCCCTGCCGAACTTCCGCGTGCAGGACGGCGTCGAGGACCTCGCCGCCTGCGAGGACGTCGTCGCAGCGTCCGACCAGTTCCTCGACTGGACCTGGGGCCAGGTGACCCTCGGCACCGAGGACGAGGTCTACGGCATCCCGCAGGACCAGGGCCCGATGGCGCTGTTCTACCGCAGCGACCTGTTCGAGCAGGCCGGCATCGAGGTGCCGACCACGTGGGAGGAGTACCGCGAGGCCGCGGTGACGATCCGCGAGCAGGGCGGCTACATCACGAACTTCTCGCAGACCGACATCAACCAGTTCGCGGGCTTCGTCTGGCAGGCCGGAGGCCAGTGGTTCGCCAACGACGGTGACGCGTGGGACGTCGAGCTCACGAGCGACGAGTCGATGACGGTGGCCGACTACTGGCAGGACCTGATCGAGAACGACCTCGTCTCGACCTACCCGGCGTGGACCGACGAGTGGAACAACGCCTACAACTCCGGTGAGGTCTGGACCTGGAACTCCGCGGTCTGGGGCGCCAACTCGATCTCCTCCGGCGCACCCGACACGGCCGGCAACTGGTCGGTCGCGCTCGCCCCGCAGTGGGAGGCGGGCGACAGCGCCGCCGGCAACTGGGGCGGCTCGTCGATCGCCGTGTTCAAGGGCACCGACCACCTCTACGAGGCGGCGAAGTTCGCGCTGTGGCTGAACACCTCGGAGGAGGCGCTGACGTCGCTCAACCAGACGGCCGCGATCTACCCGGCGACGGAGGCCGGCCTCGAACTGCCGACGCTCACCGAGGGCGTCGAGTTCTACGGCGGCCAGCCCATCTACGACGTGTTCGCCGAGGCGGCGGCGCAGGTCAGCCCCGACTTCGTGTGGGGCCCGACCATGACGCAGACCTACGCGGACGTGTCGGACGGCTTCAAGGCCGCCGCGTCGGGCAGCAGCACCCTGGGTGAGGCGCTCGAGAAGGGCCAGGCGTCGACCATCGACGCCCTCGAGGCGCAGTCCATCCCGGTCGCGGAGTAACCTCACGCCGTGATCCATCACCTCCGTGCCGCGGGCGTCAGCCTCATCGTCGACGCCCGCGGCACGGCCGTGCCCGCCGCGCTGCACTGGGGGAGCGACCTCGGCGCGCTCGCTGCCGACGCGCTCGACGCCCTCGCCGCGGCATCCGTGCCGGCCGTGCCGCCCTCGTCGATCGACGTACCGCTCCGTCTCAGCCTGATGCCGACGCTCGGCGACGGCTGGTCCGGGCGCCCGGGGCTGCAGGCGTACCGCGACCCGGCCGGCGCCGACGGGGCGGCCGCCGCGCGCGCCCTGCAGGCGCCGCGGCTCGAACTCGTGCCCGGCTCCGTGCGGGTGACGGGCGCGGCGTCGGTCGCCGACGGCGAGATCGTCGAGACGTCGGGGGCTACGGATGCCTCGGGCGGGTCGCTCGCGTTCGAACTCGTCGACCCCGAGGCATCCGTCGCCATCGCGACCCGCCTCGAGTTGACGCCCCAGGGCGTGCTGCGTGTGCGTCACCGCCTCTCGAACCGCGGAACCGCCCCCCTCGGCGTCGGCCGGCTCGCTACCGTGCTGCCGGTGCCCGCACGGGCGAGCGAGCTCGTCGACTTCAGCGGGCTCTGGAGCCACGAGCGGCGACCGATCCGGCGCTCGCTCGAGCACGGCGTCCACGCGCGCGAGTCGCGGCACGGGCGCGGCGGTCACGATGACGCCTTCCTGCTCGTCGCGGGCACGCCCGGGTTCGGGTTCCGGAGCGGCGAGACGTGGGCCGTGCACGTGGCCTGGTCGGGCGACACCGACGCGTGGGCGGAACGCTCGGCGCTCGGGCCTGCGACCCTCGGCGGCGGCGAACTGCTCGCTCCCGGCGAGGTCGTGCTCGGGCCGGGCCAGGCGTACGAGACGCCCTGGACGATCGCGGTGCACTCCGACTCGGGGCTCGACGGCGTCTCCGATCGGCTGCACGACTGGGTGCGCTCGTGGTCCGCCATCGCGGGCCGCCCTCGGCCCGTGGTGCTGAACACCTGGGAGGCGGTCTACTTCGATCACTCGCTCGAGCGGCTCGAGCCCCTGATCGCGGCCGCCGAACGGGTGGGCGTCGAGCGCTTCGTGCTCGACGACGGCTGGTTCCACGGCCGCCGCGACGACCGTCGAGCGCTCGGCGACTGGACGGTCGACGCCGAGGTCTGGCCCGACGGGCTCGGGCCGCTCGTCGAACGCGTGCACGCCGCGGGCATGGAGTTCGGCCTCTGGGTCGAGCCCGAGATGGTGAGCGTCGATTCCGACCTCGCCCGCGCGCACCCGGAGTGGCTGCTGGGTCGCGCCGCCGACCCCGAGTGGCGGTTCCAGCGCGTGCTCGACCTGACCGCGCCCGGTGCGGCCGAGCACCTGTTCGAGCGCCTCGACGCGCTGCTCGCCGAGCACGACATCGCGTACCTCAAGTGGGATCACAACCGCGACCTGCTCGGCGGCTCCTCGCACGCGCAGACCAGCGCGGTGTACGCGCTCATCGACCGCGTGCGCGACGCGCATCCCGGCGTCGAGATCGAGTCCTGCGCGTCGGGCGGTGCCCGGGTCGACCTCGGCATCCTCGAACGCACCGACCGGGTGTGGCCGAGCGACACGAACGACCCCCTCGTGCGGCAGGCGATCCACCGGTACACGAGCCTCGTCGTGCCGCCCGAGTACCTCGGGGCGCACCTCGGCGCCGCCCGCGCGCACACCACGGGGCGCACGGCCGAGCTGTCGTTCCGGCTGGCGTCGGCGCTGTTCGGCAGTGCGGGCATCGAATGGAACCTCGCGACGGCGTCGGACGCAGAGCTCGACGCCGTCGCGCGGTGGACCGCGGAGTACCGGCGGCTCCGACCGCTGCTCCATTCGGGCCGGTTGGTCCGGGCGGATGCCGCCGACCCCGCGCAGCACGTCCAGGGCGTCGTGGCATCCGACCGCTCGCACGCCGTGTTCTCGGTCGCCGCGCTCGGCTCCGCGCACGCCGCCCTGCCGCCCGCCGTACGGATCCCGGGCCTGGACCCGGATCAGACCTACGAGGTGCGCGCGCTCGACCTCGGGCCGGTACGCACGATCCAGGACGCGAATCCGCCCTGGTTCGACGCGGGTTCCGTGCGCTGGCCAGGCCGCGCGCTCGCCGAGGTCGGCCTCCCGATGCCGCTGCTCGCGCCCGAGAACGCCATCGTGCTCGAGCTCGTCGTCGCCTGACCCGTCGAGGCGCGTCACGCACGACCGGTCGACGGCGCACCATCCGTGACACCATCGAGGCAGGCCCACGCGAGGAGGACGCCGATGACCTACGCGATCCCGGGCGAGGCGCCCGACGGCGGCGGCCCGATCGGCGACACCTACGGTGCCGTGATCGCCCGCGTCGACACCGCCGGACCCGTGGTGGAGGCGCTCCGCGGCATCCGCTTCACCGGGTGGATCGCGCCGGCGGAGGACGGCTGGGTCGTCGCGCTCGGCGACCCCGGCGACGGCACGGTGGCCACCGGACGGAGCGGCGTGCTCGAGGTCGGGGCCGCGCTCGCCGCGGCGCTCGACTCCGTCGTGGTGGTCGCCCGGGTCGTGCTCGACCGGCAACTGGTCCTCGCGGCCTGGCGTGGACGCGATGAGGTCGGACGGTACTCGAGCGATCCGTCGCGCGAGCGAGGGGCCGACGAGGAGGTGCTCGCCGAGCCGTACGGCGTCGAGCACGCCGACGCGTTCGCGGCGGCCGTCGGTCGGGAGGATGCCGCGGAGGAGCTCGCCGACGTGCTCGGCGAGGAACTCGATCCCGACAGCGTCTACGAGTCGGAGCGCCTCGCGAGCGTGCTGCGGCTGCTCGGCCTGCCCGGATGGGTCGTCGCCGCCGGAGCCCTGCCGCGCGACATCCCGACCGGGCCGACCAGGGCCGGCCTCGTGCGACTTCGTGCCGGGGTCGAGGGGCCGAAGGGCGTCGTGCCGGGGCGTGCGACCGCAGCGGCCCGGCGACGGATGCCGCCGCCTCCGGCGATCGCCGAACCGCCGCGTGCCGGCGACCTCGGCATCGACCCCTTCCTGCTGTGATCGGGCGGCGACGCGCCGGACGCGGGGTGGCCGCCTTCGCCTGCCGGGAGTAGCATCGCCCGCACCTGCCGGACCGACACCGTCTCAGGAGGTCGCCATGAGCATGACCCTCGACGAACTGCCCGCCGTCGCCGAATGCTCGGTGGCCGGCTGTTCCTACAACGACCACTCGCACTGCCACGCCGCCGCGGTCACGATCGCCGGCAGCGTGGGCGACGCCGAGTGCGCGACGTTCATCCCGCTCGGCACGAAGGGCGGCCTCGACAAGGTCGTCACGCACGTCGGCGCGTGCCAGCGCTCGGAGTGCATCCACAACGACTCGCTCGAGTGCACGGCGACGGCCGTGCGCGTCGGCCCGGGCGCGGTCGACGCGGACTGCCTCACGTACGAGCCGGCGTAGGCGCGGCGCGCCGAGCCGGGTCGAACGGGGCCGCGCCGGTTCTGCTGTGAGCGGATCGCCCTGTCGCGCACCGGATCGCGTGCGTAGCCTCGCCTCATGGGCGAGGCGATCGAGTTCCCGGGCGGCGCTGGCGAGCGGACGCGCCGGCCGAGGCCGTTGTGGCGCGACGTGCTCGGCGAGGTCCTCCGCGACGAGCGCCTCGAGCAGGAGCGGATCCTGACGGAGGTGGCGCGGACGGCGGGAGTGTCGCCGCAGTACCTCTCGGAGGTCGAGCGGGGACGCAAGGAGGCCTCGTCGGAAGTGCTCGGCGCGGTCGTCGACGCGCTCGGCCTCGAGCTCGTCGACGTCGTCGGCCGCGTCGCGGGCCGGCTCGAACCGCGCCGGCCGGAGCGGGTGGGGTTCGCAGGCCGCGCCGACGCCGCGTCGCTCGCCGGGGTCGTCCCGGTCCCCACCGCTGTGCGTGCTCCCGCCCCATCCGCCCCCGTCGACGCCTACCTGCTCGCCGCCTGACCCGCCGCCGCTCGTCGAGCACGCGGCCGCCCGTCGAGCATGCCTCCGCCCGTCGAGCACGCCTCCCGGTGCGGTCGTCGCGTCAGGCCGGCACGCCGAGCGGAACCGATGCGGCGAGCACGTGGTCGGCGAGGCCGTAGTCGACGGCCGCTCGCGCGGGCAGGATCAGGTCGCGGTCGGTGTCGACGCGGATGGCCTCGGGGGAGCGACCCGTGTCGGCGGCGAGGGCCGCCTCGAGCTCCGCGCGCACCCGCAGCACCTCGTCGGCGTGCAGGATCAGGTCCGGCACGGTGCCGCGGCCCTCTGTCGACGGCTGGTGCAGCGTGACCGTGCTGTGCGGCAGCATCGAGCGCCGACCCGGTGCACCACCGGCGAGGAGCACCGCCGCGGGACCGCCCGCGCGTCCCACGCACGTGGTCGCGACATCCGGCCCGATGTGCCGCATCGTGTCGTACACCGCGAGCGCGGCGCTCGGCGAGCCGCCCGGCGAGTTCACGTACAGGCTGATGGGCGACTCGCTCGAGTCCGCGGCGAGGTGCAGGAACTGCGCGATGAGCACGTTGGCGACGCCGTCGTCGATCTCGGTGCCGAGGTAGACGATGCGCTCGGAGAGCAGGCGGCTGTAGACGTCGAGCGAGCGCTCGACCCCGCCGCGCTTCTCGACGACGTAGGGGATCGTGTAGGAGGTCATGCCGACATCCCCAGCCCCGCCACCGCGCGCGGCTCGAGCGGGAAGAGCTCGTCGAGCCGCTCGGTGACGTGGTCGACGAACCCGTAGTCCACGGCCGCATCGGCGGTGTACCACCGGTCCCGCAGCGAGTCCTCGCGCACGCGCTCGACGGTCTGGCCGGTGTATCGCGCGATCAGGCCGAGCACCGTGTCGCGCGTGTGCCGGAGGTCGTCGGCCTGCAGCTCGATGTCGACCGCGGTGCCGCCGATCCCGGCAGAGCCCTGGTGGAGCAGGATCCGCGAGTGGGGGAGCGCCGCACGCTTGCCGGGCGTTCCGGCCGTCAGGAGGAACTGCCCGGCGCTCGCGGCCATGCCGACGGCGATCGTCGCCACGTCGTTCGGGATCGCGCGCATCACGTCGTGGATCGCGAGCATCGCCGGGACCGACCCGCCGGGCGAGTTGATCCAGAAGCGGATGTCGCGCCGCGCGTCGTCGGCGGCGAGCGCCACGAGCTGGGCGCAGATCCGGTTGCCGCCGGCCTGGTCGAGCTCGTCGCCGAGCACGATGACGCGCTCGTGGAAGAGGCGCCTCGTCAGTTCGGCGTCGATGGGCTGGACGGGTCGGGTGTCTCGATCGGTCATGCGCCCAGCCTGCGCCGGGTCGCGCGATCGCGGGGCGGATGCCGCTGTCGGCAGCGCTGCTCACGGCAGCGAGCGGGGTCGTGGCCTAGATTGACACGGAGGGAGGTCCCCGCGATGAACGCGCCCGGCTCGCCAGCGGACACCGGTACCACCGGTGTGCTGCAGCCGTATGTGCCTCGACTGGTGCGGTTCTGGGACGAGGAGCACCCGGGTCTGCTGCACCAGGCCGTCGAGGGCACGATGGTGCTCGTCGACATCTCGGGATTCACCCGCATGTCCGAGCGCCTCGCACGGCACGGCGACGTGGGAGCGGAGGAAGTCACGGAGGTGATCGACGGCACGTTCGATCGACTGCTCCCGGCCGCCTACGCCTTCGGCGCGAACCTGCTGAAGTTCGGCGGCGACGCGCAGCTGCTGCTGTTCACGGGCGAGGACCACCACCTCCGGGCCGCGGTCGCGGCGCACGACATGCGCGCAGAACTGCGGCGGATCGACGGCTTCGCGACGAGCGCGGGCAACGTGAGCCTGCGGATGTCGGTCGGGATCCACAGCGGTTCGTTCGACTTCTTCCTCGTCGGCGGTTCGCATCGCGAGTTCATCGTCGCCGGGCCCGGCGCCACGCGAACGGTGCAGATGGAGGGCGCGGCGACCGCATCGCAGATCCTGCTGAGCCCGGAGACCGCGGCGGTCATGCCGCGCTCGAGCGTGGGCGCGGTGCGCGGGCCCGGCCGCCTGCTGCGCCGCGCGCCGCACGTCGAGCAGTCGGGATTCCTCGCCGCCGAGTCGCCCGCGGTCGACCTGCGGCAGTTCGTGCCCGTCGGGCTCCGGCGGACGCTGGAGTCCGGCACGATCGATCCGGAGCATCGGCCGGCGGCCATCGCCTTCCTCCACTACGCGGGGTTCGACCGGCTCGTGGCGGAGGATCCGACGCACGCGGCCGGCGTGCTCGACGAACTGGTCGCGGAAGTGCAGCGATGCGCCGACGACCGCGGCGTCACCTTCCTGGCGACCGACATCGCCTCCGACGGCGGCAAGATCATCCTCACCGCGGGCGTTCCCGATACCGCGGGAAACAACGAGGAGCAGATGCTGCTCGCCGCACGAGCGATACGGAAGGGCGCGCCGAGCGAACTTCCGGTCCGGATGGGCATCACCTCCGGGCACGTCTTCGCCGGCGCCGTCGGCCCCGCCTACCGGCGGACCTACACGGTCATGGGCGATGCGGTGAACCTCGCCGCCCGCATCATGTCCGCGGCGCCGGCCGGCGAGGTGTTCGTCACGAACGACGTGCTCGAGGCGTCGCGCACGACCTTCCGCATGACGGAGTGCGAGCCGTTCGCCGTCAAGGGGAAGCAGCAGCCGGTGCAGGCCTACTCGGTGGGCGAGCCGAGGGGGAGCCGTACCGGCGAGCAGTTCGCCGCGACCCCGCTGATCGGCCGCGATGCCGAGCTGGCGATCCTCACCGATGCCTGGACGGATGCCCGCGAGGGGCGCGGTCGGATGATCGACGTCACGGCCGACGTGGGCATGGGCAAATCCCGACTGCTGGCGGAGCTGCTCGCGGCCGCCAAGCCCGAGCGGGTGATCACCGCCGAGTGCCGGCTCTACCAGCTCGCGACGCCGTACTTCCCGTTCCGATCGCTGCTCCGGGCCGCCTGGGGGCTGGAGGGCCTCGATCAGTCGGCGACCGAGGCCGCGCTCGCCGACCTGGTGCGCACGCACGCCCCCGACCTCGAGCCGGTGCTGGCGCTCATCGGTACGCCGCTCGGACTCACCCTCCCGGAGTCGGCGGACGTCGCGCAGCTGGACGACCAGTTCCGCCCCGCCCGCACCCGCTCTGCGGTCGCACAGCTGCTCCGGGCCACCGTCCCCGATCCCACGCTCTTCCTCATCGAGGAGGGACAGTGGATGGACGAGGCATCCAGGGACCTCCTGGGCGCGCTCATCGCCGAGGTCGAGGGCATGCCGTGGCTCATCATCGTCAGCCGGCAGCCCGGCGACCAGGGCTTCGTCGCGGCCGAGGGGCCGGCGGTCACGCACGTCGACCTGCCGCCGCTCGACCTCGCCCAGGCCACGGCACTGATCCAGCGCGCCACGCTGGGCACCCCCCTGCTGCCGAACCAGGTCGACGCGCTCGCCGCGAGAGCGGAGGGGAGTCCGCTCTTCCTGCTCGAGCTCCTCCAGGTGCTCCGCGCGGGCGCCGGGGTCGACTACCTCCCGCAGTCCATCGAGGGGCTCATCGCCGCGCGCATCGATCGGTTGCCCCCGGTCGAGCGCAACCTCCTGCGACGTCTCGCGGTGCTCGGCGCCGGCTTCCGGCAGGAACACATGCCGGCCGTCCTCGGCGTGACCGCGACCGATGTCGGACGGCAGGTGACGATCCTCCGACGACTCGGCGGGTTCCTCTCCGTCGATGCGAACGGGTGGGTGCAGTTCCAGCACAGCCTGATCCGTGACGTCGCGTACGCGGGCCTGCCGTTCAAGACGCGTCGCGAACTGCACGCGCAGGTCGGCGACGCCATCGCCGCAGCCTCCGCCGACCACCCCTCCGGCCAGGTGGAGCTCCTGTCGATCCACTACTCGGAGGCGCATCGGTGGCCTGAGGCCTGGGCCTCGTCCCGCGATGCGGGGAGCTACGCGAAGGAGATCTACGCCAACCTCGAAGCGGCGACCTTCTACCGCCGCGCGGTGACCGCCTCGCGGTACGTGACCGATCTCGAACCCGCGCAGGTCGCCGACGTCTCGGAGGCCCTCGGCGACGTGCTCGAGCAGGCGGGGCTCTTCGAGGAGTCCGTCGAGGCGTACCGGCAGGCCGGCCGACTCGTGCGAGACGATCCCATCCGCTCCGCCGGCGTCCTGCTCAAGCGTGCTCGGGCGCGGGCCCGTACGGGCGCCTACGCCGCGGCCTATCGGGACCTCACGACCGGCCGTCGCCTCGTCGCGGACATCGGGAGCGCCGAAGCGCTCGGCGCGACCGCCCGGCTGAACGCGCTGAACGCCCAGATCCGCCAGCTCCAGGAGCACATGCCCGCAGCGGTCCGCCTCGCCGAGCAGGCGATGGTGGAGGCCGAGGCATCGGGCGAACGGGAAGCGCTGGCGCGCTCGTACCAGGTGCTCGACGCCGCATACGTGATGCTCGGCCAGTCCGCGAAGGCGGTCTACGGCGAACGCGCCCTCGCCATCTACGAGGAGCTCGGGGACCTGCCGGGAACGGCCGTGGTGACGAACAACCTCGGTGGACAGGCGTACTGGCAGGGGGAGTGGGAGGACGCGGTGGGCTTCTACTCCCGCGCCCGGGATGCCTTCCTCCGCGCCGGGAACGAAGCGGAGGCGGCCACGTCCGGCGCGAACATCGGCGAGGTGCTCGTCAGCCAGGCGAGGTTCGACGACGCCGAGGGGGTCCTCGTGCCGTCCGTTCGCGTGCTCCGTGCGCACGGCCTCGTGGATGCCGCGATCTTCGCCGAGATCCAGCTGGCGCGGTTGCACCTGCTCCGCGGGGACGACGGCGCGATGGAGCGCCTCGTCGAACTGCGTTCCGAGGCGGTCAGGACCGGCCAGGTGCAGTCGGCGATCGAGGCGGCGATCCTGGTCGCCCACGGACTCGTGCTCGCGGGGAGGCCGCAGGAGGCGCTCGACACGCTGGCCGAGACGGAGCAGCGCGCCGGCGGGGAAGCCGAACTCTACGGCAGCACCATCGCGCGCACGCGTGCCCTGGCGTTCGCCGCGCTCGACCGGACGGCGGAGGCTCGAGAAGCGGTCGCCTCCGGTCTGGCCCAGGGGCGCGAGCAGGGGTTGGCGTTCGAGGTCGCGCAACTCCGGCTGATCGAGGCCGAGCTCACCGACGATGCGTCGGAGGCGTCGGCGATCCGCGCCGAGGCGGAGGAGGTCCTGCGGGGCCTCGGCGTCGTGAGCACGGCGCCGAGCCCCCGCAGATGACGCTCGGGCGGGTCAGCGCATCTTCGGGTCGCCGATGCCGACGACGTCCCAGGTGGTGCGCGTCTGCGTCGCGGAGAAGATGCGCGTGCCCTCGCCGACGATGCACCAGGTGTGCCCGAACGGGATCACCGAGGTGTCGATGGAGCCCGGCGCATCGGGCGTCGCATACGGGTCGCCGGCGCACCACGGCATGTCGACGAAGTCGAGCGGGCCGTCGTCGTCCTGGTCGTACTCGAGACGGCTCGTGAACGGGTTGGTCGACGCCTTCGGGGCGAACGCCACCGTTCCCTCGTACGCCGCCGGCTGCGGGGGGTCGACGTCGATCGGCACGAAGCTCAGCGTCTCCGCCTCGACGTCCACCGAGAGCGTGTACGGCTTCAGCACGCACTCGGACCCGTCGGTGTTCTCCAGCCGGGTGAAGGTGCCGTAGACGGTCCCCTCCTCGATCGTCGCGGTGCTGTTCTCCTCGGTGCAGCCGAGCTCGCCGTCGTACTCCTCGAGGGTGAAGATCGTGTCGAACGCCGGGTCGTTGCCGAAGTCCCAGCTGCCCTCGAGCGACATCTCGCCCATCACGGGTGCGAACGTGATGCGGTCGAAGGATGCCGACGGCTCGACCGTCACGTAGCAGTTGTCGCTCGGTCCCGAGTCGGGGCCGGAGTCGGACGCGTTGCGACAGTTCGCGATCGGCTGCGCGGCGGTCACGGTCGCCGTGTACGGGGCGGTCGCGCTGCCGTCCACGCCCTGGCCGGACACGATGCCGCCACCGGCGCGGACCTGGAAGGCGTCGACCTCCTCGCCGTTCTTCCACACGACGATGTCGACGCGGACCGCGCCCTTGAACTCGAGGTCGAGCGAGGCGCGAACGGCGTCGGGCACGCCCGTCAGCTCGACGGCGAGGTCCTCGGTCGCATCGACCCGCGAGCACGGCACTCCGGTGGAGCCGCCGGACTTGATGCCGATGGAGCCGTCCTTCAGGCCGGGGCCCTGATCGCTGCCGTCCATCGCGGCGAGCGGGCCGTTCACCGTGATCCGGCAGTTCTTCTGGGCCTGGATCGGCTGCGTGATCGGATCGCCGCCGTTGCTGTAGACGAAGCGGGTGCCGTCGCTTCCGAGGTGCAGGCGCAGCGTCTCGTCGCCGGAGCCGGTGGCGCTGAGCGCCGTGACTCCGGCGCCGAGGAGGAGTCCGACGGACACCACCCCGGCGAGTACCATCGATCGAACCGTGTTCATCCTGGCCGCCTCCCGAGCACAGGTGATCCGGGCAGCCGGGTGCAGCCCGCGGGTCACGAGTGGGCCTCATGCTAGCGACGCGGGTGCGCCGCCACGACCCTCGTACGGGGGTGCGCCGCCGTCCGCGACGGGCGGCGCGGCGGGTCTCGCGTCAGCCTGCGCGCGCGACGGCGGGCCCCTCGCTGAACTGGCACGACGTCGCGGTCAGTCGCTCGTCGGGGTCGAGGCGGGCGAGCACCGCACCGGCGATCTCGTAGAGCTGCCGCAACTGCTCCGGGGAGAGCGCGTCGAGCACGTACTGCCGGACGGTCTCCACGTGCCCCGGTGCCGCCTCGTCGATGAGCTCGAGTCCGGCATCGGTGATCGTGGCATTGGTGGCGCGGCGGTCCGTCGGGCACGGGAAGCGACGGATCAGCCCGCGCTCCTCGAGACGGCGGGCGACGTGCGAGAGCCGGGGGAGGGTGGCGTTCGTCCGGGCGGCGAGCGCGGTCATCCGCATCGTCCGGTCGGGCGCGCCGCCGAGCGCCATGAGCGCGGCGTACTCGAAGTGCGTGAGCTGCACGTCGTGGAGGAGTTGCTGGTCGAGCACGCCGGGGAGGAGTTCGGTGAGCGCGACCAGGCGAACCCAGGCGGCCGATTCCTCGGTGTCGAGCCATCGCGTGTCATCCGTCATGCCTCCATTCTCGCACATTCAGTTGACGCGACAACTGAATGGGGCTACCGTGTTTGTTGTCGCAACAAGTAATCGCGTCGGATGACGCGGGAAGGACATCATGACCACCGTCAGCATCATCGGGAACGGCACCATGGGCACCGCCATCGGCGGCATCGTGGCGGCCGGGGGCAATACCGTCGAGTACGTGGGTCGCGACGCGGCCGAGCCGATCACGGGCGACCTCGTCGTCCTCGCCGTGCCGTACCCCGCGGTCGCCGCGATCGTCGAGGCGCGGCGCGAGCAGCTCGCCGGCAAGGTCGTGGTCGACATCACGAACCCCCTCGACTTCGAGACCTTCGACTCGCTCGTGGTCCCGGCCGACGGCTCGGCTGCAGCCGTCATCGCCGACGCCCTCCCGGAGTCGCGCGTGCTCAAGGCGTTCAACACGAACTTCGCCGCGACGCTCGCCGCGAAGACGGTCGGCGGCGCCCAGCCCACGACCGTCCTCGTCGCGGGCGACGACGAGCTCGCCAAGCGGACGCTCATCGACGTCGTGCGCGAGGGCGGCGTGAACGCGGTCGACGCCGGCGCGCTGTCCCGTGCCCGCGAACTCGAGTCGGTCGGGTTCCTCCAGCTCACCCTCGCCGTGCAGGAGAAGGTCGGCTGGAACGCCGGCGTCGCGCTCGTCGCCTGATCGCTCACCCCTGCAGCGCCCCGAGCCCTCGGCCCGGGGCGCTGTCGCGCGCGGCCCCGGCCACGCCGGCGCAACCCGTTGACTCTCCGCGCGTGCGGGAGGAACGTTGAGATGAGGGACCGCGGTCCGCGACCGCGATCCGGCGAATCGAATCGGAGGAGCAGCACATGAACGGCGACCCGCTGAACCCGTGGGAGGGCCAGGACCGACTGGGACCCGCCGGAGACCTCAATGCCGACAGCCCGAACCTGACGGGGACGATCAACACGATGGGGCTGGGCTCCGCGTTCCCCGGCGAGGAACGTGCGGAGCGCGAGGCCGAGGACGCCGAGCAGACCGCCGCAGGCGGGGTGGGCGACACCGGCCCGGAGCCCCCTCCGGACGTGAGCGAGCCCGAGGCCGACAACGAGGTCGAGGAGGAGACGGTCGAGTCCGTCGACCCCGCGAATCCTCCCGCCTGAGAGGCCGTTCGGCCCGGGCCGCTCGTCGGGCGCGGGCTAGCGTGACGACGTGGACTGGTCAACCTGGTTCGCCTGGTTCGACGCCCGCGATGCCGATCTCGCGCGTGAGGTCCTGCAGCGCGGCATCGCCGCGCTCTTCCTCGTCGCCTTCCTGTCGACCCTGAACCAGTTCCGCCCGCTGCTGGGCGAGCACGGACTCCTGCCCGTCCCGAGCCTGTTGCGCGCGGTCGACGACGCCGAGCGGCGCATCCGCGAACGCGCGGAGCGCGCGGGCGAGACGGTCGGCCGTCTCGGGCGCACTCGTCGCCGCGGGTTCCTCGGGCCGACGATCTTCCGTCGGTGGGGCTATCGCGACTCCCGACTCGTCGCGGTCTGCGCCGCCGGCATGGTGCTCGCGGCATCCGTCGTCATCGGGCTGCCGCAGCTCGGTCCGCCGTGGGTGCCCATGCTCGCATTCCTGGCCATGTGGGCGCTCTACCTCTCGATCGTGAGCGTCGGCCAGACCTTCTACGGCTTCGGCTGGGAGATGCTGCTGTGCGAGGCCGGGTTCCTGGTCGCGTTCCTCGGGTCGCGCGAGGTCCCGCCGCCGCTGCCGACGATCGTGCTCGTCTGGTGGCTCGTCTTCCGGCTCGAGTTCGGCGCGGGCATGATCAAGATCCGGGGCGATCGCGCCTGGCGCGACCTCACCGCGCTCTTCTACCACCACGAGACGCAGCCCATGCCCGGCCCGCTCAGCCGCCAGGCGCACCTGCTGCCGACCTGGTTCCACCGGCTGGAGGTCGTCGGGAACCACGTCGCACAGCTCGTCGTGCCGTTCCTCCTCTTCGCGCCGCAGCCGGTCCGCACGATCGCGGCCGCGATCATCATCGGCACCCAGCTGTGGCTCGTCGTCACCGGCAACTTCGCCTGGCTGAACTGGATCACGATCGTGCTCGCCTTCGGGGCGGTCGGCGACGACGCCGTGCGGTGGCTGCTGCCGTGGCTGCCGCTCGATGCGATCGAGACGCCGACGGATGCCGCGAACCCGCCGTGGTGGATCGCGGTCGTGCTCCTCGTCACGGCCCTGATCCTCTGGCTCAGCCGCCATCCGCTCAGGAACCTCTTCTCCCGGCGGCAGTTGATGAACGCCAGCTTCGACCGGTACATGCTGGTCAACGCATACGGGGCGTTCGGTTCGGTGACGCGGCAGCGCGTCGAGGTCGTCGTCGAGGGCACCGCAGACGATCCGCGCAACCCCTCCGCGGAGTGGAGGGAGTACCGGTTCAAGGGCAAGCCGGGCGATCCGCGACGCATCCCCCGGCAGTTCGCCCCGTATCACCTGCGGCTCGACTGGCTCATGTGGTTCCTCCCGCTCGGCCGGATCGAGGAACCGTGGTTCCTCCGATTCCTCGAACGACTGCTCGAAGCGGATGCTCCGACCCTGCGACTGCTGGAGGGCGATCCCTTCGACGGCGCCCGCCCCCGGTCGGTCCGGGCGCGCACGGAGCTCTACCGGTTCAGCACGCGCGAGGAGCACCGCCGCACCCGACAGGTCTGGATGCGGCATCCGCTCGGGGTGGCGATCCCGCCGCTGTCGCTGGACGGCGCGGCCGGCGGGGATCGGGACGAGGTCGACTGATCCGCGATGCGTCCTCCGGCATGGATTCGGCCGGGCGTCGTGGAGAATGGGCGGATGGACTTCTCCCTCGAGTTCACGCCCGACCTGCTGGCCGTGTTCCTGACCCTGTTCGTGCTCGAGGTCGTGCTCGGCGTCGACAACGTGATCTTCATCTCGATCCTCGCCGCGAAGCTGCCGGTCGAGCAGCAGGCGCGCGCGCGGAACCTCGGCCTCACGCTCGCGATGCTGATGCGCGTGGGGCTCGTGTTCGCGGCCGGCTGGATCATCACGCTGAAGGAGGACCTGTTCGAGATCGCGGGGATGGGATTCTCCGGGCGCGACCTGATCCTCATCGCGGGCGGCATCTTCCTCGTCTACAAGGCCGTCACCGAGATCCACCACAAGCTCGAGGGCGACGAGGAGCACACCACCGGTGCCGGCACCGCGACGTTCGGCGCCGTGATCGCGCAGATCCTCGCCCTCGACATCGTCTTCTCGCTCGACTCCGTCATCACCGCGGTCGGCATGACCGAGAACATGATCGTGATCATCACGGTCGTCGTGCTCTCGTTCGGCCTCATGCTGTTCGCGGCCCGCTACATCTTCGCGTTCGTGAACCGCCACCCGACCGTCAAGATGCTCGCACTGTCGTTCCTGCTGCTCATCGGCGTGTTCCTCGTCGCCGACGGCTTCGGCGTGAAGATCGACAAGGCGCTCATCTACGTGCCGATGGCGTTCGCGATCTTCGTCGAGGCGCTGAACCTTGCCGCCGCGGCGCGCAAGCGGAAGCGCGCCGGCGAGAAGCCGGTCGAGCCGGTGCACCTGCACCAGCAGTACGTCGACGACACCGGACGGGCGCTCGAGCCCCTGTCGCGCGACTGAGCCGGTCGCCTCAGGCGCCGCGCAGGTAGTCCAGCTGCGCCCTGACGGATGCCTCGGCGGCGCCGCGCACGGCCGGGTCGACGTCGGCGTAGACCACGTCGGTCACGGCCTCGGGCGTCGCCGCGTCGCCGAGCCGCGCGAGCGCGGCACGCACCTGGTCGAGCCGGTCGGCGCGGTGGGCGAGGTAGGCGTCGCAGATCGCGGCGAGGTCGGGCAGCACCGGACCGTGGCCCGGGAGCACCGTGATGGGCCCCGACGTGTCGGCGGCCGCGATGCCGATCGTGAGCAGCCGGTCGAGCGAGTCGAGGTACGGGCCCAGCGCTCCGTCGGGGTGGGCGATGATCGTCGTGCCGCGACCGAGCACGGTGTCGCCCGTGAGCACCGCGAGCGGTTCGTCGGCCTCGCCGCGGAGGACGAGGCACATCGAGTCCGACGTGTGGCCCGGCGTGGCGAGGGCCTCGAGGCGGAACCCCCCGGCCCCGATGATCTCGCCGTCGTGAAGGGGGTCGGCGCCGCGGCACCACGCAGGATCGATCGCCCGCACCGGCGCCCCCGTGAGCGCCGCGAACTCGTCGACCGCGTCGGTGTGGTCGGGATGGCGATGGGTGATGAGCACCAGCTCGACCCCGCCCTCGGCGAGGCGCGCCAGGTGCGCGGCATCCGTCGGGCCCGGATCGACGACGACCGAGGCACGTGCGCCCTCGGCGCGGAGCACCCAGGAGTTCGTCCCGTCGAGCGTCATCGGCCCCGGATTCGGTGCCCGGACGAGGGTCACGCCGTCGGGGAGCAGGGGAGCATCGGCGGTCTCGGCCATGTCCGAAGTGTAGCCACCGGCGTATCCTGATCGGCATGCAGGGCGAGCTCGACTCCGATGGCGACCCGACCGTCGGCTCGGCGGCGACCGTGGTGATCCTCCGCCAGGGCGCCCGCGGCGTGGAGGTCCTGCTCGGCGAACGGCCGCACCGCGGATCGTTCGCGGGAGCATGGGTGTTCCCCGGCGGCGTGGTCGACGAGGAGGATGCGGAGGGCGACCCGATCGACTCGTCGGCGGCGGCGCGTCGCGCCGCCGTGCGCGAGACGTTCGAGGAGGTCGGCCTCGAACTCGCCGCCGACGAGCTCGTCGAGTTCGCACTGTGGAACCCGCCGAGGGGGGTGCCCAAGCGGATGCGCACCCGGTTCTTCGCGGCGCGTGCACCGGGATCCGAGGTCCGCGTCTCGCCGGACGAACTGCTGCAGGTCGAGTGGCTGACACCCACCGAGGTGCTCGAGCACCACGCCGACGGTGCGATGACCCTCTTCCCGCCGACGTGGGTGACCCTGCACGAGTTGCGGAACGTGCCCGACGTCGACTCGGCGATGGCGATGCTCGACGCCCACGAGCTGCGCGCGTTCGTCGGGCGGTTCGACGACGACCGGACGACGCTGTACTGGCAGGAGGACGAGCACTTCCACACCGACGACCGCGCGCATCGGGCGGTGCCCGACGACGGCCCGGACGCCGACGGACCTCGCCACCGCCTGATGATGGATCGGCTGCCGTGGGTGTACCTGCACTCCTTCTGATCCGTCGGCGGCCCGAGGTTCCGGCATCGCGCGACCCGATTCGCTAGAGCGTCTAGTAACGAGATCCTGTAGTATCAGGTGGATGTCTGACGAGCGATCTTCGGGGTACTGGTATTCCGCCGATCGCACCCGACGAGGGGTCGCGGTCCTGAATGCGCTGCGCGAGTATCGCGCGGCCGAGGCGGCGATGCGCCGACGAACGAGATCGGCGATGCGGATGGGCGAGACCGACCTGCTCGCCATCCGCTACCTGCTCAAGCGCGAGGGCGAGGGGCGATCCGTCAGCCCGAAGGACCTGGCCGCGCACCTGGGCATCTCGTCGGCGTCCACGACCGTCCTCATCGACCGGCTCGTGCGCAGCGGGCACGTCGAGCGTCGCCCGCATCCCACCGATCGGCGCGCGCTCGTCATCGCACCGACGATCGCGAGCGACGACGAGGTCCGGGCGACGCTCGGCGAGATGCACCGGCGCATGATCGAGGTCGCCGAGGGGCTCGAGGCCGAGCAGGCGGCGGTCGTCCTCGACTTCCTCGACTCGATGCGCGACGCGGTCGATTCCGTGCGCGACGCGCACGGCGAGGAGGCGCCGACCGCGCCGGTGACCGCGATCGACGCGGCCCGCACGGCGACCGGTTCCTGACCGGTCCTGCCCGAGTTTCCGCCGGCTGTCAAGCCTGCCGGGCGAAGTTGTTGCGGCGAGTGCCCACGCTGATACTTCTTGGAAGAAGTTGTCTGCAAAGATGCTAGTTAGATAAACTAGCGAAATCGCCACAGCGCACGGATCGGCCTCGACGGCCGAAGAGAAGAGGCCGCGGATGCACGGGTCGACACCCAACGACGGTCCCTCGTCGCCACCGGGATACGTATCGCCCGGCATGCCGGGCGTCGGCGTGCGCACCGATCCGACCCGCCGCACCGACCCCATGACGCGCACCGATCCCGGGCATGGTCGGCACTCCGACCCGGCTGTCCGCACCGATCCGAGTGCGATGCCCGTCGTGCCGGCCGCGACCCCGCGACCCGCTCCCGCGCCCGGCTACGACGGCACGTACGATCCGGCGTCCGAGCTCGCCGGCGAACCCGCCCCGAGGTACGAGTTCCTCGAGCACATCGGCTCCGGCGGCATGGCCGACGTGTACCGTGCTCGAGACAACGAGCTCGGTCGACACGTGGCGGTCAAGCTCTTCCGCGAGGGCGAGGAGACGGTCGCCGACCAGCAGCGCCGCGAGCGGGAGATCAACCTCCTGAGCGGCCTGACCCACGTCGGCCTGGTGCCGGTCCACGACGCCGGCCGCCTCATCCACGCGGGCATCGAGCGCCGGTACCTGGTGATGGAGCTCATCGACGGGCTCTCGCTGGCGCATCGCATCGCCGAGGGACCGCTGAAGCCACGCCAGGTCGCCGACATCGGCGCGCAGGTCGCCGACGTCCTCAGCTACGTCCACGGACGCGGGGTCATCCATCGCGACATCAAGCCCGAGAACATCCTCGTCAGCGAGGTCCCGACCTTCGGGTACACGCTGATGACCCGCCTCGCCGACTTCGGCGTCGCGCAGTTCGTCGACGGCACGAGGCTCACCGGTCACGGGACGATCATGGGCACCGCCGCATACATCTCCCCGGAGCAGGCGCGCGGCGAGGACGTCACCGCGGCCACCGACATCTACTCGCTCGGCCTGGTGCTCCTCGAGTCGCTGAAGGGCGAACGCGAGTACACCGGCACCCCGATCGAGGCCGCGCTGGCGCGACTGCACCGGCCGCCCGCCATCCCCGAGACCCTCAGCCCCGAGTGGCGCTCGATCCTGGGCGCGATGACCGCGGACGACCCCGCCGTCCGCCCGAACGCGCACGATGTCGCGAGCACGATGCGCGACCTCATCCGCCTCATGATCCTCGAGAAGCAGGTGCGCAAGGGGCGAGTGCCGGTCTGGGCGCGGGCGAGCGGGGATGCGGTCGACGGCGCCGATCGGCAGCGCCGGTACGCCGGCATCGCCGGGATCGTTCTGGGCGTCCTCGGCATCGGACTCGCGATCGTCGTCGGCGTGGCGGCGACCGCCGGGCTCATCGGGTGAGGACCGTCGCGTCGCCGGTCGGGTCTGCCGTGCCGCGGACGGCGGCACCCGCCGACGCGGCGCGCCGAACGTGCCCGCACGCGTCGCGGGCGTAGCGTCGCAGCCATGTGGAGTCGCGTGGCCGGTGCCATCCGGAAGCCCCAGCCGGCCGTGCAGGCCGAGGTGACCGCCGACCGGGACCCCGGCGCCCCCGAGGTGCGCGTCCGTGCGTTCCGGATCGGGTTCGTCGGCGCGATCGGCGTGCTGCTCGCCCTGTTCATCGGCGGCGTCGTCGGGCAGCTCAGCACGGTCATCCTCTACATCGCGCTGGCCCTCTTCCTCGCGCTCGGCCTGGACCCCATCGTGAGCTGGCTGCAGCGTCGCGGAATGCCGCGATGGGTCGCGATCCTCATCGTGTTCGCCTTCGTCATCGGGCTCTTCATCGGACTGATCGCGACCATCGTGCCGATCGTCGTGACGCAGATCACGGAGGTCGTCACGAACTGGGAGCAGATCGTCGACGACTTCAGGGGGAGCGACCTCGTCGCCTGGGTCGGCTCGATCACCGGCAGCAGCACCTGGCTCGAGGACTCCATCGGCGCCATCGGCGACTGGTTCGCCGACCCCGCGAACATCGGCGCGCTCACCGGAGGCATCCTCGCGGTCGGCGCCGGTATCGCCGGCGGCTTCACGGGCGCGACGATCGTGCTCATCCTCACGCTGTACTTCCTCGCCTCGCTCGACGCGATGAAGCGCTACTCGGCGCGTTTCGTGCCGGCCTCGTCGCGCAACGGCTTCATCGACGTCTCGCAGGAGATCACCGGATCGGTCGGTCGCTACGTCATCGGCCAGATCAGCCTCGCCTCGGTGAACGGCGTGCTGAGCCTCGTCTTCCTCTCGATCATCGGCGCCCCGGCCCCGATCCTGCTCGCGTTCATCGCCTTCCTCGGTTCGCTGGTGCCCCTGATCGGAACGCTCACCGGCGCCGTGATCATCTCGCTGATCTGCCTCGCGGCCTCGCCGGCCACGGGCCTCGCCGCGGCGATCTACTACCTCGTCTACATGCAACTCGAGGCCTACGTGCTCAGCCCGCGGATCATGAGCCGCGCCGTCGCGGTGCCGGGCGCGCTCGTCGTGATCGCCGCCGTCGCCGGCGGCACGCTGGGCGGCGTGCTCGGCGCACTCGTCGCCATCCCGGTCGCGGCGTCGCTCATCATCATCGTGGAGAAGGTGATCTTCCCGCGGCAGGACGCCGCCTGACCGTCGGGGCGCTTTCCGTCGCCCGCCGCACGGCAGCGCGGCGCCGCGCCGCTGCCGCGATGCAGGGCCCCGCGCGTTCGGCCCGAGCGGTCAGAACCAGATGCTGAGATGCGGCGTCCGGGTGGAGGCGAACATCCGGTCGGCGAGTTCGAGCGCGCCGTTCGACGACGCCGTGATCCGGCCCGCGCGAGCGAGGACCGAGGGGCGAACGCCGCCGAGGTAGATCGAGCCGAGGTCGCGCACGTCGAGCGTCAGCGTGCGCGGTTCCGCGGCGCGGGCCGCGGAGCGCGAGCCCGAGCCGTCGGCATTCGCGGCGCGCGCACGGGACCGCTCGCGCTTCGGTGCGGCCGATGCCACCGCGGAGCCTGCGCCCGAGGCATCCGTCGAGCCGTCTGCGCGCGGAACGTGCACGACCGCTCGACCGTCGGCCGAGGCGAGCAACGTGTAGCGGCCCGCGGCGTACCCGAGCGGGTCCTCGATGTCGAGCACCAGCTCGCCGGCGGCACCGTAGCGCCGCGCGCCGAGGGCGGCGGCCGCATCGACGATGCGCACCCACAGGTGATCCGACGCCTCGGTCACCCGCACCGCCCTCGGGTCCTCGAGGAGCCACTCGATCGGCTCGTCGACCGATCGCAGGCGAGCGCGGACTCCGGAGACGAAGTCCTGCTCCACGAGCACCCGCCAGAGCGCCCGCTCGGCATCGTCGGTCGCAGCGGCGAGCACGTCGAACTCGGCCCACCCCGGCTCGTTCGGCTCGCGGGTGACCCGGAACACGGCGAACCCCTGGGGCTGACCGTGCTCGTCGTCGTAGCGGACGGCGCGCAGGGCCCGTGACCCGTCGGATTCGGGGTCGACGAGTCCGAGCATCCGGTCGAGGATTCCCGACCACCGATCGATCTCGCCCGGTGTCCGGGCCACTGCCCGGCGCGAGATGGCCGCGGCCGCATCACGGAGCGCCGCGGGCTCGACGAAGTGCACGCGGCCGGGAGCGGTCGGCCCGATCCAGCGTGCCCGACGCCGGTCGATCTCGATCGTGGAGGCCCGCGCCGCGGGCGCATAGCCGTACCGGCCGTAGATCGTCGCCTCGGTGACCGTGAGCATCGCCACGGCGGCGCCGGCCTCCTTGGCCGACCGCAGCTCGGCCTCCATCATCGCGCGCGCGATCCCGCGACGACGGTGCGTCGGGGAGACCGTGACCGAGCTGACCGCCCAGCCGTCGACGCTCCGGCCGCCCGGGACGCTGAGTCCGGTCGGCCAGCTCGAGACCGTCGCGACCGGCACGATCGGGTCGGCCACGCCGGGATCGAAGACGCCGTGCAGGCGGCGCTCGCCCATCACGCGGCGCTCGTACTCGCGGGTGACCTCACGCGGACGGGCGTGGTGGAACCCGCGGTGGTCGGCGTCGATCCAGCCGTCGAGCGCCGCCGTGTCGGCGGGATCGATCAGGCGGTACTCGAGCCCCCTCGACGACAGCGCCGCCTGGGCATCGGGATCGACCGGGATGGAGCGAGGTTCGAACGACACCGATCCAGCCTAGCGAGGCTCACTCCGGGCCACGGGGAGCTCGGGCGCCCTCCGAGGGAGGTTCGTCAGGTGCGCATGAGGGATCCGCCGGCGCGGACGCGGGAGACGGCGTCGACGGTGGCGGCGAGGATGAGGACGCCGCCGGTGACCATGAGGTTGACGCCGGCGGGCAGGTTCAGCAGCCCGAGGCCGTTGGTGATGACGGCGATCACGAGCGCGCCGATCGCGGCGTGCATGAGGCGTCCGCGTCCGCCGAAGAGGCTGACGCCGCCCACGACGGCGGCGGCGACGCCGGAGAGCACGATCTCGCGGCCGGCGGCGGCGTCGATGGACCCGACCTTGCTGATCGAGAACAGCCCGGAGACGACGGCGAGGGTCGAGCAGACGATGAAGGCCGACCAGCGGATCAGCACCACGTTGACGCCCGAGCGCCGGGCCGCTTCGGCGTTGCCGCCGATCGCGTAGAGGTACCGACCGAAGCGGGTGCGGTCGAGGACGAAGGTGCCGATCCAGAGGATCACGATGACGATCGGCACCACGATCGGGACGCCCTCGACGACCCCCACGGATTGTCCCCGGTTGCGGCTGAGCACCGCGATCGCGGCGCCGCCGATGACGGCGATCACGCCGAGCTTGATCCAGACCAGGGCGATGGTGCGGTTCGGGACGCCGGCGCGGGTGCGCCGGGCGCGGTCCCAGAACGACATGCCGGCGGAGACGGCGAGGATGATGCCGAGCATCGCCCATCCGGCCCAGATGGGCATGTTGGAGTTCTGGATGTCGCGGATCTCGGGGATCTGGACCCGGTACAGCCCGCCGGAGCCGATGATCATGAGGGTCAGGCCCTGGTAGCCGAGGAACAGGCCCAAGGTCACCACGAAGGATGGGATGCCGACCCGGGCGACGAAGAAGCCGATCAGGGTGCCGGTGAGGATGCCCGCGGCGAAGGCGATCGCGAGGGCGACCGGCCAGGCGATCGCGTGCACGTTGACGAGCACGATGAACAGGGCCATGGTCATGCCGCTGGTCACGCCCGCGGACAGGTCGATCTCACCGAGGAGCAGCACGAACACGAGGGCCATTCCGAGCATCACGAGCGTCGCGGCCTGGGTGAGCAGGTTGGCGAAGTTGCGCTCGGTGAGGAAGAACGGGCTGAGGAAGCTGAACAGGATGGTCAGGACCACGAGCCCGGCGACGGCCGGCAGGGCGCCCATGTCGCCGTGCTGGATGCGCTGGAGGTACGCGCGGGCCTGGTCGGCGACCGAGCCCTCCTGCCCCGAGCCGATGAGGTCGTTGACGTCGTTCACGCTCGTGTCGGGTGCTGGCCCGGTCGTCTGCGGTGTCTGCGACGTGCTCATGCGCTGGCTCCCTGCTGGACCTTGGTGCCGGTGATGTACCCGACGACGTCGTCGCGGGAGGTCTGGGCCGCGTCCAGGTGCGCGACCATCTGGCCGAGGTAGAGGACGTCGATGTGGTCGGCGACCTCGAAGACGTCGGCGAGGTTGTGGCTGATCAGGATCACCGCGACGCCCTGGTCGGCCAGTCGCCGGACCAGGTTCAGCACCTGCTCGGTCTGGGCGACGCCGAGCGCTGCCGTCGGCTCGTCGAGGATCACCAGGCGCGCCTTCTTCAGCACGGCGCGCGCGATCGCGACCGTCTGGCGTTGCCCGCCCGACAAGCTCGAGACCTTCTGCCGCACCGACTTGACCGTCCGCACCGAGAGGGATCGAAGCGTGTCGGAGGCCTCCTTCTCCATCAGGCCCTCGTCGAACGTGCCGAACTCGGTCTCCTCGCGCCCGAGGAACATGTTCTGCACGATGTCGAGGTTGTCGCAGAGCGCGAGGTCCTGGTAGACGACCTCGATCCCGAGCCGCGACGCATCACGAGGATGATGGAGCGAGACGGTGCTGCCGTCGAACTTCACCACCCCGCCGTCGTACGGCTGCACCCCCGCGAGGCCCTTGATCAGGGTCGACTTCCCTGCGCCGTTGTCTCCGACCAGAGCGGTGACCTTGCCCGGGTAGGCCTTGAGGTCGACCCCCTTCAACACGCTCACGGGGCCGAAGCTCTTCACGATCCCGCTCAGTTCGATCAATGGCACGTCCATGGGCGTTCCTTCCGACCTCGTCGTCGTCGCTCCCAGCGTGGCACGCGCGGCGGTGCCACGGGAGGGGGAATCGGTCCCGGGTGGCTGCGGTCGACCGACCGCAGCCACCCGGGACCTGCTGCGCCGCGCTACCGTGCGGCGCGCGTGATCACTACTGGATGCCGTACTCGGCGCACTTGGCCTCGACCTCGCCCTGGCAGAGCTCGGCCGGGTCGGCGTCGCCGGCCTCGACGACGGTGATGACCTCCTCGGGCCCGACCAGCTGCGGAGTGACCGCGATGTACGGCGTGCCGTACGGGTCCTCGAGGCCGGGGTCGGCCGGGGTCTCGCCGTTCAGCAGCTGGACCGCCAGCTCGACGGCCGCTTCGGCCTCGAGCGCGACCGGCTTGTACACCGTGGCGGTCTGCTTGCCGAGCAGCACGTTCTGCAGGCCCGCGATCGACGCGTCCTGGCCGGAGACCGGCACGACGAGGTTGTTCTTGTCGAGGATCGTGATGACGCCCGCCGCATTGGTGTCGTTGGCGACCCACACCGCGTCGACCTTCCCGTCGAGCGAGGTCAGCGCCTGCTCGAAGTTCGTCGCGGACTTGTCGCCGTCCCACACGCCCGGCGGCTCGGCGGCCGGCGTGATGCCGGCGGCCTCCATGACCTCGACCGCGCCCTCCTTGAACATCGCGGCGTTGTTGTCGGACGGGTCGCCGCCCATGTACACGACGACCGCCTCGGCCGGGTCCTTGCCCGCGGCCTCGAGGCCGTCCAGGATCGACTGGCCCTCGAGACGGCCGACCTCGACGTTGTCGAACGAGACGTAGTAGTCGGCGCCCTCGATGGAGCGGTCGTAGGCGATGACCGGGATGCCCTCGGCCGATGCCTTCTCGGCGACCGCGGCACCGGCGCCGTTGTAGTCGACGAGCAGCATCACGCCGCAGCCCTTGCTGAGCTGCTGGTCGGCGATCGTGGCGTACTTGTTGGTGTCGCCCTGCGCGTTCTGGATGTCGGTCTCGAAGCCGGCGTCCGCGAGGCCCTCCTCGAGGTACTTGCGGTCGAAGTTCTCCCACCGCGGCGACGACGCCGCGTCGGGCAGGATGACGCAGGCGCGCGCTGCAGCGGCGTCGCCGCCGTCGGAGCCGCCGCCTCCGGAATCGCCGCCGGCACAGGCCGCCAGCAGCAGCGCTGAGGCGCCCGCGACTGCGACGGCGGAGACCAAGGATGTCGTTCTCATGTCTCTCCCCTAGCAAGGTGAGGTCGACCCCTCCGGGTGCCCCCGTCATCGTCGGCGGCGGCAGGGGCCATGTTCCTCCTGATTGGCGGACGGCCCAACATATGTTCGTAACGCTTCCATAACTCCCGGTATCCGTAGGGGAGAGCGCTCCCAAGGCTCGCCGGGACATGGCGGTGTCGATCCGCACGGGGCACAATGGAGGGATGCATGGGCAAGCGCTTTCCCACATCGAGCACGCGATCGACGGCCGACGACCGGGTCGCTCGGTGCTGCGACTGCTCGGGATGCACCGACGCCGCGTCGCGGCATCCGTCTTCTTCTTCGCCCTGAAGGACACCCCGCTGTGGCTCATGCCCGCCGTCACCGCCGAGATCATCGACGTGGTCGTCGCCGGCGGGCCGCTCCGCGAACTGGCCCTCTGGGCGGGCATCGCGATCGTCGCGCTCCTGCAGAACTACCCGAACCACGTCATGTACACCAAGCTCTTCATGGGCGCCGTGCGCGACATCGGCCGCGACCTCCGCAACGCGCTCGCGGCCCGCCTGCAGTCGCTGTCCATCGGCTTCCACACGCGATCGAACTCCGCGATCGTGCAGACCAAGGTCGTGCGCGACGTCGAGAACATCGAGGTCATGCTGCAGCAGACCGCGCACCCGCTGCTCTCGGCGACCATGGTGCTGATCGGCGCGATCGTGATGACCGCGATCAACGTGCCGCAGTTCCTCCCCGTGTACGCCCTCGCGATCCCGCTCGCCGTGCTGCTCCGCGCCATCCTGAACCGGCGCAGCCGCGTGCGGAACGAGCGGTTCCGGCTCGAGGTCGAGCACTTCTCGGCGCGAGTCGGCGAGATGGCGACGCTGCTGCCGATCACCCGCGCCCACGGCCTCGAGCACGTCGCGGTCGATCGGGTCGCGACGGGCGCCGAAGGGGTCCGATCGGCGGGACTCCGCCTCGACCTGCTGAACGGCCGCTTCGCGTCGCTGTCGTGGGTGACCCTGCAACTGCTCGGGGTCGGATGCCTCGTGCTCGCCGCCTGGATCTCCATCGCCGGGTGGCTGCCCATCACGGCCGGGCAGGTGGTGCTGCTGAGCTCCTACTTCGCGCTGCTCACCTCCGCGGCGACCGGGCTGCTCATGCTGCTGCCGATCATCGCGCGCGGCACCGAGTCGATCCGTTCGATCGCCGAGGTGCTGCAGGAGCCCGACCTCGAGTTCAACGAGGGCAAGCGGGCCGTGGAGCACGTGATCGGCGGCATCCGCCTCGACGAGGCCGAGGTGCGGTACGAGTTCGGCGAGCCGCCCGCCCTCGACGGCGTCGAGCTCGAGATCCGGCCCGGCGAGACCGTCGCCTTCGTGGGCTCGTCGGGATCGGGCAAGTCGACGCTGCTGAACCTGGTGCTCGGGTTCCTCCGGCCCACGCGCGGGCGCGTGCTGCTCGACGGCGTCGACATGGAGGAACTGGACCTCCGCACGTTCCGCCGGTTCGTGTCGGTCGTGCCGCAGGAGTCGGTGCTCTTCGAGGGCACGATCCGCGACAACATCGTCTACGGGCTCGGCGACGTCCCCGACGAGCGGGTGCTCGCCGCGCTCCGCGATGCGAACGCACTCGAGATCGTCGAGGCGCAGCCCGACGGCTGGGACACCATCGTGGGCGAACGCGGCGCGCGGCTCTCCGGCGGCCAGCGACAGCGCCTGTCGATCGCCCGGGCGCTCGTGCGAGACCCGCGCGTGCTGCTGCTCGACGAGGCCACGAGTGCGCTCGACCCCGCCTCCGAGGCCAAGGTGCGCGACGCGCTCGGCCGCCTCATGCGCGGACGCACGACCCTCGTGGTCGCGCACCGGCTCTCGACCATCCGCTCGGCCGACCGGATCGTGGTGCTCGAGCGCGGGCGCGTCGTCGAGGTCGGGTCGCACGACGAGCTCGTCGCGCGCGGCGGACGCTACGCGGAGCTGCACCGGGTGCAGTCGGCGTAGGGGGTCCGCTCGCCGGGCTCGCACGGCCGGCGCACGCATCGAAGGAGACTCGTTCCTGCGGGCGGCGTGTCGCCCCAGCGTGTCGCCCCAGAGCTCCTTCGCCGCGCACCCGGGGCGCTCCGGTGGGGTCGGGTCAGCGGGAGGGCACCCCGGCGGCGGCCGGCGCGAGGTGCGGTGCGACGACGGCGTCGAAGGATGCCGCGGTGCGCGCGACCACGTCGGCGTACGGCGTCGCCCAGATGTCGGCGTTGAAGAGTTCGACCTCGATGTCGCGGTCGTAGCCGGTCGCCTCGACGGCCGCCGTGAAGGCCGCGAAGTCGATCACTCCGTCGCCCGGGTAGTGGCGCGCGAGCAGCACGTCGGCGGGGAGCGGCGTCTTCCAGTCGCACACCTGGTAGCTCGCGATACGGCCCTCGCGGCCGGCGCGCGCGACCTGGCCGAGCACCTCCGGGTCCCACCAGACGTGGAACGTGTCGATCTCGACGCCCACCGTCTCCGGGGCGAACGGCGCCGCGAGGTCGAGCGCCTGCTTCAGGGTCGACACGACCGCGCGATCGGAGACGTACATCGGGTGCAGCGGCTCGATCGAGAGCTGCACGCCCGCGGCCGCGGCATCCGGAACCAGCTCGGCGAGCGCGTCGGCGACGCGGGCCCGCGCACCGGCGAGGTCGTTCGAGCCCTCGGGGAGGCCGCCGGCGACGAGCACGAGCACGGCCGTCGAGCCGGGCGCGCCGGCGGCGGTGAGCGTCGCGGTCTCCTCGATGGCGCGGCGGTTGTCGTCGATCGACGCGCGCCGCTCGGGGCCCTCGGGCATCGTGAAGAAGCCCGCCCGGCAGAGGCTCGTGAAGCGCAGCCCCGAGTCGGCCAGGCGAGCGGATGCCTCGGCGAGGCCGACCTCGGCGACGGGCTCGCGCCACAGGCCGATCGCCTGGTACCCGCCTTCGGCGGTCGCGTCGAGCGCCTCCTGGAGCGAGGCGTGCTTGATCGTCGCCTGGTTGAGCGAGAGGCGGGGGTGGGCGCTCATACCGGGACCGCCTCGGAGGACGGTGCCGCGGCGGGCTCTTCCGCGCGCGTCGCGGGGGCGGCATCCGCCCGGGTCGTGTCGACGCCGTTGATCGTCAGCAGCTCGTGCCAGCGGGCGGCCGCCAGCTCCGGACGCTCGAGTGCGCCGGAGCCGTTCGCGAGCTCGACGATGCGCGAGAGGTGCGGCAGGCTCCGCGCGGCGTGCAGGCCGCCGACCATCTGGAACGCGGGCTGGTGCCCGTTCAGCCAGGCGAGGAAGGCCACACCCGTCTTGTAGTAGTATGTCGGGGCCGCGAAGACCTGCCTCGAGAGCTCCTCGGTCGGACCGAGGATGCGGCGGTACTCGTCGACGTCGTCGCGGTCGAGCGCCTGGACGGCGGCCGACGCGTTCGGCGCCAGCGCCGCGAACGCCCCGAGGAGTGCGTCGGAGTGGCCCTGGTCGTCGCCCTCGATGAGGCCGACGTAGTGGAAGTCGTCGCCCGTGAACATGCGGGCGCTCGCGGGGAGCCGCCGCCGCACCGCGATCTCGGCGTCCGCATCGAGCAGGCTCATCTTCACGCCCTGCACCTTCTCGCGGTTCGCCTCGATGACCTGCAGGAGCGTCGCCGCCGCGGCATCCGTGTCGGTCGACCCGAAGTACCCCTCGAGCGCCGGGTCGAACGCGGTGCCGAGCCAGTGCAGCACGACCGGCGCGCCGGCGGCGGCGAGCACCTCGCGGTACACGCGGCGGTAGTCGTCGGCGCTCTGCGCGACCCGGGCGAGGTGGCGGCTCGCCATCAGGACGGCGCCCGCGCCGGCGTCCTCCGCGTGGTGCAGCTGGAGCTTGTAGGCGTCGATCACCTGCTCGAGCGAGATGTGCTCGTCGTCGACGTGGTCGGTGTTGACGCCGACGACCACGCGGCCGCCGGCGGAGGCGGCCTCGGCGGCGCTGCGCGTGATGAGCTCCCTGGTCGCCGCCGCGTCGAGGCCCATGTTGCGCTGGGCCGTGTCCATCGCGTCGGCGACGCCCAGGCCCCACGACCACACGTGGTGGCGGAAGGCCAGGGTCGCGTCCCAGTCGATCTCGGCCGGCTGCCCCGGCGTGTTGTCGGCGTGCGCCTTCGGCACCACGTGCGCGGCCGCGTACGCGACGCGCGACTCGAGCCGGCGCCGCGGCTTCGCGAAGGCGGGCGCCGGGTTCAGCGGGGTGGCGCGGGTCGTGCCATCCGCCCCCAGCAGCGTGAGCGTGGTCATGGTCAGCGTGCCCCCGTCAGCTGGCTCGCCTCGTCAGTGCCGGATGCCGCGGAGCCGGACGGCGCGGAGCCGGACGGCGCGGCGCCGGAGGCCGCGGCGCCGGAGGCCGCGGCATCCGCCGGCTCGACGCCGCCTTCGAGCGCCACCTCGGGCACGTCGATGCGACGGCCGGTCCGCGACGACTCGAGCCCGAGTTCGGCGAGCAGCATGCCCCGCGCGCCGGCGAGGAAGTCGTAGGTGTTCGGGGCGTCCTCGACGACGTGGCGGATGAAGTCCTCCCACTGCGTCTTGAAGCCGTTCTCGAACTGCTCGGTGGTCGGCACCTCGATCCAGTCCTGCGCGTAGTCGTGGTCGTCGGCCAGGTCGGGGTTCCACACCGGCTTCGGCGTGGCGTTGCGCGGCTGGATCTTGCAGCCGAAGAGTCCGACGACGGCCGAGCCGAGCGTGCCGTCGACCTGGAACTCGACGAGCTCGTCGCGGTTGACCCTCGTGGTCCAGCTCGAGTTGAGCTGCGCGGTGATGCCGCCCTCGAGTTCGAAGATCGCGTAGGCCGCGTCATCCGCCGTCGCGGTGTACCGCTCGCCCTTCTCGTCGACGCGTTCGGCGACCTCGGTGACGGCCTTCGCATAGACGGACTCGACGCGGCCGAACGTGTTCTCGAGCACGTAGTTCCAGTGCGGGAACATGTCGACGACGATGCCGCCGCCGTCCTCCGCCCGGTAGTTCCAGCTCGGGCGCTGCGACGGGTGCCAGTCGCCTTCGAAGACCCAGTAGCCGAACTCGCCGCGGACGCTGAGGATCTTCCCGAAGAAGCCCGACTCGACGAGGCGCTTCAGCTTCTGCAGGCCGGGCAGGTAGAGCTTGTCGTGGACGACGCCGTTCTTCACGCCGGCGTCCTGCGCGAGCCGCGCGAGCTCGAGCGCCTCGGCGTAGCTCTCGGCGGTCGGCTTCTCGGTGTAGATCGCCTTGCCGGCCGCGATGGCCTTGGTGATTGCGGCGGCCCGGGCCTTGGTCACGAGGAAGTCGGCGTAGATCGGCCAGCGGTCGTCGGCGAGCACGGCGTCGAGGTCGGTGGACCAGTGCTCGATGTCGTGCTTCGCGGCGAGCTCGGCGAGCTTCTTCTCGCTGCGCCCGACCAGGATCGGCTCGACCTGCACACGCGTCTCGCCGTCCGCGAGGAGCACGCCGCCCTGCTCGCGGATCGCGAGGATCGAGCGCACGAGGTGCTGGCGGTATCCCATGCGGCCGGAGACGCCGTTCATGATGATGCCGATGGTCTGCGGGGTCGTCGCGTCTGCCACGGTGGTTCCTCTTCGGTGCCGGGAGCGGGCGTCGGGCCGTGACCTTGGTGCCTGGCCGCCGCGCCGCTGCGGGAAAGCGTTTACCCGAGTGTATGGCACGGTGCGCGGTTCGCGCAACACCCGGTGCTGGCGTGGCGGGGCGTGGCGTGGCGTCGGCGCCGGGCGGATGGCGCGGGGCGGGTCGAGTTCGCAGGATGAGCCGGGGCATGGTGCCGGATGCGGGGGCATCGGGCGGCTCGTCCTGTTTTCGTGAGGGGCCGGCCGCCGGTTCTCGTGATCGGCCCGACCGCGCCGCGGCGCGCGGCGCGCCGCGCGACCTCAGCTGCGGCGCGGCGTCGACTCGCGCAGCACGACCTCCGTGTGCACCGGGGTGTCGTCCACGGCGTCGGCGTCGTCGAGGGCGAGTCGGAGTGCGCGGCGGCCGACCTCCTCGAGCGGGATCCGGACGGTCGTCAGCGGCGGGGTGACGTCGCGGACCGTGGGGATGTCGTCGAAGCCGGCGACCGCGACATCCGTGCCGGGGGTCAGGCCGGCGTCGCGGATGGCGGACATCGCGCCGACGGCCATGACGTCGTTGCCGGCGAAGACGAGCTCGATGCCGTCGAGGCCCTCCTCGATGAGCTGCGTCATGCCCTCGTAGCCGCCGTCCCGCGTGAACGCGGGGCGCACGATGCGCTCGAGCGTGCCGCCGCCGGCCTCGAGTCCGGCGCGGAAGCCCGCGAGGCGCTCGTCGGCGGTCCGGATGCCCTCGGCGCCCGTCACCGCGGCGAAACGGCGGTAGCCGAGATCGATGAGCTCGCGCGCGAGGGCCTCGGCTCCGGCGCGGTTGTCGAGCTGCACGGCGCGGAACGCCCCGGCGGAACTGCTCACGAACGCGACCCGGCCGCCGTTGGACTCGAAGGCCTGCAGCTCGGCCTCGAGGGCGTCGTTGTTCGGGTCGTCCTCACGGCGGGAGGCGGCGAGGATCATGACGCGGGGTCGCTGCCCGCGGAGGGTGCGGACGAGGTCGAGCTCGCGCTCGGTGTCGCGCTCGGTCGCGGCCATGGTGACGATGAGCCGTTCGCGGTCGGCCTCGCGGACGACGCCGGCCGCCATCTGCGAGAAGTAGGGGTCGGCGATGTCGGCGACGAGGAGCGCGACGGTCGTCGTGGTGCCGCGGGCGACGGCCTGGGCGGAGAGGTTGGGGGAGTAGTTCAGCTTCGCGGCGGCCGCGAGCACGCGCTGCCGGTACTCCTCGTTGACCTTGCGCGTGCTGCCGTTCAGCGAGCGCGATGCGGTGGCGAGGGACACGCCGGCCTCGCGCGCGACGTCGTGCAGGGTCGCGGGGGCGGTGCGCCGGGTCTCGACGGCGTCGTCGGTCATGCGTCCTCCGTATCCGTGAGCCACTCTCGCGAGGCTCTGGCAGGCGCCCCATGCTATCGCCGAGGGCGACGGATGCCGCGGAGGTCGCGGCTGCGGGCGCCCGGATGACGCAATGCTACCGTAGTGAGATAGCGCTTTCCCGGAGGTCTGGCGCGGACGACGCGGCATCCGGAGGCAGACCAGCGAGTGGAGCAGCGATGACGCAGCGGGAACGGTACGGACTCATCGGCGCGGGCAGCCGCGCGGGCATGTACATCGGGGCGATGACCGGCACCGTGCTCGGCGCCGAGCGCGTGCCCGAGGTCGCCGAGCTCGTCGCGTGGTCCGACGTGAACCCGGGCCGGCTCGACGTGTACGAGCGCGAGGTCGTCGCTGCGGGGCATCCGTCGCCCGCCCGTTACGCCGTCGACGCCCTCGAGGCGATGATCGCCGACGAGCGCCTCGACCGTGTCGTCATCACGACGCCGGACTTCACGCACGCCGAGTTCATCGTGCGCGCGCTGCGCGCCGGCGCCGACGTCGTCGTCGAGAAACCGCTGACGATCGACGCCGAGAGCGTGCGCCGTATCGGCGCCGCCATCCGCGAGACCGGTCGCGAGGTCATCACGACGTTCAACTACCGCTACAGCCCGCGCAACTCGACGCTCCGTCGCGTCATCGCCGACGGACGCGTCGGGCGGGTCACCAGCGTGCACTTCGAGTGGGCGCTCGACACGGTGCACGGCGCCGACTACTTCCGCCGCTGGCACCGCGACAAGGCCAACTCCGGCGGGCTCTTCATCCACAAGGCCTCGCACCACTTCGACCTCGTGAACTGGTGGATCGGCGCAGCACCCGTGCGGGTCTTCGCGAGCGGCGGCCTGCGGTTCTACGGCGCCGAGAACGCCGCGGCACGCGGACTCGGCGAGCGACCGGCCCGCGGCACGGGCGCCGGCGATGCGGGCGGCCCGTTCTCGCTCGACCTGGCCTCCGACGCGCGCCTGAAGGAGCTCTACCTCGACCAGGAGCACCACGACGGCTACCTGCGCGACCGCGACGTCTTCGACGAGGGGATCACCATCGAGGACAACCTCGCAGCCCTCGTCGACTACGACAGCGGGGCGACCCTCAGCTACTCGCTCAACGCGCACGCGCCGTGGGAGGGCTACCGCGTGACCGTCAACGGGACGGAGGGGCGTGCCGAGCTCGAGGTCGTCGAGCGCGGCGCCGTGCTGATCGGCGAGGACGGTCGCGTCGTCGTCGATCCGAGCATGCATCCGGACCACTCCGCCGTCGACGACGTGCGCCCCGACAGCGAGCGGCTCGTGCTGCAGCGGCACTGGGAGGGCGCGGAGGTCGTGCCGATCCCCGAGGGCATCGGGAGTCACGGCGGCGGCGACGCGTACCTCCTGCAGCACCTGTTCGACCGGGTGACGGATGACGCGCCCCTCGGTCGCGTCGCCGGCTACGCCGACGGCGTGCGCGCCGTCTCGGTCGGGATCGCGGGCAACCGGTCCCTCGAGACCGGCACGCCGGTGCGGATCGCCGACCTCGACCTGGGGGTCTGAGCGACCGCTGCCCCGTGGGGCTTAGTACCCGAGCGGATGCCCCGGGGTGCTGGGATCATCGCGACCATGAGCGATCCGACGAGCGCGCCTCCCGGCTGGTACGACGACGGGCGCGGACAGCAGCGCTATTGGGACGGGACGCAGTGGACCGAGCACACGGCCCCGCTGCCCGGTGCGCAGGATGCGACGCGTCCGTACGACACGGCCGCGCTCGGCGCTGACGCGTCCCAGGGCTCCTCGCCGTACGCCGAGACGACGCCGTTCGCCGGATTGCCGACGGACGGGCCCGACGCGGCCGGCGGCGCGCCGCCTACCGGCTACGCGGCCTACCCCGCATACGGTGCCGGCCCGGGCGCCCCGGGGAGTCCGCCCGAGCCGGGCGGCACGAACGTCCTCGGCATCGTGGCCCTGGTGATCGCGGCGATCGGGTTCGTGTTCGCGGTCATCCCGTTCGTGCAGGTGGTGGGGCTCATCCTGCTGCCGATCGCGTTCGTGCTGGCGATCATCGCGCTCTTCCTGAAGGGCCGGAAGTGGCCCGCGATCACGGGCCTGATCCTCTCGGTCGTCGGCGGGATCATCGGGGCGATCGTGTTCGCGGTCGTCGCGCTCGGCGTGTTCGGGCAGATCGTCGACTCGGGCGTGATCCAGGACGAGATCGACCGCCAACTCGAAGAGGAGTTCGGCGAGCCGACCGGTCCCGCCGATGAGGAGGGCGGCGACGAGGCCGGCGAGGGCGAGGGCCAGGTCCTCGAGTTCGGCGAGACCATGGTGTGGAGCAACGGGGTCTCCATGACCGTCTCGGCGCCGGAGCCGTTCACTCCGTCCGACCTGTCGGCCGGCGCCGACCAGGCCGCGAACATCGTGTTCACGCTCACGATCCAGAACGATTCGGGCGAGAACGTGCAGCCGGTCGTCTTCTCCCAGCTGTCATCGGGCGGCACGGAGGCGACGCGCATCTTCGACGTCGGCGCCGAGGGCGGGCAGGTCGGCATCCCGCCGACCACGGCGATCCTGCCCGGCTCGTCGATCACGTGGAGCGAGGCCTGGTCGGTCGCCGATCCGACCTCGCTCACGATGCAGACGGCGCCGTCGTTCGAGTACGAGGACGTGATCTTCACCAACGTTCCGCAGTAGGAGAACCGCTCAGCTGCCGTCGATCGCGGGGGCGTGCTCCGGGTAGGCGAGGAGCATCGCGCCGGACGCGATCCAGACCAGGCCGATCGCGACGATGAGCGCCTCGCCGCCGACGCCCGCGGCGAGACCGGCGATGGCCGCGCCGGCTGCGGCCGCGGCAGCGCGCAGCCCCGCCCCGACGGTGAAGACCTGCGACCGCAGTGCGGGCGGGCTCTGCTGCTTGCGGATCAGCAGCATGGCCGCCGCGCTCGGAGCCGTGAAGAGGCCGGAGGCGCCGACCGCCGCGATCGCCCAGGCCGGACCGAGGTCGAACGCTGCGACGACCGTGCACAGCCCGGTCGCGGCGAAGCCCCAGCCCATGACCCACTCGGGCGAGCGGCGCGGTGGCCGGCGTGAGTTCCACAGCGCCCCGACGAGGCCGCCGACGGCGAACGACGTGACGATGACCGCACCCTCGCCCGCGTCGCCGGTGCGCGAGATCGAGAGGGCGACCGCGGCGATCGCGAGCCCGCCCGATCCGAACTGGCTGAGGGTGCCGCTCCACGTGATGACCGCGAGCGGACGGTGCGTCGCGATGTGCCGGAACCCTGCGGCGATCGTGCCGACGAACGACGGTCGGTCGTGTGGGGATGCCGCGGCCGGATGCAGTCGAAGCGGCACGGTGCCGATCGCCCCCGCGAGTGCGCTCGCCGCCATCGCGATCGTCGCGATGCGCGCCGAGCCGAGCGCCGCGGCGGCGGCGACGGCGGCCGGTCCGGCGACGGCCCCGAGGTTGTACGCGAGCGCGTCGATCGCGTAGGCGCGACGCTCGTCCGGGATCCCCTCGGTCACGAAGCTCGACAGCCCGCCGAACACGAACGGGGTGACCGCGCCGGCGGCGACGAGGGCGATCGCGATCGCCCATGCGGGAACCGGCCCGAGGAAGGCCGCGAACGCGTACGCCGCCGCGATCACCAGCCCGGCGCCCGCGACGAGCGCACCCGGACGGCGGCTGCGGTCGAGCAGCGCGCCGGCGATCGGCGCCGCGACGATGCTCGGGCCGAGCGCGGCGGAGGCGAGGAGTCCGCCGACCGCCACCCCGACGCCCTGCTCCACCGCGAGCACGGGGATCGCGATCGTGATCCCGCCGACCGCGAGCCGAGGCGGGGTGGCGGCGACGAGGTAGGAGGCGACGCCCACGCGGGCGCTCAGCCGGCGGCCGGCCGGTGCCCCGGTCCGTCGCCCGCCAGCTGGAGGACCCCGTCGACCCGGCGCGGGATGCCGAGCGGGTTCCCGTCGCGCAGCTCCGGCGGCAGCGCGGCATCCGGTGCGTCCTGGAAGGCGATGGGTCGGAGGAACCGGCGCATCGCGCTGACGCCGACGGAGGTGTGGATCGAGGTGGTCGACGGCCACGGCCCGCCGTGCTGCTGCGCCCAGCTGACGGCGACGCCCGTCGGCCAGCCCGCGAAGAGCACGCGGCCGGCGACCTCGGAGAGTACGTCGACGATCGGCGCGAGATCCTCGCCCGGCTCGGCGTGCACGGTCGCGGTGAGGCTGCCGCCCACGGCCCGGACGGCGGCGAGGGCGTCCGCGACATCCGCGTACTCGACGATCAGCGTCGAGGGCCCGAAGCACTCGTGCAGCAGCGTCGCGGGGTCGGCGATCACGGCCGCGGTGGTGGTGCGAAGCACGACCGGCGAGCCGGTGCCGGCCGACTGCGCCATCGGGTCGCCCGCGACGACGTCGACGCCGTCGTGGCCCGAGAGCCGTGCGACGCCCGACGCGAAGGCTCCGGCGATGCCGTCGGTGAGCATGAACGCCGCGCCGGCGGATGTCGCGGCGAGCGCCGCCGCGACCCGCTCGCCGAACCCCGACCCGGCGGGCACGAGCACCACGCCGGGGTTCGTGCAGAACTGGCCCGCGCCGAGCGTGAAGGACCCCGCGAGGCCGGTGGCGAGCTCGTCGCCACGGGCGTCGATCGCGGCGGGCGTGATGAGCACGGGGTTCACGGCGCTGAGCTCGCCGTAGAACGGGATGGGGTCGGGGCGCTGCTGCGCCAGGTCGAAGAGCGCGCGTCCGCCGGCGAGCGATCCGGTGAACCCGACGGCGCGGATCTCGGGGTGCTGCACGAGCGCGACGCCGGTCTCGTGGCCCGTGACGTGCGCGAAGACGCCCTCGGGTGCGCCGGCGTCGACGAGGGCGGTGCCGACGACCTCGGCGGTGCGCGCCGACAGGCGCGGATGCGCGGGGTGGCCCTTCACGATGACCGGGCACCCGGCCGCAAGCGCGGACGCGGTGTCGCCGCCCGCGACCGAGAACGCGAACGGGAAGTTCGACGCGCCGAAGACGGCGACCGGTCCGAGCGGGCGCAGCATGCGACGCAGGTCGGGACGCGGGGGGATCGTGGTGGCGTCGGGGCGGTCGACGGTGGCCTCGATGTACGAGCCCTCGAGGATCGCGTCGGCGAACAGCCGCAGCTGCGCGGTCGTGCGCGCGACCTCGCCGTTCAGCCGAGCGGTGCCGAGGTGCGTCTCCTCGTCGGCGACCGGCACGAGCTCGTCGCGCGCCGCGTCGAGGGCGTCGGCCGCGGCGCGGAGCCACGCGGCACGCTCGTCGGCGGTCGAGGCGACCGTGACCGCGAACGCGCGGCGCGCGGCGGCGGCGATCGCGTCGAGCTCCTCGCGCGTCGTGTCACCGGCCGGCGCGGCTGCGGCGGTGCGTTCGGATGCGGCGGTGTCGGTCATCGGTCCTCCGTGGGTGAGACGGATGCCGCGGCATCCGTCAGCTCGTTCGAGAAGCGTACGCCGAGCCCCGGCTGCCCCGTCGTGGACACCGTGGCGCCGACGACGTCGACGGGCGACGGCGCGGCGAGTGCGCCGAGCGCCGCGAACGAGGCGTCTTCGACGGACTCGACGAGGTGGTCGCCGGGCAACGCGAGCGCGAGCTGCGCCGAGAGCTCGAGCAGCAGGTGCGGCGCGAGCCCGGCGCCGCGGTCGGCGGCGAGTTCGGCGATGCGGAGGAACGGCGTGATCCCGCCCACCCGCACGGCGTTCGGCTGCACGACATCCACGGCACCGGCGTCGATGAACTCGGCGAAGCGGTAGCGCGTGTGCAGGTTCTCGCCGAGTGCGACCGGCACGTCGATGCGGCGGCGCAGTTCGACGTGCGCGGGCAGGTCGTCTGCACGGAGCGGCTCCTCGATCCAGGCGAGGTCGAACGCGGCGAGCTCGCCGACGGCGCGCTCGGCCTGCTCGAGGCTCCAGCGCTGGTTCGCGTCGATCATGAGGCGGCGCTCGGGCCCGACCACGTCGCGGACCGCGGCGATGCGCTCGACATCGCGTGCGAGGTCGGGGCTGCCGACCTTGACCTTCACGGCGTCGAAGCCCGCGTCGACCCACCGCGACGCCTGCGCGGTGAGCTCGTCGAGGGAGTAGTGCAGGTTCACGCCGCTGCCGTACGCGGTCGCGGTCTCGTGGCGGCGGCCGATGAGGTCGGTGAGCGTCCGCCGCGCACGCCGGCCGGCGAGATCCCACAGGGCGAGGTCGAGCCCGGCCATGGCGATCGTGGTGATGCCCCCGCTGCCGCCCTCGTGCAGGTGCGTCCAGAGCGGGTCCCAGAGGGCGGATGCCTCGGCCTCGCGCCCGAGCGCGAAGGCACGGATGTCGTGGTCGAGGTGCGCCCGCACGGCCGCGGCGCCGATCGTCGGCGTCCACGAGAAGCCCCATCCGACGCCGCCGTCGGAATCCTCGACCTCGACCTCGATCACCGAGAGCTCGCGGACGTCGGGTCCCCACGGCCGGAGCAGCGGGATGCGGATCGGGCGCGTCGCGATGCGCGCGATGGTCGCGGTCACCGCGCGGATGCCTCCGCAGGCGCGGCGGCCGACGCGCCCCGTGTCGAACCCGCCGAACCGGCGCCATCCGATCCCTCGCGCGACGGGCACGACGCGCCCTCCGGGCGCGTGCCGCCCAGCTCGACGAGCGCGAGCCCGCAGTCGAGGATCGCCGCGAGCCGCTGCTCCTGCTCGGGCGTCGGGTCGACGAGCGGCGGACGCACCGACCCGACCGGCAGGCCGCGCAGGCGCAGGCCCGCCTTGATCAGCGACACCCCGAAGCCCGGTGTCTCATCGCGGAGGCGCACGAGCGGCGTGTAGAACTCGCGGAGCAGCGACATCCGCGTCGTTTCGTCGCCGCCCACGTAGGTCCGGTAGTGGAGCACCGCAAGCTCGGGGATCATCGCGAACGCGGCCGACGAGTACAGCGGGATGCCGATGCCGCGATACGCGCCCTGGCTGACCTCGGCGGTGAGCAGGCCGTTGAAGAACGCCCAGTCGTCGCGGCCCGCGGCCTCGGCGGCGAGCACGATCTCCTGTGCGAGGCCGATGTCGCCCGTGCCGTCCTTGAAGCCGACGACCTTCGGGTTCGCCGCGAGCCGCGTGACGGCGTCGGCCGTGTACCGCGCTGTGCCGCGGTGGTAGACGATGACGGGCAGGTCGGATGCCGCGGCGACCGCCTCGACCCAGGCGACGAGCCCGTCGGTGGTGCCCGACACGAGGTAGGGCGGCAGGAGGAGCAGCCCGTCGGCGCCGGCCTCGGCCGCGCCGCGCGCGAGCTCGATCGCGTGGCCGAGCGGCCCGCCGGCTCCTGCGATCACGGGCACGCGGCCCGCGACGACGTCGACGCTCGTGCGCACGATGTCGATCGCCTCGCGCGCCGACAGCGCGTGGAACTCGCCCGTGCCGCACGCCGGGAACACGCCGCCCGGACCGAACGGCAGGCGCGTCTCGAGGTGTTCGCCGAGCACGTCGAGGTCGACGCGCCCGTCGGCGTCGAACGGCGTGACGGGGAAGAACAGCACCCCGTCGAAGTCGAGGCGGCGGGCGGCGGTGGTCATGCGGTCCTCGTTCCGGTGGTGGTGGACGTGCCGATCGTCGTGCTCGTGGGCGGGGCAGCGGCCGACGCGGATGCCTCGCGCGCGGCGGCGAGCTCAGATCGCCAGTCGCGGCCCGGCGACCAGCCCAGTCGGTCTCGGGCCTTCGCGATCGAGAAGACCGGCGCGGTGCTCGTGAGCCCGTCGGCGGCTGGTCCGAGCGCGGGCGCGAACTCGCGCCACAGTTCGGCGACCGGCCGTTCCGCGAGCGCATCGGCCGCGCCGACGAAGAAGCCCTCGCCGTCGATCGCAACGGCGGGGGCCGCGAGCCAGGCATCGACGAAGCCGGCGACGTCGCGGGCGTCGACGTAGTTGAAGAGGCTGACCGCCGCGAGCGCCGGGTCGGCGAGGCGCTCGGCGACGGTGTGTCCCTGCTGGGTCGGCGCGCCCGCCCACTCCTCGGGCGAGATCACGTAGCAGGGGCGGAAGAACCCGAACGCGCCGGGCGCGGTGCGTGCGAACATCCGCACGGTCTCCTCGATGACGACCTTCGACAGTGCGTAGGCGTTCGCCGGCGCGAGCGGATGCGTCTCGTCGATCGGCACAGCAGCAGCGTGCCATGCGGGGGAGGAGTACCCGACGGGCGTCGGGCTCGACGCCGCGAGTACGCGGCCGACGCCGGCGGATGCCGCGGCCGCGAGCACGTCGTGCGCGAGCGCGGTGTTGGTGAGCAGGATGTCGCGCTCGGGCGCGCTGAACGGCACGGCGATGCCGGCGAGGTGCACGAGCGCATCGGGGCGGAGGTCCTCGAGCGCGTGTGCCGCGGCGTCGGGCACGGCGAGGTCGACCGAGCGCTCGTCGACGCCGACGAGCCCGGCCGGGGCGCGGTCGAGGCCGACGACGTCGTGTCCGACCGCGGCGAGCCCGATCGCGAGCGAGCGCCCGAGGCGGCCGGAGGACCCGGTGACGACGACGCGCATCGATGCTCCTGTTCGCTGGATCGGAAGATGCGAGAAAGCGATTTCTCCCGACGAGCCTAAGCGAGCCCTGCTGATCCCGGCAACCTGGGCGCTACACTGAGGAACCGATTTCCCGACTCGCCGCCGCGTGTCGGGCGCGCGGGACCGGACCGGGCCACGCGCTGCACTGCCTCGGCGCGCAGCGCGCGGCCGAGGCATCCGGAAGGGGAGACATGGGCGACCGGAGCAGGGGCGTGACGATCTCCGACGTCGCCGCCCACGCCGGCGTCTCACCGGCGTCGGTGTCGCGCGTGCTCAACGGACGGGCCACCGTCGACCCCGAGATCGTGCGCAGGGTGCAGGCGTCGATCGCGACGCTCGGCTACGCCCCGAGCCTCGTCGCGCGCAGCCTCGTCAGCGGCCGGAACACGACCGTCGCGATGGTCGTGCCCGACCTCGAGAACCCGCTGTTCCAGGGGATCCTCAAGGGCCTCAGCCTCGCGGCGGCCGATGACGGCTACCGGGTGCTCGTCGCCGACACCGCCGAGCGCGCCGATGACGAGGAGGCGATCGCGATCGAGGCGCGCCAGCGCTGCGACGCGCTCGTGCTCTGCGCACCGCGCATGCCGGAGGCGAAGCTGCGTCGGCTCGTCGAGCGCGTCGCGCCGGTCGTCGTCGTGAACCGCCAGCTGCCCGACATCGAGGTGCCGATCGTGGGCGTCGACTACGTCCGGGGCATCCGCGACCTCGTCGACCACCTCGTCGGGCTGGGGCACCGCCACCTCGCATACGTCAGCGGCCCGGAGACGAGCGCGTCGAACGCGGAGCGGCTGCGCGGGGTCGACGAGTCGCTGGCGATGCATCCGTCGGTGCGGATCGACCGCATCCCGGGTGGATCGCGGCCGGAGGACGGCGAGGCGGTAGCGGGCGCCGTCGTCGAGGCGCACCGCGGTGGCGGGACGGCCGTCATCGCGTTCAATGACCTCGTCGCGCTCGGCCTGCTGGCGCGCCTGCGCGAGCTCGGCGTCGACGTGCCCGGCGAGCTCTCGGTCGCGGGCTTCGACGACGTGCCCATGGCCCGCTACGCGACGCCGCGGCTCACGAGCATGTCGGTGCCGCGCACCGAGATCGGCGCGCAGGTCTGGGCTCGGCTCCGCACCCTCATCGGCGGCGGCCCCGTCGAGCACACCGTGCTCTACCGGCCGCGACTCGAGGCCCGGGAGAGCACGGCGGCACCCACGGCGGTCGGGGCCTCGGCGTGAGCGCGCTCGCGCCGGAGGCATCCGCTCTCGGATCGGATCGCGCGGCCAAGCGCGCCCGCGTGCTCGACCTGCTCGAGCGGCGTGGGGCCTCGGCGATCGTGCTCCGGTCGCACAGCGCGGTCGCGTGGTACCTCGACGGCGCACGCACGCACGTGTCGCTCGCGGGTGATCCGGTCGCCGCGGTCGTCGTCCGTCCGAGCGGCGACTCGCTGTTCGTGTTCTCGAACGAGGCCGATCGGCTCCTCGCCGAAGAGCTCGGCGACGCGGCTGACCTCGAGGTCGTCCCGGTGCCGTGGCACGATCCGCTCGTGCCGGCGGGCCTCGACCGGCTCGACGCACTCGGCGCCCTCGACGAAACGGATGCCGCGGCCGACCTGCGCGCGGCCCGCGCCGCGCTACTGCCGGCCGAACTCGCCCGCTACCGCGTCCTCTGCCGCGAGGTCGCCGAGGCGATGACGGATGCCGCGCTCGCCGCGTCGCCCGCCGACTCCGAGCGCGTCGTGGCCGCGCGCCTGTCCGGCGACCTCGCCGCGCGCGGGATCGACCCGCTCGTGACGCTCGTCGCCGGACGCTCCCGGCTGGCCCACCGGCATCCGCTGCCCACTGATGCGCCCCTCGGCGATCGCGCCATGCTCGTCGTCTGCGGTCGCCGCCACGGCCTCATCGCGAACGCGACCCGCTGGGTGCGCTTCGGCCCTGCCGACCCCGGCGAGACGGATGCCGCGCGCCGCATCCTCGACGTCGAGGCCGCGTTCCTCGACGCCACCGTGCCCGGTGCGCGCCTCGCCGACGTCTTCGCGACCGGCACCGCCGCCTACGGGTCGCACGGCTTCGACGCGCACGAATGGACGCGGCACCACCAGGGCGGCGCGGCCGGCTACGCCGGCCGCGACCCGCGCGCCGTGCCCGGCGTCCCCGACGTGGTGCAGCTCGGCCAGCCGTTCGCGTGGAACCCGACCGCGCACGGCGTGAAAGTCGAGGACACCGTGCTCGTCGGGGACGACGGGATCGAGGTGCTCACGCTCGACCCGCGCTGGCCGACGGTCGCGGTCGCCGGGCGCGCGCGGCCTGTCGAGCTGCAGCGCGATTGACGCGGTAATGTCGCGGTGAGGGTCCCCTCAGCGGGACTGCTGTGCGGGCGGGGCAACTGAGACCGGCCTGCGTCGAGGACGTCGTCACGATTGGCGAGTGCGAAGTTCGTTGCACCCGCACAAACTGACGACAACCGCCGCCGCTGATCCTCGTTCCCGGTCCTCTCAGCTGGTCCAGCTGCGCCACGGCGTCGTGGCGGCCGACGGGATCTGGGTGGGGGACCGTTCACCGGGCGTCGGGCTCGTCCCCGTGCATGAGAATCCGGTGGATGCCGAGCATGCGACGCCCATAATCCGAAATCTCATTCACTGGTCGACCGGCTACCGGGCGCCTGGCTTGGGAATTCTTCCCGGTGCTGTGGTGTGCCGCTTGAGGTAGTCGGCAACTGGGAGGGTGTTCCGGCGCTTGATCGTGAAGATGTCGCCGTGGATGAGGCCTGCAGTGCCGGGGTTCGACGAGTCGATCTCGACCGCGGCGACCGTTCCGCCGAACCGAGCGGTCGCCCGCCTTGCCCGTTCGATCGACTGCGTCGCGGGTCCGTCATCGGGGAACAGAACGAGCCGTTTCCCGAAACGCGGCCCCTTCCTGGATGAGCGCGCGAGCGGCCCGGTAGGACGTCTCGTGCCGCTCGGGAGGAAAGCCCCGATCTCGACGGTTCTGCTCGAGTTGTTCGAGCTCTCGGTGGTTGATTTCCCGCTGACGCACCGAGAATGAGGTCTCGACCCACACCTCGCCGCCGCGGCGGTGTTCCAGCGCGTGATCTCCGAGCCAAAGCACCTGTGCAGAGCCGTCTGAGAGCCACCGCGGATCGAACGTCTCGGGATCAGCGCGCACCCGAGTGTACGCGGCCTCACCCATGCCGATCGCCGCACCGATCACGCTGAGCTCATGCCCCGGATCGACCCCGACAGCCTCGAGAACCTCCGCCAAGGCAAGTGCTCGGACGCCGGCGGTCTCGGACCACCGCAGGATGTGCTCGTCCTCCTGCTCGGCGAGCTGCAGCGCAGCCGCACGGAGGGTCCTTTCCCACAGTCGGCCCTCAAGACGGTCGATGACCGGCCAAAACGCCCCGTCGGGTAACGGATCCAGGCCTGCCGCTTTGAACGTCGTCGTGACTCGGGGTTCTTCTCGCACGACGTTCCCCGAGAAGAACGCAAGAGCCTTATCCATGGAGTCAGCACCCTGGACCACGCCCTCCCAGATCAAAATGGGCTCGCCCACCGTGCCCCGGAATCTGAACTCGCCAACAAGGTTCTCGACCGGGCCGGGCTCAATCAGATCCGAATCGTCGAGGTCATCCACCTGGACGCTGAAGGTTTCAACGCGAGTCCGTGCCGTCGTCGTCAGTGAACGCATCACGGACCCGGAGACCGACGCACCTTCTCGTAGCCGACGCACGGGGCTGAGACTAACGGAACGATCCGCCTTCGCGTGGTCGGGCACAACGTGGCGCGGAGAGGGATCGATACCTGAGACTTGGGAGAAAGGTGGTCGAGTTCTCCTTTTCTCCGCGATCGTGTTGAGGGATGGCGCGTCGGATGGCATGAATGCGGCGAGTTCGACTCCATCGCGACGGGCCGCCCAGCCGGCGGGGAAGACCGCCGACCGTAGTCTGAGCAGCATTCGCCGAAGTCGCACTGGACACACGAGGGGGAGAACCGGGAGATGAGACCACTTCGATACTCGATCAACGTCACGCTCGACGGCTGCGTCCATCACGAGGCGGGAATCGCCCCCGATCAGGAGTCGATGCGGTTCTGGACCGTTGAGATGGAGCGAGCCGATGCCGTGCTCTTCGGCCGGACGACCTACGAGATGATGGAGTCCGCCTGGCGGCGGCCCGCCGCGGGCAAATGGCCCGACTGGATGCGGGAGTGGGAGACCCCATTCGCCGAGACGATCGACCGCACGAAGAAGTACGTCGTGTCGAGCACGCTGAACGCGGTGGACTGGAATGCCGAGCTGGTGCGAGGCGACCTGGGATCAGCGGTCCGGCGACTCAAGGAGGAACCCGGCGAGGGGCTGTCCGTGGGTGGCGTGACGCTGCCCTTGGCGCTGGCTGAGCTGGGACTGATCGACGAGTACGCGTTCGTGGTGCAGCCGGTACTCGCCGGGCACGGGCCGACGCTGCTCGCCGGGCTGCGCGATCGCATTCAGCTCGAGCTCGTGGATCGCCAGGAGTTCCGGTCGGGAGCGGTTGCCTTGCGCTATCGGCCGACAAGCGGAGGCTCGACGTAACGACGTGGTCGCGGCGGCTCGGCGACTTCCTCGACCTCTGACGCTCAGCGCCCCGCGATCAGTCGCCGGGAGGGCGCCGCAGGCGCTTGACGTCGGTGCGGCGCTTCTTGGCCTCCAAGCGCCGCTCCTTCGAGCCGCGGCTGGGCTTCGTCGGTCGTCGTGGCGGTGACGGGGGGCGCAGCGCGTCGGCCACGATGATGACGAGGCGTGCTCGCGCGGCATCCCTGTTCCGCAACTGGGAGCGATGCTCGGACGCGGTGATCGTCAACACGCCGTCGACCAGGCGCCCTCCCAGGTTCGTGAGGAGTCGGTCGCGCTGGAGGGCGGAGAGCACGGCCGAGCCGGCGACATCCCACACGAGTTCCGCGCGGGAATCGGCGGTATTCACGCCCTGCCCTCCCGGGCCGGACGACCGCGAGAACCGCCACGACAGCTCCGACTCCGGGATCGTGAGGCGCGCATCGACCCGAAGGCCGGGACGGTGGACCGCTGGCATGGATCCATCATCCCGTGCGATCGGGCTACGGCGTGGTGCGCTCCGTGGGCCGCCAGGGCGCATGCTCGTGGGCGAGCCAGACTCGGTCGGGGTCGAGCGAGCGGATGAGTCGCTGCCCCTCGGTCTGCGGATCGTCGAGTTCGCCGAACCAGACCGCCGTGCCGCCCGCGATCACTACCGGGCCGGCGTCGCCGTCGACGACGACGATCTGCGAGCCGGGGGTGTGGCCGGGTGCCGGAAGAAGACGGATGCCGGGGAGCAGCTCGAGTTCGCCGTCGACCTCGACGTAGGAGACGCCGGGTGGGTCGACCCACTCGCGGATCGTGTAGCCGTCCTGGGTGCGGGCATCGTGGAGTTCTCGCCGCTGGACGTGGATCGGCGTGCCGGGGAACAGGCGGTTGCCGCCGCAGTGATCGAAGTGCAGGTGGGTGTTGACGACGAGGTCGACGCTCGCGAGGTCGAACCCCTGCTCGTCGAGCGGGAACGGACGGGGATCGAGGTCGGCGGCCGCCGGGTGGACCTCGGTGAAGCCGGTGTCGACCAGCACGCGGCCATCGGGATGGTCGATGACGTGCACGTAGACGGGCATCAACTCGCCCTCGGCGACCAGGTCGGCGACGTGGACCAGCGTGACGACGATCGACGCTCGAGCGTTCATGCTGCGTCCTCCGCCGGTCAGCCCGCGGCGACCGGGAAGCGGGTCGCGAGGCGGTCGAGGATCGGGACGAGGTCGCGGACCATCTGGTCGAAGAACTCGTTCTCCCAGTCCGCTCCGCTGCTATACGCGCTCGTCACGACGCGGAGCACGCACGTGCCGCCGGACGCGGCTTCGATCAGGAACTCCGTCGCGATCGGGGTGACGCGGTCGAGGCCGGCGTAGACCTCGGACAGCTGCACGCCGATCGACTCGAACCACTCGGCCATGTCGGGAGGCAGTTCCTCGGGACGGGTGCCGATCGGCCACGGCTCCTCGTACGCGAACCGCCGGTTCGGCGTGTACGCCGTGACCGTGCCGGTCGACGTGAAGTCGCCGAGGTCGAACGACACCTCGCCGCCGACGCGTGGCTCGACTCGAGCCGGCGCCATCCACGATGAGATGCCGTCGGCGGTCGCGATCGCCTCCCACACCTGTTCGGGCGTGGCGACGAGGTCGTAGGTGCGTTCCATCCGGTGCTCGACGCGGTCGGGATCGGACGTGTTCATGACGACTCCTTCGGTCGTGGATAGGACGAGACGGTCAGGCGATGCGGTCGTCCGTCGTCGTGGTGGTACTTCGCCACGAGGGCGGTGATCGCCGACTGCAACTCACCGGCGAACGCGGCCCGGTCGTCGGGCGATGCGAACCCGATCACCGTGTCGACGGTGAGCGTGGGCACCCGCGTCTCGGGCGTCGCGCCGCTCGTGATCGCCCCGACCTCCGACACGGCCCGGGCGTTCACCGCGATCAGGTACGCGGCGGAGAGGGGATCGGCGATCGCCTCCGGATGCACCGCAGTGGGCTGCAGCACGTTCGGCGAGACGACGAGGTGCCGAGCGGAACGACGTACGAAGCGTTCGCTGATGCCGCCCCACGCGCGCGTCTCGACCGGTTCGACGAGCCCGTGCGCCTCGAGCGACTTCAGGTGGTAGTTGACCTTCTGGCGCGTCGAGCCGATCTTCGCGGCGACCGTGGTCGCGGACCCCGGCTCGGCCAGCGCGTCGAGGATCGACGCCCGGATCGGGTCGAGCGCGACCTCGACGGCGTCGCCGTCTGCGAGCACTCGGACCTCCTGCATGAGGTCAACGTACGCTTGACAAGAAACATTGTCAAGGATGGCGCGCGCGACGTGCGGGTCGGGCGACGCGCTCGCGGCGGAGGAGACCTCCGACTCGCGCTCGGCGCGGAGGAGACCTCCCTGGCGGCGAGTGGGCGATGAGCGAGATGTGGCTGATCGGTGGGGGCGGTCGACGACGTTCAGTCGTCGCCGACGCGCTCCTGCAGGCCCCGCATCATCCCCCGCGACATCACGAAGTCGGCCGGCACGATGAACAGGTGCGCGCCGAGCGTCAGCCACCACGGCGCGGTGCGTGCGCGCCACCGGAACGCAAGGCGCGTGGCGCGACCGCTGTCGACCGGCGTCAGACGGAAGCACCAGGTCCAGCGCAGCCGGGCGAGCCCGCGCTGACGCCACGAAAGGGGCAGGTGGGTGGTCGACTCGAGGAGCAGCAGCTCGCCGGGCGAGATCTCGCGCACGATGAACCCGCATTCGGTCTCCGGCGGACCGTCGGGGATGAAGTCGCCGGCGGCGAGTCCCTGGAACTCCGGATGGATGCTGCCCGCGCTCGGGCGGTTCGCGGGGAAGAGCAGCACGTCGACCCAGCGCGGCGTGTACCAGCCGCCGCGGTGCCAGCCGACCTGCACGAGCCAGGGCCACACCTCGTCGGGCGGCGCGTCGATCGTCGCCGCGTGCGTCGCCACGATCTGCGGCCGGTCGACGATCTCGTCGCCGGGGAGGCGCGCCGAACGTTCGGCCGCGGTCGAGCCGTACGTGCGGCCGTACCACTGCAGCGCGGCGAATCCGGCGAGCAGCGGGACCGCGACGGCGAGTGCGGTGCGTCGAGGCGACGGCATGCGCCGAGTCTGGTCGGCGTCGAGTGGCTCATTGGGGTCGATGGTCCTGCCGGTGCGGAGCAACGCCCGCGCCGACTCCCGCTCACCCGACCGTGCCACACTGGCCCGATGGACCCCGACTGGATCGAGCACCGTCGCGGCATCGACGGTGAACTGCTCGGCTGGATGGAGCCGGCGGGCGACGGCTTCGTCGTGATCGACCTGCTGGGCCGCCCGCGCACCGGGCCGCTCGACTGGCTCGCGGCCGAGGAGGCGCTCGACGCGCTCGGCATCGGCTACCTCGGCGAACCGCATGAGCTGCGGCTGGAGACGGGGGAGTGGATCCGGGTGCGGATCCTCGAGGCGTCGCCCCGCGGCATCCGCCTGAAGAAGGACGACTGGGGAGCGCAGGCGGTCGGCGCGCCCCAGGAGTTCTTCGCCGTCGCGTTCCCGGCCCCCGAGGGGTTCCGGGCGCTCGTGCGCGATGCCGGTTGACGGTGTAGGCTCGGGATAACGCTTTCCCGCTGTCGCGCGCGACCAAGCGCAGGCCCGCGCCGCATCCCGGATCGACGACGAACCCGAAGGAGCCCGATGCCCGACCTCCGCATCGCCCGCGACGACGACCGCCTGATGATCCACGCCGGCGGCGAGGTGCTCGCCGAGTACGTCTTCCGCCCCGACCACCCCACGTTCGAGTCGCCGCGCCCGTACCTCAGCCCGATCCGGACGCTCGGCGGCGAGACGGTCTCGCTTTACCGCCCGCACGACCACGTCTGGCACAAGGGCATCGCCTGGTCGCTGCCGGTGGTCGGCGACGAGAACTTCTGGGGCGGCCCCACGTTCGTACGGGACGAGGGCTACGTGCAGCTGCCGAACAACGGCGAGCAGCGGCACGTCGGCTTCGAGGCGGGCGAGACGACCGAGACGGATGCCGCGGCCGGCGCCACCACGGGCGACCGCATCGCCCGCGTCCGCGAGCGCCTCGACTGGGTCACGCAGGCCGGCGAGGCGATCCTCCGCGAGGAGCGCACGCTCGCGGCATCCGTCATCGCCGGCGACGCGTGGCTGCTCGGCTTCGCGACCGCGCTCACGAACACGACCGACCGCGCCATCCCGATCGGCTCGCCCACGACCCGCGGCCGCGAGAACGCCGGGTACGGCGGCCTGTTCTGGCGCGGGCCGCGCTCGTTCACGGGCGGGCAGGTGCTCGCGCCGGGCGTCGCCGGCGGCGACGAGTTGCGCGGCACGCGCGCGCCCTGGATGGGCTTCACGGGCCGCCACGACGAGACGGGCACGGCGTCGACGATCGTCATGGTCGACGACCCCGGCAACCTGCAGCACCCGCCGCAGTGGTTCGCGCGCAGCGAGGAGTTCGCCTGCCTCTGCCCCGCGCCGTTCTTCAGCGAGGAGCACGTGATCGAGCCGGACGCGACGATGACGCTGCGCTATGGCGTCGTGATCGCGGATGGCGCGTCCGACCCCGACCGTGCGGGCGCACTCGCCGCGCTCGCCAGCGAACGGCTTCCCGGCCTGCTCGGGCCCGTCGCCGCCGGGACGTGGGGCGCCCCATGACGACCCCGGCGTTCCCCGGCGCGACCTCGATCAGCGCGCTCGAGGTGTACGACGGCGTCGCCCCCGACGGGCTCGCCGGCGGCACGCCGCACCTGCACCTCGTCTCGGCCGAGGCGTACCTCGTGGTCGACGGGCGCGGGCGCCTGCACACCGTCGACGGCGCCGGCACGTTCGCGGAGCGCCCGCTCGCGTCGGGCGACCTCGTCTGGTTCGCGCCCGGCGTGATCCACCGCGCGATCAACGACGGCGGCCTCGAGGTGCGCGTCGTGATGCAGAACGCCGGCCTGCCCGAAGCGGGCGACGCCGTGATGACCTTCCCCGATGACGTGCTCGCCGATCCCGAGCGGTATACGGACGCCGCGCGGCTGCCCGGGGCGGAGTCCCCTGACGCCGATCGCCTGGCGGCCGCGCACGCCCGACGCGACCTCGCCGTGCGGGGGTACCTCGCGCTGTTCCGCGACGACGGCACCGTCGATCCCGACCGCCTCGCCCGGCTGCACGCCCGCGCCGCCGACGTGGTGCGTCCGCGCGTCGCCGAGTGGCGGGTGCGCTGGGAGGCCGGTGCGCTCGCCGTCGCGCGCGAGACCGGCCACCGCCTCGACGCGCTCGTGGGCGGCGGCGACCCGGGCCTCGCCGCGGCGCGCGTGGCCGAGGCATCCGTCGCCCCCGCCTACGGCATGTGCGGGCGGCTGCAGCGCTACGACACTGGTCTCGACGCCCGCATCGACACGGCCGCCGATCCGACCATCACCGACCCGCCCATCGACCCCCACGGAGGAGCCCGATGACCGACCCCGACACCGGTACCGACCCTGCCACCCCGCTCCGGGCCGCGATCATCGGCACCGGCGCGATCGCCGACGCGCACGCGCAGGCTCTGCGGGCGACGCCCCACGGCGAGCTCGTCGCGGTCGTCGACCGGCACCTCGACCACGCGCAGGCATTCGCGGATCGGTGGGGCGGGCCCGTCGTGGCCGACTCCCTCGAGGCGCTCCTCGCGACCGGCGGCATCGACGTGCTGCACGTCTGCACCCCGCCGGGAGTGCACGCCGAGCAGGCGATCGCCGCGCTCGACGCGGGCGTGCACGTCGTGTGCGAGAAGCCCGCTGCGCTCTCGCTCGACGAGCTCGACGCGATGACGGATGCCGCGTCCCGCAACGACCGGCGCCTGGCCGTCGTGTTCCAGCAGCGCACCGGCACGGCCGCGGCGCACGTCAAGCGCCTGCTCGAGTCGGGCGCGCTCGGCCGGCCGCTCGTCGCCACCTGCCAGACGCTCTGGTACCGCGCCCCCGAGTACTTCGCGGTGCCGTGGCGCGGCAAGTGGGCGACCGAGGGCGGCGGGCCGACGCTCGGCCTCGGCATCCACCAGGTCGACCTGCTCGCGTGGCTGCTCGGCGAGTGGTCGAGCGTGAACGGCCAGCTCTGGCGGCTCGCGCGCGAGACCGAGATGGAGGACGTCTCGACCGCGACGGTCGCGTTCGAGAACGGCGTCGTGGCGTCGGTCGTCACGAGCGCGCTGTCGCCCCGCGAGACGAGTTCGATCCGCATCGACACCGAGCTCGCCACGGTCACCGTCGACCACCTCTACGGGCACGGCCACGAGCACTGGCGCATCACGCCCGCGCCGGGCGTCGACCCGGCGCTCGTCGACGAGTGGGCGGCGCTGCCCGCCGACGAGGAGCCGAGCGGCCACGACCCGCTGGTGCGCGACATCTACCGCGCGCTCGCGACGGGCTCCTCGCTGCCGTCGACGGCGACCGACCCCGCGCGATCGTTCGAGATCGTGACGGCGATCTACTCGTCGGCGACGAGCGGACGCACGGTCGAGCGCGCGTCGCTGCGCGACGACGCCGACCGGATGCGGAGCCTCGAGAGCCCGATCGTCGACCTGCGGCGATGAGCACGCCGAGCGACGACGCCCTCTTCCACGACCCGGTCCACGACGGCGCGACCGATCCGACCGTGATCCGCCACCACCTCACGGCGGAGTGGTGGATGTTCTTCACCCAGCGGCGTGCGAGCGTCGACGAGCCGGGCGTGGCCTGGGTGCACGGCAGCCGGATCGGCGTCGCGCGGTCGGACGACGGACGAACCTGGCGTTACGAGGGAACGCTCGACGAGCTGCAGCTCGGCGACCCCGAGGCGGGCTGGAACGAAACGCATTGGGCGCCCGAGGTGATCTTCGACGGCACGCGGTACCGCATGTACCTGACCGTGATCGAGGGCATCCCCGACCGCTGGGAGGGGCACGCGCGCCGCATCGTCGAGTACGCGAGCGACGACCTCGCGTCGTGGCGGCCCGCGGGCGAGATCGCGCTCAGCTCCGACCGGGTGATCGACGCGTGCGTGGCGCGCTGCCCCGACGGGTTGTGGCGCATGTGGTTCAAGGACGAGGCGGATGACTCGACCACGTGGGTCGCGGCGAGCGCTGACCTCGCGCCCGGATCCTGGCACGTCGAGGGCCGAGCGATCGGCGGGCGCCCGCACGAGGGGCCCAACGTGTTCGAGCTCGGCGGTCGGTGGTGGATGCTCGTCGACGAGTGGCGGGGCATGGGCGTCTACCGATCGGATGACGCGACGACCTGGGCGCGACAGGGCGGGCCCGACGACGTGATCGTCGGGGTGCCGGGGCGCCGGCGCGGGGACGAGACCTTCGGGCGGCACGGCGACGTCGTGGTCGACGGCGATCGCGGCATCCTGTTCTACTTCACGCATCCGCACTGGGACGGGTCGGAGCTGGGGTCGACGGATGCCGCATCCGCGCGCCGCAGCGCGATCTTCGCCGCACCCCTCACGGTCGAGGACGGCGTCTTGACCTGCGATCGCGACGGTGCGGCCGATCTCGGTTCGATCACGGATTGAAACGATTTTCCGACTCGCATTGACCATTGGGGCCGAGAGGGCTACATTTGGGGAAGCGCTTTCCCACCCAGCGTGAATGCACCAGGCAGACAGAGACGTTTCCGGGAGGACAACGATGTTCAAGATCCGCACCCGACGCGCGGCACTCGCCGCGGCGGCGGCCACGGCGAGCGCGGCACTCGTGCTGACGGGCTGCTCCGGCGGTTCCGAGCCGGCCGCGACCTTCGACCCCGACGAGGAGGTCACCCTCAACCTCGCCTTCTGGGGCAACGACATCCGCGCCGACCTGTACGACCAGGCGATCGCGGCGTTCAACGAGGAGTACCCGAACATCACGGTCAACTCCTCCTTCCTCGGCTTCCCCGAGTTCTGGGAGAAGCGGCAGACCGAGGCGGCCGGCGGCGGTCTCCCCGACGTCATGCAGTTCGACTACTCCTACCTCCGCCAGTACTCCGAGAACGGCCTCCTGCTCGACCTCGAGCCCTACCTCGGCAGCATCATCGACACCGAGCCGCTGAGCGAGAACATCCTCCAGATCGGCGTCGTGAACGGCGAGACCACCGGCATCCCGACGTCGACCAACGCATGGGGCATGTTCACCAACCCCGTGCTGCTCGACGAGGCCGGCGTCGAGGAGTTCGCCGGCGGCACCTGGGAGGACTACAACGACTGGATGGCCGAGGTCACCGAGGCCTCCGGCGGCGAGGTCTACGGCGGGACCGACTGGACCGGCCGCATCCAGAACTTCGAGATCCAGCAGCGCGCCGCGGGCGAGGACCTCTTCACCGACGAGGGCGAGCCCAACTTCACCGAGGAGGACCTCGCCGCGTTCTGGGAGCAGGGCGAGTCGATCCGCGAGGACGGCACCGTCATCAGCCAGCAGCAGCTCGAGGAGATCTACCCGGTCTCGGGCTTCGATGCGGCACTCACCGCGAGCGAGCTGACCTGGGACAACTTCGGCGCCGGCTACCTCGGCAACCTCGGCGAGGGCTACACCGAGCTCGGCCTCATCGCCCCGCCGATCACCGAGGAGGGTGCGCAGGACCTCTACCTCAAGCCGTCGATGCTGCACTCGATCGCCGCGACGACCGATCACCCCGAGGCTGCGGCCACGCTCGTGAACTTCCTCGTGAACAGCCCCGAGGCCGGAGAGATCTTCGGCACCAACCGCGGCCTGCCGGCGTCGGAGACGATGCTCGAAGGCGCCGAGCTCGACCCGCTCGGCCAGCAGATCGCCGACTACGAGGCCTCGATCAGCGACCGCCTCGGCGACGCCCCGCCCGTGCCGATCGTCGGCTACGGCACCCTCGAGGAGAAGTTCCGCCAGCTCGGCACCGAGCTCGGCTTCGGGACCCTCACCGTCGACGAGGCCGTGAGCCAGTTCTTCGCGGAGATGGACGTCGTCCTGAACCAGTAGGACCTCCGGGCCCGGGCCGCGCGGCCCGGGCCCGAGGTACCCTCGGCACGGAACCCGGGAGAGAGACCATGAGCACTACCCTGACGAGAACGATCGTCACGGCCGACGAGGAGAAGCGACCGCGCCTCCTCGGCCGTCGCGGCCCCGACACCCCGAACCGGCAGGGACTGAAGGTCCGCAACCGCCGTGAGACGGCGACGGGCTACACCTTCCTCCTCCCGTGGATGATCGGCTTCCTCGGTCTGACCGTCGGGCCGATGATCTACTCGTTGTACCTGGCCTTCACCCGGTACAACCTCTTCACCGAGCCCGAGTGGGTCGGCTTCGACAACTTCGTCCGGATGTTCACGGAGGACCCGCAGTACATCCAGTCGGTGCAGATCACGTTGGTCTACGTGCTCGTGGGGACCCCGATCAAGCTGGCGGCGGCGCTCGGGATCGCGATGCTGCTGAACTACCGCGATCGGGGCTCGACCTTCTTCCGGTCCTCGTTCTACGCCCCATCGCTCATCGGCGCATCGGTCTCGGTCGCGATCGTGTGGCGCGCGATGTTCTCCACCGACGGACCCGTCGACAACACGCTGTCGTTCTTCGGCATCGACATCGGCGGCTGGGTCGGCAACGTCGCCCTCGTCCTGCCGATGATGATCCTCCTGGCGGTGTGGCAGTTCGGCGCCCCGATGGTGATCTTCCTCGCCGGCCTCAAGCAGGTCCCGAAGGAACTGTACGAGGCGGCCGAGGTCGACGGCGCCGGCCCGATCCGGAAGTTCCGGTCGGTGACGTTCCCCATGCTCTCGTCGGTGATCTTCTTCAACCTGCTGCTCGAGCTGATCAACGCCTTCCAGGTCTTCGCGTCGGCGTACATCATCTCCAACGGCTCGGGCGGCCCGGCCGGCATGACGAACTTCTACACCGTGTACCTCTACAAGCGCGGCTTCGCCGACCTGCAGATGGGGTACGCCGCCGCGATGGCGTGGGTGCTCGTGATCGTGGTCGCGATCATCGCCGCGATCCTGTTCAAGACCCAGAAGTCGTGGGTCCACTACGCGGGAGACAACCGATGACCACCTCAACCATCGAGCAGCCCCGGGCCGAGTTCCTCGAGGTCGAACTCCAGGAGCGCGGCGACGGCGGCCGCCGCCGCGTCAAGCGCAAGACGATCAACACCATCATCTGGTTCGTCGTGCTCGCCGCGCTGACCGCGATCGTGCTCTACCCGCTGATCTGGCTGTTCGTCGCGACGTTCAAGCCGTCCAGCGAGTTCGGGCAGAATCCCGGCCTGATCCCCGACAACCCGACGATCGACAACTACTTCAAGGTGCTCGAGGGCATCGCGGGCGTGCCGCTGTGGCGCTTCTTCGCGAACTCGACCTTCATCGCCGTGATGGCGGTGATCGGCACGCTGTTCTCGTCGGCGCTCGCGGCGTACGCGTTCGCGCGGGTGCAGTTCAGGGGCGTCGGCATCCTGTTCGCGGCGATGATCGGCACGCTGCTGCTGCCGTTCCACGTCGTGATCATCCCGCAGTACATCATGTTCCAGAGGCTCGAGCTCGTGGACACGTACTGGCCCCTGATCCTGCCGAAGTTCCTCGCGACCGAGGCGTTCTTCGTCTTCCTCATCGTGCAGTTCATCCGCAACATCCCGCGCGACATGGACGAGGCGGCCCGCATCGACGGCGCCGGGCACTGGCGCACGTTCTTCTCGATCATCCTGCCGCTGATCAAGCCGGCACTGATCACGTCCGCGATCTTCACGTTCATCTGGACCTGGAACGACTTCCTCGGCCCCCTGCTCTACGTGAACAGTCCCGAGCAGTACCCGCTCCCGGTCGCCCTGCGGCTCTACAACGACCAGACGTCGACGTCCGACTACGGCGCCACCGTCGCGGTCTCGTTCCTCGCGCTGCTGCCGATCCTCATCTTCTTCATCGTGTTCCAGCGCTTCCTGGTCGACGGCGTCGCGACCCAGGGGCTCAAGGGCTAGGGGCGAGCGGATGTCCCGGGCAGGCGGTCGCTCCGAGCGTGCGGCGCGTCGCGACGAGCGGTCGGGCTCCGGTCCGGTCCGCTCGGGCGCGGCGCCCGCGCGCTTCCCGGGCGCGACGAGCGCGTTCGGGCTGCTCGGCGAGGTGCTCCTCGTCGGCGTGCTGGTCGCGCTCGTGTCGATCCCGCTCGTGACCCTGCCGGCGGCGCTCGCGGCCGGCGTGCGGCACCTTCGCCGGTACCTGCTCGCGGAGGACTCGCGGCTCGGGCTGTTCTGGGCCGAACTGCGGGCCGGGCTCCTCGGCGGGATCGGCGCGGGCGCGGCATCCGTCGTGCTGGTGCTGGTGCTGCTGCTCGACATCGACCTGGCGTCGAGCGGCGCGCTGCCCGGCGGGCCGATCGTCGCGGCGGTCGGCTGGCTCGGACTCGCGGCGCTCGCACTCGCGCTGTTCACCGCGGCGGGCCTCTGGACGCCGCAGCTCGGCTGGCTCGGTGCACTACGGGGCGTCCCGCGTGCGGTCGCCGGGGATCCCGTGGGGGCCGCGTACCTCGTCGCATCCGCCGTCTTCGCCGTCGTCGTGACGTGGCAGCTGCTCCCGCTCGTGGTGCCCGCCCTCGGCTGCGTGGCGCTCGCGATCGTGGCGGTGCCTGTGCGCCCGCGGCGGCGCCGCGTCGACGCGGACTGAGCGCCGCCCGCCCGTCGCGCCTGCGCTCGCGCGCAGGCGCGCTTCTCATCGAACCGTCGCAGATGCAGGGTGCGGCCGTGCATCTGCGACGTCTCGCCGAGCGGAGGTGCGATGCCGGGCCGGCGGCCGAGATCGAGAGGTCGAGGTTGCAGGGTGCACCCGTGCATCTGCGACGTCTCGATTCAGGGGATGGCTCGCCAGACGGTCGACCGGAGGCCGACGAGTCGATCCAGCGCGCCGAGCGGACCGTCGTGGGCCCGACGGCGGGCGGCCGCCGCCGGCGGCAGGTGGACTTGGGCGTCGGGGTGGAGCTGCAGGATGTGCAGTGCGACCTCCGCATCGGCGTGCACCGCGGCCGCGTCGAGGTCGATGAGCCAGGGCGTGCCGTCCCAGAAGCGGTCGGCGACGGTGCGGCCGTCGACCTCGAGCGTCGCCACGTCGCCCGCCCACTCGACGAGAAGCGTGCGCATGACGTCGTCCTCCGGTGAGCCGAGTCCCTCGAGCGGGATGCGCACCGCGAACCGGTCGAGGTCGTCCGGGGTCGGCGCGGCGCGCCGCGCGGGCGTTCCGCCGAAGTCGGCGCGGGTCAGGTTCGGGTCGAAGCGCACGACCTCCCTGTGCCGCACGGGGAGACGCTGCGACTCCGTCCCGTCGAAGGCGACGCCGACGAAGGCGCCGGCGGTCGGGTCGTAGCGCTCGACATGCGGCATCCGGTCGGACCGGGTGCGGAGTGCATCGTCGTCGAGCCACAGCGGACTGCGCGCGCGCAGCACCATCCGCTCGCCCGAGCGCGCGTCGAGCACCCAGAGCTCGTCGGCCCACGCCGCCGGGAGCACGAGCACGTCGAGCGCCGAGCCGTGGTCGCGGAATCGGAGAACGGTGTCGGCGTCGCCGTGCGACGGGGCGGCGACCACGACCGGTGCGGCCGCGCCATCCGCCCGCACCGCCACCTCGGGGGCGATGCCCGCCTCGGCGAGCAGCACGAGCGTCGGCACGTCCCCGCCGACAACCGTCAGCACCGATGCGGTCGCCCACTCCACGATCGCGCCGCCGAGCGCGAGGCCGAGCGGCCACCGCGCGACCGTGCCGGGCGGGATCGTGAGCGGGTCCCGGTCGGCGGGCGGCACGACCACGGTCCGGGTGTCGAACTCGACCTCGAAGCGCACTCCGTCGACAGGTTCGAGCTGCTCGAACGCCTGGTGGTGCCCGATGAACAGGAACCCCGCCTCGCCGTCGGAGCGCACGGCCCACCTGAGCGTGTCGCGATCGTCGTCTGCCCGCGGCATCCGCTCGGGAAGGCGCGAGCCCATGGGGGCGAGGCGCTCGCCGACGGCGGCGAGGAAGGCATGCTGCACGCGCAACGCCGCGTGCGACGGCGCGAGCAGCCCCGCCGCGCCGATGGGCGCATGGAAGTCGTAGTCGAAGCGCGGCAGGTCGTTCGGGTAGCCGGTCGCGAGCGACTCCTGCAGGCCGTCGCCCGGGTTCAGGCCGCCCGCGTACATGTAGTAGCCCTGCCAGTTCGACCCGGAACCGAGCTTGGCGTTCGCGACCGCCGCGAGGTCGGGCGCGCCCGGCAGCGGGCGACGGTGGTATGCGGTCGCCATGCCGCCCCCGAGCTCGCACGTCGCGACCGGGAAGTCGGGGGAGGCCGCCGCACGGGTGCGCGGCGGGGCCGCGGCCCCGCCGTCCGCCGCGCCGTCCGCCCGCTCGCCGCGGAGGTCGGCGCCGATGCCGGGGTCGTCCCAGTCGTGCGAGAAGCGGAAATGCGCGCGGAAGCTCGACGGCCACGGCGCATCCGCATCCACCCAGAACCCGTCGGCGTACCCGCCGAAGACGGGCATCACGACGTCCGGCGGCAGTTCGGCGCCGTCCCACGCGGTCGCCGTCCAGATCGGCGCCGACAGGCCCGCCTCGCGGGCGAGCCCGACGAGCGTCGAGAGGTGAACCGGCTGGTCGATGAGCTCGTTCTCGACCTGGATGCCGATGATCGGGGAGCCGGGTCCGCAGAGCGGTCCGAGCTCCCGCCCGATCTCGGCGAACCAGCCGCGCACGAGGCTCAGGTACGCGGGATCGTCGGTGCGATGGGCGACGGATGCCGCAGCCACCCAGTCCGGGAATCCGCCGTTGCGCACCTCGCCGTGGCACCACGGGCCGATGCGCACGACGACGTCGAGCCCCACCTCCGCCGCGAGCCGCACGAAGGCGGCGACGTCGAGCCCGTCCGTGAAGCGCGCCTCGCCGCGCACCGGCTCGTGGTGGATCCAGATCACGTACGTCGAGACGACCGTGACGCCGCCCGAGCGCATGAGCAGCAGCCGCTCGCGCCACTGCGAACGCGGCACGCGGGAGAAGTGCAGCTCGCCGGAGACCGGGACGGCCGGCCGGCCGTCGAGTTCGACGTACCGGTTCGTCAGCGCGATCCGATGGTGGCGGTCGCGCTCGTTCGACATGGCCGGTCGGGTGAGCGGCTGCCGGGTCTCGCGTGCTGCGAGACGCAGCGGCACCCGCTCGGTCACCGACCGGCCCCGGTGACGAGACCGGTCATGCGACGTTGCCAGTCGACGTCCGCCCACATCGGATGGTGCGGCGCCGCGTTCGAGCACGTGACGACGCCCCACACCCCGTTGGCGAGCGCCGTCCGGATGCCGTGCTCGGCGAGCTCGAGCCCGAACCCGGTCTCCTCGAAGCGGCCGTCGCGCGGCGTGTAGCCCACCCAGCCCTCGCCGACCGCGGCGGGGACCTCGCGCCACCGCGCCCACTCGGCGATCGCGATGACCCGCGACTCGACCTCGCGGCGCATGACCTCGCGGTACGGATCGAGGTGCTCGGCGAGCCAGCCGTCCCACTTCGCCGGGTCGATCCAGTCGTAGCCGTAGAGCATCTGGTCGGTGACGACCGTCGCCTGCAGCTTCCAGTCGGCCGGGCTGCCGTACTCGGCGAACGTCGGCGCGTCGTCGCGCAGCAGGGCGCGCAGGTCGGCGTTCGGAAAGCCCTCGGTGCCCTCGGAGCGTATGTCGATGCGCCGCTGCAGCGCGTCGAGCACCCCGTAGGAGTACACGTGGAACTGCGCGACGGCGAGCGCGCGGGACACGCGGTGCATGGCGAGGTGCGGCGGCTTGCCGTAGCTCGCGGTGACGAGCTGCCCCCGATGCCGCGATCGCAGCCACCCGAGCACCGCCTCGCCGCCGCGCTCGATCGGCGGCAGCACCGAGAAGTCGACCTCGTTGTGGAGCTCGGTGAACGCGATCGCGTCGCCGAGGCCGGCCTGCTCGAGATCGGTGAGGAGCCGGTCGAAGGCGTCGCCGAGTACCCGGTCGCGCTCGTCGAGCGGGACGGCGTCGAGTGCCCGGAACCACGCGGGATCCGCGGCGAATGCCGGCGTCTGCTGGTACTCCCAGCTCGAGAGGATGACGCCGACGCCGTGGCGCTGCGCGGACTCGACGAGCTCGAACAACCGGCTCCGGACGTCGAGCCGGTAGCCGCCGGGGGCGTCGTACCAGCGGGTCCGCCGGCCGTAGTGCCCGCCGGTCGGAGCGGATCCGAGCCCCTCGACCTCGAGGTCGCGCGCGAGCGCATCGAGGCCGAGCGTGCCCGCGACGAGGATCGGGGCCGCGCAGATCCGGACGGCGTTGTAGCCGCGGTCGACGGTCTCGGCCATGGCCCGGTCCAGGTCGGCGAACGGCTCGCCCTCGCCGGCTCGCGTGATCCACGAGAAGTCCCACAGGCAGATCGCGAGGCGGTCGGGCAGGTGCTCGGGGACGGGACCGGTGAGCGCCGGATCGTGCCGCGCGGTGAGCGGGGTGCCGAGGTAGCGGTCGTTCACGCGGCCCGCACCGCCCCGAGGCGTCCCGCTGCGGCGAGTTCGCGGAGGCGGTCCGCCGTCGCGCGGCGGCGTTCGGCCGTGTCGATCTGGAACAGCAGCAGTTCCGGGACGGAGGTCGCGAAGTAGTCGATGCGATCGGCCGCGGCCTCCAATGCGTCCGCGCGCTCCTCGAGGGAACGCCAGACCGCGAGCGCGCCGGACGCATCGCCGAGCCGGGCGTGCGCGACCCCGACCCACGCGTCGCGTTCATCGGGCGCGCGCGAGGCCGCGGCGAGTGGACCCCCGCCGAGCGCGCTCCGCCATGCCTCGCGTGCGGCGTCATGCTCGCCCATCGCTTCGAGCGCGTCGCCGAGGAGCACGAAGCGCTCGGCCACGGGCTCCGCGGGGTGACGCCCCTCGCCGAGGTGCTCGGGGACGCGGATGCCGTCGCGAAGCAGTTCCACCGCAGCCGGGCCGTCACCCTTCGCGAGGAGCTCGCGCGCCACCGCGACGCTCGCTCGATCGAACACGCGGATGACCTGACCCTCGCCGCCCTCGAATGGCTGGAAGGCACGGCCCCCGAGGAACGCGAGTGCGTCGGCGGCACGTCCGACGTCGACGAGCAGGTTCGCGTACGAGATCGCGAGGTCGTCGCGGACGAGGACCTCCGGGCCCGCCGCCGCGACGACGGCCAGCCGATCACTCGCGGGCACGTGCCGGAGGGCGGCGAGCTGGTCGCGTTCGAACACGAGCCGAGCATCGCCCGGACTCCGCCGCAGCGCCTCCGCGTAGCGGCGGTCAGCCTCCCCGAGGTCGCCGCCGACGTTCACGAGCGCGACGGCGGCGTTGCGCCAGGCGACCGGGTCGTCGATGCCGGCGGTGATCGCGGCATCCAGCGCCTCCAGGGCGTCGCTTGCCCGGCCGGCGTCGAGCAGCCAGCATCCGCGGTACGCGGCCGCGCGGGCATCGTCGGGATCCGCCGCGAGCGCCGCCTCGAGCGCCCGGAGGTCGTCGAGGCCGTGCGGGAAGGCGAGCGTCGGATCGGCGGCGGCGGCCGCGATGCGCGCTGCGGCGGCATCCGTCGGCCGACCGACCTCGTCGAGGAAGCTCGCGAGCGCGTACCCGGCGAGCGGCGCCGGATTGCCGAACGGCGTCACCGGGGCCGCCGCGGCCCGTTCGGCGAGCGCGAGGCCACGTGCACGGTCGCCCATCCGGAACACCTCGTGCGCCATGGTCAGCAGGGTACGCGGATCGACGGGGTCGAGGTCGTCGTCGAGGGCCGCGAGGAGCGGATCGAGCGGATCGTCCGCCCGTGCGGCGGCGAGCGCGTTCCCGGCAGCCGCATGGCGACCGAGCGCGCGGAGGGCGACGATGCGGCTCGCGATCGCGGCGGGACTCGCCGGGTCAGCGCCGACTGCCGTGTCGGCGGAGGCCAGCGAGAGCTCGGGATCGCCGGCCCGCATGGCCAGTCGCGCCCGGCCGAGCGCGCTGGGGAGTGCGAGGGCGCCGTCCCAGCCCGCCTTCCCGAAGGCCTCGGCGGCGGCCTCCCGCCGGCCGAGGCGCTCGAGCACGAGCGCGCGCAGCAGGTGGGCGTCGCCGTGCTCGGGATTGAGGTTCCGGTGAGTGAGTCGCGCGAGCGCGATGTCGACGTGCTCGAGCGCGGTTCCGAGCTCGCCGCGCGCCAAGGCGATACGGGCGAGCTGCAGGCGGGCGCGGGAGTCCCCGGGATCGCGGCGGACCGCCTCGAGGAAGTACCGCTCGGCGGAGCGGGTCGGGTGGCGGTACTGCACGAGGTGCAGGCCGGTCAGGACGAGTTCGTCCGCGCCCGCGATCTCCGCGGGCTCCGGCGGCTCGGTCGCGACCCACGGCTCGTCCGGGATCGGGGCGCGGGCCCGCCAGGCCACGAGCACCCGGCCGCCCGCGACGACGTCGACCTCGAGGTCGTCCCTGGATGCGACGCCCGTGTGCGCGCCGAGCGCGACGTCCACCGTGAACGGCGCGCCCGGCGCGATCGCGGCGACCCACTCGCCGAGGTCGGCTCCGCCGCGGCGCCGGAGCACCACGCGCACGGAGTCGTGCTCGGCCGTCGTCACGACCCCGAGGCGCGCCGACGAGGCATCCGACTCGAGCCCGATCGCGGCGTCGAGCGTCGCCTGCACGGCCGGACCGATGCCCTGGATCGGGTACCAGAACTGGCTGAAGCGCCGGGTCTCACCCGGTGCGAGCCAGCTGAAGTCGGGCTGGTTGTCGGTGAAGACGCCCGCCATGAGCTCGACGTACGGTCCGTCGCCGTCGGTCAGGTGCCGGTCCCATGCCTGCCCGACCTCGCCGGCACCCCACGTCCACTGCTTCTTCCCGGGCGCGATCGCCCGGTCCGCCCAGTGCACGAATCCGGCCCCGGCCTCGTGGTCGTAGCCGCCGAAGAAGTCGTCGGCCGTGTCGGTGATCATGTACGACGTCGGCACGGGGATGTTCGCGTACACGTCGATGCGGTCCGCGCCCGGTCGCTCGGCGGCGAGCGCCGGGTAGTCGACGCCGTAGTACGGGCGATCGGCGGCCGGGAAGGCCGTGATCGCACGCCGCGCGTGGTCGGCGACGTAGCGCACGTCGGTGGGGAAGAACGACTGGTAGCGCTCATGGGACCGGGCCGCCACGTTGGACCACCACAGGAACGTCTGGGGCACGTCGGTGCGATTCACGAGCCTCGCCTCGAGCTCGATCGCCGACGAGTCGCCGCGGAGGCGGACGCCGTGCGTGCCCCGCATGCGCTGCAGCGGGTCGAGGTCGGAGTGCCAGACGACGACCTCGTCGTCGCCGGCGCGCTCGATGCACGTCTCGACCGGGAGGAACGTCGCGGGTCGGTGGTGCTGGGGCCAGTTGAACTCGACGCCGCCCGAGACCCACGGGCCGGCGAGGCCGACGAGTGCGGGCTTGATCACGTTGTTCCGGTAGAAGAAGTCGTAGTCGCACGTCTTGTCGTACCCGACGTGGATGCGGCCGCCGAGTTCGGGCAGCAGCACGAGGCGCACCCACCGGTTCTCGAGGTGGATCGCCCGCCAGCTGCGCGGGCGTGACGTCGTCTCGATCCGATCGGTGAACGGGATCGGATAGACCCGCCCGCTCGAACCTTGGTAGACCCGGCGGTCGAGGAACAGCGGGTAGCGGTCGGGCGCGGCAGGCTCGTACGTGTCGATGACGAGCGGTTCCTTCCAGCACGCGACGCCGCCGGCCTCGAGGCGGGCGCGCTCGACGGGAGGCGGATCGGGCAGCTGGATGCGACGGTGCAGGGAACTCACGCGATCGAGCGTACGTGCGGGCTCGGCACGCCGACATGGGGGATCACGGGGGTCGCATGGACGTTCCGATGATGGCGTTCCCGACTCCGCCCGCGCCGCGGCCAGCCGCCCGGTGCGAGGATGGAGGGATGGAGCGTCGCGACGGGTTCGAGCACCAGCGTCTCTGCGTCGTGCCGCGACCGCTCGTCGACGCAGCTCTCGCACGCCCCGTGACGCGACGGCTGGTCGTGACGGACGCCGGGCTGTTCCCGGCAGCGGAAGGCCACCTCCGCCGGCGCCCCCGCGGCGCCGCCGAGGCGATCGTGATCGTGTGCCTCGACGGCGCCGGATGGGTCGACCTCGCGGGCTCGCGCACGCGCGTCGCGCCCGGGACCGCCGTGCTGATCCCGCCCGGTGCCCCGCACGCATACGGCGCCGATGACGACCGGCCGTGGACGATCTGGTGGTGCCATCTCCGGGGCAGCGACCTCGGCGACCTCTGGGAGGCCGTCGGCGCATCCGCCGAGCGGCCGACCGTGTCGCTGCGGTCGGTCGACCGCGTCACCGCGCTGCTCGATGAGATCGTGTCGGGGCTCGAGCGCGACCAGTCGCCCGCCCGGCTCCTCGCGACGGCGGGGATCGCGTGGCGACTCATGACCCTGCTCGCCGTCGACCGGCGCCTGCCCGAGCAGGGCGAACCGCTCGAGCGGGCGATGCGCTACCTCGAGGAACGCGTGGACGGGAGCATCAGGGTCGACGACCTCGCGCGACTCGTCGGCGTCTCGGCGTCCCACCTCGGGGCGCTCTTCCGCGAGGCGACCGGCGGCGGCGTCCTCGCGCATCACACTGCGCTCAAGATGGCACGCGCCCGCCTCCTGCTCGACACGACCGACCTGCACGTGGCCGAGGTCGGCCGCGAGATCGGGTACGCCGACCCGTTCTACTTCTCCCGCCAGTTCAGCCGGACGCACGGCATGAGCCCGACGGCCTACCGCGAGCACCGCAAGGGGTGAGGCGACAGATGCTGCACCGCCGTGGCATCCGTCGCCGGTCTCAGCCCTTCGTGGCGCCCGCGGTCAGGTCGGCGCGCCAGAACCGCTGCAGCGAGACCATGAGGACGACGAGCAGGACGACGGAGACGGCTGAGCCGGTCACCACCAGGGTCGTGAACGCGGGGTCCCGCTGCGTCTGGGAGTTCCAGAGGGTGAGGCCGAGCGTGATCGGGAATCGCTTCGGATCGTTCAGCATCACGAGCGGCAGCAGGTAGTTGTTCCAGATCGTCACGAACTGGAACAGGAAGACCGTGACGATCGCGGGGGTCATCATGCGGGTCGCGATGCCGCCGAAGATGCGCAGGTCGCCGGCGCCGTCGATCCGCGCCGCCTCGATCACCTCGTCGGGGACCGAGGCGTTCGCGTGGATGCGCGCGAGGTAGACGCCGAAGGGACTGACCATGCACGGCAGCAGGACGCTCCAGTACGTACCGGTGAGGCCGACGGTGTTCAGCAGGAAGTAGAGCGGGAGCGCGATGACGGTCGCCGGGACGAGCACGCCGCCGAGGATGGTCCAGAACACGGCCTCCTTGGCGGGGAAGTCGTACTTCGCGAAGGCGTAGCCCGCTGCGACCGAGAGCACGGTCGCCACGGCGGCGCCCGCGCCCGAGTAGACGATGCTGTTCACGATCCACAGCGAGAACGCGCCGCCGTCCTGCGTGAAGAGGTCGACGAGGTTCTCCCACCCCTGCGGGCTGTCGGAGAACCACAGGCCGAACGTGGAGTACAGGTCGCCGGGCGACTTCGTCGCGGCGACGAGCACCCAGGCGATCGGGAGCAGGAAGTAGATCGCGGCGAGGGCGAGCAGCCCGTTCACGGCGACGGAACCCGCCGCGGGGCGTCGCGCGCGCCGACTCGTCTCGCGGTCGGGGCCGTGGGCTCGGCCGCGTCTGTCGACGGATGTCGCGGCGGCGGCGGTCGAGGTCACCATGCGCGGTTCCCCTTCCGGTTGACGATTCTGAGGAACATCGCCGAGAAGCCGAATGCGAGCAGCGCGACGATGACGGCCATCGCGGCGGCGAGGTTCGGGTTGCCCTGCGCGAACGCCTGGTTGTAGGCCGCGAGGTTCGGGGTGTAGTCGGAGCTGATGGCGGTCGTCAGGGGTCGGAGCACGAGCGGTTCGACGAAGAGCTGCAGCGTGCCGATGATCGTGAAGAGCGTGATGAGCACGATGGACGGGCGGATGAGCGGGAGCTTGATGTGCCAGATGAGTCGCCACTCGCCCGCACCATCGAGACGGGCGGCCTCGTAGAGGTCGGAAGGGATGGCGTCGAGCGCGGCGATGAGGATCAGCATGTTGTATCCGGCGAAGCCCCACAGCGCGATGTTCGCGATGGCGAACAGCACGGCGTCGGAACTCAGGGGGTTCACGCCGTCGATACCGAGCGCCCCGAGGGCCTGCAGCACCGGGCTCGTGGCCGGGATGTAGAGGAAGCCCCAGAGCAGGGAGGCGATGACGCCGGGCACGCCGTACGGCATGAAGTAGGTCACCCGGAAGAGGCGGGGCAACCGTGCGGCCGCAGTGCCGAGCAGCAGCGCCAGGCCGAGCGCGGTGACGACCATGAGTGGCACCTCGATCGCGGAGAACACGACCAGGCGGCCGAGGCTCGCGACGAAGGACGCACTCGTCAACGCGCCGACGTAGTTGTCGAGGCCGACGAACTCGCGCGTCGGCGCACCGAGTCCGAGCCCGCTCGAACGCTGCGTGAACAGGCTGTCGACGATCGCGAAGACGATCGGGGCGATGAAGAACCCGGCGAACATCACGAGGAACGGGACGAGGAGCACCCAGAGTGCACCCGGGGTGCGGCGTCGGCGACGGGATGCCGCGGGGGCGGCGCCGCCTGACGCGATCGGGGTCCGCTGCGCGCTGCGCGGCGCGGCGGTGGCGGTTGCGGTCACGGTCGGGCTCCTCGTGGTGGTGGGGATGCGGGAGGGCGTGCCAGGCCGTCCGGCCCGGCACGCCCGTCGGCTCACTCGGCGACCGAGATGCCCTTGTCCTCGAGCGCCGCGATGAAGTCGTCCTGCGTCTGCCGGTACGCCTCGGTGAGTGGCGTACCCGACTCGACGGCGGACTTCACGTTGTCGGTGAGGTCGGCGAAGAGCGTCTGGGAGAGCGGCGGCCACTTCCACGTCGCGGCGACCGAAGCGTCCGACTCGGCGAACACGTCCCAGATGTCCTGCCCGCCATAGAACGCGAAGACCTCGGGGTCGTCCTGCAGGCTCTCGATCGACTCGAGGTCGGTGATGGCCGGCCACCCGGCGCCGATGCTCGTGAGGATGCTCACGCTCTCGGGGGCGCTGTTGAGCCAGAGTGCGAACTCCGCGGCCTCCGCCGGGTGCTCGGAGCCCTTGAGGACGACGTTGGCGGAGCCGCCCGCCCAGGTCGCGGACACGGTCTGGCCCTCGCTCCACTGCGGCATCGCCGCGACGGCCCAGCTCCCTGCGGTGTCGGGTGCGGTACCGCGGACGATCGCGTCGGCCCAGGAGCCGGAGATCCAGCTCGCGACGTTGCCGTTCTGCATGTCGGCGTTCCACTCGCTGGAGAAGTCGGCCTCGATCTTCACGAGGTCCTCGTCGATGAGCTGCTGCCAGAACTCGGCGACCTTGAGCGTCTCGTCGTCGTCGATCGCGACCTTCCAGGCGTCGCCGTCGACGGTGAACCACTCGCCGCCGCCCTGCTGGGACAGGCCGATGAGCCACGGCGCCTGGTTGAAGGCGAAGGCCGCGATGTAGCGGTCCGGGTCGGACGCGCGGATGGCCTTGGCCGCCTCGTAGTACTCGTCCCATGTCGTCGGAGCCGAGAGTCCGAGCGAATCGAAGATGTCCTTGCGATAGAACTGGCCGAGCGGGCCGGATGCCTGCGGGACGGCGTAGACGCGGTCGTCGAAGACGCCCGTCTCCCACTGCCACTCGGTGAAGCGGTCGCCCGCGTCGCCGACGTGATCGGTGATGTCCTCGAGCGCATCGTTCACGAGGAACTCGGGGATGGCGTCGTACCCGACCTGGGCGACATCCGCGGGGTTGCCGGCCTGGACCGCGGAGATCATCTTCGCGTAGCCGCCGTCGGGCCCGGCGGTGATCGTCTCGAGCGTGACGTGGATGTCGTCGTGAGCGTCGTTGAACGCGTCGACCGCCTGGTCGATGTTCGGGACCCAGGACTGGAAGGTGAGCTCGACCGGCTCGCCGGAGTCGACTGACTCCGAGCCGGTGGCGCACGATGCGAGGCCGATCACGGCGACCGCGGCGACGGCGACGCCGGCGACCACGCGGCGACGGGCGCGAGGCTGCTGCATGGAATGCTCCTTTGCATGGTGTGGGGAAGCGGTGCGGAGGCGACGCTACGCGCGGCCGGCGTGCGATCCCATAGCCGATCGCCCCTGCGGCATGGACGATCCGATGATCCGAGGCGCTGCGGCGGTGCGCGGAGGAGACGCATCCCGCACTCGGGTGTTGACCTTTTGAAACATTGCACGCTAATCTGCGGGGAAGCGCTTTCCCAGAGCGCAGGCACCCCCACCCACAGCACGGAGGACGACGATGTTCACGACGAAGAACGGCCGGCACTGGCTCGCCGCCGCGGCGATCACCGGGGCTGCGGCCCTCGCCCTGACCGGATGCGCCGGCGGCGGCGACGCCGGCGGCGAGTACGACCCCGAGGAGGAGGTGACGCTGAACTTCACCTGGTGGGGCAACGACGACCGCGCCGACCGCTACGGCCAGCTCATCGAGGCGTTCGAGGCCGAGCACCCCAACATCACGATCGACGGCACCTTCACCGACTTCCCCTCGTACTGGGAGAAGCGCAAGACCGAGGCGGCCGGCGGCGGCCTGCCCGACGTGTGGCAGTTCTCCGACTCCTACCTCCGCGAGTACGCCGAGCCGGGCCTGCTGCTCGACCTCGAGACGGTCGGCGAGTACATCGACTTCGATGCGTTCGACGACGGCCTGAAGCAGACCGGGCAGCTCGAGGGCACGCAGTACTCGCTGCCGACGGGCTACAGCTCGTGGGCGGTCTTCCTCAACGACGGCCTGCTCGAGCAGGCGGGCGTCGAGGCCTACGAGGGCGGCACGACCTACGAGGAGTACACCGAGTGGATGGCCGAGGTCACCGAGGCGACCGGCGGCGAGGTCTACGGCGGCACCGACCTGACCCAGCGCATCCAGAACTTCGAGAACGTGCTGCGGGCCGAGGGCAAGAACCTCTACACCGAGGACGGCGAGCTCGGCTTCACCGAGGATGAGCTCCGCGACTTCTGGAACTCGGGCGCCGAGGCGCGCGACGGCATCGCGATCCCGCAGCAGCAGCTCGAGGAGATCGCCCCGATCTCGGGCTTCGGCTCGAACCGCACGGCGAGCGAGGCGAGCTGGAGCAACTTCCTCGGCGGCTACCTCGCCGACTCGGGCGCCGAGTCCGTGACGATCGTCGCACCGCCGCTCGACGTGCCCGGCGGGCAGGACCTGTACCGCCAGGCGGGCCTCCAGGTGGCGATCTCGGCCGACACCGAGCACCCCGAGGCGGCCGCGATGTGGCTCGACTTCGTCGTCAACAGCGAGGAGGCCGGCGAGATCTTCGGCACCACGCTCGGCTTCCCGGCCTCGGAGACCAAGCTCGCCGGCACGACGCTCGAGGGCGTCGACGCGCAGGTCGCCGACTACCTCGACTCCGTCTCGGACCGCATCGGCGACGCACCGCCGGTCCCGGTGGTCGGCTACGGCTCGCTCGAGCAGACCTTCTGGGACCTCGGCAAGTCGATCGGCCTCGGCGCCGTCACGGTCGACGAGGCCGTGGACCAGTTCTTCACCGAGGCGAACGTGATCCTGGGCTGAGCTCGCCCGGCGATCCCTCCGGCAGGGGGTCGTTTCGCGCCACGTCGCACCGATCGGATGCGAACGGATGGCGCGAAGCGACCCCCTCCGCGCAGATTCCGCACCGACGAGGAGAGACCGACGTGCACTACGGCGCCGACTACAACCCCGAGCAGTGGCCCGAGGAGATCTGGCCCGACGACATCGCGCGCATGCGCGAGGCGGGCGTCACCATCGTGAGCCTCGGCATCTTCTCGTGGTCGCGCATCCAGCCCCGCGAGGGCGAGTTCGACTTCGGCTGGCTCGACCGCGTCATCGACCTGCTGCACGAGGGCGGCATCGCCGTCGACCTCGCGACCGCCACCGCGTCGCCTCCGCCCTGGGCCACGGCGAAGTACCCCGAGATGCTGCCGCAGGACGAGGACGGCGCCACCTACTGGCCGGGCAGCCGCCAGCAGTTCGCGCCGTCGTCGCCCGTCTATCGGCGCCTCGCGGGCGAGCTCGTCACGGCGCTCGCCGAACGGTACGCGAACCACCCCGCCGTCGTCATGTGGCACGTGAACAACGAGTACGGATGCCACCTCAACGCCGACTACTCGGATGCCGCGCGCGACGCGTTCCGCCGCTGGCTCGCCGATCGCTACGGCGACGTGCAGGCGCTGAACGAGGCCTGGGGCACGAACTTCTGGTCGCAGCGGTACCAGGGCTTCGACGAGGTGTTCCCGCCGCGCAAGGCGCCGTATTCGCGCAACCCCGGGCAGGAGCTCGACTTCCGCCGGTTCACGAGCGACATGCTGCTCGAGTGCTATCTCATGGAGCGTGAGATCATCCGCGCGGCGGGCGCGACGCAACCGATCACCACGAACTTCATGGGCGCGTTCAAGCCGGCCGACTATGCGAAGTGGGCGCAGCACATGGACGTCATCAGCGACGACTGCTACCCCGACCCGAACGAGCCCGAGTCGTTCCGGGCGGCGGCGTTCCAGCGCGACCTGGTCCGTTCGCTGAAGCCCGGGATGCCGTGGATCCTGATGGAGCAGTCGACGAACGCGCTCAACTGGCGCCCGACCAACGCGCCGAAGGCGCCCGGGCAGATGGCCGCGCTCAGCGCGCAGGCGATCGGGCGCGGGGCCGACGGCATCCTGTTCTTCCAGTGGCGGCAGTCCAGGGCGGGCTCCGAGAAGTTCCACTCGGCGATGCTGCCGCACGCCGGCACCGGCACGCGCACCTGGCGCGAGGCGGTCGCGCTCGGCGAGACGCTCGCCGCGCTGCCCGAACTGCCCGCGGGCGCCCGCGACGCGCGCGTCGCGCTCGTCTTCGACTGGGAGAACTGGTGGGCCGTCGAGGCATCCGACCACCCGCAGAACGCGCTCGACTACGTCGCGGTGGTGCAGCGCTGGTACCGGGCGCTGCATCGCCGCCACGTCCAGGTCGACGTGGTTCCGGCGGCGCGGGTCGGCGAGGGGTACGACGTCGCGATCGCGCCCCTGCTCTACCTGGTGCGAGAGTCGGATGCCGCCGAGCTCGCCGCTTTCGTCGAGGCCGGCGGGCACCTGCTCGTCGGCCCGTTCAGCGACGTCGTCGACGAACTCGACCGCTTCCGCGACGGCGGATTCGCGACGCAGCTCGGTCCGCTCTGCGGCATCCGCATCGAGGACTTCGGTGCGCTCGTGCCGACCGATGCCGCACCCGGCGAGCCGGGTGAGCGCACGGCGCCGTTCGCCGGCGACGGCGTCGCGGGCACGGGCACGCTGCTCGCGGAGGAGGTGCACGTCAGCGGCGACGCCCTCGTCGAGGCATCCTTCACCGAGGGCCGCCGCACGGGCGGCGCCGCGCTCACGCGACGGGAGGTCGGCGACCACGGCGGTACCGCCCGCTACCTCGCCACGATCCCCGACGAGGCCGGCGTCCGGGCCCTCGTCGACCGACTCCTCGCGACGACCGGGGTGGAGCCGGTCGTCGCGGGGCTCCCCGAGCACGTCGAGGCGGCGCGCCGCGGCGCGCTCCTCACGCTCGTCAACCACGGCGGACCGGCGGTGGAGGTCGAGGTGGCCGGCACCGACGCCGTGAGCGGCGATCGGATCGAGCGCCTCCGACTCGACGCGTTCGACTGGGCCATGGTGGTCTCCGACTGAGGGCCGTACGATGCAGCCGAACGAGGAGGTCCAGATGCGCGCCATGATCCTGAGCGGCGCCGGGCGCTACGCCGAACCGTGGCACCGGTTCGACGAGACGAGTGCGCGCCTGGCCGAGCTCGTCGCCGAGGCCGGCTTCGAGGTCGAGGTCCGGGAGGACGTGGATGCCGCGCTGGGCTCGCTGGGCGACGACGTGACGCTCCTCGTGGTGAACGCGGGCGATCCGGATCGCTCGAGCGTCGACGGCGAGCCGCTGCAGGCCGACGCCGAGCCGGTCGTCGACGCCGATCGGGCCGCGGTCGACGACGGCCCGCTGGCCGCCGCGCTCGAGCGCGGCATCGGCATCCTCGCCGTGCACGCGGCCGCGTCGAGCCTCCGCGACTACGCCGCCTTCGACCGCGCGATCGGCGGCCGATGGGAGTACGGCGTCTCGTGGCATCCGTCGTTCGGCGAGGCGCGCGTGCATCTCGTCGGCGACCACGCCGTGCGCGAGGGCCTCGACGACTTCACCCTCGAGGACGAACGCTACAGCTCGCTCATCCTCCACGACGTGATCGAGCCGATCGCGGAGCACGAGCAGGACGGCATGCGGCATCCGCTCGTGTGGGCGCGCGAGATCGGGCCGTCGCGCCTCGTGTACGACGCGCTCGGCCACGACACCCGTTCGTACGACTCACCCGAGCACCGGGCCCTCATCGCCAACGCGCTCGACTGGCTGCGCCGCGTGCCGGCGCCCACGGCGACCGGGCGGCCCCCGGAGGCGGGCGCCGCGTGAGTCGCCGGATCGTCGTCGCGCCGGATTCCTTCAAGGGCACCGCGACCGCCACCGAGGCCGCACGCGCGCTCGCGCACGGCTGGAGCTCGGTATCGCCCGGCGACGAGCTCGTGCTGAAGCCGATGGCCGACGGCGGCGAGGGCACGCTCGACGCGTTCGAGGCCTCGGTCGCGGGTGCCCTCCGCGTGCCCGTGACCGTGCGGGGCCCCGACGACCGGCCGGTGGATGCCGCGTGGCTGCGCCTGCCCGACGGCGGCGCGCTCGTCGAGCTCGCGCTCACGAGCGGGATCACCCTGCTCGACCCGTTGCGCCCGTTCGACGCGCACACCGTCGGCTTCGGGCAGGCGATCGCGGCGGCGCTCGACGGAGGCGCGAACCGCCTGCTCCTCGCGATCGGCGGCAGCTCGTCCACCGACGGCGGCGCCGGTGCGCTCACCGCACTCGGCGGGCGGTTCCTGGATGCCGACGGCTGGCCGGTGCCCGCCGGGAACCGAGGGCTCGGCTCGATCGCGCGCGTCGACCTGTCGGGGCTTCGCGAGCGGCCCGACGGCGGTGCGGCCATCCTCAGCGACGTCACCAACCCGTTGTTCGGCCCGTTCGGCGCAGCGGCGATCTTCGGTCCGCAGAAGGGCGCGGCACCGGAGCAGGTCGAGCCGCTCGAACGCAACCTGGGCCGGCTCGTGCGGGCGATGCCCGACCGGGCGCCGTTCGCCGACGCTGCCGGCGCAGGAGCGGCGGGCGGCACCGGGTTCGGCCTGCTGGTGTGGGGCGCCCGCATGGCGGGCGGGGCGGCCGCCGTAGCCGACGCGATCGGCCTGACCGGGGCGCTCGACGGCGCGTCGCTCGTCATCACGGGCGAGGGGCGGTTCGACGGGCAGTCCGCGGCGGGGAAGGTGCCGAGCGAGGTCACCGCGCGCGCGGATGCCGCGGGCGTGCCCGTCGCGCTCGTGGCGGGTGCGATCGACGCCGACACGGCGGGCTTCGCGGCATCCGCCTCGCTCACCGACCTCGCGGGCGGGGGAGCGGCCGCGATGTCCGAGCCGCTCCGCTGGCTCGAGGCCGCGGGCGCGCACCTCGCGCGATCGGCAGCCTGAGCGCTCGGAGCGATCGCGAGCGCGCTGAGCGCGCGGTCGGGCGAACGCGCACGGCGACGAGCCGACGCGTCCGCCGCGACGGTTCAGCCCTTGTGCAGGCCCGGGTGCGGCTTCGGGTGGTCGTCGGGGTCGGAGCGCGTGTACTCGCCGTGCTCCTCGGAGGCCTCATGGACCTCCGGGTGGTCCTCGGTGGAGGTGTAGTCGCCGACGACGGACTCGTCGTCCTCGACGCCGTTCTGACGCGTGTACTCGCCCTCGACGGTGCGCTTCCGCGGCGCCTCGCCCTCGACCTCGGTGTACGTCCCCTTGACGTCGTCGGGCTCGGTTCCGCGTGGCTCATCGGGTTCGGACATCATCATCGATCCTCCTGGTCGGTCGGAGGGGCGTCGTCGGACGGCGACGTCCGGGTTCCATGCTACGCGCCGACATCGGGACCTGCCCGGTCCGACGGCCCTCAGGCCGGGGCCGACGTCTGTGCGCGCGCCCCCGCGTAGCGCGCGCGGATCGCCGGGCGGGTGTCGACCGGCAGCGGATCGCCGGCCTCGATGGGCCACTCCGGACGCTCACCCGCCAGCACCCAGGCGGCCTGGCGTGCCGCGCCGTCCGCGACGTACTCGCCGGGCACCGGCACCACGACCGGCACGTCGAACACCTGGGTGGCGGCCAGCTGGACCGCCGGGTTCTGGGCCGCGCCGCCGATGAGGAGGACGCGCTGCGCGTCGACGCCCTGACCGCGCACCGCGTCGAGCCCGTCGGCGAGCCCGCAGAGCAGGCCCTCGACCGCGGCGCGCGCGATCGACGGCCGGGTGGTGTTCGCGAGCGTGAGCCCTGAGAACGAGGCGGTCGCGTCGGGGAGGTTCGGCGTGCGCTCGCCCTCGAAGTACGGCACGAGCACGGCGCCGGATGCCCCGGGCTCGGCCTCGAGCGCCAGGCGGCCGAGCTCGTCGTGGTCGACGCCGAGGAGGCCGGCGGTCGCGTCGAGGACGCGCGCGGCATTCAGCGTCGCGATGAGCGGGAGGAACCGCCCCGTCGCGTCGGCGAAGCCCGCGACCGTTCCCGACGGATCGGCGACCGGGGCATCCGTCACGGCGAAGACCGTGCCGCTCGTGCCGATCGAGACCACGACGTCGCCGGATGCCGCGTCGAGGCCGAGCGCGGCGCCGGCGTTGTCGCCGGCTCCCGGCCCGACGAGGATGCCGTCGGGGGTCCGGCCCGCCGCCTCGCCGGGACCGAGCACGCGCGGAAGGATCGCGTCGTGCCCGAGCGCACGCACCAGCAGGTCGCGGTCGTAGCCGTCGGCGCCCCAGTACGCGGTGCCGCTCGCGTCGGAGCGGTCGGTCGTGAGCTCATCGAGCACCGGACCGAGCGGCGATTCGTCCGCCGGCCCGTAGCCGCGCAGCAACCACGTGAGCCAGTCGTGGGGCAGCGCGACGGCGGCGACCCGGGCCGCATGCTCGGGCTCGGCATCGCGCAGCCAGCGCAGCTTCGTCGCGGTGAACGAGGCGACGGGCACGACCCCTGTCCGGTCGGCGTACGCCGCGGCCCCGACTTCGTCGATCAGGTCGCGGGCCGCCTGGGCGGAGCGCGTGTCGTTCCAGAGCAGGGCGTCGCGGATGACCCGGCCCTCCGCGTCGAGCACGACCATGCCGTGCTGCTGGCCGGCGATCGAGATCGCCTCGACGCCCTCGAATCCGCCGGCATCGGCGAATGCCGTGAGCAGCGCGCCCCACCAGGCGGCGGGGTCGACCTCGGTGCCGTCGGGGTGGGGTGCGCGTCCGGAGCGCACGAGCGCTCCGGACGCGGCATCCCGGATCACGACCTTGCACGACTGCGTCGACGAGTCGACGCCGGCGACGAGCGTCACGGTGTCCTCCTGAGGGTTGACCTTGCGTTCTCGAGATTGCCTTGGACGCGGCTCGGCGCTGGCGCGCCTCACGCGCTGGGGCTGCCGCCGTGCTGAGGGAAGCGCGTCGTCGCTGCGCTCCGCCGCGCTGACCCTCAGCGGGCGCCGAGCAGGTGCTCGGTGGCGAGCTGCTGCAGGCGCACGAAGCCGAAGCCCCTGCCGCCGAGGTAGGCGGACGCGTCGAAGTCCTCGTACGCCGACCGGTCGGCGAGGAAGTCGTCGTAGGTCTCGCCCTCGCCGAGGGTCGGCTGCGAGAGCTCGTCGACGCGCGCGGCCGCGAGCGCCTCCTGCACCTCGGGGTCGGCGCGGAAGGCCGCGGCCCGCTCCTTGAGCAGCAGGTAGGTGCGCATGTTCGCCGCGGCCGACTCCCAGACGCCGGTCTCGTCCTCGGTGCGCGAGGGCTTGTAGTCGAAGTGACGCGGGCCGTCGTACGCGGGCACGCCGCCGGGGCCGCCGTTCTCGAGCAGGTCGACGAGCGAGAACGCGTTGTGCAGGTCGCCGTGGCCGAACACGAGGTCCTGGTCGTACTTGATGCCGCGCTGGCCGTTGAGGTCGATGTGGAAGAGCTTGCCGTGGTACAGCGCCTGCGCGATGCCCGCGGTGAAGTTGAGACCGGCCATCTGCTCGTGGCCGACCTCGGGGTTGAGGCCGACGAGCTCGGGTCGCTCGAGGGAGTCGATGAACGCGATCGCGTGTCCGAGCGTCGGCAGCAGGATGTCGCCGCGCGGCTCGTTCGGCTTCGGCTCGATGGCGAAGCGGATGTCGTAGCCCTTGTCGGTCACGTAGTCGCCGAGCAGGTTCACGGCCTCGCGGTAGCGCTCGAGGGCGGCGCGGATGTCCTTGGCCGAGTCGTACTCGGCGCCCTCGCGGCCGCCCCACATGACGAAGGTCTTCGCGCCGAGCTCGGCACCGAGGTCGAGCTGGCGGAAGACCTTGCGGAGCGCGAAGCGGCGCACCTGGCGGTCGTTGGAGGTGAAGCCGCCGTCCTTGAAGACCGGCGCCGAGAAGAGGTTCGTGGTGACCATCGGCACGATGAGGCCGGTGTCGGCGAGCGCGCCCTTCAGGCGGTCGATCTGCGTCTGCCGCTCGGCGTCGGAGGAGCCGAATGCGAACAGGTCGTCGTCGTGGAAGGTGAGGCCGTAGGCACCGAGCTCGGCGAGCTTGTCGACGACGTGCACGACATCGAGCGCGTTGCGGGTGGGGCCGCCGAACGGGTCGGTGCCGTTGTAGCCCACGGTCCAGAGGCCGAAGGAGAACTTGTCGTCGCGGGTGGGCGCGCTGGCCATGGGTGATCCGCCTTTCAGCGTCATCGATGATTTGTTGGCAAGAGAAACATAACCGGATGTCCCGTCGAGGGCAAGTCCGTCGCGATCGGCCGCGAGCCATTTGTTCCTGAATTCGACAAAACACTTGCGAAACGCTTCGACACCTGCGTAGAGTCCCATCGCAATCAGTCGAAGCGTTTCGAGACGATGGAGTCGACATGGCGAAGATCCACGAGGTGGCCGAGGCCGCCGGCGTGTCCATCAGCACCGTGTCGTACGCGCTGAGCGGCAAGCGCTCGATCTCGCCCGACACCCGCCGGCGCATCGAGGAGGCGGCGCGCGAGCTCGACTACCGGCCGAACGCCGGCGCTCGCATGCTCGCCGGTCGTCGCACGCAGATCTTCGCGCTCACCGAGCCGTTCCGGGCCGACACCCACGCGCCCGCGCACATGGCGTTCGTGCTCGCGACCTCCATCGCCGCGCGCAGGTACGAGTACGACATCCTGCTCCTCACCGAGGAGGAGGCGTCGGCCGGCATGCGCCGGGTCGCGTCGAGCGGGCTCGCCGACGGCGTGCTCGTGCTCGACGTCGCACCCGACGACGAGCGCGTCGACCTGGCCCGGCGCATCGCGCTGCCCACCGTGTTCATCGGCGTGCCCGACGACCACGAGGGTCTCGTCTGCGTCGACCTCGACTTCGAGGCCGCCGCGGCGCTCGCCGTCGACCGGCTGGCCGACCTCGGCCACCGCTCGATCGGGTTCGTCGGGCACCCGCCGATGGCGTATGAGAAGTCGAACTTCCCGCCGCGCGTGCGGAAGGGGCTCGAGGCTCGCGCCGCCGAGCGGCGCCTGGCCTGCACCACCGTCCTGCCCGAGACCGACGGGCCGCGCCGAGCGCCGGTCCGCGCCGCCGTCCGCGACCTCGTCGAGGGCGGCGCCACGGCGCTCGTGCTGCACTGCGACGACACCGGCCACGCGGTCGCGCTCGACGAGCTCGCCGCGCTCGGACGTCGCGTCCCCGAGGACGTCTCGCTCGTCTCCGTCGGAGCGACCTTCGAGACGTCCGCGTTCCACCCGCCGATCGATTCCGTCCCGCTCGTGCCGAGCGCGTCGTGCGAGCTCGCGGTCGAGCTCGCCATGCGCATGGTCGACGGCGGCGAGGTCCCGGCGGCCGTCCACCTGATCGCCCCCGAGTACCGGGCGCACGGCTCGACCGCGCCGCCCCGAGGCACCTCCGACTGACGGGCCACCGCGGCCACGCGGCATCCATTCGCCCAGTATCGAAGCGCTTCGACAACTCGTCCGACACGACCCGACACCACCACCACCACCCCACCGCACATCCCCGGCACCCACCCCGACCCGCCGGGAACCGCACCACCCACACCAGGAGGTAGCAATGAAGCACACCAGAACCCTCACCCTCGCGGCCTCGGTCGCCGCCCTCGCCCTCGCCCTGAGCGGCTGCTCCGGCAGCGATGGCGGCGGAGGCGACGAGGACACGCTCCGCCTCTGGCACTACGAGGGCGCCGACTCCGCGATGGGCATCGCCTGGGATCGCGCCATCGAGATCTTCGAGGAGGAGACCGGCGCGACGGTCGAGTTCGAGGAGAAGAGCTTCGAGCAGATCCGCTCGACGGCCAGCCAGGTCCTGAACTCCGACGAGGCACCCGACATCCTCGAGTACAACAAGGGCAACGCGACCGCGGGCCTGCTCTCGAGCGAAGGCCTGCTCACGCCGCTCGACGACGTCGTCGACGAGTACGGCTGGGGCGACCAGCTCGCGCCCGCCCTGCAGACCACCGCGAAGTACGACGAGAACGGCATCATGGGCTCCGGCAGCTGGTACGGCGTGCCGAACTACGGCGAGTTCGTGCAGGTCTACTACAACAAGGACGCGTTCGCCGAGGCCGGCGTCGAGGTGCCCACCACGCTCGCCGAGTTCGAGGACGTGCTCCAGACCTTCGCCGACCAGGGCACGACGCCGCTCGCCGAGTCGGCCGCCGAGTACCCGCTCGGCCAGCTCTGGTACCAGCTCGCGCTCACCGAGGCCGACCGGCAGTTCGTGAACGACTACCAGCTCTACGAGAACCCGGTCGACTGGTCGGGCGACGAGATCTCGACCGCCACCGAGACCGTGAAGGACTGGGTCGACGCGGGCTACATCTCGACGGATGCCTCCGGCCTGAAGGCCGAGGACGCCGGCGTGAGCTTCATCAGCGGCGACGCCCCGATCTTCTACTCGGGCAGCTGGTGGTACGGCCGCTTCGTGAACGAGATCACCGACTTCGAGTGGGGCACGTTCCTCTTCCCCGAGGCCGAGCTCTCGCCGGGCTCGGCGGGCAACATGTGGGTCGTCCCCGAGCGCGCGCAGAACAAGGAACTCGCCTACGAGTTCATCGACATCACGATGCGCCCCGAGATCCAGGCGCTGCTCGGCAACAACGGCGGCGTGCCCGTCGCCGCCGACGAGGCCGACATCACCGACGAGAAGTCGCAGGAGCTCATCGCGAACTTCAACGCGCTGAACGACATGGACGGCATCTCGTTCTACCCCGACTGGCCCACGCCGACGTTCTACGACGAGCTGAACGCCGGGCTCCAGGAGCTCGTGAACGGCACGAAGTCCCCGGCCGAGGTGCAGCAGCAGCTCGGCGAGCAGTACCAGTCGGGCGTCGACGACATCGTCGGCTGACCGGCTCGGATGCCGCGGCGAGTGCGTGCGCCGCGGCATCCGCCCCTCGGGGCCGAGCCCCGCCACGGGCCGCTGCGCGGCCCTCCGGACCACCGGAAGGAACCACCCATGTCAGCCCTCGACACCAGGGCCGCGACGACGATCGAGGCGACGGATGCCGCCGGCGGCCGTCGCAGCGCGCGGCGCCGCCCCGCCGGGCCCGAGGACGGCCTCATCCCGGGCGCCCGCCGCGGAACCTACTGGCTCTACCTCGTGCCCGGGCTCGCGCTGCTCGCCGTGATCGTCGTCGTGCCGCTCGTCTGGAACGTCTACTTGACGTTCACCGAGTACCGCGGCATCCGCCCGCCCGAGTGGATCGGCCTCGAGAATTGGGTCGAGCTCATGGGCGATCGCGTCTTCTGGACGAGCTTCGGCAACTCGATCGCGATGATCCTCGCGATGGTGATCGTGCCGACGCTCCTCGGCCTGCTGCTCGCGGCGATGCTGTTCGACCTCATCGGGCGGAAGTTCGGCGGCAAGCTCGCGAGCTTCCTGCGCGCGACGTACTACCTGCCGCAGATCCTCCCGGCGGTGATCGCGGCCATCGTGATCGGCTGGATCCTCCGACCCCAGAACGGCGCGCTGAACCAGGTGCTCGAGGCGGTCGGCCTCGGCGGCCTCGCCCAGAACTGGCTGGGCAGCCCCGCCACCGCCCTGCCGAGCCTCATGGTCATCATGGTCTGGGTGCAGCTCGGCTACCCGATCGTCATCTTCATGGCCGCGCTGCAGCGCGTCGACCCCGAGCTGTACGAGGCCGCCGAGCTCGACGGCGCGAACTGGTTCCAGCGGTTCCGCGCGATCACGCTCGGCATGATCCGCCCGGAGATCTTCGTCGTCACGCTCACCTGCACGATCGCGGCGCTGAAGGTCTTCGGGCCCGTCTACGCGCTGACCGGCGGCGGGCCGGGCACGTCGACGATCGTGCCCGCCTACTACGCGTACAGCGAGTTCTTCCAGTCGCAGCAGGTCGGCTACGGCGCGACCATCGCGACCGCGCTGACGGTCGTGATCGCCGCGGTCAGCGTGGTGTTCATCCTCGCCCAGCACCGCATGGAGAAGAAGGAGGCCGAGCGATGAGCACCATCGTCGAGGAGCTCGACCCGGAGCGGCGCGACATCGAACTGCCGACGGATGCCGCGGCCGCGACGAGCGCGGGCGACCCGCGTCGCGCCACTCGCCCGCGTCGTGCCGGCGGCCGCAGCAGGCGCACCGCCGCCGACTGGCTGGTGCTCGTCGTCGCGATCGTGCTCGGCTTCTTCATCGCCGTGCCGTTCCTGCTGATCCTGGTCAACTCGTTCAAGTCGCCGGCCGACTACAACACGTCGGGTCCGCTGACGCTGCCGACCGAGTTCTACGTCGACGGCATCGTCGCGTTCTGGGAACGCGTGAACTTCCCCGAGAAGCTCTGGAACTCGGTCTTCATCTCGGGCCTCGTCGCGGTGTTCGCGGTGCTCATCTCGATGTTCAACGCGTTCGCGCTCGGCATCGGCCGGGTGAAGGGCCGTCTCTGGATCGTCGTGCTCATCCTGCTGGCGAACATGCTGCCGCAGGAGGTGCTGCTCTACCCGCTGTACTTCATGTTCAAGGAGGCGGGACTGTACGACAGCCAGTGGGCGGTCATCATCATCTTCACCGTCATCCAGTCGGCGTTCGGCACGTACCTGCTCGCGTCGGTCTACTCGACGTTCCCGAGGGAGCTGCTCGAGGCCGCGTCGCTCGACGGCGCGTCGCGCTGGCAGATCCTCTGGCGCGTGGTCTACCCGATCTCGCGGCCGACGCTGTCGGTGCTGCTCATCTTCTTCTTCATCTGGACGTGGAACGAGTTCCTGATCCCGCTGACGTTCCTCGTGTCGAACGCGACGCAGACGGTGCCCGTGGCGATCACGGTGCTCCAGGGCGACCGGCTGATGGACGTCACCACGACGAGCGCGTCGGCCCTGCTCGGGCTCATCCCGACGCTCGTGTTCTTCCTCATCTTCCAGCGCACCCTCACGAGGGGCATCACGGCAGGAGCGGTCAAGTAATGAAGTTCACCGACGGGTTCTGGCACACCCGCCCCGGCGTCGAGGCGCTCTACGCCCAGGAGGCGCGCGACCTCGCGATCGAGGTCGGCGCCGACGGCCGCGACGAGCTGGTCGCCTGGGCGCCGACGCGGGTGATCGCCGGACGCGGCGACACCCTGAACCGGCCCATGCTCACCGTGTCGCTCGCGAGCCTCGCCGAGGGCGTCATCCGCGTGCGCGTCGAGCATCACTGCGGCACGCCGCGCGACGTGGGGTTCGACCTGGCGGCGGATGACGCGTTCCGCGCGTCGCTCTCGGTCGACGAGGCGGGCGGCGTGGTCGACGCGGGTCCGTTGCGCGCCCGCATCCGCCGCGGCGCCCCCTGGGACCTGACGTTCGAGGACGCCTCCGGCGCGCCGCTCACGATGAGCGGCCACAAGTCGGTCGGCTACCTGAGGCTCGCGCCCGGCGCGCCGGTCGCGGCCGAGCCGACGGGCGTGACCGGCATCACGACGACGGGGCTCGCCGAGGCATCCGCCTACCTGCACACCCAGCTCTCGCTCGGGGTCGGCGAGCTCGTCTACGGGCTCGGCGAGCGGTTCGGGCCGCTCGTGAAGAACGGCCAGACGGTCGACATCTGGAACGCCGACGGCGGCACGTCGAGCGAGCAGGCGTACAAGAACGTGCCGTTCTACCTGACGAACCGCGGCTACGGCGTGCTCGTGAACCACGCCGGTCACGTCTCGTTCGAGGTCGGTTCGGAGGCCGTCGAGCAGGTGCAGTTCTCGGTCGCGGGGGAGTGCCTGGAGTACGTCGTCATCGCCGGCCCGACCCCCGCCGAGGTGCTCGACCGCTATACGCAGCTCACCGGCCGGCCGGCGCGCGTGCCCGACTGGTCGTACGGCCTGTGGCTCTCGACGAGCTTCACGACCGACTACGACGAGGCCACGGTCAACGCCTTCATCGACGGCATGGCCGAGCGCGACATCCCGCTCGAGGTGTTCCACTTCGACTGCTTCTGGATGCGCGAGTTCCACTGGACCGACTTCCAGTGGGACCCGGCCGTCTTCCCCGACCCCGAGGGCATGCTCGCGCGGCTGCACGATCGCGGCCTGCGCGTCAGCGCCTGGCTGAACCCCTACATCGCGCAGCGCTCGCAGCTGTTCCGCGAGGGGCTCGAGCACGGCTACCTCGTGCGGCGCGCGGACGGCACGGTGTGGCAGTGGGACCTCTGGCAGGCCGGCATGGGGCTCGTCGACTTCACGAACCCCGAGGCGACGCGCTGGTTCCAGGCGCACCTGCGGGGGCTCATCGCCCAGGGCGTCGACGCGATCAAGACCGACTTCGGCGAGCGGATCCCGATCGACGTGGTCTGGCACGACGGCAGCGACCCCGAGGCCATGCACCACCGCTACACCGACCTCTACAACCGTGCCGTGTTCGAGGTGCTCGAAGCGGAGCGCGGCGCGGGCGAGGCCGTGCTGTTCGCCCGGTCGGCGACCGCCGGGGGCCAGTCGATGCCGGTGCACTGGGGCGGCGACAACTCCTCGACCTTCACGTCGATGGCCGAGAGCCTCCGCGGCGGCCTGTCGCTCGCGCTCAGCGGCTTCGGATACTGGAGCCACGACATCGGCGGGTTCGAGGGCAGCCCCGACCCGGCGGTCTTCAAGCGCTGGCTGGCGTTCGGTCTGCTCTCGAGCCACTCGCGGCTGCACGGGTCGACGAGCTACCGGGTGCCGTGGGCGTTCGACACGGGCGACGAGGCCGCGGGCCAGTCGGCTGTCGAGGTCGCGCGCACGTTCGCCAAGCTCAAGGCGTCGCTCCGGCCGTACCTCGTCGCCGCGGGCGATGAGGCGCACCGCACGGGCACGCCGATCATGCGGCCGATGCCGCTCGCGTTCCCCGGCGACCCTGCCGTGGCCTACCTCGACCGGCAGTACCTGCTCGGGCCCGACCTGCTCGTCGCGCCGGTGTTCTCGGCGACGGGCGACGTCGAGTACTACCTGCCGTCGGGCTCGTGGACGAACTGGTTCACTCGCGAGACCGTCGAGGGCGGCGGCTGGCGCCGCGAGCGGCACGGCTTCGACACCGTGCCGCTGTGGATCCGCGGTGGCGCGGTCATCCCGGTGATCGACGAGGAGGGGGCATCGGCCGTCGTCCGGGGCTGACTGCGCTACGGAAGTTTCGAGGCTAGACTTCGAAACATGAGAACGGATGTCCCGTCCGAGCGCGTCACGCTGGCCGACATCGCCGCCGAGGCGGGCGTCTCGCTCGCGACCATCTCGAAGGTGCTGAACGGCCGGTCGGATGTCGCGGCCGCGACGCGAGCCCGAGTCGAGCACGTGCTGGCCGAGCGCGGCTACCGCCGCCGCGGGGGCGGACGCAGCGAGACGCGTGCCGAGCTCATCGAGCTCGTGTTCCACGAGCTCGACCCGATCTGGTCGATGGAGGTCATCGACGGCGTCGAGTCGGTCGCGAAGCAGCACGGGCTCTCCGTGGTGCTCACGGTGAGCGGCACGCGCCACTCGCCCGACCCCGACTGGGTCGAGGGCGTCATGCGCCGGCGGCCGGTCGGCGTCGTGCTCGTGTTCAGCGACCTGGCACCCGAGTACCACGAGCAGCTCCACTCGCGGGCCATCCCGTTCGTCATCGTCGACCCGGCGGGCGACCCCTCGCCGGACGTGCCGTCGGTCGGCTCCGCGAACTGGTCGGGCGGGCTCGCCGCGACGCGGCACCTCATCGAGCTCGGCCACCGGCGCATCGCCGCGATCACCGGCCCGGCCGACATGATGTGCTCGCTCGCGCGCATCGACGGCTACCGCTCGGCGATGAACTCCGCCGGCCTCCCGATCGACGAGGAGTGGATCCGTTTCGGCGACTTCCACGTCTCCGGCGGGCGCGACCGCGCGCGCGAACTGCTCGACCGCGACGAGCGCCCCACCGCGATCTTCGCCGGGAGCGACATGCAGGCGCTCGGCGTGCTCGAGGCGGCCCGCGAGCGCGGCATCCGCGTGCCCGAGGATCTCTCCGTCGTGGGCTATGACGACATCCCGCTCGCCCGCTGGCTCACGCCGAAGCTCACGACCGTGCACCAGCCGCTGCGCCGCATGGGTGAGGAGGCGGCGCGCCTCGCCATCCGCCTCGCCGAGGAGCCGCTCGAGCAGGGCGCGCCGACGCCGCGGATGGACCTCGCGACGAGCCTCGTCGTGCGCGACAGCACGGCGGCGCCGTCGGCTGCGACCGCGGCACCGACCTCGGCGCCGGCACCGCCGTCGGCGCCGGCCGCGGGGTGACCGTCGCGCCGGGCTAGAGCAGCGACGGCACCGTCGGCGTCACCGGCACGACGATGACCGAGGTGCCCCCGTGCTCGAGCGCGTGCGCGAGCGCCGAGCGCACCTCGTCCTCCGTGCCGGCCTCGACGCCGCGGCATCCGTAGCCCTTCGCCAGCGAGACGATGTCGAGCTGCGGGATCTCGAGGCCCGGCACGCCCGGCGTCTCCTCGAGCTCCGCGAACGACTTGAGGATCGCGTACTCGCCGTTTCGCGGCACCACGACGATGAGGTGCACGTGGTGCTGCGCCGCCGTCCACAGCGCCTGGATGGAGTACTGCAGCGACCCGTCGCCCATGACGGCGAGCACCGGGCGGTTCCGGTTGCTCGTGGCCTCGGCGAGCGCGATGCCCACGGATGCCGGAAGGTTCCAGCCGAGGCTGCCCGAGGCGAAGGTGTAGAACGTGTCGGGCACCTCGACGGGCCAGGCCGCGTGGAGCTCGGCGAGGTTCGACGGCGACTCCTCGACGAGGACGGTGTCGGGCGGCGTCGCGTCGCGCAGGATGCGGAACAGCTGCAACGGCGTCAGCACCCCGTCGGGCGCTTCCTGTTCGGCGTCGGCGGAGACCGACGTCGGCGCCATCCGGTGCGGCTGCGTCTCGACCGTGCGCATGGGCGCCGGTCGGGCTTCGATGATCTCGGTGAGCGCCTGCATCGTGAGCACCGGGTCGCCGATCAGGCTGTCGCCGACGGGGGCCTTCGCGGTCTCCGCGGGGTCGTCCGAGACGTGCAGGAGCTGGAGGCCGTCGGGCAGGTACGGACCCGCGACGTAGGGGTAGTAGCGGAAGACGGGCGCACCGATCACGATCGCGACGTCGTGCCCCGCCAGCTTCTCGGCGAGCGGGCCGATCGCGAACGGCAGGCCGCCCGCGTACAGCCGGTGGTGCTCGGGGAACGGCGCGCGCTCCGAGGCCGGTGCCGCCCACACGGTCGCGTTCAGCCGCTCGGCGAGCGTCACCGCCTGGTCCCAGCCCTGTTCGCGGGCGACCGAGGCGCCGAGGATCAGGGCCGGATGCTCCGCCGACGACAGGCGCCCGGCGAACTCCGCGATGCGGGCCGGGTCGGGCGCGACGCGTCCGGCGACCCGACGGACCACTGCGGGACCGTCGGCCTCCCGATCCCAGTCGTCGAGCGGGATCGACAGGAAGACCGGGCCCTGCGGCGGCTGCGTCGCGATCGCGTACGCGCGCATGAACGCGGCGGGCACGTCGCCGGCCCGCACGGGCTCGTAGCTCCACTTCACCCACGGCTTCGGCAGCACCGACGGCTCGATGTTCGTCAGCCAGGGCTCCATCAGCAGCATGTCGCGCGTCTGGTTGCCCGCGGTCACGATGAGCGGGGTGCGGTTCATGAACGCGGTGAGGATGTTGGACATCCCGTTGGAGAGCCCCGCGGAGGTGTGGACGTTGACGAGCGTCGGGGCGCGCGTCGCCTGCGCGAACCCGTCGGCCGCACCGACGGCCGCCGCCTCCGCGAGCGTCTGCACGTAGGTGAAGTCGGCCGGGAAGTCCTTGAGGAAGGTCTCCTCCGTGGAGCCCGGATTGCCGAACACGGTCGTCAGGCCCAGTTCGCGGAACAGTCGGAACGTCGCTTCTCGTACGGTGACCACGTCGCCTCGCCCCCTCGGCACTCCCGGGTGGTCTCGGCGCACACCCTGCCAGAGCGCCACGGATGCCGCAACGGCCCGAGGGCCTGCGACGACGCCGGTGCTCCGCCGGATCAGCCCGCGAGCCCGGCCTCGTAGGCGATGATCACCGCGTGCACGCGGTCGCGGGCTCCGAGCTTCGCCAGCAGCCGACCCACGTGCGTCTTCACCGTCGTCTCCGAGATGTACAGGTCGGCGGCGATCTCGCCGTTCGTGCGCCCCTGGGCGATGAGTGCGAGCACGTCGCGTTCGCGGTCCGTGAGCGCGGCGACGAGGTGCGCCGGGGCGGATGCCGCGTCCGGCCGGGGCCGCGCCACGAACGTCTCGATCATGCGCCGGGTGACGCTCGGTGCGAGGAGCGAGTCGCCCCCGTGCACGGCGCGCACCCCCGCCACGAGGAGCTCGGCCTGCACGTCCTTCAGCAGGAACCCGCTCGCACCGGCCTGCAGCGCATCGTAGACGTACTCGTCGAGGTCGAAGGTCGTGAGCATGACGACGCGGATGGCGCTTCCGTGCTCGGCGACGATGCGGCGCGTCGCCTCGATGCCGTCGACGCGCGGCATCCGGACGTCCATGAGCACGACGTCCGGTCGGAGGTCGCGCACCGCCTCGACCGCCCTCTCGCCGTCGGCGACCTCGCCGACGACCTCCAGGTCGGGTTCGATCTCGAGGATCATCCGGAAGCCGGTGCGGACCAGCGCCTGGTCGTCGACGACGAGCACGCGGATGGCGCGCCCACTCGCGTCGTCGGTGCCCGGGGACGCATGCCTCGACGGCTCGGATCCGGTCATGCGGCCTCCAACGGCAACTCGGCCAGCAGTTCGAATCCACCGCCGTCGTGCGGGCGGGCGAGCAGCGATCCGCCGTACAGCGCCACCCGCTCGCGGAGGCCCGCGAGGCCGCTTCCGCCGGCGCTCGAGCTCGTGACCGCCAGGTCGGGTCCGGCGCCGTCGTCGATCACCCGAAGACGCAGTGCGGCGTCGCCGTACTCGACGTCCACGTGCGCCGCGGAGGCGCCGTCGGCATGTCGCAGCGCGTTCGTCAGCCCCTCCTGCACGAGGCGGTACGCGGTCACGTCGAGCGCGGCCGGCAGCTCGCGCACGTCGCCGGTGACCGATACCGAAACGGGGAGTCCGGCCGCGGTCACGCGTTCGGCCAGGCGATCGAGGTCGCCGAGGCCCGGCGCCGGCTCGCGGTCGGCGGCCTCGTCGGTCCGCAGCACGCCGACGAGCCGGCGCATCTCGGTGAGCGCCTCACGGCCGACGGACTCGACCGCCTCCAGCGCGGTCCGCTCGACGTGCTGGTCGGCAGTGAGTCGACGGCGGACCGCCGCAGCCTGGACGATCATCACCGAGAGGCTGTGCCCGACGACGTCGTGCAGCTCGCGCGCGATGCGGTTGCGCTCCTCGGCGATCGCCCGCGACTCGCGTTGTGCGAGCGCCGCGCGACGCTGCTCGCGGGCCTGCATCGTCGTGCGCACGAGCGCCCCGACGAGCCAGGCGATGACCCACGGCGCGAGCCACACGATGGTGCCGAGCAGGTCGGCGAGGGTGGCGTTCAACGGGTCGAACCAGGCCCAGCCGAGCCAGAGCCCCACGCCGAGCGCGACGCCGAGCAGCGAACGGGGCATGGTCTCGAGCCGGCCGACGGTGTAGATCGCGACCAGTGGGGCGAGCAGCACCGCGTAGCCCTCCGGCGAGCCGAAGATCCCGAACTCCACGAGGTACAGGCCGGTCACGCCCGCGAGCACGCCGAGCGGGTGGCTCCGACGGAACACGAGCAGGCCCGCGGCCACGCCGAACACCAGCGAGCGCGCCCATGCCGGGCCGACCGCGTTCGTCGTGCCGACGCCCGCCCAGACGTCGAGCTGCGCGATCACGAACACGACCGCGGCGACCGCGATGTCGATGGCCCGTGTCCTCGCCTGCACGTGGGGATGCTACGCCCGGGGACCTCCCGAGGGCATCCTCCCGTGGGAGGACGCGCCGGTTCGTCCCGTGGTCCACCCGATCGGTGCGCCGGCATGACGTCGCGGCATCCGCCCGACCGTAGCGTCGGCGCCGACCGCACCTCAGCGCTCGACCATCGAAGGAGACCGACCATGAGCCAGCGCACCGCGACCGTCGCACGCGACGCCGCCCCCACCGCGACACGGCCGGCCGCACCACCGATCCCGGCCGGCCGCGCCCGACTGGTCGCCGTCATCGCGTGGGTGATGGCGGCGTTCGGCACGCTCGCCGGCCAGTTGCACGCGCTGAGCCGCGTCGCCGCGCACCCCGAGGACCTCGAATCGCCGCTCCTGGCGGCGTGGGCGCCGCCCGCGATCGACGCGCTCCGCCCGCTCCTCGACTGGGGCGACCCGACGCTCGTCTACTGGACCTATGGCAAGATCTGGCTGCCGGTCGGTCTCGCGTTCCTGGCTGCGGCGACCCTGGCGTATCGCGTCCGCGGGCCCGTCGGCGCCGAGCGGGTGCTGTGGCGCGTGCAGCTCGGCGCGTACGCGCTTCTCGTGCTCGCACTCGCCGGCGACTACTACACGCCGTGGACCGACATGTTCTTCCTCGTCGGGCTCGCCGCGTTCGCGGTCATCGGCGTCGGCGGGATCCCCCTCGGCATCGTGCTCCTGCGGCGGGGGTTCCGTCCGCGCACGACCGCGTGGCTGCTGATCGCGATGCTGCCGTTCTTCTTCGTCATCACCGAGGTCACCTCGATGGGCAGCGCCATGCTCCCGCTGATGTGGGGATGGGCGATCGCGGCGGAGTCTGTCGCGCGGCGCGCGGCCGCGGCATCCGCCGCCTGACGGACGGCAGGGCGCCCGAATCCTGCCGGGCGCCCTGCTCGCAGCGACATCCGCGGCGTAGAGTCGAGCCATGGGGGAGAACACACTGCACGCGGTCGCGCGACCGCACCTGAGCGACACCGTCCAGAACTCCGGGTGGTCGATCGCGGTCACGGCGGGCGACGGGCGGGTGCTCGACGTCGAGGTCGTGCACCCGAGGGACATCGGCTCGGACGGCGACGAGGCGGCGATCCGCGCGAAGCTCGCGAAGCGCTACGACGTCTCGGACCTCGAGTTCGACCGCGGCGTCGAGGACACCGACGACGGCCTGCGCGAGCCGGTGATCCGGATCACCGGGCTGCGCGAGGCCTCCTAGCCGTCGCCTTCGCGCGCGCCGCGTCTCACGCGCCGCCGGCGATCGGGATCGGCCGGGTGAGCGGCGGCTCAGCGGTGCGCCGCGACGCGACGAGCGCACGATGCACGCGCCACGCGGCGAACACCGCCAGCACGCTCACGCCGAGGTGCATCCACAGGAACCCGTCGACGAGCCCCGCCCCGAGCAGGACGCCTGCGACGAGCGGCCCTGCCGCGGTGAACGCCGTCTGCAGCGCCGCCATCGTGCCGAGCGTCTGCCCGACCATGCCCTTCGGCGCGAGCGAGGCCGTGAGCGGGTTCAGCACCGGGCTGTAGATCGTCTCGCCCACGGCGAAGACGCCGTAGGTCATGACGAAGATCGCCGCGGCGAGGCCGGGCGCGAGCTGCGCAGCCGACAGCCCGAGCCAGGCGATCACCCAGATCGCCCCGACGCCCATGAGCAGCACCGGTGCGCTGCGCTTGGCGGTGAGTCGCACCATGACCACCTGGATCGCGACGATCACGAGGCAGTTCACGGCCGCCGCGGTGCCGATCACGCTGGGGTCGACGCCGAGCACCGTGATGCCGTAGGCGGGCAGCCCCGCCTCGAACTGCGCGTAGAAGCCGAGCGCGAGGGTGATGGTCACGATCGCCGTCCACCGCAGCGCCGGGGTGGCGAAGATGATGCGCAGGATGCCTCGCGAGCGCGCCTCGACGGCGCGGATCGAGCCGGTCGGGTCGGCCGCGAACTCGCTGGGCACGACGGCGCCGCGGCCGGCGAGCCAGATGATGGCGGATGACACGGCGAAGCCCGCCGCGGCCATGAGGAACCCGACGTCGAGCCCGTCGTTCCGGTCGAGGTCGACGAGGAGCCCGGAGATGAACGCGCCGGCGGCCATGCCGAGCGCCTCGCCCGTGAACTTGTAGGCGAACACCTTGCGGCGGTCGTCGCTCGAGGACCACTGCAGCGCGAGCACCTGCTTCGCGGGGGCGGCTGCCGACAGCCCCATGCCGAACACGAGCATGCCCGCGAGGAATGCGCCGGGCTCGTCGGCGACGATGAGCGAGGCCGCGGCGGCGGCGCCGATCAGCTGTGCGGCGACCGCGACCCGCACGGGCGGGAACCGGTCGCTCAGGCGGCCCGCGAGCGGCGCTGCGACGAGCGCGCCGACGGAGAACAGCGAGGCGGCTCCTGCCGCGACGAGTGCGCCCCAGTCCCTCGTCTCCGCGGCATAGGCGTACTGGTAGGGCAGGATCCCGCCCCATCCCAGAGAACCGATGCTCGAAGCGAGGACGAGCAGCATCGCGCGCACGGGCGCACCCCTTTCACGTGGTCGATCGTCGAGCGATCGATGGCGGATGCCGCGGCCGGGCGCCGCGGCGACACCGGCGCCATTCGCGGCTTCGGTGTCGAATACTTCGATATCGAAATCTTAGCAACCGAAAGAGGTGTGGGAGAATTCCCGCATGGCGAGACGCGGGCCCAGTGCGGCCGAGCAGCACCGCAGGGCCGTGGCGGCCTACGTGGCGGCGGGCGGCGAGGAGTCCGTGCAGCGCGTGATCACGGCCGTGCAGGGCCTCTCGAAGAAGCTCGACCAGTGGTACGCCAGGCAGCTCGCCGACCTCGACGTCACCGCCGGGGAGTGGGCCGTCGTCGCGACGCTCGCGAAGGACGGCGGTGCGCTCACGCCGAGCCAGCTCGCCGACCTCACCAACGTCGCCCCCTCGTCGATGACGCATCGGCTGGACAAGCTCGTCGATCGCGGCCTCGTCGAGCGGACGCCCGACCCCGACAACCGCACCCGGATCCTCGTGCGCCTCACCGACGGCGGATGGGACCTGTTCAGCCTCGCGATCCGAGGTTCCGACGTCGTCGAGTCCGACGTGCTGCAGGACCTCGCCGACGCCGAGCGCGCCGAGCTCGCACGCCTCCTTGAGGTCGTCATCGCGCGCCTCGACGACATCGAGGCCTGAGCGCGTCGCCGGCGCGTCGCCGGCACCGTCGGCAGCGACTCAGACCGGTTCCGGCATCGCGCCGCCGGCGCCGAGATGGTCGAGGATCGTGGCACGCCACTCGTCGAGGTGATCCGGGTATCCGTCCGCGAATCGAGCGAGGTCGGCCGCGGCATCCGTCGTCGTCGCGGTGAGGTCGTAGGCGACCCGCACCATGCAGCCCTCGGCGGCGTCGTCGAGTTCGACCGTCACGGTGCCCGCCGTCCGGCCTTCGGCGACGCGCGCGTACCTCGCCGACCGGCCGGGCTCGCAGTCGAGCACGACCCACGTGGTCGGCCGGCCGTCGTCGTCGCTCGTCTGCCACACCGTGCCGACCTCGAGATCGTCCGCACCCTCGACGAAGAACCGCGGCCTCCAGCCCGGCACCCAGAGCTCCTCGCCGCGCGCCGTGAACAGCCGGAAGGCGTCGCGTCGTGGGAGCGGGAGCCCGAACTCGCCGCGCAGCACCGCCCGAACGCCGGCCTCCGCCCGGCTCATGATTCGCCGACCGGGATCGCGGCGATCGCGTCGACCTCGACCAGGGCGCCCGGTCGCGCAGGGGCGACCATGAGGACGGTCACGGCCGTGCGATGGGAGCCCCAGACCGCCGCGCTCGCGGCGAAGCCGTCAGCCGGGTCGATGCCCGGTGCGAGGTGGATCGTGAGCTTCACGACGTGCTCGGGCCCGGTGCCCGCGGCGGCGAGCACCGCGAGCACGTTGCGCAGCGCCTGCTCCGTCTGCGCCCGGAGGCCCTTCAACAGGGCCCCCGAGGCATCCGTGCCGTTCTGGCCGCCGACGAACAGCAACGGACCCGGCGGCGCGATCATGCCCTGCGCGAACGCCGGACTCGTCGGGAGTCCGGCCGGGTCGACCGGCGTCACGTGGGTGCTCATGCGAGGCTCCTCTCGGATCCTCCGAGTCTGGCGCACGCGTCCGACACGCGTCGAACGTCCGACCGGAGCGCCGCGGTCACCGGGTCATCCGGTCACCCGTTCGATGGCGACCGTGGGGTGCAGCGCCCTGCGGTGGTCGACGACCCGCGTCGGGCCCGTCAGGCGCACGGTGTGCGCATGCACGAGGTCGCTGCTCGAGCGACCGACCGAGAGCACCAGCTCACCCGGCTCGACGATCCGCTCGCCGGTGCGCGACGTGAACGAGGCGAGATCGGCGGGGACGTCGAACCGCACCTCGGCGGTGGCGCCCGGCGGCAGTTCGACCCGCGCGAAGCCCACGAGACGCTGCACCGGCCGCACGACCGAGGCGACGGGGTCGTGCAGGTAGAGCTGCACGACCTCGGCGCCCGCGCGCTCGCCGCTGTTCCGGACGTGCAGGCGGACCCTGACCGTGCCATCGGTCCGGATCGACGCCTCTACGCCGGCGAACGAGGTCCACTCGAACGCCGAGTACCCGAGCCCGTGCCCGAAGGGGAAGGCCGCGGTCGGATCCACGTTCGACACGTCGCTCGCCCGCGCGAGCGGCGGAGCGAGGTAGGTCGTCGGCTGCGCGAACGGCGTCGCCGGGATCGAGACGGGCAGTCGCCCGCTCGGGTTCACGCGGCCGCTCAGCACGCCCGCGATCGCGCCCGCACCCTCCTCGCCCGCGAAGAACGCCTGGACGATGCCGGCCGACTCCGAGGCTGCGCGCCCGAGCGCGTACGGCCGACCGGCGAGGAGCGCCAGGACGGCCGGCGTCCCGGCGTCGAGCACCGCGTCGACGAGCGCCTGCTGCGCGCCCGGGAGGGCCAGCGACTCCGCATCGCAGCCCTCACCGCTCGTGCCGCGGCCGAAGAGCCCGGCCCGGTCGCCGAGCGCGAGCACGACGACGTCGGCGGATGCCGCGAGCTCGATGGCCTCGGCGATGCCGTCCGTCTCGCCGCCGTCGACGCTCGTGCCGACCGCATGCCGGACCTCGCTGCCGGCGAACTCGTCGCGCAGCGCGTCGAGCAGGGTCGGGATGCGGATGCCCATCTCGACGCCCGGGTGCTGCGTCACGACATGCGTCGGGAACGAGTAGCAGCCGAGCATCGCGTACGGGTCGTCGGCGTTCGGGCCGACGACCGCGATCGTCGGCGGCGAGGCGAGCGGCAGCGTGCCGTCGTTGCGCACGAGCACCACTGCGCGCTCCGCGAGTTCGCGCGCGAGCGCGCGATTGCCGGGCGGGTCGAGGTCGATGCGGCCGCGCAGACGGTCGGCGTGCGCCGCGTCGGCGTCGGCGAGGTCGGCGTCGGCCAGGCCGAGGCCCGCGAGCGCGGGCGGGACGGGCGACCACCCCGCATCGAGCAGGCCGAGCTCGGCCTTCTGCCGCAGCACACGTCGCAGCGCCGTGTCGACGAGCGCGACGTCCACCACGCCGGCTTCGACCGCGGCCCGCAGGGGCTCGCCGAACGCCTTGACGGTCGGCAGTTCGACGTCGATGCCGGCCGCGAGCGCCGAGGCCGCGGCATCCGCCCACGTGTCGGCCACGCCGTGCAGCAGCTTCAGGAACGCCACCGCGAAGTAGTCGGCGACGACCGTGCCGTCGAAGCCCCACGTCTCGCGGAGCAGCTCGGTGAGCAGCCACCGGTCGGCCGCGGACGGCACGCCGTCGAGGTCGGCGTACGAGTTCATGACGCTGCGCGCCCCGCCCTCGCGGACGGCCATCTCGAACGGCGGCAGCAGCACGTCGCCGAGCTCGCGCGGACCGATCGAGACGGGCGCGAGGTTGCGCCCGGCCTTCGAGGCCGAGTACCCGACGAAGTGCTTCAGGGTCGCCACGATGCCGGATGCCTCGAGCCCGCGCACGTACGCGGTGCCGACCGTCGCCACGAGGTAGGGATCCTCCCCGATGGTCTCCTCCACTCGGCCCCAGCGAGCGTCGCGGACCACGTCGAGCACGGGCGCGAGCCCCTGGTGCACGCCCACCGAGCGCATGTCGGTGCCGATGCGGCGCGCCATCCGCTCGACGAGCGCGGGATCGAACGCGGCGCCCCACGACAACGGCACGGGGTAGGCGGTCGCGCCCCAGGCGGCGAAGCCCGCGAGGCACTCCTCGTGCGCGACCGACGGGATGCCGAGCCGGTTCGCGGCGACGATCCGCTGCTGCATCCGCGCGAGCGAGAGCGCGCCGACCGCCGCGTCGACCGGGGCCGTGCCGAACGGGCGGGTCACCTGGCCGAGCCCGGCGGGCAGCAGGGCGTCGAGGTCGACGTCGTCGTTCAGGTCGTGCTGGTGCGGGGCGACGTCGCCGCCGCCGTCGTCGGCCGCGCCGACCCACACGCCGTAGAGCTGGGCGAGCTTCTCCTCGAGCGTCATCTCGGCCATGAGGGCCGCGACGCGATCGTCGATCGGCAGCGAGGCGTCCTGCCACGGGGTGACGCGTGCCACGGCGGTCGCGGCGGCAGCCCGGGTCATCCCTTCACCGCCCCGGTGAGGCCGCCGACGATGCGACGCTCGAACACGCTGAAGAAGATGAGCGCGGGGATCATCGACAGCGACGTGAACGCGAGCACCTTCGCCGTGTCGACGGAGTACTCCGAGGAGAACGCCTGCACTCCGAGCGGCAGCGTGAAGGCCGCCTGATCGTTGAGGATGAACAACGGAAGCAGGTAGCTGTTCCAGCTTCCGACGAACGCGAGGATGCCGACGGTCACGACGCCGGGCACCGAGAGCGGCAGCACCATCCGCCAGAAGAAGCCGAGCCGGCTGCATCCGTCGATCGCGGCCGCCTCCTGGATCTCCTCGGGGATCGCACGCAGGAACGGCACCAGGATGATGATCGTGACGGGGAGCGCGAACGCGATCTGCGGAAGGATGACGCCGCCGAGCGAGTTCATGAGTCCGAGCGAGCGCACCACGATGTACAGGGGCGTGATCGCCACCGTCAGCGGGAACATCAGGCCGGCGGCGAAGAGGGCGTACAGCGCCCCGCGGCCGGCGAAGCGGTAGCGCGCCAGGACGAAGCTCGCCATCAGGCCGAGCACGATGACCCCGAGCGTGGTGGCGAGGCCGACGATGGCGGAGTTCAGCACCTGGCGCCAGAACACGTCGCCGGTCAGCACGTCGAGGTAGTTGGCGAAGACCCACGGATCGGGCCACCCCGAAGGGTCGACGGTGATCTGCGAGTTCGTGCGGAATCCGCCGATGATGATGTACGCGATCGGCGCGAGCATGAGGCCGATCACGACCAGCGCGACGAGGTACACGATCGGGCCGGCGGCCCGCAGGCGTGCCGGCTTCGATGGCCGGCCGCGTCGATCGAGCGGAACCACCGCGGCTGCGGTCTCGGGGTAGGCGGTCATCGCTGGAACCGGCCCTTCTTCTGGTCTCCGGTGAGCGCGCCTTCGGTGTCGCGTCGGAGGACGAATCGCTGGTAGACGAGTGCCACCGCGAGCGAGATGACGAACAGGACGACGGCGACGGCGTTGCCGTATCCGAAGTTGCCGGCGTTCCGGCCCTCGGCCACCATGTACGTCGCCATGGTGGAGGTGCCGGCCGTCGCGGCGACGTACTGGCCCCAGATGATGTACACGAGGTCGAACAGCTGCAGGGATCCGATGATCGACAGGAAGGCCCAGATCCGGAGCGTCGGGCCCATGAGCGGCAGCGTGATGTGGCGCTGGATCTGCCAGAACGTCGCGCCGTCGATCGCGGCGGCCTCGTTGAGCTCGTCCGGAATGCCCTGCAGCCCGGCCAGGAAGAGGATGACGGCGAAGCCGATGTACTTCCAGGTGATGATGCCCATGAGCGTCCAGATGGCGAGGTCGGGATTGCTCAGCCAGTCCTGGGCGAGGAAGCCGAGGCCCGCCTTCTCGAGCAGGTCGTTGACCGCGCCGTTGGTCTGGAGCATGAGGCTCCAGCCGGTGCCGACCACGACCTCGGCGATGACGTACGGGACGAAGATGAGCACCCGGATGATCGACTGACCGCGCATCCTGCGATTCAGGAGCAGCGCGAGCAGGAAGGCGGCGGGACCCTGCAGCAGCAGCGACAGCACGACGATCATGCCGTTGTGCAGCACCGCCTCCTGGAAGGCGGGGTCCTGGACGATCGTGACGTAGTTCCGGAATCCGATGAAGTCGGTGGGCGGTCCGAAGCCCTTCCAGCTGAAGAACCCGTAGTAGGCGGCCATGACGACCGGGAAGATCACCAGGCCGAGGAACACGATCAACGCCGGTCCGACCAGCAGGGCGATCTCGAGCCTGACGCCCCAGCCGGTGCCGCGACGGCGCCGGGGGGACGGGGGCGTCGCCGGTGCGACGCCCCCGTCGTGGTGCGCGGGCCCTGCCGGCACGTCGATCTCCGTCGCAGAGTCCACGCGAGCGGTCATCGCCGGATCACTCCTTGGCGGCGGCCGCGTCGACGGCCTCGATGATCTGCTCGGGCGAGCCGCTGCCCGCGAGCATGTCGACGACCGCGACGTTCAGCGCGTTGCCGACGTTCTGCCCGTAGACCGTGTCGAGCCACTGCGACGCGTACGGCGCGGCGTTGTACGCCTCGAGGATGGCCTGCAGGTAGGGCTCGGTGACCGCCTCCTGGGCGACCGTGTTCACGGGCGGCGCGTTGAACGCCTCGTAGTAGGCCTTCTGCACGTCGGCGGTGCCGATGTAGTTGAGGAAGTCCACGCACGCGTCGGGGGCGTCCACCGAGCACGAGTAGCCGTCGACGCCGCCCATCATCGAGCCGGGCTCACCGTCGCCGCCCTCGACCTCGGGGAACGGGAACCACGCCAGGTCGGGAAGCGGCTGCTGGTCGGGCGTGAGCGAGGCGATCACGCCCGGGTTCCAGGCGCCCATGAGCTCCATCGCGGCCTCGTGGTTCGCGAGGAGACCGGCGGAACTGCCGGCGCCCTGCTGGGCCGAGGTGGTGAGGAAGCCCTGGTTGAAGGGCTCGGTCGCGGCGAACTCCTGCAGGTCCTCGCCCGCGCGGATCCAGCACTCGTCGCTGAAGTCGCGCTCGTCGGCGGCCTCGGCGAGCGTGTCGGGGCTGCACTCGCGGAGGGCGAACCAGTAGTACCAGTGCGCGGCCGGCCAGGCGTCCTTCGCGCCCAGTGCGACCGGCGCGACCCCCGTCTCCTTCAGCTTCGCGACGGCGTCGTCGAACTCGTCCATGGTGGTCGGATTCTCCGTGATCCCGGCCTCGTCGAACAGGTCCTGGCTGTAGAACATGCCGCCGGGCAGCACCGCCACGGGCATCGCGTAGACCTTGCCGTCGAGGGTGTTCGCCGAGTAGGCGGCGTCCGGGATCTCCTCTGCGGCCGCGCCGGCGATGCCGTCGGTGAGGTCCTTGAGCTGGCCGGCCTCGACCATCGCGGCCATCTTGCCGCCGCCGCGCTGAAGGAAGATGTCGGGTGCGTCGCCCGCGTTCAGCGCCGTCTGGAGCTTGCCGTCGAGGTCCTCGTTCTGGATCGACTGGATGTCGATGGTGACCCCGGGGTTCTCGGCCTCGAAGTCGGCGACGGTCTGCTCCCAGAACTCCTTGCCCGGACCCGTCGAGGCGTTGTGCCAGAGCGACAGTTCGACGTCTCCGCCGTCCTGCGAGTCTCCCGCACCGCACCCCGCCAGGGCGCCGGCTGCGAGAAGCGCGGTGCTTCCGATCACCGCGATCCTGCCGATGCTGCGTCTGTTCATCATTGAACCTCTCGAAAATTTCGACGACAACGTCGAAAGTGATGTGGACGAGATGAATATACGCCCAAGCCGATATGCGGTCAAGCGCAACAAATACGCCGCGGATGCACCCGTTCGCCCACGGGCGAACCTAGAGTGGTGCGCGTGATCGACCGCAACGCAGGCACCGGGAGTTTCGACGGCGTGCATCGGCGCAACCTCGCGCGGATTCTCGGGCTCGCCCACCTGGAGGGTCCGCTCTCCCGTGCGCGCATCACGGCGATCACCGGGCTCAACCGGTCCACGGTCGCCTCGCTCGCCGGAGAACTCATCGAGCTCGGGCTCGCCGAGGAGCGCGCGCCCGATCCGACCAACCGCGTCGGGCGACCCTCGCCCGTCGTCGCCGCCCACCCGGGCGTCGTCGCCGTCGCGGTGAACCCCGAGGTCGACGCCGTCACCCTCGCCGCCGTGGGGCTCGGCGGCCGCATCGACGCACGCGAGCGCATCGAGGTCGACGACCTCGTCACGCCCGAGCGCACTGCGCTCCTCATCGCCGAGGCGATCCGACGCTGGCGCGGGGCGGATCTCGCGCATGCACGGTTCGCGGGCGTCGGCCTCGCCGTGCCCGGCCTCGTGCGCGCCGACGACGGGCTCGTCCGGTTCGCACCGCACCTCGAATGGCGCGACGCGCCCGTGCGCGAGTTCGTCGAGGAGGCCACCGGACTGCCGGCCTCGGTCGGCAACGACGCGAGCCTCGGCGCGCTCGCCGAGCACCTGTTCGGCGCGGGGCGCGGCGTCGACGACCTCGTCTACCTGAACGGCGGCGCGAGCGGCATCGGCGGCGGGCTCGTCGTGCACGGCCGTGTCGTGGGCGGACGCAGCGGCTACGCGGGCGAGTTCGGGCAGAACCGGCCGGGGATCGCCGCGCCGGAGGACCGCCGCGCCGACGCGGGCGTGCTCGAGGACGAGGTCGGCCGCGCGAGGCTGCTCGAGGCCGTCGGGCTGCGATCGGCCGACGAGCCGACGCTGGCGGGCGCCATCCGCTCGGCCCTCGGTGCGGGCGACCCGGCGATCGCCGCCGAGCTCGACCGCCAGCGCCGCATCCTCGCCACCGCGCTCGCGAACGCCGTGAACGTCCTCAATCCGTCGCTCGTGATCCTCGGCGGATTCCTCGCGACGCTCGCCGAGCAGGATCCGGATGCGCTCCGCGCCGCCGTCGGCGCCCAGGCGATGCCCGCGGCGATGGAGGACGTCGAGGTCGCCGTGGCGGCGCTCGGCGAGGATCGCCTCATGATCGGCGCCGCCGAACTCGCGTTCGCGAGGCTCCTGGCCGACCCGCTCTCGGTCGCCGGCTGACCGGCGACCCGGCCCGTGACAGGGCGGGCGACCGGCCGCTGACCGGAATCCGAACGCTGCTCGGCTTGCGTCGACCGGGGGTCGACCCGCTAGAATCGAACCTCAGTCGAATCGATTCGAGGCCATGACGGCCGAGATCGCTCCCGGCGGCGCCCCACGGGGCGCCGTTCCTGTTCGCCCGGCGCCCGACGGCGTGCGCCAGCGCAGCCGCCTCCGCACGACCGCACTCCAGCACGCCTCGGGAACCGCCTATGTCCACCGCATCCATCCCCATCGTCCGCCCGGACGACTACTCCGCTCCCCGCCACCCCGGCGACCTGCTCAGCCGCCGCCAGCGGCTCGTCTACGTCCTGGTGCTGGGCGCGCTCACCGCGCTCGGCCCGTTCACGGTCGACCTCTACCTGCCGGCGTTCCCGGCGCTCGAGTCCGAGTTCGGCGTGAGCGCCGCCGCCGTGCAGATCACGCTCACCGGAACGCTGATCGGCTTCGGCCTCGGCCAGCTCATCGTCGGCCCGTGGAGCGACAAGGTCGGCCGCCGCCTGCCGCTCATCCTCGCGACCGCGCTGCACATCGCGGCGTCGGTCGCGGCCGCCCTGGCGCCCGACATCGCCTGGCTCGCCTTCTTCCGACTCATGCAGGGCTTCGGCGCCGCCGCGGGGGGCGTCGTCGCGATGGCCATGGTCCGCGACCTGTTCGGCGGCAAGCCGCTGGTCCGCATGCTCTCGCGCCTCGCGCTCGTCAACGGCCTCGCGCCGGTGCTCGCCCCCGTCATCGGCTCGCAGCTGCTCGCCTTCATGGACTGGCGCGGCGTGTTCTGGGTGCTCGCCGGCTACGCCGTCGTCGTCGTGCTCGCGGTCGCGTTCCTGATCGTCGAGACCCTGCCCGAGTCGCGCCGCCACGTGGCGGGGCACTCGTCGATGCGCGAGCGCTATCGCGCGCTGTTCCGCGATCGCATCTACCTCGGCGCCGCGATCATCGGCGGCATGACCTTCACGGGCCTGTTCTCGTACCTGACGACCTCCTCGTTCCTGTTCCAGCAGGTGTACGCGTTCAGCGCCCAGGAGTACGGACTGCTCTTCGCGGTCAACTCGGTGGGCGTCATCATCGGCGTGCAGACCTCCTCGCGGCTCATCCGCGGGCCGATCCCGCCGCAGTACGTGCTCGCGGGCGCGACCGTCGTGCACGCCGCGATGGCGATCGCGATCATCGTGCTCGACTCGTCGGGCGCCGGATTCTGGGGCACCGCGATCCCGCTGTGGATCTACATCACCGCGTGCGGCTTCACCTTCCCCGCCGTGCAGGTGCTCGCGCTCGCGAACCATGGCGCGGAGGCCGGAACCGCCGCGTCGCTCCTGGGCGCCCTGAACTTCGGCCTCGCGGGCGCGATCTCCCCGCTCATCGGCCTGTTCGGCGTCGACAGCGCCGTGCCGATGGCCGCGTTCATGCTCGGCGCCGCGGTGGTCGCCATCGGCTCGGTGTGGCTGCTCGTGCGTCCGAAGACGGTCCCCGCCCTGACGGACTGATCCGCTCGACCACGACCTCGCGTGCCGGTCGACGCGGGGTTCGGGCCACGCGGCGCCGGTACCCACGGGCTCGCGCCGGCGCGACTAGCGTGTCGACATGAGCGAACCCGACCGGACCGTCCCCGCCCTCGACTCGACGGTCGAGGGGCGCGGACCCGTGAGCGCACCCGACGTGAGCCTCGACCCGGGCACCCGCGCGGATCAGGCTCAGCGCGTGGGCCGGTTCGTGCCGTTCGCCGCCGGCATCGCCGCCGTCGTCATCGCGGTGGTCCTCGGTATCGTGATCCTGTTCCGCGCCGAGACCGTCTTCGAGGTCGACGAGGAGTGGGCCGAGGACATCTTCATGCTCCGCGGACCGATCGGCGACCTCTTCGCCTTCGGCATGAACGCCCTCGGCGGCGGGATCATCGGCGTGTTCGTCGTGCCGATCACTATCGCGGTGATCCTGCTCGTGGTGCGAAGGCCCTGGGCGGCGCTGTACTTCATCACGGCTTCGGCGTTCAGCGCGCTCGTGGTCCAGGTGCTGAAGAACCTCTTCGGACGGGCCCGCCCCGAGGACATCATCGTCATGTCCGACTTCGGCTCGTTCCCGTCTGGGCATGTCGCGAACGCCGCGACGATCGCGGTGACGATCGGCATCATCGTGCCGCGCGGCTGGGTGTGGTTCTGGGGTGTCGTCTACACGGTGCTCATGGCGATCAGCCGCACGTACCTCGGCGCGCACTGGATCACCGACACCATCGGCGGCGCCCTGGTCGGCGCCGGGTCCGCCCTCCTCGTCTGGACGGTCTTCGCCCAGCAGATGGAGCGCGAGCGCCTCGCCCGCGCGGCGGTGATCGCCGAGCGCAACCGGGCCTTCGCGCAGTCGCACGTCACCCCGCCCGCGGTCCCGCGCGAGTAGACGCCGATCCCGGTCCGCGGCGCGACCTCGCGGCGCGTCGCGCGGCTGGTCGGACGGTTTCGCCTCCAAGGGAGGGAGAAAGGTATTCCGCGGATACCTGTCTCCCTCAACCCGGCGAGGGACCCTCGCCGGGACCGAGCTCCGGAGCCGGGGCCGCGCTTCCAATCGGGGACCGAGGCTCGGGACCGGGACCGAGCTTCGGGGCCCGGGTTGAGCTTCGGAGCGGGCCGTGGTCCGGGGCCGGGAGCGAGCTTCGGAACCGGCTGAGGACTCTCGGCATCGTGACCGGGTTCGGCGCCTGGTACCGCTGTCAGTACCGGGACGGACAGTTCGGAGTCGGGACCGGGTTCGGCGGGTGGTACCGCTGTCAGTACCGGGACGGACACTTCGGAGTCGGGACCGGTCGCTGGGCGAACGCGTCCCGGTCGACCGGCGCCGAGTGGATCAGGGGCGAGGGGAGGCGGCGGGCGCGGCCGCCTCCTGCTCGATGCGCTGCAGCAGTTCGGCGGCGACGCTCACCGCGATCGCCGCGGGTTCCTTCGAGCGGATGCCGTCGATGCCGATCGGGGTCTCGATGCGGACGAGCGCGTCGTCGTCGTGGCCCTCCGCCGCGAGTCGGCTCCGGAAGCGCGCCCACTTCGACCGCGAGCCGATGAGTCCGATCGACGCGAGCCCGGGCGTGCGGAGCGCGGCGTCGCAGATCGCCAGGTCCTCGGCGTGGTCGTGCGTCATGACGAGCACGTGCGCGCCGGTCGGCAGGTCGGCGAGCGCCGCCTCGGGCACCGGCAGGTGGTGCACGCGGACCGTGGCGACCGCGTCGGCGAAGGGCCCCGAGACGCCGATCTCGCCGAGCCGGCCGGGTGAGAGCATCGCCTCGCGCGAGTCCACGAGCTCGAGCTCGATCGGATGCCGCGCGAGGATCCGCGCCAGCTCGAGGCCGACGTGCCCGAGGCCGAAGATCGCGACGGCCGGGACGACCGGCAGGGGTTCCAGCAGCATCGTGACCTCTCCTCCGCAGCACTGCACGCCGTAGTCGACCGCGGCCCGGTCGCTCAGCGTGAGCGTCAGCAGTTCGGGCTCGGCCGTGCCGGCGCCGAGCAGTTCGCGCGCCCGCGCGACCGCGGTCTGCTCGAGGTTGCCGCCGCCCACCGTCCCGACGACCTCCTCCGGTGCGACGACCATCTTCGCTCCGCCGTTGCGCGGCGCGTGGCCGCGCACCATCGCGAGCGTGACGAGCACGGCCGGCGTCCGCGCCGCCCGGAAGCGCTGCACGGCGTCGACCCAGTCCATCCGCGGCCGCCCGTCAGCGCTCGGCGGACACGTGCGCGGCCTGCGCGGCGCGGGACGCGGCATCCGTCGCCTCGGCGGGGACCGCCTCGACCGGAACCGCGTCGCCCGCGGTCGAATCGACCGCGGCCGCGGTCGCGGCCGCCGTCGACCGCTCGGCCGCCGGCCCAGCCCCACGCCGGGTCGCCGCACGTGCCGCTTCGATCGCCCAGAAGACCGCCTCCGGCGTCGACGGTGCCGCGAGCTCGACCGAATGACCGGGCGGGCCGAACGCCGCGACCGCCTCGCGAATCGCCTCGCGCACGCTGAAGGCGAGCATGAGCGGCGGTTCGCCGACGGCCTTCGAGCCGTAGATCGCGCCGTCCTCGTGCGCGCGCTCGAGGAAGCGCACATTGAGCTCGTCGGGCAGCTCCGAGAAACTCGGCAGCTTGTAGGTGCTCGCCGACGGGGTGAGCAGGCGACCGCGACCCGGGCCGTCGGTCTCGTCCCAACGGAGCTCCTCGAGCGTGAGCCATCCGACGCCCTGCATGAAGGCGCCCTCGACCTGCCCGAGGTCGATGAGCGGCGACAGCGAGTCGCCGACGTCGTGCACGATGTCGACGCGCCGCAGCCGGGTCGCGCCCGTGAACCCGTCGACCTCGACCTCGCTCGCGGCCACGCCGTACGCGAAGTACTTGAACGGCGTTCCGGTCATCGTCTCGGGGTCCCAGCCGAGGCCATCGGTCCGGTAGTAGCCCGCAGCGAAGAGCTGCACGCGCTCCGCGTACGCGGTCGCGGCGAGTTCGCCGAAGAGCACGGACACCGCCGGGTCGCCGCCGTGCACCCGTCCGTCCTCGAAGCGCACGTCGCCCTCGCGGACGCCGAGCACGTTCGCCGCGACCGGCCGCAGCCGGGCGAGGATCTGGTCGCAGGCGTCCTTGACGGCCGCGCCGTTCAGGTCGGCGCCGGAGGAGGCCGCCGTCGCGGACGTGTTCGGCACCTTGTCGGTGCGCGTGGGTGCGAGGCGCACCTGCGCGAGCGGCACCCCGAGGGCGGTCGCCGCTACCTGGAGCATCTTGGTGTGCAGGCCCTGGCCGAGCTCGGTGCCGCCGTGGTTCACGAGCACGGAGCCGTCGCGGTAGACGTGCACGAGCGCACCGGCCTGGTTGTACGTGGTGAACGTGAACGAGATGCCGAACTTCACGGGCGTGATCGCGAGGCCGCGCTTGACGTCGGGGTCGGCGGCGTTCGCGGCCGCGATCTCGTCTCGGCGGCGGGCGAACCCGGACTCGTCGAGCACCTGCGACCAGGCGGCGCCGAGCCGGTCGGCGTGCCGCACCTCCATGCCGTACGGCGTCGTCTGCCCGGGTCGGTACAGGTTGCGCTCCCGCAGCACGGCGGGTTCGACGCCGAGTTGCGGGGCGACGCGACCGAGGATGTCCTCGATGACGAACATGCCCTGCGGCCCGCCGAACCCGCGGAACGCGGTCTGCGAGGTGACGTTCGTGCGCGCGATGCGCCCGTGCACCTCGATGTCGGGGATCCAGTAGGCGTTGTCGACGTGGCACAGCGCACGCCCGAGCACCGGATCGGAGAGGTCGAGGCTCCAGCCGCCGTTCGAGGTCAGCGTCGCCTGCAGTCCGAGGATGCGGCCGTCGTCGTCGAAGCCGGCTCGCCACGTGGCGTGGAACGGGTGCCGCTTGCCGGTCATGACCATGTCCTGCGCCCGCGTCAGGCGGAGTCGCACCGGTCGTCCGGTGCGCAGGGCGCCGAGCGCGGCCACCGCGGCGAGACCATGGGGCTGCATCTCCTTGCCGCCGAACCCGCCGCCGAGGCGCAGCGACTGCACGGTCACGCGGTGATTCGGCACGCCGAGCACGTGCGCGATGATCTCCTGCGTCTCCGACGGATGCTGCGTGCTCGACTCGACGAAGACCTGCCCCTCGGAATCGAGGTGCGCGAACGACGCGTGCGTCTCGAGGTAGAAGTGCTCCTGCCCGCCGACGACGCTGACGCCCTCGAACACGTGCGGTGCCGAGGCGAGGGCGGATGCCGCGTCGCCGCGCCGCACGGTGGGCGCCATGCCCTGGAACGACCCGGCCGCGATCGCCTCCTCGACGGTCACGATCGAGGGCAGCTCGTCGTATTCGACCTCGACCGCCTCCGCGCCGAGCCGGGCGGCCTCGGCGGTCTCCCCGAGCACCCAGACGAGGGCGTGGCCGTGGTACTGCGCTTCGTCGGGGAACAGCGGCTCGTCGCCCTTCGCGCCGCCGTCGTTCACGCCGGGGACGTCCTCGGCGGTGAGCACGTGCACGACCCCCGGCACCCGGAGCGCCGGTGCGACGTCGAGCCGCACGCGCGCGTGCGCGCGGGCCGACGTGACCGGCCACGCGGTCAGCACGTCGCGACGGGTCGCCGTGAGGTCGTCGGTGTAGACGGCGGTGCCGGTCGCGTGCAGTCGGGCGCTCTCGTGCGCGACGGCCGCGCCGGCGACGGCGCCCGAGGGACGATCGGCGAGGTCGCTCATGCGGGCACCCCCTCGCGCGCGGTCCTCCGATGCAGCCGCAGCAGCGCCTGCTCGAGCATGGCGGCACGGTACCCGGCGCTCGCACGGTGGTCCGACATGGGCGTGCCCTCGCCGCCGAGCACGGATGCCGCCTCCCGCACGGTGTCCTCGGCCCACTCGTGCCCGACGAGCGCGGCCTCCGTCGCGCGGGCCCGGATCGGCGTCGCCGCGACGCCGCCGAGCCCGATCCGTGCCGAGACGACGGTGCGGCGCTCCTCGTCGAGGTCGATCGCGAACGCGACGGCGACGCTCGAGATGTCGTCGTAACGGCGCTTGGCCACCTTGTGGAACGCGGTCAGGTTGGCGGTCGGCTGCGGGATCCGGATCGTGCGGATGAGCTCGCCCGGCCGGCGGACGGTCTCGCGGTACCCCGTGAAGTAGTCGACGAGGTCGACCTCGCGCTCGCCGTCGGGCGAGGCGAGCACGAGCCTGGCCTCGAGGGCGAGCAGTGCGGGCGGCGCGTCGCCGATGGGGGAGGCGGTGCCGAGATTGCCGCCGAGCGTCGCCCGATTGCGGATGAGCGGCGACGCGAACTGCGGGAAGAGCGCGGCGAGCAACGGGGAGCGCCCGCCGAGCCCGCGCTCGATCTCGGTGAGCGTGAGCGCGGCGCCGAGGTCGATGCCGGCGTCGTCGTCGAGGAAGGTGCGCAGCTCCGGCAGTCGATCGATCGCGACGAGGAGCGGTGCGCGCCGGCCGCGGAGGTTCGCCTCGACGCCCCAGTCGGTGCACCCCGCGACGGGGACGGCGTCGGGTTCGACGTGGAGCAGGGCCAGCGCCTCGTCGAGCGACTCGGGCCGCACGAAGCGTCCGCCCTCGCCCGCGAGGCGGGTGGCTCGCGCGGCGGGGGCGGGCCGCGTGCGCCGTTCCGCGAGCGGATCATCGGCCGCGGGCGTCGCATCCATGCCGAGCGCGGCGTCGCGGATGGGACGGTACCCGGTGCACCGGCACAGGTTGCCGCTCAGGGCGTGCAGGTCGAAGCCGGCATCCGCCGCGTCGCCGGTCGAGCCCACTGCCGCGCCATCGGCCGCCCCCGCGGGATCCGCCGCCCCGCGTGCGCGGTAGAACTCGGCCGCCATGCTGCACGCGAAGCCCGGCGTGCAGTAGCCGCACTGCGACCCGCCGGCCTCCGCGAGGGCGGCCTGCACCGGATGCATGCGCTCGGGCGTGCCCAGACCCTCAGCGGTCACGACCTCCTGGCCGTCGAGCGCGGCGGCGGGCATGAGGCAGGCGTTCACCGCGGTCCAGGCGGTGGCGCCGTCGCCGTCGGGCGTGGCCAGCAGGACGGCGCACGCACCGCACTCGCCTTCGGCGCAGCCCTCCTTCGCGCCGATGAGGCCGAGCGACCTGAGCCAGTCGAGCGCGGTGGTGTGGGCCGCGACGCCCGAGGCATCCCGCGGCCGGCCGTTGACGGTGACGACGATGTCCATGGCGGCTCCCTCTGTCCGGAGTCTACGCCGCGCGCGTGCACGTCCAGCCCGTGCGCTCATGCGCGCATGCCGGTTCCGACCCGCGCGCTTCTGCGCCAAGATGAGGGCGAGGCCTGGAGCAACCACCCCGCACGGGAGCGGAAGGGAGCGGCAGCCGCATGACCATCGAGATCGTCCATGCCGACGGCGTCAGGGATGACGACATCCTGACGGAGGACGCACTCGCGTTCGTCGAGGACCTGCACCACCGGTTCGACCCGCGCCGGCGGAACCTCCTGGCCGCGCGACGCGATCGCCGCGAGCGGATCGCCCGCGGCGAGCCGCTCGACTTCCTCGCGGAGACACGCGACGTGCGCGAGGCCGACTGGCGGGTGCCGCCGCCGCCCGACGCGCTCGCCGACCGCCGCGTCGAGATCACGGGCCCGGCGTCGCCGCCGAAGATGGCGATCAACGCGCTGAACTCGGGAGCCCGGGTCTGGCTCGCCGACCTCGAGGACGCCTCGAGCCCGACGTGGGCGAACGTCGTCGGCAGCGTGCGGAACCTGCGGGATGCGGCGCGGGGCACGCTCGCGTGGACCTCGCCCGACGGCAGGGCCTACACGCTCCGGGACGACCTCCGTCGGCCGACCGTCGTCACGCGCCCGCGCGGGTGGCACCTGCCCGAGAAGCACGTGCTCGTCGACGGCGAGCGGGCCTCCGGGGCGCTGGTCGACTTCGGCCTGCACCTGGCGCACACCGCGCACGCGCTCATCGAGGGCGGCGCCGGCCCGTACTACTACCTGCCGAAGCTCGAGAGCCACCTCGAGGCGCGCCTCTGGAACGACGTGTTCACGTTCGCCGAGGAGCGGATGGCCCTTCCGGCCGGGAGCATCCGCGCGACGGTGCTCATCGAGACGATCCCGGCCGCGTTCGAGATGGACGAGATCCTCTACGAGCTGCGCGACCACGCGTCCGGGCTCAACGCCGGGCGGTGGGACTACCTGTTCAGCATCATCAAGGTGTTCCGCGACGCCGGGCCCGAGTTCATCGTGCCCGACCGGGCATCCGTGTCGATGACGGCGCCCTTCATGCGCGCCTACACCGAGCTGCTCGTGAAGACCTGCCATCGACGCGGCGCCGTCGCGATGGGCGGCATGGCGGCGTTCGTGCCGAACCGCGCCGACCCCGAGGCCACCGCCCTCGCGTTCGAGAAGGTCCGGGCCGACAAGACCCGCGAGGCGGGGGACGGGTTCGACGGCTCATGGGTCGCGCATCCCGACCTCGTGCCGGTCTGCCGCGAGGTCTTCGACGGCGTGCTCGGCGACCGGCCCAACCAGGTCGACCGGCAGCGGCCGGAGGTCGAGGTCACGGCCGCCGAGCTCCTCGACGTCGCCTCGACCGGCGGCGCGGTGACCGAGGCGGGCCTGCGCACGAACCTCTCGGTCGGTGTCGCGTACACGGCCGCCTGGCTCGCCGGCAGCGGTGCGGTCGCCCTGCACAGCCTCATGGAGGACGCCGCGACCGCCGAGATCTCGCGCTCGCAGGTCTGGCAGCAGCTGCAGCACGACGTCGTGCTCGCCGACACCGGCCGCACCATGACGCGCGAGCTCGTACGCGAGGTGCTCGCCGAGGAGGTCGCGGCGCTCCGCTCGGAGGCGCCGGATGCCCCGTTCGCGGCCCACTACGAATCCGCGGCGCGCCTGATGGCCGACCTCGTCCTCGACGACGACTACGTCGACTTCCTCACGCTGCCCGCCTACGAGCTGCTGGACTGACGCGTGCGGACCGCCCTCCCCGCCACGGTGCCGGCGTCGATCGACGCCCGCCTCGCCGACACCGACCGCCTGCTCGCGACCGCCTACCCGGGCGATGACGGCTCGCGGCAGCCCGTGCACACCGTGTACGTCCCCGGCGACACTGCGACGCCGGACCTGCCCGCCCGCTGGGGGAGCGCGGCGCTCGACGCGGCCGCCTCGGCCGGCGGCATGGAGGCGTTGGCGGTGGCCGTCGGCATCCCGGTCGACATCGCCGCGGTCGTGGCCCCGCGAGTCGAGCGGAAGCTCGAGCGCGAACCCGTCGAGGACCTCCGCATCGACTTCGAGGACGGCTACGGCGACCGCGGCGACGACATCGAGGACGCGGACGTCGTGCGCGCGGCCGAGCACGTCGCGGCGGCGATGGACGCCGGAACCGCGCCGCCGTTCGTCGGCATCCGGTTCAAGTCGTTCGAGGCGGCGACGCGGGCCCGCGGCATCCGCACCCTCGACCTGTTCGTGACCGCGCTCGTCGAACGCGGCGGCCTGCCCGAGGGCCTCGCGCTCACGCTTCCGAAGGTCTCGACGCTCGCCCAGGTCGAGGCGATGGCGGACGTCGCGGCCGCCCTCGAACGCGCCCACGGGCTGCCCGACGGCCGACTGCGGTTCGAGGTGCAGGTCGAGACGCCCCAGCTCGTGCTCGGGCCGGAGGGCGTCGCCCCGGTCGCCCGTCTTCCGCACGTGGCGCGCGGACGCGTGAGCGGCCTGCACTTCGGCACGTACGACTACACCGCCGCACTCGGCATCGCCGCGCCGCACCAGTCGCTCGAGCACCCGGCCGCCGACCACGCGAAGCAGGTCATGCAGCTCGCCGTCGCCGGCACCGGCATCCGGCTCTCCGACGGCTCATCGAACGTGCTCCCAGTCGGCGACCGCGCGGTCGACGCGTGGCGCCTCCACGCTCGGCTCGTGCGACGGTCGCTGGAGCGCGGGTTCCCGCAGGGGTGGGACCTGCACCCGGCGCAGCTGCCGACGCGCTTCATCGCGACCTACGCGTACTACCGCGACGGCTGGGCGGAGGCGTCGGCACGGCTGCGGCACGTGCGCGACCGCACCGCGGGTTCGGTGCTCGACGAGCCGGCGACGGTGCGCGCGCTCGCCGGATTCGTGCTCCGGGGCGTGGAATGCGGGGCGATCGCGTCGGACGAGGTCGCGGCCGACACCGGGCTGGACGCCCGGGAGCTCGCCCCGCTCGCGAGGCCGAGGATGACGACGGGCTGAACGGCCGACCGGTTCCGCGGGCGCGACGATCGGCCCGCGAACCACAGCCCACGACCGGCCCACGGACGAGGAGGTCCCATGAGCTACTACACCCCACCGGGCGGACTGCCCGCGCAGACCGACCTGCTCACCGACCGGGCGATCGTGACCGAGGCGTACACGGTGATCCCGAAGGGCGTGCTGCGCGACATCGTCACGAGCAACCTGCCGGGCTTCACGGGCACCAGGTCGTGGATCATCGCCCGGCCGATCGCCGGGTTCGCGACCACGTTCGCGCAGCTCATCGTCGAGGTCGCCCCGGGCGGGGGAGCCGAGCATCCCGAGGCCGAGCCCGGCGTCGAGGGCGTGCTGTTCGTGACGGCGGGCGAGCTCACGCTCGACCTCGACGGCGCCCGTCACGTGCTCGCTCCGGGCGGCTACGCGTACGTGGCCGCCGGCGAACGCTGGTCGATCGCCAACGCGGGCGACGTGCCGACCTCCTTCCACTGGATCCGCAAGGCGTACGAGCCCGTCCCGGGCGCGGCCGCGCCAGCGTCGTTCGTGACGAGCGACGCCGACGTCGAGCCGCAGCCGATGCCCGACACCGACGGCGCGTGGGCGACGACCCGCTTCGTCGACCCCGACGACCTCGCCCACGACATGCACGTCAACATCGTCACGTTCCAGCCGGGCGGGTCGATCCCGTTCGCCGAGACGCACGTCATGGAGCACGGGCTCTTCGTGCTCGAGGGCAAGGGCGTGTACCGCCTGAACGGCGACTGGGTCGAGGTCGAGGCGGGCGACTTCATGTGGCTCCGGGCGTTCTGCCCCCAGGCCTGCGTCGCGGGCGGGCCGGGCCCGTTCCGGTACCTGCTGTACAAGGACGTGAACCGGCAGGTGCGGCTGACCGGCCCGGAGGGCCGATGAGCGAGCGGATGCCACGGGGCGACGCCGCGACCGGGCCGGCCGGGGCATCCGTCGCCTTCGATCTCGTGCTGGCGGGCGACCGGGTGCTCGTCGACGGGGCGTTCGCACCCGCCGAGATCGGACTTCTCGAGGGGCGCATCGCGCGGATCGCCGAACCGGGCACCGGGCTGCGGGCGGCGCGTCGCGTCCGGCTCGCCGACGACGAGGTCCTCATCCCCGGGCTCGTCGACACGCACGTGCACGTCAACGAGCCAGGGCGCACCGAGTGGGAGGGGTTCGAGTCCGCCACCCGCGCCGCGGCGGCGGGCGGCGTCACGACGCTCCTCGACATGCCGCTCAACAGCATCCCGCCGACGACCACGGTCGCCGCGCTCGCCGTGAAGCGGGCGAGAGCGACCGGCCGGGTGTTCGTGGACGTCGGCTTCTGGGGCGGGATCGTGCCGGGCAACGAGGGCGACCTGCGACCGCTCGCCGCCGAAGGCGTGTTCGGCTTCAAGTGCTTCCTGGTCGACTCGGGCGTCGCGGAGTTCCCGCCGGTCACGGCCGATGCGTTGGAGCGCGCGATGACCGTGCTCTCGGGCGGCGCCGACGGCGGCCGCGATCCGCTCGTCATTGTGCACGCCGAGGATGCCGCGGTCATCGATGCGGCGCCGCATCCGCACGGCCCGGAGTACGCCGACTTCCTCGCCTCCCGGCCCGACGCCGCCGAGGATGCGGCGATCGCGGCCGTCATCGATGCCGCTCGGCGAACGGGCGCGCGCGCCCACATTCTCCACCTCAGCTCGGCCGCACCGCTCGACGCGATCGCCCGCGCACGAGCCGACGGCGTGCCGCTCACCGTCGAGACCTGCCCGCACTATCTCACGCTCGCCGCGGAGGACGTGCCCGCGGGAGCCACGGCGTTCAAGTGCTGCCCGCCGATCCGCGGAGCGGCGAACCGGGATGCGCTGTGGCAGGCGCTCGAGGCCGGCGTCATCGACACGATCGTCTCCGACCACTCGCCGGCGCCCGCATCGGTGAAGCTCGCGGGCGGCGGCGACTTCTCGGCCGCCTGGGGCGGGATCGCGTCGCTGCAGCTCGGCCTGCCCGTCGTCTGGACCGAGGCGCGCCGCCGCGGCATCCGCCTCGAGCAGGTCGTGGGCTGGATGTCGACGGCGCCCGCCCGACTCGTCGGGCTCGACGCGAAGGGGGCGATCGCCCTGGGCGCCGACGCCGACCTCGCGATCCTCGCACCCGACGAGTCGTTCACCGTGGACGCCGCGGCCCTGCACCACCGGCATCCGATCACCCCGTACGACGGTCGTGAGCTGGTCGGCGTGGTGCGCGCGACCTACCTCGCCGGCCGGGAGATCGACGGAGCGACCCCGCGCGGACGACTGCTCCGCCGGGCACAATCGGATGGTGGGCCGAGCGGTGACGCTTGAAGAGTTCAATGGTGCCGACCGCGATGCGGCGATCGGGTTCCTCCGGCCCTGCCTCGATGTCGACCGCTGGTGCACCGAGCTCGTCGAGGGCCGTCCGTACGCCTCGGTCGACGAGCTCGTGGCGAGAGCCGAGGTCGCTGCGAGCCCGCTCACGCGCGCCGAGGTCGACGCTGCGCTCGCCCGTCATCCGCGGATCGGCGACCGGCCGTCCGGCGCGGGCGCCGAGGCCGCGATGTCGCGTGCCGAGCAGGCGGGGGTCGACCCCGCCGACGCCGCCGTCGCCGCGGCACTCGCCGAGGGCAATCGCGCCTACGAGGCGCGGTTCGGGCGCGTGTTCCTGATTCGCGCCGCAGGCCGCTCCTCGCGCGAGATCCTCGACGCGCTCACCGAGCGCCTCACCAACACGCCCGACCAGGAGGAGCCGGTCGTCGCCGACCAGCTCCGCCAGATCGCCGTCCTCCGACTGAAGGGACTCCTCGCATGAGCAGCCATGGCGCCGCGGACTCGCGGTCGCGCATCACGACCCACGTGCTCGACGCCACGTCGGGCCGTCCTGCCGAAGGTGTCGCCGTCTCGCTGTCGGTGCGCGGCGACGACGGCGACGGATGGCGCGAACTCGACGCCGCGGTGACGGATGCCGATGGCCGGGTCTCCCGCATCGGCCCGGACGAACCGGCAGCGGGCGACTACCGCCTGCGGTTCGACACCGCGGCGTGGTTCGCCGCGCGCGGCACGCCGACCTTCTACCCAGAGGTCGTGCTCACCTTCCACGTCGCCGACGACGGCCGGCACGTGCACGCGCCACTGCTGCTCAGCCCGTTCGCCTACTCCACCTACCGAGGGAGCTGACCATGTCCGAACCCGCCATCGTCCTCGGCGCGAACCAGTACGGCAAGGCCGAGGTGCGCGTCGTCAAGGTCGCGCGCGAGACCGCACGCCACGAGATCGACGACCTCAACGTGACCTCGCAGCTGCGCGGCGACTTCGCTGCCGCCCATCTCGCAGGCGACAACGCGCACGTCGTGCCGACCGACACCCAGAAGAACACGATCTTCGCGTTCGCGCGCGACGGGATCGGCTCGCCCGAGGCGTTCCTGCTGCGGTTGGCCGACCACTTCGTCTCGTCCTTCGAATGGGTCACGGGTGGCCGCTGGGCGGCCGAGCGCTTCGCCTGGCAGCGCATCATGGCCGACGGCGCCCCGCACGACCACGCGTTCGTGCGGTCGGGGCACGAGGTGCGCACGGCCGTCGTCGTCGCGGACGGCGACGACCGGCACGTCATCGCCGGGCTCCGCGACCTCACGGTCATGAAGTCCACCGGCTCGGGCTTCGAGGACTACCCCCACGACCGGTACACGACGCTCGCCGAGACCCACGACCGCATCCTGGCGACGGACGTCTCGGCCCGCTGGCGCTACGCACGCGCCGACGTGGACTTCGACGCTCGCTATGCGAGCGTGCGGACGCTGCTGCTGGAGGCCTTCGCCCAGGGGTATTCGCCGGGGCTGCAAGCCACGCTCTTCGCCATGGGGCGCCGTGTCCTCGAGGTGCACGACGACATCGCGGAGATCCGCTTCTCGATGCCGAACAACCATCACTTCGTGGTCGACCTCTCGCCCTTCGGACTCGACAACCCGAACGAGGTGTTCCACGCCGCCGACCGGCCGTACGGGCTCATCGAGGCGGCGGTGGTGCGCGAGGGCGTGGCGAGCCCGGCGGCGGCGTGGGAGGGCATCGCCGGGTTCTGCTGAGCTCGCCGCCACGCTCCCGAATTATCCAACTGGACAATTGCAGCGAACCGGGTTACCGTACCCACCATGCGAATCCTCCTCATCGGTGCGGGGGGCGTCGGCGATGCCATCGCCAAGATCGCCGCCCGCCGCGACTTCTACGAGCTCATCGTCGTGAGCGACTACGACGAATCCCGCGCCCGCCGCACGGTCGACTGGATCGCCGCGAAGCACGGCGACGAGGTGGCGGCCCGCTTCGCCTCGGCACAGGTCGACGCGAGCGATCCCGAGGTCGTGGCATCCGTCGCGCGCGCCCACGGCGCGACCCACGTCATGAACGCCGTCGAGCCGAAGTTCGTGCCGTCGATCTTCCGCGGCGCGCTCGCCGCAGGCGCCGACTACCTCGACATGGCCATGAGCCTCTCGGAGCCGCACCCGACCGACCCGTACGCCGAGCCCGGCGTGAAGCTCGGCGACGACCAGTTCGCGCAGGCCGACGACTGGGAGAAGGCCGGCCGCCTCGCACTGGTCGGCATGGGCGTCGAGCCCGGCCTCTCCGACGTGTTCGCGCGGTACGCGGCCGACCACCTCTTCAGCGAGATCGACGAGCTCGGCACGCGCGACGGCGCGAACCTCGTCGTACGCGACGAGGCGGGCTACGAGATCTTCGCGCCCTCGTTCTCGATCTGGACCACGATCGAGGAGTGCCTGAACCCGCCCGTCGTCTGGGAGCGGGACCGCGGCTGGTTCACGACGCCGCCGTTCAGCGAGCCCGAGGTGTTCGAGTTCCCCGAGGGCATCGGGCCGGTGGAGTGCGTGAACGTCGAGCACGAGGAGGTCCTCCTCATGCCGCGCTGGGTCGATGCGAAGCGCGTGACGTTCAAGTACGGCCTCGGCGACGAGTTCATCACCGTGCTGAAGACCCTGCATCTGCTCGGCCTCGACTCGACCACGCCGATCCGGGTGCGGAGCGCGAACGGCCCGGTCGAGGTCGCCCCGCGCGACGTCGTGGCCGCGGCGCTGCCCGACCCCGCCACGATCGGCCCGCGCATGACCGGCAAGACCTGCGCCGGGCTCTGGGTCACCGGCACCGGCACCGACGGCGAGCCGCGCGAGGTCTACCTCTACCACGTGAGCGACAACGAGTGGACGATGCGCGAGTACGAGGCGCAGTGCGTGGTCTGGCAGACCGCGCTGAACCCGGTGATCGCGCTCGAGCTGCTCGCGACCGGCGCCTGGGAAGGTCGCGGCGTGCTCGGGCCCGAGGCGTTCGACGCGCGGCCGTTCCTCGAGCTCATGGCGCGCCCCGAGGCCGACGGCGGCTACGGGCAGCCCTGGGGCCTGGAGGACCGCTCGGCCCGCTGAGGCTCGCGCCCGGACCCGCCGCGCCCGGGCCCGGGCCGCCGCGCCCCCTCGAAGTGACGTTTCTGCGTGAGAGCGAAGTCTCGTTCCTGCCTCGGGCGCGGAAACCTCACCTGGAGCGGGACGTGGCGCGTGCAGCGCCCGCACCCGGTAGGGTCCGATGCCATGACGGATGCCGCAACCCCCGCCCGCGCGCACGAGCTCGCCGACGAGGAGGACCGACGTGCCGGCGTCGTCACCCGCGAGGCGCGGCCAGATGAGCTCGCGGGCGCGCTCGCACGCTTCGACGCGACGTGGGGCGTCGGTCGCACGGTCGACCTGGCGTCGCTGAAGGCGATCGCGCACGCGGGCAACACCGTGCTCGTCGCCGTGTCCGCCCCCGGGCCGACGGATGCCGCGGGACCCGCCGCGCTCGATGAACCGCCGCTCGGGGCCGCCCTCGGCTTCCTCGGCTGGGATGGCGGCCTGCATGTGCACTCCCACATGAACGCCGTCGACCCGGCGGCCCGCGGCCGCGGCATCGGCGTCGCGCTGAAGCTCCGCCAGCGCGCGATCTGCCTCGATCACGGCGTCGACGAGATTCGCTGGACCTACGATCCCCTCATCCGGCGCAACGCGCGCATGAACCTGGTCCGCCTCGGTGCCGAGGTCGCGGCCTACTACCCGGACTTCTACGGCGAACTGCGAGATGCGATCTCGGGCGGCGACCGCAGCGACCGCTTCGAGGTGCGCTGGCGCCTGAGCTCGCCACGGGTCGCTCGGGCACTTGAGCGGATCCCGCAGCCGGCCTGGCACGCCGAAGGCGGCCTGCCGCTCGTGGCCGACTTCGAGGCCGTTCGTGCGGCCGATCGCGAGACCGCCGCTGCGCTGCGCGACGCCTCACGCGACGCATTCGCCGCCCTCGCCGACGGTCGGCTCCGCCCGGAGCTCGACGCGGACGGCGACTACGTGTTCACCGCCGACGACCCCGATCGGTCTTGACCCGATGCGCGGGCGGGTCCGGACCGACGTGTTCGGTGCGGGTCTACAACGTTGTAGAATGCGGGGCGAGGAGGTGCGATGGCGGCGACCCTGCACGACGTGGCGAGGTTGGCGGGCGTGTCCATCAAGACCGTCTCGAACGTCGTCAACGACTATCCGCACATCCGACCGGCGACACGGGCCCGAGTCGAGCAGGCGATCGCCGAGCTCGGCTACACGCCGAACCTGACAGCGCGCAACCTCCGCTCGGGGCGGACGGGGGTGATCGCGCTCGCCGTACCCGACCTCGGCCTGAGCTACTTCGCCCAGCTCGCGGCATCCGTCATCGAGGCGGCCGAGGCCGCAGGGGTCGTCGTCCTCGTCGAGCAGACCGGCGGCGACCGTGAACGCGAGCTCGAGCTGCTGCGCAGCCCGAGGCTGAAGCTCACCGACGGCGTGATCTTCAGCGCGCTCGGCATGGGGGATGAGGACGCGGCGGCGCTCGAGGTCCCGTATCCGCTGGTCCTGCTCGGGGAGCGCATCTTCCACGGGCCGACCGACCACGTGACCATGCGCAACGTCGAGGCCGCGCGCGCCGCGACCGAGTACCTGCTCGCTGCGGGGCGACGTCGCATCGCCGTCGTGGGTGCGCACGAGGGCGAGGTGATCGGCTCCGCCGGGCTGCGGCTGCGCGGGTACCGCGAGGCCCTCGAGGCGGAGGGTGTGCCGTTCGACGAGTCGATCGTGGTGACGACCACGCTCTGGCACCGGTCGAACGGAGCGGATGCCACGCGAGAGCTGCTGCGTCGCGGGGTTCCGTTCGACGCGCTGTTCGGATTCAACGACACGCTCGCGCTCGGCGCCATGCGCGTGCTGCAGGAGGCCGGTCGGCGGGTCCCCGAGGATGTGGCGGTGATGGGCTACGACGACCTCGACGAGGCCGCGTACTCCATCCCGTCGCTCACGACGGTCGACCCGGGTCGCGGGTGGATCGCGGCAACGGCCGTGAAGACCCTGCTCGACCGGATCGCCCGGGGACCGGACCTCGGTGCGCCGGCGCTGCTCCTGGCGGACTTCCGCATCGCCGCACGCGAGTCGGCACCGGCCCCGTCGGCCCCCGGGATCGCCGGTCGATCGACCGCCGCCGTCGGCTGACGGCGAATTCTCGACCGCCCCGTGCCCGGTCGCCGGCATCGGCCGACGCGTTTCGGCGGGGGCTGCGGGGTTGCCCTTGACAGTCGGCGAACCACCCCGCACCATATGTTCTACAACGTTTACTTTGCAACGTTGGAGAAGCCACGTCGCACCACCGGGTCCCCGTCCGCCGGTGAGCGACGGCGCGGGGTCCCGACACGAACGACCCACGGATGACGCCGCCGCGACCTGCGGCGACACGACCCTCGACCACGACCCATGGAGCAGCACCTCATGCCCAGCGCCCGCCTCACCATCGATCCCCGCTTCACGATCGGCGCGATCCGCCGCAACGTCTTCGGCGGGTTCGTCGAGCACCTCGGTCGACACGTCTACGACGGCATCTACGAGCCCGGTCACCCGACCGCGGATGCCGACGGATTCCGCCGCGACGTCATCGAGCTCGTGAAGGAGCTCGGGGTCTCGACGATCCGGTACCCGGGCGGCAACTTCGTCTCCGGGTTCCGGTGGGAGGACTCGGTCGGTCCGCGCGACGAGCGGCCCCGACGCCTCGACCTCGCCTGGCACTCGACCGAGACGAACGAGGTCGGCCTGCACGAGTTCTCCGACTGGCTCGAGAAGGTCGGCAGCGACCTCATGCTCGCCGTGAACCTCGGCACGCGCGGCACGCTCGAGGCACTCGACCTCCTCGAGTACGCGAACGTGCCGGGCGGGACCACGCGGTCGCAGCAGCGGATCGACAACGGTCGCAGCGAGCCCTTCGGGGTGAAGATGTGGTGCCTCGGCAATGAGATGGACGGGCCGTGGCAGCTCGGTCACCGATCCGCCGACGACTACGGCAAGATCGCCTCGCAGACGGCGAAGGCGATGCGCCAGCTCGATCCGTCGGTGCAGCTCGTCGTCTGCGGCTCGTCCGGTGCGAGTATGCCGACGTTCGGCGAGTGGGAGCGGGTCGTGCTCACGCACGCCTACGACGACGTCGATTACATCTCGTGTCACGCATACTACGAGGAGAAGGACGGCGACCTCGGCTCCTTCCTCGCTTCCGCGGTCGACATGGACGGCTTCATCGAGACGGTGGTCGCGACCGCCGACCACGTGAAGGCGGTGCTCGGCAGCGAGAAGACCATCGACATCTCGTTCGACGAGTGGAACGTGTGGTACCTCCACCGGTTCCAGGACGTGAACACGATCGAGGGGATCGACAACTGGCCGGTCGCTCCGCGACTGCTCGAGGACGTCTACTCGGTCGCCGACGCCGTCGTGCTCGGCAACCTCATGATCTCCCTGCTCAAGCATGCGGACCGGGTCACGAGCGCTTCGCTCGCGCAGCTCGTCAACGTGATCGCGCCGATCATGACCGAGCCGGGCGGTCCTGCATGGCGGCAGACGACGTTCTTCCCGTTCTCCATCACCTCGCGCCTGGCGCGAGGCGAGGCTCTCGATCTCAAGCTCGACTCGCCGACCTATCGGACCGCGACATACGGCGAGGTCCCGCTCGTCGACGCCGTGGCGACCCACGACGCCGACTCGGGCCGGAGCGCCCTGTTCGTCGTCAATCGGAGCACGGACGGACCGGTGTCGCTCACCGTCGACATCGCCTCCCTCGGCGACGTGTCGATCCTCGAGACCCACGCCATCGCCGACGACGACGTCTACGCCAAGAACACCCTCGAGCAGCCGGATCGCGTGACGCCCGCTCCGAACGGGACTGCGTCGATCGACGGCGGCGAGCTCACGGTCACGCTTCCCGCGGTGTCGTGGACCGCGATCGCCCTGGGTTGAGCTCGGCGCCCGCTCGCGAACGGCCGCAGCGGCGCGGTGGTGCGAGGAGCGGGCCGCGGTCCGGTGATCCGGCCCGCCCGCGAGGTCCGGGGTGCGACAGACTTGACTCCAACGCCCACGTCGAACGGAGGCCCGATGACGACGACGCCCACGATCGAGGCGATCGAGCTGCACCGGCTCGAGGTCCCGCTGGTCCGCCCCTTCGAGACCTCGTTCGGCCGCGAGACGGCGCGCGAGGTCCTGCTCGTGCACGTCCGCACCGATCGCGGCGACGGCTGGGCCGAGTGCGTGGCGGGCCGCGACCCGTTCTACTCCGGCGAGTACGTCGACGGCGCGGCATCCGTCATCGAGCGCTACCTCGCCCCCGCGCTGCTGCGGGCGCCCGCTCCGCACGTCGTCGACGACGGCCACGTGAGCGGTGTGCTGATCGAGGACCCCGCGCACGCCACCGGCATCTGGGTCGACGATCGGGAGCAGGGCGGAGCCGCGAACGGGGGCCACGGCGGGGCGGCCGCGTCGATCGCGAGCGTGCCGCTCGCGGCATCCGTCGCCCCTGCCCTCTCGTTCGTCGCCGGACACCGGATGGCGAAGGGCGCGATCGAGGCCGCCGTCCTCGACGCGGAGCTCCGCGCGCAGGAGCGGTCGATGGCCGAGTGCTTCGGCGCCGTGCGCGACTGGGTCGACTGCGGGGTCTCGGTGGGCATCGCGCCGACGCTCGAGGAACTGCTCGACGAGGTCACCGGCTACCTCGAGCAGGGCTACCGCCGCATCAAGCTGAAGATCAAGCCCGGGTGGGACCTGGTGCCCGTCGCCGCGGTGCGCGAGCTCATCGGCCGCGACGCGATGCTGCAGGTCGACGCGAACACCGCGTACACGGCCGACGACATCCCGCTGCTCGCGAGCCTCGACCCGTTCGACCTGCTCCTCATCGAGCAGCCGTTCGCCGAGGAGGACCTCGCGACGCACGTCCGCCTCGCGCAGGCGGCCGAGACGCCCGTGTGCCTCGACGAGTCGATCCTCGACGTCACGACCGCGGTCGACGCGATCGAGCGCGGCGCGACGAGCATCGTGAACATCAAGCCGGGCCGCATGGGCGGGTTCCTCGAGGCGCTGCGCGTGCACGACGCGTGCCGGGCGCGCGAGGTGCCGGTATGGTGCGGGGGCATGCTCGAGACCGGCGTCGGCCGCGCCGCGAACGTCGCGATCGCCGCGCTGCCCGGTTTCGTCCTCCCGGGCGACACGTCGGCCTCCGGCCGCTACTTCGCCGAGGATCTCACCGAGCCGTTCGTCCTGGGCTCGGGCGAGCACCGCGGGCAGATGCGGGTGCCGGATGGCGCGGGCACGGGCGTCTCGGTGCGAGAGGACCTGGTGCGCGACTGGGCGTCCCGGCCGGCGGTGACGATCGGCGGGTGACGCCGGCCCCGACGCGCACGCTCAGGCGTGGCCGACCGTCGCGGGCCGCGGTTGCGGCGCGAGCACCGGAAGCGCGAGCCCACCGAGGATCGAGCCGAGGCCGCCCCAGACCAGGTCGCCGATCGTGTCGCGGTAGTCGACGTAGATGTCGTCGTCGATGAAGGTCTTGCCGAACCACTCGAAGATCTCCCAGACGACGCCGAGCCCCAGGCCGAACGCCGTCGTGACGAGCACCGCGGCGAAGACGGGGCGGGGGAGGCGCTGCGGGTCGGCGATGAGCCGGAGCCGCACGAACAGGAGCACCGCGATCACGGCGGCGAGCCCGTTCATGAGGAAGTGCATCGGGATGTCCCACCAGCGCACGGTGACGTAGAGGTCGATCACGCTGCTCCAGACGGAGACGAGTGCGATCAGGCCGAACGCGATGTCGAGTGACGGTCGCACGTGCAGGAGCCGGGGGATCACCATGCACCCGGCGACGAAGGCGAGGCTGACGAGCCCGAGCGGGCCCCAGCCGATGCCCGCGATCGGGATGCAGATCAGCGCGATGAGTCGCAGGACGTCGGCGGCGATCTCGCCGGGTCCCTCCGCTCGACGCGCGAGACCGCTCCAGATGCTGCGCATCACCCTGCCTCCTCACGGCGGGCGCCCGCCTCGTCGCCCGGGCGGTGCCGCAGCACCGCCTGCACGGGTTCGTGATCGGATGCCGCGCGCCCCTCGAAGCGCGCGGCGTTGATGCCCGCGTGGGTGACCTCGGCGGTACCGCCGACGAGGATCAGGTCGATGCGACGCCCGCCGCGCCGTCGCGGGCCGTAGTTCGAGAACGTGCCCCACTCGGGCGTGAGCCGTTCGGCGGTCGCGTCCCACGCATCGCGGAGGACGCCGTCGCCCGTGAGTCGACGGTGCACGGCCGAGCGCTCGTCGGCGTTGAAGTCGCCGGTCACGACGATCGCGGCGTCGGGATCCTCGAGCCGGGCGGTGCGTGCGAGCCCGGCGATCATGAGCGCCGATTGGAGCCTCGAGCGACGAGAGAGGTGATCGAGGTGCGTGTTGAGCAGGTGCAGGCGACGACCCGTCTCGCGGTCGGTGAAGTCGGCGGCGACGAGGAGGCGGCGGGTCAGGTTGCCCCACGAGCGCGAGCCGTGCTCGTGGGGCGTGGCGGAGAGCGCCAGCTGGCGCCAGTCGGTCAGGTCGAGCCGCTCGGCGTCGTAGTAGACCGGGCACGCCTCGCCGTGGCCGCCGGGGTCGCGGCCGGTGCCCACCCAGCGGTGGCTGCCGCCGAGGGCCTCGCCGACGACGTCGACCTGCTCGGCCAGTGCCTCCTGAACGCCGAGCACGGTCGGCCGCTCGGCCGCGAGGAGGCGGCGGACGAGCGGCTTGCGCGTGGCCCATCGGTCGGGGCTGCCCGGGCGGTTGCGCGGCATGCGGCGACGGATGTTGAAGGACATCACGTGCAGGTCGGGGGCCTCGACCGGGCCGATGAGCGGCTCGTCCGTCATCATGCGCCCAGCGTATCGTCCGGCGCGCGCAGGTCCCGGGCTGATCAGCCCAGCAACCGCCGGCGCGCCTCCGGGTAGCCCAGCACGTTGGGCTCGGTCTCGGCGGCCGCCCGTGAGACGAGGTCGGTCGGACACCAGCCTGTGACCGCCCCGATCGCGAGGAAGGTCGCGCAGATGCCGGCCGGGATCGCGCACCAGAGGTTCTCGAGGCTGGATGCCGCGAACGCGGCGAGGAACACCGCGATGGTGCCGCGGATCACTCGTTCGCCGCGGCTCACCGCGCACGATCGCGCCGTGAGCGCGCGGACGACCCGGTTCACGCCTGGGCGGCGGCGGCCTGCTGCTCGGCGAGCTGGCGGCGCACGTCGTCCATGTCGAGTGCCTTGGTGCCCTCGATGACCTGCTCGAGCTGAGCGCCGTTCAGCGCGCCGGGCTGCGCGAAGACGATGATGCCCTCGCGGAAGACGACGAGCGTCGGGATGGAGGTGATGCGGAAGCCCGCGGCGAGCGCCTGCTCGGCCTCGGTGTCGACCTTGCCGAAGACCACGTCGGCGTGCTGCTCCGACGCGGACTCGAAGATCGGGGCGAACATGCGGCACGGTCCGCACCACTCCGCCCAGAAGTCGAGGAGCACGATGTCGTTGTCCTTGATGGTCGACTCGATCGTGTCGTGGGTGATGTTCACGGAAGCCATGCCACGATTCTACCATGGGATACCCCTAGGGTATTATTCGTGGCATGGAGACCACGATCCACCGTTCCCCGGGCCCCACGTCGACCCTTCCCGCGCGCCCGTCGCGCCCCGTTCGAGGCATCCGAGCCGCTCTCGCCGCCGCAGTGGCGGCGGCCGCGCTGGCGCTCGCCGGGTGCGCGTCGACCGAGCCCATCGCGCTCGCCGAGGACACCGTCGTCGTCGACGTCCGCACGCCCGCCGAGTACGCCGCCGGCCACCTCGAGGGAGCCGTCAACCTCGACCTGACCTCCGGCGAACTCGCTGCGGAGATCCCCGCGCTCGACGCCGAGGGCGACTACGTCGTCTACTGCAAGTCCGGCAACCGCTCAGCACAGGCCACGGCGCTCATGGAGGGTGCGGGGCTCGATGTGACCGACGCCGGCTCGATGCAGCAGGCGGCGGATGCCACGGGGCTGCCGATCGTGCAGTAGGCGACCCGCCTCACACTGCGAGCCCGGCGGCCGCCTCGCCGATGCGCTCCGCGGTCGCCGCGCGCTCCGGCCGGTCGTCGAGCTCGAACCACGTCGACGACAGCGCGCTCCAGGCGACGAGCCAGTCGCGCAGGCGCCGGGGCTCGAATCCGGTCGCCTCGACCGCGACGCCGAACTGGCGCGCGAGCCGACCCGGGATGAGCGCACGTTCGTGTGACGGGTTGCAGAGCAGGTTGCACGCATCGAACTCGGCGTCGCCGAGGAGCGCCTTCGGATCGATCGCGAGCCATCCGGATGCTCCGAAGTCGAGCACGTTGCCGTGGTGCAGGTCGCCGTGCAGCACGACCGGCTCCCGGGCGTCGTCGAACCGCCGCCGGGCGAGGTCCGCACCGGCGCGATGCAGCGGGCCGAGGCGGTCGGCTTCGGCGAACAGCTGGCCGAACCAGTCCTCGAGCGGCACGAGCGGCGGCGGATCGGCGAGCGCGAGCACCCGATCGGTCTCGGCGTGGAGTCGTCCGGCGACCTCGCACACGATCCGGGTCGCGTCATCGTCGTCGCCCGCGCGGACCATCGCCACGAGGTCGCGGGAGCCCGTCGCGCGCTCCATCAGGAGTGCCCGATGGTCGCGACGGATGACCCGGACTGCGCCGTGACCGTCGAGCGCGGCGAGGAGGGCGGCCCCCCTCGCCTCCTCGGGTTCGTGCGCGACCTTCAGCATCGCCGCCGCGCCGTCATCCGTGCGCACGGGGATCAGGCGGCTCGTCGTCGTGGTCGCCGGCTCACCGTCGGGACGGAGCCGCCACCGCCGCAGCCACGCGGCCTCGTCGGCTCTCCCGGGATCGACGGGGCCGAGATCGCTCATCCGCCCAGTATCGCGGCGAGACGCTCGGGGCGCCGTTAGGATCGGGCCCATGTCGGAGGACGCGGTGAAGCGGGCACAGGAGGCGGCCGAGGCCGCGGCGGCAGCGGCGGCGGCGCTGCAGGCGCAGGCCGCGGAGGCGATCCGCCGGGCGGAGGAGGCGGCGGCGCTCGCGAAGGCGGCGGCCGAGGCGGCGACGCACGGGTCGACGACTTCGGCGCCCGCGTCTGCCGCCGATCCCGCAGCCGCAGCGGCATCCGCCCCGCCCGCAGCAGACGACCCGCCCGCAGCAGACGCCCCGCCCGCAGCAGACGGCCCGCCCGCAGCAGACGGCCCGCTCGGCGCGGACGAGGTCGACCGGATCCGAGCCGGCTACGCCTTCGACGGGCCGGCACTCGAGATGGGTGCGCTCGTCAACGGCGACGCGATGCCCGACGTCCCCGTGCGCATCCCGCTGGCGATGACCAACCGGCACGGCCTGGTCGCCGGTGCGACCGGAACCGGCAAGACCCGCACGCTCCAGGTGCTCGCCGAGCAGTTCGCAGCCGCCGGCGTCGCCGTGTTCGCGGCCGACATCAAGGGCGACCTCTCGGGCGTCGCGACACCGGGCACGAGCAGCGAGAAGCTCCTGAAGCGCACCGACGGCATCGGACAGACATGGGAGGCGGCGAGCTTCCCGACCGAGTTCTTCTCGCTCGGCGGTGTCGGTCGGGGCGTGCCGATCCGCGCGACGATCTCCGGATTCGGGCCGCTGCTGCTCGGCAAGGTGCTCGGGCTCAACGAGACCCAGGAGTCGAGCCTCGGCCTCGTCTTCCACTACGCGAACGCGAACGGACTGGCGCTGCTCGACCTCGACGACCTGCGCGCGGTGCTCGCGTACCTCGTGAGCGACGAGGGCAAGGGCGAACTCGAGGGGCTCGGCGGCCTGTCGAAAGCCACCGTCGGCGTCATCCTGCGGGAGCTCATCGCGTTCGCCGACCAGGGCGCCGACGTCTTCTTCGGCGAGCCCGAGATCGACACCGCCGAATTCCTCCGGAGCGCCCCCGACGGCCGCGGCGTGATCAGCCTGCTCGAGGTCCCCGGCGTCGCCGACAAGCCCGCGCTGTACTCGACGTTCCTCATGTGGCTGCTCGCCGACCTCTACGCAGGACTGCCGGAGGTCGGCGACCTCGACCGGCCGAAGCTCGTGTTCTTCTTCGACGAGGCGCACCTGCTGTTCCGCGACGCCTCGAAGGACTTCCTCGCCCAGGTCGTGCAGACCGTGCGGCTCATCCGCTCGAAGGGCGTCGGCGTCTTCTTCGTCACGCAGACCCCGAAGGACGTCCCGGGCGACGTGCTCGCCCAACTCGGCTCGCGTGTGCAGCACCAGCTGCGCGCGTTCACGCCCGACGACGCGAAGGCGCTCCGAGCGACGGTCTCGACGTATCCGAACTCGGGCTACGACCTCGAGGAGACCCTCACGATGCTCGGCACGGGCGAGGCGATCGTGACCGTCATGAACGAGAAGGGCGCACCGAGCCCCGTCGCGTGGACGCGCCTGCGGGCGCCGCAGGCGTCGATGTCGCCGAGCCCGGACGCCGCGATCGACGCCGCCGTCGCGGCATCCGCTCTCACCGCGAAGTACGGCACCGCGATCGACCGCGAATCCGCGCACGAGCTGTTGACGCAGCGCATGGCGGATGCCGCGGCAGCGGCGGATGCGGCCGATGCCGCCGAGGCGAAGGCGAAGGCCGACGCCGAGTACGCGAAGATGCAGGCGAAGATCCGCGCCGACGAGGAGAAGGCGGAGCGGAAGGCGCAGGCCGAGTACGACCGGCTCCTCAAGAGGACGTCGGGCACGTCACGGTCGCGCTCGCGCACCCCGCAGCGCTCGGCCCTCGAGGAGGTGCTCGGCTCGAAGACCACGCAGAAGGTGATCACGCAGGTGCTGACCGGCCTCTTCGGCATGGCGAAGCGCAAGTGAGGCCGTCGGGCACGCCCGCCGAGGCGATCGTCATCCGCCCCTATCGCGCGGCGGATCGGCCGGCCGTCGCCGAGGTCTGCCTGCGCACCGCGGCAGCGGGCGGCGACGCGTCGGGCGTCTACTCGGACGACACGCTCATGCCCGACGTCTTCGCGCTGCCATACGTCGAGTACGCGCCCGACCTCGCGTTCGTCGTCGAACTCGAGGGCCGCGTCGCCGGATACGTGCTCGGCGTCGCCGACACCGACGACTTCATCGACTGGTACGCGCGCGAATGGGCGCCCGGGTTCCGCAAGCGGCACCCGGTCGTCGGCCCGCCGACGGCGCACCGTCCCGCCTACACCGAGGCGCAGCTCATCGCCGACGGGGCGGAGCCTGGGCGCATGCGGATCCCGGAGCTCGACGACTACCCGGCGCACCTGCACATCGACCTGCTGCCCGAGCTCCAGGGACGCGGTATCGGCCGCCGGCTGATCGACACGCTCCGGGTCGCGCTCGCCGAGCGCGGCGTGGCCGCGCTGCACCTCGGGATCGATCCCGCGAACCGGGGCGCTCGGGCGTTCTACGAACGACTCGGGTTCCACGAGTTGGCGTCGAGTCGACCGGACGCACCGCGCTTCGGCATCGCGACGAGGTGACCGCCGTCTCCGGCCGGCCGAGGCCGGACGTGGTTCAGGCGCGGAGGCCGCGCCCCTCGAACCAGTACAGCAGGTGCGGATCCGACTGCCTGAGCTCCGTCAGGGTCACCGGCTCGGTGCGGACCGTCTCCTCGAGGTCGAGGATCTCGGCGATCGTGTCGAGCGACCGCTCGTCCCAGAACGTTCCGCGCATGCGGAACAGGCAGTCGCCGTCGTCGTCGACGACGAACAGCTGTTGGACGGTCTCGAGCGAGTCGCCCCGATAGGTCTCCAGGCGGAGGACGCCCGCCATGTCGCGACGTGCGACGCTGTGGACCCGGCCGAGGAAGCCGCGCTCGACGATGCCGTGCGGGCTGACGACGACCTCGGTCCGCTGGTAGCCGATATAGGCGGCGGCGCCGAGCGCCGAGAGCACGACCACGACGATCGCGGTCAGGCCGACGCCGGCGGTGCCGAGCGGAGAGACGAGCCAGGCCACGGTCAGGAGCACGGGCACCAGCAGGGCGACCACCGGAAGCCCCACCGCCCTCGTCAGGGAGCGACGGGGTCTCAGGGTGAGCACCCTGAGACCCCCGCCCCCTGCCCGGCCGGTGCGGGAGTCCCCTGCGTCCCCGTATCCCGTTCTCACCGCTGCCACTGACATCGGAATCCATGATGTTCCGGCGACGGCCGTGCCGCCATTCGGCATTAAGGGGGACTTGCGTGCGAGCCGGAGGCGTGCGTGGAGTCTCGTCTCCGTTCCCGCTCGGGTGAGTGAGTCCGGCGCGGACCTCACCCGAGGATCGGCAGCACTGCGGCGCAGAAGTCGTCGGTGCGGCCCGTCGACTCCGTGACCAGCCCGAGGAACTCGAGGAACGCGTCGTCCGACGGATCGGCGATGTCGTCGCCGTAGTCGATCAGGACCTCGTACCGCACCTGGCCGGGGTTGCGCGCGACGGCCTTGCCCGACTCGTCGAAGACCGTGGTGTTGCCGGTCGCGAGGATGAGGATCGTCATGGTGCCGTCGCCGTTGTCGGTGATCGCAAGGTCCTTGTCGACGAGTCGCGTCACTTCCGTGACGCTGTCGCCCTCGAGGTTCGAGTAGACGATCGTCTCCCAGGCATTGGCCTTCCAGTAGGGCGCGGTCCCGGGCTTGCGGGTGTTGAACAGGAAGCGCACCTCCTGAGTGGCGTCGATGTCGACGACGACGCCGGCGTCGCAGAAGTTCTCGTCGGTGACCGAGAATCCGTCGACGAAGGTCCCTCGCTCCAGCGGGCGCGCCGTCGCGGACGGCGCGGCGATGACGGTCGCGGCGAAGGTCACGGCGGCCGCAGCGGCGAGGATGCCGCGGTGGCGGATCGATCTGGACATGATGCCCCCTCTCGCGCGGGCGGCCGGGCCGGCGGACGGCTCCAGTCGTCGTTGCGCGGTTCGTTCCGGGCTGGACGAATCATGACGGATCCTCACGAGTGCGGCGACGCCCGTTCGGGGGGTGAATGCGCCGAACCAGAGTCGCGGCGTCTGTGACGCAGATGAGCGCCGCACCTTTTCGGGCGCGGCGCTCATCACATGGCGGAGGATGGGGATTCGAACCCCGGTGTGGGCGCTGTGCGTCACCCGTGTTCACTTGGCGGAGGATGGGGGATTCGAACCCCGGTGTGGGCGCTGTGCGTCACCCGTGTTCACTTGGCGGAGGATGGGGGATTCGAACCGCGGTGTGGGTGCTGTGCGTCACCCGTGTTCACTTGGCGGAGGATGGGGTGTCTGGTTTCAGGACCTTGTGAACGGATGTCTCACGACATTGTGAACGGGTGGGCGGGCTTGGCGCTGATGTCT